>Ga0180215_1000005_pt1 | contig 462076 bp, 457 predicted proteins | sample eDN3rd37CBELigBY_FD_128871 | JGI IMG/M metagenome (GOLD analysis project Ga0180215, IMG submission 128871) | Enriched backyard soil microbial communities from Emeryville, California, USA - eDNA 3rd pass 37_C BE-Lig BY (version 2) (version 2) | ecosystem: Environmental > Terrestrial > Soil >...
CGCAGATAGGGAATTTGACGGACCATCAATTCCGACAGTGCCATGCAAAAGACCTCCTTCAGAATGTGTCGACACGCGCCACCGGGCCCGGCGAACCGGGCGGGAGGAACCGGCGAAATCTAGTTTTCGACGGGCTCCCTCGACAAGAACTATATTTTTACCAGCAACGGGAACCGGGGGGAATACCAGACGTTGTTCGCCAAGGCCGGTGTCCATGACCTCAGGACAAACCGCCACCAAAAAGGTCGGCTCCCGTTCGCTCCACCCCCGCATCAGCGGGAGCCGACCACCTCCCTTTTCTCTCTGCCGCAAATGCGCTCGGGCTGCCTTCTCCGCCCCTCCGCTCGCCTCGCGCGGGGGAACCGGCCGTTGCGGCCTCCGTTTTCCCGGCAACTCTGAACTAACCAATGGAGAGAGCGCCATGGCCAGAAAAATGGTTGATATGATGCGAAATCCCCACGCGACGCGCGTGATCGAGCAACTGCGGGACAGCGGATCGCGGTTTGCGTCATCCACTCTGCCCGGATTGGCGCACTCCGCGCGGGAAACGGGGCGCTCGGTTGCGGACCTTGCGCAATCCGCAGGCCGCTCAGTGGTCGACCGGATGCCCGGCCACAGCACTACGCCACTCCGCCGCGCCGTCTCGGGCGGCATGTGGCGGTCGGCCGGGCGGTTGGCCGCGCGACATCCGGTCATAACACTGGCCGGCGGTATTGCCGTGGCAGGTTTGGCTCTGGTCGTTGGACGACGTATGAGGGCGGCCCGCGAGGAACGCGCCCTGCGTGAAGGCGATCAGGCCGAGCGCGAGCGGATACAGGAGCGGCGCTTCGATACGGTCGAGAGGCTCGCGGCCAAGACGCGCGGAATGCAGCGGCGAGCGCCAAAATCCGGCCTGAGCGACTCCAGCGTGGACAACGCCGCGCAAGCGAACATTGAGGGCGTGAGTTGAACGCGCTGCAAGAAATGGCTGGGAAGGGCACCCTCTGAAACGGTGGCCGGACTGGGCTTTCAGATGTTGTGCCTTTTAAATGTTGCGTATGGCTCACACGCCTGTTCGGACCGGCCTCGCCTTGAATGGCGAGGCCGGTGGCGCATCTAGCGAATGCTGCCCTTGCGGACGAGATTGACGATGGCGAGCAGCACGACCGCGCCTACCAACGAGATGAGGAAGGCGCCAATGCTGAGCGGCGCCTGATTGATGGTACCGCGGTTGAACACAAGCCCGGCGAGCGCGGCGCCCACAATACCCACCACAATGTTGAGCAGAATGCCCTGCTGTGCATTGGTGCGCATGATGATGCTGGCAAGCCAGCCGACGATGCCGCCGATGATGAGCCAGAGGATGATGACCATGGCCGTCTCCCTTTTCGAGTTCGGGCGCAGAGAGCCGCAGAGGCGCGGGGCTGCCCCGCTCCGGAACACGCGATGGCCTCCCCCGGTTCCGCGTCGGCTGCACGACAATTCCGGAGGTGCCGGATGACAAGCGCGCCGGCTTCTGGCATCCGCGCCGAGGAACAGCGACAGGCAGCCGCACAAGGGGAATCATGGCATGACTTCGATCGGGATTTTCGGCGCGCGCGGCCGCATGGGTCAGGCCATTGCCCTTGCCGCCGCCGAGGCAGGGTTGAATGTAGCCGGCGGCACGGACGGCACGGCGGGCGGCACCATCGGCGCGGGCGGCGCGCTTATCACTACTGATCCGGCCGCACTGGCCGGCGCTGCGGACGTGCTCATCGACTTCTCCGTGCCTGCCGCGCTGGACGCCAATCTTGCGGCTTGCATCGCGGCCGGGAAGCCGCTGGTCATCGGCACCACTGGCCTTGCCGAGCATCATCACGCCGCCATCGATACGGCAGCTCAGAGCATCGCGGTCCTCCAGACCGGCAACACCTCGCTCGGCGTCAACCTGCTCGCCGCGCTGGTGCGCGAGGCGGCACAACGGCTGGGCGACGACTGGGACATCGAGATCGTCGAAATGCACCACCGCCACAAGGTCGATGCGCCCTCGGGCACTGCGCTGCTCCTCGGCGAGGCAGCGGCAGCGGGTCGCAATGTCGCGCTGGCAACGCACAGCGCGCGGGCGCGCGACGGCATGACCGGCCCGCGCAAGGCCGGCGACATCGGCTTCGCGGCGCTGCGGGGCGGATCGGTCGCCGGCGATCATATGGTGATTCTGGCCAGCGAAGGCGAACGCATCGAACTGGGCCATCGCGCGGAAAATCGCGGCATCTTCGCCCGCGGCGCCGTCAAGGCCGCGACATGGATCGCCGGACGCGCGCCGGGCCGCTACGGCATGGCGGACGTGCTGGGGCTCTGACCCGCATATGGCCGCGCGGCAACTCAGTCGAGCGCAGGTCTTCGCGCTCTTCTCCCGGCTGGCGGAACTGAATCCCGCCCCCACCACCGAACTCGCCTACGGCAACGATTACCAGTTGCTGGTGGCGGTGGTGCTCTCCGCGCAGGCGACCGATGTGGGCGTCAACAAGGCGACCCGCAGACTCTTTGAGACGGTGACGACACCCGAACAGATGGTGGCGCTGGGCGAAGAGGGCCTCAAGGCGCATATCCGCACCATCGGCCTGTTCAACACCAAGGCGAAGAATGTGATCGCCCTCTCGCAAGCCTTGATCCGGGACCATGGAAGCGCCGTGCCGCGCGACCGCGATATCCTGACCAGCCTGCCAGGCGTGGGAAGGAAAACAGCCAATGTGGTGATGAATACCGCGTTCGGCGAAGAAACCTTCGCGGTCGACACGCACATCTTTCGGGTTGCGAACCGAACCGGCCTGGCGCCGGGCAAGACTGTGCTGGCGGTGGAGAAGGGGTTGGAGAAACGCGTTCCACAGCCATTCCGGAGGGATGCCCATCATTGGCTGATCCTGCACGGGCGCTATGTCTGCAAGGCGCGCAGGCCGGAATGCTGGCGCTGCGCGATCAAAGACATCTGCCTCTATCCGGACAAGACTCCGGCACCAAATTAGAAACCATATCGGTTTATTCAGACCTGTCCTACATGATCGGCTGCTTGGCCTGACGGGCGGCGCGGCGCTTGTGCCGCCACGCTTCAGGGAAAGGCGCCTTCGCAATGTCCGACCATTTCGAGAATCTGATCGACACGCCTTCGCAGCCCGCTCGGCTGGCCTTCGCCATCACGCCGCACGCAACCGACGCCATCGCCCCCCTCCCAAGGCCATCTATGTCGGCACCAGCGGCGATCTGGTGGGGCGCCCCGCGGACAGCAGCGCGGACGTGACGTTCCGCAATTTGCAGGCCGGCCAGATCCTCGACGTGCGCCTCAGCCACATCCGGGCCGCCGGCACCACTGCCGCCGACATTGTAGGCCTGGCATGAACCGGCCGCTCTACGGCTTCGGCCCGGCCCGCGCGGCGCGGCGCCACCTGGCAGGCGGCACGCCCACCCCGACGCCAACCGATGTTCGCGACGGACTGGTGCTGGACTGGGACGTGGACGACCTCACCGGCACGCCGGACGCACCTTATTCCGGTATTTGGCTCGACCGGGTTGCCGGCGCCCCGATGAGCAACAGCGACAGCGTCTCGCAGCCCACGCTTCGAACGGCTCTCGCCGATCTGGGTGGAAGGAACGCCCTCTATACGGCAGGCGGCAGGCATCTCGTCATGGGCAGGCCGACCGCACTGCTGGATGCACTGGCGAACAACAATAACGCGACGGGCTGCACGCTTGTCATGATCTGCCGCCTCACTCCCGGCGTCACGGGCCAGTGGCACGCGCTGTTCTCGCCATCCAGCAACTCGGACAATCGCAACGTGGTTATGTCCGCCAGCCATGTCGGGCAACCGAACGCGCTGACCGACGTCTCGCTGGCGGGCAGTCCGGCGATCGGCGGCTTCTATGTCGTTATCATGCGCTCGCGCACGCCCCCGGGATCGAGCAACAGGCAGTGCTCGATGATGTATAATGGCCACGTCGTGAATACGAACACCATGGCCCCGCATGCCTCCGCCGATTATCGCTATGGCGCGGCCAGCTATAATTCGAATTACGGGATCATTGGCGAGTTCGCGGACCTGCGCGTCTATAACCGCGCAATCAGCAACGCCGAGGCGCTGCGCCTGACCAAATATTTCTGCCACAAGTTCGGCCAGCCCCTGCCGTGGGCCGGCGCGCCCTATTACGCGATCTTCGACGGCGACAGCTACTCGTCCCTCTCCGCGAACAATTGGGTGCTCAAGCTCGCCCGGACCGGGCACGTGCCCTGGTACTCAATGGCTAACGTGGCCAACCCAAGCCGCAACATCGACCAGATGGAAGCGATGATCCCCTGGAACTTCACCGGCGTGGCCGAGGAAGTCGGCTTGCCGCTGCTGGTGGCGACGCAGGAATATTACAATCAGGGCGGTGACAAGCTGGCGGCGATGCAGCGCTATCTGGGCACGCTGCGCGCCGCGCTGCCGAGCGGCACGCCCATCATGGTGATGGACGCCTGGGATAATGGCCAGGTCGGGGACACCGCTCGCGCGCCCTATAATGCCGGGCTGGCGACGTCCACAGACCTTTGGGACGTGCTGGTGCCGATCAGCGCAACGACCGAGATGGGTGTGGAAGGCGCCTGTCCGGAAGCCGGCGGAGATTATACCGGCTCGTATTTTGGTGATGCTGTGGGCCACCCGTCTGGCCTCGGCACCAGCTTCGTCGCCGACTATTGGCGCGGTGCGGCTGCCGGATACACCACCGATTATTGGGGCCTCGGCGAGGCGCTGCTCTAGCCATGTGGACCTATAAGCAATCCACCGGCGATCTCTTCCGCGAAGGACGGTTCGTCGCCCGGGGTTATAGCGGTCGCGAGTGGGGCAAGAACAATCCGCAGGCGCAGGCTGCACGCGGCATCGGACCCATTCCATGTGGACACTGGCGCATGATCAGCCTTTACGACAGCCGGTCCGTAGGTCCGCGCACTATCCGGCTGGATGCGCTGGACGATACCCCCGGCGATGACCGGCATGCGCCCACCGGCCGCACCGCCTTCCGCATCCATGGCGACAGCCTGCGCACGCTGGGCACCGCGAGCCATGGCTGCATCATCCTGCCGCGTGCCATGCGCCTCGCCATGTGGCAGAGCGGCGACCATTTTCTCGAGGTGGTGCCATGATCCCCGAGCCTGTCCAGGCGCATCGCTCGGATCGTCGGCGCGACTGGGGGCTGCTCTTCCTGGCCGGCGGCGGCATCGCCATGACCGCCTATGCGGGGGCGGCTCTCTATCTGGTGCGCGCGGTGGCGGACCTCGCCTTCTGGCTGGGCATGGCGGCCATGGGTCTGATCGGCGTGGTGCTGACGGGCTTTGCCGGACTTGTCGTCAAGCGCACGCTGCGCATCGGCCGCGACGGGCTGGAAGTGGCGGACATTGTGCCGGGGGAGGAGCACTCGTGATGCCCGGCTGGCTGGCGCGCCTGCTGCCATCCGCTGCTCTGACGCTCGCGCTCGTCGGCGCATTGTGGTGGCTCGACCAGCGCGGCTATGCGCGCGCCATAGCGGAGCGCGACGCGCGCGACGCAGCGCTGCTCGGCCAGCTGCGCGAGACGCTGCGCCAGAACGAACGCCGCCTCGCTGCCTCCATCGCCGAGACGGCCGCCACCTATGAACAGCAGCGCGCGACAATTGCGCGCACGCAAGCCACCCTCGACACTCTGATTCGCGAGGAGATCGCCCGTGATCCGCGCCTTTCCGATCCTGCTGCTGGGCTTACTCCCGGCCTGTTCGATGCCGTCAACCATGCCCGCGCGGCTGGCGCCTGTGCCGCCGCCGCTCCCGGCCGCCTTGACTGCGCCCTGCCCGCCACTGCCCCCGCTACGCAATCCCACGATCGCTGAGCTGGCGGCGGCGGACATTGCGGCCGCGCTCGCTTATGCCGATTGCGCCGCACGCCATGCCGGCGCAATCAATGCCTATGCGGCCGCCCGGGACGAAGCGCTGCGCTGGGACGACGCAAAAGCGCATTTGCTGCGCCACGTCCGGCACCAGCGCGCGGAAAAATAGCGCGCTATCCCGCAGTGCCGCCTTATCATCCACGCAATCTTAACCGCGCCGCGCTAGCGCCGCGAAGCATTGGCGAAGACTTGTTTCAGCCATAGGCGCATTGTAGAAGATCGCGCACGGAAAGTCAGTCCGCTGGCTGCGATCGACACTGAACAAGAAGGGGGAGGTGCTCGGTGATGACGTTTCTCCCGCAGCCGCCAGCCCGCGTCGCCACGAAAGCCCGACCTTGACTATCCGCCTCATCGCATCCCCGCCTCGAAGGAGCCCGGCCTGCCGCGCCGCGCCGCCTCCGACGCGCCAGCCTTCACATCCCGTCTCACGCCTTTTTCCCGGAGAACATGCATGTCCAAAATGACGAGGGTTTCCCTGATCGCCGTCACATCGGTGGCGCTCATGTTGAGCGCCTGCCAGAAGAAGGCCGAGGGCCAGGTGGTCGCCGTTGTCAATGGCGAAGAGATCACGCTGAGCGAACTCAACGCCGAGATTGGCGACCTCAACATTCCCGCCAGTGCGGACAAGACGCTGGTGCGCGCCGAAGTGCTCCAGCGGATGGTCGAGCGCCGGCTGATGGCCCAGGCCGCCAAGGACGCCGGACTGGATCGCGACCCCACCTATATTAACCAGGAACGCCGCATGAAGGAGCGGCTACTCGTCAGCCTCTACGGCAAGAAGGCCTTCGACACGGTCGAGGTGCCCAGCCAGGCGAAGATCGACCAGTATATCGCCGCGCATCCCGACATGTTCGCGGAGCGCAAGCGCTACCGGCTGGACCAACTCATGTTCGACATCCCCTCGGACGTCAATCGCATGAAGGAGCTGGATTCCGCGCACTCGATGGCGGACGTGATCGCCGTCCTCAATCGCTGGGGCGTGCAGTTCCAGCGCGGCACAGGCGCACTGGATTCGGCGCAGGTGCCGGCCGAGACCATGAAGCGCATTACCGCGTTGCCCCCGGGTGAGCCCTTCATCGTGCCCAATGGCGGCAAGGCTGTGGTGAGCGTCATCACTGCCAGCGAGCCCATCGTTCTCACCGCCGAGCAGGTCCGTCCGATGGCGGCCCAGGCCATCCGCAACGAAGAACTCAACCAGATCGGCCAGCAGCGGCTCGCCGAAGCCAAAGCGAAGGCCAAGATCGAATATCAAACCGGCTATGAACCGCCGGCGGGCAACAACGCCGCCGCCAGCGTCGTGAGCGAGGCGGCCTCGAACAGTGCGGAGGCGCTGCCCAAGGCGCAATAAGGCACACGAGTCTGGTTCAGCAGAGCTGAAGCAGACACGGCACGGCGGATCAGGGCGCCTCCACCAACATGGATCAAACCCGGGGCACTTCAGCCAATGTCATGAAAGGGGGCTGCCGAGACCGGCGGCCCTTTTCATGCGGGTCGTTTCGCTAGGTCGATCGCGGCGGGACAGTGCACACCGCAGGCAAGCACCGGTTCGCGCAGGCACGCGCATCGGCGCCTTTTGCGCGGATCGCCTCCGTCCATTGAGGAGAGGCCGCCGGCCCGGTTCCGGCCGGCGGAGCGCTCAAGCCCGCAAGCGACTTATTGGCCGAAGCGGCTGTGCCATTGGCCGGCGCGCTCGGCCTCGATTTCGCGGACGGCCTGCCTCTTTCCCTTGACCATGGCCCGGCGCTGAAAGCGGCGAATGAAGGCGCGCAGTTCGGGATCGGAAAGCTGCGGCGTGCGGTCGATCATCGCGCCGAAATAGCCACGCAGCATGTGCAGCCCACCGGTCAGATACGGCTTGTGCGTCAGCCGGTAGAGCGCCGTGGCGGTAAAATAGACAGGATCAGATCCCATGAAATACTGGCCGAAGCCGTGGCGAGCGCGGCCAACCAGAATGTTCTGCTGGCTGGAACCCATTGGCCGCAGATGCTCGAATCGCAGGTCCGCATCATCCCAGCTGCGCGCGATCCAGCCAAGCTGGCGCGCCTTGTGGCAATCGATCCCATCCCACATCACTTCGCGTACGAAGCCGCCAATGTCCTGGAAGCAGGCAACACGATAGAATTTCGTCATGCCCACCGACATTTCGTCGCCGCACCGCTCGCTGATCCAGTTCCCGCGCGCATCGCGGAAATAAGGCTTACCGCTGGCCGTACCGAGTCGCGGATCGGCCTCCATGCGGTCCATCAGAATCTCGAAATAGCGGGGCGGCAGATCGAGATCGACGTCGAGCTTGCACAGATAATCGGCCTGCGTGAGGTCGACATGGGCAAGGCCCGCATAGAAGGCCTCGATGACGCCCGGCCCCACCGCGCGGTGCCCCCGATCGGGCTTGGGAACCACCTTGATGAACGGATGCTTCGCTGCGTAGTCCGCCAGGATCTGCGGGGTCTCGTCGGTCGAGCCATCGTCGACGATGATCCACAGGGCGGGCGGCTCGCTCTGCGCGATCACGCTGTCCAGCGTTCGGCGCAAATAAGCCGCCTCATTCCGGCAAGGCGAGATGAGGACGTAGCGACGCCCGGAGGCAGGCTGGAGACTGGACGGCATAAAGGCCCTCAAGCGACGGGGAGGATTGCTGTACCAACGCGCATAACGGCAAGACAAGACCAGTCGGTTAATCCGCTGCACCGCCCTGCCGCATCCACAGGGCGGAACGTACCGATTTCGCGCTTGCCTTTCTCGGCCCCTCCCCGCTCTAAGGGCCGGGAACAGCCGGCAGCAGGATCGGCGCGGGAGGGGAATAAAATGGCCAAGAGGCGGCACAGGGGGCAATGACAGAGCGGCAGGGTATTCGCAGCTGGGGCGGCTTCGTCCTTGTGCTGCTCTCGCTGGTCGTTGAAGGCTTCGACCTGCAGGCAGCCAACATGGCGGCGCCGTCCATCGTGACGGATTTCGGTATCACCCGCGCGGACATCGGTCCGCTGCTCAGCGCCAGCCTGGCGGGCGTGCTACTCGGCGCCATGTTCCTCGCCCCGCTCGGCGACCGCTGGGGCCGGCGCGCGATCATCATCGGCAGTTGCGCGGCTTATGGCGTCATTTCGCTCCTCGCGGCGGCAGCGACCAGCATACCGCAGCTCGTGCTATGCCGCTTCCTGATTGGTATCGGCATCGGCGCGGTGCTGCCCAATGCCCTCGCTCTGGCCGGCGAACTCGCGCCGCCACGCCTGCTCGCCAGCGCCACAGGGATGATCGGCATCGGCATCACCTTTGGCGGCACCATCGCCGGCGCGGTGGCGGCGACCCTGTTTCGCATCGGTCATGGCTGGCAAAGCGTGTTTATCGCGGGCGGCGTGCTGCCGCTCGCCATCGCCGTGCTGCTCTGGTTCGGGCTACCGGAGAGCCCGGCGCTGAAGGAACGAACGGGGCGTGAGCCTTCCGGCGGCACGGTCGCAGCGCTTCTCACTCCGGCGCATCGCGGCAAGACGCTGGCCATCTGGGGCGCCTTCGCGCTGGTGCTGATGGTCGCCTATCTGCTCACCGGCTGGATTCCGCTCATCGTCAAGGATCATGGCTATACCGACAGCGAGGCGACCTGGATCGCGACGGTCGGTCATGGCGGCGGCATGATTGGCGGCGTGATCGCCAGCCTGCTGCTGGCGCGCTGGCAGTGGCCGGTCGTCGCCATGTTCGCCACCGTCGCCGCCGTGACCATGGCACTGCTCGCCGCCGCCGACTGGGGCACCGTGGCGCTGACGCTGCTCATCATCGTGCAGGGCATCTTCACTGTCGGTACGCAGAACGCGCTCAACGGCTCGGCCGGCGCCACCTATCCAGCCAATATCCGGGCGCTGGGCCTGGGCTGGGCGCTGGGGCTGGGCCGCGTCGGCTCCATTCTCGGACCGCTGGTGGGATCGGCCGCGCTCCTGCTCGGCCTGGGCGCGGCGCGCCATTTCTTCATTCTGCCGATCGCGCCGCTGCTCATCGCCGCGCTGCTCGCCATCTATCTGAGCCGCGTCGCCCGCAAGGAGAACCAGCCATGACCCAGACATTGCGCCTCATCGCCACCGAGGAAGCCTGGTCGATCCCCGAGGTCGCTGCCGAACTCAGGACAGTGGCCCGCTCGCCCTCACAGAGCCTCGACAAGCTGCTGGTGCGCGGCATCTACGATGCGCGACCGGAACTGGGCGGCTATGATGCCATGGATTTCCTCTCCGGCCTGCTCGATGTGGAAGAGAAGCGCCTGCCGCAAATGGACGCGCTGGGCGTGGACATGCACCTGCTCTCGCTCACGGCGCCGGGCGTGCAGATGTTCGATGCGGACACAGCCTGCGACCTGGCCCGCCTCGCCAACGACCGAATGGCCGACATCTGCCGTAAATATCCCACGCGCTTCGCCGGCCTTGCCAGCTTCGCCCCGCACAGCCCCAAGCGCGCCGCCCGGGAGATCGACCGCGCGATGGGCGAGCTCAAGCTCAATGGCCTCATCGTAAACAGCCACACTTATGGCGAATATTTCGACGACCCCAAATTCTGGCCGATCCTGGAGGCCGCGGAGGCGCACGATGCCTGCCTCTACATCCACCCGCGCGCTGCCTCCGATACGCTCAAGGGTCCGCTCCAGGATTACGGCATGGACAGCGCCACCTGGGGCTACGGCGTGGAGACGGGTACACATGCAGTGCGGATGATGGCGGGCGGCGTGTTCGATGCCTTCCCCCGGCTCAAGATCTGTCTGGGCCACATGGGCGAGGCTCTGCCCTTCTGGATCTGGCGCCTCAACTTCATGAACAGCCGCGCCCAGACCGCCGGCCGCGCCCGCAAGACCCAGCGCAGCATGGCCGAATATCTCCAGGACAATTTTGTCTTCACCACCAGCGGCGTGGAGGACGACCTGGCGCTGCGTTACACCATCGACAAGATGGGTATCGACAATGTGCTCTGGGCCATCGACTATCCCTATCAGCCGATGGCGCCGGCCGTGGATTTCATCCGTAACTTCCCCTGCACCGACGCCGAGCGGCACGCGCTTTGCCATGGCAATGCCGAGCGGCTCTTCCACATCGCACCGCAGTGAAGGGGCTGGCTCTGCCGCGCGGCTAAACTGGCTCGTGCCCCGAAGACGCGGCCTGCCCCATACCGCCCTGGGCCCCTGCCTATGCAGGAGCGCGGTGCATTTTTGGTCGGACCAACGCGAGCGTGATTTCGAGCCAGATTAGATCCTCTGACACCGCGAAATCACGGCGACAAAGGCTCATCTCTTAGTCCCCGCTCTTTTAAAGGAGGGTTGGGGTGGTGATGGACGCTTCCGACTGAGCGCTCCGCGCGCGATGTGCGCATCGTCGCCATCCACTGAAGACGAGGGCGGAGTTTGTCATGCCAAGCCGCACCAACCGGTAGACGAACGCCCTGTCGTCCGCTCAGCCGTTCATTCGAAGAAAGCGATGCTCCGACATTCGATGCTTTCGCGAGGCTGTGCATTGGGCAGGCTGGTGTCCCAGAAGGCGGTGTGCGGCACGCGCCAGGCGCCCGTCTGCTCGCTGTCGTGGAACTTGAAGAGCAGCGCCTCGTCCCGGACCATGTTGGAGAAATACCACCAGCGATGATCCGGGTTGTGCCGGAAGATGGCGGCGGCCATCTGGTTCTCGTCATCCATCGGCGCGAACATGGCGTCGCCCTCGGGAATCTTGTCGACCACCCATAGCACGTTGGGCGTCCCTTCATCGGCGCGCACGCTGCGCCCGTCGCACAGCGCCAGCGGGCAATCCTGCGGCGGTGGCGAATAAGTCCGCCAGAAGCTGGAGATGATGAATCGCTTGAAGCCGGGGCCGCCCGGCCGCACCTTCTCGTACATGCGGCGGGCCGCCTTGAGCTGGCGCGGCGGATCGGTATCGACATGCACTTCGCCTGCGGGCGGCTGCACCCCGGCGCGATGCTGATAGGGCTCGTCGACGCCGCGTTTCTTCTGCCGGCTGGCGACATCGCCGGAGGTGCGGATCATCCAGCCCATCGCTGCCACCACATCGGCGCCGGTCGCCTCCTGCACATAGCGTTCCACCTCTCGGGGATACACGCGCTCGACGCCCTCGACATCGGCAAAGTCGCGCACCTGCGTGGGCGCGTCGAGCAGCGTGAACCCCTGCCGCTCCAGCGTGAAATGATCGCGGATCGGGCGCGCATCGCGAATGGTGGTGAGAAAGGGACCATAGCTGCCGGTGTTCACTTCCACGCCAGCCGACACGAAGCGACGATTGATGTCCGGCCCCGGCAGCAGATAGGTGAGCTGCGCCTCGACGGTGCGGACATTGTCCTCGATATCGAGCGTCTGCGCGGACATGCTTCTCTCTCCTTCGTCTCGCATTGCGGGCTTTGCTGGCAGCAAGCCGGCGCCTATGATCCCCTCCGGGCCAACTCAGCACAAGGGGCAGGCGATGAAAAAGGGCTATGTCGACAATATCGAGCGCGTGACCGAGCAGAATGACGATTTCCGCCGGGTGCTGTATACCGGCCACAATCTTCAGCTCGTCGTCATGACCATCCAGCCGGGCGAGGAGATCGGCCAGGAAGTCCATGACGACCGCGACCAGTTCTTTCGCATTGAGGCCGGCACCGGCGAAATCTGGATCGACGGCGTCTGCCATCAGGTGAAGGCCGACGATGGCATCATTGTGCCGCAAGGCGCGGAGCATAATGTCGTGGCGACGGGTAGCGAGCCGCTGCGGCTCTATACCATCTACGGCCCGCCGGAGCATATCGACGGCACGGTGCACCGCACCTGCGCCGAGGCGGATGCCAGCCACGAGCATTTCGACGGGCGCACGACCGAATAACGCCAGGCGGCATGCGCCGGCGTTGCTGCCGCCAGCCGTCGGCCCCGCACGACGGGATGGTTGACGAGAGGCCGGCGAGGCGCCGCAGCGATTCGAAGGGCGTGCGTGCCGGGCGCGCCGGGGAGCGGCGGCGGCGCAAGCGAAGTCGTGGTTCGCCGGCCCGCTTTAAGCTGGCGCACGATGATCTTAAGCCGGGCCACCCGCCAGACGCGCGCGCAGCCCGGCCAGCCCGCCCGAGCTGCGCCAGTTCTCTCTCGCGCACTCGCTCGATCTTCGTTCGTGGCGCAAGGTCTGCCCGCATCGCGCAAACCGAAACGGCGTGGACGGTTCATCGCAACCGGCGAACAGAAATTGCCTGTCCCGCCCGAAGGGTTTATGCGCCTGTTGCGTTAAACGCGGTGCGGCTGCTGCCGGGTCGGCCCGCGCCGAGCATCAAAAGGGGAGAAACCGCGCATCCGCCCGGCCTTTTTCGATGCCCGGCCGTGCTTTTCCGTCAGTGCCGATCTGTTCCTTTTGGCCAACGGAAGATTACATGCGAACCTTGCGCTCCTCGACTTTTCTTACGCCGCTTGTCCTCGCCGTGCTGCCCGCAGCCGCGTCCGCACAGGTTTCCATCTCCACCGCCACGACCACGCCGGTGCGCACCTCGACGGTCAATAATGGCGCGGCCGCGGATATCAGCGTGACGGCCGATGGCTCGATCACCCTCAACAGCGGCTCGGCGATCACGGTCGACAGCAACAATAATGTGAGCAACGCCGGCAAGCTCGTGCAGGGCAACGCCAACGGCGCCAACGGCATCGACGTGCTGGCCGGCATCACCAGCAATGTCACCAACAGCGGCGCCATCACCATCACCGAGACGTTCAACGCGCTCAACGACGATGGCAACAGCACCGTGGACGGGCCAGTGGCGCAGGCGAGCAACCGCGTCGGCATCCTGGTGCGCGGCGCGCACAGCGGCAATATCGTCAACAGCGGCACCATCACCATCGATGGCCTGAACTCCGCCGGCATCCGCGTCGACGGGCCGCTCACCGGCTCGCTCACCTCGTCGGCCGCCATTTCGATCATTGGCGACAACAGTATCGGCATCAAGACCGGCGCCGTTTCGGGCGACGTCAACGTGCTGGGCCCTGTCAACATGGTCGGCAAGGGCGCGGTGGCGGTTGACATCGGCGGCGACGTGGGCGGCGTGGTCCGCCTGCAAAACACCATCGGCCAGTTCGTCACCTACAAGAACGACGCGGGCGAGACCGTCTCCCTCTCGCGCAACGACCTGCGCGTGGGCGCGCCGGCAGTGAGCATTGCCGGCAATGTCGGCGGCGGCATCATCGTCGACATCCCGCCGTCAGCGAGCGGCACCAACCCCGACGTGGACGGCGACGGCATCCCCGACGCCAACGAGAGCAGCGGCGCCATCCAGTCCTTCGGCAACGGCCCCGCACTGCGCATCGGCAGCGCGAGCGATACCACCATCGGCGCAGTCTCCGGCGACGGCCACGCGTTGGTCGTCAAGGGCACGGTCAACGGCAACGCCTATTACAGCAACACCGACGCCATCGGCATCGAGATCGGCGGCCAGGGCGGCAATGTGACCCTGACCGGCGGCCTCTCCGTCACTGGCCGTGTGCAGGCAACCACCAACGATTCGCAGGCGACCGGCCTGCTCATCCATGCGGGCAGCAGCGTCCCCGTGATCGACAATAGCGGTTACATCGTCGGCTCGATCAGCGCGCCGGGCGACGGCGCCACCTATGGCATTCGCGACCTGTCCGGCACGCTGACGACCATCAACACCAATGGCTACATCACCGCCAGCGGCACCGCGGACGACATCACCGACGCGATCGATGTTTCCGCCAACACCACCGGCGTGACAATCAACCAGTTCTCGCCGCCCGACGAGTCCGCCGAGAACGAAGCCAAGATCACCACCCAGATCACCGGCAACATCCGCACCGGCTCGGGCAACGATAAGCTGCTGGTGAGCGACGGCGCCATCAAGGGCAACAGCTTCCTAGGTGCGGGCAATGATCTCGTCGCCCTGTCCGGTGACGCTATCTACCAGGGCCGGATCGATTTCGGCACCGGCGCCGCCACCATGACGATGGCCGACACGTCGCTGTTCACCGGCACGGCGGGATTCAACGACCAGGCCGCGACTCTGACCATCGGCGGCACGGCACGGTTCAGTGGCAAGATCACCGGAGGCAGCCAGCTCGACGTAACCGTGAACGGCGGCATTCTGGAAGCGACCGGCACCGACGCGATGAGCTTCGACACGCTTAATGTCGGCGCCAACGGTACGCTGCGGGTCAATATCGATGGGACCACGCAGACAAGTAGCCGCTTCGTCGTGAACAGCGCGACCTTCGCGGACGGCGCGCATGTGGCGGCGACGGTAACGTCGCTGGCGCAGGGCGAAGGCGATTTCGTCATCCTCACCGCTAACCAGCTCATCGGAACGCCGCAATTCTCCGAGGAGCAGACCGATCTGCCGCTGCTCTTCAAGGGCGCGATCTCGGTCGATACCCAAGCCAAGACCGTCTCGCTCTCCATCAAGCGCAAGACGGCCGGCGAACTGGGCCTCAGCGCCAATCAGGCGGCGGCCTATTCGGCCATTCTCGCCGCCGCGCCGAGCGATGCGGCGGTGGAGGCCAGCCTGCTTGACCTCGCGGACAATGCCGCGCTTTCCAGCCAGTTCAACGGGCTGATGCCGGATTATGCCGGCGGCGCCTTCGACCTGCTGACGCGCGGCTCGCGCCAGGCAGCCCGCCACCTCGCCAACAACAACGCCATGTTCAGCATCACCAATCTGGGCGGTTGGCTGGAAGTGCTCAAATGGCAGGGCAGCAAGCATGATCGCTCGACGCCGGGTTTCAGCACCAGCGGCTGGGGCATTTCTGCCGGCCTGGAGCGCGCGACCGGTATCGGCAATGTGGGCCTCTCGTTCGACTATCTCTCGGGCAGCAGCAACGGGCGGGGCGTGACCAACCACATCTCCGCCAGTGCCTATGAGTTCGGCGCGTTCTGGCGGGTGAGCAAGGGACCGTTCTATGCGTTCGCGCGCGGCTCCTACGCCATTGGCAAGTTCGATACGAGCCGCACGTTCCTGGGCTCCGTTAACGGCACCGGCTTCTCACGGGAGGCGATCGGCTCGCATGACGGCAAGCTCTATTCGGGCATGGCGGGCCTTTCCTATCAGGCGGACCTGACGGATCGCATTGCCATCAAGCCGATGGCGATCGTCGATTATTACCGCCTGCGTGAGGACGGCTTCCAGGAGACCGGCGGGGGCGACGCGATGAACCTGCTGGTCAACGCACGCACCAGCACCTCGTCCACCGCCGCCACCACCGTAACGGGTATCTACCGCATGGGCCCGCGTACCGGCGAAGGCATTCCGCTCACCTTCGAGCTGGAAGGCGGCCGCCGCAACCATCTGGGCGGCAAGTTGGGCGTCACGACAGCGGCGTTCAAGGATGGCCAGAGCTTCAGCGTCACGCCCGAGCAGGTCAAGGGCGGCTGGCTTGGTGAGCTACGGGTGCTGAGCGGCGGCCTCGACTACACGTGGACGCTGGCGGGCGCGGTCGAGCAGACCGCCGGCAACCCGGCTTATTCGATCCGCGCCTCGCTGGGCGTCGCCTTCTAAGGCAAAGGGGGCGCCGCGCCGGGGAGAGGAACCCGGCGTGGCGCTCGATCAGGCGGGCATGGGATGAAGCACGGCCGTTTTGGCCGCTGGCAGCCCGCTCGCCTTGGCCTGGGCCATCAGTTCCTTCTTGCGCGCCAGCAGCTTGTCGCGCAGCGCAACCAGATCGACATCCGTCTCGCGGCACTGGGCGAACATGCCTTCCCCGCGCATTTCCTCTTCATGGACGTGGTGCTTCACTTCCTCGGAGAGCACCTTGAGCTTGGCATCGTAGAAGTCGTCCTTGGGCTCGCCTGCCTCGATGTCGTTGATGAGCAGCTTGGCGCCGTCATGCTCCACATAGGCCTCGTCCAGCGTATCGTCCTCGATCTTCCCCCGGAAAGCGGGGTAGAAAATCTCTTCCTCAATCATCGTGTGAATCTTGAGTTGAGTGCAGATCTCATGGGCGAGCTTCTGCTTGCGGGCCGTGCCGGTCGCCTTCTCGAACTGCTCGAACAACTCCTCTACGGTGCGATGATCGGCCTTGAGGAGAGCGATGGCGTCGGTGAACGTCTTGGCGGAATCCATGGGTCGTCCTTTCCTGTCGCGATAGGGCCATAGCGAGCGAAAGGGCTTCCGGTTCCCGCGCGCCAGATGGTTCGCGCATTCGCGCAGCGACCGGCTGCACTCCGCCAGCACCCCGGGAACCCGATGGCAGCAAACGGGCTTATCGAAGACGCCCCTACAAGGCCCCCAGCGAACCCAGCGAGGATCGTTATGCCCCCAACAGACCCTTCCGCAGGCCTGGACCTGGCCGACGCCCACACCGCGCAACCAAGCTTGGCCGGACGCCGCGCCATCGTGACTGGCGGGACCACCGGCATCGGCCGTGCCATCGCGGTGCTGCTCGCGGCGGAAGGCGCCCAGTTGTTCGTCTGCGGGCGTGACCCGGCGCATCTTGATGACGCCCTGACCCGTATCCGCCAGGTCGGCACGGGTGACGGCATCGCATTGGATCTTGCTCGCGCGGGCGAGGTGGATCGCTTCTTCAACGCCGCAGACGCAGCCCTGGGCGGGCTCGATATCGCCATCATCAATGCCGCCATCCCCGCCGATGCGCTCGAGGAGACCGATGCGGCCGAGCTCGACTATCAGATCGCTGTGGACTTCACCGCCTATCTGCGCACCGCGCGGGCCGCTCTCAGGCGCCTTAAGGCCGGCGGCGACATGATCTTCATCGGCTCCATGTCCGCCGTGTCGCAGGCGCCGGGCTCGTCCGTCTATGTGGCGGCGAAGACCGGCATTCAGGGCTTCGTTCACGCACTGCGGCAGGAAGTGGCGGAGCAGGACATCAAGGTGGGCCTTATCGAACCGGGCTTCACCGGCGCCGACTTCCAATATCCCGAAGTGCCGCCCGAGAAGCAGCGTGCCCTCATCAACGCGCACAAGATGCTGCGCGCCGAGGATATCGCGGTGGCCGCGCATTTCATGCTGACCCAGCCCCGCCGCACGGCAGTCTCGCTGATGCGGGTCGAACCGCGGTTGAGCGATCGATGAGTGCCCTGCCCCGCGATCGGCTGATCTTCCGGCCAGAGGACGTGGACCTCGCCCGCTCGCCTCTGGCCGGACAAATCGATGCGGAAACCTATGTGCTGGGCGCCTTCAACCCCGGTCTGACGCGGCTCGCCAACGGCAATCTGCTGATGATGGTGCGCGTGGCCGAGGCGCTGCGAACGCCTGTGTTCAACGACCATGTCCACGCCATACGCTGGGACGGAACGGACGACGACGGCACAGCGCGCTATTGCCTTGATGCCTGGCCGCTCGACGGCGTGGACACCACCGATCCGCGCAAATTCATGATCCTGGGCGGCGGCTGGAAAGTGATGGCGCTCACCTCCCTCTCCTGGCTGCTGCCGGTCGAGCTGTCACCCGATGGGGGCACCGTGCTCAATGTTCATTATGACCGCGCGGTGGCGCCGCAGGGCAGCTTCCAATGCTATGGTGTGGAGGATGCGCGCATCAGCAAGGTGGAGGGGCGCTGGCTGATGACGACCTGCTCGGTGAGCCCGGAGCGCCACTCGACCACCCTCTACACCTCCGACAACGGCCTTGACTGGCGCTTCTCCGACATCGTGCTCGACCACCAGAATAAAGACATGCTGATTTTCGAGGGTTTGATCGATGGGCAATATTGGGCGCAAACACGGCCCCTTGGCGACCTCTATTTTGCCTATCCGCCCGGCAGCGAATGGCGCGCAGGTCCTTCCATCAATCTGGCCACCTCACCCGACGCGCGGCATTGGAAGCCTTATCTGAGCCCTGGCATCCGGCCCCATGCCGCCACGGTGGCGACCGCGCGCATGGGCGGCGGCACACCCCCCATCCTCACCGACACCGGCTGGCTCACGCTCTGGCACGGCGTGGAGCCCAGCGAAACCGTGGGCATCTACCGCACCTACTGGTCCATCCTGGACCGCGACGATCCGAGCATCACGCGCCACACTCGCCACGAGCCGCTGCTGGAAGCCAACCCCGCACTTACAGAGCCCTATCAGGCGCAAATGTATGTGTTCGACGTGGTGTTCACCACCGGCATCGCCGATGCGGGCGATCATTATATCGTCGCGTCCGGTGAGGCGGACCTCGCCTGTCGCATGAGCTGGATCGACAAGCGCGTCTTCGCGACGGTTTGAGGCGGCGGCGCCCGCTCAGCCGAACAGGCGAGGATAGGGCTTACCGGTCCTTGCCGGGCTTCTTTCCCCAGGCGCCTTTCTTGAACCCGCCCTTGCCGCCCGGCCGCCCATGATCGGCCCGGACAGCATGAGCGCGATAGGGCTTGGGCGCCAGGGCGGGTCGGGCATTGTCGCGGCGGTGACGGCGCGCCTCGTCGCGCGGCTTGCCATCGACAGGCATGATCTCGACATCGTCCTCGCCATCGGCGGTGCCGCGCACCGCATCGAGGAAGCGGGCGGCCGCAGCGGCGGGCACTTCGAACAGGGTCTCGTTGGCGGCGATGCGAATGGCGCCGATCTCGCCTCGGCTCACATGTCCGCGCCGACACAGCAGCGGCAGCAGCCAGCGTGGTTCGGCATTCTGGTTGCGGCCGACATTGACGCGGAACCACGCACTCCCCTCGAAGCCGGGCCGCGGACCGCGAGTCTGCGGCGCCGCATCATTGCCCAGCAGTTCTTCCGGCTCGGGCAGGCGCGCGCGATGTGTATGGACGAGCGCGGCGGCGATCTCCTGGGGACTGCGCTGCGCCAGAAGCTGCTCAGCCAGCGCATGATCCTGCTCGCTCGTTTCGACCGGCGCGAGCAGAAGTTCGAGCAGGCGCGCACTGTCCGCCCGGCGAATGTCTTCCGCAGAGGGCGGCGCGACCCATTCGGCCGGGATGCGGGCGCCCCGCAGCATCGCCTCGACACGGCGGCGGCGCGGATAGGGCACGATCAGCACCGCCGTCCCCTTCTTGCCGGCGCGACCGGTGCGGCCGGAGCGGTGCTGGAGCGTCTCGGCATCGCGCGGAATCTCGACATGGACGACGAGGCTGAGACTGGGCAGATCGATCCCCCGCGCCGCCACGTCGGTCGCCACGCACACACGCGCGCGCCGATCGCGCAGGGCTTGGAGCGCGGTGTTGCGCTCGCTCTGGCTGTGCTCGCCGGACAGCGCGACAGCGCCGAAGCCGCGCTCGACCAGGCTGGCATGAAGGCGGCGGACATTGTCGCGCGTGGCGCAGAACAGCATCGCCGTCTCCGCCTCGTGGAAGCGCAGCAGATTGACCACCGCATGCTCGATATCGGCCGGCGCCACGGCCATCGCCTGGTAGCTGATATCGCCATGGCCGCGATCCTCGCCGACCGTGGAAATGCGCAGCGCGTCGCGCTGGTAACGGCGGGCGAGCCCCACGATGGGCGCGGGCATGGTGGCGGAGAAGAGCAACGTGCGGCGCTCGGCGGGCGTCGCATCGAGAATCTCTTCCAGATCCTCACGAAAGCCCATGTCGAGCATCTCGTCCGCCTCGTCGAGCACCACGGCCTTGAGCGCAGACAGGTCCAGCGCGCCGCGCTCCAGATGATCGCGCAGGCGGCCCGGCGTGCCGACCACGATCTGTGCGCCATGCGCCAGCGCCCGCCGTTCGCGCGAGGCGTCCATCCCTCCCACGCAGGTAGCGATGCGCGCGCCGGCCTTGCCGTAGAGCCAGATCAGCTCGCGACTCACCTGGAGTGCCAGCTCGCGCGTCGGCGCGATGACCAGCGCCAGTGGCGCCGCCGGCGGCGGCACGCGCCCGTCCGGCCCCAGCAGATCGCCTGCCATGGCGAGCCCGAAGGCCACTGTCTTGCCCGATCCCGTCTGCGCCGAGACGATGAGGTCGCGGCCTTGGGCCTGCGCTTCGAGCACGGCGGCCTGCACCGGCGTGGGGGCGGCATAGCCGCGCTCGGAGAGGGCCTCGCCGAGAATGAGGGGAAGATCGGAAAAGGACATGGGTCTCGCAAACTGGAAAGAGAAGCGGCGCCGCCACGCACGGAGCGCATGGAGTCGGCCGGGAATAGGCTGTTCGGGGTTGCGCCCGGTCGGCTTGTGTCGGAGCCGGGCCGCGATGCGCCGCCCATAGACTGGAATCGGCGCCGGCGAAACCACGCAGTTGGGGGACGTGCCCCCGCCTGCCTGCCTGTCGCTCCCGGCCGCCGCTCCTGGCCTCAGTTCGGCTTGGCGGCGAACAGCAGCCGGTGCCAGTCGTCCACGGCATCGGCAAAGGCGGGGACGAGCGTCTCGTCCACCTCGAATCCGGCTCTCTCCAACCGCTCGACGAAATCGGGATCGGGAAAGGCCGACCAGATCGCCAGCACGCCGCCCGGTCGCAGTGCAGCATGCGCCTCGCGTAGGCCCCAGTTGCAGTAGAGCCGGTCGTTCTCCAGCTTGATGAACCCTTCCGGGCCATTGTCGACGTCGAGCAGGATGGCGTCGTATCGGTTCCGCGCGGCGCTGATCTCGTCATGCACGTCGATGAGCTTGAGCGAAACGCGCGGGTCTGCCAGGTGGACGCCCGAGAGATGCGCGAGCGGCCCACGTGCCCAGGTGACGACGCTGGGGACGAGTTCCGCGACGACGAAGCTGGACTCCTGCGTCCAGGCGGCCAACGCCGCGCCGAGGGTGAAGCCCATGCCGAGGCCGCCGATCAGGATGTCGCCATCGCCTCCGCCGAGCCGCTGGTGCGTGAGGCTGGCCAGTGCCTGCTCCGAGCGGTGGTCGCGGCTGCCCATCAGTTCCTCATCGCCAAACTGAATCGAGAATTCAGTGCCGCATTTGAGCAGGCGCAACGTGCCGCCGCCCGGAATGGCGGCCTGATCGACCAATTCGATGGGCAGCCCCCGCCTGGCCTCGGCGGCCGAGGTGGCGGGAACGGGGTCCGGACGCGGGCGTCCGGGCTGAGGGAGACGCCAGTCCATGGAAATCCTTCAAGGTTCCGATCGATCGCGATGTCGTCGACAAGGCCACCATCGCGCGAGAGATATCCTTCCCTGCGCATGCCCGGCCGGGATGGCAAGCGATTTGAGCGACAGCGCGCCGGATTGGCCGGACGAAATCGCTGCGGCCTTTTTCCTTCTGGTGCGTTGTACCGCCGAGGAGTGTCGCCATGGATCCACCGAAGAACGCCATTAGAGCCGCCGCCGTGCTCGATCCCCAAGGTCTGGGGGAAGGGTTGCGCCGCTGCTTTCCCGTGCCCACCGACGGCGCGTTCGATGTGTTGCTGGAACGGCTCGCACATGCCGGGGGGCCAGCTGGCGCCACGGCTGCGGAGCGTCCGTCTGAGCGATCCCGACCATCGCACAACACGCTGCTTGACGCCGCGCGCTTTTTTCGTGGCCGGCGAACATGAAATTATGCGTGCATCACGGATCGGCAGGCAGCGGAAAAATAACCGGGGGCGTGCGCCAGATACTTTAGGCGATGAGAGCGCGAAAAGAGGCAAACATTGACTTTTTGAGACGCTGCATCCATATTGGTACTGCTATCGTCGCCTGCGACGGATTTTGACGCGATTAAGCGGATTTTTCCTTTGACACCCGGCCGGCGCCGTCAGGACAGCGGTTCTGGCGGGTTTCTTCTTATGCAAAGGATCATCCCATGCCGATTGGCACCGTTAAATTCTTCAATGTCGACAAAGGCTACGGCTTCATCACGCCGGACGATGGCGGCGCTGACAGCTTCGTCCATATCAGTGCCGTTCAGCAGGCTGGCATGGCCACGCTCGACAAGGACCAGCGCCTGAAATACGAAATCGAGACAGACCAGCGCGGCCGCTCGTCGGCAACGCAACTCGAGTCGGCCTGAACCATTGTCGCGGGTCCACCTGTCGATACGGGGTCGAGACAACCCCCGTCTTCTCGACAGAGTCGGGCTCTTTTCCGTGCGCGTGGACTGGGCAGACTCCCAGGCCATCGCGGCGCACGCGCCGCCGATGCGCGCCCGGCTTCAACCTCACCATCATCCGCCGCGAGCATTCGCGGCCAAGGAAACGAATGCAACTCAGATATATGACTATACCACCACTGCAGCCGGCCCCTGATCGGCCGCGCCTGAAAACACCAAGACAAACGCCGTCGCCGACACTGTCGCGCAAAGCCCTGCGCGATCTGGTTGCCGACATGATCGACTGACCGGCCTCACCCGGTCCATTTTCGAGGGAGGGGCGCCCCCATGTCCGCCACCGTTGATTTCTATCTCGCTCGAGCCGCCGAAAGCGCGCAGGCCGCACGCGATGCCACACTCGTCAATGTGCGCGAGCGCTGCTTGCGCGCGGAGGCAGCGTGGCGCGTGATGGCCGACCGGCTGCGGCGCGTGGAGCGAAAGAAATCGCAAGATGCGCTGGACAAGGCGTCGGCCACGCAGGACGCAGCGGCGCAGGTACCGTGGCCCCTTCCCTCCGCTGCCCGCCGCAGAAAAGCGGAGCCCTGACGGGCGGATCTTGGCACGAACGCAACTGTGTGCTTGCGAATGGGTACGCCCGCCGGGCAGCACAACGGGAGACGCCGATGATCCGCGAAATCCTGAAGATGGGCGATCCGCGCCTGCGGCGCGTGGCCAGGCCGGTCACGGACATTCACGCGCCGGCTCTCAAGGCCCTTATCGCCGACATGTATGAGACCATGCATGCGGCCAAGGGCGTGGGACTGGCGGCCCCGCAGATCGGCGTGGACCTGCGCCTGATGATCTTCGGCTTCACGGCCAATCCACGCTACCCCAATGCGCAGCCGGTGCCCGTCACCACGCTCATCAATCCTTGGATCGAGATCCTGACCGACGAGACGGAAACGGACTGGGAGGGTTGCCTCTCCGTGCCCGGCATGCGCGGCATGGTCCCGCGCGCGACCCGCGTCCGCTACGGCGGCACGCTGGAGAACGGCACAGCGATCGAGCGTGTGGCCGAAGGGTTCCACGCGCGCGTCTTCCAGCACGAGTTCGACCATCTGAACGGTGCGCTCTATCCGCAACGGATCGTGGATATGCGCAGCTTCGGCTTTGTGGAGGCGCTGTTTCCACAGAGCGGGCTGGACACGCTGGAAGCGGAGTAACCGCGCCAGCCCGCCCGCCTACCCCGGAACGCGCCTCAGATCATCTGCGGTTGAGGCTTAAGCAGCGTGCGGCCTGGCCACCTGACGAACAGGCGCATCGCACCGCGCATCAGCGCGATCGCTGCCAGTGCCACCAGCAGGCCCAAAATCATATCGGTCAGATAGTGGTTGCCCTCCACTGGCGTTGAAAGAAGCATCGCGCCGTTGACGACGGTCAGTGGCCAGCGCAGCGCCTGGAACGGCCAGGCCGCGGCGATGTAGAGAACGCCGCTCACCGTATGGAAACTCGGCGCGCAGACGAGACCGCCCAGCGCGCCCAGATCGATCTGCGTGAACACCGCATCGCGCAACTGCGGGATGACCTCGCTCTGGTAAAGCGCCGTCGTCGGCATATAGGGGATCGGGCCGGACCACATGACGGCGAGCGGCCCCTTGGCCGGGAACAGCGGGAAAAACAGCAGCGTCAGGACCGCCGCCAGCCAGAACGTCACCAGGAACTGGCGCGCTGCCGCCCGCTCGGCATGCCAGGCCATGTAGCCGAGCAGCAGCGCCGGGGAGACGAAGATGGTAGAATAGGCAACCGCACCCGAAACGCGCAGCGCCGGCTGGGCGACGACGAAATCGTACCAGCGGTTCCAATCGAACCACATGAGCGCATCCCCCCGGATCAGCGCCGCGTCGACAAAGCCACTGGTGAAGGCGGCGACGGGATAGCTGGACACCACACCGAGCAGGCTGAACGCCATGAACAGCAGCGCATATTCCGAAAAATCGCGAAGCCGCGTCGCGCGCGGCGTCGTCCGCTTCTGGGTGGTGAGAAACATGATGCCCAGCGCGAGGATGGCCAGGAACAGGACCGCAAACGCCGTACTATCCATGCGGATGCCGATGCCGGTCTTCACCAGCAAGCCGCAGACCAGCAGCAGGCTGCTCGCGACGATCCCCGCCAACCACATCCCCGGAATGACCGGCCCATCGGCCGCATCGCCTGCGTTGTGCCGAACCCGCTCCACCCGGCCCGCGTCACTGTTCATCATGGCTCCCATGTCTGTTTGTTGATTGTCCCCGGCCCGCCTGCCTGTCCGGCCGATCCGGGCCCAGAGCGCTTGGTGTCGCGCAATGTCGCCTTGCCTCACAGGAACGACAGCGCATCAGGGTCGACGGCAATCCGGATCGGCGTGCTCGCTACGATGTCCCCGTCCGCCTGGACCGGGAGCGGCGCCGCGCTGCGAATGTCCACCGCGCGCGCATCGAGCCGGCGCCAGCGCGGATCGGCGAACGCCCGGCCGAACAGCATTGAGAGAACCAGCCGCAGGAAATCGCGCCGGCGCGCGCGGGGCATCAACAGAACACGGAACCGGTCACGCGTGAGGTCGGCTTGCCCGTCGAGTATCCATTGCCCGGCATAATGGCGCCCCTTGAGAATGAAGACGCCCTCTGCCGCATGCACAGCGCCGTCGATCTCGACCGTGAGGCGATGACGGGGCCAGGCAAAGAGCAATCCCACCAGCGCGACGGGATAAGCCAGGCGCCCGATCACTTTCTTGAGTCGGAGCGAAACCCGCGCGACCGCGTGGCTATCCGGCCCGACCGAGGCGCAGCACAGGAAGACATGCTGATCGATACGGCCGGCGATGTGGCGGCGCGGCTGGCGCGCGCGGATATCGGCCACGAAGTCCGGCAGGCGAGCATGATAGCCCGCCTCCCGCGCGACCAGATTGATCGTTCCAGCCGGAAAGACGCAATAGGGCACATCGCCCGCCTCGGGCGGCCTGTTGTCGATGGCCGTCCGCAAGGTGCCGTCGCCGCCGAAGACGCAGATAAGATCAACATCGGGATCGAGTCGCTCGTCCTTGAACGACAGGCTGTCATAATGATGGACGCGGCATTGCTGCGCCGCGAACGACGCGCAGAGCTGCTCCAGCTTGGCGCGTGAATAGCCGCCGGACGTGGGATTTGAAACGAGAGCGACCGCGCGCGGCGCTGCAACTGACTGGACCCCCACGCTAAATCCGCTCCCCCGAACTCGGCCTTGCTCCACCGCGCCGATGTCCAAGGCATCGATAGCAGATTTTGCGGTAATGTCGCCACATTGTCATGAAGCGCCATCGAACTGAGGAATCCAGCGGCATTTGACTGCCTTTTAATGACGAATCGCGGGCCCTCAAGCCATCGCCTGATGCAGCCATGCCACGCTATGCGAGGAGGACTTTTGGCGCCGCTGACTGGCACCCGGCGGCCTGGACAAAAGGCGAACCAGCCGCTCCGCCGATCGCGAATCCGCTGGCGACGATCGCGGCATGGCCTTAATGTCCCTCAGACAAAGTCAATAAGGAGGGGATTTCACATGCGCCGTTTCATCATCGTCTATGCCGCTGCCATGGTCGCCCTTGGCGCCCCTGCGTTCGCCCAGGATTTCGATATCATGCAGTTCGCCGACACCAATTCGGACGGCAAGGTCTCGTCGGAGGAATATGCGGCCTTCTCCGAACAAGGCTGGGGTTTCTTCGCGCAAGGCGCAGACAGCGTGAAAGTCGCTGAACTGGATGCCATGGCGCAGGGCGCTTTCAACGGGATCTCGCCCGACGCCGACGGCGTGGTGACGCACGCGGCCTATACCGCCGCCATCCCGGCACGCTTCAAGGCCGCCGACAAGGACGGGGACGGCTCACTCAGCGAAGCGGAACTCACCGCCACCATGGGCCCGCCCGCCAACTGATCGCCTGACGCCTGTAGACACCGCCGCGCCTTGGTGAGGCCTCGCGCGGCGGTGTTCCATGCGCTTCCAAGAACCACGGAAGCCACATCGCGTACCCTGAACGGCAGCAGCCCAAGTCCTGTCAAAGGCCTTAACCGCCCCAGGCGCCTGCTTTTGCAGGAGCATGATTGCTCCATCAGGATAAGGAAAGCCTTTCGGCAGGCGCGTTCCGCCTGTCGGCCAGCGCGGAGAAGTCCATGCCGGTCGGACGCTGGAAGAGGCGCAGGCCGAAGGTAGGCATAATGGCGATCAGATGATCGAATATATCGGCTTGAATGCCTTCATATTCAGTCCAGACCGTCGTGCGGGCAAAGGCATAGATTTGCAGGGGCAGTCCGAGCTCGCTGGGTGCGAGCTGGCGCACCAGCAGCGTCTTGTCCGTGGCGATGTCGGGCCGCGCCTTTAGATAGGCCATCACATAGGCGCGGAAGGTCCCGATATTGGTGAGGCGCCGGCTGTCGAGGATTTCCTCTCCGGCATGGTCCAGGTTCCAGCGCGTCACTTCATCCTGCTTGGCCGCCAGATAATCGCGCAGCAGGCCGAAGCGCGAGAGCGCGGCCAGGTCCGTCTTGTCGAGGAAGCGCACGCTGTTCTGATCGATCATGAGCGCGCGCATGATCCGTCGCCCGCCGGATTCGGACATGCCGCGCCAGTTGCGGAAGCTCTCGGAAATGAGGCGTTGCGTGGGGATGGTAGTGATGGTCTTGTCGAAATTCTGCACCTTCACCGTATGCAGGGCGATGTCGATGACGTCGCCATTGGCATTGAGCTGCGGCATCTCGATCCAGTCGCCCAGGCGGATCATGTCGTTGGAGCCGATCTGGACCGAAGCGACGAAGGAGAGGATGGTGTCCTTGAACACCAGCATCAGCACCGCCGCCATCGCGCCGAGGCCGGAGAGCAGCAGCAGCGGCGAGCGGTTCATGAGCACGGCGATGATGAGAATGGCCGCGGCGCCATAGATGAGCAGCTTGGCGATCTGGATATAGCCCTTGATCGGCCGGTTGCCGGCATCCGGGCGGCGCTGATAGAGGTCGTTCAGCAGTTCCAGCACACCGCACAGCGCAATGGCGAGCGTCAGGATGATGAAGCCCGCGCACAAGCTCTGGATGAAGACGGCTGCCGGAGCGGGCATGTGTGGCACCGCCGCGATGCCGGCCTGGATCACCAATGCGGGCACGATGTTGGAAAGGCGCGCCGCAACCGTACCGATATGCCGCGTCTCGTCTTCCGAGCGGAGCCGGCCGAGCAGGCGCATGGCCAGATTGAGAACGATCCGCTTGGCCACCCAGTTGGCGAGCCACGCGACGCCCAGCAGTAGGGTCAGCGCGAGGCCTGCCTGCATCCACGGCTCCGGCGCCCAAGCCTGCGTCAGCGAATCGATTGGGCCTGGAACAATAGGCAAAGACGTCATTGTGCGTTGGTCTCGTTGGAAAAGGGATCGTGGCGGAGCGAGAGACCGGCCGTTTCGGGCATGAAGCGCAGCGCGGCAAGCCCCACCAGACAGGCCACCATCATGTAGAAGGCGGGCATCAGCTCGTTGCCCGTCAGGGTAATGAGTGTGCTGCCCATGGCAGGCGCCGTACCGCCGAAGATGGAGGTGGAGACGTTATAGGCGATAGCGAAGCCGGCAAAGCGGACCGAGGTAGGGAACAACGCCGGGAAAGTCGCCGATATGGTGGCGAGCTGCGGCACATAGAGCAGGCCGAGCAGGACGAAGCCAGCGGTCGCTCCGGCGAGGCCCGTGCCCATCAGCATGTAGAGCGGTACCACCGCTACCAACAGCCCGACCAGCGAGATCCGCCACATGAAGCGGCGCCCGAGTCGATCCGAAAGGCTGCCGGCAAAGGGAAGGAAGGCCATCATGAACAGCATGCCGACAATTGGCACGACGAGTGCCTCGTCCGGCGAGAGGCCGATGCGGCGCTGGAGATAGGTCGGCATGTAGCTGAGCAGCGTATAGTTCACCACATTGAGGGCAACGACCAGCCCACCCACCACGAGCATCGGCCGCCAGTGCCGCCGCATCAGCGTGGAGAGGGGCGGCGCCTCGCCCCGCTTGCTGGCCTGACCTTCCTCGCGAAAGATCGGCGTATCCTCCATCCGCGCGCGCAGATACATGCCGATGAGGCCCATGGGCGCGGCGATGAAGAAGGGAATCCGCCAGCCCCAATCGTGCATCGCCGCATCGCCAAGCAGCAGGGAGAAGGCCAACATCAGGAAAGCGCCGAAGGAGAAGCCAGCCAGCGTGCCGAACTCCAGGAAACTGCCGTAAAAGCCGCGCCGGTCGTCGGGCGCATATTCGGCCATGAAGGTCGCCGCGCCGCCATATTCACCACCGGTGGAGAAGCCCTGCACCATCCGCAGCAGGATCAGCAGCGTGGGCGCCCAGAAGCCGATGCTGGCATAATCGGGGATCAGCCCGACGCCCAGCGTCGCGGCGGACATCATAAGAATGGTGAAGGCCAGCACCGACTTGCGCCCCAGCCGATCGCCCAGCGGCCCCCAAAAAAGACCGCCCAGCGGCCGGACTAGGAAGGAGATGGCGAAGGTCGCAAGTGCGAACAGCACCGCATCGTCCACGTCGCCGGGGAACAGCGCTGCGGAGATATAGGTCACGCCATAGGCATAGATGCCATAGTCGAACCATTCGGTGGCATTGCCCAGCGCCGAAGCGGCGATCGCCCGCCGCAGCGTGGCCTTGTCAGCCCCCGGCTGCGGCGGCAGGGCGTGTGAAAGATCGAGAGAAGCGCTCATGAGGTCTGTCCTGTGGCCGGGTCGTCATCGGCGGTGTTGGGATCGAGAAGCGAGGCGATCGGCGTCGTGCGCGGCACGATCTGGAACTCCTGCTGGTCGGAGGCGGGAACCGCATCCGTCGCGGCCTGCCGCCAGACGCCGAAGCCCAACGTGATCGCGGCGCAGAGCGCAACGAAGAGAAACAGTCCGGCCGTGCCGGCCAGCGTCATCGCCGCCGCCGCGCCCACCGGACCGAACGCCGCGCCAAGCGAGTATAGCAGCACCAGCCGCCCGCTTGCCGCCACGCGCTCCGTGGAAAGCAGCCGATCATTGCAATGCGCGACGCACAGCGGATAGAGCGCAAAGCTCAATCCGCCGAACAGCGCGCCGAGCGCCATCAGCGCCAATCCCGCCGAGGCGAACATGAGTGCCGCACTGACGGCGAGCGTAGCCGCGAAGCAGCCGATGATGACGCGCCGCCGATCGTAGCGATCCGACATGCGCCCCAGTGGCCATTGCAGCGCCACGCCGCCCAGAATCACGATCATCATGAAGCTGGCGGTCTCCGTCAGGTCCAGCCCGAGCCGCCGCACATGCACCGCGCCCATGCCGTAGAAGGCCCCCAGCATCAGGCCTGTCGAGACCGCACCCAACGCGCCCAGCGGCGATGCCGTCCACAGCGACCGAAGCGAGAAGCCGGTCGGCTCGGCCGACGCGGGCGGCGTGCCGCGCGTCAGGCACAGCGGGATGATTGCCAGGGAAATGAGGATCGAAGCGATCTGGAAGGGAATGGCAGGCAGCGCGCCGCTGGCGCCCAGCAGCAATTGCCCGATCGCCTGCCCCAGATAGAGGGCCACCATATAGGCGGCGAGCACCGTGCCCCGGCTTTGCAAATCGGCGCGATCGTTGAGCCAGCTTTCGAGGCAGACGAACACGCCCGCCACGCACAGGCCATCGATCAGGCGCAGACAAGCCCAGAGCAGCGGATGGTCGAGCAGCAGATAAGCAATCGTGCTGGCCGAGAGCAGGGCGACGAACGCGGCAAAGGCCCGGATATGGCCAACGCGGCGCAACACGGCGCCGGCGCGCACCGCGCCGATCACCAGACCCACGAAATAGGCCGTGCCGACTGCGCCGATGGCGAGCGTGCCGGTGCCCGCGCGCTCCAGCCTCAGGCTGATGAGCGTGGCGAGGAAACCACTCCCCGCCATGAGCATGAAGATGGCAAGCAGCAGGCTGCGGACGGGTTGGATGACGGCCAGCACCGCGCGCGATTCTAGGCCGGGCGGCGCCGCGTTCCGGGCATAGGCCTGTGCCTCTGCGCGGACGTGTGCGAGAGCGGACCGATGGCCGCACCGTCCCGCTCGAGCGCCAGCGCGGCACCAAACCACGTCGCCAATCTGGCGAAGGATGCGCTCCTCAGGGCCTTCCCGCTCCCGCGCCGCATCATGCCACCGCCATGTCCATGAGCGCACCGGCAATCGGCCGGACTGCCTGCGGCGTGCCGCGCGCGGCAATGAATTCCGGGCGCGGCTTCTCGACGCCGAAAGGAGCGACAAGCCGATTGCTGACGGCATTGTACACGAGGAAGGCGTTGGCCCGGGGAAAAGGCGTGATATTGCCGTTCGACCCGTGCATGATGTTGCAATCGAAGATCACCACCGTGCCGGGCTCTCCCGTCGGCGCGACGATGCCATGCTCATGCGCCAGCTCGGCCAGGCTGTCCTCGTCCGGCACGCCATATTCCTGCTTCTTGAGCGAGGCGCGATAATGGTCCTCGGGCGTCTCGCCCACGCAGGTGAGGAACGTGCGGTGCGACCCGGGGATCAGCATCAGCGGACCGTTATGCGGCGTGTTCTCGGCCAGCAAAATCGACATGGAGAGCGCCCGCATACGCGGCATGCCATCCTCCACATGCCAGGTCTCGAAATCGCTATGCCAGTAGAACTCCTTGCCCTGGAAGCCCGGCTTGTAGTTGAGACGGGACTGGTGGATGTAGACGGCCTCGCCAAGCAGGAAGCGGGCGACGCCGGCCAACCGCGCATCGGCAGCCAAGCGCGCGAGCACGCGGCTCTGCGCATGAATCTTGAAGATCGAGCGGATTTCGCGGCCACCCGGCTCGGTGATAACCGTTTCCTCCTCCAGCGCATCGGGGTCAGCCAACAGCGCACCAGCCTCGCTCTGCAGGAAGGCAACTTCCTCGTCCGAGAAGAGATTGTCGAGGACCAGATAGCCAGCGCGGTCGAACTGCTCGGCCTGCGCGCGGCTGAGCGGCGCATCCGCCGTCCACTCGCTGTGCACGACCGGGTCGAGCCGGGGCAGGAACGCCGCCGTCTTCGTCTGGCGGGACGGGTAGATGTCTTGCATGGGACTTCTCCCTTTTTCGCTAAGCTCAGTCGGCCAGCTCGGCCTCGGCTGGATAAGCGCCGGTCTCGTCATGCACTTCGCGGCCCGTGACCGGCGGATTGAACACGCAGGCGCACAGAATGTCCGTCTCCGGACGCACGATATGCTTGTCGTGGGCATTGAGCGCATACATGACGCCCGGCGAGAGCGCGTGCGTGACACCCGTGGCCAGATCCTGGATCGTGCCTGTCCCCTTCAGAACCAGCACTGCCTCCAGATGGTTGCGGTAATGCATGTGCAGTTCTTCGCCGGCATGCATGGTGGTGACGTGGAAGGAGAAGCCCATGCCGTCATCCTTGAGCAGCAGGCGGGCGCTTTCCCAGCCGTTGGACCGCACGTTGCGATCGGACTTGCGGATGTCCTGAAGTTTGCGGACGATCATGTCGGGTTCCTTTCGTTATTCCGCGGCCACGCCATAGGAGTCCGTCAGGACGGCACGGGCGCTCTCTTCCAAGATGTCGAGGCCGGCGGAGAGCACGGCATCGTCGATCACGAGAGGGGCCAGCACCTTGACGATCTCGTCATGGGCGCCGCTGGTTTCGATGATGAGGCCCTGCTCGAAGCAGGCCGCGGTGATGGCGGCGGCCGTCTCACCGGAGCCCACGTCGAGGCCGCGCATCATGCCCCGGCCGCAGGTCGAGAGGCCGTGCTCCTCCGCCATCGCCTCGAGCCGCCGCTCGAGCAGCGCGCCGCGCCGGCGCACATCCTGCTCGAAGCGCTTGTCGCTCCAGAAGTAACGCAGCGCGGTCCGGGCCGTGACGAAGGCATGATTGTTGCCGCGGAAGGTGCCGTTATGCTCGCCGGGCGCCCATTGATCGAGTTCCGGGCGGAACAGCGTCAGCGCGAAAGGCAAACCCATGCCGGAGAGCGACTTGGCCAGCGTAACGATGTCGGGCGTGAAGCCCATGCCTTCAAAGCTGAAGAAGCTCCCAGTGCGCCCGCAGCCTGCCTGAATATCGTCGACGATCAGCAAAGCGCCATGATGTTTCGCGATCCGCGCAATGCGGCGCAGCCATTCGGGCGATGCGGTGTTGAGGCCCCCTTCCCCCTGAACCGTCTCGACAAGGATGGCGGCGGGCGCGTCGAGACCGCTGGACGGATCGGAGAGACGGCGCTCCAGCAGGTCCGCCGTGTCCACATCCGGCCCATGATAGCCGTCATAGGGCTCATGGGCGACATGGCTGAGCGGCACGCCCGCACCGGCGCGCTTGGAGGCGTTGCCGGTGCAGGCCAGCGCCCCCAGCGTCATGCCGTGGAAGCCGTTGGTGAAAGCAATCACCAGCTCGCGACCCGTCACCTTGCGGGCGAGCTTGATGGCAGCCTCCACCGCATTGGTGCCGGTGGGGCCCGTGAACATCGCGCGATAGTCGAGCCCGCGCGGTTTCAGGATCACTGCTTCCAGCGTCTCCAGAAAGGAAGCCTTGGCATCAGTGTGCAGATCGAGGCCGTGCGCAATGCCGTCGGCGGCGACATACTCCATCAGCGCGGCCTTGAGCACGGGGTGATTGTGCCCGTAGTTCAGCGTGGAACAGCCCGACAGGAAATCCAGATACCGACCGCCCTGATTGTCGTGCATCCACACGTCCTCAGCGCGGGCGAACTGGCGCGGCATGGCACGGGCATAGCTGCGCACCGCGGATTCACGCCGCTCGTAGATCCGTGTGTCGGGAATGGTCGACGTGGGGTTGGGGCGTGTGCTCGTCATGTCGTCAAATCTCCTGGGAGGATAGGCCGCCGGTCGGCAGCGGGCCGATGCGCGCCTGCCATTCGGTGGCGTGTGCGCCGGCGAAATGGGCCTCGCGCTCAAAACGAACGCTCTTGCGCAATGGCGCCTGCCATTTGCGCGCCAGCCCTTCGAACAGCGCCCATGATGCGCTGTTGTCGTCGGTAATGGTGGTGACGAGGTGAGTGACGCCCGCGCTCTGCGGGCGCGAGAGCAGCGCCTCAATCATGCGGCCAGCCAGCCCCCGGCTGCGTGCCATGGGGGAGACCGCCACCTGCCAGACGAAGAAATCGCCCGGCGCCGATGGGGGGCGATAGCCCGAGACCCAGCCCGCCAACTGGCCGTCCTGCTCCGCGACGATGCAGGAATCAGCAAAATGGGTGCATTGCAGCAGGTTACAATAAGCGGAATTCGCATCAAGCGGCGGACAGGCCGCGATCAGGGCCGAAACGGCCGGCCCGTCCGTGGCGAGCGGCTTGCGAAACTCAAAGTCCTGCCCCCGGCTCCGGCTGGAGCGTGCAGAAGCCCGTGACGGCGAGGACGCCGTCCTAGCTTGGGAATCTAAGATTGTTTATCTCCCGAATTATATTTTCGATGTGGAGAATTCGATCCATCCCCGTTCGGACGGAAAATATACAGCAATCCGCTCAATTTTCAACCCGCGCCTTAAAATATGCTTCGGTTAGTGAAGTATATTACGTGGAAGGCAGCCCGAATCCGGTTCCCGTTTCCGTTCTTTCCGGCTTGCGGCTATGCAGCCGGATATGGCCCCTCAGATCGCCTCCCTGACCCTGCGCGCCCTGCGCCGTGTGCTGCGCGCCACTGAGATCGGCAGCCGCCAGCTCGCAACGGCAACCGGACTCACGCCCTCTCAATTGCTTGTGCTGCGTGAAATCGACATGCGCGATTCCGCGACGCCCGGGTCCATCGCGCATACGCTCCAGTTCAGTCAGGCCACGATCACCACCATCGTCGACCGACTCGAGTCGCTCGGCTTCGTACAGCGCCAGCGCAGCGAAAGGGACAAGCGCCAGTTCCATCTCAAGACGCTGCCGGACGGGAAAGCGGCGCTGGCCGATGCGCCCGACCCATTGCAAATGACCTTCACCGAGCGGTTCGTGGCCCTGCCCCCTTGGGAGCAGGCAATGATCCTGGCCGCGGTGGAACGCCTCGCCATGCTGATGGACGCACAGAATATCGATGCGGCACCGTTGCTCGACAGCGGCCTGATCGATCGATCGGGGCCGGCCTGACCGCGGCCACTTTCGCAAGCTCCGCCGTCCGCGATTTCACGATCGACGCAGTCCCATCGCCTAGGCGACCGCACTGACGGGCGCCGCCAGCCCGATCGAGGCCAGCGCGTCGCGCGCGCCGTCGCCGGTCAGAGCGCTCACCAGACCAACTATGCTGCCAAGGCTATTAGCCAGCGGAACGGCAAAGACGGCATGCAGGGACGCCCGCGCCGGTCTTCTGCGCAAACAGGGAGCGCATGCTTCGGGGCCATGCCGCAGCGACGAGGGGCGTGCCAGCGGGCTGCCGCCTTAGGACCGGTGCGCCTTCTCCTCGAGCACGCGACGGGCCTTCCGGCGTTCGCGATGCGCGGCATAGCTCTCCAGCACGCGGCGCATGTCCTCCACGGCACGGCGGCGCGCCTCGGTGTCGCGGATACGCTCCAGGTTCTGCTTGAGACCAGTGGCCAGCTCGGCATAGCTGTTCTGCCAGTCCGTTCCCAAGGCGGCCTGTATATCGAGACGGCCCGTGCGCAGGCGGCGCGCGGGGGCGCCGGCGGGCAGTGCATGAATCTCGCCGATCTCGGGCAGCCGGATGTCGAGAGCGGGATCGCGCTGCTGCACCAGCTCCGCGAGCACCTCCTGCCCTTCGCGCTCGCCATGCGTCAGGAAGAGCGTGCCCGCGATGGCGCCGCGCGCCGCGATCCAGTCGAGCAACTCACGCTGATCGGCATGAGCGGAATAGCTGTCAATCCGGCGAATTTGCGCGCGGACCGCCACATCATGACCGGAGATGCGCACGCGCGGTGCGCCGTCCATGATGGTGCGACCCAAACTACCCTTGGCCTGGAAGCCGACGAACAGCACGGTGGAGTCGCGCCGCGCCAGATTGTGCAGCAGATGATGGCGGATGCGCCCGGCCTCGCACATGCCCGAGGCGGCGATGATGATCGCGCCGGAGACAGAATTGAGCCGGATCGACTGGGCTACGTCGGTCACATGGTGGAAGTCGGGATGGGTGAAGATGTTGCCGCCGTCCATGTCCTCCAGCGTGTGGGCATGAGCCGCGAACACGCTGGTGGCCTGATTGGCGAGCGGGGAATCGATGAATATCGGCACGTTACACAGCCGCCGCTGGCGGCAGAGCATGGCAAGATCCAGCATCAGCTCCTGCGTACGTTCCAGCGCGAAGGCGGGGATGACGAGATTGCCGCCTTGGCCGCTCGCCTCGCGCACGATCTCTTCCAGCCTGTCACGGCGCTGTTCCATGGTGAACTTCTCGCGTCGGCGATTGCCGTAGGTGGATTCGCAGATGACATGGTCGAAGCCAGCAGGCCCGGCCGGATCGGGCTCGAACGCCTTGTTGTCCGGGCCGATATCTCCCGAGCAGAAAAGATGCACGCCGCCTGCCTCCAGCTCGACCGAGGCCGAACCCAGGATATGGCCTGCATTCCACAGCCGCGCACGGAAGCCCGGTGCCGGCTCGAACCATTGCTCCAGCGGCACTGCGCGGCTCTGCCGCCAAGCCTGGAGCGCATCCGCCTCGGTATAGATGGGCTCGAACGGCGGCTCGCCGGCTCGGTCACGGCGCCGGTTGCGCCGCTCGGTATCGCTTTCCTGAATGCGACCGGAATCGGCGAGCATGAACTCCAGCAAGTCACCCGTGGGCGCCGTGCACCAGATCGGCCCCGCATAGCCCGCGCGCACCAGCTTGGGCAGCAGGCCGCTATGGTCGATGTGGGCGTGCGTGAGGATCACGGCATCGATCCGGGGCGGATCGAAGGCGAAGGGCTCGGCATTCAGCGCCTCGAGCGTGCGCGAGCCCTGGAACATGCCGCAATCGACGAGAATCGACGCGCCACCGACGCTGAGCTGCATGCATGAGCCCGTGACAGTGCGGCCGGCGCCATGGAAGGCGAGAGTCAAGGCAGATGACATGGCCGCCATTAGGGCGCGGCAAGGCGCACGCCGCAAGGATTATGTACGCCTGTGGCGAAACAGGACGTGGGAATGGCGGTTCGACAAAGAGCGGATCGAACGGCCGCCGCGCTCCGGCGGGCGGTGCCCAAAGCCCAGCCGGCTTGCTGAGAGACTGGTTCAGCAGAGTTGGACATAAGCCAGTGCCACTTTCACGAACGTGGATCAGATCTTGGCTGCCCTGGGCTCCGGCCCGCACAGGAGCACAAGGAGGAATGTCGAAGGGCCCGCGGCGGTCTCCCGCGCGGGCCCTTCTCGAGGGATCGATCCGAAGGATCAGCCGAAATAGACGGTCTTGGTTTCGAAATAATTCTCCAGACCCTCGATGCCGCCCTCGCGGCCGAGGCCGGATTGCTTGAAGCCGCCGAAGGGCATGTGGATGTCCACCATCATGCTGTTCACGGTGACCGAGCCGGCGCGATACTCACGCGCGACCGCAAAGCCGCGCTCGGCGTCCTGCGTATAGACGGCGCCGTGCAGACCGTAGGTCGTGTCGTTGGCCTTGGCGATCATGTCCGCCTCATCGTCATAATCGACGAAGGAGACGACCGGGCCGAAGATCTCCTCACGGAAGATCGTCATATTGGGATCGACATCGGTGAACACCGTCGGCTCGATGAAGAAACCACGATTGAGGTCGGCCGGGCGACCACCGCCCAGCGCGAGCTTGGCGCCTTCCGCCTTGCCCTTCTCGATATAGCCCTGCACGCGTTCAAGCTGGCGCCCCATGGCGAGCGGGCCCATGCCGACATCGGCCTGGAAGGGATCGCCCACCTTCACCTTGGAGACGGCGGTGGTATAGGCGTCCACGATCTCGGCCTTGCGGGCCTTGGGAACCAGCACGCGCGTCAGGGCGAAGCAGACCTGCCCCGTGATCGGCATGGAGTAGGGCACCAGGCTCTTGAGGACATGGTCCATGTCCGCATCGTCCAGGATCATCGCGGCCGACTTGCCGCCCAGCTCCAGCGAAACGCGGGCGAGGCGCTCGGCGGCGACGCCGGCAATATGCTTGCCCGCCGCGGTCGAGCCGGTGAAGGCGATCTTGTCGATGCCCGGATGGCGGATGAGATGGTCGCCCACCTCGCGGCCGCCCGGCAGCATGTTGAACACGCCCTTGGGGATTCCCGCCGCCGCGATGCACTCGGTCAGAATATGAGCATCCACCGGCGTTTCCGGGCTGGGCTTGGCCACCATGGTGCAACCCGCCGCGAGGGCGGCCGCCACCTTGTAGATGAGCAGCACCAGCGGCGCATTCCACGGCGTCACGGCGGCGACGACACCGGCCGGTTCCTTCACCACGCGCACCTTGGCGCCCGACCAGGCGGTGCGCTCGTCGATGAAAGGATAGCTGTCGCACAGATCGGCATAGAAGTGGAACAGACCGGGGCACTGATAGCTGGCCTTGCTGGTGAAGCCGATGACGGCGCCGACCTGGCCGGTCCATGCTTCGGCCAGTTCGGGCATGCGCTCCTTGAGCAAATCGCCCACCTTGCGCAGATAGACACCGCGCTCGGGCGGGCTCATACGCGGCCAGGGGCCGGTATCGAACGCCTGGCGAGCGGCGGCGACGGCATCATCCATGTCGGCCGTAGTCGGCTCGACATATTGCAGCACCGTCTCCTCATTATGTGGCGTCACCACGTCCAGCACCGTGCTGCCACGACTCGCGCGCCATTCGCCGTCGATGAAAAGGCCTGCTTTACCGCGGCTCTTAATGCCGCCGATGGTCTTCAAATACTGTTCCATTGCTCTCTCCTGAAGACTCATAAGGGCAAGGACGGACCCGCCCGGACGCTATGAGACATAGCGTTTCCGCCGCGAGATAACAGGGGATTTTCGGGCGAAAATAGCCGGCGAGAGAGGGCGCCGAAGCGGCGACGCCGACAAGGCCGCGCTGTCGAGGACAAAAGGCCATGCCCCCCGAACTCCGGTCCGTCCCTCCCGAGCTTTGGAGGGTGACGCAGAAGGACAACAGCCTCCTTCGTTCAACATGCCGAAGGCAAAGAAAGCCTCTTCGACACGCTGAGGGCGAACGGCGGCGTGGAGGGAATGGCGCGCCGCCGGCGGGCGGCGCGCCTCCCCCCAAGGCGATCAGAAGTTGCGGCGCACCGTCAGCGCATATTCGCGCGGGCGGCCGGGCTGGGCGCTGGCATACTGCGTCACCAGCTTGTTGATGTAATAGAGTTCGTCGAACAGGTTGGTGGCCTCCAGCGCGATGGACCAGTCGCGATCCGCCGTGCGGAAGGTCAGGCGGGCATTGACCATCCGATAGCTGTCGACCTTCGAGATTGGATCGCAAGCCAGATTGCCACAATAGCCGGGCGTGTGGGCCACATCGATACGCGGTGTGAGCGTGCCGATGTCGCCGATCGGCGCTTCATATTGCACGCCGATGCTCCACTTGAACTTGCCGATGCCCGGCCGGCTGTCCCCTTCCTGGAACTCGCCGGTGTTGATGTTGGGTGCCTTGAACTTGAAGTCGTTGTAGCTCAGCGCCGCATCGATGGTGAGGCCACGCACCGGCCGCGCCGTGATCTCCAGCTCATAGCCCTTCACCTTGGCATCGCCCAGATTCAGGATCTGGCCGCACAGGCCCGGCGTGCCGGGCAGCCCCGGCAGCGCGTCGCCGTTGGAATCCACGCAGACATTGGGCGTGCCCTGATAGCCCACGAAATCCATGTAATAGACGTCGCCGTTGATCCGCAGCGCGCGGTCGAACAGGTCGGCCTTGAGGCCGATCTCATAGGACCGTACCCGCTCCGGGCCGAAGCCCAGGATCTGCTCGGGGAAATAGGGGCGCGGGTTGATGCCGCCGCCCTTGAAGCCGGTGGCGAACTGCGCATAGCCCATCACGCCCGGCGTGAACTTGTAGGAGGCGACGGCGCGATAATCGACATTGGTGCCTTCATAGGTGCCCACGCGGCCATTGAGCGGATTGCCCGGCTGGCTGAGCGGCAGATAAGGCGCCCCGCTGCCGTCAAACGCGAAGCGGCCGTAGTGATAATCCTTCTTCTCGCGCGTCACGCGAATGCCGCCTTCGAGCGCAAACTGGTCAGTCACATCCCAGCCGACATTACCGAAGCCGGCGATCTGCCGCAGGATCACATAATCATCGTTGATGAAGGCAAAGGTGGGTTTGTCCGGCGTGCCAAAGCCGGCGAAGGGCGTGTCGTTCTTGTTGAAATAGCGTGTGTTCTGGTAAAAATAGATGCCGCCTAGGGTGAAGTGGACCTGACCCAGATCGCCCGAGAGGCGCCCTTCCTGGCTGAACTGCTTGTGCTGGTGAAGCTGCTGCTCTTGGATGAAGGCAATGGGCGAACCGTCATTGTCGTCACCGGCAAGGCTTTCATATTTGCGGAAGCCAGTGATCGACTTGAAGCTCAGGATATCGGAGAGCTTGTAATCGATGGTGCCGGACACACCCCAGCCATCCACCTGCGCGGCCGACTGCGCCATGAACGGACCATTCTTCACGCCCGGCGTGCCGGCCCCGTCGATGGCCGAATAGGTGACGCCCGGATCGAAGAAATTGGCGTAGGTGATATAGGGGTCGTTATAGACCGTATCGCCGCGAAACTCGCCATAGGGCACGAAGCGGTTGTCGTAGGCCACGCCCTGATAGGCCAAGGTCCAGGTTTGCTGGGCGGCGCTGGCGGCGCGCAGAAGCGTCACGGCCTGGGTCTGCGACTTGTCGCGCGTATAGTCGCCGATCAGGTTCACTTCGAGCCGGTCATTGGGCACCCAGCGCAGCGAGCCGCGCACCGCCTTCATGTCCTGGTCGCCCAGCTCGCCGAGTTTGCAGTCGGTGCCGGTCGCGAGTGAAGTCAGACGGCCGGCGACCACATCGGGATCATTGGGATGCGAGCAGGCGTAGTCGATGCGCGTCACATGGCCGTTGCGCTGGCGATAAGCGCCGGAAATGCGGGCGAACAGATGATCGGGAACCAGCGTGAAGTCGGCGCTGGCGCGGAAATCGTGGCGGTTGAAGTTGCCGATCGTGCCTTCGATGTAGCCGCCCTCACCGGTCGGCTTCTTGGAGTAGAGTTTGATGGCGCCGCCCTCGGAATTCATGCCGGCGAGCGTGCCCTGCGGCCCGCGCAGCACTTCGATGCGATCGAGATCGACAAGGTCGAAGATCGAGGCCGTGATGGTCGCGAAATAGATGTCGTCGACATAGATGCCCACGCCCGGCTCCACCGAGGGGCTGATGTCCGCTTGGCCGAGACCGCGGATGAAGGCGCTCATGCCCTTGCCGGCGCCGGCCGGGCTCGGCTGGAGCTGGAGGCTGGGCGCCTGCATCGTGATGTCCGAAAGCCGGGTCTGGCTGCGCTGTTCAAGCAGCTCGCCGGTGATGGCGGTGATGGCGAGCGGCGTATCCTGGAGATTCTGTTCGCGGAACTGGGCGGTGACGATGATGACGCCGTCGTCTGCGTCCTGCGGCGCGGCGCTATCCTGCGCCAGCACCGGCGTAGCGCTCAGCGCGAACGCCAGGGCAGAGGCCCCGGCCGCCCAGCGGCTCAGGGACGTACGGGTAGCAGCAGCGGAAATGGTCCTCATCATGGCTCTCTCCTCACCGTTCCGGCTGATCCGGGGAACCTGCTTCCCTCGTTCAGTCGGTAATCGTTCAGCCGCGATCTATTTGTGAACCGCGTTCGACATAATTATTAGCGAGCTAATAAGGATGACAACAGGGGGCGCACGGCTCGATCCACCGCTTCGGCCCGCCACTGTGCCTTTCGTGCATCAGGGGTGCCCATGGCAGAGGATGGGCCAAAGCCGCACGCCGGCGCGGGGCAGGCCCCGTCTCCGTCTCACCATTGCCGTGTGGATCACTTCTTCGCCGCACCTTGCGTCCGCGCCAGCAGCGCCTTGGCCTCGCCGTTCAGATAAGCGCGGATCCCTTCCGCATCGGCTGCGCTCATATAGGCCTTGAAGCTCGCCATGCCGTTCTGCGCCAGTGCGCCGTCCATTACCACGGCGCGGAACGTCTCCTTGTCGCGCAGCAGCGGCGAACGGCGCAGGTCCGGGTTCACCGGACCGCCGTGGCAGATGGTGCAGTAGGTGACGAAATATTTGGCGCCAGTGGCGACCTGCGCGGGCGTGAACGTCTCGTCGCTGGGCGTGGGTGGATCGAGTGGAATGGGCTCGTGCGGCGGCAGCTTGGCCGTGCCGCCCAGCTTGAACGCCAGGATCATGCCCTGCGGCATCTTCTCGCGCATGAAAGGCGTGTCGGTCGCCATGCCCATGGAGCCGCCATAGCCGGCCATCACCACCACATATTGCTCGCCATTGACCCGATAAGTGGTTGGGCCGGCCAGTGTGCCCTGATAGGTGTCGAAGGACCACAGCTTTTTGCCATTATCCGCCGAATAGGCCTCGAACTGCCCACGCGCTGTCCCTTCGAAGACGAGATTGCCAGCCGTCGCCAGCGTGCCGCCGTTCCACGGCCAGTCGCGCTGGATCTCCCAGCGCGGTTTCTGCGCCACCGGGTCCCAGGCGACGAGCTTGCCCTTCACCATGGCGTTGAGCGCCAGACGCCGCCCTTCCGGCGTCTCCGGCAGGCCGGGCATGGGCGGCGGGGCAAGGAAAGAAACACCGGTGTTCCAACGGCCCTCATGCACCTCGAACGGATCGGCATCGCCATAGACCAGTGGGTGCTCCATGGCCGGCAGATAGACGAGACCGGTCTTTGGCGAATAGCTCATCGGCATCCAGGCATGGGCGCCGATGCCCGAGGGAATGACCAGCGCCGGCCCGTTCTCATAGCGCACGCCCGGATTTTCGATGGGCCGCCCGGTCTTGAGGTCGATACCTTTGGCCCAGTTCTGCCGCGCATAGGGCTCCGCCGAGATGAGCTTTCCGTTGGTGCGATCGATCACATAGAAAAAGGCGTTCTTGGGCGCCTGCATCAGCACCTTGCGATCCTTGCCGTCGATCTTGAGATCGGCCAGCATGATCTGTTGGGTGGCGGTATAGTCCCAGCTCTCGCCGGGGTTGATCTGATAGTGCCATTTATAGGCGCCGGTATCGGGATCGACCGCGACAATGGAGGAGAGGAACAGATTGTCACCCTTGCCGGCGCTACGCAGCTTATGGTTCCAGGGCGAGCCATTGCCGACGCCGATGAGGAGTTGGTTCAGATCCTTGTCATAGACCACCGAATCCCAGACTGTGCCGCCACCGCCCAGTTTCCAATATTCGCCGGCCCAGGTCGGCCGTGCGATCTTCTCGATCACCTCGTCCGACGCGGCGCCATCCGGCCCGTTAGCGGGGTCGCCGGGCACGGTGTAGAAGCGCCAGACCAGCTTGCCGCTGTTGGTATCATAAGCGGAGAGATAGCCGCGAACGCCCAGCTCGGCGCCGCTATTGCCGATATAGACCTTATCCCGCACCACGCGGGGCGCCATCGTGATCGTATAGGGCTTCGCCTGGTCGACCGTGACCACGTCCCAGATCTTCTCGCCGGTCCTGGCATCGAGCGCGATCAGCCGCCCGTCGATAGTGCCGACGAACACGCGCCCCTTCCATACCGCCACGCCGCGATTGACCACATCGCAGCAGGCATGAGCGGCCTTGGCGCCTTCGTTCACCGGATCGAACTGCCACAGGATCTTGCCCGTCGCCGCATCAAGCGCCAGCACCTTGGACCAGGCGGTGGACGTATACATGATGCCGTCCACCACAATGGGCGTGGCTTCCTGCCCGCGCGTGGTGTCAAGCGGCGTGAACCAGGCCAGTGTCAGGTCGCCAATATTGGTGTCGTTGATCTGGTCCAGCCGCGAATAGCGCTGCTCGCTATAGCCATGGCCGTAACTCAGCCAGTTGTCCTCGTCTTCATCCGCCCCGTCGAGCCGGGCTTGGTCGATATCGCCGAAGGATTGACCGGATTTTTGTGTGTTGCAGGCCGTAAGCGCCAACGCCAGCATGATCGCCGGCAGCAACGATGAGCGGATGCGCGCCATGAACTCCCCTTTGTGATCCGGCCCGTTATGGGCTCTCTGCGTCCAGACTAGCGACAACCTTGTCGCGGCAAAAGGTCGCCGCGCGATTATTCATCCGCGCTGGTGTGCCGGTGCCGCGCAGCGCAACGGATTGCGCTGGTTTTCGCCCTATGCAACGCTTATGCCGCATGCCCGGATTCGTTATACAATGGAGAGGCGCGTCGTGGCCAAGGACAACAGGATCACCTTCTACGATCTGCAACTCGCCAGCGGCGCCACCATCAGCCCCTTCGTGTGGGCGACCAAATATGCCGTGGCGCACAAGGGCTTCGAACTGGACATCGTCCCCGGCGGCTTCACCGGCATTCCCGAGCGCACCGGCGGCCGCACCGAGCGCCTGCCTGCCATCGTCGACGATGGCAAATGGGTGCTCGATAGCTGGCTGATCGCCGAATATCTGGACGAGGCCTATCCCGAGCGGCCGACGCTCATTCCGCATCCCAGCGTCAAGGCGCTGACCCAGGGCTTGGAAGCCTGGCTGTGGGGCGCCGCGATCAGCCCGTGGATGACCTGTTTCATCAAGCAGTATCGCGATCGCTCGCTGCCGCAGGATCATGCCTATGTGACCGAATCGCGCGAACGCATGTTCGGCCGCAAGATCGAGGACATTATCGTCGGTCGTGAGGATCGCCTGCCCACGGTGCCGCCGGCGCTCCAGATCCTGCGCAACGTGCTGGCGGAAAATAAGTGGTTCGGCGGCGATACACCCAATTACGCCGATTTCCGCCTGCTTGCCGTGTTCCTCTTCACCGCCTCGGTCGCTGATGCTCCGGTGCTAACCGAAGACGATCCGTTGCGCGACTGGATCGAACGCGGCTTCGATCTCTATGGCGGCCTCGGCCGTCATCCCGGCCTCTCGCCCATCTTCGGCCTGAAACTGCGCGAGGGCGACCCCGAGCCCTTCCTTAAGGGCGGCGCGGTCGGCGGACTCGCCACGCGCAACACCGGGCCGCAATCCACCGCCGCCGAAACCGCGCGAATGAAGGGAGAGGCCGCGCCCGCCAAGGGCTGACGGAACAGGACGCATAGAATGCGGGTGGCGGCTTGCCTATCGGCCGCCGCCGCAGAACGGATCCGCCCTATTTCTTCGGAAAGTCCGCGGATACCCGGGCTCCTCTCGTCCCGGCGAGGCCCGGACGGATTCCAAATTGCGGCTCCGGACGTAACACAGGCACCGCTATGCACTTCGGCGCACAGGAACAGATGCTAGCGGATAGGAAAATGGTGCCCGGGGACGGAGTCGAACCGCCGACACTGCGATTTTCAGTCGCATGCTCTACCAACTGAGCTACCCGGGCACGGGCCTTCGCGCCGGCGCGTGCCGGGCAGGGAGCGAGCCCTATAGGAAGCAGCCCGAGTGCTGTCCACCCCATAGATGCGCAAATCGGGGCACGGGACGCGAGAAAAATTCTTGCCGCACCGGCGTCAGCCAATAGGGTCGCACAAACGGCGCGGCGGACGGCCGGCACCTCGCCGAGTCCCAGCCGGGCGCGCCATTGCCCATCCTCTGCCAAGGACCGCACCTCCATGCGCAACCGCCTCCTCCTCTCGTCGGCCGCCGTTCTGGCGACTCTCTCCTTCTCCGCATCCGCCGCCTATGCGCAGGCGAGCCAAGGCTCCACGGCTGACTCCGCCACAAGCAAGCCGGCTACTCCGCGCTATGGCCGCTGGGGTGTCGACCTGACGGCCGGCGACCGCAGCGTGGCGCCGGGCGACGATTTCGATGCCTTTGCCAACGGCGCCTGGGCGGCGCGCACCGCCATTCCGGCCGACCAACCCTCCACCAATTCCTTCTACGAGGTCTACAATCTGACGCTCGACCAGAAGAAATATGTGATCGCGAGCCAGGGCCCGCAGACGCAGATCGGCGGGCTATACCGCAGCTTCATGGACGAGAAGGCCGTCGAGGCCATAGGTGACAAGCCGCTGCGGGCACAGCTCGCCACGCTCGCTGCCATCACGGACCGCAGTGCCCTGGCCCGCTTCATGGGCGCCACGCTGGCCGGTTTCGGAGCCTCGCCAGTCGCGCTCAGCGTCGACGCCGGGCTGGCTGACCCCGGGACCAACATCCTGTGGATGGGCCAGGCCGGTCTCGGCCTGCCGGACCGCGATTATTATCTGAAGCCCGACTTCGCCAAGCAGCGCGATGCCTACCATGCCTATGTGGCCCGGCAGCTCGGGCTCGCCGGCTATCCGAACGCCAAGAAGGCGGCCGCCGACATTCTCGCGCTGGAGACGCAGATCGCCAGGCTTTCCTGGCCCGTCGCCGACCGCCGCGAGATCGACAAGATCAACAATCCCATGACTTTCGCGCAGCTCAAGGCCTATGCGCCGGGCTTCGACTGGGACGCGTTCATGGCCGGCGCCGGCGTGGAGCCGAGCGGCACGATCCTGGTGCAAGAAAACAGCGCAGTGAAGGCCATCGCCGACCTCTTCGGCAAGACGCCGATCGAAACGCTCAAGGCATGGGAGACCTTCCATGTCGCCAACCAGGCTTCGCCCTATCTGAGCAAGGCCTATGTCGACAGCCGCTTCCTCTTCACCAAGGCGCTCACCGGACGCGAGGAAAATCCCCCGCGCTGGAAACGGGCGGACTCGCTGCTCGACGGAGCGCTCGGCGAGTTGATCGGCGAGACCTATGTGCAGGAATTCTTCCCCGCGCGCGCCAAGAGCATGATGGAAGAGCTGGTCGCCAACCTCAAGGTGGCGATGGCCAGCCGCATCGTGGGCAATGAGTGGATGGCCCCGGCCACCAAGATGGCCGCGCTGGAGAAGCTCGCCAAAATGGACGTGCAGGTGGGCTATCCCGCTAAGTTCCGCGATTATTCCGGCCTGAAGATCGACCCCACGGACCTCTATGGCAATGTGGCGCGCTCGGCGGCCTTCGAATGGGCCTATGAACTCTCCGAGCTGTACAAGCCGGTCGACCGCCAGAAATGGGCGATGAACCCGCAGACGGTGAACGCCTATAATGGCTTCAATGAGAACAAGATCGTCTTCCCCGCCGGCATCCTGCAGCCGCCCTTCTTCGATCCCGATGCCGACCCCGCCGTCAATTACGGCGCGGCGGGCGTAGTGATCGGTCATGAGATCAGCCATGGCTTCGACGATCAGGGCCGCAAGGTGGACGCCACCGGGGCGCTGCGCGACTGGTGGACCAAGGAAGACGCCGAGCGCTTCCAAGCGCAAGCGGATCGTTTTGCCGCGCAATATGATAGCTATGAGCCGGTGCCGGGCATGCATGTGAACGGCAAGCTGACGCTGGGCGAAAATATCGCGGATCTGGCCGGCGTGCTGGTGGCGCTGGATGCCTATCATGCCTCGTTGAAGGGCAAACCCGCGCCCGTGATCGACGGGCTGACCGGCGACCAGCGCTTCTTCCTCGCCTATGCGCAGGTCTGGCACGCCAAGGAGAAGGAAGAGGCGACGCGCCAGCAACTCGCCTCCGATCCGCACACGCCCGACAAGTTCCGCATCATCGGCCCGCTGCGCAATGTCGATGCCTGGTATGAGGCCTTTTCGGTCGCCCCCGGCGGCAAATATGCGCTGCCGTCCGAGGAGCGCGTGCGGCTCTGGTAAGCCTGTTCTTCAGCACCCTCCTTCAGGAGAGTGCTGGAAGGATCCGGTTGCCGGATGGGCAGGCGAGGATGTGGAGTAGCCCGACACGCCTTGTGCTCCCGCCTACGCAGGAACACAAAGCGGGGGCTTTAATCCTCAGTCTCGCCCTCTGGCGGGCGGGGCGTCGGCGTCCCGTCTTCATTCTCGTCCGGGCGGACTGGCAGACGATAGCCCTCGTCCATCCATTGGATGAGGTCGCGGTCGCGGCAGCCGCGCGAGCAGAAGGGGCGGAACTCGTGCACCGTCGGCTTCTTGCAGATGGGGCAGCGGGCGTTAATGGACATGGTGCGCTCCCAGCGTCAGGGTCTCGTCACCCACGATCCGCGCTGTCCCGCCGCGCCGACGTTCGAGCAGCCTGATCCAGTCGGGATGGGCGAGAATTTCGCGCGCGGCGGCGGGCGCGAGGGTGAGCGTCAGCGCGCCGGCGCCGTCCCCCCCTCCTCCACTCCCGCTATGCCGCTCGGCCGCGCGCAGCGCCGCCATAGCGGCCGCGCGCACCGGATCGGCGCGCAGCAGCTCGATAAGCGAAAAGCGCGCGCGGCGGCGCACGATCTGGATGAAGCCATAGCCATTGACCGCGGTGCGCTCGAACGGCTGAGGTAGATATTTGTCGATCTGCGCCGCCGCGATGGCACGCTCGTCCTTGTTGTTCATGGTCGGCAGATCGATGCCGATGGAGCCGGCAATGCCCATGCGGCGGATCGCCTGCGCGGCGAGCTTGGCACCGTTGGGGCCGAGCTGGGCGGGCGGCAGGCTGCCATCCACATCGATGAGCGTCATGGCCGGCGTGGGAAAGATGCGCAGCGCGGCATCCTCTGCTCCCACCTCGCCGGTCATTGCCTCGGCCAACAGTTCGCTCCAGCCCGCCGCCTCCAGCCGGTCCGCCTCGTGCGCCGGGCACGGAAGCACAGGCAGGCCGCTCTCGACAATGCGCTGGTAGAGGCTCGGCCCCGGTCCGGCCGGTGTGCCAGGCACGGCGATGCGGCCCTTGGCGAGCTTGTCGCGCTCGCCCTCCAGCCCCGGCTCGCCAATGGCCTCGCGCAGGATCTCCACCTTGACCGCCGCGCCTTCCGCCACCTTGAGGGGAATCGGCTCGATCAGCACCAGGTCGCCGCCATCCAGCCGCGCAATGCCGCGCTTGCGGGGAATGAGCGTGCGCACCAGCCGGCCACTATGCACGCCGCCGGCACGCACCTGCCCATCCTCGCGCTCGATCTGCGCTTCGACGATGCGGCCGCTCTGCACCAGCGCGGCGCGCGCCTCGCCAATGCCCTCTTCATAGAGCCAATGGGGCCCCGTGGGCGCTTCACTCATGTGAGGGCTCCGGCCGCGACTAGCAGCGCCCGCGTCTCGAACAGCGGCAGGCCGATGACGCCGGAATGGCTGCCCGCGAGATAGCGCACCCAGGCCTCGGCACGGCCCTGGATGGCATAGCCGCCCGCTTTGCCTAGCCCCTCGCCGCCCGCGATATAAGCCTCGATTTCAGCCTCACTCAACGGCTTGAAGGCAAGGACGGTATCGGCAATGCGCGTGCGTGCCTTACCGGTGGCGTCGATCACGCAGACGGCGGAGAGGCAATGATGGCGCCGGCCAGAGAGGCGCCGCAGCAGCGTGCGCTGGATGTCCGGCGTCTCGGCCGGCGGCAGAATCATGCGCCCGCAGGCCACCGTGGTATCGCCGGCGATCACCACCTCATCGGCTGCGCGCTCCACCGCATGGGCTTTCTCCACCGCCAGCCGCAGCGCATAGGCGCGCGGCGTCTCGCCCTTGCGCGGCGTCTCGTCGATATGGGGGCCAGCGACACGATCAGGCACAACGGCAAGACGCGCCAGCAGGTCGCGCCGGCGCGGCGAGGTGGAAGCGAGAACGAGACGGAGCGTCATGGGCGGCCCCTAACAGGCCATGGGCCGCAAGAGAAGCTCAGCGGTCGGCCGTCAGCTCTGCGGGCCAGGGCCACCGCGGCCGGGCATGTAGCGATAGGTGATGCGCCCCTTGGTGAGATCATAGGGCGTCAGCTCGACAAGCACCTCGTCTCCCACCAGCACGCGAATGCGATTCTTGCGCATTTTGCCGGCCGTGTGGCCGAGGATCTCATGATCGTTTTCGAGGCGGACGCGGAACATGGCATTGGGGAGAAGCTCCACCACCTGTCCGCGCATTTCCAGCAGTTCTTCTTTGGCCATATTCGTCCAACGGTTCGCGAATGGGGCCCCATAGACCCATTCGACCTAAATGAAAAGCAAACGCGCTCATTGGGGGGCGGCAATGGCCTCGGGAGCGGCGGCGATCACCTCGAACGCCCGCGCAATCTCGTCCGGCGCGGTGCAATAAGGCGGCATCATGTAGATGGTGTTGCCGAGTGGGCGCAGCAAGAGCCCCTGCGCCAGGAAATAGGCGCGTAACCGGGGCGCCACGTCCGAAAGATAGCCCGCGTCCGGCACCGAAAGGTCGATGGCCGCGATGCCGCCCAAGCGGCGGGGATTGGCGAAGGCGGCCTGGTCTGCAAGGCGTGCGAGCCCTGCATCCAGCGCCGCGCCGAGCGCTGCGACGCAGCCCGGCACATCCTCCCCCTGCCAGATCGCAAGATTGGCCTGCGCCGCCGCGCAGCCTACGGCATTGGCAGTGAAGCTGGAGGAGTGGAAGAACATGTCGGCACGGTCCCTGCTGCTATGCGCCTCGAAGATCGCGGCGCTCGCCAATGTGGCGGCGAGCGGTACCATGCCACCGGTGAGGCCCTTCGCGAGGCACATCAGGTCCGGCGCGATGCCGGCCTGTTCGCAGGCGAAGAGCGTACCGGTGCGGCCCCAGCCGGTCATTACTTCGTCGGCAATGAACAGCACGCTATGGCGCACGCAGATCTCCCGCATCGCGCGCAGCACGGCTGGCGGATAGACAAGCATGCCGCCTGCCCCCAGCACCAGCGGCTCGACGATAAAGGCGGCGGGCGTCTCCGGCGCGCGGCACAGCGCCTCGAGCGTATCGAGTGTGCGCTGCTCGGCACCCGCTGCCGGGAAGGGCACGGTCGCCACGTCGAACAGCAGCGGGGCATAAGCGCGGTTGAACACGCCACGCTCGCCCACCGACATGGCGCCAATGGTGTCGCCATGATAGCTGTGCTCCATCACCAGGATGCGGTGACGGCTCTCGCGGCGATTGTGCCAATAACCGAGCGCCATCTTGAGTGCGACTTCCACCGCCGTGGAGCCGCTGTCCGAGAAAAACACATGCGCCAGCCCCGTCGGCGCCACCTCCACAAGCCCGCGCGCCACGGCTTCGGCGGCCGGGTGCGTGTAGCCGGCGAAAATGACCTGATCGAGCACGCCCGCCTGCGCGGCGATAGCGGCGGCGATGCGCGGCTCGCAATGGCCGTGCGTGATGACCCACCAGCTTGAAATCGCATCGAGCAGTTGGGTGCCGTCGGCGCACTCCAGCCAGGCGCCGCGCGCGGAAACGACCTGCGGGATCGGTTCGCGCAGGCCATGCTGCGTGAAGGGATGCCAGACCGGAGAGGTCATGGCCGGAGCCCCATGGCCGCACGGATCGCGGCGAGATCCACATGCGCCTGCATCGCGGCGCGCAGCGCGGCGGCATCGAGCGGATCGAGCAGCGGCAGGCGGCCGAGATGCGGCGCACCGGCCAGCGCCGGGATCACCGCCTCATTCTCTGTATCCGGCGGGCCGACGAACAGCAGGCCGGCGATGGGAATGCCGCGCGTCTTCAGCGCCTCCACGCTCAACAGACTGTGGTTGATGGTGCCGAGCGCCGTGCGCGCCACCAGGAGCACCGGCGCCTGCCAGTCCGCGAACTGGTCGATCATCAGCCAGGGCGGCGCCGCACGGATCGGCACCATAAGCCCGCCTGCTCCTTCCACCACCAGTGGCCGCGCGGCGGGCAGAGCCAGCCGCGCGTCGTCCAGTATAAGCCCCTCCGCCCGCGCGGCGAGATGCGGCGAGGCGGGCAGAGCCAGGCGATAGGCTTCCGGCACCATCCGTTCATCCGCCACGCCCAGCGCGCGAGCCGTGGCGCTGTCCGTGCCCTCCGCCGTCCCGGCCTGGATCGGCTTCCAGTAATGCGCGCCCAGCGAGGCGGCGAGGCCGGCGGCCGCGACCGTCTTGCCGATGCCGGTATCGGTGCCGGTGACGATGAGCACGCCGTCCATGGTCATTCTCCTTCCAGGGCACGGGCAAGCGCGGCGCCCAGTGCTTCGATGGTGGCCGCGTCCACATTCAACGTCAGCGAGACGCGCAGCCGCGCTGTGCCGCGTGGCACAGTGGGCGGGCGGATGCCGCGCACATCGAAGCCGGCTGCCTGCACCGCCGCCGCGACCTGCATGGTCCGCGCGTCCGCCCCGATGGGCACGGGCAGGATCTGGCTCGCGGGAGTGGGCAAGCCCAGCGGCGCGCAGAGATGCCGCCCGGCATGGTCGACCAGCGCCACCAGTGCCGCGCGCCGGTCATCGGCCGCCAGCATCAGGTCCAGCGCCGCACTGACCGCCACGGCAATCAGCGGCGAGGGCGCCGTCGAATAGATGAAAGCGCGCCCGCGATTGACCAGCAGATCCACAATGGGCCGCGCCGCCGTCACAAGGGCACCCTCCACGCCTAACCCCTTGCCGCAGGTGTGCAGCGCGATCACGTTCGCGCGCCCTTCCAGATGCGCAGCGAGGCCCCGTCCGGCAGGGCCGTGGACGGCGGTGGCATGGGCTTCATCGAGGACCAGCATTGCCTCGTGCCGGTCCGCGATCGCGGCCAGCGCATCGACCGGCGCGCGATCGCCATCCATGGAATAGAGCGTTTCGGCGACGATCCACGGCCGCCCGCGCCCCCCCGCCCGGCGCCAGACGGCAATGGCGTCAGCCACCGCATCGGCATCGTTATGGGGCGTGAGAACAGCATGGGCACGGCTCGCCTTCATGCCATCATGGGCGCTGGCGTGGATCAACGCGTCGGCCACAATAAGGTCATCGGGGCCCGGTAGCGCAGCGAGCAGCGTGACATTCGCCGCGAAACCATTGGCGAGGAACAGCGCAGCCTCGCTGCCGAAGATGGCCGCCGCCTGTGCCTCCAGTGCCTCATGTTCGGGCGCGTTGCCACGCAGCAGGCGCGATCCGCCCGACCCGGCCGGCACACCGCGCGCCACGGCCTGCGCCACGGCTTGCGCAATCGCCGGGTCGCGCGCGAAGCCCAGATAGTCGTTGGACGCGAAATCATGCCCCGCACGCGGCGGCAGCCGCCGCAGCCGCGCGCGCCGATCAAGGGCATCGAGCTGGGCGCGGACGGAGTCGAGCGGGGCAGGCATGGCGGCGCTATAGACCGGTCGGTCCATCCTGCCTATCGCGCCGACGAAAAGGTGTCCCCGCAAGCCCATCCGCGACGCCCGCCTGGCCTGCGGAGTCTTACAAGCTACCTACTCTTTGCCCGTCAGACTTCGGCCGGCAGCCGCCGCACCGAACCTCTTTTGCGCCGCGCGGAAAGGCGGACGCCGCCCCGTTTATACGAAGAAAGGGAGCCGTGCAGGAGCACAAGAGCGCTCAATGTCAGAAGGTGCAGCGCGATCGCCCGGATCATGCCTATCGTGCGGACCTGCACACCGCCGCCAGCGCCCGGGCATCATCCCATATAAACACCCACCCGGCCAGACGGCCGGGCGGGTCCAATCATTCAACCGCTGTGGCGGGATCAGGAAAAGCTGACGGCCGTCCGACGGCGACGCATGTTCGCGCCGACCAGCGCGAAGCCCGCAATCAGCATGGCCCAGCTCGCCGGCTCGGGCACCGCACCCGCGCCCGAATTATAGCCGTCGCCGAGCTTGGCGAAGATGCTCAGCGACGTCGCATTATCCTTCGAGCCGCCAAAGACGCCACCCCAGACCGCTAGGTTGATCTCATAGGTGTTGTCGAGGCTCGGGTCGAAGTTCAGACCGGAAGGCCAGTCGAGCTGGAAGCTGTTCTGCACGCTGCCCGACTTGTAGGCATTATCCCAGCCATAGGGGATAAATGCGAAGGGGTTGTAGCTGAAGATATCGCCTGTGGCGGCATTGGTGATCGTCACGAGCGCGTTTACGCTCTTGTAGTCGATCAGGATGAACTTGCTGAAATTGGCGCTGACACCCCAGTCGAAATTGAGTGGCGAGGTGCCCAGGCCGAAGCTGTAGACGCCGCTGCTGTCCGAAGCCGGCGCATGCACGCCATTCTGATGGGCCCGCAGATAGATCTGGTTGCTGCCATCGGTGAGCACGGCGGTGTTCGACGGCGCATAGCCGTTGCCGCTGCCGAAGTGCCAGCCAACCGCGGGTGTGCTGTTGTAGACAACCGCCGCCTGCACGGGCGCAGCCACCATTGCCGCGGCCGAGAGCACGGCCAGTCCGATAAAGTTACGCATGTGATAAATCCCCACTTATTCATTCTAAAAAAGCGCGCAAATCCAACGAGATTCGCTATCGCTAATGTTTATTAACCAAAGGAAATAGGCTGCTCAATGCCCCTTCCGATCGAAAATTGTCCCAAAATAGGAGTGTTAGATCGCGCGCGCCGTAGGAGTGTCCGCTCGGTTCGGCGTCGTGTCCACCAATGTCGATCAAACCCCAGGTCCGGCCTGGCCTGCCCGCACGAGAAAGCCCGCCCGGACGGGTGCGTCCGGGCGGGCTCCTCCTCTCCCGTTTCCGGGAACGGCGCCAAGGTCTGTTACATTGCCCCGTGCGCCAGCGCGGCGAGCAGAAGCAGCGCCACGATGTTAGTGATCTTGATCATCGGATTGACGGCGGGGCCAGCAGTGTCCTTGTAGGGATCGCCGACCGTGTCTCCCGTCACCGCAGCCTTGTGAGCGTCTGAGCCCTTGCCGCCGTGATTACCGTCCTCGATATATTTCTTGGCATTGTCCCACGCACCGCCGCCCGAGGTCATCGAGATAGCGACGAAGAGTCCCGAGACGATAACGCCCAGCAACAGCGCACCCAAGGCCGCAAAGCCCTCGGACTGGCCAGCGACTGCGGTGATAACGAAATAGACCAGGATCGGCGCCAGCACCGGCAGCAGCGAGGGGATGATCATCTCCTTGATCGCGGCCTTGGTGACGATATCCACCGTACGGGCATAGTTGGGGCGCGAAGTGCCCTCCATGATGCCCGCATTGCTGCGGAACTGCTCGCGCACGTCCTCGACCACCGATCCCGCCGCGCGGCCCACCGCCGTCATGCCGAACGCGCCGAAGAGATAGGGCAGCAGCGCGCCCAGCAGCAGGCCGACGATGACGTACGGATTGGAGAGCGAGAAATCGACCGCCACGTCCGGGAAATATTCCTGGAGATCGGTCGTGTAGGCGCCGAACAGCACCAGCGCGGCCAGCGCCGCCGAACCGATGGCGTAGCCCTTGGTCACGGCCTTGGTGGTGTTGCCCACCGCATCCAGCGCGTCGGTGCGGGTGCGCACGTCGTCCGGCAGGCCAGCCATCTCGGCAATGCCGCCAGCATTGTCCGTCACCGGGCCGTAGGCGTCGAGCGCCACGACCATGCCAGCGAGCGCCAGCAGCGCCGTCGCGGCAAAGGCGACGCCGATGATGCCGGCGATCTGGTAGGTGGCGACCACCGCGATCACGATGACGAGCGTCGGTAGCGCCGTCGATTCAAGGCTGATGGCGAGCCCCTGGATGACGTTGGTGCCGTGCCCCGTCACCGAAGCGCGCGCGATGGACTTGACGGGCCGGTAGTTGGTGCCGGTGTAATATTCGGTAATCCACACTAGCAGGCCCGTAACCGCGAGGCCGATGAGCATGCACCAGAACAGCGCCCAGCCGGTATAGCCGCCGCTGCCGTCGAGATTGGCGCCGATCACGGCGTTCATGTCGCCCAGCACCTGCGCGGTGACATAATAGATGCCTGCGACCGAGAGCACGGCGGTAGTCCAAAAGCCCTTGTAGAGCGCGCCCATGATGTTGTTGGAGGCGCCCAGCCGCACGGCATAGGTACCGATGATGGACGTGATGATGCACACGCCGCCCACCGCCAGCGGCAGCGACATGAGCGCCGTCAGCTCGGCCGCCGAAGCCCGCACCAGCAGCGCGATGGAGACCATGGTGAGACCCAGTGTCACCACATAGGTTTCGAACAGGTCGGCGGCCATGCCGGCGCAGTCGCCCACATTGTCGCCCACATTGTCCGCGATCACAGCGGGATTGCGCGGATCATCCTCCGGAATGCCCGCTTCCACCTTGCCGACGAGGTCCGCGCCCACGTCCGCCGCCTTCGTGAAGATGCCGCCGCCCAGCCGCGCGAAGATGGAGATGAGCGAGGCACCGAAGGCCAGAGCGAGCAGCGCGTCGACGATCTGCCGATCGTTGGGCGCGAGGCCCGCAAGGCCCGCGAGATAGTAGAAGATGCCGGCAATGGCGAGCAGACCCAGGCCCGCCACCAGCATGCCGGTGATGGCGCCGGCGCGGAAGGCGAGCGTCAGGCCACCCTGGAGCGAGCTGCGGGCGGCCTCGGCCGTGCGCACATTGGCGCGCACCGAGATATTCATGCCGACATAGCCGGCCGCCCCGGAAAGAATGGCACCGATGAGAAAGGAGAGTGTGGAGAGAGGGCCGCCCATCTTGTCGAGAAAGACCCAGATCAGCACGGCCACGATGATGCCGACGATGGCGATGGTGCGATATTGCCGGCCTAGATAAGCCTTGGCGCCTTCCTGGATGGCGCCTGAGATTTCCTGCATTTTGGCGTCGCCCGCCGATGCACCGATCACCTGCCGACCCGTGAACAGGCCGTAGAGCACCGCCACCAGGCCGCAGCCGATGGCGATCAAAACTGCTGTCATGAATGTTCTCCCCTACAAACTCCCTCTGGCCCGATCTTGGGTCCTCATTCTTATGAGAAGCGGAGCCTATAGAGGGAACGCGGCGCGTCAAGCGGATAACGCTGCGTAAACGGGGCATGACGAAAGGCCACCGGGCGAAGATCGCGGCCTCGCCCGTAGCGCAAAACAGGGAAGGAGAACCGCGCCGCAGCGCGTTCGCCGGTTCAGCCGAACTTGGGCAGATCCGCGAGCGAGGCGCCGCTGATCGTGGCATCCACCACGGCCGCATAGCTGGCCTGTGCCGCTGCCTCGGCCTGCCCGACCTGGACGGCCGGCGCAGCGGCGGAGACGCCCGCCAGCGGATCGACCAGGACCGCGCGGACCGGCAGGGTCGCCTGGGCCGGCGCACGGACCTCCTTGGTCAGTGCCTGGGACGCACCGTTGAACGACGTTTCGGGCAGTTGCGGGCCCGACACGGCGCCGCCGGTGGCTGCCACCACCGCATCGTCGCCCACCAGCGCGGGCGCGGTGTGACGGCTGGCCGACTCGCGGTGAGAATAAGTCAGAGGCGGCTGATCGGTTTCCGATGCGCCGGGCTCATAGACCACCGAGGCCGCACCGGTCTCGGCACCGGCCGTGGTGCCGGCGACGCTCTGCGTGGCATTGGGGGTCTGCGCATAGGGCGCGAGCGGCCCGGCCGGCGCATGGATGGGCTGAATCGCCCCGATTCCCGCAATCGAGAGGGACATGGATAGACTCCTGCTGCACGGTCCGCACCCTTTGTCGCGCACGGCCCCTTGCAGGAGAAAGAACAAGTCCGATTAGCGAAAAATTAGGGATAACCGCGCGCTTGGTCAGGCGCCTGCCGCATGCTCATAGCCCAGCCGCGCCGGCAACCGCACTGATACCCCATCCAGAACGACCGAAAGGCCCGCCCCTTTAGCGCAGTGCCCCACGCGCAGCATGCCCTCCGGCGGCGGCAGGTCCGGCGGCAGGGCGGCAAGCAGCATATAATCGTCCCCGGCAGTGGCGGCGGCGAGGCGGCTCTCCACCGAAGAGCCGCGCAGCCCCGCATAATCGGCCGAGAGTGGCACGGCCTCGATCACCACAGCACAGCCGCTCGCCTCGGCCATGCGCCGCGCGTCAATGAGCAACCCGTCCGACACGTCCATCATGGCATGGGCGCGCGCTGCCAATGCCAGCCCCTGCGCCAGATGCGGCCGGGGCCGGCGATAGGCCTCGATCAGCGCGGCGGGCGCGCCCAGCCCCGCCGTTAGCAGGGCAAGGCCGGCGCCTGCATCGCCAACCGGGCCGGAGAGATAGAGCACGTCGCCGGGCTGCGCACCCGCGCGGCTGGGCACCGCCACCCCCGCCGCGACCGCGCCCACGGCCATCAGCGTCAGCACGCGCGGCGCACCGGCAGGCAGCGCCACCGTATCGCCGCCAATGAGCGGCATATCATAAGCCGCCAGCGCCGCGCCCAGCCCTTCGAGAAACGCCGCATCCCAAGCCGCATTGCCGGTCAGCGCATGACCGAACAGGCAGGCGCGCGGGCGAGCGCCCTTGGCGGCAAGATCCGAAAGATTGACGGCAGCGAGCTTCCAGCCGACTGCTTCGGGCGGATCGTCCGCGCGATAATGGACCCCCTCGACCAGCATGTCGGCTGTAAGCACGAGCTGTTCGCCCGTCGTGGGGAGCACGGCCACATCGTCAGCGAGGCCCCGTGCGGCGGGATCGCCCGCCAGGGCGCGCAGGCGGTCAAGGAAGTCCGCCTCGCCGCTCATCGCCTCAGCCGCGCGCCGCCTTGGCGACCGCGTCCAGCAGGCCGTTGACGAAGCCCGCCTCGCGCTTGTCGTAGAAGGCGTGGGCGACATCGACATATTCGCTGATGACGGTGCCGGTGGGTACGTCCGCACGCGCGAGCAACTCATAGGCACCGGCGCGCAGGATCTGCCGCATCGGCTTGTCGAGCCGCTCCAACGTCCAGCCGCTGGCGAGCTTGCCGGCAATAAGCGTGTCGATCTCCGCGCGCTGGGCGTCGACGCCCTTCACTACATCGTCGAAAAAGGCATGCTCTGCGGGGTGATAGGTCACATCTTCGATGGTCGCGCCGAGGCGGTGCTGGTGGAACTCGTGGAGCAGCAGCGGCAGCGGCGTGCCTTCCATCTCCATCTGGTAGAGCGCCTGCACGGCGGCGAGCCGGGCGGCGGAGCGGGTCTTCGAGCGGTCGGTCATAATCTGCTTGTCATCCGTTCGCCCCGAGCCAGACTCTGCGGGCTTGTTCTCTCAGAAGATAGAGGCGGCAGCAAGCGCAGCGCCCGCGCAGTTCACCCCAGTCTGACGGCCACGCTCGCCGCGTGTGCCGGTAGACCCTCCGCCTGCGCCAGCGCCACGGCCGCCGGCCCGAGCGTCGCCATGGCGGCCGCATCGAGCTGGATGAAGCTGGTGCGCTTCATGAAATCGAGCACCGAGAGCCCCGAGGAGAAGCGCGCGCGCCGGCCGGTGGGGAGTACATGATTGGGCCCGGCCAGATAGTCCCCCATGGCCTCTGGCGTCATTCGACCCATGAACACCGATCCGGCATGGCGCACCGCGTCAAACAGCGGCTGCGGATCGTCGACGGCCAGCTCCAGATGCTCGGGCGCCAGCCGGTCGACCAGCGGCATCGCCGCCTCCAGCGTCGGCACCAGCACGATGGCGCCGTTCGCCTCCCAGCTCTGCCGCGCGCGGACCCCCGTCGTCAGCTTGAGAAGCTGCTGCTCCACCGCTTGCGCCACGGCATCGGCAAAGGCGGCATCGTCGGTGAAGAGAATGGACTGGCTGGTCGGATCGTGCTCGGCCTGGCTTAAAAGATCCGCCGCGATCCACTCGGGCTGGTTGCGCCCGTCCGCCACCACCACGATCTCCGAGGGGCCGGCCACCATGTCGATGCCGACACGCCCGTAAACCTGCCGCTTCGCCTCCGCCACCCAGGCATTGCCGGGGCCCACGATCACGTCCACCGGCGCGATCCGCTGCGTGCCATAAGCGAGCGCGGCAATGGCCTGCGCGCCGCCCACGCGCCAGATTTCAGTGACGCCGGCAATATGGGCAGCGGCGAGCACGGCCTGGTTCAGCAGACCGTCCGGCGTGGGCGACACCATGACGATGCGCTCGACCCCGGCCACCTTGGCGGGAATGGCATTCATCAGCAGCGAACTGGGATAGGCCGCGAGGCCCCCGGGCACATAGATGCCCGCCGCCTCGACCGCATTCCAGCGATAGCCCAGGCGCACGCCGGCCGAATCGGTCCAGCCGTCGCCCTGCGGCTTCTGCCGGGCGTGATACTCCGCGATACGCTCGGCGGCCAGTTCCAGTGCGGCGCGCAACGGGGCGTCGATGGCCGCGTGAGCCGCCGCGCACTGCTGGGCTGAGATAGACCAGCCCTGCGCATCGAGATCGAACCGGTCGAAGCGCGCGGTCAGCTCGGCCAGCGCCGTGTCGCCCTCGTCGCGCACGCGCGCCAGAATGTCGCGCACGCGGGCGGAGACATCCTCGTCCGCCTCGCGCCGGGCATTGACCAGCGCGTCAAACGCCGCCGCGAAACCGACCGCGCGCGCATCCAGCCTAAGCGGCATCGGCGCCTCCCGATCCAACGGCAGCGCGGAACCGCTCCGTCATCGGCACCAGCTCGGCCGCGCGCATCTTCATGGCGGCGCGGTTGACGATGAGGCGCGCGGAAATCTCCATGATCGTCGCCGTCTCAACGAGGCCATTGGCCTTGAGCGTCGCGCCGGAGGAGACAAGATCCACGATGCGGCGTGAAAGGCCCAGCGAGGGCGCCAGCTCCATCGCGCCATTCAGCTTCACGCATTCGGCCTGGATGCCCTGCCGTTCATAGTAAGCGCGCGTGAGGTGCGGATATTTGGTGGCAACGCGTACATGGCTCGCCTGCCCCAGCTCCTCGGGCGCGGCATCCGCAGGCTCGGCCACGGAGAGCCGGCAGTGGCCGATGGCGAGATCGACCGGCGCATAAAGCTGCGAATAGCCGAACTCGGCGATCACGTCCGAGCCCACGATACCGATCTGCGCGGCGCCATGCGCCACGAAGGTCGCGACATCGAAGGCGCGCACGCGGATGATCGAGAGACCCGGCACATTGGTCGAGAACTTGAGAGCGCGGCTCTCCTTGCGGTGGAACTCCGCCTCCGGCTCAATACCCGCACGCGCCAGCAGCGGCAGCGCCTCGTCGAGAATGCGTCCCTTGGGGATGGCGAAGATGATGGGCCGGGTCATGACCCGGCGCACATAGGAGGAAGCGCGGAAAAGGGCAATGCAGGGCAGACGGCGGAACCTGCCCCGCCGTCGCCCGTTGTCTCGCTACCTCAAACGGGAGATCATCATGGGCAGGGCTGCACTTCTCTGGCTTGTCGGCATTCCGCTACCGATCGTGCTGCTGCTCTGGTTCTTCTTCTTCCGCTGAAGCCAAGCTCCGTCCGCTCAATCCTCGAACGGGTCCTTCACCAGGATCGTATCGTCGCGCTCGGGCGAGGTGGAGACGCTCGCGACCGGGCACTCGATGAGTTCCTCGATGCGGCGAATATATTTGATCGCCTGTGCAGGCAGCTCAGCCCAGCTCCGGGCGCCCACGGTGGTGCCTTGCCAGCCTTCCATCTCCTCATAGACCGGTTCGACCGCTGCCTGGTCCGCCGCATGAGCGGGCAGATAATCGATGATCTGGCCGTTCAGCTTGTAGCCGGTGCAGATCTTGATGGTCTCGAAGCCATCGAGCACGTCGATCTTGGTGAGGGCGACGCCAGTGACGCCGGAGAGCGCGCAGGTCTGCCGCACCAGCACCGCGTCGAACCAGCCGCAGCGCCGCTTGCGCGCGGTCACCGTGCCGAATTCATGGCCGCGCGTGCCCAGCCGCTCGCCGATTTCGTCGCCGAGTTCGCTCGGGAAGGGGCCCGAGCCCACCCGCGTCGTATAGGCTTTGACGATGCCGAGCACGAAACCGGCGGCGCTGGGTCCCATGCCCGAGCCGGAGGCGACGGTGCCGCTCACCGTGTTGGAGCTGGTCACGAAGGGATAGGTGCCGTGGTCGATGTCCAGCAGCACGCCCTGTGCGCCCTCGAAGAGAATGCGCTTGCCGGCCTTGCGCACGTCGCGCAGGCGTTTCCACACCGGCTCGGCGAACTGGAGCACGAAGGGCGCGATCTCGCGCAGGTCCGCGATCAGCCGCGCCCGGTCGATGGGCCCTTCGCCGAAGCCGGCGCGCAGGGCGTCGTGATGGGCGCACAGGCGGTCAAGCTGCGGATCGAGGTCGTCGAGATGAGCAAGGTCGCACACGCGGATGGCGCGGCGGCCGACCTTGTCTTCATAAGCTGGGCCGATGCCGCGGCCGGTCGTGCCGATCTTGCCCTTGCCCGCTGCCGTCTCGCGCAGCGCGTCGAGATCGCGGTGGAAAGGGAGGATGAGCGGGCAATTGTCCGCCACCGCGAAATTGGCGCGCGTCACCTTGACGCCCTGGCCTTCCAGCTTCTCGATTTCGGCCTTGAGCGCCCAGGGATCGAGCACCACGCCATTGCCGATGATGGAGAGCGTACCGGTAACGATGCCCGAGGGCACGAGGCTGATCTTGTAGGTCTGATCGCCCACCACCAGCGTATGCCCGGCATTGTGACCACCCTGGAAGCGCACCACGCAGTCCGCCCGGCTCGCCAGCCAGTCGACGATCTTGCCTTTGCCTTCATCGCCCCACTGGGCGCCAATCACGGTTACGTTTGCCATGGATATAGATCTCCGCCCTGCCAGAGCGGGCCCAAGCCGCCCTTCGACAGGACTCGGCGGCCGGACTGGACAAGCTGGCCCGCATTGGGGGCCGTTCCGGGGGCGCCGATAGCCTCGGCACAGCGGCCGAGTCAACCGCCCGGGGCTTCCTGCACAGCGCCATGGCCGCCTTCGATGCGCGCCATGCACCGCGCTCCGGCGTTTGTCCGCGTCACGCCAGCGCGCCACGGGCCGCCTCAAGCCGACAAACGCTAGCCAAGCGCAACAAAGCCGCTATTCTGCCACGCTCGACTTGAGGGAGAAGCATCATGCGTAGGCTGACCATCGCTCTGGTTCCTTTCGTGCTGGCGGGATGCGGCACCGCCGGCCCCGTCCCGGGCGACAATGACGCGGCTCTCGACAATGGAACCAGCGCCGCCAACACGGCCAACGCGGCGGCCGCCGTAAATGTCGCCTCGGAAATCGCTAATCTGCCCGAAGCCAGCCAGCAGGGCGTCTTCCTGCGCGCGATCCGCGACGCCAACATCTCCTGCCGCGACGTCGTCAGCGCCGAGCCGATCGACCCCATCGACGGCGATCCGACCTGGCGCGCGCAATGCGAGCAGGGCGATCAGCACCTCGTCCGCGTGAAGCCGGATGGATCGGCGCAGGTTATCAGCCGCACCGACCGCTGAGCGAAGGTCGGCGGCAAGAGCGGCAGGACGGCAAAAACGCAACGGAACCGCAGGAGGCAAGGACAGAGCCCTGCCTCCTCCGAATGAATCCTCCGCCTGCGCCTGCGGGCAGAACCCAGCGAACCGCGCGACATAACTGCCCGAAGGGCACGACCTTCCTCTAGAAAAGGAGAGCTCTTCGACGGGCCCGTGGCGAACGGGATTTAAGAGAGCGGGACGGGGTGGACGAGAAAAGCCCTCCGCGCGACAAGCAAGCCGCCATCTGCCTCAACCCAGCGCCAGCGCAGCGCTTTCCGTTTCCTCGATCCAGCCGCCGCCCAGCACCCTGTCGCCGGCGTAGAGCACCGCCGCCTGCCCCGGCGCAACGCCATATTCCGGACTTTCGAAAAGCAGCCGATCCCCCTCCAGCCGCGCCGGCACCGGCCGCGCCATGGAGCGCACCTTGGCCGTGAGCGGTCCTGCCGCATCGCCGCCCAGCCAGTTGATCTCGGAGAGCCGAGCAGCGCTCACCGCCAGCGCCGCCCTGGGTCCCACGATCACGCGCCGGCTCGCCGGCTCCAGACGCACGACATAGATGGGCTCGGGCAGGCCGCCCACTTCCAAGCCCCGGCGCTGGCCCACCGTATAATGGATAAGGCCCTTGTGTCGGCCGAGCACACGCCCGTCGACATGGACGATCTCGCCGGCATCGTCCGCGTCCGGCCGCAATTTACGCACCACGCCGGCATAGTCGCCGTCCGGCACAAAGCAGATGTCCTGGCTGTCCGGTTTCAGCGCCACACCCAGCCCCAGTTCTGCCGCGATGGCGCGCACCGCGGGCTTCTCCATGCCGCCGAGCGGGAAGCGTAAATAGTCGAGTTGGGCCTGAGTGGTAGCGAAGAGGAAATAGCTCTGATCGCGCGCCGGATCGATAGCGCGGTGCATCTGCGCGCCCCCCGGCCCCATCACGCGGCGCACATAATGGCCGGTGGCGAGGCAATCCGCGCCCAGGTCCCGCGCGAGAGCGAACAGATCCGTGAACTTGACGCCCATGTTGCAGCGCACGCAGGGAATCGGCGTCCGCCCGGCCATATAATCATCCGCGAAGCGTTCCATTACGGAGTCTCGGAAGCGGCTCTCATAATCGAACACATAATGAGCGATGCCCAGGCGGTCGGCCACGGCGCGCGCGTCGCGAATATCCTGCCCGGCGCAGCAGCTCCCTACCCGGCCCACGGCGGCACCGTGATCATAGAGTTGGAGCGTCACGCCGATGGTCTCGGCACCGCTGCGGGCGGCGAGCGCGGCCACAACGCTGGAATCCACGCCGCCGGACATGGCGACGACGATGCGCTTGCCCGCGAGGGGCCCGTCGAGCTGGAAAAGATCGCCCATAGACGCGGCGCATATAGGCCCGAGAGGGCGGCGCGACCAGCCCCGCGACATCCCGTTTGCGTAAACCTCTCCTACCAGTGCGCTAACTAACCCTAACGAGCCGTCACTGCCGCCTTTACGACGGCTTATCCTTTGGCCGGTAGAACCCATCCCATGGATATGAGCGCTGCCGCCACCCTGTTAGCCCCCAAAGCCGCCCGAAACGGCGATGGGAGCGAGCGAATCGCGGACCTTCCGGTGATGCTTGCCGTCCTTTCGGTGAAGCAGGCCGCGGGGTTCACCGCGACGCGGATGCGTGAAGAATCACCGGACGATGCGGGCGACCAGCCTGGCCGCATGGCGGTGATCTTCGCGCCGCCGTCCGCCCGACCGAGTCTCCCGAACGGGCTCTCGGGCGCGTTCAACGCGGCGGTGGCAGAGCGATTGTCCGGTGGGGGTGATAGTGAAAGGCATATTTACTCTGGCACTTAGCCAAGGGGCAAATCTTTCCCCGGAATAAGGGCCGCGCAAGTTGAGACTGGAATGCCGACACCCCTCGTCGGCAGTTGAGGTAAAAATGATCGAGAACCAGAAAATTCGCCCGGATCAGGTCGTCGGCCCCCTTGGAGAACCGTTGACGCTTGAGACGTTGCCCGCCCCCGACACCACGCGCTGGGTGGTGCGGCGCAAGGCGGAAGTGGTGGCCGCCGTGAACGGCGGACTGCTCACCGTTGACGAGGCGTGCGAGCGCTACTCCCTCACGCTGGAGGAGTTCGCGAGCTGGCAGCGGGCGGTCGACCGTTCGGGCATGCCGGGCCTGCGCGTGACGCGCATCCAGCACTACAAATCCCTCTACGAGCGCCAGCAGCGCTACTGAGCCTGACACCCACAGGCGGCGCGGCCCGCCCTCCGTCCAGCCCCGCAGCAGACTGCCAAGGCGCCGGACAGAGGGCGGGCTGCTCGATTCTACGCACCTGGACCACATGAGAGCGGCTGCCGACCCCGCTACACCGCGCATGCCGGCTTGCTCTCCGCGTGTCATGGGGCCGGGTTGCTTGCATCTCTAACGGTCCGCGCTAGTCTCTGCCTCGCGCCAACCTCCAAGCCGGAGTCGGGCGCGGGAGAGAGGATCGCGCCATGGCCATTCAGGCCGGTACGACATGCGACGATGCAAGCTGGACCTCCGCCGGGCTCAAGCAGGGCGAGGCGATCCGGCAGTGGCGCGACTGGGCCGCACGCACCATCGCGCCCATCGACGTCACAGTCTACGACAGCGAACAGTTCGCCGCCCGCTGGACGAGCTATGGCGTCGGTCAGCTCCGCCTGCTCCAGCTCCATGCCCCGGCCCAGCGCGTCGTCCATTGTGGCACGGAGCAGGGCAGCGCCCGTGTCGCGCCCTCGGTCCAGCTCGTCTATGCACGCCGGGGCGCTCTCAAGACGCGCATGGCCGGCAAGCGCTTCACGGTCGAGCCCGGTCAGTTCGTGCTGCTCGACAACACCCGCTTCTATCAGATGGAAATGGACAGCGCCCATGAGGCCGTCGATCTGGTGATGCCGCAAGGCTGGGTAGAAAATTACCTACCGGATCCTGATGCGCTGCTCGCCCGGCCGATTTCCGCGCGAGAGGGCTGGGGCGCCCCGCTCGGCTCGCTCATCGAGACGATGATGACCGGTCTCGCCACCAGTCCGCTGCCCCGCTCGCTGGTCGCCGAGCAAGTGGGCGCGCTGCTGATGCTGGCCACCAGCTTCCACGAGCCCGCGCCGGACCGCAAGGCGAGTCGCCACAAGGGCCAACTTGCCCGCGCCATCCTGCGCCGAATCGAGACGGATTTCCCCGATGCCGAACTGACGCCCGATTGCGTGGCGCAGGATTTGGGTATTTCCCGCCGCTATCTCCAGGCGCTGCTGGCCAGCGCCGGCACCAGCTTCGTGGCCGAGCTCAACGCCGCCCGGCTCGACCATGCTGCCGACCGCCTGTCCGACCCGCGCCTCGACTCGCTCCAGATCGGCGAAATCGCCTTCCAATCCGGCTTCCTGGATCCCGGCTATTTCGCCCGCCTGTTCCGCAAGCGCTTCGGCATCGGCCCAAGGGACTGGCGCGCCGCTCGCGCAGGTTAGGGCGGGACGCAGCCGATCCGAGGTAGAGGCGGTTCGGCGCAGCGCGGCTCGATTCTGAAGCACCCAAATGCTGCTCCCCGGCCCAGGCCGGGGTCCATGTCGCCCTTGCCTCAAATGGCCGACACCGAGGCCACATATTCCGAGATGCGGCCGAAGCAGTACGCCGAAGGCTTTGCTCGCCCTCTTGTCCAACCACCTTCCTGATTCGCCGCGCGCAGCGGAGGACCGTCCCTCGTCGGCCGGTCCCAAAAGTCTCGCCGCAGCGCTAACGCGGCCACGCATATGCCCCTGCCACGCACCTGCTGCGGCGGACCGCGCGACACCATTCGGCGCGTCATTGCTCCGGGCCACTCATTGCGATAGGTCTGCCTTTGCAGAGCCTTGGGGCGAGGACGCAACGCCTGCGCAGACGCGGCAACAAAGCAATAAGCCGCGCGACAGGCCGCCTTCCCTGCGGCCATAGGACACGCCTTTAAAGCCAGCGGGCGCACAAGCAGTCCGCACACCAAAAGGCGAACAGGAGAGGGGAAGAGAAATGCGTCATATCGCATTGGCCATCGCGCTGGCGACGGTCGCGTCCGTCAGTCAGGCCCAGGCGCCGGGCTGGAACATGTACGAGGCCGAGGGCCAGACCGCACAGGCCTTCGTGGCGGGGACAAACGGCGCACAGCTCATCATCAAGTGCGACCGTACCGGCCAGTTCTCCACTTATGCGGTGATCGCCACCGGCACCAAGCTCGCTATGGCGTCACAGGGTCGCTACGAGACTCGCCCGGTCAAGCTGCGCTATGACGACGGCACGGCGATCGAGGACACCTGGCGCTTCAACGACGAGTTCGCCACGGCCTTTGACGACCGCTCGCAGCGGACCATGACGCGCTTCATCCAGAAGCTGCTCACTGCCTCCAAGCTGGATGTGCAGCTCGAACCCTTCCGTCAGGCGCCGTTCATGGCCAGCTTCCAGGTCGCCAACAGCAAGGAGGCGATCAGCAAGGTCTATGAGAGTTGCAAGGACAAGATGCCGGCCTCCTGAAGCGAAGCTGCCCCAAGTCGGGCTCCTGCCTGCGCAGGAGCCCGGCCTTGGCTGGTACCGGCTCCAGATGTGCTGGAATCGATACCACACCTGATTTTCGCTCGGCCTGGCCGGTGAAATTTGGCCTGGGATGTCGAGACATGCGGCGAAGGGCGTCGCACAACCAGCCACGCGATTCCCTTCGGGCCGCACCCATGCCCCGCCCACACACCCGCTTTCGCTCCTGTCCTGATGAGGATGCGCATGAGTCCTCATTCTCTTTTGCGTGAGACGCTAGGACAGGAGCGTGCCTGGGCCCTGCGGGACCGCGATTCGCGTCATGCGATGACCGGTCCGGCGCGAAGATCAGGCGAGAGGATGCAGCGCGCGCCAAAAGAGCAACAACGCCGGGCCGCCCATGAAAGGTTCAAGGACGATGGCTGAGACAGCAAAGCAGTTCCCGCTCCCCAGCTCGCTCAAGGTGGTGCCCGGCACGGAAGCCGCGCAGGCGGCCTATCCCTATTACACCCAGTTCGTGCCCGAGGACGACGCGCGCTTCTGGTTCTACAACAGCATGCACTTCCCCGAGCCGATGCATCATTTCGACATGGTGACAGCGGAAGCGGCCTATTGCGCGCTGGGCGCATTCAACACCCGCGTGCATGTGCTCCCCACCACCAAAGGGATCGACCATCGCATCATCAACGGGCGCGTGTTCATCGGCGGCGTGCCGGTGACGGACCCGGCCGAGATCGAAGCGCGGGTCGCCGAGTTCCAGCAGCGCGCCTTCTATTATTACGAGCATTGGGAACGGCTCTACGACCAGTGGAAGGAGAAGATGAAGGCGCTGATCGCCGATGCGCAGGCGCTGCCGCCGCTTTCCCTCCCCGATCTGGAGCCCATCGAGACGACGCACACCGGCAAGGGCATCGCCGCCAACCATGCGCTCATCGACACCTACCGGAAGACGCTCGAGGGCTACTTCCGCATGTGGCACCATCATTTCGAGTTTCTACTGCTCGGCTATGGCGCCTATCTGACCTTCTTCGACTTCTGCAAGAAGGCCTTCCCGGAAATCAGCGATCAGGCGATCAGCCGCATGGTCGCCGGCATGGAAGCGGAAATCTTCAAACCCGACGAAGAAGTGAAGCGCCTCGCCCGACGTGCGGTGGAACTGGGCGTGGACCAGCATTTCACCGACAATATGGACATTGACGCAGTGCTGGCCGGGCTCGACAAGCTCGGCAACAGCGGCAAGGAATGGCTCGCCGAATTGGAAACGAGCCGCAACCCGTGGTTCAACGTCAATGTCGGCGACGGCTTCTACCATTATCACCGGAGCTGGAACGACGACCTCTCCATGCCCTTCGCGGCGCTGCCGGGCTATATCGCCAAGATCAAGGCCGGCGAGAACATCGAGCGGCCGATGGACAAGCTCATCGAGGAGCGCGAACAGCTCGTCGCGGACTATCGCGAGCTGCTCGACACCGACGAGGACCGCGCCACCTACGATCAGCTCATCGGCCTTGCCCACCGCGTTTTCCCCTATGTGGAAGGCCATAAATTCTACTGCGAGCATTGGTACACCAACCTCTTCTTCAACAAGATCCGCGAGTTCGGCGCGCTGCTGCGCGACCACGGCTTCTGGGAGAAGGAAGAGGACGTCTTTCACCTGACGCACTACGAGGTGGAGAGTGCCATCGTGGACCTGATGCTGGCCTGGTCCTCCGGTTCCACGCCGCTCGGGCCCCGGCACTGGCCCGCGATCATCGCGCAGCGCAAGCGGGCCATCGCCGCTTGGACCGAGGAAACCGTTCCGCCGGCCCTGGGCGCCGTGCCGGACGTGATCGACGATCCGGCCATCGTCATGCTGTGGGGCATCACCCGCGAGAGCCTGGACATCTGGCTGTCTGACGGAGAGGGAAATGCAAATGAGCTCAAGGGCTTTGCTGCATCTTCCGGCGTCGTCGAGGGGACGGCGCGGGTCGTAAAATCCGTACAGGAGATCGGCCGCCTCCAGCAGGGCGACATTCTGGTCTGCCAGGTCACCAACCCCACCTGGGCGCCCATCTTCCAGAAGATCGCCGCCGCCGTCTCCGACATTGGCGGGTCGATGAGCCATATGGCCATCGTTGCGCGCGAATATGGTCTGCCTGCCGTAGTCGGCACCGGCAAGGCAACGCAGGCGATCAAGGACGGCCAGCGCATTCGTGTCGATGGCGGGCGCGGCGTGGTTACGATCCTGGAAGACGCGCGCGTGCTGGAGGATGCGTGAGCGTTTCCTCGATTTCATTCCCCCGTTCGGACCGGGCCTGTCGACGCCCTGTTCCTCAAAGGACAGGAATGTCCCTCGACAAGCTCAGGCCCAACGGCCTTGTGGAGGGCCGATAGCCTTTGACCTCTGAGACCACCAATACCGCCATCGCCTGGTTCGCGGACCTGCGCATTACCGATCGCCCCACGGTGGGCGGCAAGGGCGCAAGCCTGGGCGAGTTAACTCACGCCGGCATCGACGTGCCGCCCGGCTTCGTCGTCACCACGCACGCCTTCGAGCGTTTCCTGGAGGCGCTGGAGGCGCGCGAACCGCTGCGTGCACGGGTGGAGGCGCTCGATCCCGCCGATCTCGACGCCGTCACGGCCCTCTCGCAGGCCCTTCGCCGGCGAGTCGAGGAAGAGCCGCTGCCCGCCGACGTGGAGCAGGCTATTCTTGACGCCCATGCCTGTCTCGCCGATAGCAAGGCCGGCCTCACCGTCGCGGTGCGCTCCTCAGCCACCACCGAGGATGCCGAGGACGCGAGCTTCGCCGGGCTACAGGACACGTTCCTGTGGGTGCTGGACGCCGCCGATACGGTGCACCGCGTCCGCGAATGCTGGGGCAGCCTCTATTCGGTCGAATCCATGACCTATCGCCGCAAGCATAACCTGCCCGAAGACGGCGTCGCGATGGCCGTGGTGGTGCAGCAGATGGTCGACGCGCGTACCGCCGGCGTCATGTTCACGCGCTCGCCGACGACCGGCGACAAGTCCGTCATCACCATAGAGGGTGCTTGGGGCCTCGGCAGCGCGGTTGTCTCCGGCGAAGTGACGCCGGACCGCTGGGTGATGGGCAAGATCACCGGCGAGATCAGCGTACGCGACATTTCGGACAAGCATATCCGCCAGGTGCCCGCACCAGAGGGCGGTATTGTCGATGAAGAATTGCCCGACGATCTGCGCCATGCGCCCGCCCTCTCCGATGAGGAGTTGCAGGCGTTGCGGACAGTTGGCCGCCGCGTCGAGAAACATTATGGCCGCGCGCAGGACATCGAATGGGCGGTCGACAAGAGCGGGCATATCCTGCTGCTGCAAAGCCGGCCGGAGACGGTCTGGTCCGCGCGCGATCAAAAGCCGGTCGCGCCCGTGCAAGCCGATCCGCTCAAACATGTCATGACGATCTTCGGGGGGCGCAAATGAGCCTGACTGCCAAGGATGTCGAGGAGATCATGAAGCTCCTCGACGCCTCGACCTTCGACCGCCTCAGCCTGGAGGTGGACGGCATGAAGCTGGAACTGGAGCGTGGCGGCGGCGCTGCTCGTCCGCGCCCCGCGCCGGCCGCCTCCCCTGCGCCATCGGCGCCCGCCGCGGTGCCCGAGGCTCCTGCCACACCGCCACCCGCAGCACCCGCACGCACCAACCGCGCCGAAGGTCTGCTGGAGATCACCGCCCCGCTGCTCGGCATTTTTTATCGCGCGCCCAAGCCCGGCGAGCCGCCTTTCGTGGACGTGGGCAGTCGCGTCGACACGGAGACCGTTATCGGCATCGTTGAGGTGATGAAGCTCATGAACAGCGTGGCTGCCGGCGTTTCCGGCGAGATCGTCGAGATCTTGGGCCGCAACGGCGAGCTGATCGAGCATGGCGAAGTGCTGATGCTCGTGCGGCCGGACTGAGGACACATGCCTCCCCAGCGCCTTCCCCTCCAGTTCGGTTCGAGCCTTGTCGAGAACCGCCTGTTCCCGGCGTGTCTCGACTGCGCTCGACGCGAACCGCAAGCGGGACAAAAGGCGTATCGGCCATGACCATCCGCCGCATCCTCATTGCCAATCGCGGCGAGATCGCGGTGCGGATCATCCGTACCTGCCAGCGCCTCGGGATCGAAACGGTGCTGGCCGTCTCCGAAGCGGACCGCGAATCGCTGGGGGCACGGCTTGCCACACGCGCCGTTTGCATTGGCCCCGGCCGCCCATCCGAGAGCTATCTGCGCGTCGAGACCATCGTGCAGGCCGCGCTCGGCACGGGCTGCGACGCCATCCACCCCGGCTATGGTTTCCTCTCCGAGCGCCCCGCCCTTGCCCGGCTGTGCGAGGAGGAAGGCATCATCTTCATTGGCCCTACCGCCGCGCAGATCGAGGCGGTGGGCGACAAGCTGCGCGCCCGCGCCGAGGCGATCGCCGCCGATGTGCCGGTAGTCCCCGGCGGTCCCGTCGAGGATCTGGACGAAGCCAAGCGTCTCGCTGCACAGATCGGTGCGCCGCTGCTGGTCAAGGCCGTGGGCGGTGGCGGCGGACGCGGCATGAAACTGGTCGAAGACCTCGCCGACTTGCCTGCCACGCTGGACATGGCGAGCGCGGAAGCGGGTGCCGCCTTTGGCGACGCGCGCGTCTATCTGGAGCGTTATGTCGCGCAGGGACGGCATGTGGAAGTGCAGTTGCTGGGCGATGGCGCCGGCACGGTGATCCATCTGGGCGAGCGCGATTGCTCGGTGCAGCGCCGCTACCAGAAGCTGATCGAGGAGACACTTGCACCCGCGCTGCCCGAGGCGATCCGCGCCGCCATGCACGCCGCCGCCGTCCGCTTTGCCGCGCGGCTCCATTATCGCGGCGCCGGCACGGTCGAGTTCCTCTACGACGTTGCGCGCGAGCAATTCTACTTTCTGGAGATGAACGCGCGCATCCAGGTCGAGCATCCCGTGACCGAGATGGTGACGGGCGTCGACCTCATCGCCCAGCAGGTCGCCATCGCGCGGGGGGATGGGCTTTCGCTAGCGCAGAGCGATATCCGCCTCTCCGGTGCGGCGGTGGAATGCCGTATCAATGCCGAGGACCCAGCGCGCGATTTCATGCCCAGCCCCGGCCGCGTGGTGAAGGCACTCTGGCCCTCCGGCGAAGGAATCCGCGTCGATACCCACATCATCGACGGTGCGATGATCCCGCCCTTCTACGACAGCATGGTCGCCAAGATCATTGCCCACGGGCCGGACCGCGATACCGCCATCGTCCGCCTGTGGAAAGCGCTCAAGGACACGCGCATCGAAGGCGTCGCCACCAATCTCGCATTCCAGGCCGACCTGCTCGACGATCCGGACTTCATAGCGGGCGGCGTGGACACCGGCTGGCTGGGGCGACGGCTGGCGCGTGACGCGGCGGTGGAGCCCTAGCGAGTGTGGTATTCGAACAAACGCAGTGCTCCTGCGGAGGCAGGAGCTCAGGGCGACAGGGCACCGCTGTGGGGCCCTGGGCTCCTGCCTCCACAGGAGCACAAGCTCGTTTTCTTGCGACCGAGGACATAATTCATGGCCGATATCCGCCTCGTCGAAACCTCGCTGCGCGACGGCAACCAGTGCCTGTGGGCTGCGCTCGGCGTGGATACCGCGCGCACGCTCACGGTCGCCCCGCTGCTGGAGCGCGTCGGCTTCAAGGCCATCGACTTCACGACCTCCACGCATATGGGCGTGGCCGTGCGCTACAAGCAGGAGGATCCGTGGGAGCGCATCCGTCTGATGCACAAGGCCTGTCCCACCACGCCGCTGCAATTCCTCTCCACGGGCTTTCGCTTCATCGCCTGGGAGACCGCCTCGCCGGATTTCATGGCGCTCGCCTTCCGCACGCTCATGAAGAACGGCATCGGCCGCTTCGCCCTCGCCGATCCCATGAACGATGCCGCCTCCAACGTGGAGGTCGCGCGTATGATAAAGGCCGATGGCGAGCCTTATGTGGTCGGCGCGCTGGTCTTTACGCTGAGCCCGATTCACGACGACGCCCATTATGCTGAGGCCGCCGCCACCATGGCTGCCTCGCCGGACATCGATGCGCTCTACATCAAGGATCCCGGCGGCCTGCTCAGCCCCAAGCGGGCGCGCACGCTCATTCCCGCGATCAAGGCCGTGATCGGCGACAAGCCGCTGGAATTGCATGCCCATTGCACCATCGGCCTGGGCGAGCAGAGCTATTATGAGGCGGCGGAGCTGGGTGTCGAGGCACTGCAATGCGCCACCGGCGCGGCGGCGGACGGCACCTCCAACCCGCCGGTAGAGCGTGTGGTCGCCAACCTGCGCACGCTCGGCCATAGCGTGGACATCGACGACGCGGCCCTGGCCGAAGCGAACCGTTATTTCACTGCGCTGGCCGATGCCGAAGGGCTGCCCAAGGGCGCACCCATGCCCTTCGACGCCGCCTATCTCCAGCATCAGCTCCCCGGCGGCATGGTCGGCACCATGCGGCGCCACCTTGCCGACCATCGGGTCGCGCATCTGGAAGGCGCGGTCGTGGAGGAGTTGGGCCGCGTACGCGAAGAGCTGGGCTGGCCCATCGTCATGACACCCTTCGCCCAGATGGTGATGACCCAGGCGGTGATGAATGTGACCGGCAAGGAGCGCTACGCCGTTATTCCGGACGAAGTGATCCGCTACGCACTGGGCAAGTTCGGCCGCCCCAACCAGCCGATCGCGCCGGATGTGCTCGATCGTATCATGGCCCTGCCGCGCACGAAGGAGTTGGCTGCCGAGCCTGGCATGGCCGACCTGCCCGACTTGCGGAAACGCATCGGCGCCGGACTTTCCGACGAGGAATTCCTGCTGCGCGCCACCATGCCCGCCGGTCAGGTGGATGCCATGCAGGCCGCCGGCCCGGCACCGCGCCACTATGACCCCAGCCTGCGCCCCGCCATGGCACTCATCCGCCAGCTCATCGCGCGCACGGACATGACGCGGCTCAGCGTCGAGAAGGCGGGTTTCAAGCTGGAGTTGGAGCGCTATGCCTAGGGAATGGCGCAACACGGTGCCAGCGCCGGCAGAAGCCTGGGGCAACAATGTCCAACGTCCGAGCCATGGGCTGCGCAGGAGCACGAGGCATGACTCCCCGCATCGGCTTCGCGTGCGGGGCTGGCCATCCGATCTTTCCCTCCACTGAGATATGACCACAAGGACGCCCATGACCGCCCCCTTCACCGAAGAGCTGCGCCCCGCCGGGGGCTTCATGTTCGATCTCGACGGCACGCTGATCCTCAGTGACAAGGCGCTTGGCGGCTACACGCTGCTGCCCGGCGCGATTGAGCTGCTCACGACGCTGGAGGCGCGCGGCATCCCCTTTCTCGCGCTCACCAACGGCAGCGCCTATCCCGCTCGGCAGCAGGCGCCCCGCTTGCGGGCGCTCGGCCTGCCCATTGCCGACACGCATCTTTTCACGCCCAACAGCGTCGCTGCGCAGCTCTTTACCGATCGCGGTTTCGACCGCGTGCTGGTTCTAGGCACGCAGGGCGTCGCCGACGCGCTCAATGAAGACGGCATCGCCACCCTCTTCCCCGGAGAGGCCGGGGCCGAGCAGGCGGACGCCGTCTATGTCGCCTGGCATCCGGACTGCACGATGGCCGACATTCACGCGGCCTGCGAGGCTGTGCTGCGCGGCGCGGCATTGTTCACAGCGTCCGATGTGCCGTTCTTCGCCAGCAAATCCGGCCGGGCCTTCGGCTATAGCTGCGCGATCAGCGGCGCCATCGCCCGCGTCACGGGGCAGGAGCCGGAGGTCACTGGAAAGCCCTCGCTTCATGCCATGAACTATGTCGCTGCCAAGCTCGGCGTGCCCAGCCGCAGCGTGGCGGTGATCGGCGACGATCCCAAGGTGGAGACGCAAATGGCGCGCCTTGGCGACGCCATGGGCATCGGCGTCACCACCGGCACCACCAGCCGGGAGGAGTGGGCCGCCTGCCCACCCGAGCGCCGCCCCCACCGCGTGATCGACAGCCTGGACGAGATCGCGGGGCTGGGTCTGCTGGGCTGAGGCGCTGCGCTTCGCGAACGTCATTCCCGCTCAGGGTTTGATCCACGCTTGTGGAAGGCGCCCGCCGCGTTTCCGATTCGGCTGCGCTGACCCAGTCTCCAGATTTGCGCTCCTGCGCCCGCAGAAGCCCAACCTCGCCGAATCGCATAGCCACCCTAGGCTACAGCATGGGCAGGAAGCACAAGACGCAAGCGCCGCCTCAATAGCCGATGGTCAGCCCCGCAGCGGCATATTTGTAGCCGAGATTGCCCTTCAGCGCGATGCGAGGCATCAGCGGGAAGGCCAGCGTGGCATAGGGCCGCGGCTCGTCGGCGCTGAAGCGCACGCCCACGCCGAAATCGACCGATGCCGGCACCGAGACCGTTGCCTCGACACGGCCATAGAGCGTGGTCTTGTCGTCGCTCACGGAGAGGCCCGCACCCGGCGTCAGCTTGAACGCGCCGAGGCTCAGCGCATGGCCGACGCCGAACTCGCCGCCCCAACGCCCGTTCGCGCGGGCATAATTGGCTTCCAGTCCAAAGCCCTCCGCCGCTGCCGGTGCTGCGGCAAGCAGCGCACTCCCCGCCATGGCGGGCGCCAGCGCCCAAATGATCCGAGATGTCATGGCCGATCCTCCCAAGCCGTTGAATCCGCCGGCTAGGCCGCGGCAGGCAGCGCCTCAAGCCCGCGCGGACGAACCGAGTCGATCCGGCGACGAGTCGAGAGGGAGATCTGTGCGCCGGCGCCCTGCGTCAGGGGTCACCACGGAGGCAGAACAGGGGCGGAGATCGGAGGGCCTTCCCAGATCCGCCCTTCCCGTGCTCCTGCGCAGGCACGAACCGAGGCGCCTATGCGAACGGGCTCCTGCCTGCGCAGGAGAACAAGGAGGATAAGAGCGTTAGACCAGCGCCCTAACGCCTCACTCCCACTCGATGGTACCGGGCGGCTTGGACGTAAAATCATAGACCACGCGGTTGATGCCCTTCACCTCGTTGATGATGCGCGTGGCGACGCGGCTCAGGAATGCGGCGTCGAAGGGATAGATGTCCGCCGTCATGCCGTCGGTCGACGTGACCGCGCGCAGGGCGAGTACGCTGTCATAGGTACGCCCGTCGCCCATCACGCCCACGCTGCGCACCGGCAGCAGCACCGCGAAGGCCTGCCAGATCGCATCGTAGAGACCGGCATTGCGGATTTCGTCGAGATAGACGGCATCGGCCTTGCGCAAAATGTCACAACGCTCGCGCGTCACTTCGCCAGGAATGCGGATGGCGAGGCCCGGCCCCGGGAAGGGATGGCGGCCCACGAATACCTCGGGAAGGCCCAGCTCGCGGCCCAGCTCACGCACTTCATCCTTAAAGAGTTCGCGCAGCGGCTCGACCAGCTTCATATTCATGCGCTCGGGCAGGCCGCCCACATTGTGGTGGCTCTTGATCGTGACTGAAGGGCCACCGGTGAAGCTGACGCTCTCGATCACGTCGGGATACAGCGTGCCCTGTGCCAGGAAATCCGCGCCGCCGATCTTCTTCGCCTCGTCCTCAAACAGGTCGATGAAGGCCTTGCCAATGAACTTGCGCTTGGCCTCGGGATCAGTGACCCCAGCGAGCCCTGCCAGGAACTTGTCGGACGCGTCCACATGCACCAGCGGGATGTTGTAATGGCCGCGGAACAGGCTCACCACCTGCTCTGCCTCGCCCAGCCGCATCAGGCCGTGGTCGACGAACACGCAGGTGAGCTGGTCGCCGATCGCCTCGTGGATCAGCACCGCCGCCACCGCCGAATCGACGCCGCCGGAAAGACCGCAGATCACGCACCCTGTACCCACTTGCTCGCGAATCTCGCGGATCTTGGTCGCGCGGAATTCCGCCATAGTCCAGTCGCCCGCGCAGCCGCAGACGTGGCGCACGAAATTGGCAATGAGCCGCGCGCCATCCGGGGTGTGCACCACCTCCGGGTGGAACTGCGTACCGTAATAACGCTTCTCGTCATTGGCGATTACGGCAAAGGGCGCGCCCTCCGAGGTTGCCACGATGCGGAAGCCGGGGGCGAAGCGTGTCACCTTGTCGCCATGGCTCATCCACACCTGATGCCGCTCGCCAACCTGCCAGAGCCCGTCGAACAGCACACACGGCTCGGTGACGGTGAGGAAGGCACGGCCGAACTCGCCGCCTTCGCCCGTCTCATGGCCGGGGCGCACCTCGCCGCCGAGCTGGTGCGTCATCACCTGCTGGCCGTAGCAGATGCCCAGGATCGGCAAGCCGCTCTCGAACAGCACGTCCGGCGCGCGGGGGCTCCCGGCTTCGGGCACGCTCGCCGGAGAGCCGGAGAGGATGATGCCGCGCGGCTTCATGCGCCGGAAAGCGGCCTCCGCCTGGCTGAACGGGGCGATCTCGCTATAGACGCCCGCTTCACGCACACGCCGCGCGATGAGCTGCGTCACCTGGCTGCCGAAATCGACGATGAGAATGGAGTCGGGATGATGAGCCGTCATGGCTGGCCGATAGTGCGACGGGCGCGCGCTGTCCAGTTGGTCGCGCGGCGCAGAGCCCCCTGACGGCAGGACACGCAATGGACAAGATCAACTTGCCTCTTTGCGTGCCTCGCGCGGGTCGCTAGTCAGAGGCAAACAGGCCCCTTGAGGAGAGATATGCGATGCGCCCAATCCTGACCCATGCCCTGCTGGCGAGCGCCATGGGCGCGCTTCCCGCCATGGCCCATGCCCAGGCCGGCGGCGAAGCCGGCTGTACCGCGCTCGCCAATGCCAAAATTGAGAGCGCCACCACCATCGCTGCCAAATGGATCGCGGCAGATGCAGCCAAGGATATGCCCGCCTTCTGTGAGGTCTCGGCCACGCTGTCGCCGGTGCAGGACTCTAAGATCGGCGTTGTCTATCGCCTGCCCGAGCAGTGGAACGGCAAGCTGCTTGGCCTGGGTGGTGGCGGCTGGGCCGGCAACATCACGCTCATGTCGGCCACGCCGGGCCTCAAGGCAGGCTATGCCACCGCGCAGACCGATGGCGGCCATCCATCCACTTCGCCTTGGGACACGGATTGGACGGCCAATTCCGAAGCTGTCACCGACTTCGCCTATCGCGCCATCAACCGCATGACCGTCGCCGGCAAGGCGGTGGTGGAGCGCTATTATGGCCGCAAGCAGGACAAGGCCTATTTCCACGGCTGCTCCACCGGCGGCCGCATGGCGCTGATGGAAGCGCAGCGCTTCCCCGAGGATTATGACGCCATCATCGCCGAAGCCCCGGTCTATACGCTGCAGGTGCAGACCAGCGCCGTGCTGCGCAACAAGGTCATTGCGGCCGCCGGCGGCTTTTCGGCCCCACAGCTCAAGCTGGTGAATGACGCCGTGCTGGGCGCCTGCGACGCCAAGGACGGGCTCAAAGACGGCGTCATCGCCGATCCGGCGCGCTGCAACTGGAGCCCCAAGACGCTCGTCTGCAAAGCTGGTCAATCCGGCGACTCCTGCCTCACGGACGGCCAGGCCGATGCGCTGGAAACGCTCTACAGGGGACTCAAGGCACCGGATGGCAGCTATGCCATGCTGCCGCTGAGCAAGGGGGGCGAGACCGGCTGGAGCATGTTCATCGGCACGGACGGCGCCGGCACCACCCAGGCCAATGGCGGCGGCATGCCCGGCCTCTCACACCTGCTGTGGGGCGACCGTGCGGTGGATTTCAACCAGTTCACCGCCGATCGTGACGTACCCGAGGCACGCGGCAGCGCGTTCGGCAAGATGTACGAGGCCGGCAATCCCGATCTCGCCGCCTTCATCGCCAAGGGCGGCAAGCTGCTACTGTGGCACGGCGAATCCGATCCGGGCCCGAGCCCTGTCGCCACCGCCGATTATTATCAGGCCGCGCTCAAGGCGACGCCAGGAGCTACCAATGCCATCCGCCTGTTCATGGCGCCGGGCGTGGGTCATTGCCGGGGCGGCGCGGGTGCTGACCTGGTCGACAATCTGGGCACGCTCGATCAATGGGTGCAAACCGACAAGGCGCCCGAGACACTGGTCGCGACGAAGGCCAACAGCCCAATGAAGCGCCTCCTCTGCGCCTGGCCCAAGGTCGCCAAGTTCACCGGCAAGGGCGATGAGAACGACCCTGCCGCCTATGCATGCGAGACACCCGCGAGCTGACGGTGCGAGCGCGCAGTGGGGGCGTTCGGGTAGAGCGTCCCCGGCAGCCGCGCCTTCCGGGTTCCTGCGCGGGCGGGAGCCCAGGGCGGCGGAGCCGTTGAGTGGGATGCCACACAGGCCGGTCCAAGGCCCTCTCTTGTTTTCAAAAAGGCTGGAGAGCGAAGAAGGGCCGTTCACGTTCACTAGGCTCAGGGGCTATGGGCCGTGGTGAGGAAGCCCAGGCTAGAGAAGGACGCGGGATGAATCCGCGTGGGGCGCGGAACCGCCCTGGGCTCCTGCCTACGCAGAAGCACGTTGGTCCTGACCGCCGGCCAATCCTCCCCGCTTCAATCCTCCGCCACGAAGCGATAGCCCACACCCGTCTCTGTCACGATTAGGCGCGGATCGCTCTTGTCCTCCTCCAGCTTCTGCCGCAGCAGCGTCATGTAGACGCGCAGATTCTGCTCGTCTGCCACCGGATTGTTCCAGCCCGCGATCAGCAGCTGGCGGCGCGTCACGATCTGCCCGGCATGACGGCACAGGCATTCAAGCAGCGCATATTCCTTGGGCGAGAGCTTGATCTCGCGGCCGCGCAGCGTCACCCGGCGCGCCGCGAAATCGATGCGGAAGTCCTTGACCGCAAGCACTGCCGGACCGGCCGGCTCCGCCGATTTGCGCCGCATCGCCACGCGGATGCGCGCCATCAGCTCATCGATGCCGAAGGGCTTGTCGAGATAATCGTCGGCGCCCTTGTCGAGCGCGGCGACCTTCTCGCTCTCCAGATGCCGCGCGGAGAGCACGATGACCGAGCAACTGCTGAGCGCATGCAGCGCCCCGATGATATCCTTGCCGTCGGCATCCGGCAGGCCCAGATCGAGTAGCACCAGATCGAAGGCCGTGAGCCGCGCCAGCCGCAGCGCTTCGGCGGCAGTGCGGGCCACCTGCGTCTGATAGCCCTGAGCGCTCAGTGCCGGGCGCAGGCTCTTGGCGATGACCGGCTCGTCATCGACGATCAGGACCTTGTCACTCATGCGCCTCCTCCGCGGCGTCCGGCGCCAGGCGCGGCAGCAGGATGCGCACCAGCGTGCCGCGCCCCTTCCGCACCGGACTGGTCACAAAGACCTCGCCGCCGATCAGATCGAGAAATGTCTTGGTGATGGCAAGGCCCAGGCCATGGCCAGATCGCCCGCCGATATTGCTGCCCCGGAAGAAGCGCTCGAAAATGTGCGGCATATCCGCCGGCGCGATGGCGCAACCCTGATCGGCGATGGTAATCACCACCCGGGCGCCCTCGCAATCCAGCGTGACGCGTACCTCCGTGCCGGGCTCGCTGTAACGCAGCGCATTTTCCAGCACATTGGCGAGCACTTGCTCCAGCAGTACGGGACTGGCCCGTGTCAGCATCGCGCCCGAGCCGATCCGGCGGGTAATCCGCCGCTCGGGGAAGGTGATGCGCTGTGCCGCCAGGATGGAACCGAGCACTTCTTCCACGTCCACTGTCTCGAAGCGATCCGCCGGCAGCCCTGCTTCCAGTTGCCCCAAGCTGAGCAACTTGCCGGTGAACGCATCCAGCCGGCGGCATTGCTCCAGGATCGTCTCCAGCATCTCCGTCCGGTCACCCGGTTCGATCATGCCGCCATAGCTGCGCAGCGTGCCCGCCGTGGCGGCAATGGCAGCAAGCGGCGTGCGCAGATCGTGCGAGAGCGAAGAGAGCAGCGCCGTCTTGAGCCGCTCGGACTTGATGGCGGCATGGGCAGCGCTGTGCTCCTCCAGCAGCGCGCAACGCTCGATGGCCATGGCAGTGAGATTGGCAATGGCGCGCTCATCGGCGGGCGTGAGCTGCTCGGGCCAGTTCGTTCGCACACGCGGCGCCCTGCCGCTGCCTTCGAGCGCATGGCACACCGCCACCTCCCAGCGCTCCGGATCCGGCAGGTTCCGCTCGGCGCGGAGCGTCTCCAGCACGGCGCAGAACGTAGCCCGGTCAGGGACGGCTTCGATGAGCGCGCGCACGATCTGATCCAGGCTGAGGGCGCGCTGCAATTCGTTGCTATAGGCGAATAAACGGCGCAACTGCCGCCGCGCCCGATCCGCCGCGGCCCGGCGGTCGCGCAATTGCCCGGAAATGGCCCCAGAGAGGACAGCCGTAAGCGTGAGGGCAATGACGGGGAACACATCGTCCACTGCATCCAGCCCCCGTTGATAGACCGGAAAGCGCACGAAGAGATTATAGGCCAGCGAGACATAAACCGCCGTGGCCAGCCCCTGGATGAGGCCGCCCACCGAGCCGTTGACCAGCACCGCGATGACGAACAGCAAGGCCGCCGAAACCGAGTGCGCACGGTTCAGTGCATAGACTGCCAGCGCCGTCACCAGCACCAACGAGCCGAGGAACAGCAGCAGCGAGCCGGCAACGCGCCACCGCCCGCGCTCCGCCAGCGGAAGGAGCCCGGCGAGTGTCATTGTGGAATCGCGGCCGCGTGCCATGGTCCATCACTGGCACAACATGGCCCGACAATCATGTGCCTGCATGGTCCCCGCACGAGAGACCGGCGACTTTAATGGCCTTTAAATGCAGTCTGCTTCGTGCGTAACCATTGCCCGAGGCATCTACGGCACAAACGCTCGCGGGCGAGCGGTCCACCGACCCGCACACACCCCCGTGCTGCTGCGCAGGCGGAAGCACAAGACGGGAACACCCATTCGGCTGGCTTATTGGCTCCCGCCTGCGCAGGGCGCGAGGTGAGTTCGAACGGACCAGACAGCGGCGCGATGGAGGCGCCACCGCGATGCAATGCAGCCCGTTCGCTGCCCGGTCAGTCCAGCGAAACCGCGCTCACGCGTCCGTTTTGCCAGGCGCAGCGGAAGTTGCGCTGCCAGCTGTCAATCGCACTGAAGGTGGCGCGCTGCTCGACACGGCCGGAGATATCCCACCCGCTGCCGAGCCGACTGATGCCTGTCACGCCACGCACTTCGGCATAGTCGCCATTGCGCCCGGCCTCGTCACGCGCCGCCAGCACGCAGGCATTCACGGCAGCATCCTGCTCGCCCGGGTCAGCAGCGCTGTCATCATAGCGTGGTGAGTCGGCGGGCGTGTCATAACGGTAAGGCTCGTCGTCGCGATCCGCATAGCGGTCCTCAGCGGCGCGGTCATAGGGCGGCGCGTCCTCATAGCGCCGCTGCTCGGCATCGCGCTTCCGGGCGGCCGACGACGCGACGGCCGCCAGGATGCCCACGGCCGCAATGGCGCCAATGACAGCACCCGCGCTCGGACCCCGATCATGATGATAACGCGGCAGCGGCCCGCGCCAGCCCCAACCCCGCGCGGCCGCCGGGCTGGCGGCGGCGGTAATCAATGCGGCGGCGACGATCCCGCCTGCCAGTCTCGAACCCAGACGCATGGCGCCATCCTATCCTGTCCCGCTGCCGGCGGACGATTCGCCGGAGCCCCTTCGGCCTAGTCCTGAGCGGCTGAGCGGTGGCTGAATGATCGCGCTCGCGCGCCAAATCAGCCGCCAGCGGGAAACAGCGCCGCGAGTCGCTGCACCTGTTCGGTCACGACCTTATCAACGAGGGGCGCGGCAGACCGCAGCGTGAAGCGGGCATGTCCGCCCACCACATACTCCACGGCGATCTGCGTGCCCTGGGTCTGCGCCGTCAGCGTGACGGTAAGCACGCCGGTCAGTGCCTCGCCCTGCAACGGCCCGAAGGCCCCTCTCAGACGCAACTGCTGGCCGCGCACCGCGAAGACGACGCGGGCATGCTCCACGCTGTTGCCGTCCCACCGCTCGCAGAAGCAGCCGCCCGCCGCCGGTTCCAGCGAGAGATTGGCGGCATTGCCGGACCAGCTATGGTCAGGCGACCACCAGGCAGCGGGCGCGGCCAGCGCGGCCCACACCTCCTCGGGCGTCGCCGCCGCCTGTGCCGTCACCGAGACGGTAAAGCCGTCGCTATTCGATTCAACGATACGCGCGCCCGCTGGCGCCGCCAGCAGGATGAGCAGCAGCGTGGCAGCAGCGAAGCGTTTCAAGGCTATGGTCATTTCGCGTCGATCCTCAGGCCCGTCCAGTAGGCGATGAAGCTGTAGAGATCCGCTGCCTCGTCGATCATGCGGCCGATGGACTTGCCCGGCCCATGACCGGCGTCCCGATCCACACGCAGCAGGCGGGGCCGCACGCCCAGATCGGCATGCTGAAGCGCGGCGGCATATTTGAAGCTGTGGGCGGGTACGACCCGGTCGTCCGAATCGCCCGTGCTCACCAGGATGGCAGGATAATCGCGTCCGCCGGCGATGTTGTGATAGGGCGAATAGGCAAGCAGATTGCGGAAATCCGCCTCCTGCGACGGGTCGCCATAGTCTCCGATCCAATAGCGTCCCGCCGTGAAGCGGTCGAAACGCAGCATGTCCATCACGCCCACCGTCGGAAGCGCGGCGGCGAAGAGGTCCGGCCGCTGGTTCACCACCGCGCCGACCAGCAGACCGCCGTTGGAGCGCCCTTCGATGGCGAGCTGGTCTGCGCCGGTATAGCCCTGCGCCTTCAGATATTCCGCCACCGCGATGAAATCGTCGAATACATTCTGCTTATACGCTCCGCTTCCCGCCTCGTGCCAGGCCCTGCCGAATTCTCCGCCGCCGCGCAGGCTCGCCATGGCCAGCGTGCCACCCTGCTCCACCCAGGCGAGCTGCGTGGGGGAGAAGCGCGGTGTGATCGGGTGATTGAACCCGCCATAGCCATAGAGCAGCGTCGGCGCCGGCTGACCCGCTGCCGCCACGTCCTTGCGCCGCACAAGGTAGAGCGGCACGCGCGTGCCGTCCTTCGAGGTGGCGAAGAGTCGCTCGGTTAGGAAGTCCGCGGGGTCGAAGGGCAGATCCGGCTGCGCGAAGAGCATGAGTTCACCCGTGGCGACATCCAGCCGATAGATGCTCTCGGGCGTGGTGAAATCGGAAAAGCGGAAGAAGGTCTCGGGGTCGCCGCCGCGTCCCGCAAATCCCGCCGCCGTGCCCAAGCCGGGAAGCGGCACCGGTCCCAGGGACCGGCCCGCCAGATCGGCAAGCTCCGCCGAGACGCCGTCGCCATCGAGATAGGCCAGGATCAGTCGCTCACCGACAAGCGAGGCGCCGACCAGCTCGCGCGCCTGCTCGGCGACGAGGCTGCGCGGTCGCGCCCGGGGCCGCGCGGGATCGACAGTGACGATCCGACCCTGAGGGGCACCGGCATCGGTGCGGAAAAGCAGCCGGTCGCCAAGGCTGCCCACATATGCCCAGCGCGTCGCGAACCCGGCGACCAGCCGGAACGGGGCAGCCGAGGGATGGGTGAGCGAAAGCAGCGTCAGCTCGGCGCGCTCGTCCGTGCCGCGCAGGGAGCGGATCAGCAGCCAGCGCCCGTCATCGGTGACGCGCACGTCATGGCGCAGTGCCCCGCGCTCCGGCGTCGCAAAGATCAGGCGATCCTGCGCCTGCGGCGTGCCAAGCGCATGAAAGTAGATGCGCTGATCGGCGAGCGCCTCCTGCTGCGCCGCCGCGCCGTCCCGTCCGTCAAAGCGCGCGTAGAAGAAGCCGCGCCCGTCGTGGCGCCAGGCAATGGTGGAGAATTTGACGGCGCCGAGGCGCTCGTCGAGCGTGCGCCCCGTCTCCACGTCCAGAATATGCAGCGTGCGCCAGTCCGATCCCGCTGCTTGAACCGCATAGACGAGATGGCGTCCGTCAATGGAGGGCTCCCACTGGGCAAGCGCGCGCGTGCCGTCCGGGGAAAAACCGTTCGGGTCGAGCAGCAGCCGTTCGGTCCCCGCAAGCCCGGCGCGCACATAAAGCGGCGCCTGGTTCTGAAGGCCGCTGTTTCGCGTGTAGAAATATTGTGCGCCGGCTTTTTTGGGCAGACCGCTGCGCGGGTGGTCGAACAGGGCGGCCATCCGCGCGCGCAATATGTCGCGCCCCGGCAGGGCAGCAAGATAGGCACGCGCTGCATCGTCCTCGCGCGCCACCCAGTCGGCGACTTCGGCGTCATCGCGCGCATCCTTCTCCAGCCAGCGATAGGGATCCGCGACCGGCAACCCGAAAAGCGTCTCGACCACATCGTCGCGCCGCGTCTGCGGATAAACGGGCGCGGCCGGCAGCGGTGGACGCGCGACGGCCAGCGCGGCAATGCCCAGCGATGGCGCCTCGCTTTCACTGGCGAGTGCAGGCCCGGCGAGAAAGAGAGCGAACGCGCAGGACAACGCTCCGCGAAAGCCATGCACAGACCGTTGGGACATGGGGGCAGGCACCTTTATTGCTTTCATTCCTTTGAGACACCGTCCCGGCGATCCATCGTTGCGGTGACATCCGGCCGAGCCTTGCCTCACCCGAATCGAGCACGGCCTGCTTGCGCCGCCTCGCCGCCGCGTAATTTGCCGCTTCCCCAATGGCATGGATATATGCGGGCGCGGTGAACGGGTCGAAAGACCGGTTCGTTGGGACCGTTTCCCGATCGAGCGTGGCCCCAGGGCGACAAGAAACAGGACGCCGTCGCAGGACAGAACACGCGCCATCGCCTCTGCCAAACAAATCTCGGCGCAAAGGGCATTTTGCGCCTGCCTCGCGACGGGCTGTCTCACCCAATGCAGAAAGGGCCCCGCATCGCTGCGGAGCCCTGTTCCTCAATCCTTCCACAGAAGGCAGAAACCTTATGCGGCTTCCAGCTCGTCCTCTTCCGCGCCCAGCACCGGACCCGAATCCAGCCCCTTGGCGTCCACATCGCGGTCCACCAGCTCGATGATCGCGATCGGCGCCGCGTCGGAGGCGCGGAAACCCGCCTTGACGATGCGGGTATAGCCGCCGGCGCGATCCTTGTAGCGCTCGGCCAGCACGTCGAACAGCTTGGCGAGCTGAGCGTCGTCGAGCAGGCGAGCATGGGCAAGGCGACGGTTGGAGAGGCCGCCACGCTTGGCCAGCGTGATCAGCTTCTCGACATAGGGGCGCAGTTCCTTGGCCTTGGGCAGCGTGGTGGTGATCTGCTCATGCTTGATGAGCGCCGCCGCCATGTTGCGGAACATCGCGGTGCGATGGCCGGACTTGCGCTGGAGCTTACGCCCGCCAATCTTGTGACGCATATCTTCTGTCCTTCGTTCGTTTCGAGCCCGGTTCAGGTAGCTCGGACCAGGCGATGAAACGGGGCATCGCCAAGACCCCTTTTGCCCTCATGCCGGCGGAACGCTGGCACGCGAGCCTGTCGATCAGCCGAGCAGCTCCTGTTCGAGCTTCTTGGCGATTTCCTCGATATTCTCCGGCGGCCAGCCGGGGATGTCCATGCCCAGGCGCAGGCCCATGCTGGACAGCACTTCCTTGATCTCGTTGAGCGACTTGCGGCCGAAGTTCGGCGTGCGCAGCATCTCGGCCTCGGTCTTCTGGACCAGATCGCCGATATAGATGATGTTGTCGTTCTTGAGACAGTTGGCCGAACGGACACTGAGTTCCAGCTCGTCCACCTTCTTGAGAAGGTAGCGGTTGATCTGGTTGGTGTCGCCCTCGCCTTCCTCGGCGGCGGCGGCCGCACCGCTCGACGCGGCGCTCGGCAGTTGATCCTCGAAGTGGACGAAGAGCTGGAGCTGATCCTGCAGGATGCGCGCGGCATAAGCGACCGCGTCCTCGGGCGTCACGGTGCCGTCGGTCTCGATCGTCAGGTTCAGCCGGTCATAGTCCAGCTCCTGACCGATGCGCGCATTCTCCACCTTATAGGCAACCTGGCGCACCGGCGAATAGAGCGCGTCGACCGGGATGAGGCCGATCGGGGCGTCGGCCGGGCGGTTGGAGACGGCGGGCACATAGCCCTTGCCGGTATTGGCGGTCAGTTCCATGTTGAAGCTGGCGCCTTCGTCGAGGTGGCAGATCACGAGGTCCGGGTTCATCACCTGGATGTCGCCCGAGACGGCGATGTCGCCGGCCTTCACAGCGCCGGGGCCCGTGGCGGAGAGCTGGAGACGCTTGGGGCCTTCGCCTTCCATGCGCAGCGCAATCTGCTTCACGTTGAGCACGATGTCCGTCACATCCTCGCGCACGCCGGCAAGGCTCGAGAATTCATGCAGCACATTCTCGATCTTGATGGACGTGACCGCGGCACCCTGGAGCGACGAGAGCAGCACCCGGCGCAGCGCATTGCCGAGCGTGAGGCCGAAACCCCGCTCCAGCGGCTCGGCGGTGAAGGTGGCGCGGCGCTTCGCGTCGCCGCTCGCCTTGATCTCCAGGCTGTTGGGCTTCTTCAATTCCTGCCAGTTCTTGATGTTGACAGTCATGTAATTCCCCTGGGTGTTCGGCGGAGCTCCGGGTTGGACAGCGACTGTCCGGTTCCGCCCTGGTCAACTGGTGCGATGCTCCGAGCGGCGCTTGCGGCGCCGCCCGGGCCACGGGCTCGTGTCAGACGCGACGGCGCTTGGAGGGGCGCACGCCATTGTGCGGGATCGGCGTCACATCCCGGATCGAGGTGATGGTGAAACCCACCGCCTGAAGCGCGCGCAGCGCCGATTCGCGGCCCGAACCGGGGCCCTTCACTTCCACTTCAAGCGTGCGCACGCCGTGCTCGGCGGCCTTGCGCCCGGCATCCTCCGCGCAGACCTGCGCGGCATAAGGGGTCGACTTGCGCGAGCCCTTGAAGCCCATCATGCCGGCCGAGGACCAGCTGATCGCATTGCCCTGCGCGTCGGTGATGGTGATCATGGTGTTGTTGAAGCTGGCGTTCACATGCGCAACGCCGGCCGAGATGTTCTTGCGCTCGCGCCTGCGAAGCCGCTGGGGTTCCCGTGCCATCCTTTGATATCCCTATCCGAAATCTGTCTTGCTTGGGCGGCGGGGCCGAAAAGGCGGCCGGCCGCCGTCGAACGAAGAAGGAAGCCGCTTACTTCTTCTTGCCGGCGATCGGCTTGGCCTTGCCCTTGCGGGTGCGCGCATTGGTGTGCGTGCGCTGACCCCGGACGGGCAGACCCTTGCGGTGACGCAGGCCGCGATAGCAGGCCAGGTCCATCAGCCGCTTGATGTTCATCGCCGTCTCCCGGCGCAGATCGCCCTCGACCGTGTGGTCGGCGTCGATCGTTTCGCGGATCTGCAGCACTTCCGCGTCGGACAGGTCCTGCACGCGGCGGCTGCGGTCGATGCCCAGCTTGTCAGCAATGGCGACAGCGGTCCGGGGACCGATGCCATGGATATAGGTCAGCGCGACGATTACGCGCTTGTTGGTCGGGATGTTGACGCCCGCAATACGTGCCATGTTATGCTATTCTCCTGCTCCACAGGGCGTCTTGGCGGACACCCTATCTCGACGCTTTGCATTCCCGGACGCAAAAAGGCCGGCCGGCGCCATGATGCGCTGCCGTTCGACCGGACGTCTCGGGAGAGGCGGGCGTTAACGCGAGTCGACGAGTCTGTCAACCGCAGGACCTCAGGCCTGCACTCTGAAGAGCTTGCCGACTAGCCGATCGAGGCCGAACAGTTCACCCAACTCGACCACTGCAATGCGCGCGTTGCGGCTCGGTAACACACCAAGCCCGGCACCGGCAAGACCGCTACAGCCGATCACAACCGCCTGGACGAGCGCCGACCGAGGCAAGGTCAAAAGGCTGATCACCAGGCAGGCCGACAGCGCGCCGAGCGCCGGCATCACCCCGCAGAGCGCGGCCTGCATTTGCACGCCGATCGAAATGGGCCCCTTGCGCCCGGCGATGCAGATCCGCAGGACCGCCGCGACCACCGTTGAGAGAGAAAAGCCCCATGCCGCGCCGACAACACCAAAGCTGGAGCCGTAGAGTATCGCGCCGACCCGCAACGATACGTCGAGCAGACCCAGGTTGCGCAATTCCGCGGCCCGATTCTGCGTGACGAACAGATCGCCCACGCAATAGGCTGCGCCCATCACGGCAAACGCCGGCGATAAGGCCGCAAAAATATCGCCCGCCACACGCCAGTTAGGGCCCAGCAGCACCAGGACCAGCGGCACGGCCACAAAGAACTGGATGACGGCCAGTGGCGTCAGGAAGACGGAGAGCCTCCGCACCATAGAGAGATAGACCGACCGATATTCATCCGGGAATGGCCGCAGGCGGTTCATCAGCGGCAAGGTGGACTGCGTGATGGGCTGCGCCAGATTGTCCCGGGGAATGCTGTAAAGCTGCTGTGCGCGGTTATACTGGCCCAAGGACTGCGAATTGAGGAGGTGCCCGATGATGAAGGTCGCCGCATTGTTCGATAGGAAAAGGGCAACAGAATAGACCGACGAATTGAGTCCGAAGCGGATCACGTCCCAATATTCGCGGCGCCATTTCGGCGGCCCCGGCCGCCAGCCGCTCATGACGATATAGCCGATGCCATTCATCACGCTGCTCAGGAGCATGCCCAGCACCAGCGCCCAGACACTGCGCAACTGAAAGGCCAGGATCAACGTGACGACGAAGCCGGCGACCATCGAGCCAATCTCAATCGTCGCGAGAGTTGGAAACCGCATCTCGCGGATCATGAGCGCGCGGTGCTGCAAGGCAAAACCGCTCACCGCGAAGCCGATGAGCGATGTCAGCACGATCCAATAGACCTCCGGCTCGTGATAGAAATCGGCGATAAACGGAGCGGACAGCGCCATCGTCACCGCCAGGATCGTTGTCATACTGATGTTGAACCAGAAGATCAGGCTGATCTCGTCCGGTGAAATGTGGCCCTTGCGCATAAGGGCATTGGTCATGCCGAAGTCACAGAAGAGGTTGATGAAGGAGAACACCACATTCGACATTGCCGCCAGGCCGAATTCACGCGGCGCCAGCAACCGCGATACCGTCACCATCGACAGGAACTGGATGATGACCACCACGACGCGGCGCAGCATCAAGGTACGCGAACCAATGATCGCCCTGCGTTTGGAAGCGGCAATATCGGCTTGGGTCGCGTCCGAGCCGGCGGGATCAAGATGCTCCCCAGTCTTCACCATCCTGTTTCCCTTTGGCGGGCCTGCCGGCCTCCGGTTGCGTCTGCCCTATGCATCCCAAGCATAAAATTTCTCTTCGCGCTGCACAAAATCGATCGGTGCGCCGCGATGCCGGCAGTTGCGTTGCCCGCAGGTGCGATTTACCCTATGGCCTCGGCTCTCATTCATCAAATGAACCACCCGACGCCATTGCCATGTCCGCACGGACTCGACGGATCGGCGCATCTGTCGAGGAACGGTTCAAGGGGAGTCAGCTGCTTGTGATCAAGGGGACAATGCGATCCATCCTGCCGCGCCTGACCGGGCGTGTCGCAAAAAAGCCGCCATCGCCGCCACCCCCGCCGCCCTATGTCTCCGAGAAGACTTATCCGCAGGTCGAGGTCTATTCCTGGACGGCTCGCGGTGAGAGCATCAATTTCGGCGATTATCTCAGCAGGGTCATCGTTGAGCGCCTTCTGGCCGAGCGCACGCTGGAACGCGGCGAGGAAGTCGCCCGGCGTGCCCGCCTGTTCGCCATCGGCTCGGTGCTGCACTTCGCCACCAATGGCGACACGATCTGGGGCAGCGGCGTCAATGGCAAGATCGCCGAAGAATCCTATCACTTCCAGACCCTGGACGTCCGCGCCGTGCGGGGTCCCAAAACCGCCGAATTCCTGCGCAGGCGCGGCATTGCGGTGCCCGACGTCTTCGGCGACCCGGCGCTCTTGCTGCCAGACCTCTTCGGCGATCGCTTCCAGCCACGGCCGGCCGGCGGCCCCATCTTCATCCCCAATCTGAACGATTATGGGACGTTCGATTGCCCCATTCCGCTCGTCTCGCCGCTGCGTGGATGGAATTATGTGGTCGAGCGCATCCTGGGTGCCGAGCTGGTGTTATCCAGTTCCCTGCACGGCATCATCATTGCCGAAGCGTTCGGCATACCGGCCCTTTATGTGCGGCTCTCCGAGCGCGAGGCGCTGTTCAAATATGAGGATTATGTTCTCGGCACCGGTCGCGGCAGGCTCGAATACGCCACCTCCATCGCCAAAGGGCTCAAGAAGGGCGGAATGAGTGGCATTCGCTGGGACTCCGCACCGCTCAAGGCTGCCTTCCCTTATGATCTGTGGGCACGGCCGGCCTCCTGACCGACTGTCTCCCGTGACTCAGCCCAGCGGACGCGACGCCTGCGCCTTCTCGATTGCGGGCCACATGCGTTCAAGAATGCCATCCCACCCAAAGTCAGCGGCGCGAGCGAGGTTCGCCGCCGTCGCCGCCGCGCTGTCCTTCCCCGCCTGCGTACGGATCGCCTGGGCCAGAGCCTCGGCATTGCCAGGCTCATAGAGCGTATTGGCGTCGTCCTTGAGCATTTCGCTGTAAATGCCATAATCCGGCGCGACCAGCGGGGTACCGAAGGTCATCGATAAGGGGAACAGGCCTGAGTTGAGGTGCGTGCCGAACCGCGCGAGCACCACCGCGTCGGCGGCCTCCACAACCTCGACCAGCTCGGGATCGCTCAGCATCCGGTTCATATAATGCACCGACCGGTTGCGCAGCCGCATGCGATGCAACGCATGCTTGACCGTCCGCCGCAGACCGCGCGTATCCTGCCAAGGTAGCCTCGTCCCGAAAAGCAGTATGTCGTCTGGCCTCGCCACCGCGCGCCAAGCGCGTTCGATCAGGACCATCTCCTGATATTTGCGGATCGCACCGATAACCGCGAAGATGCGCTTGTCCCGCGGCAGTCCGAGAGCCTGGCGGGCCGCCACCCGCCCCTTCGCCAACGGACGCAGGTGATCGAAGCGATTCAGCCCGTGGACCACCTGCTTGGCGGGATCGACCGCCGGATAGGCCTCCGAGAAGCGCCGGCGCGAATATTCGGAGAAATGCCCGATCACATCCATGCGCTCGTAGAAGGCCGCGTAATAGCGCGCGTCCGGGGAATCGAGCCGGTCGGTCGAATGCGGCACGAGATTATGAACGGTCGATACAAGCAGGGCACGCTCGCGCCACCAATCGATCAGCCGCAGGATCGGCTCGGTCTTTGCCGGATCGGCGGAATTGCCACGGAAACCCACCAGTTCCTCGGGCCAGTGAAAATGCACAATGTCATAGTGTCCGAGGCGCATGAAGAAGTTGGGGATGCCCGCCGCAAGGGCGTGACCACGCCGCGTATAGGCTTCGCACAGCGCCGGGCAGAAAGTGATGTCATTGGAGCACATCATAATCTGCATGGGGAGCTATTCCTTTCCCTGAACAGGGGACACCATCGCCTCCGGTTTGGGAGGAGCCCCCGTTGTCAGCCGGTTCAGCAGCGCATCCAGCTTGGGACCGGCGATATAAGCCTTGAGCGCCACAAACGCCCGCTCCGCAATGGCGCGGCACTCGTCCGGATTTGCGAGCAATTCCGCGACGGTCTCATCGAGGTCGGCCAGGTCCCAGCGGACCGGAACATAGGTCTCACCGGGCTGGTAGAGATCGCAGAAGCATTCCAGATGCGCCATGTCGGGCTTGACGAGCACGGCGCCCGCCAGAATCGCCTCGATGTCCCGCCAGCACAACTCCCCGAAGCCAAAGGGACTGAAACACAGCTGCGAGCGCTCCAGTTCGGCCATGAAGGCCGCGCCGTTCACGCGCCCTTGCCACGCGACTGCATGACGCCGCGCGAAGGCGGCTACCTTCTCGTGCGCGTGCTTGCGCATAGCGACATACCAGTGCGTGCGCTCCTCCATATTGTCGCGGCCCGAAAGCCGCAGGCCGGCGGAGGCCGTGGCAAAGCGCGCATGGATATCGATGGTGCGCGCCCCCCTAGGCGGGCGCTCCAGTCTTTCGGCGCGCTTGAGCAGCGCTGGCGCCGTTGCAAAGCCTGGCGCGAGCACGAGGCGATCGACGATATCCGGCCGGCAATCCCAATCGGGCTCATCCGGCTTCAGGCCGAACAAAGTGCTGTAATAAGCCTCAAGCGCCGTGTGGGTCGATTGCGGCTCGGCATAATAACGACGATCTCGCAACAGCGCCTTCTTGGCGTAGAAGGCGACATGATCGGCCACCTGCCCGGCGAAGCGAGCGTCGGTCGGTGCAAACCAATCGAAGAAGGTGATGGGCGCAACCGGGTTCAGGCGCTTGAACCGTTCTAGAACGGATTCGATTTCAAGCGGCTGGGGCACATAGGGCGCCTGGAGGAAAATGGCCGTCGCGTCCTCTGCAAGCCGGTCGGCACCCGCTGCCGGAAAGGGCACAGCACGAAACGCATAGCCCTGTTTGGCGAAGCGGTCTTCATAATGAAAAAAGGGATAGAATTGCGGCCAGGCGATCTTGTCGGGCATGTAGACGAGCAGGATTCGCTTCGGCGCCTGAGCGGGAAATGGGCGGCCGAGCCATTTTCGGGCGAGCGGCTGCAAAGGCCGCATCCGCCGGCGCGCATCCTCCAGGACGGAAGCGGAAAGAGCACTCAGTCGATTCTGCATGTGAGACTCCGCCAGGAAAGAATCGAGGCAGAACCGCTGGCGTCCTCCCCCCAGGGCCTGCCCTGAGCAGCCTCTCCTAACCGCGAGAGCTTAATGAAGCTGTGAAAATGCGATCGCACAGAGAGCTATGAGGCGGCCTCTCGTCTGTCAAACGGCAAGTCGGCACGGGCCGCACCGCTGTGCCCTCTTTGCAAAGCCGAGGAGGTTGCAGGACGAGGCGCCGAGCCCCCTCTCCGCCTCGGCTTGAGCGGAGCCGGCGCCTGCGGTCCTAGCCACCCAATATTGCTCCCACCGCCGCCGAAACCGCGTCGATGTCCGCCATGCCGTCCACGCGGCTCACGATACCGCGTGCTTCGTAGATAGGCAGGATCGGCGCGGTTTTGGCGCGATATTCGGCCATGCGAGTGCGCACCGTCTCTTCATTGTCATCGGGCCGGCGCTTGAATTCGGTGCCGCCGCATTTGTCGCACACGCCGGCGACCTTCGGTAGCTTGTAGCGGTCGTGATAGCCCTCGCCGCAGGCCGCGCAGGTGAAGCGGCCGGTGATGCGGTCGACCAGCGCGTCCTCGTCCACCTCCAGCTCGATCACATGGTCGAGCTTGCGCTCGCGCGCCGCGAGCAGCGCGTCCAGACTCTCGGCCTGTGGCGCGGTGCGGGGATAGCCGTCGAAAATGACGCCGGTGCCGGCCGAGAGGCTGTCCAGCGCCTCGCCGATGATGCCGGACACGATCTCGTCCGAGACCAGCGCGCCGGCTTCCATCACCGCCTTCGCTTTGAGGCCGATGGGCGTGCCCGCCTTCACGGCGGCGCGCAGCATGTCGCCGGTCGAGAGCTGGACCATGCCGCGCTCGGCCACCAGACGCTGTGCCTGGGTGCCTTTGCCCGCGCCCGGAGGTCCAAGCAGAATGATGTTCACGATTGTTCCCCCTCCGATCATGCCCGGCCGCTCCGATGCAGCTCGGACGCCGGCCGTTCCGGTCGTTAGCGCAGGCGCCCCTTGAGCCGCGCCTTCTTGATGAGATCGCCATATTGATGCGCGATGAGATGGCTTTGGATCTGCGTCACCGTATCGACCGTCACGTTGACGACAATCAGCAAGCTGGTCCCGCCCAAGGCGAAGGGGATGCCAGCCTTGGCAATGAGATATTCCGGAATGAGGCAGATCAGCGCCAGATAGACCGCGCCGAGCACGGTGATGCGCGTCAGCACATAATCGAGATAAAGCTCGGTGTTCTTGCCGGGCCGGATTCCAGGAATGAAGCCGCCATTGCGCTTGAGGTTGTCGGCGGTCTCCTCGGGATTGAAGATGATCGCCGTATACCACAGGCAGAAGACGATGATGCCGATGCCGTAGAGCGCCATATAGGCCGGACTGCCATGCGCCAGCACCTGGTTGATGCTGATGACGGCCTCGCTCCACCAGCTATCTGCGTTGGCGTCCGTGCCGGCGAACTGCGTGATGGTGAGCGGTAGCAGCAGCAGCGAGGACGCGAAGATCGGCGGGATGACGCCCGACGTGTTGATCTTGAGCGGCAAATGGCTGCGATCCGCCTGCATGACGCCCTGGCGCGTCTGCCGCTTGGGATACTGGATCAGCACGCGCCGCTGGGCACGCTCCATGAAGCAGATGAAGCCCACCAGCCCGACCGCCACAATAACGGTGACGAAGATCAGCAGGCCCGAAATGGAGCCGGTGCGGCCCGACTCGAACAGATTGACCATGGTCACCGGAAGCTGCGCGACGATGCCCGCCATGATGATGAGCGAAGCGCCCTGGCCGATGCCGCGGCTGGTGATCTGCTCACCCAGCCACATGAGGAACATGGTGCCGCCCACGAGCGAGATAACCGCCGCCACGCGGAACAGCATGCCCGGCTCCACGACCGCCTGAAGGCCAGTCTGCGCGCCATAGCTTTCCAGGCCCACGGCAATGAAATAGCCCTGCACGATGGTCAGGCCCACCGTGCCGTAGCGGGTATATTGGTTGATCTTCTTGCGCCCGCTCTCGCCTTCCTTCTTGAGCGCCTCCAGCTGGGGCGAGAGGGACGTGGCGAGTTGCACGACGATGGATGCCGTGATGTAGGGCATGATGCCGAGCGCGATGAGGCTCATGCGCTCCAACGATCCGCCCGAGAAGGTGTTGAACACGTCCAGCAGGCCGCCGCGCGTCTGCTCGGCAAGCTGCGAGAGCACCGTGGGATCGATGCCGGGCAGCGGCACGAAGGAAAGGAAACGGAAGACCGCGAGCGCACCAATGGTGAACCACAGGCGCTTCTTGAGGTCGGTCGCCTGGCTGAACTTGGCGAGGCTGATATTGGCTGCCATCCGGTCGGCGCTTGATGCCATGGTCGCTTGCAATCCCGAAACTGTCTCGCCCTGCCCGAAAAGAGCAGAGCCCTGGTCACTCCCGCCGCCGGTCCGGACATGTCGCCGGATCGGCGCTCGATCGCCGTCCGGTCGCACAGTGCGTACCGGGCTGGCGAATCCGCCACGCTGGAACGTCCGCTCTAGCGGCGCCGTTCGCCGCTGTCATCCGTCCATGCGCACGGCCTGCCCCCTGCAAACAAAGGGCCCCGCCCGCTCATATCGGCGGGAGGGGCCGCTTATGCAAGACGCAGGATCATTCCCGAACCGCGCGAAGCGCCGCTTATTCCGCGGCCGCCTGGGCCCTAGGCTTCAGCACCTCGACCTTGCCGCCAGCCTTCTCCACCGCCGCAACGGCCGAGGCGGACGCACCGGCGACCGAGAAGCTGACCTTAGCCGTGATCTCGCCCTTGGCCAGCAGCCGCACGCCATGCTTGCCACCGCGCGAGATGCCGGCAGCGCGCAGCGCCGCCTGGTCAATCACGGCCTTGGCATCCAGCTTGCCGGCATCGATCGCCTTCTGCACCATGCCGAGGTTCACGACGGCATAATCCTTACCGAACGGGTTGTTGAAGCCGCGCTTCGGCAGCCGCATGTGGAGCGGCATCTGGCCACCCTCGAAACCGTTGATGCTGACGCCCGAACGCGCCTTGGCGCCCTTCTGGCCGCGCCCGGCGGTCTTGCCCTTGCCCGAACCGATACCCCGGCCCACGCGCATCCGTGCCTTACGGGCACCTGCATTGTCGTTAAGTTCGTTCAGTTTCATTTGTCTGCACTCGCTTTCGCTTTTGTCGCGCTGAATGGAAGACGGGGCCCATACCCCCTCCCGACACCTTTGTCACGCAAGAGATTCCCCGCCTCGCTGGCTGGGATAGCCAGGTCCTGCCAGATAGGCCCGCCCACACCGCCTGAGTCGCGACCCCGCCACCCACAGCTGCGGGACACGGCTGGCGCGATACTCCCTCGCACCGGACCATGGCATCGCTTGCTCCGGCCTTTTCACAGTAGCTGCACGATCCAACAAAAAATGCGCGCCAGCCCGGAAGGCCAGCGCGCATAATTTCTTTCCGAGGATGGACGTTGGGCGCTTAGCCCTCGACCACCCGCACCAGATGGGGCAGCTTTGCGATGGCGCCGCGCACTTCAGCGCTGTCCTCGCGCTCCACCACGCGGTGCATCTTGCCCAGACCGAGACCGATCAGAATCTTCTTCTGGTTCTCGGGGCGGCGGATCGGCGAACCGATCTGCTTGATCTTGATGGTGTTCTTTGCCTTGGCCATCTGTCCTTACTCCGCAATCGCTTCGGCATCCGCCTGCGCGACCTCGGCCGACGCGCCGCCGCGACGGAGCAGGTCGGCAACCTTCTTGCCACGACGCTGCGCCACCGACTTGGGGCTGGTCTGTTCGGTCAGCGCCGCGAAGGTCGCCCGGATCATGTTGTAGGGGTTCGATGTCCCGACCGACTTGGTCACGACATCGGCAACGCCCAGGCTCTCGAAGACGGCACGCATCGGGCCGCCTGCAATGATGCCGGTACCGGCCGGGGCCGACCGCAGCGTCACCTTGCCAGCGCCGAAATGACCCTTGCCGTCATGGTGCAGAGTGCGGCCCTCCTTGAGAGGCACGCGAACCATCGCCTTCTTGGCGGCGGCGGTCGCCTTGCTGATCGCCTCGGGAACCTCGCGAGCCTTGCCATGACCGAAGCCGGCACGACCCTTGCCGTCGCCCACCACGACCAGCGCGGCGAAACCGAAGCGCTTGCCGCCCTTCACGGTCTTGGAAACGCGGTTGATGTGGACGAGCTTCTCAACGAACTCCTCGCCGCCATCCTCCTCGTTGCGGCCGCGCCGATCATCGCGACGGCCACGGCCGCCGCGATCTCCGCGGTCGCCGCCCCGGCCGCGACCGCGACCACGGCGCTCTTCCGTAGGCTGCGTCTCGGCTTCCGCCATGGCCGGAACACCCGGCTGCGACTGGATTTCGCTTTCGTCTGCCATATCAGAACTCCAGTCCGCCCTCACGGGCGGCATCGGCCAGCGCCTTCACGCGGCCATGAAAAAGGAAGCCACCGCGATCGAACACGACCTTGGTGATGCCGGCCTTGGTCGCGGCGGCCGCGACGCGCTTGCCCACCTCGGCCGCAGCCTCGGCAGTGGCGCCGGTCTTGCCGCGCAGATCCTTGTCCAGGGTCGAGGCGGCCGCAACGGTCTTGCCGGCGGTGTCGTCGATGACCTGGGCGTAGATATGCCGGCCAGAGCGATGCACGCTGAGACGCGGCTTGCCGTTGGCGCGGGCCCGGAGGGCGGTGCGGACGCGGCGCGCGCGCCGGTCGAAGAGAGAGAGTTTCGCCATGGCTTACTTCTTCTTGCCTTCTTTGCGGAAGATATACTCGCCGCGATACTTGATGCCCTTGCCCTTGTAGGGCTCAGGCTTGCGCCAGCGCCGGATTTCGGCAGCCACCTGGCCGACCTGCTGCTTGTCGATGCCGCTGATCTCGACCGTGGTATTATCCGGGGTCTTGATCTCGATCCCGGCCGGAACCGCAAAATCGACATCATGGCTGTAGCCGAGCTGCAGCTTGAGCGTCTTGCCCTGCGCATTCGCACGGTAGCCCACGCCGGTGATTTCCAGCACCTTGGTGTAGCCCTCGGTCACGCCGGTGACCAGGTTCTGGATCAACGTGCGCTGCATACCCCAGAAGGAGCGGGCCCGCTTGCTGTCATTGGCCGGCTTCACCGCGATCTGGCCATCCTCGATGGCATAGGTCACGTCGTCCGCGAGCGGCATCTTGAGCGTGCCCTTGGGGCCCTTCACGGCCAGTTCGCCGCTCTCGATGGTGGCCGTCACCCCACTGGGGATCGCGACCGGCTTCTTGCCTGTGCGGCTCATCAGAACACCTCCGCCAGCACTTCGCCGCCGACATTCTGCTCGCGCGCTTCGGCGTCAGAGAGAACGCCGCGAGGCGTCGACACAATGGTGATGCCCAGGCCGTTGCGCACCACGGGAAGCTCCTTGCTGCCCGAATAGATGCGGCGACCCGGCTTCGAGACGCGGGCGACATGCTTGATCGCCGGCTGGCCCTCGAAATATTTGAGCTCGATGCGCAGGCCCGGATGGGCGCCGAGCGGCTCCTCGGTATAGCCGCGAATATAGCCCTCGCGCTGAAGCACGTCGAGCACGCGGGCACGCAGCTTGGAAGCCGGCGAGACGACGCTGTCCTTGCGCGCCTGCTGGCCGTTGCGGATGCGGGTGAGCATGTCACCCAGGGGATCGGTCAATGCCATCGCTTGAAATCCTTACCAGCTCGACTTGGTGACGCCGGGGATCAGGCCCTTGTTGGCCAGATCGCGCAGCTGAACACGGCACAGCCGGAACTTGCGATAATAGGCGCGCGGACGCCCCGTGAGCTCGCAGCGGTTGCGAACCCGGGTCGGGTTGGCGTTGCGCGGCACCTCGGCCATCTTCAGACGCGCGATCAGGCGCTCGGTCTCGTCGAGCGAGGTGTCGTTTGCGATCGCCTTGAGCTTCGCGTAACGGCCGGCATACTTCTTCACCAGCTTCTTGCGACGCTCGTTCTTGTTGATCGAACTCAGTTTCGCCATGGACTTAAGCTCTCTTCCTTAGAAATTGGAACCGGCCACGATCAGGCGGCCTGCTTCTCGGCCTCGGCCGGGAACGGGAAACCGAACAGGCGCAGCAGTTCGCGCGCTTCTTCGTCCGTCTTGGCCGTGGTCGTCACAATGATATCCATGCCCCGCACCTTCTCGACGCGATCATAGCTGATCTCGGGGAAGATGATCTGCTCCTTGATACCGAAGGCGTAGTTGCCGCGGCCATCGAAGCTTTTGGGATTGAGGCCTCGGAAGTCGCGGATACGCGGCATCGCCACGGTCACCAGGCGATCGAGAAACTCGTACATGCGCTCGCGACGCAGCGTCACCTTGGCGCCAATAGGCATGCCCTCGCGCAGCTTGAAGCCGGCAATCGACTTCTTCGCCTTGGTGATGACCGGCTTCTGACCGGCGATCAGCTCCATTTCCTCGGCGGCCGTCGTGACCTTCTTCTTGTCCTGGGTCGCCTCGCCCACGCCCATGTTCAGCACGATCTTGTCGAGCCGGGGCACTTCCATATGGTTCTTGTAGCCGAAACGCTCCGTCATCGCCTTGATGATGGTCTCGTCATAGAGCTTCTTCGAACGCGGGATATACTTGTCAGCCATCAGATGACCTCCCCGGTCTTCACCGCGACGCGGACCTTCTTGCCGTCACGCTCCTCGAAGCGCACGCGCGTGGCCTTGCCGTCGACGGCAATCGCGACGTTGGAGATGTGCAGCGGCGCGGGCTTGCGCTCGATACCACCCTGCGGATTCGCTTGGTCGGGCTTGCGGTGGCGCGCGTGGACATTGATGCCCTCCACGACGACCTTGTCCTCACGCGGCAGGACCTGCGCGACTGTGCCAGTGCGCCCCTTGTCCTTGCCGGTGAGCACGACGACCGTGTCACCCTTCTTGATACGCGCAGCGCTCATCACAGCACCTCCGGCGCGAGCGAAATGATCTTCATGAAGTTCTTGGCGCGCAGCTCGCGGACCACCGGGCCAAAGATACGGGTGCCGATCGGCTCCGCATTCTTGTTGACCAGTACGGCGGCGTTGCCGTCGAAGCGGATGACGCTGCCGTCGGGACGGCGCACGTCCTTGGCGGTGCGCACGATCACGGCGCGGTGCACGTCGCCCTTCTTCACGCGACCGCGCGGCGCGGCGTCCTTGACGGAGACGACGATGATGTCGCCCACGCCGGCAAAGCGGCGCTTCGATCCGCCGAGCACCTTGATGCACTGGACGCGCTTGGCGCCGCTGTTGTCAGCGACATCAAGATTGGATTGCATCTGGATCATCGATCCGGTTCCTTCTCAAATGGCCTGCCGGGTGAGCCCGGTGGTTCCGTTCAACTCTTGGTTCGTTCCGCGGCTCAGGCCGTCGCTTCGGGCGCCTTGCGCGTATCGACGCGCTCGATCACCTTCCAGGTCTTGAGCTTGGAGATCGGGGCCGTCTCCTCGATGCGGACCGTCTCGCCTTCATGATAGGCATTGGCCTCGTCATGAGCGTGGTACTTCTTCGAACGGCGGATGATCTTGCCGTAGAGCGGGTGCTTCACCTTGCGCTCCACCTTCACCACCACCGTCTTGTCACCCTTGTCGGAAACCACCGTTCCCGTCAGCACGCGCTTCGGCATCGTTCGTTTCCTTCCTTACTTCGTCGCAGCGGCGCGGACGCGCTCGCTCTGCAGCGTCTTGATGCGCGCGATTTCGCGGCGCACTTCGCGCACCCGGCTCGGCTTCTCGAGCTGGCTGGTCGCCGCTTGGAAACGCAGGTTGAATGCCTCGCGCTTCAGCTCGCCCAGAGCCGTGCTCAGCTCATCGTCGGTCTTCGTGCGCAGGTCAGCGATGTCGGCCATCATTCACCTCCCAGGTGCGAGGTGTCGCCCAGGCGGGCAACGACCTTGGTCTTGATCGGCAGCTTCATGGCCGCGCGGGAAAAGGCCTCTGCGGCGAGCGGGCCGGGCACGCCGTCCAGCTCGAAGAGGATGCGGCCGGGCTTCACGCGGGCGGACCAGTATTCGACGGAGCCCTTGCCCTTACCCTGACGGACTTCGGCGGGCTTCTTCGAGACCGGCAGGTCCGGGAAGACGCGGATCCACAGGCGACCCTGACGGCGGATGTGACGCGTGATCGCGCGCCGTGCCGCTTCGATCTGGCGCGCGGTCACTCGCTCAGGTTCCAGGGCCTTGAGGCCGTAGGAGCCGAAATTCAGGTCCGTGCCACCCTTGGCGTCGCCCTTGATGCGACCCTTGAAGGCCTTGCGGAACTTTGTTCGCTTCGGTTGCAGCATGATTGCTCGTCCCTAAAAATTCAGCGCGCCGGACGCACGCCGGAGGTCTGAGCCTCCAGCATGAGACGGTCGGTGGCCATCGGATCGTGGCCAAGGATTTCACCCTTGAAGATCCAGACCTTGATGCCGCAGATGCCATAGGCAGTCTGCGCTTCGGCGTCGGCATAGTCGACATTGCCGCGCAGCGTGTGCAGCGGCACCCGGCCCTCGCGATACCATTCCACGCGGGCGATCTCGGCGCCGCCCAGGCGACCCGAGCAGGTGATCCGGATACCTTCGGCGCCCAGGCGCAGCGCGCTCTGCACCGCACGCTTCATGGCGCGGCGGAACGCGATACGGCGCTCGAGCTGGTCGGCAACGCCCTGGGCGACGAGCTTGGCGTCGACTTCCGGCTTGCGGATTTCGACGATGTTCAGACTCACGTCGCTGGCCGTCATCTCGCCGAGCTTCTTGCGCAGCTTCTCGATGTCCGCACCCTTCTTGCCGATGATGACGCCCGGACGGGCGGCATAGATCGACACGCGGCACAGCTTGGCCGGACGCTCGATCACCACCTTGGAGATGGCGGCCTGCGGCAGGCTCTTGAGGATGTGCTTGCGGATCTCCAGATCCTCGAGGAGCAGCCGGCCATAGTCGCGGCCTTCCGCGAACCAGCGGCTGTCCCAGGTCCGGTTGATCTGCAGGCGCAGGCCGATCGGATTGCTCTTGTGACCCATGCGCTTACGCCTCCTCGGCAGCAGCTTCACGCACGATGATGCGCACGCGGCTGAAGGGTTTCAGGATGCGGGTCGACTTGCCGCGACCGCGCGTGGCGAAGCGCTTCATGGTGAAGCTCTTGCCGACCGATGCCTCGGCGACGACGAGCGCGTCGACGTCGAGATTGTGATTGTTCTCCGCATTGGCGATCGCCGAAGCGAGCACCTTGCGGATGTCCACGGCCATGGCGCGCTTGGAGAAAGCGAGGACGTTCATCGCCTCTTCCACCTTGCGGCCGCGGATCAGCGCGGCGACCATGTTCAGCTTCTGGGCCGAGCCGCGAATCTGCGTGCCAACGGCCAGCGCCTCGTTCTCGGCGACGCGGCGGGGTGCCTTTGCCTTGCCCATCAGCGCTTGCCCTTCTTGTCAGCGGCGTGGCCGGGGAAGTAGCGCGTCGGCGCGAACTCACCCAGCTTGTGACCGACCATATCCTCGTTCACCGAGACGGGAACATGCTTCTTGCCGTTGTAGACGTTGAACGTCAGGCCAACGAACTGCGGCAGGATCGTGGAGCGGCGCGACCAGGTCTTGATGGGACCCCCACGACCGCTGTTCTCCTGCGCGGCTTCGGCCTTCTTGAGCAGGTGCAGGTCCACAAAGGGACCTTTCCAGACGGAGCGAGCCATCGCTTACCTCTTCTTCTTCGCGTGACGCGACCGAATGATGAACTTGTCGGTCGCCTTGTTGTGGCGGGTGCGGGCGCCCTTGGTCGGCTTACCCCACGGCGTGACCGGATGACGGCCGCCCGAGGTCCGGCCTTCGCCGCCGCCGTGCGGGTGGTCGACCGGGTTCTTGGCGACGCCGCGCGTCAGCGGGCGCTTGCCCATCCAGCGGCCGCGGCCGGCCTTGGCGAAATTCTGGTTCGCGTTGTCAGGGTTCGACACCGCGCCCACCGTCGCCATGCAATCCGCGCGCACATAGCGCTGCTCGCCCGAGCCCAGGCGCACGATCACCATGCCGCGATCACGGCCGACGAGCTGCGCATAGGTGCCGGCGGAGCGAGCGATCTGGCCGCCCTTGCCCGGCTTCATCTCGATATTGTGGATGATGGTGCCGACCGGCATCTGACCCAGTTCCATCGCATTACCCGGCTTCACGTCGGTCTTCTTGCCGGCGATCACCTTGTCGCCCGCGGCGAGACGCTGCGGGGCGAGGATGTAGGCGACCTCACCGTCCGCATATTTCACCAGCGCGATGAAGGCGGTGCGGTTGGGGTCATATTCCAGATGCTCCACCGTACCTTCAACGTCCCACTTGCGACGCTTGAAGTCGATGATGCGATAGCGCTGCTTGTGGCCGCCCGCGATGCCGCGGCTGGTCACATGGCCTTTGTTGTTCCGGCCACCGGTCTTGCGCTTGCCTTCGGTCAGCGCCTTGACCGGCTTGCCCTTATAGAGGGCCGAGCGGTCGACGAGGATCAGGCCGCGCTGGCTCGATGTCGTCGGGTTGTAGTGCTTGAGTGCCATTGTTCAGTCCGCCCTCAAATGCCCGTGGTGATGTCGATAGGATCCTGGCCGGCGGCCAGAGTCACGATCGCTTTCTTCACGTCCGAGCGCGTATAGGGCTTGCCCTTCCAGCGCTTGGTCTTGCCCTTGGCGACGATGGTGTTCACGCTCTTGACCTTACGGCCGTAGATTGCTTCCACGGCAGCCTTGATCTCGGGCTTGCTGGCGTCGCCGGCGACCTTGAACACGACCGCGTTGTTCTCGGAGACGAGTGTCGCCTTCTCGGTGATGTGGGGCGAGAGGATCACGTCGTAATGACGCGTCTCGACCGCTGCTGCCTGCTTCTTAGCCATTGAAGCGCGCCTCCAGCTTCTCGACCGCCGCCCGCGTCAGCACCAGGCTGTCGGCACGGAGGATATCGTAGACATTGGCGCCGATGGCCGGAAGCACATCCACACCGACGATGTTCGACGAGGCGCGGGCGAAGCTGACGTTGATCGCCTCGCCGTCGATGAAGAGCGCCTTGCCCAGATTGAGCTTGGCGAGCTGACCCGCCAGTTCCTTGGTCTTGCCGTCCTTGACGTCGAGATTGTCGAGGACCGTCAGGGCCCCGCTCTTCGCCTTGGCGGAGAGCGCCATGCGCAGGCCCAGGGCACGGATCTTCTTGTTGAGATCGTGGCCGAAGGTGCGGGCGCGCTGACCGTGCGCCTTACCGCCGCCGATGAAGATTGGAGCACGGCGATCGCCGTGGCGAGCCGTACCGCCGCCCTTCTGGCGACCGAACTTCTTGCCGGTGCGGGCAACGTCCGAGCGCTCCCGGGTCGCGGCCGCAGGAGCGCGGCGCTTCTCGAGCTGCCAGGTGACGACGCGATGAAGGATGTCGGCACGCGGCTCGATACCGAACACGGCATCGTTCAGCTCGACGTCGCCGGCTGCCTTGCCGCCGTCCAGGGAGAGAACCTTGACTTTCATGACTTAGCCCTCCTGGCCTTCGGTCGCCTCGGGCGCCGGAGCCTCCGCAGCGGGGGTCTCGGCCGGAGCATCGACATTGCTGTTGGCAGCCTGCTTGAGGCTCGCCGGATAGGGGACGTCGGCCGGACGGTTCACCTTGACGGCGTCCTTGACGAGCAGCCAGGTACCCTTCGAGCCGGGGACGGAGCCCTTCACGAAGATGAGGCCGCGCTCAACGTCCGTGCGCACGACTTCCAGATTCTGCTGGGTCCGCTGGCGGTCGCCCATATGGCCGGCCATCTTCTTGTTCTTGAACACGCGACCCGGATCCTGGCGGTTGCCGGTCGAACCGTGCGAGCGGTGCGACACCGAGACGCCGTGCGACGCGCGCAGGCCCCCGAAGCCCCAGCGCTTCATCGCGCCGGCAAAGCCCTTGCCCTGGGTGTGACCCGTCACATCGACGAGCTGGCCCGCGACGAAATGGTCCGCGGCGATTTCCGCGCCAACATCGAGCAGCGCATCCTCGGACACGCGGAACTCGACGAGCCGAGCCTTCGGCTCCACCTGCGCCTTGGCGAAATGTTCGCGCTGCGGCTTGGCGACGTTCTTCGCCTTGGCCGTGCCAGCACCCATCTGAACGGCGGTATAGCCGTCCCTGTCTGTCTCGCGACGAGCGACGACCTGATTGCCTTCCAGCGCCAGAACAGTGACGGGCACGTGGCGTCCGTCATCCTGGAACAGGCGGGTCATGCCCACTTTCTTCGCGATCACGCCGGTACGCATGATCAAATCCTCCAACAGAGGCCCGCCGCATCACGACGCCGCGGGCGTATCCAACGAAAAGACCGCATGGAGCACATGCCCCAGCGGCCAACCCAAAGCTTGAAGATCACCCCGTCCGGGTTGGATGCGCCTCGCGGAAAGCGGAGCGCGACGGGGGACCAGAACCCGGGCGAGCCCGGCGGTATCCCTATGTCGGCAGGGAGACCAGAGTCTCCCGGAACCGGTGCCCGCCGAAGCGGACCTGTGCAGCAGCCGAAACCGCTCCACCCCGGGACGAACCCGGAAAAGCTAACCTCAGGCCAGCTTGATCTCCACATTCACGCCGGCAGCCAGATCGAGCTTCATCAGCGCGTCCACGGTCTGCGGCGTCGGCTGCACGATATCAAGCATGCGCTTGTAGGTGCGAACCTCAAACTGCTCACGGCTCTTCTTATCGACGTGCGGACCACGGTTGACGCAGAACTTCTCGATGCGCGTCGGCAGCGGAATGGGCCCGCGAATGAGAGCGCCAGTGCGGCGCGCCGTGTCGGCGATGTCTCCGGTCGCCTGATCCAGCACGCGATGGTCGAATGCTTTCAGACGAATGCGGATATTCTGCGTTTCCATGTCCACTTACCGATGCGAAAGAGCCAAAACAAAACCGCTCCACCCTGATGGCCGGGCGCACCTGGCGCTCACGGCCCGCGCGAAGCGGTAAAAACAGCAAGCCGCCCGAATCACCCGACCCGAGCGGCTCGCCGCCTATATTACTTCGAGATCGTCCCGACAACCCCTGCGCCAACGGTACGACCGCCTTCACGGATAGCGAAGCGCAGACCGGAGTCCATCGCGATCGGCGCGATGAGCTTGACGGCCAGCTTCACGTTGTCGCCGGGCATGACCATCTCGGTGCCCTCGGGCAGGATCACTTCGCCGGTCACGTCCGTGGTGCGGAAGTAGAACTGCGGACGATAGTTGGCGAAGAACGGCGTGTGACGGCCGCCCTCGTCCTTCGAAAGGACGTAGACCTCGGCGTCGAACTCGGTGTGCGGCGTGATCGAGCCGGGCTTGGCCAGAACCTGACCGCGCTCCACCTCTTCACGGCCCACGCCACGGATCAGCGCACCGATGTTGTCGCCAGCCTCACCCTGATCGAGCAGCTTGCGGAACATCTCGACGCCCGTGACCGTGGTCTTGCGGGTATCCTTGAGGCCGACGATCTCGACTTCCTCGCCAACCTTGACGATGCCGGTCTCGACACGGCCGGTCACGACGGTGCCGCGACCCGAGATCGAGAACACGTCCTCGATCGGCATCAGGAAGGGCTTGTCGACCGGACGCTCGGGCTGCGGAATCCACTCGTCCACAGCCTTCATCAGCTCGAGGATCGCCTTCTTGCCGATCTCGTCGTTGCTGTCCTCGAGGGCAGCCAGCGCCGAACCCTTGATGATCGGAATATTGTCGCCGTCGAAATCGCGCTTGGAGAGCTCCTCGCGGATTTCCAGCTCGACCAGCTCCAGGATCTCGGGGTCGTCGACCTGGTCAACCTTGTTCATGAACACGACCATGGTGGGAACGCCGACCTGCTTGGCGAGCAGGATGTGCTCCTTGGTCTGTGGCATCGGGCCGTCCGAGGCGGACACGACGAGGATCGCGCCGTCCATCTGCGCGGCACCGGTGATCATGTTCTTCACATAGTCGGCGTGACCCGGGCAGTCGACGTGCGCGTAGTGACGCTTCTCGGTCTCGTACTCGACGTGCGAGGTGGCGATGGTGATGCCGCGCTCGCGCTCTTCGGGCGCCTTGTCGATGTTGGCATAGTCGGTGAACGTCGCGCCGCCGGTCTCGGCCAGCACCTTGGTGATGGCAGCCGTCAGCGAGGTCTTGCCATGGTCGACGTGACCGATGGTGCCGATGTTGCAGTGCGGCTTCGTCCGCTCAAATTTAGCCTTAGCCATTTCCTACCTCTTCTCGTCAAATCGCTTGGGTTCAACTGCGCGGGGAAGCCTCGCGAAGGCGCCCCCATAGCAGCATATTTCCAGAAATCCAGCCCTATTCCGAAAGGAATCGTCCGGCACACGGCCGGGCTTCTTCCCCGAATCAGGCCAGCTTCGCCTTCACTTCGTCGGCCACGTTCTGCGGCACTTCGTCATAGTGCGAGAACTGCATCGTGTACTGCGCGCGACCCTGCGTGAAGGAGCGCAGCTGGTTCACATAGCCGAACATGTTGGCGAGCGGCACCATGGCCTCGACCACCTGCGCGTTGCCGCGCGTGTCGGTGCCCTGGATCTGCCCGCGCCGTGAGTTCATGTCGCCGATGACGTCGCCCAGATATTCCTCGGGGGTCACGACCTCGACCTTCATGATCGGCTCGAGCAGCTTGATACCAGCCTTCTGCGCCACTTCGCGCATCGCACCGCGGCCGGTGATTTCGAAAGCCAGCGCCGAGGAGTCGACGTCGTGATACGCGCCGTCCACGAGGCGGATCTCGAAATCGATGATCGGGAAGCCGATGAGGCTGCCGGTCTCGGCCGTTTCGCGCATGCCCTTCTCGACGGAAGGGATATATTCGCGCGGAATGTTGCCGCCCTTCACCTCGTCAATGAAGACGACGCCGCTGCCGCGCTCACCCGGGGCCACCTGCACCTTGACGCGGCCGAACTGGCCCGAACCGCCCGACTGCTTCTTGTGCGTGTAGTCCACCTCGACGGGCTTGGCGAGATACTCGCGATAAGCCACCTGCGGCGCGCCGACATTGGCCTCCACCTTGAACTCGCGCTTCATGCGATCAACGAGGATGTCGAGGTGAAGCTCACCCATGCCCTTGATGATCGTCTGGCCAGATTCGTGATCGGTCGAGACGCGGAAGGACGGATCCTCGGCGGCCAGGCGGTTGAGGGCGATGCCCATCTTCTCCTGGTCAGCTTTGGTCTTGGGTTCGACCGACAGTTCGATGACCGGCTCGGGGAATTCCATGCGCTCCAGGATGATGGGCGCACGCTCGGCGCACAGCGTGTCACCGGTGGTCGTTTCCTTGAGGCCGGCCAGCGCGACGATGTCGCCGGCGAATGCTTCCTCGACGTCTTCACGGGCGTTCGCATGCATCAGCAGCATGCGGCCGACCTTTTCCTTCTTGCCCTTCACCGAGTTGAGGTAGCTGCCCTTGCTGAGCGTGCCGGAATAGACGCGCAGGAAGGTGAGCGAGCCCACGAAGGGATCGTTCATGATCTTGAACGCCAGGCCCGAGAAGGGTGCGCTGTCGCTGGTGGCGCGCGTGTCGGCTTCCTCGGTGTCGGGGTTGATGCCCTGCACGTCGGGAATGTCGAGCGGGCTCGGCAGGAAATCCACGACCGCGTCGAGCAGCGGCTGCACGCCCTTGTTCTTGAAGGACGAGCCACACAGCACCGGCACGAATTTCTGGTTGAGCGTGCCCTTGCGGATGAGCGCCTTGAGCGTTGCGACGTCGGGCTCGTTGCCTTCCAGATAGGCTTCCATCGCCTCATCGTCCTGCTCGACGGCCAGCTCGATCAGCTTCTCGCGATATTCGGCAGCCTTGTCGGCAAGATCGGCGGGAATCTCGTCATAGAAGAACTCGGCGCCCAGGCTCTCGTCCTTCCAGATGATCGCGCGGTTCTCGATCAGGTCGACCAGCCCCTTGAAATCGCTCTCCGCCCCGATGGGCAGGTAGAGCACGGCGGGGACAGCGCCGAGACGATCGATGATCGTCTGCACGCAATAATAGAAATTGGCGCCGGTGCGGTCGAGCTTGTTGATGTAGCACATGCGCGGCACGTGATACTTCTCGGCCTGCCGCCACACCGTCTCGGACTGCGGCTCCACGCCGGCCACGCCATCGAACGCGGCAACCGCGCCGTCGAGCACGCGCAGCGAACGCTCCACCTCGATCGTGAAGTCCACGTGACCGGGCGTGTCGATGATGTTCAGCCGGTGGTCGCGCCAGAAGCAGGTCGTCGCCGCCGAGGTGATGGTGATGCCGCGCTCCTGCTCCTGCGCCATCCAGTCCATGGTCGCCGTGCCCTCATGGGTCTCGCCGATCTTGTAGGACTTGCCGGTGTAATAGAGGATGCGCTCGGTCGTCGTGGTCTTGCCGGCGTCGATATGCGCCATGATGCCGAAATTGCGGTAACGCTCGAGCGGGTGGCTGCGGGCCATGGTTTTCACTCCGTTGCCGCGTCAGGTGCGGCGGGTTTGGGATCGGTTCGGATTCGGCGCGCCATAGCCCAAACCGTGCGTCCTGGGGAGAGGCTGAGCCCATCGCATGCCCGCATGCCGGGGCCGGCGCTCAGATCCTTCGACGGATCGCCGGCGCCGGGCGGGGCCCAGTGGCGGCTCAGGACGAACGGCGGCAGCAAGGTCCGCCGGAAAATCGGGGAGCGGGAACCGCCACGGCCCCCGCTCCCAAAAGGGTGTTTACCAGCGATAGTGCGAGAAGGCGCGGTTCGCTTCCGCCATGCGGTGCGTATCCTCGCGCTTCTTTACCGCATTGCCGCGGTTGTTCGCCGCATCCAGCAGCTCGCCGGAGAGCCGCGCGGCCATGGTGGTCTCGCTGCGGCCGCGCGCAGCATTGATGAGCCAGCGGATGGCCAGCGCCTGGGCGCGCTCGGGGCGCACCTCGACGGGAACCTGGTAGGTCGCACCGCCGACGCGGCGGCTGCGGACCTCGATGCCTGGCTTCACATTGTTGAGCGCATCATGGAAGAGCTGGAGCGGGTCCTTCTTGGCCTTGGCCTCGACGGTCTCCAGAGCGCCGTAGACGATCTGCTCGGCGACGGCCTTCTTGCCGTCATACATGATGTTGTTCATGAATTTCGAAAGCACCTGATCGCCGAAACGGGGATCGGGCAGAATGACGCGCTTTTCGGGGCGACGACGACGTGACATGGTTCTGGTCTCCCCTTACTTCGGCCGCTTGGCGCCGTACTTGGAACGGCTCTGCTTACGGTCCTTGACGCCCTGCGTGTCGAGCACGCCACGCAGCACATGGTAGCGCACGCCCGGAAGGTCGCGCACACGGCCGCCACGGATCAGCACGACGCTGTGCTCCTGGAGGTTGTGGCCTTCACCGGGAATGTAGCTGATGACCTCACGCTGATTGGTGAGGCGCACCTTGCAGACCTTGCGCAGAGCCGAGTTCGGCTTCTTCGGGGTCGTGGTATAGACACGAGTGCAGACGCCGCGCTTCTGCGGGTTCTGCTCCATTGCAGGGACCTTGCTCTTGGCCTTCTGCAGTTCGCGGCCCTTGCGGACCAGCTGGTTGATCGTTGGCATGAAGCCCTTCACCTTTTTAAGTTACTTTACCGGCCGCAATCCCGCGCCATTCGTGTGGCGACCATCGGTCACCCCTCAAACGACAAGGGCCCCGGCGGTCGAGTCGACCTCCTGGCCCGCGAGAGCATAGGCAATGTTCAGCTCTGCTTGCCCTGGCGGATGCGCAACCGATTCTCTAATAGAAAAGCCCCGATTCACGGGCCGCAAGGCAGGCGCGCCTATATAGGGGCATGGATCGCTGGTCAAGCGCGCCGCAGGGCTCTCCCAGGCAGGCGCGTCGAGCCATCGGGGCGCTACCACCATCCCGCTGCCCCGCATCGCGCTCGGCAAGCCCCAGACCTCGCAATCAGTCGGCTATTAATGGTGGAAGAGGCGCCCCCGACCCGTTAGAGCCGCCGGCATGAGCGAAACAGTATCCTTCGGCTATCGCGAGGTCGCGCCCGAAGAAAAGACGCGGTTGGTCGGCAGCGTCTTTTCCAGCGTCGCGAAGAATTACGACCTCATGAACGACGCCATGTCGGGCGGCATGCATCGCCTCTGGAAGGATCAGTTCGTGCGCCGGGTGAAGCCGCGCAAGGGAGAGGCGATCCTCGACATGGCCGGCGGCACGGGCGATATCGCCTTCCGCATGGCTGCCCACGGCGCCCACGTGACCGTGAGCGACATCAACGAGGACATGCTCGCCGTGGGCCAGGAGCGGGCGCGAAAGCGCGGTATCGAGGGGCTGACATGGTTGCCTCAAAATGCCGAGACGCTGACCTATGCCGACCGCAGCTTCGACGCCTATACCATCGCCTTCGGGATCCGCAACGTGACGGACATCCCTGCCGCCCTGCGCGAGGCGCACCGCGTTCTCAAGTTCGGCGGGCGCTTCTTCTGCCTGGAATTCTCGACCACCACCTGGCCCGGCTTTGCGGACGTGTACGATGCCTATTCGCATCATCTGGTGCCCCGGCTCGGCAAGCTGCTCGCCCATGACGCGGAGAGCTACCGCTATCTGATCGAATCCATCCGCCGCTTCCCGGACATGCCCCGCTTCGCCGCGATGATCGAGGAGGCAGGCTTCGTGCAGGTGAAGGTCGAGCCGATCCTGGGCGGCCTCGTTGCCATCCATTCGGGTTGGAAGGCGTGAGTATTCGCACGGAAGCCTCCCCTCCTGTTCAGAGGAGGGGCCTGGGGTTGTGGCGATGCGTAACTTCTCACGCGCGGCGATCCTCCGCGTTGTCAAACCTCCACCCCACCCCCTCCTCTGAAGAGGAGCGCTAGCGCCATGACCAGCCACGCCACGCATGTCTGGCGCATCCTTAAATGGAGCCGCACGCTCGGCCGCCATGGCGCCCTGCGCGGCATTGAGCGGGACCGCAACGCCCCGTCGCTGGTCCGCCGCCTCGCGCGGCTCGCCCGCATCGGCACCTTCGCGCCACGGCAGCCGCGCTATGCGCAGGCGTTTCAGGCGATCGGCCCCGCTGCGATCAAGCTCGGCCAATCCCTTGCCACCCGGCCGGATCTGGTCGGCGAGGAGGCCGCGCACAATCTCCTTGCCCTGCAGGACGCGCTGCCGCCTGTCGATTTCTCGCTGATCCGCGCCGAGATCGAAGCGAGCTTCGAGCAGCCGCTGGAGGCGCTCTTCACCAGCATCGAGGAAGAGCCGGTGGGGGCGGCCTCCATCGCGCAGGTCCACCGCGCCATCACCACGGATGGCCGGCAAGTTGCCGTCAAGGTGCTGCGCCCACAGATCCGCGAGCGCTTCTCCCGTGATATCGAGACTTATGAATGGGCGGCCGCGCATCTGGAGCAGCTAGGAGGCGAGGCGGCGCGCTTGCGCCCACGCATGGTCGTCGAGAACCTGAAGCGCTGGACCGCCCGCGAGCTGGACTTGCGCCGCGAGGCCGCCTCTGCCTCCGAACTGGCCGAGGCGATGGTCGCCGTACCCGGCTATATTGTCCCCGCCATCGATTGGGACCGTACCAATGGCCGCGTGATGACGCTGGACTGGGTGGACGGCATCAAGGTGAGCGACCGCGAGGCTCTGATCGCAGCGGGGCATGACCTGCCCGCCATCGCCGCGCGGCTGGTCAACACCTTCCTGCGCCAGGCCATTGCCGAGGGGTTCTTCCACGCCGATATGCACCAGGGCAACCTGTTCGTGACGGCGGACGGCGCCATCGCCGCCATCGACTTCGGCATCATGGGCCGCATCGATCGGCGCGCCCGGCTGTGGCTGGCCGAGATTCTTTACGGACTCATCACCGGCAATTACCGCCGCGTCGCCGAGATTCACTTCGAGGCGCAATATGTCCCCGCCCATCATGACGTGGGCGAGTTCGCCACGGCCCTGCGCGCGGTGGGTGAACCGATGCGCGGCAAGCCCGTCTCCGAGCTTTCCGTCGGCCAGATGCTCGATGGGCTCTTCGCCATCACCCGCGATTTCGACATGGCCGTCCAGCCGCATCTGCTGCTGCTGCAAAAGACCATGGTGATGGTGGAAGGCGTCGCGACCATGCTCGATCCGCAGATCAACATGTGGGACGTGTCCGGCCCCTATGTGAAAGGCTGGCTGCGCGACGAGCTGGGTCCCGAAGCCAAGGCTGCCGACGCCATTTTCGAGGCTGCCGATACCATCAGGCGCCTGCCCGGCCTCATCCGCCGGCTGGAGGAGGCCTACCCACCCCCCGGCGGCGCCCCTCCCCCACCCCCACTGCCGGATATCGCCCTCATCGAGGTGAAACGCGGCGACCTGCTGCGCTATGCCGCCGTGGCAATCCTCGCGGCAGCAGCCGGCGCGACGACGATGTGGGCGCTGGGATAGAAGAGAGAGGCGGCGGGCCGTCACGCTGATTTTTCGGCGCATGGACTGCTGCCCGGTCTACGGCCATTCTTACGTCCCTTGCGGCTTCTGGCGAGCATACATGCAGCGCCATCGCATGAAGAGCCTCCCTCCGCCGCTGCATGCTTGGTTCTGTTCGGAAGAGACGCTATTGCGCAAGTGGAACCATGACACAGCCCCGCATCCTTCTCATCATCTCCGGCGGCATCGCGGCTTACAAGGCGCTTGAGTTGGTCCGGCTGCTCAAGGCGCGGGATATGGCGGTGCGCGCAGTCGTGACGCAGGCCGCCAAGCAGTTCGTGACGCCGCTCAGTCTCGGCGTGCTGACTGAGGACCATGTCTATGACGGCCTGTTCGACCTCAAGGCCGAGCGCGAGATCGGGCATATCCAACTCAGCCGCGAGGCGGACCTCGTCGTCGTCGCGCCGGCCAGTGCGGACATTCTCGCGAAAATGGCGGGCGGACTCGCCGACGATCTGGCCACCACGCTGCTGCTGGCCACCGACAAGCCGGTGCTCGCCTGTCCGGCCATGAACGTGCGGATGTGGCATCACAAGGCGACGCAGCGAAACATCGCGCAATTGAAGGAAGACGGCGTTCATATCCTGGAGCCTGCCGTGGGCGCGATGGCCTGCAACGAATGGGGCAAGGGTCGCCTGCCCGAGCCGGTGGACATCGCGGCGGAGATCGAGCGGTTGCTGACGGAGGCGCCAGCGCGTGAACCGCAGTTGCTTACTGATACGACTCGCACGATCAATGCGCCCGATCTCTCCGGGCCCAATCTGTTCGGCCGGCATGTGCTGGTGACGGCCGGACCGACGCATGAACCCATTGATCCGGTGCGCTATATCGCCAATCGCTCGTCGGGCAAGCAAGGCTTCGCTATTGCCGCCGCCGCGGCGCAAGCGGGCGCGCGCGTGACGCTCGTCGCCGGCCCGGTCATGCTACCGACGCCTGCTGGCGTCACGCGCGTCGACGTGGAGACAGCGCGCGAGATGCTGTCCGCCGTCCAGGCGGCGCTGCCTGCCGATGCCGCCATCCTGGTTGCGGCGGTCGCGGACTGGCGCGCGACGGACGAAGCGGCGCAGAAGATCAAGAAGGATGGCAGCGGCGCCCCCGTTCCGCTGCATCTCACCGAAAATCCAGATATTCTCGCCACGCTTGCGGCCCATGCGCAGCGGCCGGGCCTGCTCGTCGGCTTCGCGGCAGAGACGGAAAAGGTCGTCGACCACGCCACCGCCAAGCGCACGCGCAAGGGCGCGGACTGGATCGTCGCCAACGATGTGTCAGGGGATGTGATGGGCGGCGCGCGCAACACCGTCCACCTGGTCACCGCCAAGGGTGTCGAGGCGTGGCCGGACTTACCCAAATCCGCCGTCGCCGCGCGGCTTATCGAAAGGATCGCCAATGCCCTCGACGCCCGCTGACACCGGCGCCATTGAGATCAAGGTGAAGCGCCTGCCCCATGGCGAGGGCTTGCCGCTACCGCATTATGCCACCCACGGCGCAGCAGGCATGGACGTGGTCTCGGCCGAGGATATAACGCTGGCACCGATGGCGCGCCACGCCGTGGCGACGGGCCTTGCCATCGCCATTCCGGAAGGGTTCGAGGTGCAGGTGCGCCCGCGCTCGGGCCTGGCGCTCAAGCATGGCATCACGTTGCCCAACACGCCCGGCACCATCGACAGCGACTACCGCGGCGAGCTGAAATGCATTCTCGTCAATCTGGGAGCCGAGCCCTTCGAGATTCGCCGTGGGGACCGCATTGCGCAACTTGTCGTCGCACCCGTCCAGATTGGCCGCATGGTTGAGGTGGAGGCGCTTGACGACACCGTGCGCGGCAGCGGCGGCTTCGGCTCAACGGGCGTGCGCGCCGCTGGCTGACTGGATGAGCGGCAGAGAGCGCGGCTGCCTCCGTTTTCAATGACTTGTATGGGCTCAAACACAAGACAGGAGCCCAAGATAGCTTGCGATTCGGCCGGGTCATGGGATCCGGTCTGCGCGGGAGCGCGGAATGGACAGCCCATCACACGGAGCAGGACCGGAACCGTCTTTTCTGACGATTCCGGAAGCCCACATTTCCTCAGCGGCGGTTATACGGAACGAAATCGCCGAGGAAGACCACGCCGGTCATGAAGCCCGAGGTCCGGTCGACCGTGCGGATCACATCCTGCTTGCACAGCTCGCTGCCAAAGCGGTTGATGACGAGGATGTCGTTCGTATTGAGCGAGCGCGGGTCGCGTGGCCGGGCGACATAGACGGTGCGGCCGCCATCATAGACGACGGCGGTGCGGTCGATGATCTGGAGGCGATTGCTGAGCTGAGCGGGGATGCAGCTCTGCGGCTTGCCGGCCACTCGGCCTTCCAGCATCTTGGCCAGCCGCGCCTCCCCGCGCACCGACGCCTTATTCTGACCGGGATTGTTCTTCTGTGCCACCGCGGCGCCCGTGGTGCCCAGGGCCAGTGCGGCGACGGCAAGAGCGAACAGCGTCTTCTTCATGGGGTGCACTCCTCTCTCATTCGTTATGCACGCGCTACGCCTGCTTCAATGAACGCAAGCTTACGCGGGCGGAAGAGCCTTTACCGGTGAATCGCGCCAGCCGCTGGTTTCGATCCCGCCTTCTGCGCCCATGTCCGCCAAGACCCTTGGACAGGACGTGGAAACGGCAGGTCATTCCACCGGCCGCCAAATCGCTCTATGATGCACTTATGCGCCGCTCCTTTTCCCCTTTGCCGCTTGTTTATGACGCTCACCGACACCCAGCTTGAACGCTATGCCCGCCATATCGTGCTGCGCGAGATCGGGGGCGCGGGGCAGGTGAAGCTGCTCGGCGCCCATGTCGCAATCGTCGGCGCGGGCGGCATCGGCTGCCCGGCCATCGCCTATCTGGCCGCGGCGGGCGTCGGCACGCTGCGCGTCATCGATTCCGACAGCGTCTCGCTCTCCAATCTCCAGCGCCAGATCCTGTTCGGCGCGGACGATATCGGCCGGCCCAAAGGCGAAGCGGCGCGAGATACCGCGCACCGGCTCAACCCGGATTGTCACCTCATTCCGATTAACCAGCGGCTCGACGCCGGCAATGCTCAGGCGCTGTTGCGCGATGTGGACGTGATTCTGGACGGGTGCGACAATTTCGAGACGCGCCTCACAGTGTCGGACGCCGCAACCGCGCTGCGCACACCGCTCGTCACCGCCGCCGTCGGGCAGTTCGAAGGACAGCTCGGCGTCTGGCGCGGCTGGGAAGCGGAGCAGCCTTGCTATCGCTGCCTGGTGGGCGCTGACCCCGGCCGCGCCGGACAGAATTGCGCGGAGGACGGCATTGTCGGCGCGCTGACTGGCATTATCGGCACCATGGCCGCGCTGGAGGCGATCCGGCTTGTCGTGCCGTTCGGGGCGGAGATGGCGGGCTCCCTCACCATCGCCGATCTGCTGGGCGGTCGCTTCCGCCGGCTCGCCATCCCGCCCGATCCGGTCTGCCCCGCCTGCGCGGCGCACAAGCGGGCGGCGGCGCAAACGCAAGCGCCGCAGCCTGCATGACGCGCCCACCCCTTGCCCTGCTGCTGGTGAGCGCCGATCCTGCGCGGCTACGCGCCGCACTCACGTTTGCCCGCGCCGAAATCGCCGTGGGCGGCGCGGCGCATCTTTTCCTCCAGGGCGAGGCGGCCGCGTTGCTGCGCCCGCCCGTCATCGATCCGCGCGACGCGGCCTGGGTGGCCGCCGGTGACCCGACACTTGCAGCGCTACTCGATGAGGCGCTAGACGACGGCGCGCGCATCAGCCTGTGTCAAAGCGGCCTCGCGCTGGTCGGCATGACGGCGGACCAGCTCGACCGCCGCATCGAATTGACCGGACCGGTCGCGTTTTTGGCGGAGGCGGGGCCGGATATGCGGTTACTGGCACTGTAAAGGCGAATGGGCGACGGCGCGGGACGCCGGATTACCACCCCTGCGGCTCGCAAGCAGCAGCCGCTTGGACAAGCTCGGGTGGAGGGGAACGGACTTTAGCGGCGGCCAGAGGCCGCGCGCGCGTTTCCCGCACGCGGCCTCAATTTTCTCAAGCCACGTTCTCAGGCCGCCTGTGCGCCGAAGCGGCCGCTGTTGAAGTCCTCGATCGCCTGGACGATCTCCTCGCGGCTGTTCATCACGAAGGGACCATGGCCCACGATAGGCTCGTCGATGGGTTCGCCGCTCAGGAGCAGCATCGTGGTTTCGCCATCCGCACGCACGACGACTTGATTGCCCTCGCGGCCGAGCAGCAGCACTTCCGCTGTACCGAGCGGCTGGGCGCCGTTCACCGTCACATGCCCGCCGAGCACGACAAGCAGCGCCACATGCCCCTCGGGCAGATCCAGCCCTACCTCACGGTCCGCAGTCAGCCGCATGTCCCAGACGTTGATCGGCGTGAAAGTGCGCGCCGGCCCGGTCGCCCCGGCCAGATCGCCCGCGATCACGCGCGCCGTGCCCGCATTACCGGGCAGGGCGACGGTGGGGATCATGTCAGCGGTAATGCCCTGATAGGCGGCCGGCGTCATCTTGTGCTGCGCCGGAAGGTTTACCCAGAGCTGCACCATGCGGAACGGCCCGCCCGCCCGGGCGAAGCCGGGGGAATGATACTCCTCATGGATGATGCCGCCGCCGGCTGTCATCCACTGCACGTCACCGGGTCCAATCACGCCGCCATTGCCGGCCGAGTCGCGATGCTCCACCTCGCCTTCATAGACGATGGTGACGGTCTCGAACCCGCGATGGGGATGCTGGCCCACGCCGCGCCGGTCGATGGTCGGCTCGAAGACATGCGGCCCGGCATAATCGAGCAGCAGGAACGGACTGATCGCCTGCCCCAGTCCATTGTACGAAAAGAGCGAGCGGACGGGAAACCCGTCGCCCACCCAATGGCCACGATCATTGCCATAACGGCCAAGGATCGCCTTCTTCATTGTCTTTCTCCAAGGCGGTGGGATCCTCGCCCCAACCGCGGTTCCCTTTATATAAGATGCGGTTTGCCGGAAGGAAGCGGCCCGCCGGCGGCACTGGCCATGGGGCAGCAGGCACATGACAGCCCGGTAACTTCCTGATACCGAGCCGGCGGCTTCCTTCTGGCCGATCCGTCCGCGGCATGTCGCTGTGACGGGCACAGACCAGGCTGCCCGGCGCTCACGCATCGTTATGATTGCGCAGGTGACGGGAGTGTATTTTTATGCTACCGGAAGCAGGAATAGAGCAATAAAAGTTCACGGAAAGATCTTCGAGCCATGCTGGATTTCACTTCCCTCCCTCATCCTGCCCTCACGTCCGCTCAGGACCGCGCCGCCGCGATGGCCAATCTCGGTTTCGGCACGCTATTCACCGACCATATGGTGACGATCCGCTACACGGAGGGTCAGGGCTGGCACGATGCGGTGCTGGGGCCGCGCCAGCCAATCCCGCTCGATCCCGCCGCCGCCGTGCTGCATTATGCGCAGGAGATTTTCGAGGGCCTCAAGGCCTACCGGCTGCCGGACGGCACGGTGGCGAGCTTCCGCCCGGAGGCCAATGCCGCCCGTTTCAATGCCAGCGCCACGCGGCTCGCCATGCCGCATCTGCCTGAGGATCTGTTCATCGAGAGCATCCGCACGCTGGTTGCCGCCGATGTCGACTGGGTGCCGGAGGCCGAGAAGGGCAGCCTCTACCTGCGCCCCTTCATGTTCGCGAGCGAGGCATTCCTGGGCGTTCGGCCAGCGCATGAGTATATTTATTGCGTTATCGCCTCGCCGGTCGGTGGCTATTTCAAGGGCGGCAAGAGCGTGGTGACGCTGTGGGTCAGCCACGACCAGGTGCGCGCAGTGCCCGGCGGCACCGGCGCGGCCAAATGCGGCGGTAACTACGCCGCCTCGCTCCAGCCGCAGGCCGTGGGCATCGCGCATGGCTGCGACCAGGTGCTGTTCCTCGACGCGGTGGAGCGCAAGTGGATCGAGGAACTGGGCGGCATGAACATCATGTTCGTGTTCAACGACGGCACCATCCTCACACCGCCGCTCAACGGTTCCATCCTGCCCGGCGTCACGCGCGATTCAATCCGCCGCATAGCCGCCGAGGCCGGCTATACGCTCCGCGAGGAGCCCTATAGCTTCGACCAATGGATGGCCGACGCGCGCTCCGGAAAGCTCAAGGAAGCCTTCGCCTGCGGCACGGCAGCGGTCGTCACGCCGATCGGCGAGGTGCGCTCCGAACGCGGCAATTTCGTCATCGGTAATGGCGATAGCGGCGACGTAGCGCGGACCTTACGGGAGCGTTTGGTCGGCATTCAGCTTGGCCGCCAGCCGGATGTGCATGGCTGGATGACCAGGCTCGCCTGAGGAGAGATCGCCGCGCTCCTGCGCAGGCGGGAGCACAAGAGGACTCAGCGCGCGAAGGCGGCTGCAAGCGCGCGCCGGCGCTCGGCCTGGGAGCGGACTGTCACGGCCGCATCCTCGACCACTTCGAAGGCGTGATAGGCGCTCGGCAGCACATGCAACTCGGTCGGCACACCGGCCGTGAGCAACCGCGTGGCATAATCCATGTCCTCTTCCAGGAAGAGATCGAGCGCGCCCACGCAGAGATAAGCGGGCGGCAACCCGCTCAGGTCCGTGGCGCGGGCGGGTGCTGCATAAGCGGAAACACCGGCGCTCCCCGGCTCGATGCCCAGATAGGAACGCCACCCCATCGCGTTATAAGCCGGCGTCCAGACGAACGCGCCCACATGCAAATTGGCCGGTGCCCGCACGCAGGTGCGATCGTCGAGCATCGGGTAGATGAGGAGTTGGAAGCAGAGCGCATACTCGCCCCGATCGCGCGCCAGCAACGCCAGCGCCGCCGCAAGGCCGCCGCCCGCGCTCTCTCCGCCCACCGCGATGCGCGCCGGATCAATGCCGAGCGCCACGGCCTCGCGGTTCAGCCAGGCGAGCACGGCATAGCAATCCTCCAGCGCGCCGGGTGCCCGCGTCTCTGGTGCCAGCCGATAGTCGACCGAAGCGACGAGGCAGCCCAACTCATCCGCCGTGCGCACGCTTCCCGGTCCGCTGCGCGCCGCCGATCCGAACAAATAGCCGCCGCCATGGATGTGCAGCAGCACCGGCAGCGGCCTTTGCGCCTGCACTGGCCAATAGAGAGTCACCGGCACATCTGGCGCGCCCGACAAGCCCGGTACACTCCGCGTCTCGACCCGCACGGTCGGCCGCGCATAGCTCTCCAATGGCGGCATCGTCGCCGTGAACATCGCCCGCGTTTCGCCGATCCGCATGGGGTCGAGGTCGAGCGGCGCGAAGAGATCGAGCGCAGCGACGAGCTGCGGATCGACCAGGTGACGGCTCATAGACGGTGCTCCCTATTCCGTGGAGACCCAGCATAGAAGTGTGCGCCATTCCGTCGCAACCATGAGGAAATGGCGGATTCCCGAGGACTCTTGACGGCGAGTCCGCGAAGGTGGATTGTCCTGGGCAGGAACATTTCAGGCACGCGCCCGTCGGGCGGCAGTTCAGGGACAGGGAAAAACAGCCATGGCAAGCCGGTCCGCGGCCAGACCCACCCCCGAGTGGCAGACGATGCTACGCCGCAGCCTGCTGCGCCTCGCCACCTTTGTGGGCGCGATCCTGCTCTATGCGCTGGCGCTGTTCCTCGCCCTGGCCCTGCTCAGCTATCATGTCGCGGACCCCGCACTGAACACCGTGGCGGGCCCCGATGTGCAGAACCTCATGGGCATGCCGGGCGCTTGGGCGGCGGACGTCATGCTTACTTTTGGCGGCCTGCCGAGCGCGCTGCTGCTGCCGCTGATGCTCGTCTGCGCGCGGCGGCTGTGGGGCGATCAGGATATGCACGGCTGGCAGGGGCAGATCCTCAAATGCCTGGCCGGCATCCTACTCATCGGCATCGGCCTGTGGCTGCTCTGGCCCGATCCGCTGGTCGGCTTGCCCGCCCGCTGGGGCGGCGCGCCGGCCTATCTGGTGGCGGAAGGCATCACCGCGCTCACCGCGCGCCTGGGCCCTCAGCCGGCTTATTGGGTCGATTGGAGCGTGCTGGCGCTCTGCATCCTCGTCGGAAGCTGGCTATGGGTGCGCAGCTTGGCGCTGGAAAGGCCGCTCTGGCATTTTGCGCGGCCCGCCATGTCGCCCTTGCACGCGCTGCGCCTGCCGCGCTTCTCCCTGCGCCGCGTCGCGCCGCCGAGCGTTGCCGGCGACGCTGGCACCTTCGACGAGGCCGATCAGCCGCCGCGTGAGACCTCCCCGCGCCGGCCGGTGGAAACAGCCGAGCGCGCGCCGATCAGCATTCAGGCGCCGAATGCCAATGCCGTCACCAAGGCGAGCGCGCCGATCTCCGGTCAGAAGGACCTGTTCGGCAACAACGATCTTCCCGCACCTGACCTACTGAGCCCCGCACCGCCGGCCGCCGCCGGCAAGCTCGACAAACAGGGTCTGGAGCGCAACGCCCGCCTGCTCGAAAGCGTGCTCGACGATTTCCATGTGAAAGGCGCCATCACCGAGGTGCGCCCTGGCCCTGTCGTCACCATGTACGAGCTGGAACCCGCACCCGGCATCAAGGCGAGCCGCGTCATCCAGCTCGCCGACGATATCGCTCGCAACATGTCCGCGCTCTCCGCGCGCGTCGCCACCATTCCGGGACGCACCGTGATCGGCATCGAACTCCCCAACGTGAACCGCGAATCGGTGGTGCTGCATCAGCTCATCACCTCCGGCGCCTTCGCGGAAGGCAAAGCGGAGCTGCCGATCATCCTGGGCAAGAACATCTTTGGCGAGCCTGTGGTGGCAGATCTCGCCTCCATGCCGCATCTGCTCGTCGCCGGCACCACCGGATCGGGCAAGTCGGTAGGTTTGAACTGCATGATCCTCTCGCTGCTCTACCGGATGACGCCGGACGAGCTGCGCCTCATCATGATCGACCCCAAGATGCTGGAACTGAGCATCTACGACAACATTCCACACCTGCTCTCGCCGGTCGTCACCGAGCCCGCCAAGGCAATCCGCGCGCTCAAATGGGCGGTCGAGCAGATGGAAGACCGCTATCGCATGATGGCCGCCATTGGGGTCCGCAATCTCGCCAACTACAATGAGAAGGTGCGCGGCGCGCTGGCCAAGGGCAAGTCGCTCGGCCGCCGCGTGCAGATCGGCTTCGACGAGGCCACCCGCCAGCCGATCTACGAGGAAGAGGAGCTGGATTATCAGCCCCTGCCGCAGATCGTGGTGGTTGTCGACGAGCTGGCCGACCTCATGATGACGGCCGGCAAGGAGGTCGAATTCCTCATCCAGCGGCTGGCGCAGAAGGCTCGCGCCGCCGGTATCCACTTGATCCTCGCCACGCAGCGCCCCTCGGTCGACGTCATCACGGGCGTCATCAAGGCCAACCTTCCGACGCGCATCAGCTTCTTCGTCACGTCCAAGATCGACAGCCGCACCATCCTGGGCGAGCAAGGTGCCGAGCAGCTGCTCGGCAAGGGCGACATGCTGTTCATGCAGGGCGGCAAGGGCCTCACACGCGTCCACGGCCCCTTCGTCAGCGACGACGAGGTGCGTGCTGTGGCCGATCATTGGCGCTCGAAGGGTCAGCCTGATTATATCTCCGCCGTCACCGAGGAGCCGGAGGAAGGCAGCTTCGCCCTCGATGGCGTGGATCTGGGCGACGATTCGGCCGACGCCAAGTTGTTCCGTAAGGCCTGCCAGCTCGTCTTCGAGAGCCAGAAGGCTTCCACGAGCTGGCTCCAGCGCCAGATGCGCATCGGCTACAACAGTGCCGCCCGCCTCATCGAGCGCATGGAAGACGAAGGCCTGGTGGGCCCGCCCAACCATGTCGGTCGCCGCGAAGTGCTGCGCGACGAGATGGGACAGCCGAAATAAGGGGTCAATGAGGTCCGGGCGTAGTCCCTCATTTGGCACCTCCCCATGATCTCCAATTTCGGTTCATTCTCAGCTGTCGAAGGGACGCTCTCTTCAGCGGGTTGAACGGAAGGAGAGCCGTTGCCTCGGGCATCTTGAGCTCGACCGAGTCAGGACAACAGGGTCGCGGGGGAAGGGTTGAGCGAGTGCAACGCCGCATCGAGGCGGAACTGGCTTTTCCAAGTTCCGTTCTGACGAGTATCGCTAAGATGCCGCCGTCCTCTCTTCCAATGCCGCCTCCGGCCCGAGATGCACGGCGAGCGCGCCCGGCCGGCACTCGGCCCGAAAAGCCGCGCACTGGATCGGCTCCCCGTCGAGATTGATGGCGATCTCCTCGCTCGCCACAAAGCGAATCCAGGGGATGCGTGCGGTCACAGCGGCCTCGGTGAGGCTCGCCGCCCCCTCCTTGAGCAGAGCCGCGACCGCGCCGAGGCCGGTTTCGGGAGCGGGAAGAATAGTGAGATCAAGCAACCCATCGTCGAGCTGCGCATCCGGGCAAAGCACGATGCCCCCCCCCGCCTGCCGGCCATTGCCGATGGCAAAGGCCATGAACGCCCCCTCCCATGCGAAGTCCGGCCCTTCGAAGCGCCCGGCACAGGCGTTCAGCTCTTTCACCCGGCTGAGGCCGCTCAGCACATAAGCAAAGGCGCCAAGCGTGCTCTTGAGCCGGGCATTCGTCTCCGCCGTCACCTGCGCACCGAAGCCGCCGGAGACCAGATTGACGAAGGGACGTCCGTCGAGCAGCCCCAGATCGATCCGGCGCGCTGGCGCTTCGAGAACAAGGCGCAGCGCCGCGAGCGGATCGGAAGCGGGAATGTCGGCCGATTGCGCAAAATCATTGGCCGTGCCCAGCGGTAGCAAGCCGAGTGTACAGCGCTCTGGCAAACCCGTTTCAAACGCCGCCGCGAAGACCTGGTTCACTGTGCCGTCGCCCCCGCCTGCCACGAGATGGTCGAGCGCGCCCCGCGCGGCAGCGTCTGCTGCCTCGGCCACCAATCGCTCGGCATCGCCCTCCTCCCAGGTCACGCGCACCTCGACCTGATGGCCTTCCTCGCGGATCGCTTGGACCGCCTCGCGCACATGTGCATCCTGCGCGGCCTTGCCATTGAGAATGAGCCTGATCCGCGCGCCCATGCGTTGCTCCTTCATCCGGAGCCAAGCCGCGGCCGCCGCGATGTAGTGTCATTCTGCCGTAGCCGGAGCCGCGCGTCCATGCCGGTTCACGCGCCACGGCGCCCAATAGGCTCTGGTTGGCCGCTTGCCTCCAAAAACGGCGCCAAAACGCATTCAGTGGACATTCAAGGCGATGCCCTTATCTCCAGCCCCATGACCATGCTTTCCAAGCCGTTCGCCCGCCTGATCGCGCTGGGCGCCGCCGTCGCCCTGCCGCTGGCGAGCGCACTGACCTTTCCCGTCGCAGCGCAAGCCCAGGGAGCGAAGGACGATGTCGCCGCTGTTTCCCGCGCCATCCGCGCGATCACGACGCTGAAAGCGGATTTTGAGCAGACAAACGCGAGCGGCGGCACGCAGAGCGGCACGCTGCTCCTCCGGCAGCCCGGGCACGTCCGCTTCGACTATCGCGGCGGCGACTTGCTGATCGTGGCGGACGGCAAGTCGCTCAACATGATCGATTATGAAGTGGCACAGGTGACGCGCTGGCCGATCCGCAATTCACCGCTGGGAGCCCTGCTCGACCCCAAGCGCGACCTCGCGCGCTATGGCAAGCGCGTCGACACCGGGGATTCGCGCCTTGTGTCCATCGAGGCGCGCGATGCCGCTCATCCCGAATATGGCGTGCTGACGCTGGTTTTCACCCGCAAGGCCAGCGCCCCCGGCGGCCTGGAACTGTACGGCTGGGTCGCCAAGGACGCGCAGGGCAACCGCACCACGATCCGGCTGAGCAACATCCGCTACGGCGAGCCGATTGCCAACAGCGCCTTCACCTGGCGCGACCCCCGTCGCAACACGCGCGGTCCGCGCTAAGAAGAGCTGTCCTTCGGGCGGCCCTGGCTCGACTCTGGGCAAACGAAATTGCAGGCCGAGCCGGATTTATGGCCCGGGATTAGGCGGGAAAACGCGCGCATTCCTCACGGCAGCGGGATGAACTCCGTATCGCCCGGCACACCGGCGAACCGACCAGCCCGCCAATCCTGCTTCGCCTGCTCGATCCGTTCGGGCGAGCTGGAGACGAAATTCCAGTAGATGTGCCGCTGCTCGCCGAGCGGCTCGCCGCCCACCAGCATGATGCGCGCCGGCCCGTTCTGAGCATGCAGCACGATTTCGGCACCGGGTTTGAAGATCACCAGCTCGGTCGGTGCAAAGCCGCCCGTCTGGCCCTCGACGCAGACCTCGCCGGCAATGACATAGGCCGCACGCTCGATGTGCTCAGCGCTCAGGCGATAGCGAGCGCCCTCGGCCAGGGAGATGTCGGCATAGAGCATTTCGGAAAAGGTGCGTACCGGCGAGCGCAGCCCATCACTCGTGCCCGCCACTACGGTGATGGAGACGCCCTCGGCCTCGGCCTTGGGAATGTCATCTGCAGGATGGTGGAAGAATTCCGGCGCCGTCTCTTCGTGCGCGCTGGGCAGCGCCACCCAGGTCTGCAGGCCGAAGAGCGGCCCGCCGGCAGTGCGCGCCTCCTGCGGCGAACGCTCCGAATGGACGATACCGCGCCCCGCCGTCATCCAGTTGACCGCACCCGGGCGAATCGGCTGCACCGACCCCAGAGAATCGCGGTGGAGAATCTCGCCTTCCAGCAGATAAGTGACGGTGGCGAGGCCAATATGCGGGTGCGGCCGCACGTCCAGACCCTGGCCGGCATCCAGGACGGCCGGCCCCATCTGGTCGAAGAAGATGAAGGGCCCCACCATGCGGCGATGCGCGGACGGGAGTGCGCGACGCACCGCGAAGCCATCGCCCAGATCACGCACGGGTGGCAGGATAATCATGTCGACGCTGTCGATATCGGTGGGGCGCAGAGTCATATCGTCTCTCCTTGATTGGCGTGTTTATGCAGGATGGCGCGGCGCGCAGGGAGGGGGACTTTGCGCCCGCCGCGCCATCCCGCTCAGGCGGCGTCGACCAGGACCAGTTCGCTGTCCTCGATCGCCGTCACCTTGAGGTTCTCGACATCGCTGATCGCTGCGCCGTCGCGGGCCTGCACGATCACCGCACCATCCGCGCCGGTCAGCGAGACCGATCCGCTCGCGGGCACCAGGTAGCCGTGCCGGTCCTTGCCCAGCGGATAGTCCGCCGTTTCGCCAGCCTTGAGCGTGGCGGCGACGACCCGCGCATCGGTGCGAATCGGCAGCGCGTCGACATCGCCGGAAAAACCCGAGGCCAGGGTCACAAACTGACCGGCGCGCTCGCCCTTAGGGAAGGGTCGCGTGCCCCAGCTCGGCGCCTCACCACGCTTGGTGGGCAGGATCCAGATCTGGAAGATGTGGCTCTCGACATCCTCCAGATTATATTCGGCGTGGAGAATACCGGTGCCGGCGGACATGACCTGCACGTCGCCCGCTTGCGTACGGCCCTTGTTGCCGAGACTATCCTGATGGGTGATCGCGCCCGCGCGGACATAGGTGATGATTTCCATGTCACGGTGTGGATGCGGCGGAAAACCGCTGTGCGGCGCAATCACATCATCGTTCCAGACGCGCAGATTGCCCCAGTGGACGCGTGCATCGTCATGATAGTCGGCGAAGGAAAAGTGGTGCCTGGTGTCGAGCCAGCCGTGCTGGGCACCGCCCAGGCTCGCATAGGGACGCAGTTCGATCATGGTTCAACCTCCTTGTACCCTCCGGACAGCGTCCGTCAGGGTTCGTGTGGCCGCGCCGCTGGTCCGACGAGACCTGTTCATTGCTCTTGGGGGTAAGATAGGCACTCGCGCCCTGGCGGATAATCCATATAATATGGAGACATTTATTCGAGAAAGTCGAAATGTCGGCAATTGGGACCCCCACTTACGATCAGCTCACGCTCTTCCTCGCTGTGGTCGACGAGGGGAGCTTTGCCGCCGCCGCGCGGCGGCTGGGACGCGCCGTCTCGGCGGTGAGCTATGGCGTCAGCAATCTGGAAGCGCAGCTCGGCCTTACGCTGTTCGATCGCGCCGGGACGCGCCGGCCGGTGCTGACAGAGGCAGGGCGCGCCGTGCTGGCCGAAGCGCGCGCCGTCGCGCGGGGCATGGATGGCCTGCGTGCGCGCGCGAAGGGCCTGTACCAAGGGCTGGAAGCAGAAGTCAGCCTTGTCGTTGACGTCATGCTGCCTCCGGACCGGCTGGGCGCTGCCCTGCGCGCCTTCAATGCCCAGTTCCCCACAGTGGCATTGCGCCTGCATGTCGAAGCGCTGGGCGCGGTCACCGCCAAGGTGCTGGCAGGCGAAGCTGTGATCGGCATCAACGGCCCGCTCAACGCCGGCACGGCGGGCCTCGACTGGACCACGGCCGGCGCCGTCGAACTGGTGCCCGTGGCCGCGCCGGACCATCCGCTCGCCATGATGAGCCCGCCGCGCCCCGGCGCCGCGCGCGACCATATCCAGCTCGTCCTCTCGGACCGCTCGCCACTGACCAGTGGGCGGGATTTCTCCGTGCTCTCGCCGCGCACCTGGCGCCTGGCCGATCTCGGCGCCAAACATGCGCTGCTGCGGCAAGGCATTGGGTGGGGCAATATGCCGCTTCCACTGGTGGAGGCGGACCTGCTCGCCGGCACGCTGGTGCGCCTAGCCCTGCCAGACTGGCCGACACCGCGTTATAGCTTCTCCGCCATCTGGCGCACCGATACGCCTCCCGGTCCGGCCGCCTGCTGGCTGGTCGAGCGCTTCATCGGCAAGGCGCCGGCGTGACGCCCCAGCACGCGGACTTGATCCTGCCGCCCACTTGGCGCAAGCGAGTCGCGCCTATGGAAGAGCTCAAGGACGCCATCTATTATGAGCAACTCGCTCGCGTCGCACGCCTGAAAGCCGACGCCAGCGATGACCCCGATTTCGCGCGCCGCTTGCGCGAGGCGGCGGTGAAGCACGAGCGCACGGCCCGGCAATTGCGGCGCGCGCGAAGATAGGGCAGCGGTCGCCCTTCGACTCGATGAATCCCGCTAGCCTAGCGAACGGCAGCGATACGGACAGGATGCCGAGCGCATGCCAGACCCTTCCGATGACACAGGCAGCTTACCCACATCACACCGCTCTCAGACCATATATGTTCCTGCACAGCAGGAGCAGGGTTTGGTGACGCAGGTTGAAGACCCCAATATCCTCTCGTCATTCTCGGAAGCGGGAGGCGTCAGTTTGCTGCCTGCAATCGGAGCGCATAGGAGGAATATCCCCAATTTCGCTGGAAGACGAATGGGTGTGGCTCGCACCGATATTCGTAGAAATACACGAACATGCGATTCTCTACCGTAGGCGGCTTGCGATCGTCACTACCAGCGTCGCACCTCCACGCGTCGGCACGTTACTCCACCGCGCCACTCATCTGCTCGACCATCTCCATGAAATCACGCGCCGCATCGCGATCCGCCGGATCATCGAAGGCCACGTCGAGATCCGGGGCGGCACTCAGCATGTGGAGCAGCGTCCACAGCGCAAATCGGCGGCCCCGGTCCGTTTCAAGCCCGAGGTCGACGCGCATGCGCTCGATGCCCGTGTCCAAAGCCACCGGCTGGAGCGCACCAATGTCCGCCGCGCCGAAATAGCGCTGAAGAAGATCCTGAAAGTCCATCGCTGCTCCTTAGAGGCCGATGCGGATTAGCGGAAGCCGCCCCGCAGAATTGCACCCAACCGGCAATACTGCGCGAAAAAGCCCCCCGTGAGCGCCACCTTGTGCTAACGGGCCCGCGCCATGCTGACGATCAACGACATCACCGTGCGCCTGGGCGGGCGCGTCATCCTCGACCGCGCCAGCGCCGCGCTGCCCCCGCGTGCCCGCGTGGGCCTCATCGGCCGCAATGGCGCGGGCAAGTCCACGCTCATGAAGACCATTATCGGCCAGATCGATCCCGATGATGGCAGCCTGGACATGCCACGCGCGACTCGCATGGGCTATATCGCGCAGGAAGCGCCGAGCGGCACCGCGACGCCGTTCGACACTGTGCTCGCCGCCGATGCCGAGCGCGCCGCCCTGCTCACCGAGGCGGAAACCTGTACCGATCCAGATCGGCTGGGCGACCTGCACGAGCGCCTCATCGCCATCGATGCCTATGGCGCGCCGGCTCGCGCCGGCCGCATCCTGGTGGGCCTGGGCTTCGATGAGGAAATGCAGCAGCGTCCGCTCGACAGCTTCTCGGGCGGCTGGAAGATGCGCGTGGCGCTAGGCGCCCTGCTCTTCTCCGAACCGGACCTGTTGCTGCTCGACGAGCCCTCCAACCATCTCGACCTCGAAGCGACGCTGTGGCTGGAGAATTTCCTCAAGGACTATCGCGGCACCGTGCTCGTCATCAGCCATGAGCGCGACCTGTTGAACAACGTGGTCGACCACATCCTCCACCTGGAGGGCGGCAAGGTGACGCTCTATCCCGGCGGCTATGATGCCTTTGAGCGCCAGCGCGCCGAGCGGCTCGCCCAGATCGCGGCCGCCCGCGAAAAGCAAGACGCCGAGCGCGCCAAGTTGCAGGACTATATCGCTCGCAATTCCGCGCGCGCCAGCACCGCCAAGCAGGCCCAGTCGCGTGCCAAAGCCCTGGCAAAGATGCAGCCCATCGCCGCTGCCATCGAGGACCCCAGCCTCTCCTTCGGCTTCCCTGATCCGCAGCCGCTGCGGCCGCCACTCATCACGCTCGACATGGCCGCGGTCGGCTATAACGAGACGCCGGTGCTCCAGCGCCTCAACCTGCGCATCGACCCGGACGACCGGATCGCGCTCCTTGGCCGCAACGGCAATGGCAAGACCACGTTCGCGCGCCTGCTCGCCGCTCAGTTGCCGGCGATGGAAGGTGCGATGCAAGCCAGCGCCAAGATGAACGTCGGCTATTTTACGCAGTATCAGGTGGAGGAGCTGGACGTGGACGAAACGCCGCTCGCCCACATGACGCGGCAGATGCCCGGCGCCACACCTGGTGCGGTGCGCGCGCAGCTCGGCCGCTTCGGCTTCTCGGGCGAGCGGGCCACGCAGAAGGTCGGTTCGCTCTCGGGCGGCGAGCGCGCGCGGCTGGCATTAGCCCTCATCACCCGCAACGCCCCGCATCTCCTCATCCTCGACGAGCCGACCAACCATCTCGACGTCGATAGCCGCGAGGCGCTGGTGCAGGCGCTCAACGGTTATTCCGGCGCAGTGGTGATCGTCAGCCACGATCGCCACATGATCGAACTGGTTGCCGAGCGGCTGGTGCTGGTCGACGGTGGCCGCGCGCGCGAATTTGAAGGCTCGGTGGAGGATTATACCGATTTCGTGCTTGGCCGAGGCAGCGCCGGCGGGAGCAACGCGTCCAAAGCGGACCGCAAGGCCGATAAGCGTGCGGCAGCGCAGGCCCGCGCCGAAGCGCAGCAACTGCGCAACCGCGCCAAGACGCTGGAAAAGGAACTGGCCGATCTCACGGCGAAGCGCAGCGCCATCGACGCTGCCCTGTTTGACCCCAAGACAGCCGCCCCCGATCTGGCGAAGCTTACCATGACCGACCTCATGCTCCGCCGCGCCGAGCTGGAGAAGCGCATTGATGCCGCCGAAGCCGCCTGGCTGGAAGCGAGCGAAGCGCTGGAGACGCTTGCGGCCTAGCGACTGCTGGTCTCGAGCGGCATCGGTGCCGATCCCGCATGCACACGCCGAATAGGGGGCCGAGAACGCACATATCCGGTCCCGGCAAACGCGCGGCGTTCAAGCCGAATCGAGGACCGCTCAGGCACCGTTCGGGAACCAAACGCTACCCCGGCGGTTGCCTCAAGCGCATTTGCAGCAACAAGGGGACCCTTATGCGCACCGCTCTCGTTATTGGTCTGGCCATCGGCGCCGCCTGCCTCTCGGCTTGTAGCGACAATTCGCGGCAGGAGACGCGGGAAGCCGGCAACGCCGTCGCGACGGACATCGGGAACGCCAGCGACAGCGCCGCCAATGCCGGTCAAAGCGCGCTCGACAATGCCGACGCCGCACTCGACCGCGCTGCGGATGAGACCGGCGCCGCACTCGACCGCGCCGGAGATCGGCTGGAGGAAGCCGCAGATAAGGCCGGCGATGCCGCCCGCAGCGCACGGGACGCAACAGGCCGCGCACTGGAGAATACCGGCGAGGCAATCCAGCGCTGAGGCATAGGGTTGCGCTTGCGGATCGTGGCCCGGTGGGCAGTTCCTCGCCATGCCAGACCTTTGCTGGCGACAGAGGAGGATGATCGTCCTCCTGTTCTGAAGCAGACCGTCAACCGCCGGTGATCGCTGAGTTCTATTGGGCCCGGCTTTTGCGACCCAGCTTTCTGGGGTGACGCGCAAGATCGCCTGAAAGCTTGTGCGTGGACGCCCTGGGCTCCTGCCTGCGCAGGAGCACAGGGGTCATCTCACCCTCAGGCCGCGCGCGATGGCTCCTCGCCGTAAAGAGAGCGTCAGGGCGGCCCGTCCGGCCGGTCGGTGCGGACGGCAGTGCGGGCCATTAGGCATCGTGCGACCCGTTCTGCCGAAGCACTAACTGCGTCTGGAAGCGCCGCTGAGTCGCCTCCGCCCCCGTCCTCATCGGCAGGCTGACGACACCGCGCGCCCTCATCCACACACCGGAACCGCCCGGCGCCCTTCTCCGGCGCCGGCCCTTCGAGCGCTAGTCCCGGAACTGCCCGGCGATTTCCAACATTCGGATCGCCGCCTTGGCCGCTTCGCCGCCCTTGTCCTTCTGCGCGGGGTCGGCGCGGACCAGCGCCTGATCCTCGTTTTCCACGGTGAGGATGCCGTTGCCGATGGCGATGCCGTCCATCGCCAGGGCCATCAGGCCACGCGCGCTCTCGTTGGAGACGATCTCGAAATGATAGGTCTCGCCGCGCATCACCACGCCGAGCGCCACGAAGCCGTCATAACGCCCACTCTCGGCGGCCATGGCGATCGCCCCGGGGATTTCCAGCGCGCCGGGCACGGTCAGCACGTCCGCCTTGTGCCCTGCGGCGTCCAGCGCCGCCTTGGCGCCCGCGACGAGCATGTCATTGAGATGCGCATAGAAGCGCGCTTCGACGATCAGAAATCTGGCCATGATTACTCCTGAGGCAAGCCGTTGCGGGCGAGCGATCCGCCCTCATATCGGGATTCGTGGCTGACGTCGCGCGCAGCCCAATCAGGCAGCGTCACCGCGTGCAGATCATGCGCGTCCACGCACTCGATCTCGGCCAGCGCCAGACCGGCAAGCGCTCCATCGAACCGATCGAGCCAATAGACATGCGGGCCGGAGCGGACCTCGTAACGGCGCTTGACGATGGGCCGCGCGAGCGGATCGGCGCTGTCATATTTGCGGGTGAGCTTCAGTGCGGAGGCGCCGGACGCCAGGTCGGTCATCCGCCGCAGCCGCAGCCGCGTGCCGTCGATATAGCGGTCTTCGATGCGGATGCAGCGCGTGGCCGCATCCTCGGGCGTCGCACCGGTCCGCACCAGCCAGCGCCGCTCGCGTTCGATATGCGCATATTTGGGCGCATGCGCCTCGTCGGCCATGGTGCGCAGGAGCATGCCGCTACGCCGCAGACCGATCGCTGTCGTCCAAGCCTGCATCGCCGACGTCGATCGCGCGCTCGCCCACGACGGCCAGCTCATAGCCATCGAGCGCGACGAGATTGTGGTGGCTGTTGGTGAGCAGGATCATGTCGTGCACGCCCAGCTCGGAGAGGATCTGCGCGCCCACGCCATAATCGCGTAGCTCGTCGAGCACGCGCGTCGTCTGCGCCGCGCCCTCGCTGCGCGCGCTCAGCATGCGGGTGTAGCGGTCCGGCTCGGGGCGGTTGATGAGCACGACAACGCCATTTCCTTCTTCTGCGATCATCCCCATGGAGCGGGCCAGCAAACCGGCGCGTGCGCCTTCCTCGCCGAAGATATCGCTGAAGAAATCGATCTGATGCATGCGCACCAGCGTCGGCTGGTCGGGCGAGACATGGCCCTTCTGCAAGGCCACCTGCTCGGTGCCGTTGGCGCGATTGAAGAAGCTGATGGCGCGCCATTCGCCGCCCCAGCGGCTGGTGAAGCGGGCTTCGGCCCGGCGCACCACCAGATGATCGTTGCGGCGGCGATAGGCAATGAGGTCGCGAATGGTACCGATCTTCAGGCGATGCTTGCGCGCGAAAGCCATGAGATCGTCCAGCCGCGCCATCGTGCCGTCGTCGTTCATGACCTCGCAGATCACGCCGGAGGGGTTGAGACCCGCGAGCCGGGCGACATCCACTGCGGCCTCGGTATGGCCGGCCCGCACCAGCACGCCGCCATCCTGCGCGACCAGCGGAAAGACATGGCCGGGCGTCACCAGGTCCTGCGCCCCTTTGGAGGCATCGATGGCGACGGCAACGGTCCGCGCGCGGTCGGCGGCACTGATGCCGGTGGAGACGCCCTCGCGCGCCTCGATGGAGACGGTAAAGGCAGTCTGGTGACGCGTGCCATTGTGGGCGCTCATCAGGTGGAGGCCGAGCTGCGCGACGCGCTCCTGCGTCAGCGACAGGCAGATGAGGCCGCGCCCGTGCGTGGCCATGAAATTGATCGCATCGGGCGTCGCCATCTGCGCGGGAATGACGAGATCGCCCTCATTCTCCCGGTCCTCGTCGTCGACCAGGATGAACATGCGCCCATTGCGCGCCTCGTTGATGATCTCTTCCGGGCTGGCCAGTGCCGTGCCGTGCTCGCGCGCGTAAAGATAGGCCTCCAGCTTGCCGAGCGTGTCGGCCGTGGGATTCCAGTCGGCATCCTCCAGCTTGCGCAGGCTGTTGGCATGGAGCCCGGCGGCACGGGCCAGGCCAGAGCGGGAGAGCGTGCCCTCGCGCACCAGGCCACGGATCTTTTCGATAAGGTCACTGCTCATGGCGGCGCCAAATATCACATTGTAATGTGATCCTCCAAGCGGATTTTTCACACTCGCGCGGCGCAACCCCTCTTTTTCATCGGCGCCAAAACCGCTTTGCCCGTCAGGCGGCAAAGGCAGCGTGATCGCGCATGCGGGCGAGATAGCGGGCGAGAACGTCGATCTCCAGATTGACCGGCGCGCCCGCTTGCAACCGGCCCAGCGTCGTCACCGCGAACGTATGCGGGATGAGATTGACGCCGAAGCTGGTGCCGCCGTCCACATCGCGCACTTCGTTGACCGTCAGCGAGACGCCGTCGACCGCGATCGAGCCTTTCGGCGCGATATGCGGTGCCAGATCGTCCGGCACACGGATCGATACGCGGTGCGAATCACCCTGCGCTGTGATGCTCTCCACTTCGCCAATACCGTCGACATGGCCCGTGACGATGTGGCCGCCGAGCTCATCGCCGACCTTGAGCGCCCGCTCCAGATTCACCGTGGCGCCTTCCGCCCAGGCCCCCCGCGCCGTGCGGCTCACCGTCTCGGCGGACAGGTCCACCGCGAACCAGTCCGCGCCCTTCTCCACCACTGTCAGGCAGCAGCCCGAGCAAGCGATCGATGCACCGATCGCCACGCTCTCCATGTCATAATGGCACCCGATGACGAGCCGCAAGTCGCCGCGCTGCTGGGCCGTGCGGATCGTGCCGATGTCGGAGATGATGCCGGTGAACATGTGCGCCGAGCCTAGCCTCTTGAAGTGCCGTCGGTTGGGACAGCGTTGCGTTACACGGGCTGATTATGCCGCCCGCGTGCGTTCGTAAACCTCGAGCATGTCCACGCCCAGCCGGCGGATTTCGCCCAGGCGCCAGCGGCCATGCGCCGCAGCGAGGCCATCGAGGCCGATGTCGCCCAGCGCGGCCTTGCCCGCGCCGATCAGCAGCGGCGCGCGATAGAGCAGCAAACGGTCCACCAGATCGGCGGCCAGGAAGGCGGCGGCGGCTTCCGCCCCGCCCTCGACCAGCAGATGATCGCCCGGCAGAGCGCCCACGTCTTCCGGCGCGCGCAGGTGCAGCCAGCCCTCGGGCGCCGCGCCGTCCCGGCTCAGCAGCACGGGCCGGGGTGAGCGCGCTTCCAGGCCGGGCAGGCGCACGTCGAGCCGGGGCGCGTCAGCCGCCAGCGTGCCGCGTCCCACCAGAATCAGCTCATGCTGCGCACGCTCGAGATGCGCGTGGGCCCGCGCCGCATTGCCCGTGATCCACCGGCTGGTGCCGTCGGCCAGCGCAATCTGCCCGTCGAGCGATGTCGCGAGCTTCAGCGTCACGATCGGCCGGCCATGCGTCCGCCGCATGAAAAAGCCGGCCATTGCCGCCCGCGCCTCGTCCGCCAGCGCGCCGCTCTGCACCACGATTCCGGCCGCACGCAGCCGGGCGATGCCGGCGCCATCGGTGCGCGGATCGGGATCGCCCGCCGCGATCACCACCCGCGCGATGCCCGCCGCGATCAGCAGGTCCGTGCAGCAGGGGCCGCGCGCGGAGCGATGTGCGCAAGGTTCCAGACTCACATAGGCCGTGCCACCGCGCGCCGCCGCCCCGGCCTGATCGAGCGCCATGGCTTCGGCATGGGGGCGGCCTCCCGGCTGCGTCCAGCCGCGTCCCGCGACGCGACCCTGCGCATCGAGAATGAGGCAGCCGACATTGGGGTTGGGGGCAGTGCGCCCGCGTCCGCGCCGGGAGAGCGCGATGGCGGCGGCGAGCCAGCTCCGGTCGTCAGGGCGCGCGGACAGCATCTCAGGGCGCCTTGGCGCCCGCATCCTTTACCGCCGCCGGGGCTTTGCCCTGCGCAGCCTCGCGCGCGAGCGCCTCGGCGAGCCGTTCCTCAAGCCGCTTCTGGACCGCCGCGATGATCGCCTTGCGCTGCTCGCGATTCTTCGCTTCCTCCTCGCGCCACTCGATGCCCACCATGTCGGCCACGCGCTGGAAGCGCTCCTGCCGCTTCTCCAGGCCCGCTTCATAATTGGCGAGGTCGACCATCTGCCGGCGGATGATGTCGCTGTCGCGCCGGTCAGCCATCCAGCTCTCCACATAGATGATCTCGCGCTCCTTGGGCGGCAGGCGCGAATCCATCTGGAAGGCCCAGATGATCAGGAATGTGAGCGCGGCGGAGAGACCCAGCAGACCCCATCGATGCGGCCGGTCCGGCGAGAACATCAACTTGAGATCCGCGAAGGCGCTGCGCGGCGACACGGGACGCGGGAAGATCGACATGGCGCCTAGATAGGCTCTTCACGCCATGGATGCAAAGCCGGGACGTGCATTGCGACGAGCCGTGAACCAATCTCCCCGGCGCCCTCTCAGGCAGCCGGCGCCATCGCGGCGGCTCGCAGCCGGCCCTGTGCCCGCGCGCGGCCGATCAGCGGCAGCAGCGCGGCCATGTCCGGCCCATGATCCTGGCCGGTCAGCGCCCGACGCAGCGGAAGGAACAGCGCGCGGCCCTTGCGCCCTGTCGCCGCCTTGAGCGCGCCGGTCAGCGCGTGCCACGGGTCGGCACCCCAGATGTCGGCTCCCTCCAGCAGGACTGCCGCCTGTCCCACGAACGCACGGTCGTCGGCATCGAGCACCGGCGGCGGGATCTCGCCGGCCAGCACCACCACCCAGTCTGCGGCCTGCGATAATGTCGCCAGATTGGGCTGTACCACGAGCCAGGCCTGCGCTGTGATCGCCGCCGGCAGCCGATCCGCCACGGCCTCATAAGGGAGGCTGTGGATGATCTTCTGGTTGAGCGCGGCCAGCTCCTCCTCGGAAAAGCGCGCGGGCGCGCGACTGAAATGCGCGAAATCGAACCGCGCGATCAGTGGCGCCATGTCGGCCACGGGCTCGACGGGATCGCTGGTGCCCAGCCGGGCGAGCAGCGCCGCAAGCGCGATGGGCTCGATGCCCGCCTCGCGCAGCGCGCCCATACCGAGCGAGCCCAGCCGCTTGGAGAGCTTGCCTTCAGCGCCGACCAGCAGCGCCGTATGGGCGAAACGCGGCAGATCGGCGCCCAGCGCCGCGAACATCTGCACCTGCGCGGCGGTGTTGGAGACATGATCCTCGCCGCGCAGCACATGCGTGACGCCCATGTCGACATCGTCGATGACGCTGGGCAGCATGTAGAGCCAGCTCCCGTCCGCGCGCCGGATGACCGGATCGGAGAGCAGGCGCGGATCGAACTGCTGGTCGCCGCGCACCAGATCCGTCCAGACGATGGGCGATTCATGATCGAGCCGGAAGCGCCAGTGCGGCGTCTCGCCCGCAGCCTCCTTTGCGGCAATCTCGTCGGCGGTCAGGGCGAGCGCGGCGCGGTCGTAGACCGGCGGCAGGCCGCGCCCGAGCAGCACCTTGCGCTTCAAATCCAGCTCCTGCGCCGTCTCGAAGCAGGGATAGACCCGGCCGGCATCGCGCAACGCAGCGAACTTCGCCTCGTAGAGCGCGAACCGCTCGGACTGGCGCACTTCTCCGTCCATCGACAGGCCCAGCCAGGCGAGATCGGCACGGATGCCTTCGACGAAGCGCTCTTCGCTGCGCTCCCGGTCCGTATCGTCGATGCGCAGCAGGCACGTGCCCCCCATCGCGCGCGCAAACAGCCAGTTGTGCAGCGCGGTGCGGACATTGCCGACATGAAGCGCGCCAGTCGGCGCAGGAGCGAAGCGGGTGACAACGGTCATGGATCAGCTCAGGCGGTGCGGAAGGCATTGGTGATGGGATAGCGCCGGTCGCGGCCGAAACTGCGGCCACCCAGCTTCACGCCCGGCGGCGACTGGCGGCGCTTGTATTCGGCCACATAGAGCAACCGCTCGACGCGCGCGACCGTTGCCCGGTCGAAGCCGGCGGCGACGAGCTGGTCTACCGACTTCTCCTGCTCGACGAGGCCGTAGAGAATAGGGTCCAGAACGTCATAAGGCGGCAGACTGTCTTCGTCCTTCTGGTTCTCGCGCAGCTCGGCGGTCGGCGGCTTGGCGATGACCCGCTCGGGCATCACTGGCCCATCAGGCCCCAGCGCCAGCCCCGGCCGGTTGGCGTTGCGCCAGCGCGAGAGGGCGAAGACAGTGGTTTTGTAGGCATCCTTGAGCACCGAATAGCCTCCGGCCATGTCACCATAGAGCGTGGCATAGCCGACGCTCACTTCGCTCTTGTTGCCAGTGGTGAGCAACATGGGGCCAAACTTATTGGAGAGCGCCATCAGCGTCACGCCGCGCACGCGCGACTGGATATTTTCCTCGGTGAGGTCCGCGCTTCGTCCCTCGAAAGCGGGGGCGAGCATGGCGTCGAACGCCTCCACCGCCGGGCCGATGGGAATGGTGTCGAGCCGGCAGCCGAGCAACCGCGCGCAGTCCGCCGCATCGTCCAGGCTCTCCTGGCTGGTGAAGCGCGAGGGCATCATCACGCACCACACCTTGTCCGCGCCCAGCGCGTCCACGGCGATGGCGGCCGAGAGCGCGCTGTCGATGCCGCCCGACAGGCCCAGCACCACGCCGGGGAAGCGGTTGCGCGCCACATAGTCGCGCAGGCCCACCAACATAGCGTGGTAGATGTCGGCAGGAGACTCGTCGAGCGCGTGGATTTCTCCGGGATTGCAGCGCCAACCGCCGCCCGCCGGGTCCGCCGTCCAGTCGGTGAGGACCAGCGCCTCCTCCCAGTCCGGCAGGCGATGGGCCAGGCTGCCGTCGCCATTGAGCACGAACGAGGCGCCGTCGAACACCAGCTCGTCCTGCCCGCCCACGCGATTGAGATAGGCAATCGGCAGGCCGGTCTCGCGCACCCGCGCGGCACAGACGGCCTGTTCACGCAAATCGTCCTTGTCCGCCTCGAACGGACTGCCGTTGACGTTGATGAAGAACTGCGCGCCGCGTTCCTTGAGATGCGCCACCACGAAGGGAAACCAGATGTCCTCACAGATCGGCAGACCAATCTTCACGCCGCGAAAGTCCACTGGCTCAGGCAGCGGGCCGGGCACGAACAGGCGCTTCTCATCGAACGTGCCGTAATTGGGCAGTTCGCGCTTCTGCCGGATCGCAGCGATGCGCCCGTCTTCCAACAGCGCGACGCAGTTGAAGAGCACGTCGGCATTGGCGATCACCGTGCCCACCAGCATGGCCGGCCCGCCGTCCGCCGTCGCTTCAGCCAGGCGGCGCAGTTCAATTTCCGCACGCGCGGCGAGCGCAGGCTTGAGCACAAGGTCCTCGGGCGGATACCCTACGAGCTGCAATTCGGGATAGACGATGAGGTCTGCGCCCGCCGCCCGCGCCGTCTCGCGCCAGGCCAGCATGGCATCGGCATTGCCCTTGAGGTCCCCCATGGCCTGGTTGATCTGTGCGAGGGCGATGCGGAGCGATTGCGTCATGGGCAGCCTCTAGAACAAGCGGACGCAAATCAGAACCCCGTCTTTGCAGGCCCGGTTCCACCCGATGCGCCGTCATGAAGGGGACGAAGGCCTTTTCACAACGCGTCCGCGCCGCTAGAGCGTACGCGAGCCAAAATCTCCGCAGGGTGCAGCATGAAGATCATATCAGGCAACGGCAATCTGCCGCTCGCGCAGGCCATCGCCTCTTATGTCGAGCTGCCGCTCACCAATTGCAGCGTCCGCCGCTTCGCCGACGAGGAAGTGTTCGTCGAGATTCACGAGAACGTGCGCGGCGAGGATGTGTTCGTCATCCAATCGACCAGCTATCCGGCGAACGACAACCTGATGGAGTTGCTCATCATGATCGATGCGCTCAAACGCGCGTCGGCGCGGCGCATCACGGCAGTGCTCCCTTATTTCGGCTATGCGCGGCAGGATCGTAAACCCGGCCCCCGCACACCCATTTCGGCCAAGCTCGTCGCCAATCTCATTACCGTCGCCGGCGCTAACCGCGTGCTGTCGGTCGATCTCCATGCGGGGCAGATTCAGGGCTTCTTCGACATTCCCACCGACAATCTGTTCGGCGCGCCGGTCATGTCGGCGGACATCCAGGCTCGTTTCCCGCAGGACAATCTCACGGTCGTCTCGCCCGACGTGGGCGGCGTGGTACGCGCCCGCGCACTCGCCAAGCGGCTTGATAACGCGCCGCTGGCCATTGTCGATAAGCGCCGCGAGCGGGCAGGCGAATCGGAAGTGATGAACATCATCGGCGACGTGAACGGCCGCTTCTGCGTGCTGGTGGACGATATCGTCGATTCGGCCGGCACGCTGTGCAACGCTGCCCAGGCGCTCAAGGAAGCCGGCGCGGTCGATGTGGTCGCCTATGTGACTCATGGCGTGCTCTCGGGCGGCGCGGTGGCACGCGTGGGCAACTCGCAACTGCGAGAGCTGGTCATCACCGACACCATCCTCGCGACCGACGGCATTCTCCAGTGCGCCCGCATTCGCCAACTGCCCATCGCGCCGCTGCTGGGTGAGGCCATTCGCCGCATCGCAGACGAAAGCTCGGTCAGCTCGCTGTTCGATTGACTCGCCGGGCGCGGCACGAGCCTGTCCGTGCCGCCAGGAGAACGCCATGACCGCCCCTCGCCTGCCCGGCCCGGACCACGCCCCCTTCGTCCTGCTGGACGATGCGAGCGCGGATGGCGTCAGGGGCGGCGCGGCACTGCTGTTCCGCGACCCGGTGGGTGTGGTGCGTGCCGACCGCATGAGCGAGGTGCTGCCCGCCCTCGCCGAGGTCGCGCGCGCCGCCGACTATGGCCTGCACGCCGCCGGCTACATGAGCTACACCGCCGGCCACGCTTTCGAGCCGCGCCAGGCCGGCTATACGCCACGTGAGGGCGATACCGGGCCGCTGCTCTGGTTCGGCCTATTCGAGAAGCCCGCCACTCTCCCCGCCGGCGCCGTGCAGGATCTGCTGCCCGCGCCCGATCCGCTCGCCACAGGCGCCGTCACGCCGATGATCGGTCGCGCAGACTATGAGCGCGCCATCGGCAAGGTGCTGGACTATATCGTCGCCGGCGACATCTATCAGGCCAATCTCACTTTCCTTGCCGCAGTGGACTTTCCCGGCGATCCGCTAGCAGCCTATGCCGCGATCCGCCCGCGCCAGCGCGCCGGCCATGGCGCGCTCATCCGCCATGACGGGCGGCACATCCTTTCCTTCTCGCCCGAGAGCTTCTTCGCGCTGGAGAGCGGGCGCATCGTCACCCGGCCCATGAAGGGGACTGCGCGCCGCATGGCCGATCCGGCGCTCGATGCGGCCGCCATGGCCGAGCTGGCGGCGGACCCCAAGCAGCGCGCCGAGAATCTCATGATCGTGGACCTGCTGCGCAACGACATTTCGCGCGTGGCGGTGCCCGGCAGCGTGCGCGTACCCGCTCTCTTCACGGTCGAGACCTATCCCACCATCCACCAGATGGTCTCTGCGGTGGAAGGCCAGGTACGGCCCGGCGTGACAGCGGACGAGGTGATCCGCGCGCTCTTCCCCTGCGGGTCCATCACCGGGGCGCCAAAGATGCGGGCCATGGAGGTGATCGCGGAGGTAGAACGCTACGGCCGCGGGCTCTATACGGGCAGCATTGGACACATCGCACCGGATGGCCGGGCTCGGTTCAATGTTGCGATCCGAACCATTTCGGTGGAAACTTGCGCCCGCCATGGCGTGTTGGGGCTGGGCTCAGGCGTGGTCGCCGACAGCCAGCCTGCGGCCGAATGGCAGGAATGTCTCGATAAATCGCGCTTCGTCGCGGCGCAATGAAGGAGGGGGCTTGGGGGACGTAGGAAATCTTGTGGCGTCCGCCGCGCGCTTTGACCTCATCGAGACAATGGCCTTCGACCCGGAGAACGGCCTGCCGATGCTCGATCTTCATCTCGCGCGCCTTGGCCGCAGCGCCGATACGCTCGGGTTCCGGTTCGACAGGCATGCGCTGCGCAACGAACTTCAGGCCGCCACCTTCGCGCTTTCGGCCCCCGCGCGGGTGCGGGTGCTGCTGGGACCGGAAGGCGCGATGGCCGTTGAGGTGGGCGAGCGCCGCGCCTGGCCACAGGCGATCGTGCCGGTCAGTCTCCAGCGCCGCACCTTGGCCGCCGACGACATCCGCCTGTGCCACAAGACCACGGATCGGCAGCATTATGACGCCGCCCTCAAGGCCGGCGGCACCTATGAAGTCCTGCTGGTCGATGCCGAAGGCTATCTTACCGAGGGCTGCTTCTCGACCGTCTTTGTCGAACGCGGCGACAAGCTGCTGACGCCGCCGCTGCGCCGGGGCCTGTTGCCCGGCGTGCTACGCCAGAATCTCATCGACCTGGGCGAGGCGGTTGAGGCCGACCTCAAGCCCATCGACCTGGAGGACGGCTTCTTCATCGGCAATGCCTCGCGCGGCATGGTTGCCGCGACGCTGGTTGCGCCCAAGGGCTGAGGCGATTATGGAGCGCGCCGTCCGGCCTGCATGTCGGACGCACACCTCGCCCCGTTCCAGATCAGGAGAAGACAATGTCCCGGACGTCCGCGGCCCTCGGCCGTATCCAGCCCAGCGCGACGCTCGCCATGACCGACAAGGTCATCGCCCTGAAGCGCGAGGGCAAGGACATTATCGGACTCTCCGCGGGCGAGCCGGACTTCGATACGCCTGATTTCGTGAAGGAAGCGGCGATCGAGGCGATCCGCAAGGGCCAGACCAAGTACACCAATGTCGACGGCACCGCCGAGCTGAAGGACGCGATCGCCGCCAAGTTCAAGCGCGACAACGACCTCGTCTATGCGCCGGGCCAGATCAGCGTGAACTCGGGCGGCAAGCACACGCTGTTCAACGCACTGGTCGCCACCGTCGAAGCGGGCGACGAGGTCATCATCCCGGCGCCCTACTGGGTGAGCTATCCCGACATCGTGAACTTCGCGGGCGGCACGCCGGTCATCGTCTCGGCAGGCGCGAACCAGCTTTACAAGATCAAGCCCGAGCAACTCGAAGCGGCGATCACGCCGAAGACGCGCTGGGTGCTGCTGAATTCGCCTTCCAACCCGACGGGCGCGGCCTATTCGGGCGAGGAGCTGCTGGCGCTGGGCGAGGTGCTGCGCCGCCATCCGCATGTCATGATCCTCACCGACGACATGTACGAGCACGTCTGGTACGCGCCGACGCCTTTCAAGACGATCGCGCAAGTCTGCCCGGATCTTTATGAGCGCACGCTCACGGTCAACGGTTGCTCCAAGGCCTACTCGATGACCGGCTGGCGCATCGGCTTTGCCGGCGGCCCGCAGTGGATCATCAAAGCGATGGCCAAGCTGCAATCGCAGTCGACCTCCAACCCCTGCTCGATCAGCCAGGCAGCGGCCACGGCCGCGCTCAACGGCGACCAGAGCTTCCTCATCGAGCGCAACGAGGCGTTCCGCAAGCGGCGCGACCTGGTCGTGGCGATGCTGAACGACGCGCCGGGCGTCCATTGCCCCACGCCCGAAGGCGCCTTCTACGTCTATCCGGACGTGTCGGGCTGCATGGGCAAGACTACCCCCGATGGCCGCAAGATCGAGACGGACGAAGACCTCATCAGCTATTTCCTGGAAACGAAGGGCGTGGCGGCCGTGCATGGCGGCGCCTTCGGCTTGGCCCCGGCCTTCCGCGTGAGCTACGCGACCTCGGAAGCCATCCTGCGCGATGCCTGCACGCGCATCCAGGAAGCCTGCGCAGCGCTGAAATAAAGGCGGGCGTCGCCCTTATTCGCTCCTTCTCATGGGAGGAGGGGCAAGGGGGCAGTGCCGATGCACGATCCTATCACTCTCGGCGAACCGGTCCAGCACCGCCCCCAGCCTCTCCTCTGAAGAGGCTGGGGCTTTTGTGCCCTGGCCGCGCTGCGCATTGTCCATTCCGCCAAACGGAAAAAACCCTCGCCCGGGGGAGCGAGGGTTTCCTGTTTGGTCCTTCGAAAGGGTTGACCCCCGACACGATGGGGACTGTTGGGTGCCGGGGGCCATATGACCGGCGACGGTGGACCAGAACCGTCGCCGATCAAGTTGGGAACCGCTGATCTTAGCGGAGCAGGCTCAGCACGCCCTGCTGCGACTGGTTCGCCTGGGCAAGCATCGCGGTCGACGCCTGGCTGAGGATCTGGTTCTTGGCCAGCGCGGTCGACTCTGCCGAGAAGTCCGCATCCTCGATCCGCGACCGGGCATCCGAGAGGTTCGTGATCTGCGAGCTGAGGCTGTTCACCGTCGTCTCGAGACGGCTCTGGATACCGCCCAGGGTGGCGCGGTTGGACGAGACCGTGTTGATCGCGTCTTCCAGGGTCTTCAGCGCGGCCTGCGCATTTTCCTGCGTATCGACGTCGAAGTCGGCGTCTTCGAGGCCCAGGGCCTCCAGGTTGGTGGCCGCGATCTCGACGTCAACGGTCTGGCCCTTGCTGGTGCCGGTCTGGATCGAGATCTTGACCGCAGTGGTCGTGCCCGCGCCAGCCGTGCCGCCCGAGCCGTTCAGCAGGTTGATGCCGTTGAAGGTGGTGCGCTCGGCGATGTCGCCGATCTGCTTCTTGAGCTGATCGACTTCAGCCTTGATACCTTCGCGGTCCTTCTGCTCGACGGTGCCCGAGGACGCCTGGACAGCCAGCTCACGCATACGCTGCAGGATGTTGGACACTTCGCCCATTGCGCCTTCGGCGACCTGGGTGAGCGAGATGCCGTCGTTGGCGTTGCGCGAAGCAGCGCTCAGACCGCGAATTTCGGCAGTCATCTTGGTGGCGATGGCGAGGCCGGCGGCGTCGTCCTTGGCCGAGTTGATGCGCTTGCCCGAGGAGAGGCGCTCCATGGCCTGCTGCAGGCCGAGGTTCGCGGACGTCGTGGCATTCTGCGCGCGAAGGGCAGAAACATTGGAAGCGATAACAGTCATGTGGAAGTCCTTTCCCGCTCTTTGTGGGTCGCTGCCATGCGGCATCGGCGGCCTCGAAGGTCCAGAACGGATCCTGCCGGGAAAGCTTAAGGGACTATCGCAAAATTTTTTTGCGCCCCTCTGCCGGCGCCCCTCGCGCGCGAATCTATATATCGGACATCGTGCGCGCGAGGCGCATCCCGACATCGACAGCCCACCCGGCACTGCGCCCGCGCAGCCGGCCGGCACGATTTTGCCGGCCTCCGGCAAGGCCTCGCCGTGCTTAACGGAATGATAAGGATTTCAGCACAGATTGCAGACATCGAAAGGGGGTCTGCGCTCGGGGGAGTCCAGGCCGAGACATTTTGGGGATGAGCGCATGTTGCCTGTCGACATGAGCCAGCGCGTCCACCGGCTGTTGCCGGGCCTGGAAGCGTGGCTTGATACCGCCTGCTATAGCGTCCGCGTGATCGGCGCAGACGCCCCGCGCGGCAAGACGACCGTTCGCATTCTCCTCGCCGAGGAAATCGCCCACGCCACCTGCCGCGACGTGCTGATCGAATGGCATGCGAGCGATACGGACCGCACACCCCGCCTGATGCCGGCGGCCGACGGCTACCCCGCACGCATCGCCTTTGGCTCGGCGGATTGCGCCATGGCCTTTGCCCTCATCGCCGAGACGCTGCGCCCCGAGCGCATGCCGGCCGTGGGCGACGAAAGCAGCGCCACGCTAATGCGCCTTGCCGCGCGCATCGCCGCCAGTGATGCGACTGTGCTCATCCAGGGCGAGACCGGCACCGGCAAGGAAGGCATCGCCCGCTTCCTGCACGATCATTCACCCCGCGCGGAGAGGGATTTCATTGCGGTCAACTGCGCCGCCCTGCCCGAGACAATGATGGAGGCCATGCTCTTCGGCCACAAGAAGGGCAGCTTCACCGGCGCCGGACAATCCTCAGACGGCCTGTTCCTGGCCGCAAATGGCGGCACGCTGTTCCTCGACGAGATCGCCGAGCTGCCGCTGGCGCTCCAGGCCAAGCTGCTGCGCGCCCTGCAGGAGGGCGAAGTCCTCCCCGTCGGTGCGACCCACCCCATCCCGGTCGACGTGCGTGTGATCGCTGCCGGTAACCGCGACCTGGCCACCGAATCCGAGGCTGGCCGCTTCCGAGCGGACCTCTACTGGCGGCTTAACGTAATGCCGCTGCACCTGAAGCCGCTGATCGAGCGGCCCGGCGACATCGCCGCCATCACCGCCGCCTTCTTGCGGCGCCACCAGGGCATCGGCTTCAATGCCGCCGCACCCTTCGCCTGGCCCACGGCCGCCGCAATGCAGCGTCTGATGGCGCATGGCTGGCCCGGCAATGCCCGCGAGCTCGGCAATGTCCTCCAGCGCGCCATCGTGCTGCGCGAGGGCGACCGGATCGAAGCGGACGACCTCAATCTCGCCGGCCCCGCCGCGCCCGCGCCGGCACCCCGACCCGCCGCCACTGCGACCCTGCAGGATGTGGAGCGCGCCTCGCGCATCGACGCCATTCGGGCCGCGCTACGCGACACCGGCGGCCATCGCGCTCGCGCTGCCCGCCTGCTCGGCATTTCGGAGCGGACTCTGCGCTACCGCCTCGCCGAAATGCGTGACCTCGCGGTCGCGAACTGAACGCAAAGGACGACTAGACCATGGCCGGACTTTCCGTCGACAATGTGCTGGCGCTCCGCCAGTCGATCCTCCAGCGCAACAGCGCGCTTCAGGATGCCGCCGCCGCAGGCTCCACGCCCAGCGGCCCGGCCGCGCCCGCAGGCGGCGCAAACCAGGACAATTTCACGTCCGCCCTGCGCAACGCGCTCAGCGAGGTCAATGCCCTCCAGGCCGATTCCGCAGCGCAGGCCGAGGCCTTCGAACGCGGCGAAACGACCGATATCGCCGCGGTGATGCTTGCCAAGCAGCAGGCCTCGATCGGCTTCGAAACCACCCTTCAGGTCCGTAACAAGCTGCTGTCCGCCTACAAGGACATCATGAGCATGCCGGTGTGAGTGAGACGAGATGAGCGACGCGAACATCACCGTGGCGGACGGACAGGCCGCTCTTTCCTCCGGCCTCCCCGCCGTGCCAGCGGGCCGCCAGACAGGCGACATCGACGGCCTGCGGCTGCGGCTCAACGGCTTCCTGGAGCAGCCGGCCGTCAAGCGCAGCTTGCCGATGGCCGGCCTTCTGGGCGTGACGGCGCTTGCCGGCATGGCCTGGCTGGCGCTGCGCGAACCGCCGCAGCGCGACCTGTTCCGGGGCCTGCCGGATGCCGACAAGGCGGCCGTTGCGGACGTGCTGAGCAAGGCCGCCATTCCCTATGATTTCAATGAGTCCACTGGCGCTATCACCGTTGCTGAGGATGCCTATTTCAACGCCAAGATGAAACTGGCGGCCGCCGGCCTGCCCAAGAGCGCGCCGGATGGCGACACGTTGCTCTCCTCGCTGCCCATGGGCGCGAGCCGCGCCGTGGAGGGCGAGAAGCTGCGCACCGCGCGCGAAATGGATCTGGCCCGCACCATCGAGGCCATCGACGCTGTGGTACAGGCGCGCGTCCACCTGGCCGTCGCGCCACCCAGCGTCTTCCTGCGCGAGCGCACCAAGCCGACCGCCTCGGTCATGCTCCAGCTCGCCAGCGGACGGTCGCTCTCGGACAGCCAGGTGGATGCCATCGTGCATCTCGTGGCCTCTTCGGTGCCGGAGATGCAGCCGGAGGACGTGTCGGTGGTCGACCAGAACGGGCGCCTGCTGAGCCAGGGCTCGGGCACCGGCGCCGATACCGACCGCCAGATCCAGATCCAGGCGCGCATCGAGGATCGCTACCGGCAGGCGGTGACAGCGCTGCTGACGCCCATCGTCGGCGCCGATCGCTTCTCGGTCGAGGCACACGCGGAAGTGAATTTCGCCGAACGCCAGGCCACGCGCGAGACCTTCCCACAGGACGAGGCGCGCCTGCGCAGCGAAGCCGGAAGCTGGAACGCCGACCCCAACAACCCCGGTGTGCCCGGTGGCATTCCCGGCGCGCTCCAGCCCAACCCGCCGCCCACGCCAACCGCGCCGGGCACGCCGCCTCCGCCGCTCGCCGCGCAGGAAGCCGGCGCCGCGCAGGGCACCATGCCCGCCGTGCCGCCCGCGCCCACGGTCAAGACCGCCGAAACCTTCAACCGCGATTTCGCGCTGGGCCGCGAGGTCTCCGTGACCCGCGATGCCGTAGGCACGGTCCGCCGCCTCTCTATCGCCGTCGCACTCGATAACGGACCGGACGGTAAGGCCCGCACGCCGCAGGAAATCGCCGCACTGGAAGAGCTGGTCAAGGGTGCCGTCGGCTTCGATGCCTCGCGCGGCGACGTGGTCGCGCTCACCGCCCGCAAGTTCGCCGCGCCGGCCGACGCCGCCAATGTCACGCCCTGGTATGAGGCGAGCTGGGTTGACATGCTCGCGCGCAATGTCTCTGCCCTACTGGTCACACTGGTGCTCATCCTGGGTCTCGGCCGGCCGATATTGCGGCGCTGGACTCTTGCCAAGGCGGAGGCGCAGAACGCGCTCGCGGAGCGCAACCAGCAGCTTGGCACCGAGATCAAGGCGCAGCTCGCCCAGCAGGCCGCCGCCGATCCGGAACGCACGGTCACGCTCGACATGATCAGCGCCACCCATGACTATAGCGACCGCGCGGCGCTCATCCGCAACTTCGTGAAGCAGGACCCGGACCGCGCCGCCCTTGTCGTGCGCGATCTGCTCAGGGATGGAGCCAAGGCCGATGCCTGAAGGCACTCTGCGCGGCAGCGCTGCCGCCGCCGTCCTGCTCATGCTGTTCGATGAGGACGAGGCCGCCGAGATTCTCTCGCGCCTCGAACCGGAGGAAGTACGCCAACTCGGCTACGCCATGTATGACGTCGCAGATGTCGAGGTGGACGAGGTCAACCAAGCGCTCGACCAGTTCGTGCACAAGGCCAAGGGCCGGACCACCATCGGCTATGGCGCCAGCAAGCATATCCGTGGCGCCATGCACAAGGCGCTGGGGCCGGAGCGGGCCGATACGATGCTCGCAAAGATCACGCCGCCCACGCGCTCCAACAAGCTGGCCATGCTCAAATGGATGGAGCCGGCCGAGATCGTCTCGGTCATCGAGATGGAGCATCCGCAGATCATGGCCATCGTGCTGGCGCATCTTGATGCGACGGCGGCGGCTAGCGTGCTCCAGCTTTTGCCCTCCGACGTGCAGGACGATGTGGTCTATCGCGTCGCGACGCTCGGGCCGGTGAGCAGCGAGGCTATCGACGACCTGGAGCAGCTCTTCACACTGAGCCCGGCAACGCAGGCGCGCATCGGCGGCGGTCTCACCCGGCGCGGCGGCACGTCCGACGCGGCCGCGATCATGAACAACATCCGCAAGGATATGGAGCAGCGCATCATCAAGGCGCTGAACAAGCGCGACAAGCAGGTCGCCCAATCCATCGAGGACGAGATGTTCGTCTTCGAGAACCTGCTCGAGCTGAGCGAAAAGGACCTGGGGGCGCTCATGCGCTCGGTCGACAACGAGCAGCTCGTGGTGGCGCTCAAGGGCGCATCGGACATGCTGCGCACCAAGATCCTGGGCTGCATGTCCGCCCGCGCGGCTCAGTCCATCGAGGACGAAATGGAAGAGCGCGGCCCGATGCGGCTCACCGACGTGCTGGAGGCGCAGAAGGCGATCATCGCCGAGGCGCGCGGCATGGCCGACGACGGCGCCATCCTGCTCGGCGGGCGGAGCGACGATTATGTCTAGGATCTGGACGGCCGAGGACACGGCCGCCACGCCTCTGGGCGGCTTTGGCAGCTTCGGCTCGCTGGGCCGGCAGGCACCCGGTGCCTTCCGCTCCCTTTATGGCGAGGAAGAACCGGGCCGCGCCTGGCAGCCCGGTGGTCTGGGTGCCCGCGAGGACGCAGTCCCACCGCCCCCCCCACCCCCCGCGGCACCGGCAGTCGATCCCATCGAGGAAGCTGCGCGCGAGGCATTTCTTCAAGGTTTCCAGGAAGGTGATCGCCTCGCCCGCGAAGCTGCCGAGGCGGACAATGCGGCGCGCGCGCAGCTCGCCGAGGCTGTGCGGCTCATCGCCCAATCCGGCGAAGGAACGCTCGCGGCGATGCTCTCGCAGGCCGTGGTGCGGCTGGTGGGCCAGATCGTGGGCGAAGTCGCCATCGACGAGGCCGTGCTCAAGGCGCGCTGCGCCGCCGTCGCCGCGTGTATCGACGGCGAGGAGAGTCATGCCGTGCTGGAGGTCAATCCCGAGGACATGACGCTGCTGGAAGATGCGGCCACAGGCATCGCGCTGGCGCCCAACCCGGCGCTGCCGCGCGGCACGGTGCGGCTCGCCACTGCCGAGGGCTGGATCGAGGATGGCCCCGACGTGCGGCTGGCGCGCCTCAAGGCCCTGCTCGATGACATGGAGGGCCGCCGATGATGCAGGCCCAGCTCGCGCAGGCGGGCAAGCTCCTCGACCATCTCCAGATCACGCACCGCGCACCGCGCCATATCGGCCGGCTGGTGGGCCATGACGCGGGCATGCTGGAAGTGACCGGCTTCAACCGGCCGATCGGCGCCGGGGCGCGGATCATCGCGGCGGACGGACGCCGGGTCCGCGCCGAGGTGGTCGGCTTCAAGGGATCGCGGGCGATCCTGGTCCCGCTCGATCAGGACGCGCCGCTGGAAAATGGCGCGCGCGTCGAGCCGGACAGCGCCGCCAACATGGTCCAGGTGGGCGAAGGGCTGATTGGCCGCGTCATCGACGCGCAGGGCCAGCCGCTCGACCGCAAGGGCCCCATCATTGCCAATGGCCAGTGGCCGCTTAACGGCATCAAGGGCAATGTGCTCGACAAGGGCCGCGTGCTCCAGCGCTTTGACCTGGGCGTGCGCGCGGTCAACGCGCTGCTTACCGCCGGGCGCGGTCAGCGCATCGCCATCATGGCCGGCTCGGGTGTCGGCAAGTCGGTGCTCATGGGCCAGATGATCCAGGGCGCCGAGGCGGACATCGTGGTTGCCGGCCTCATCGGCGAGCGTGGCCGCGAAGTGAGCGACTTCCTCGAAACCAAGCTCAAGCACCAGATGCACAAGAGCGTGGTCGTCGCCGTGCCGGCCGACCATCCGCCAGTGCTGCGCCTGCGCGCCGCCGCGCGCGCCACCGCCATCGCCGAATATTTCCGCGCGCAGGGCAAGCAGGTGCTGCTCCTCATCGATTCGCTGACCCGTTGCGCCCATGCCCAGCGTGAGATCGGCCTCTCGCTCGGCGAGCCGCCGGCGATGAAGGGCTATCCGCCCTCGGCGCTCAGCCTCATCCCACGCCTCGTCGAACGCGCCGGCGTGGACACGCGCTCGGGTGGCTCGATCACCGCCATCTACACCGTGCTGGCCGATGGCGATGACAATGACGATCCCATCGTCGACACAGCGCGCGCCATTGTGGACGGGCATTTCGTCCTCTCGCGCCAGCTCTCGGAGCAGAGCATCTTCCCCGCCATCGACATCGGCCGCTCCTTGAGCCGCGTCATGGCGGACATCGTCGACGAGCAGCATCTTGCCGCGGCGGCAAATTATCGCCGCCTGTGGGCGGCCTATGAAGAAAATCGCGACCTCATCCTGATGGGCGCCTACCGGCCCGGCAACGATGCCACCATCGACGAGGCCGTGGAGCGCCGCCAGCAGTTGCTCGACTTCCTGCGGCAGAGCGCCAAATCGACCATTGACATCGACAGCAGCGCCGCCGCGCTGATCGCGGAATTCGGTCGATGAGCCGGCTGATTGCCTCCCGCAAACGCCTGCTGCGCGTCCGCGGCGTGCAGCACAGCCAGGCAGTCGCCGCCGTGGTCGCCGCGCGCGACGAAGCGGCCCAGATCGCGAACAATGCCGAGCGCATCGCCAAGGTGCGTTCGGAGCTGTTCGGCGAAGCGGGGATCACAACTGGCGCGGCTCTTGCATCACAACGGGAGCTGGCCGTCCGCTTGGAGCGGGCGGGCCGGCAGCTCGACGGGGCGCTCTACGATGCGAACCGGCGCGTGGATGCTCGGGATGCCGAGCGGATCGTGGCCGACCGCGACCGCGAGATCGCTGAGCGACTGAAGGACAAGGCTCACGCCGCGCGCGAGGCGCAGCGGGAGAAGCGGCTCAATGCTCTGCCGAGCTACCGCCGCATGCAGAAGGGGACTGAGGAATGACGGAAGTTGCTGCAGTCACGCGACACCCAACGCCCAGGCCGGGCGCGGCCCCGGGTGCCCAGGCCAGCGGCGGCGACGCGCTGGAGGGCGCCTTCGCCGCGCTGTTCGGCACGGCGACGGGCCAACTCGCATTCGGCATCGCACCGGGGCAGGGCAAGCCGGGCGATATGCCCAGTGCCGTGGCAGGGCAATCCAATCTGGCCGAGCTGACCGGCCTGCTCAACGGCGAGCAGATCGCGGCTGCGCTGGCGGCGCAGGCCAAGGACGACACGACCGGCAGCGCGGGCGACGGCGATGGCCTCACCCGGCCCGGGAAGACCAAGACCACCACCACCGAAGGCGAGGACGCTCTGCCCGACCCGGCAGCTATGCCGGTGGCGGCAGCGCTCGCGCCCCCTGCCGAGACAGCGACCCCGGCGGACACCGACCCGCAGACCCGGGCCACCACCAAGAGCAAAACCGCGCAGGCAATTGAACTGGCGAGTGAGGGACAGACGGGTGATCAGGTCAAGGCCGCAGCGACCGGCAAGACCGCACCCGTGACCGAAGGCGCGGGTGAGAAGCGCCTAGTCGCGCCGACACCCGCTAAGGTACAGGGCTCTGCGGTGACGTCCTCCCCTGCGCTGGCCGGTCAGGCCGGGACCGATGCGGACACCACCGGGGGCGGCCATGCCGGTGACACGGATGCACAACCGGAGTCGCGCCTTGCCGCGCTGCTGACCGCCGCCCGCAAGACCGGCGAGGAAGGCCCAGGCTCGATCACGACGACTGATCCGTTCAAGGCAATCCTCCAGACTCTGCCCCCCGATGTACAGAACCGGATCGGCGTACAGGACATTACAGCCGGCCAGGGCGTCGCCCGCGCTGCCTCGACCGGCGAGTTGCTGGGCAATCAGGTCATCGACATGAGTGTCGAGGGCCAGTGGATCGATCGCATGGCACGCGAGATCGCGACGCTCTCCGAAGGGACCGGCCACAGCCGCTTCCAGCTCATGCCGCCCAATCTCGGCCGCATCCAGGTCGATCTATGGCGGGGCGAGGGCCAGACCAACGTGCGCCTGCTGACCGAGACGGACGAGGCCGCGCAACGCCTGCGCGAGGGCCAGGGCGCGCTGGAGAGCCATGCCCGGCTCGCATCGCTGTCGCTGGGTTCGGTGAGCGTCGAGAAGGCGCCATCCGGCTCGGGTGCCGACGCCAATCGCGATCAGAATGCGCAGGCCCAGCAGCGCCAGCAGGCCGAAGCGGGCGGCGACGCCCAGCAGCAGGCCAGTGCTCAGGATCAAGCGGGCCGAGGCCGCAGCGGCGCCGTACCGAGCGGGAGCGGCCGGCCCATCGGCATGGACACCGAGCAGCTTGAGGATGCCGCACGGGCCGATCCACGCGCGCCGCGCGCCGCCGATCCACGTGTGCGCTTCGCCTAATGGAGAGATGAGATGAGCAACGACCCGCAGATCGAAACCGTGGGCTGGCGCAAGACGGGCGGCAAACACAAGCGGCTCATCCTGCTCGCCCTGGCGGTGCTGCTGCTCGGCGGCGGCGGGGCGGCGGGCGGCTTCTATGTCGCGGGCGGCATGCACAACAAAGTCGTGCCCCAGGCCGACCCTAACCGGCCGCAATTGGTGCTGAAGGGCGAGAATCCCGACGAGATCGCCAGCCGCTGGATCCGCATGGCCAGCGAGCAGGGAGTGGTGCACAAGGACACGACCAACACCAAGGGCCGCGGCGTCGACCTGCCCCGGCCGCACAATCTCTCTGGCTATCAGGCCACCTATTTCCAGATCCCGGCGCCCTTCACCTCCAACCTAGCGGACAGCGATGCCTTCATGCAGCTCTCGCTCGCCGTGGCGACCTATTATGATAGCCGCGTCATCCAGGGCGTGCAGGCGCATGACCTGGCGATTCGTTCGGCCATCCTGCTGATGCTCGCGCAGGAGCAGGAGATCGACCTCGCCACCCCAGAAGGTAAAGAAAAACTTCAGGGAAAATTAGTGAGGATCATCAACGATGTGCTGAAAGCCAAGACCGGCTACGGCGGCGTCGATAACGTTTATTTTACCAATTTCGTTATTCAGTAGCATCCGTGTCCGACGGGGGTCGGACGGGGACAGTTGCTGATGAACGACGTGCAACCCTTTGCCTTTGGGCGGACGCCGGCCGAGCCGGCGGTCGCCATAAGCGGGCTGGACAAGCTGGGCGATCGCCTGGCCAAGAAACTGCGTGGGCTGATCGAGCCCTATAGCGGGGCACGGCCGGCCGTCGTGGCCAAGCCGCTCGACAACACCATGTTCATGATGTGGGACGCCTGCGTCCCCAGCTTCGTGAGCCTCTCGCTCTATCGCCTGCTGCCCATCCGGGGCGTGGTCACGCTGCGTATCGACGCGCCGCTGGTCTCGCAGCTCGTCGATCGCTTCTATGGCGGGCGAGGCCCCGGCCATCATGTCGAGAAGCAGGAGTTCACGCCTACCGAAACGCGGCTCATCCAGCGCTTCTCCAACGAGATCATGGGCGCGCTCGTCGAGAGCTGGGCCGAGATCGCGAAGCTCGACGCGCTGCTGGTCTCACGCGAGACCGGTATCGCCCAGGCGGACATCATGCCGGCGGATGCCGACGTGGTCGTCCAGACCTTCGAGATTGGCCTGGGCGGCAAGGAAAAGTTCCTGATCGAGATCGTCTATCCGCAGGAAGGCTTCTCGGGCATCGAGCTGCCGGCCGGCACGCGCCGCATCGAGGAACCGCGCGCCAAGGATCCGATCTGGCAGGCGCAACTCGCGCGCCGCCTAGAGGAGGTCCGCGTGCCGGTGAAGACGGTGCTGGCGCGCCCCAACCTCAAGATGTCGGAGCTGATGGCGCTTAAGCCCGGCGACGTCATCCCCATTCACATTGCGCGGCACCTGCCGCTCATCGTCGGCGACCGCGTCCACGCGCACGGCACCGTTGGCGAGCAGGACGGCGTAGCCGCCTTCATGATCGAAAAACTGGCTTGAGGACCAACCATGAGTGACATGAGCAACACCGCACGGCTCGCGGACGACATCGGGAGCGCCCTGGGCGTCGCCGGCAACCTGCGCATGCTGGCGGATATTCCGGTCCGCATGTCGGTGGAAGTGGGCTCGACCCAGTTGCGCCTGGCAGAGGTGATGAACCTTGCCGAAGGCAGCGTGGTCGAGCTGGACCGCCAGGCCGACGAGCTGCTGGACATCATGGTCAACGGCACGCTCGTCGCACGCGGCGAAGTGGTGACGGTCAATGGCCGCTATGGCATCCGCGTGATGGAGATCGCCTCGGCCGAAACGCGCCTCGCTGGCGTCGAGCGCCGGGCATGAGCGCGCTCGGCTGGTATTTCCTCAAGCTCTTCATCCTGCTGCCGGTCGTTGGCGGCATGGCCTTCGGCGCCCTCTGGCTTTATCGCAAATATCAGCCGGGCATGATCGGCGGCCAGGCCAATCGCTCGCTGAAAGTGCTGGAAGCGCTGCCCATGGGCACGTTCGGCAAGCTCGCCGTGGTGGAGTTTGAGGGGCAGCGCATCCTGCTCAGCGTCACGCGCGCCAAGATCGAGAAGATCGCGGAGAGCGGCAACCGCCATGCCTAACCCCGCCCTGCCCGGCGCCATCCTGCGGCGCTCGGTCCGCCCGCTCCTGCTGCTGCTCTTCGCACTGCTCGGCGCGCTGCTGATCGCAGATCCCGCCTTCGCACAGGCCGCCACCGGCCCGCTGCCGCAAGGCGCGGGCGAAACGTCCGGCGCGCTCACCCGCGCGCTGGACGAGGTCTCGGGCGAAGGCCGCCCGCTCTCGCTCTCGTTACAGATCCTCATCCTGATGAGCCTGCTGACGGTGCTGCCGTCGCTCATCCTGATGATGACCAGCTTCACGCGTATCATCATCGTCCTTGCGCTGCTGCGCCAGGCGATTGGCCTCAACCAGTCGCCGCCGAACCAGGTGCTGGTCGGCCTCGCGCTTTTCCTCTCGCTATTCGTCATGCGTCCGGTCATCGACCAGATCTCGACCGCGGCCTACACGCCCTATGGCGAAGGCCAGATCACGCTCGAGGAAGCGATTGGCCGATCCGGCGAGGCATTCCACGTCTTCATGGTCAAGCAGACCCGCGAGAATGATATTCGCCTGTTCCAGGGCCTGGCGAACGTACCGGCGTTCGAGAGCGCAGCGGACATCCCCTTCACCATCCTGCTGCCCGCCTTCGTCACCAGCGAGCTCAAGACGGCCTTCCAGATCGGCTTCATGATCTTCCTGCCGTTCCTCATCATCGACATCGTCGTCGCCTCTACCCTGATGGCACTGGGCATGATGATGCTCTCGCCCACGATCATCTCCATGCCGTTCAAGCTGCTGCTCTTCGTCCTGGTGGATGGCTGGGCGCTCACCATGGGCTCGCTCGCGGGCTCCTTCGCCACCTGAGGCCCGCACGGGAAAGAGGATCGCCGCCATGGACAATGCGGATTTCTTCATCGGGATCGCCCAGAACGCGCTCTGGGTCACTGCGCTTGCCTGCGCACCGATCCTGCTGCCGGCGCTCATCACCGGCATTCTGGTCGGCATGTTCCAGGCGGCGACGTCCATCAACGAGGCCACGCTCTCCTTCATTCCCAAGGTGATGATCGTAGGCGTCGTGCTGGCGCTGTTCGGCGGCTCCATCCTGATGCTGGTGGTGGACTTCACGCACGAAATCTTCGATCGCATCCCGGATCTGCTGGCATGATCGCCCCCGGCTTCGCCGGGGTCGAGGCACAGCTCTGGCTGTGGCTGGTGGCCATGATCCGCCCGGGCGCCGCGCTACTCGCGGCACCGGTCGTCGGCGCCGCCGCCGTGCCGCTCCAGCTCCGTATCATCCTCAGCCTCGCCATCGGCATGAGCGCGCTCAACAGCGTGACCTTCGCCATGCCGCCTACCGGCATCGTCAGCCTGGCCGGCGTGGCGCTGGTGCTCGGCGAGGTGCTGGCCGGCGTCGCGCTCGGCTTCGCGGTGCAACTGGGCTATTCCGCCGCCTATATCGCCGGCGAGACGATCGCCAATGCCATGGGCTTGGGCATGGCCAGCATGATCGACCCGGTCACCGGCTCGTCGACGCCAGTCATCGGCCGCTTTCTCTCCATCCTCGGCACATTCCTGTTCCTGTCGATGGACGGGCACTTGCTGCTCATCCAGTATATCATCGCCAGCTATCAGGCACTGCCGCCCGGCGGCGGCCTCATGCCGGCCACGGCGTTCCAGGCAATCTTTTCCTTCGGCAGCGCCATGTTCGCGGCGGGCGTGACCATTGCGCTGCCTGTCGCCTTCACGCTCATTCTCGTGCAGATCGTCATGGGCGTGCTGGCCCGCACGGCGCCGGCGCTCAACCTCTTCGCGGTCGGCCTGCCTGCCGCGCTGCTCGCCGGCCTCATCCTGCTCGCGCTCGGCGCGCCGGTAATGGGCGAGGGCCTCATCGATGCGCTCGACGGTGGCCTCAACCTGGCCAAGAGCCTGGCGGGAGGCTGAGCCATGGCTGACGGGCCCGCGGGGGAAAAGACAGAAAAACCTACAGCCAAGCGCCTGCGGGAAGCGACCCGCAATGGCGACATCCTGCAATCCCGCGAGCTGTCCACGGCACTGGTGGTGATGGCCGGTGTCGCATGGCTCACCATGGCGGGGCCGCACTTCATCGGCTCCATCGAACTCATGCTCGCCGACGCCCTGCGCTTTGGTGCGGCGGACATCCGCGATTTCCAGCCCGCAGAGCGGACCTACAACCTGCTCCGCATCCTGCTCGTGCCCGTCGGCGGCATGGTGCTGGCTTGCGGTGTCGCGGCCGTGGTCGCGCCCGCCTTGCTAGGATCACTGGGCTTCAACAGCCACGCCCTCCAGCCCAAATTCAACAAGCTCGATCCGATCAAGGGCATGAAGCGCCTGTTCAGCGTCAACGGCCTGATCGAGCTGGTCAAATCGATCATGAAAGTGGCGCTGCTGGGCACCATTGGCGGCCTGCTCATCTGGCACCGCCTCGACGAGATCCGCATGATGGGCAAGGTCGGCATTCGCGAGGCCGCGTCGGAAATGGGGACCATCTTCACGCTGCTGGTGCTGCTGCTCACCGCCGCGCTCTTCCTGCTCGCCGCGGTGGACGTGCCGGTGCAGGCCATCCGGCGCACCAAGCGCCTCAACATGACGAAGCAGGAAGTGAAGGACGAGCACAAGGAATCCGACGGCTCACCCCAGATCAAGGCCGCCATCCGGCAGCGCATGATCCAGAATCTCAATGCCTCGATGCGCAAGGGCATCGAGGAAGCCTCGGTGGTGCTCACCAACCCCACCCACTTCGCCGTCGCGCTGCGCTATCACCCCGGCAAGGACGGCGCCCCGGTGGTGGTGGCGCGCGGCGCCGACGAGATCGCGGCGGCGATCCGCGAACTGGCCGCGGAGAAATCGGTACCAATGCTGCAATATCCGGAGTTGACCCGCGCTATCTACTTCACGTCGCAGATGGGCCAACCGATCGACGAGCGGCTGTTCATGGCTGTGGCAATGGTGCTGGCTTTCGTGTTCCGCATCGAGAACAAGATGGCGAGCGAGATGGACCGCCCGCATATCGAGCTGCCCGAGGCGATGCGCTTCGATTCCGACGGGCGCAATATCGTGAATTAAAGCTTAGCTCCGTTCGTCCGTTCTTTGTTCACGGGGACGCCATAATGGTGGTGTGCCATGAACGAGTTTTTGCCACGGACCGAGCCTGTGGCCTCGGCGGGAAGCGCGAGTGAGCGCAGCCTTTCGGCGATACGCGCAGTGACCGCAGTCGCTCCCGCAGCGCCGCCGGCCGGTGCCGGCGCCCAGGCTCAGCAGGACGCGAAGCTGACCGACCGGTCAGCCGCGGCGGCAAACTACGCCAAGCTCCAGGCCGATATCGCTAATGTCGTCGCGCGGCTCGATCCGCCCCGGCCTAATGGCCCGCAGCTTGCGCACGATGCCGACCGGGCGCTGCTGGCGCTGATGCCCCAGCCGGTGGTCATGCTGCCGCTGCCGCCCACCGATCAGGCCATGATCGATTTCGTCGCGCAGGTCGCGCAGTCGGTCGCGAGTCAGGCGGCGCTGGCGCGCGCGGCACAGGCGCGCCTCTCGCCCGCGCAGGTCGAAGCGGCGGTCCACTAAGCCGATGGAAAGGCAACCCTCTCATCGCCGCGCCCACGTAGCGGCGGGAGTCGCGCGCCCGCGGCGCAGCGGAGCCTCTTTTTGCGGTAGCCGGTGGGGTAGGGCCTAAACATCCCCCGCGCGCGGCCGTTCTAGCCCGGTGAAAGGGACTTGCATATGGCCGATGTCGTATCATCGTTGACGAGCGCGCTGGGGATGAGCTCGGGGATCAATACGACCCAGCTCGTCGCGGACCTGTCGTCCGCCAGCTACCAGCCCAAGCTCGACCAGATCAACGCCCTCATGTCGACCAACAAGTCGCGTGTTTCGGCGCTGGGCTCGGCAAAAAGCTCGCTCCAGACCTTTTCCGACGCGCTCGGCAAGTTGCTCCAGACCACCTCTTATTCGGGCCAGCCCGTTTCCAACGATCCCAGCATCGTGGCGGTGATGACGACCGGCACCGGCAAGGCGGCCGGTCTGCCCGCGCAGATCGAAGTGCTCCAGCTCGCTTCCGCGCAGGTGTTGCAGTCAAGCACGCTGGCCACCAAGGACGATGTAGCCGGCACCGGCTCGCTCAAGCTCAGTGTCGGCGCCAAGGATTATACGATCACCCTGGCCGACCCCAAGAATACGCTCGCGGACCTTGCCACCGCCATCAATGCCACGGGCGCTGGTGTGACCGCCTCCATCGTGACCGACCAGACCGGTGCACGGCTGGTGCTCAAGGGCGACACCGGTGTGAATAACGCCTTCACCCTGACGGCGCAGGGCGATGCCGACGCCGACCTCCAGCGCTTTACCTGGGATGGTTCGGCCGGCGGCATGGCGCGCAGCCAGCAGGCCGCCAACGCGCAGATCACCATCGACAATGTCGCTATGGAATTCGACAAGAACGACATCACCACGGCGATCCCCAATCTGCGCATCGACCTCAACAAGGCAGCGCCGGGCACCAGCGTGACGATCGCCACCGACCAGCCGACCGCCACGATGGACCAGCTCGTCAAAGAGATCGTCGAGGCATACAACACACTCAAATCCAGCCTCAATACCGCCATGCGCAACACCGATGGCGCCGGCAGTTCGTCCGGCCTGCTCGCCAACGACAGCGGCATGCGCGACATGTCCAACCGCCTCGCGCGTCTCACCAGCATGGAACTGACCTCAACCGGAACCTATCGGACGCTGAGCGACCTGGGCGTGACGACCAACCGCGACGGCACGCTCACGCTGGACAGCGCCAAGCTCACTGCCGCGCTGGCGGCCGACCCGGAGGGCGTGGTGGAAATGCTGAACCCCAGCGCGCCGGACGCCACCCACATCGGCATCGGCGGCGCGCTCAAGTCGATCACCGACTATGTCAACGGCACCGAAGGTCCCCTCGCGGCCTCGCGCGCCACCTATGACAAGCTGGTGAAGAGCTACCAGGAGCAGCTCGACAAGATCAACGTGTCACGCACCAACTACGAAGCGCAGCTCACCAAGACCTATACGGCGATGCAGTCGAGGCTGCTGCAGTTCAAGGCGACCCAGTCCTACCTCGAACAGCAGATCGCGATTTGGAACGGCAAGAACTGATCGCGCCTAAATTCCGCAGGACCAGGCGAAAATAGACGGAGAAAACAACGATGTTCATGGGTCAGTCTCAGCTCAAGGCACTCAAGCGCTATAGCGCGGTGGAAACCGACAGCCGCATCGAAGGCGCCACGCCGCATCAGCTCGTGCGCATCCTCTTCGACGAGCTGCTGCTCGCCATCGACGCCGCGGCGCTCGCGCTGCGTGGCGGCGACCGCCAGAAGACCATCGACAAGCAGACCCGTGCGCTCACTATCCTGCATGCACTCGAAACCAGCCTCGATTTCGAGCGCGGCGGCGAGGTCGCGGTCAATCTTGCGACCGTCTATCGCGAAACGCGCCGGCGTTTGCTGGAGGGCACGTCCGCAGGCAATGCCGAGCTGATCGAGCCGGCGCGCGGCTATATCGCCGAGATCGCCGACGCCTGGATGCAGATCGCGCCGCAAGTCGACCGGAGCGGAGCCCTCGCGCCGCGTTACTGATCGGGACTGCGCGGCGGCGCGCACACCGCGCCCCGCAATTCTCCTTGGCTTGGCGGCTTGTGGGCGATAGCGATGGGCCATGTCCCTCGCGCCGCCGCCGACCATTCCGCAAACGCTCGATGAGAGCTGGCGTGCCGCCCTGGCTGAGGAATTCGCCGCGCCCTACATGGCCGCGCTCAAGGCTTTCCTTGTCGAGCGCAAGGAGGCGGGCGCCCGCATCTTCCCGCGCGGGGCCGACTGGTTCAACGCCCTCGCGCATACGCCGCTCGATCGGGTCCGCGCCGTCATTCTCGGGCAGGACCCCTATCATGGCCCGGGCCAGGCGCACGGCCTGTGCTTCTCGGTGCAGCCAGGCGTGCGGCCGCCGCCGAGCCTCGTCAACATCTTCAAGGAGTTGAAGGCCGACCTCGGCCTCGATCCGCCCGCACATGGCTATCTCGAGCATTGGGCACGGCAGGGCGTGCTGCTGCTCAACAGCGTGCTGACCGTGGAAATGGGCCAGGCCGGAGCCCATGCCAATCGGGGTTGGGAGCGCTTTACCGATGCCGTGATTGCGCGCGTCAACGCGCTGGAAAGCCCCGTCGCCTTCCTGCTGTGGGGCAGCTATGCGCAGAAGAAGGCCGCGTTCGTGGACGACGTAGCGCGCGGCGGGCGGCATCTGGTGCTTAAGGCGCCGCACCCCTCGCCGCTCTCGGCGTATAACGGCTTCTTCGGCTGCCGCCCCTTCTCGCAGGCCAACGCGTTTCTGGAGGCGCAGGGCCGCGGCACAATCGACTGGGCCCTGCCAGCCCGCTGACGCTTTGCCACCCCGCCGACTCACCAAGGAGAGTGCGTCCATGCCAGCCCCCCAGTCTTCCCTCGGCCGGAACATCGCGCTGCTGATCGACGCGGACAATGCGAGCCCCAGCGATCTGGAAACCGTGCTCACCATCCTGGGTGATCTGGGCACCGCCAATATCCGCCGCGCTTATGGCAACTGGAACAAGCCGGCGCTCAAGGGCTGGGCCAATCTGGTCATGCGCCATGCCATCGAGCCGCAGCAGCAGTTCGACATCACCAAAGGCAAGAACGCCACCGACATGCGCATCACCATCGATGCGATGGACCTGCTCTATGGCGGCCGTGTCGAAGGCTTCGGTTTCATGACCAGCGACAGCGACTTCATGCCCATCGCCACGCGCATCCGCCAGAACGGCCTGCCAGTCTATGGTTTCGGCAGCGGACGGACGCCCGAGGGGTTCCGCCAGGCGTGCACGCGCTTCATCGATCTCGATGCCGTCACGCAGAGCGAGACGGACGAGCCGGGACCCGAGCCGCTGCCGGTGGACGCAGAGCTGGTCAAGCTCTTCGCGGATGCCTGGAAGGCCTCCAAGCGCGATGCGCAGGGCTATGCCAGCCTCTCGGAAATGGGCCAGCGCGCCGCCAACCGCTCTTCCTTCGACGCGCGCAGCTACGGCTTCTCGCGCCTTTCCGAACTGATCGAATCCCTGCCCAATTTCGTGACCGAACGGCGTGAAGGGAACGGACTGTTCGTCAAGCGGGTTCGTTGACCTCTCGCCTCTCGTCACTTCCCATCCATCGTCAGAGAAACGCCCGCCATGGCTTCCGGACTTGCTGCCCTTCTTGATGACGTTGCCGCCATCGCCAAGCTGGCCTCCGCCTCGCTCGACGATGTTTCCGCCGCTGCCGGCAAGGCCAGTGCCAAGGCGGCCGGCGTTGTGGTCGACGATACCGCCGTCACCCCCGCTTACGTGACCGGGTTCTCGCCCGAGCGGGAACTGCCGATGATCGGCCGCATCGCGCTCGGCTCGCTGCGCAACAAGCTGCTGCTCCTGCTGCCGGCGGCCTTGCTGCTGAGTGCCTTCCTGCCCATGGCAATCACGCCACTGCTGATGCTTGGCGGCGCGTTCCTCTGCTTCGAGGGCGCCGAAAAGATCATCGAGAGCATCACTGGCCATGGAGGTGCGGCAGAGACGGCAGCGGAGAGCACGGACGATCCGGCCCATCTGGAAACCGCCAAGGTGAAGGGCGCGGTGCGCACGGACCTCATTCTCTCCGCCGAAATCCTCGCCATCGCGCTGGCCGATCTCGCCCAGCGGCCGATCGCGATTCAGGCCGCGGCGCTTGTGGTGGTGAGCCTCCTCGTGACCTTCGGAGTCTATGGCGTGGTGGCGATCATCGTGAAGCTGGATGATATCGGCCTGCACCTCGCGCAGCGGCAGTTGGGGATCACGCGCGCGCTTGGGCGCTTCCTGGTGCGGCTGATGCCCCATCTGCTCACGGTGCTGAAGAATGTGGGCATGATCGCCATGCTGTGGGTGGGTGGCGGCATCATCGTCCACGGCCTCGCCGGCTCACCCCTGAACGTCATCCCCGAGACGCTGCACCATTGGGCGGAGGCTGTCTCGGCGAACGCCGCCGTCATCTGGATCGCCAATGCGGCGCTGGCCGCGCTCACCGGTTTTGCGGTGGGGCTGGCGGTGACGGGCGGTGTCCACCTCGTCCAGACGGCACGCGGCAAGGGGCACTGAGGGGAGAGCGGACCGCACGGTACCCTCGCGCGGCTGGAGAAGGACGCGACTGGCGCAACCTGGTGCTCCTACGCCGGCAGGAGCCGAAAGCCAGCCGCCGTTCCTTGCCGCTCTGGGCTCCTGCCCACGCAGGAGCACGAGGGAGGCCCTCAGGGTTCGTCAGTCCACGTCGTCGGGCAGGCAACCGAAGCCGGGCTTGAACGTCGCCTTGCGCCGCGCCAGCAGCGGCACCCAGCCTTCCACCGCGCGTGCGTCCTGATCGTCGGTGAGACGGACGAGCCCCATGCCTTCCAGTCCCTTGAAGTCGCCCTTGCAGCTTTCCAGCGAACGTCCATCGATATAGCGGCAGCCACAGGCGATGCGCGCGCCAAAGCCCGTCGCGACCTGGGCCCGCTGCTGCCAGCGCGGCCAGTGCACCGCGAGGTAGAGAATCGCGAGCATCGCCAGCGCAGCAAGCGCCCAGCGCTGCCACCCCTTCGCCAGAAATCCGCGCTTCGCCATGGCCGTTCCCCTTTGCCCGCGCGGCGTGATAGGGCGAGCGGCAATGAAGATCAAAAGCCTTTCCCTGGCCCTGGCCGGCGGCGCGGCGCTGCTGGTGCTGGGCGGCCATGCCCTTTCGCGCGATGAGGCGTCCGGCGCAGCCGATTATGCCCTGCTGCGTCACGACGCGGCCATCGGGCCCGAGGCGCTGCGAGCCGCCATCGATCCGCTGTTCGACAATGCCGCCACGCCCGCCATCGGCGAGACGCGGGCGCTGCTGGTGCTGCACGACGGCAAGCTGATCGCGGAACGTTATGCGCCGGGCTTCGGGCCGCAGACGCGCATGCTGAGCTGGTCGCTCGCCAAGACAGTGACGGGGCTGCTGGTGGGCATCATGGTCGGTGACGGTCGGCTGGCGCTGGATGACCCCGCGCCGGTCGCCGCGTGGCGACAGCCGGGCGATCCGCGCGCCGCGATCACGCTGCGTCACCTCATGCAGATGCGCGCGGGCCTTGCCCATGTCGAATTGGGCCAGCCGCGCGAGAAGGCGGACGCGTTGCGCATGCTTGTGGGCTCCGGTGCGGCGGACCAGGCCGGCTATGCACAGGCCAAGCCGCTCGTCCATACGCCGGGCGCACGCTTCAACTACAGCAGCGCCACCAGCACGATCCTCTCCGCCATCGTCACCGACCTGCTGACGCCGAGCCGCGATCCGGCGGTGCGGCGCGAGGCCATGGCGCAGTTCATGAAGGCGCGGCTCATCGACCCCGTGGGGCTCACCAGCCTGTTCGCCGAATATGACGCCGCCGGTACGATGCTGGGCGGCACCATGCTGCACATGACTGCACGCGATTACGCCAAGATCGGCGAGTTGCTGCGCAATCGCGGGCGCGCCGGTGGAGTGCAACTCGTGCCGGAGCGCTGGATTGCCTTCATGACCAGTTCCTCGCCGGCCAACCCGGCTTATGGCGGGCAGCTCTGGCTCAATCGCGTCGGCCGCCCCAACGACCTCTTCCCCGGCGAGGCACCGGCCAGCCTGTTCGGCGCGGTCGGCTATGGCGGCCAGTATATCCTCGTCTCGCCCGAGCAGCGACTTACCATCGTGCGGCTGGGTCTCACCAGCGAGGCGGACGTGCCAGCACTGCGCCATGCGCTCGCGCGGCTGGTGCGGGCCATTCCGGCGCGCTGAACGGAAGTCGCGGCGTCGCCTGCAGCGGCGTCGCGGCGCTTCTTGCTTATCTCTCTTCTGCTCGCAGTGCAGCGAGCACTTCCTGCGCGGGCAGTTCGGCAAGCGGATCGTCACTATCGACCTGACCTGCCGGATCGGGATGGATAAACACTTCCAGCCCCGGAAATTCCGCCTGGAGCCGTGCTTCCATCGCTTCCATCACATCATGGACCTGCGCAATGGTCATGGCCGGATCGACCCAGATGTGGAACTGCACGAAGTCATCCGATCCGCTGGTGCGGGTGCGCAGGTCGTGAATACCCCGCAACTCCGGGTGACGGGCGGCGACGGTTAGGAACTGCTCGCGCTTCTCCAGCGGCCACTCACGGTCCATGAGCTGGTCGATGGCATGGCTGGCCGTGGACCACGCACTCCAGCCCAGCCACAGGCCAATGGCAAGGCCGAACAGCGCGTCGACGCCATGCCAATGCAGATAGACATCCAGCACCAGCGCCAGGATGACGGAGCCATTGAGGGCAAGGTCGCTCTTATAGTGGAGATTATCCGCCCTAATCGCGACCGAGCGCGTCTGGCGGATGACATGGGCCTGATAGGCGAGGAGCGCGAGCGTGAACCCAATTGCGATCAGCGAGACGGCAATGCCATATTCCGCACCGGTCGGCTCCGCTCCACCGCCGAAGCGGCCAATTGACCGAGCGACGATGCCGAAGGCGGCGATGCTGATGAGCCCCACTTGGAAAAGCGCAGCCAGCGCCTCCGCCTTGCCATGGCCGAAGCGGTGAGAAAAGTCGGCCGGCCGAGCGGCAATACGTACGGCAAAGAGCGTCACCAGGCTGGCAACGAGATCGAGCCCGGTGTCGGCGAGCGACCCTAGCATGGCGACGGACCCTGTGCGCCAGGCCGCATAGCTCTTGAGCAGACCAAGGAGTAGCGCGACTCCGGTGCTGGCCAGCGCCGCGCGACTGGTGAGCACGCCAGGAAGGACGGGCGGCGCCGGCGCGGGCGTGGCCGCACTCACGGATAGAGCATGGCCGAGCGCCAGCCGCCGGCACCGTCGGCCTCGTAGCGGGTGCGCTCATGCAGGCGATATGGGCGGTCCAGCCAGAATTCGATGGCGCGCGGCGTCACGCGGAAGCCCGACCAGTGGGGCGGGCGCGGCACGGCCTGCCCCTCGTAGCGGGCCGCAACCTCGGCAAAGCGAGCCTCGAAAGTGGCGCGGTCAGACAGCGGGCGCGACTGGTCGCTGGCCCAGGCACCGAGCTGCGAATCGCGCGAGCGAGTCGCGAAATAGGCGTCCGCCGTTACGGCATCGACGGGGCTGGCGGTGCCCTCGATGCGGATCTGGCGGCGCAGCGACTTCCAGTGGAAGAGCAGCGCGACATTGGGATTGGCGAGAATGTCGCCGGCCTTGCGCCCCTCCAAATTGGTGTAGAAGACAAAACCCTCCGGCCCATGGCCCTTGAGCAGCACCATGCGGACCGAAGGCCGGCCCTGTGCATCCGCCGTGGCGAGCGCCATGGCATTGGCGTCATTGGGTTCGTTCGCCCGCGCCTCCCGATACCAGGCCTCGAACAGCGCGAAGGGATCGTCCGTCGTGGTGGTCACTGCGCGCGCGGCGGCGAGAGGAAGCGGCTCGGTCATGGCGCATTCCCTACGCCGCACGCGCGACTCTGTCGAGCAGGCGGCACGCGACCTACTTGCGGCGAGCCCCCCGAATTGCCAGATGAATGGGAGCGCGCGGCCGGCGCCCGCGCAGGCAAGCGGAACGGATGGTACGAAGACTTCATGGCTGATCCCTATTCGACACTGGGCGTCGCGCGCGGCGCGGACGAGGCGGCGATCAAGTCCGCCTATCGCAAGCTCGCCAAACAGCTCCACCCCGACCGCAACAAGGACAATCCCAAGGCCGCCGAGCGCTTCGCCGAGGTGACGCGCGCCTATGACCTGCTCTCGGACAAGGACAAGCGCGCCAAGTTCGACCGCGGCGAGATCGACGCGGACGGCAATCCCACGCATCCCTTCGGCTTCGGCGGCCCCGGCGGGGGCGGGCATACCTATACGCGCAGCGGCGGTGGCGCGGGCCCGAGCGATTTCGACTTCGGCAATGGCGGTGCGGACTTCGGCGATATTTTCGAGGGGTTGTTCGGCGGCGGCCGGCGCGGCGGCGGCTTTCAGGGCTTCGGCGGTCGGAGCGCACCGCCCCAGCGCGGCGCCAATGTGAGCTACCGGCTGGCGGTTTCCTTCATCGACGCCGCCACCTTGGCGCCCCAGCGCATCACGCTGGCGGACGGCAAGACCATCGATCTCAAGCTCCCCCCTGGGGTAGACAGCGGCACGCAGATGAAGCTCGCCGGCAAGGGCCAGCCCGGCCCCGGTGGCGCCGGCGATGCGCTCGTCACCATCGAGGTGGGCACGCACCCCTTCTACACCCGCGACGGCGACAATGTGCGGCTTGATCTGCCGGTAAGCCTTGTCGAGGCGGTGCAGGGCGGCAAGATCAAGGTGCCGACCGTGGACGGCCCGGTGATGCTCGCCATTCCCGCCGGTGCACGCTCGGGCCAGACACTGCGTCTCAAGGGCAAGGGCTTCTCGAAAAAGAGCGGCGGCCGGGGCGACCAGCTCGTTACGCTACAGATCGACATTCCCGCCAACGATGCGGCGCTGCGGCGCTTTGCCGAGGAGTGGAGCGACGATCGGCCGATTCGCGCCGCGCTGGGTGTCTAAGGGCGATTCAACTGGGATAGCGCCTGGTTTCCGCCAAGCAGGCGCACAGGGCCCAACAGCCCTGCCAGACCGCCCTGAGCTCCTGCTTTCATGGAGGTCCGAGGTTGGGCCAATCGAATGGACCAAACCCGCAGCGCACGGAGCGACGGCTCGGGTGGAACCGGACGCTGTCTGTTCCGTTCCCGGCCACGACATGCCTCCCATGTGCCCGTAACATCGCCCTGGCGCTTGAGTTCGTCACGAAAGTGTAACAAAGCGGCCCGCATCGGTTTCGGGGAACCGGCTGGAGGACCACGATTAGACAGATTGCCGCCTTGCCCTACCGCGCCATTGGCGACGGCGCGGATGCGTCGATCCAGATCCTGCTCATCACCTCGCGCGAGAGCCGGCGCTGGGTGATCCCCAAGGGGAATCTGGCGCCCGGCGTCGCCCCGCACATGGGCGCTGCGTCCGAGGCGGAGGAGGAGGCCGGGGTGGTCGGCCCTGTCTGCCCCACCGCGCTCGGCTCCTATCGCTATCGCAAGCGGCGCCGTAACGGCGCCTCGCTGATGGTGGACGTGGAGGTTTTCCCCCTTGCCGTCAGCCGCGAGCTGGATGGGTGGAAGGAAGCGCATGAGCGCCAGCGGCGCTGGTTCAGCCTTGCCGGCGCAGCCGAAGCGGTGGAGGAGCCGGACCTGCGCGAATTGATCCGCTCCTTCGTGGCGAGTGAATTCCGCGTGGCGGCCCGGCGCGACACCATCCTCAGCACCGTCGCCAACAAATCGGGGATAAATCGCATGTTCGGCTGGTTCCATCGCCTGCTCCCCAAGCAGGGCAATTTCTTCGAGTTGTTCGAGGCGCATATGCAGACGGTGGTGGCGGGCGCGGACGCGCTCTCCCGCCTGGTGCTGGACGGCGACGAGCAGCGCGCCGATCATATCGTGGAAGTGGCGGAGCGCGAGCAGGACGCCGACGAGATCATCCGCGAAGTGCTGCGCACAGTGCGCCAGACTTTCCTTACCCCCTTCGACCGCAGCGCGATCACGCGCCTCGTCGGTTCGATGGACGACGCCATCGACGAGATGCACAGCGCCGCCTCCGCCGTGGACCTCTACGATTTTTCCGCCTTCGACGCCGAGATGAAGGACATGGTGGCGATTATCGTGGATGGCACGCGCGTGCTGGCCGAGGCGATCCCGCTGCTGCGCGATGTCGCGGGCAACGCCAAGCGCCTCCATGAGCTGACCGAGCGGCTCGTGCGCATGGAAGGTCATGCCGACCGTATCCATGATCAGGGTCTCAAGCGCGCCTTCAAGGAGCTGGCACCGACCGATTCGCTGGGTTTCGCCGTGCGGCGCGAGATCTACAAGCATCTGGAGCGCATCGTCGACGCGCTGGAGGATGTCGCCAACGAGATCGACGGCATCGTGATCGACCACGCCTGACGCCACCTTATGCACGACCTCGCTCTCCCGTTGCTCATCGGCCTCATCGCGGTCGCGCTGGCGTTCGATTTCCTCAATGGCCTGCACGATGCGGCCAATTCCATCGCGACCGTGGTGGCGACCCGGCTGCTGGGCCCGGTGATGGCAGTGGGCTTTGCCGCCTTCTTCAATTTCGCCGCCTATTTCCTGACCCTTGCCTTCCCCAGCCTGCACAAGGTGGCCGAGACGATCGGCGCGGGTCTCATCGACCAGGAGCTGGTAACGCCAGCGGTCATTTTCGGCGCGCTGGTGGGCGCGATGTTCTGGAACATCGTCACCTGGTACAAAGGCATCCCCTCGTCGAGCAGCCATGCGCTGGTCGGTGGTTTGGTGGGCGCGGGCGTGGCCCATGCCGGCGTCGGCTCCATCCAATGGACCGGCCTCAACATGACGCTGGTGGCCATCGTGCTCTCGCCGATGCTGGGCATGTTTCTCTCCATGCTGGTCATGCTGGTGACCAGTTGGCTGTTCCGTAAAGCCAGCTCCCGCGGAGCCGAGCGCAGCTTCCGCACGCTCCATCTGATCTCCTCCGCAGCCTATTCGCTGAGCCACGGCCTCAACGACGCGCAGAAGACCATGGGTATCATCACCGTGCTGCTCTATTCCACCGGCTATCTCGGCGGTGATTTCCATGTGCCGCACTGGGTCGCCATTTCCTGCTACCTCGCGATTGCGCTCGGCACGATGACGGGCGGCTGGAAGATCATCGAGACGATGGGCTCGCGCATCACCAAGCTGTCGCAGCATCAGGGCTTCAGCGCTTCGACCGGCGGCTCGATCGTGGTCTTCTGTGCCTCGTTGTTGGGCATCCCGGTGTCGACCACGCACACCATCACCGGCTGCGTGATCGGCGCAGGCACGGCGCGGCGTGCCTCGGCGGTGCGCTGGGGCGTGGCGCAGAACGTGATGATGGCGTGGATTATCACCATCCCCGCCTCGGCAGCGGTCGGCGCCCTGTTTTATCTTCTGACCCGGCTGTTCTAGGGCCGGCGTCGACCCGCGTGACACTTGCTGTCACAAAAGTGACGCAGGAATTTCATAATCGCCCGCTCGACGCAATTCGAGGCTCCCCCTTTCATGACCCACCGATTCCTTCCGCTCGCTGCTGCGAGCCTGCTTGCCCTACCCGCAGCGGCGCCGGCCACGACGCACGACGCGCAACTCTGGCTTTCCGGCGGCGCCACCGTCGACCTGGGCGGCGGCTTCAAGCTCTCCGAAGAAATGGTCGCGCGCTTTGGCGACGCACAAAAGGGCCTCTACGAGATCGAGAACAGCCTGCTGCTCGGCTACAAGCTGAGCGACAAGGTGACGCTCTGGGCGGGCTATACCCATGATCCGCTTTACGCAGCCGGGCGTTTCACTCGCATGGAACGCCGCGCGCGCGAGCAGGTGACGGCCGACAATATCGCCAGCATCGGCCCCGGAACGCTCAGTGTGCGTCTGCGCGCCGAGCAGCGCTGGCGCGACGGTTTCGGCGGCACAGCGTGGCGGTTACGGCCCTATGTGCGCTATCAATTGCCGTTGAGCGAGACTGGCAAGACCACGCTGACGTTGGCCCATGAGAGCTTCGTCAATCTCAACCACACCGACTTCCAGACGGAGGGCTACGATCGGATGCGCAACAGTATAGCAGTGAAGTTCCCGCTCGCCGGACCGCTGAGTGCCGAGGTTGGCTATCTCAATCAATATGGCATCGTGCGCGGTGGCCGCGACAAGATGGACCATGCCGCGACAATGGGCCTCAGCTTCTCCTTCTGACGGCGCCGGCGAGGCCAACGGTCCAGGCACACGCGCCCTCGTGACAGACGCCGCTCTTTCCCTGTAACCAGCTCCCGGCCCGGAGCGTCGAGCCGGTACGGACAAGCCGGACACGCCCGCGCACAGGGAGAGAGTGCAATGAAGGGTGCGTATCTTTCGCCGCCGGTCGATGATCGGCTGATCTGGGAAGCGTGGCTCTCCTGCCACAACCTGCCAGCCATGCTCGCCGCCGATGCGATCGGTCTGTTCGACGCGCTGACCGAGGGGCCGCGCGAAGTGCAGGACCTGGCGACGGTCTGCAACGTCAATGCCCGCGCCCTCGGCATCGTCGCGGCGCTGCTCTGCGCGCTCGGCCTGCTCGTGCGCCGGGAAGGGCGACTTGGCCTCACGCCCACCAGCCGACATTATCTGGTGAAGTCCAGCGGCTTCTACTGGGGCACGCTGATCGGCATCTATCGCGAGAGGATGCCGCTTTACGATCAGATCATGGCTGCGCTCGCGCCCGACGCGGCGCATCAGGGCAGCGGCCCGGCAAGCGGCTGGGCGGAGGGTTCCATCGGCCTGGAACAGGCCCGGCACATCGCTGCCTTCATGCATGCCCATAGCTGCGCGCCGGCCATCGGTGCCGCACGCAGCGGCGCCTTCCGCGAGGTCAAACGCCTGCTCGACGTGGGCGCAGGTTCGGGCGTCTTCTCCATCGCCGCCGCACAGGCCTGCCCGCAATTGCGGGCGACGATTATGGATCTCGATACCATGTGCGTCGCGGCCATGGAGTATGTGCGCGACGGCGGCGTGGCGGATCGTGTGGAGAGCGCCGCCGTGGACATGTTCCGCGATCCCTGGCCCACCGGCCACGACGCGCTCTTCTTCTCCAACATCTTCCACGACTGGAACGAGGAGACCTGTATCGCGTTGGCAAGAAAAGCTTTCGATGTCCTCCCGTCCGGCGGACGCCTCTTCCTGCACGAGCAGCTCATGAACGACACGCTTGACGGCCCTGCCGTGACCGCCTCCTTCTCCATTTTGATGCTCATCGGTACACAGGGGCGGCAATATAGTCTGCCCGAGTTCCGCAGCATGCTGGCAGCGGCAGGCTTTATCGATATGGAAGCGACGGCGACCTGCGGCCATTATTCGCTGGTCTGCGCGCGCAAGCCATAGGGAGGGAGGCGCGCACCGCTCATGCTCAAACGGTCGTCTCAGTCACCTGAAGCACGCCGTCGCCGGCAGAGCGAACGCAAGCGTCGCGGCTTCAAGCGGCAGATGGAGCGTATCGGCACGCGCGAGGTGCTCAAGCGGGTCGCGCTTGGCGTCTATTCGGACGGGTTCATCCACGCCGGCAATCTCGCCTATCTGACGCTGATGGCGCTGTTTCCCTTCTTCATCGTGGCAGCAGCGGTGGCAGAAATCCTCGGCCGCACGCGCGGCGGCCTGGAGGCCGTCAACGGCTTCCTGCTCACCGTGCCACCCAATGTCGCCGATGTGCTGCGCCCTGCCATCACCGATGTGCTGAGCGCGCGCACCGGCAATCTGCTCTGGTTCGGCGCGGCTGTGGGCCTCTGGACCGTCGGCAGTCTCATCGAGACGCTGCGCGACATTCTGCGCCGGGCCTATGGCACCAAGTCCAACCATCCCTTCTGGCATTATCGCCTGCGCGCCATGGGCATGATCGTCGCCTGCGTGTTCGGCCTGCTGGTGGCGCTTTCGCTGCAAGTAACCCTGACAGCGATGGAAACGGTGGTGGAAAAGTTCTTCCCCTTCGCGGATCTGGCGACCAGCCTGATCGTTGCCAGCAAGCTGGTGCCCGCCACCCTCCTGTTCCTCGCGCTCTATTTCCTGTTCGTGGCGCTCACCCCTTCGCCTTATCGCGCGCCGCACTTCCCCAAATGGCCCGGCGCCGCCTTCACCGCGATCTGGTGGTATGGCACGCTGATGCTGCTGCCTATCGTCCTTTCCAACATTGGCAGCTACAGCCTCACCTATGGCGGCCTGGCCGGCACGATGGTGACGCTTATTTTTTTCTTCATCATCGGGCTTGGCGTGGTAATTGGCGCCGAACTCAATGCGGCGCTGGCCGAATTTCCCGATGAGGGCGAGCCAGCGGAAGAGACGGAGGAACATCCCATATGACGGGCCTTATGGCTGGCAAGCGCGGACTCATCATGGGGCTTGCCAACGACAAGTCGCTTGCCTGGGGCATCGCCAAGGCCTTGCATGCGCACGGCGCGCAACTGGCCTTCTCCTATCAGGGGGAGGCGCTTCTCAAGCGCGTCCAGCCGCTGGCCGAGCAGCTCGATTCCGATCTGCTCATCGATTGCGACGTGGCCGACATGGATGCGCTCGACACCGCATTCGATGAACTGAAGGCGCGCTGGCCGACCATCGACTTCGTGGTCCACGCCATCGGCTTCTCGGACAAGAACCAGTTGCGCGGGCGTTACTACGACACCACGCTCGACAATTTCCTGATGACCATGAACATCAGCGCCTACAGCCTGGTGGCGGTCGCCAAGCGCGCGCGGGAGATGATGCCGCAGGGGGGCTCGATCCTGACGCTCACTTATTACGGCGCGGAGAAGGTCATCCCGCACTACAACGTCATGGGTGTGGCCAAGGCCGCGCTGGAGACGAGCGTCAAATATCTCGCCGTGGATATGGGGCCGGAGAAGATCCGCGTGAATGCCATCTCGGCGGGCCCCATCCAGACGCTGGCAGCGCGCGGCATCGGCGACTTCAACTATATCCTCAAGTGGAACGAGCTGAACTCGCCGATGCGTCGTACCGTCACGATCGAGGATGTAGGCGGCGCCGGTCTCTACATGCTGAGCGACCTCGCCTCTGGGGTGACGGGCGAAATCCATCATGTCGATGCGGGCTACAATGTCATCGGCATGAAAGCGGAGGATGCGCCGGACATCGCCCTGAGCACATGAGGCGGCCGCGCCTTTGGGGCACGGGACGATGAGCAGCCTTGCTATCCGGGCCGTGGACGAGACGGCGCTGGACGAGGTGGCAGCGCTGCACGCCGCCGCCTTCGGGGCCTCCCCACACGGCTACCATGGCGAGGCCGAGCTGGTGCGCGCGCTGCACGAGGCGGGCGATGCGCTGGTCAGCCTGGGCGCGTGGCAACGGGACGCCCTTGTCGGCCATGTCCTCTTCAGCCGCATGCGCGTTCATGCCGACGCCCTCCCCGTTGCCGCCGCAGCGCTCGGCCCGATCGCGGTCGCGCCGGACTGGCGAAGGCGCGGCATTGGCGCGGCCCTTATCGCGGCCGGCCACGAGGCACTGCAAAAGGCTGGCGTACAACTGGTCTTCGTACTCGGCGACCCGGCTTATTATGGCCGTTTCGGCTACACGCCGGACCGCGCGGCGCCCTTTGCCAGCCCCTATGCCGGCCCCTTCTTCATGGCCTGTACTCTGGACAGCACGCTGCCAAGGCCGCAAAGGGGCGAGGCGATCCACGCCGCTGCTTTTTCACGACTAGGCTGAGAGATGAGCTACAATATATTCGGCCGCGCGCTGCGCATGACCACCTGGGGCGAGAGCCACGGTCCCGCCATTGGCGTGGTGGTGGACGGCTGCCCGCCGGGCCTGCCGCTCAGCGAGGCCGACGTGCAGCCCTGGCTGGACAAGCGGCGGCCCGGCACCTCGCGCTTCACCACGCAACGCCGCGAGCCGGACGAAGTGCGCATCCTCTCCGGCGTGTTCGAGGGGCGCACCACCGGCACGCCGATCAGCATGCTGATCGAGAATGTCGACCAGCGCTCCAAGGATTATTCAGATGTCGCGCGGGCCTACCGGCCCGGCCATGCCGATTATAGCTACGACGCCAAATACGGCTTCCGTGACTATCGCGGGGGCGGCCGCAGTTCGGCACGCGAGACGGCGTGCCGCGTGGCGGCGGGCGCGGTGGCGCGGCTCATCATCAGCAATGTCCAGATCACCGGCTATGTCTGCGAAATCGGTGGCGATGCCATCGATCCCGACAATTTCGACCGGCATGAGATCGACCAGAACCCCTTCTTCTGCCCCGATGCCAAGGCCGCAGCCCGCTGGGAAGCACTGGTCGACGCCGCGCGCAAGGATGGCTCCTCGCTCGGCGCGGTGGTGGAATGCGTAGCGACGGGCGTGCCCGCCGGCTGGGGCGCGCCGCTCTATGCCAAGCTCGATAGCGAGCTGGCCGGCGCGATGATGAGCATCAACGCCGTAAAGGGCGTCGAGATCGGCGACGGCTTCGCGGCGGCGCGGTTACGCGGTGAGCAGAATGCCGACCCGATGCGGCCGGGCGCGACGGGACGGCCCGATTTCCTGGCCAACCATGCAGGGGGCATCGCCGGTGGCATCTCCACCGGCCAGCCGGTGAAGCTGCGCGCAGCCTTCAAGCCGACCAGTTCCATTCTGATCCCGCAGCAGACGGTGACACGAGAAGGCGAAGCGACCGATCTCGCCACCAAGGGCCGGCACGACCCCTGCGTGGGTATTCGCGGCGTGCCGGTCGTGGAGGCGATGATGGCGCTGGTCCTTGCCGACCAGATGATGCTGCATCGTGCACAATGCGGCTGAGGTCGGTTGCCACGCTCGCGCTGCTGGCCATGCTCGCAGCGTGCGGGCGCGGCGATGACGGGCACGAACCGGCCGCTGATGACAGCGTGATTTCCGCCGAGGAGGCTGCCGACGTTCCGTTGGCGCCCGACGGCGATGCACCAGCGGCCGCACCGGACATGGAAGCGCGGCTCGACGCTCTGGCTGGCGTGCGCGTGGGCATGACGGTGGCGCAACTGCGCGCAGCCGGCTTCCAGGTCGAAAAGGATGACGGGCCGGACCCGGACAATCGCTGCGGCTATGCGCGCATCGCGCAGCTGCGCGCGCCCTTCTTCATGCTGGATGGCGAGCGGGTCGTGCGGATCGACGTGGACCGGCCCGGCTTCCCGACACTGGGCGGCGTGGAGATCGGCATGAGCGAGACCGAGGCGCAGCGCCGGCTCGGCAAGCGCGCTACGGTGCGCCGTAACCTCGTTGCCGGCGAGAGGAGCCATCTCTTCGTGGTGCACGAGGCCGGCGCGCCCCATGGCCTGATCGTCGAGACGGACGGCGCGCGCGTGGTGAGCTACCGCCTCGGTGAATGGGCGGCGGTCGACTCCAGCGCGGAATGCCTGTGAGCACCACGCTGCGCCAGGCCACCGGGCTGCTCGCGGTCGATACGCCAGGCCGCACACTGGTGGAGGTGACGGCCGAGGTAACGCGCTGGGTGACCGGGCAGAACATGCGGCAGGGGCTGCTCACGCTTTTCTGCCGCCACACATCCGCCTCGCTCCTCATCCAGGAAAATGCCGCGCCGGCGGTGAAGACCGACCTGCTGGACTGGCTGGCACGTATCGCGCCGGAGGATGCCAGCTATGCGCATGACGACGAAGGGCCCGACGACATGCCGGCACATATCCGCACCATGCTGACCGGCGTGCAGATCGCCGTGCCGCTGATCGACGGGCGGCTGGCGCTGGGAACGTGGCAGGGTATCTACCTCGCCGAGCATCGCCGCGCGCCGCATCGCCGTGTGCTGGCGCTGCACCTTATGGGCAGCTGATAAGACAGTTTTTACGGATCACACGCGCTGTCCGGCTTCGGCTCGACGCGTGCCGGCCACTGATGGAAGACGGCCCGGCGCGGAGCTGCGACGACCGGCGGAACGGGCCGAGCGGCCTCGCATTCCCTCAGTCCCGGGGCTGATCGTCCCCGAACGGAATGAGAAGGAGAATTCCTATGAACTATCTGTTTGCCGGAGCGGCCGCGGGTCTGCTTATCGCGGCAGCGGCGTCGGCCCAGATCGGCGGTGCGGCGGGCGGATCCGCGGATACCACGGTCGGCCCGGCCGACGGCGCCGTCAGCGGCAGCGTGCAGGGTCCGGTCGACACCCCGCTCGACCAGGCCCGCGAGAACGCCAAGCGCGCCCAGCCGAACGCCAGCGACCGGCTGGGCCAGGCTGTCGAGGACGCCGACAACGCCGCAGAAGGCGTGACGCCGGATGCCTCGGCCAACAGCTCGGCAGGCGTCGTAACGCCGGACGCCTCGGCCGACGGCTCTGCCTCGACAAACACGGACGGACGCTGAGCCGGGAGGTCTGCCCTCCAACCCTCCGGGCTCGCAGGGGCCGCGCTCACAGGGCGCGGCCCTTTTTCGTGATGTTTGCGCTGCCTTCCCCGCGCTGTTACCCCTCTTGCAGATAGGCGAAAACAGACCGGGGTCACAAGGCGCCGGGGCCATGGGGAGCGAAACACGCGCATGACGAATAATCTGACCCGGCAGATCGGCTACGGCATGGTGCTGGGCCTTCTCCTGGGCCTGGCCCTCAACCTCACGCTGGGCGACGATGCCGCGCTCGCGGCCCGGATCGGCAGCTATTTCCACCTGCTCGCCGACGTTTTCCTCCATCTTATCAAGATGATCATCGCGCCGCTGGTCTTCGCCACACTGGTGGCGGGCATCGCCCATATGCACGACAGCGCAGCGCTGGGGCGCATCGGCGGACGGGCCATCGCCTGGTTCCTGATGGCAGCGCTGGTTTCGCTCTCGATCGGCATGCTCTTCGCCAATGTGCTGCGGCCGGGCGATGGGCTCAACCTCGTCGCACAGGGCGACGGTGCCACCGGCGGCGTGGACGCGGCCGCGCTCAATCTCAAAGATTTCGTGCTGCACGTCTTCCCCACCTCGATGGTGGACGCGATGGCGCAGAACAGCGTGCTTCAGATCGTGGTCTTTTCGCTCTTCATCGGCGTGGCGCTCACCGCCATCGGCGAGAAGGGCCAGCCCATCGTCACGCTGATCGAATCGCTGGTCGAGCTGATGCTGCAAGTGACCAACTATGTGATGCGCTTCGCTCCCGTGGCGGTGTTCGGCGCCATTGCGGCGGTCATTACCGAGCGCGGCCTCGGCGTGCTGTGGAGCTTCGGCACGTTGCTCGGCTCCTTCTATCTGGCGCTGTTCACCTTGTGGGTGGTGATGGCGCTGGCCGGCTATCTCTTCCTCGGCCGGCGGATGACGCATCTGCTGAGGCAGATCCGCACACCCATTCTCGTCGCCTTCTCCACGGCCTCATCGGAAGCGGTCTATCCCAAGCTGCTGGAACAGCTCGACCGCTTCGGCGTGCCGCGCCGCATCTCCAGCTTCGTGCTGCCTCTGGGCTACAGCTTCAATCTCGACGGCTCGATGATGTATGCGAGCTTCGCGACGCTGTTCATCGCACAGGCGTACAACATCGATGTGCCGATCGGCACGCAGATCACCATCCTCCTGGTGCTGATGGTCACCAGCAAGGGCATTGCCGCCGTGCCGCGCGCCAGCCTGGTGGTGGTGGCCGCGACGCTGGCGCAGTTCAACCTGCCGGTGGAGGGCATCGCCTTCATCCTGGCCGTCGATCATTTCATGGACATGGGCCGCACCATGACCAATGTCATCGGCAATGCCGTCGCGACCAGTGTCGTCACCAAATGGGAAGGCATGCTGGAAGTGGAGGAGCTGGAGGACGCGCCCTATCCGCGCGCGCCGGCGCATAGCGTCTCCGGCGGCAAGGGCGGGCTGGACCTCGCCCCGGATATGGTGCGCGACGAACGCGAGCAAGGCTGAGACGGAGGCATCCGATGAGCGCGCAACAGAATGTCGAGGACGCGCGGGACTATGGCCGCAAGGTGGATTTCGGCCGGGCGGCGAGCGATTATGCCACGCACCGCGCCGGCTTCCCGCCCCGCTTCTTCGCGCGGATCGCCGCGCAGCTCAGTCTGGCGCCAGGCATGCACGCACTTGATCTCGGCACCGGAACGGGCACGGTGGCACGCGGACTGGCGGGGCTTGGCCTTGCGGTCGACGCCATCGATCCCAGTGCCCCGCTGATGGAGGAGGCCCGCGTGCTCGACGAGGCGGAGAGCGTGCGGGTGCGCTACCATGTCGGCAAGGCCGAAGCGCTGCCTTTTGCCGAGGCGGCCTTCGATCTCGTCACGGCGGGCCAGTGCTGGCACTGGTTCGACCGGCCGAGAGCCGCGGCGGAGGCCCTGCGCGTGCTGCGGCCGGGCGGCGCGCTGGTCATCTGCCATTTCGACTGGCTGCCGCTGCCCGGCAACATGGTCGAGGCGACCGAGGACTTGATCCGCGCCCATAATCCCGACTGGACGATGGGACGCGGGACGGGGCTCTACGGCCAGTGGCTGGCGGACATGAGCCATGCCGGCTTCACCGGCATCGAAACCGCCTCGTTCGATCATGACCAGCCCTACAGCCATGCCGACTGGCGCGGCCGGCTGCGGGCGAGCGCACCGGTCAAGGCCAGCCGGGACGCGGCGAGCGTCGCGCGCTTCGATGCCGATCTCGGCGCGCTGCTGGCCGCGCGCTGGCCGGCCGAACCGCTCATGGTGCCGCACCGAGTCTGGTGGGCCTGCGCACGAAAGCCGGGCTGAGACTTGCCAAAGGCCCGCCGGTCCACCACTTGAGCAGGCAATGAAGACCGACACCCAGGGACGCGCGCGTGGCGCATAGAGCACATGGCATGACCGGCGACGCGGACCAGAAGCTGGCCTCGGGCTGGGCGACGCTGCGCCGCTTCCTGCCCTATCTCTGGCCCCATGGCGACGCGGGGCTGCGCGCCCGCATTGTCGCGGCGCTGGCGCTCGTGCTGGTGGGCAAGGCGATCGTGCTCGTCATGCCCTTCGCCTACAAGGGCATCATCGACGGCATGGCGCCGGGCATGGAGGGGCAGGCAGGCCTCGCATTGGCGCTCGTCGCGGCCTATGCCGGCGCCCGCTTCGGCGGCGTGCTCTCCGACAATCTGCGCAATGTCGCCTTCGAGCGGGTCGGCCGCAACGCCCAGCGCCTGATTGCCGAGCAAGTGCTGCGCCACCTGCACCAGCTCTCGCTGCGCTTCCATCTCAACCGCAAGACCGGCGGCGTCACGCGCGTCGTGGAGCGGGGCACCTCGACCATCGAGACGATGCTCTACTTCATGCTCTTCAACATCGCGCCGACGTTCATCGAGCTGGCCGCGGTGTGCATCATCTTCCAGGTGAAGTTCGGCTTCGGCCTGGTGGCGGCGACGCTGGCGATGGTGGCGCTCTACATCCTCTTCACCCAGAAGATCACCGAGTGGCGCAACCATCTGCGCCGCGAGATGGTGGACCTGGACACCGGCGCCGTGGCGCACGCCGTGGACAGCCTGCTCAATTTCGAGACGGTCAAATATTTCTCCGCCGAGGCGCGCGAGGGCGAGCGCTACGGCGCGGCGCAGCGGCGCTACATGGACGCGGCGACCAAGAGCAACAACAGCCTCGCCCTGCTCAATATCGGCCAGGCGCTCATCACCAACCTGATGATGGGCGGCGCCATGGCCTATACGGTGTGGGGCTGGAGCGTCGGCCGGTTCACGCCGGGCGACGTGGTGCTGGTCAACAGCCTGCTCATGCAGCTTTTCCGACCGCTGGACCTGCTGGGCATGGTCTATCGCACCATCCGCCAGGGTCTCATCGACATGGAGGCGATGTTCAAGCTGATCGACACGCCGCAGGAAGTGCTCGACAAGCCCGGCGCACAACCGCTTGCCGTCACAGCGGGCGAGGTCCGCTTCGAGGACGTGGTGTTCGGCTATGATCCCGGCCGCACGATCCTCAAGGGCGTTTCCTTCACGGTGCCGGCGGGGCACACGCTCGCCATCGTCGGCGCATCGGGCGCGGGCAAGTCCACCATCTCGCGGCTGCTCTACCGCTTCTACGACATTCAGGGCGGGCGCATCCTCATCGACGGGCAGGACATCAGCGCCGTCACGCAGGATTCGCTGCGGCACGCCATCGGCATCGTGCCGCAGGACATGGTGCTGTTCAACGAGACGATCGGCTACAATATCGGCTATGGCCGCGACGGCGCGACCCAGGCCGAGATCGAGCAGGCCGCGCGCGGCGCCGCTATCGAGCGCTTCATCGAGGCACAGCCGCTCGGCTACGATACGCGCGTGGGCGAGCGGGGCCTCAAGCTCTCGGGCGGCGAGAAGCAGCGCGTGGCGATTGCCCGCACGCTGGTCAAGGACCCGCCCATCCTCATCCTCGACGAGGCAACCAGCGCACTCGACAGCCGCACTGAAGCCGCGATCCAGGGCGTGCTCGACAATGTCGCGGCGCGGCGCACCACGCTCATCATCGCCCACCGCCTCTCGACCATCGCCCACGCCGAGAAGATCATCGTGATGGACGACGGCCGCATCGTCGAGGAAGGGACGCACGCCGAACTGTTGGCACTGGGCGGCCACTACGCGCAGATGTGGGCGCGCCAGGCAGCGGAGCGGATGAACCCGCAGGCCGGGCCGGCGGAGGCAGAGGCGGATGCGGAGACGGATGCCGCCTCGCTGGAAGACGCGGCGGAATAGTCTCCCTTCGACAAGCCGGGACGTGAAGCGTAGGAAGAAGGCGGCTCCATCCACGGGAAAGGAGGCCCCATGCCGCATCCCATGACCATCGACATCGTCTCGGATGTCACCTGCCCCTGGTGCGCCATTGGTCTGCGCGGGCTGGAAGAAGGGCTGAAGCGCGCGGGCGACGCCGTGGCGGCCGAGATCCGCTTCCATCCCTATGAGCTCAATCCGGACATGCCGCCGGAGGGCGAAAACCTCGTCGCGCATTTCGCCGCGCAGTATGGCGCGCCGGCCGAGAAGACGGCGGAGGGCCGCGCGCTGCTCAAGGCGAAAGCAGCCGAGCTGGGCTTCGTCATGGCGATGAGCGAAGAGAGCCGGCTCTGGAACACCTTCGACGCTCATCGCCTCCTCCATTGGGCGGGGCTGGAAGGACGCCAGCTTGCGCTCAAGCATGCGCTCTTCGCGGCATATTTCACGCGCGAGGAAAATCTCTCCGATCCCGAGGTGCTGGTGCGTGCGGCCGTGGACGCCGAGCTGGACGGCGAAGAGGCGCGCGCCGTGATCGAGTCGGATCGCTACACGACCGCCGTCCGCCATGCCGAGCGCGTGTGGCAGGAGCGCGGGATCAACGCCGTCCCGGCCTATATCTTCGCCGGACGCTACATCGTCTCGGGCGCGCAATCGCCCGAGGGTTTCGAGGAGTTGCTGCGCCGTATCGCGCAGGACGCGGCCTGAGCCCGTCAGCCGATCCGCATCGTCATGCCCAGCCGCAGCAGCGGCAGGATCGCGCGCATGCTCTCCGGCGCCACGGCGACGCAGCCCTCGGTGGCCCTGGGCGCACCGCCGGGGCCGGTCACCCACTGGTGGAAGAAGATGGCGCTGCCCAACCCCGGCGCGGGCGGCGCGTCGTTATGGCCGAGGATAACGAGGGCGTCATAGGCCTGATCCTCCCGCGCCAGCCGCTCATGGCTGGCCGGGCGGGGCAGCGCCACGGGGCGGTTATAGGCGCAGTCGGCGGGGTCGTCGCACCAGCCGTCATTGTCGCGGATCCAGCGCCAAGGCACGCTCAGGCGCCCGCCCAGCTCCGCCAGCGTGATGCGCCCCGGCCGCAGCAGCACCGCGCGCACGGGCCAGTCGCCAAGCGGTGTCGCGCCGTCCCCCTCGCGCTTGTCGACGGCCGGCCGCGCGCCGCCCTTGCCGATGACGCAGGGGCAGAACAGCCCGTCGAGCGCCAGCACCCGGTGCCGCGTATCGACGCGGATCACATCCGGATCGAACATACCGCCCGGCTCATAGCTGATGCCCGGTGCGATCGCGCTTGGTGGCGAGATAGCGGGCATTGTGCGGATTGGCCGGCACCGCCAGCGGCAGGCGCTCGACGACGCGGATTCCCGCACCCTCCAGCCCCGCGACCTTGGCGGGATTGTTGGTGAGCAGGCGCACCGCATCGATTTCCAGCAGCCGCAGCATCCGCGCCGCGACACCGAAATCGCGCGCATCGATGGCAAAGCCCAGGCGGACATTGGCGTCCACCGTGTCGAAGCCCTGATCCTGGAGCGCATAGGCGCGCAGCTTGTTGATGAGGCCGATGCCACGCCCCTCCTGCCGCAGATAGAGCAGCACGCCCCAGCGCGCGTCAGCGATCTCGTGGAGCGCGGCGTGGAGCTGGGGCCCGCAATCGCATTTGAGCGAGCCGAGCACGTCGCCGGTCAGGCATTCGCTGTGCAGGCGCACCACTGGCGGGGACGCATCGCGCGTGCCGATGACGAGCGCGATATGCTCGCGCGGATCCTCCGGGCTGCGGAAGGCGACGATCTGCGCGTCCTCGGCATCGGCAACCGGCAGACGCGCGCGCGCGGCAATGGCGAGGCGCTCAGGATCGGCGAAGGTGGCGATGGCTGCCAGGTCCAGCGCCGCCTCGGCCGGCGCGTCGGCCGCGCCCACGAAATAGGCCGGCAACAGCCCCGCGAGCCGCGCGAGGGAAAGCGCCGCCATCGCCGCATCGGCATGGGCCAGCGGCAGCGCGCGGAACGGCCCCTTGAACGGCGTCATCAGATCGCTCACCGGATCGGCCACCGCCATTGCCTCGGCCGCGCTGGCGATCCAGCGCTCGCGCGCGACCAGCACGGCCGCCTGCGGATCGGCCGCCTCGCGCTGGTTGGCGAGCTTGAGCGTGGCAGCGCGCGCAGCCGAGAGAAGCAGCGGCGCCGCCCCGGTGGGATCGAAGGCCGCGAGGCTCTGCGGCGTCGCACCCTCGATGGGAAGCAGCGTGAGCGCGCCGGCTTCTCCGGCGATGCGGATGGGCCAGCCGCGGCGCAGCGCATCAATCGCGCGGGCGGCCGCGCGCGCCGCCATCAGAGGGCGAATTCCGTGATGAGCGGCGCGTGGTCGCTCGGCCGCATCCAGCCGCGCGCTTCCTCCACGACGAGATGGCGCACCGCCTTCTCGGCCAGTTCGGGGCTGGCCCACATATGATCGAGCCGCCGGCCCCGATCCGAGCTGGCCCAATCGCGCGCGCGATAGCTCCACCAGGTGTAGAGCCGCTGCGGCGCCGGCACGAAACGGCGGCCCAGATCCACCCAGTCATGGCTGGCCTGGAGACGGGCGAGCAGCTCACATTCGATGGGCGTGTGGCTGACGACATTGAGGAGCTGCTTGTGGCTCCACACATCGCATTCCAGCGGTGCCACGTTGAAATCGCCAAGCAGCAGCGTGGGTGTGCTGAGCTTGCCGGACCAGTCGATCATCCGTTCCAGAAAATCGAGCTTCTGGCCGAATTTGGGGTTGATGGTGCGGTCCGGTTCCTCGCCGCCGGCGGGGATATAGACGTTTTCGATGCGCAGGCCGTTGTCGAGCCGCACGCCGATATGACGCGCCTCGCCATTGCCCTGCCAGTCCAGCCGGTCATCGTCGCGCATGGGGATGCGCGAAACGATGGCCACGCCATGGTGCATGGGTTGGCCATTGAGCATCTGATGATTGTAGCCATGACGGCGGAACAGCCCTTCCGGGAAGGTGCCATTCACCACCTTCGTCTCCTGAAGGCACAGGATGTCGGGCGCATAATCGACAAGGAAGCGCTCGACGATGTCGAGCCGGGCACGGACGGAGTTGATATTCCAGGAAGCAATCTTGAGTGTGGACATGGCGCAGTCCCTAGCCGCCCTTGACGCACAACCCAAGCGCCTGACCAATCTTTTTTGCCGGCGCCACCCAAGAAAGACCCTCGCTCCGGGGGCTGGAGCGAGGGTCTAGAAAAAGCGCTTGGGGCGCAGAAGTGGCGGGGATCGAAGGGCCCGGGCAACAGGGGGGGAATCCCGGGGGCGATCCCTCGCCACGCCTTGCCTTCTAGCCGGGCCCAGATGAGCGCTGGATGAATGAAAATGAACAAGGTGCTGTCTGTCGTGCGGCGGGCATGGTTGGTCGCCCGAAGCCGGCGCGCGGTCTTGGCATGCGATTATCTAATTTTCGCGGAGAGGAGGTGGGGTCACGCGGAGGCACGGAGATGCAGAGAGAGAGAGAGAGAGAGAGAGAGAGAGAGAGAGAGAATGCCAGCGCCGCTGGCGCTCGGCATCGTGCTCAGATCATCGACCTGGAGAAAGCGCCTTCGATACCACATTCGCTCTGCACGCTCTGCGCGAGAACCGCTCCGCGTCTCCGGCTGAAGCGCTCCTGGCTTGAGGACGCCCGCCATTGGCTTATCCGGCAGAGCGGGAAGCGTTGGGTCACCGCCTCTAATCCCGTGCAGCTATGGGAGATTCCCGCTTTCGCAGGAATGACGCGTGGAGAGGCGATGGCGCGCCGCATGGGGCAGCGAGGCGTTTCCCTCTGCGGGGGTGTGCTTTTGCGTTAAGGGACGGAGGGTGTCGCGCAGAGGCACAGAGGGCACGGAGAAAAGATCCAACGGCATTAGCGTGCGGCCTATGCGTAGTGGAGCGGGACCATCCGTGGCGTGGCGGAGCGACGCGGATGGCCGCCCAGCCTCCCTGGACGAAGCTTTTTCCCTTCTTCGTGTCTGCCGGGCTTCTGCGCGAATCGAAAAATCGCGACGCACAATTGCGGGCGCCGCGCCCTTACTCCCGGTCCATCTCCTGCATCGCCTTCTCACGCGCGAGCTGCACTTCCGCATTGCGGGCGAGCGTATCGAAGCCGGCCATGAAATTGTTGAGTTGCGGCGCGGGGATGCCCTGGAAGAGATATTCGCTGCGCCGCGCGGCCATGCCGTTGATGATGGCGACGACGCGCTCGCCCTCCTTCGTGGGGGCAAAGAAGCCGTGGCGCCGGCCGGGCTTGCCGCTGCGCGCGACGAGGCCAAGCTCCATCAGGCGCTTGACCGTGCGGCCTGCCTGACTCTGGTCGCGATAGAGGGCAAGCACGAGCTGGGGCCAACTGATCGGCGGGTCGCGGCTCACTTCCACCAGCACCCACGTGTCGAAATTGGAGAGGCCGGTCTTGCGCTTGTAGCCCAGCGCGCCGCCGCGCATGATGTAGGAGCACAGCGTCATGAAGGGTGGCAGGATATAGGCGCGGTCGACGGGCAGGCGGCCGCCGGGCTCGCGGTCCATCTCACGATGATCGGGGAAATCCACTTCCGCATCCATGCCATGCGCCGCCTGGGCGAGCTTGCGTTCCTCCTCGTAGAGCGTCATCGCGCGGCCCAGCAGGATGTCGAGCACGCCGAAGACATCGACGAGCTGATCGTCAGCGATGCCGAAGCTGAGCTCCCGGTTGCGCAGTTCAGCCAGCCGCACGAATCGCTCGGCCATCTGCCGGCCCGACTCGCTGAGCTTGAGGGGACTGCGGATGCCAGCGCGCTCCACCAGCCCGTCTTGCGTGAGGCGTTTGATGGCGCGGCTGATCTGAGCCTTGTCGACACCGTTCGCCAGTGAGACAGAGGCCAGCGTCATGCCGCCCTGCGCCTGGAGCAGCAGCAGGATGCGCCGATCCAGCTCGTTGATCTGGTCGGCGCGCGCGAAGGCGATATTGGCACTGTCGCGCGCGTTGCGCAGGAAAATCCACAAGCTCGCCTGGAATTTGCGGTGCTTGGCCGCCGCGCCGCCCCAGGCGCGCGTGACGGTGATGCCGGCCAGCAGCGTTTCGAGCTGCCCATCATAATCGGGCAGCGTATCGTCTTCTGCGAGGGTGGGATGGGCCTGCTCGGCGATGACCCAGGCGCCGGCGAACCGATCGATCAGCTGGATGGCGGCGCGCGCGTCAAAGGGCGAGAAGCCCGCCTCGCACAGCCGCTGCGTCAGGTCGATGCCCGGCGGATCGGCATCGGGCATGGTGGCGAGACTGGCGAAGAGCAGCCCGCCATCGCGGCGCGAAAGCATGGCCGCGCGCATGGCCCTGCCGTGCTCCTGCAACAGCTCTCGCCAGCCGCCGCCAGCAGGCGCACCGCCGCGCGCGACCTGCTGTGCGGCCATGGCCTGCGCCACGGCCGTCAGCAGGGCCTCGTGCGTGGGAAATTGCACCGCCACATTGGCCTGCGTACAGCCCAGCCGGCCGGCGAGCGCCGGCAATGTCAAACCCGTCAAACCCCGCTCGTCGAGCAGCGCCATCGCGGAAGCCACGACGATACCCTGCCCGGGAACGGAGGCGGACCGCGTCATGGCGGCCCCGCCTCTGGTCGGCATGTCCTTTTCTCCCCTCAGACCGGTGCCGCGCCTATGTGTCGCCATGGTTGATCGTCTTTGCAGGATCGGTCAACCATTGTCTCCGCGCGGGCAGATGCGTTCCATGCTGGTACAACGCACAAGACGCTCATAAGGACCATCTGCGGCCTTGACGCGCACCGCCCGGCTGCGAGAAACAGGCGCGAAGGAGCCGCCCCGTGCGGCGAGGTGGGCCGTGACTCGCGCCCAAGGGAAGAGGAGCTTGGAATGCGGTTTGAACGGTTGATCCTGACCCTGGGAACGCTGGCGGTAGGCTGTGTCGGCTCGGCCGCGATGGCGCTCGATCCGCTTGACGCGATCGGCGTGTGCTCGCGCATTTCCAAGAAGGATGCCCGCCTCGAATGCTACGATCAGGTCGCGCGCGACAGCGCCTCGGGCCGTCTGCAGAGCAGCGCGCCAGCCTCGCAGCAGGGCTGGGCCGCTCCGGTCGGCGGCGCGCAGACCCCTGCCCCGCAGAGCGCGCAGGCACCGGCTGCCAGTGGCTTCGGCGCCGAGGCGCTGCCGCGCACCCAAGCCGAGCGCCGCGAGACGAGCGGACCTGATTCCCTCGAGGCACAGGTCGCGTCCTCCACCGATAATGGCCTGGGCCAGTGGCGCATCCGCCTGGTCGACGGCGCGGTCTGGCAGATGACCGAGCGCGTCAGCATGTTCCGTCCGCCGGCACCCAACGAAACGGTCACGATCCGCAAGGGGGCGCTGGGCAGCTACCTCATGGATGTCGGCAAGCAGGGCTCCGTGCGCGTGACGCGCGTGCGCTAGGCGCAACGCGGTCGACCGGACGGCTGGAGCATCATCAGTCCGGACGGTCAAAGCCGGCGGACGAAGAACGGAGCGAGATGTCTCTCCGGGGAGGCGCTCCGCTGCCGCAGCTGTGACCTGCGTGCACCATATGGGCAGGGATGGCGGGCAATGAGCCCGGACCCGGCCGCGTCCATGCGTCTGAACCGACGCCTTTTCTTTGGCCACCCCGCCGTCCCCTTTGCCACAGAGCCCTGCTCACGCCCGGCTGGATCGTGGCAAAGGCGCCGATTCGCTGCTTCCCAATGGCAACAGCGAGGTGATGCTCTTTTGTCACAAGCCGGCCGTCTCGTTGACTTTGCCCACGGTCGTCAACTGGACAACCCCCCCGGCGAACCGTAAACAGCGGGCAATCCACGGCTACGGAAAATGGCCAAAACAAGGTTTTCGCAGGGAGAGCAGGGATTATCGCAAGCAGGGACCTGAGGCGGCCGAAAGGCCGTGACGACCTGGCAACGCGACCACTGCGTGCGCTCCGCCATTCCTATTCGCTCGCCCGCAACAGCTGCGGCCATTCGCCGACGGGGCGAGCCCCTATCGACCACTCAACAGCTTGTCCGCGCCCGGTTGCCCGGGGGCGGCGTTCTGCCGCGCCGGGGCTTCCCGCTTTGCGGCCGATCGAAGGAGCGGTCCGACCCGGCCCGGCAGCGGGCCCAACAACATAGACGCGATGGACAACCCGTTTCGATGATCCCGCCCGGGGGCGCGAAACGTCAACTTGATTACCAAGGGGAGAACGGTCTTGAAAACAAGTCATTCCACAATTGGCCACACGCTGCGCGTCGCCCTTCTGGCGACGACCGTGGGCCTGGGCGCGACGGCATGGTCCGTCCCGGCGCTCGCACAGGACGATCAGGCGGCCGAGCCGCAGGCGATCGTCATCACCGGTTCGCGCATCGTGCGTCCGGACTTCGAGTCCAACAGCCCGGTCGTCTCGGTGAACAAGGATCTGCTTCAGCAGACCTCCACCGCGGCGCTCGAAACCAGCCTTAACAAGCTGCCGCAGTTCACGCCGGCTCAGACGCCGAGCCTGGGCGCGGACATCCAGCCGACGGCGACCAACACGCCCGGCGCCGCCACCATCTCGCTGCGCGGTATCGGTGCCAACCGTAACCTCGTCCTGCTCGATGGCCGTCGTGCCACGCCGGGCAACGCCACGGGCGTCATCGACATCTCGACCATCCCCTCCGCGGCGATCGAGCGCGTCGAAGTCATCTCGGGCGGCGCTTCGGCCACCTACGGCGCCGACGCCGTGGCCGGTGTCACGAACTTCATCCTGAAGAAGAACTTCCAGGGTCTGGAGCTCGATGGCCAGGTCAACATGTCCCAGCATGGCGATGGCCTGGAATATCAGGTCTCCGGCATCATGGGCACGGACTTCGACGATGGTCGTGGTAACGTCAGCATCGCGATGTCGATGAACGAGCGCCATTCGAGCCTGCGTCGCGACCGCAAGTGGTATCGTGACCAGTGGGCCGACAAGGACATCAACGGCACACAGTTTTTCACGCAGTTCCCGGGCATCATCCTGGACGGCGTGAACGGCGCGAACCCCGCCGGTGCTCTTAACGGGATGTTCCCGAACTCGCACCTGAGCCCCGCGACCAACGGCACGACCGTGTTCATTGACGGCAACGGCAACCCGTTCGTCAACAACGCCTACACGGACGTCACCAACTTCTATGGCACGCCGTTCAAGTATTATCCCAACTTCGAGGGATATACCGGGCCCATCGACAACTATAACCTCAAGGTTTCCAATGCGGGAATCATGAGCCAGAACAACACGCGCCTGCAGCTCGTTCTGCCGCTGACGCGCTACAACTTCCTGGCTCGCGGCAATTATGAGGTGAACGACTGGATCGGCGTATTCGGCCAGGCCCAGTTCAGCCATGTCAGCACCGCGACCCGCAACGAGCCGGGCCCGATCACGGGCGGCTGGGGCGTGAAGATCGACCCGGCGCAGCTTTCGCGTGATCAGCTGCCGACCTCGCTGTGGACGCTGCTCGACAGCCGTGACGACCCAGACGCGCCGTTCGCCATCACGGCTCTGATGCCGCAGGATCGCGAGACGTTCACCGACGTGACGACTTACAACCTGGTCGCTGGCCTCGAAGGCAGCATCCCGGGCACCGATTGGACCTGGGACGTGTCGGTCAACCATGGTGTGTCGCAGACCTATGCGAAGCAGACGGGCATTTATTCGCTCGAGCGCCTTCGCACTGTGATGCAGGCCCCGAACTTCGGCCAGGGCGGAAGCTGGACCGGCAACATGTCGGATCCGGAGTATAACGGCTTCGGCGCCTCCACGGCGACCTGCACGAGCGGCCTCAACCTGTTCATTGCTCCGGCTGGCGGCTATTCGCAGGATTGTCTCGATGCCGTTAAGGCGGACCTGAAGAACCGCACCTTCGTCCGCCAGACGATCGTAGAAGGCAACATGCAGGGCAAGGTCATCGACCTGCCGGCCGGCGAGCTGCGTGCCGCGCTGGGTGCCAGCACCCGTACGCTGGACTTCCAGTTCACCAACGACACGCTGACGACGCAGGGCACCTCGTTCATGGATCAGGCGCTGGGCATCTATCCCAGCGGCGATTCCGAGGGCACCTTCAACGTCAAGGAGCTGTACGGCGAGCTTCTGGTTCCGGTCCTGGCCGACATCCCGGGCATCCGCAGCCTGAGCCTCGAGCTGGGCGGCCGTATGTCCGACTACAGCACCACGGGCACCAGCTACACGTACAAGATCCTGGGTGACTGGGAAGTGACGCGTTGGCTGCGGATTCGCGGCGGCTACAACCGGGCCGAGCGCGCGCCGAACATCGCGGAGCTCTATCTCGCTCGCCAGCAGACCTTCGGCGCCAATGCGGTCGGCGATCTGTGCTCGACGGCGAACCCGCTGCCCTATTCGGCAAATGCGGCGAACGCCAACGGCGCGGCCATCCTGGCCACCTGTAAGGCGATGATGCCCGGTGGCCCGAACGGCACGGCCTCCACGACCTACTATAACAGCCCGCAGAGCAACGCGACGTTCAGCTTCGCCTGGCCGAGCGCTGCGGGCAACCCGAACCTGAAGCCCGAAAAGGCGGACACCTGGACGGCAGGCTTCGTTCTGTCCTCGCCGTTCGATACGCCGCTGCTTTCGCGTCTTCGCCTGACGGTCGATTACTACAACATCTCCGTCAAGGACGCGATCGGCCAGCAGTCGGTGGGTATCGCGCTGCGGTCCTGCCTGGATCCCAGCCTGAACCCCCTGGTTCTGACCGACGCCAATGCAGCAGCGCAGACTGCGGCGTGCCGCGCCATCACGCGTAACGCGCTGACGGGCGGTCTGGACAACGTGAACCTGACCTACGCCAACAACGGCCGCTTCAAGCTGGAAGGCATCGACAGCCAGCTCGACTGGTCGGCGCCGGTCGGTCCGGGCACGCTAGGCATCAACGCCCAGTTCACCTACCTGCTCCACTTCAAGTCGGCCGAACTTCCGACTGACCCGATGCTGGATTATGCCGGTACGATGGGTCCGAATGCCAACGGCCTGAACGGCAACAACTATCGTTGGAAGCTGTTCACCTCGGTGAACTACAGCATCGGCAGCTTCATGCTGGGTCTCCAGTGGCAGCACCTGCCGGCGATCGAGGATGCCAGCGAGCCGCTGCGGGCGAACACCACGGTCGGCGCACCTGCCTACGACATTTTCCACCTCAACGGCCGGTACAGCGTCACGCGTGACGTTGCCCTGCGCTTCGGTGTGGACAATCTGTTCAACAAGGCGCCGCCGCTCACCAACTACAACCCGGCCAACAACAGCCCGGCCACGACTGGCCAGCTCCGTGCCGGTGGCGTGGGTGGTCTGATGTATGACGACATCGGCCGTCGCTTCTACATCGGTGCGAACATCAAGTTCTAATCCGAGAGAACGCCAAAAGGATCAGGGCTCTTCCTTCGGGGAGGGCCCTTTTTCTTTGGGCGCAATCCGGCGGGGTTTGACTGGACACGGGCCGCACAACAGCCCAGATTCAGGTGGTTCGTCGGGCGGAATGGCCGGATTTGGGAGGGTTGGGGGCGATTGCCCCGCTGCTCCTCCCGCATAGGCAGCCGACTGGTCAAAGGAGAGGGAAGAGACATGGCAACAGTGGTTCGCGTCCATGAGCTGGGCGCGCCGGACAAGCTCCGGTTCGAGGAGATCGAAATCGGAGCGCCGGGGCCCGGAGACGTACGCATCAAGGTGGAGGCGGTTGGCCTCAACCGATCGGAGGCCATGTATCGCGCCGGCCGCTATCCCATCAAACCCGAGCTGCCGACATTGATCGGCTATGAGGGCTGCGGCATCATCGAGGCATTGGGCGAGGGCGTCACCGGCTTCAAGGAAGGCGACCGGGTCTGCGTGCTGCCGCGCTTCCGTCTCGGCCAATATGGCCTCTGGGCGACGCAGGCCATTGTGCCGGCCTACTGCCTGGAACCCATCCCGGCAGGCCTGACGCCGGCCGAAGGCGCCGCCATCTGGATGCAGTATCTGACCGCCTTCGCCATCATCGAAGTGGCAGACGTAGGCGTCGGCGACGGCGTCATCATCCGCGCGGCATCATCGAGCGTGGGCCTTGCCGCCATTCAGCTCGCCAACTGGGCCGGCGCCACGTCCATTGCGGCGACGCGGACCAGCGCCAAGGCCGAGGCGCTGCAGGCGCAGGGCGCAGCGCATGTGATCGCCACCGAGGAACAGGATCTGGTTGCCGAAGTGATGCGCATCACCAACGGCAAGGGCGCGCGCACCGCCTTCGATCCCGTGGGCGGTCCCTATGTGGAGACGCTGGCGGCCGCACTGGCCGAGCGTGGCATTCTCTTCATCTATGGCGGCCTTTCGGAAACGGCCACGCCCTATCCACACTGGCATGCCGCCTTCAAGGGCCTCTCCCTGCGCGGCTGGGTGGCCTCGGAAATCTGGAACCATCCCCATCGCTACCAGAATGCGAAGGAGCGCATTCTCGCCGGCCTCGCGCAGGGCAAGCTCAAGCCCGTGATCGATAGGACTTTTCGCTTCGACGCGCTGGTGGACGCCAATGCCTATCTGGAATCCAACCAGCAGGTGGGCAAGATCGTGGTGACGATGGCTTGATGGAAGGCGCCGCGGGCGCGCGGTTCAGCGGCGCCTGCGGCCCCATCGGTGGCGGCGTTCATCGCGGGGCAGGACCGGCGGGGAAACAGCCATCGTGGCCTCATCCCGTTTTGTCTGAGCCTGGCGAAAGGCATGTCTTTCGTCGCTCTGAGGATCGGCAGGTCCGCTGCCCTTCGAATTCAAAGGCTGGGAACGGCTTGCCGAGCAGCGTTTGGATGAAGGCATGAAGGCACGGCCTCATGCGAGGCATCGAGGTGCTTCGATTCCGGCCGCCAGCCACGGTCGGGGCTCGATGTGGGCACCGACGGTCCTGGATCCCGGCCTGCACCGGGGTGACGGTGGAACCCAGGCATTCCCTGCGGCCAGATAGAAGCGGGATCGACCAGCATCCGCTCGTCGCCACAGGCATTGTCCACGCCGCTGGGGCATGGCCGCGGAGCGAGCGCTCCCCGTCATCCCGGTCGCTCGCGCCTATTCGGCCGCGATGGCACCCTCGTCGGCGGGGCGCGCAATGCCGTAGAGCTTGGCGGCATTGTCCCACGTGATCTTGCGCACGAAATCCGGGTCCGCGCCCTGGGTGAATTCGTCGATGGTCCTGCGGCTGTTGGGCCAGACGCTGTCCGGGTGCGGATAATCGGAAGCCCACAGCAGCTTGTCCTCGCCGTAAAAGTCCTTGAGCGCGACGGCGGTGGGGTTGTTCTGGAAGGTGCCGTAGATCTGCCGCTTGAACAGTTCGGAGGGCTTCATCTTGTGCGGGATGCCGCCGCGCGCCGCCCAGAATTCCTCGCCTTCCCACAGGCGGAAATGGCGATAATCCAGCTCCTCGACCACCCAGGGCAGCCAGCCGATCCCGCTCTCGGCAATGACTACCTTGAGGCCGGGGTGGCGCTCAAGAATGCCCCAGGCGAACAGATCCACGAAGGGATCGAGGAACTGCTCGACGAACATCTTCACGTGCAGGAACGTGGCGCCGGGCGAGCCCTTATATTTGTCGAACGCGCGGCTGACGCTGGGGAAGACCGTGACGTGGAAGGAGAGCGCGATGTCCTGCGCCTCCAGCAGCGCGAACAGCGGTTCCCAGCGCGGATCCTCCAGCCGGGGCTCGGCGACGGCGATCTGGAGATTGGCCTGGCGGAAGCCGCCGAGCGCGACGATATGCTCCAGCTCGCGCACCGCCGCCTCGGGATGCGGCGGCAGCATGGGCACGCCGATCAGTCGCTGCGGCGCCACCGCGCAGAACTCGTGCAGCCATTCATTATAGACGGCATAGCAGGCGTCGCGCAGTTCCTCGTCTTCGATGACCAGCGAAGTCACCGGGCCGAAGATGACATGCGCATAGACCTCGTCCCGGTCCATGTCGGCGAGGCGCAGCTCGGGGACGGCGGGGCGGCGCTCGGTCAAATCCGTGATTCCGCCGCGATCCAGCGCCGTGAAAATGGGCTTGGGGCCACTGAAGCCGGATGGCAGGCCGGACCACAGGCCCCAGCTCTGGCCGTCGCACATCCACATGCCGCGCCCGTCGACCACCTCCACGCGTGGGCCGCGCGCACGCAGATGCTCGGGCAGACGCGTTTCCCACAGATCGGCCGGAAGCTGGTTGAGATCCAGATGATCGTCGCAGGAAATGACGGGGTGTCGCATTGGCTTGCTCCTCATGCGCCCTTGCCGGGCGTCTGCTCTGCGGCCGTGCGCAAGGCGCCGCCGCGAAACGGTTTCAGGTGGACGATGGTTGCGCCATGCGCATGTCTGCAACGACGTGCACGGCAGGCAGCGTGATGGGCCGGTGGGCCTGCAACGGCGAACTCTCCCTGGCAGCAGCACGGCGCACGAGTCGCGAGCCGGCTAGTCGTTAGTGATCTAATCAATCTGCCCGTTCAGCCCGCGCGATGCAAGAGGGCCAGAGGCAACCATCGCCCGCAGAGGCTCAGCTGGCCGCAACACGTCTGGTCGGCGGGGGAATGAGCGTGCCGGCGGCGGCGCTGCACTCCACGCCGGATTCGTTCACATTGGCGCGGCGCAAGTCGCGCTTGTAGCGCGTATAATCATATTCGGTGCCGCGATGGAGCGTGCAGCGATTGTCCCAGATGAGCAGATCGCCGGTCTGCCATCGATGCGCATAGATGAAGCGCGGCTGGCTGGCGAAGGCCAGCAATTCCTCCAGCAGCGCCGCGCCCGCCTCATCGTCCATGCCTTCAATGCGATAGGCATGGCTGCCCACGAACAGCGCTTTGCGGCCCGAGGCACTGGTCCGCACCAGCGGCTGCCAGGCGCCGGGAACCATCTGACGGATATGCTCGGCTTCTTCGCTCTCGACGCCGCCCTTGATGCGGCTGGCGGCGAAGCTGTGATGCGCCCGCAGCGGCGCGATGCGCGCCTTCGTCTCGGTCGGCAGCGCATCATAGACATGCCGCAGATCGACAAATTCGGTCTCGCCCTTCTCCGGCGTCACGATGACGCCGCGCAGCATCGACCATTTACTCGGCAGATCGTTGAAGGAGCTGTCAGCATGGAACAGCTCGTTCCCCTTTGAGAATTTGGCGCGCTGGGAGGCGGGATCGATGATCTCGCCATCGGGATCGAGATTGGAGGCGTCGTAGAGCTCGGCGGCGATACGGCCGGGCTGGGCCTTGCGCGCGTCATAGCCCGGCGGCAGCTCCAGCGGGCCGAAGGCGCGGGCAAAGCGCAGATGATCCGCGTCGCTGATATGGCCCTGCCCGCGAATGCAGAGCACGGCATGCTCGGCCATCAGCTCCTCGACCAGCGCGACCAGCGCCGCATCCGGCGGCTGCGCCAGGTCCGCGCCGATCAGCTCGGCCGCAAAGATGTCGTGCAACCTGTTGACGTGCATGCTTGCCCTCTCCCCCTGGGCAGCCACTCGATTGCGGCTTCGTTCTGATACTATTCAGATTCTAATGATAACGCAATTCCAATTATTGAAGGAATGCGGACGCGGGAGGGATCACGCCGACGCCGGCGAAAGCGGTTCAGGCCATTGCCCGATGCAGCGCCAGCACCGCCTCGGCAAAGGCAGCCGGCGTTTCCGCGGCGGGGTCATGACCGGCATCGGGCAGGACACGCCGCTCCACGAGCGCGGGGAAGTGCGCGCCCGGCTCGGCAGCCCCCAGCAGCGCATCGGCGCCACTGAGCAGCAGTGTGGGCACGCACACCGGCGGCGGCGGCAGAAGCGCGGCGTCGAGCGCGGCATAGCGCAGATCGCCCGCCGCCGCGCCAATGCGGTGGGCATAGCTGTGCCAGGCGACCTGCGCGAAATCGGGATTGTCGAACGCGGGCGCCGTGCGCGCGAACAGCGCCTCGTCCACCAGACCCGGCGACCACAGCCGGCGCAGGTGCAGGCAGAGGTCACGCGGCCGCTCCGCCAGCGCGCGGCGGCCCCGCTCCGACGCGAGATAATATTGATGCCAGAGCCGCTGCTCGAGCACCGCCGGCGCGGGACGCGCGGGATCGGCGAGGTCCTGGATCAGATAACCGCCCACGGCGAGGAGTGCGGAAAAGCGATCAGGCCAGAGCGCGGCGCAGATGCAGGCCGCGCGCCCACCCCAATCGAAGCCGGCGACCAGCGCGCGGTCCACCCCAAGCGCGTCGATCAGCGCAAGGGCATCGGCGGCAAGCGCCGTCTGCTGGCCCGAGCGCATCGTGGCGGCATCGCGAAAGCGCGTGGGCCCGAAGCCGCGCAGCCACGGCGCGTAGCAGCGCAGCCCCGCGTGGGCGAGCAAGGCGGCCGCCGCGTCGAAGGACCGCGGATCATAAGGGAAGCCGTGGAGCAGCAGCACGGGCGGCCCATCGGACGGGCCCCAGCATTCCACGGCGATGTCGAGCAGATCGGTGCGAACGAGGCGGCGCTCTGGCGATATCGGGGCCGCGCCCCCGCTCATGGGTCCACCAGGATGATGCGCAGATCGTTCACGTTGGTGAGCGTGGGGCCGGGCACGAACAGCGCGCCGACTTCGCCAAGCGCGCCGCCGGCATCATTGTCTGCCAGCGCGGCAGCCAGATCCACGCTGGCATCGGTCAGGTCCGCCGCCGTGTCGCCATCGACATAGGCTCCCGCGACATCGCGACTGCCGTCCACGCCGTCCGTATCGGCCGCGAGCAGCGCGATGCCGGCCACGCCGCAAATCTCGGCGGCAAAGGCCAGCGCATATTCCTGATTGGGGCCGCCCATGCCCTGCCCGGACAGCGTGACGGTGAGTTCTCCGCCGGAGAGCAGCGCCGCCGGCCGGCCACGCTCCCGCGCCGCCAGCGCCTCAAGGGCATGGCGCCGCGCCACCCCGCGCGCCTCGCCAGTGGCCTCGGCCTCGATGATGCTGGGCTCATAGCCGGCATCCTCCAGAAAACGGGCCGCGGCGGCGAGTGCATCGGCCGGGCGCACGATTACGCGGAAGCTGGCCTGCGCGAGGCGGGGATCGTCCGGCTTCACCGATTCGCTCCAGCCGCCCGGGTCCGCGATCCCATAGCGCGCCAGCACGGCCTGCGCGTCGGCGATGGTGGTGGCATCTCCCACGCTGGGCCCCGAGCCGATGTCAGCAGGCGCGTCGCCCACCACGTCCGAGATAGCGAGCGTCACGACGCGCGCCGGAAACGCCGCGGCCGCCAGTCGCCCGCCTTTGAGGCGCGAGAGATGACGGCGCACGCAGTTGATCTCGCCGATGCTGGCGCCCGAGCGCAGCAGTGCGCCGGTGAGTGCCTGCTTGGCGGCAAGGTCGAGCGGCGGCGCGGGCGCGGCAAGCAGCGCCGAGGCACCGCCCGAGAGCAGCACCAGCAGCAGATCGCCCTCCCGCGCCTCCTCAGCCAGCGCGAGGCAGCGCGCGGCGGCGCGGGCCCCCGCCTCGTCCGGCACCGGATGGCGCGCCTCGATCAGTTCGATGGCCTTGAGCGGCCCGCCATAGCCGGTACGCGTGACGGCAAGGCCGCGCGCGTCCGGCCAATGCGCCTCGACCGCCTGCGCCATGGGCACGGCGCCCTTGCCAGCGGCGATGACGAGCACGCGGCCGGCGGGATGCGGCGGCAGCGCCGCGATGATGGCCTGGGGCCGCTTGCAGGCCTCCACCGCCGCCCGATACGCGCCTTCCAGCAGCGCGCGCCGATGCATGCGGCCGTTCAACGGCCGGCCAGAAAATCGGCGATGTTCGCGGCGGTGACGGCGGCAACCGTCTCGATGGCCTGGCGGCTGCTCCAGGCCGAATGGGGCGTCACCACCACATTGTCGCGCCGCGCCAGACGGAGGATGGCACTGCCCGGCGGCGGCGGCTCAACCGGCGCCACATCGAGCCCGGCACCGCCGATCTGCCCGGCATCGAGCGCGCGTTCCAGCGCCTCCAGATCGATGAGCGCGCCCCGCGCGGTGTTGATGACGATGGCGCCCGGCTTCATCGACGCCAGCGTGGCAGCATCGAGCATGTGCTGCGTTTCGGACGTGAGCGGGCAATGGAGGCTGAGTACGTCGCTGGTTGCCAGCACCTCCTCGAAGGGCAGCTTGCCCGGCCCCGGATCGGCCGCGCCACGCCGGCCGGCGAACACCGTCTCCATGCCGAGCGCACGGGCCCGCGTCGCCACCGCCTGCGCAATGGCGCCGCTGCCGACGAGGCCGAGGCGCAAGCCGGTCACGTCGCGCACTGGCGCGGCGAACACGCAGAAGCTGTCGCCCGTCTCCCAGCGCCCGTCGAGCACGGCGGTGCGGTGAGGAATGAGGCCGCGCACCAACGCGAAAAGCATCATGACGACATGCTCGGCGACCGAATCGCCAGCATAGCCCACCACGTTGCGCACCGAGATGCCGCGTGCGGCGGCGGCCGCGCCATCCACCACATCGGTGCCGGTGGCCGTGACGGCAATCATTCGCAGGTCCGGCAGGGCGGCGAGCGTAACGGCATCCAGCTTCACCTTGTTGAGCACGGCCACGCGTGCCCCGGCGAGGCGCGGGATCACATCCGCCGACGCGGTCCTGTCATGACTCGTCCAGCGATGCGGCGCCACCGGACGTGGAATTTCGACTCCGCCCATGCTCGCGCGGTCGAGATGGACGATCAGCGGCGGTGCGCCGGTCTCTTCTATCATTGTCATTGGCTTCCCGTTCGCGGTTCAGACGCCGTAGCCGTCCGAAAACCCTGCGAGCAGCTTGTCCGTCACCTTGTTGACCATATCAAGTTCGGCATCGCTCAGATCCTTGAGCACCGAAGCGCGGAAGGCATGGGCGACTTCGGTAATCTCGGCCAGCGCGCGCTTGCCATCGGGCGTCAGCTCGATGAGCTTGGTGCGCCGGTCATTGGGATCGGCGCGGCGCACCACCAGCCCTTCGGCTTCCAGCGTATCCAGCATGCGCGTGAGCGTGGGCCCCTCGATGCCGATGCGCTTGGCGATGGCGATCTGGGCACTGGGCTCATGGGCGCGGTCGATGGTGGAAAGCGCCTCCATGCGCGCGGTGCCATAGCCCATGGGGCGCAACTGCTCGTCCAGCAGCGCGCGATAGCGCCGCGCGAACAGGATGGTGCGATAGGTAAAGCCATATTCGCGCTCGATGCGCGCGTCCGCCGACCCGCTCAGCGTTGCCGCGCGCTGCGGCGCTTCCTGGCGGCCGTTCGCATTCACCCCATTTTCGCTTGCCGATGCGGCCATGCTCGTCTGTCTCCCCTGTCGGCCCCGTTCTTCGGCGTCTTTGCCACAGTCTGTCAACCGCCGCCATGCTGGCCCAACCAAGACGATAGACGCGGTTGACGGGCGGATTCGTTCAGCCCACAGACACCCGCGCACCCACTATATGGCCCTGCACCGGGCGGTTCGCCCCGATTCGGAGACCAAGAGGAATGATGCCGGCAAACGTTTCTTCGACCCCCTTTTTCGCTCTCTGCGCGCTGGCGGCCGTGGCCCTGGCGGCGCCGGCCCAGGCGCAGCTGCCCAAGGGCGACGCGGCGCGCGGCCAGACGCTGTTCAACCAGTGCAAGGTGTGCCACTCGCTCGATGCCGGCAAGAATGGCCTTGGCCCCTCGCTCAAGGGCATTGTGGGCACCAAGGCGGCGGACGTGCCGGGCTTCAAGTTCTCGCCCGCGATGCAGAAGAGCAACCTGACCTGGACGCCAGCCACGCTCTCCGACTTCCTGACCGCACCGATGAAGAAGGTGCCGGGCACGAAGATGGCCTTCGCGGGCCTCTCCAAGCCGCAGGACCGCGCGGACATCATCGCCTTTCTGGCGAAGAACTGAGCCGTCGGCCGGCGCCCGGGGCTCACGGGAGACCCGCGCCGGCCGCTCAGCGGGTGATGGGGCTCAGGCGCTTTCCTCGACGGGAGCGCCCGGGCCGTTCTTGAGGATCGATTCGATGGCATTCCGGGCACTGGCCTTGCTGGTGTAGCCCTCGGTCCAGAAGATAATCTCGCTATTATATTTGAACTTGGCGACGAACTCGCCCTTCTTGTTCTTCTCGATCACGAACTTGTGCGCCATGTCGCACTCCTCTCGCAGGTTGGCCGTGCAGCCTACGCCGCATAGCCGCGCGATCAATCCCGATTCGCGCGCGGGTTCAGTAACCGATCGGGCGCATAAGCCGCCGGGTCGATGGCGGCGACCGGCGCGGGCAGCGGCGTGCCCAGCAGCAGCGCCGCACCGATGAGCGCGGCTGCAGGCGCGGTCTGCATGCCGAAGCCGCCCTGGCCGGCGAACCAGAAGAAGCCCTGCGCGCGCGGATCGAAACCATAAACGGGCAGCCGGTCGGGCGCGAAGCTGCGCAGCCCGGCCCATTTGCGTTCCACCGCCGCGATGGGCCAGTCGACCACCGCCTGGAACCGATCGATGGCGAGCGCCACGTCCATCTCCTCGGGCGCTACGTCGCGCGGGCTATCCGGCGTCTCGTCATGCGGCGTGAGCCACAGGCGCCCGGGGCCGGCGGGCTTGAAATAGAACTGCTCCGCCAGATCCACCACGAGCGGGAAGTCGGCCGGCGCATTGGGGGTGCGGAGCTGGACGACGGTCCGGCGCAGCGGTGTGATACCGAGCGGCGAAAGGCCGCAGGCAGCCGCGACCGGATCGGCCCAGGCGCCCGCCGCGTTGACCAGCACCGTGCAGACGATCTCGCCCCGGTCGGTGTGCACGCGCCAGCCCTCGCCCTCGCGCCGCGCCGAGACGAAGCGCGTGGCGAGGGCCACCTGCGCGCCGCCGCGCCGCGCCGCGCCCCGGCTGGCCTGGAGCAGGGCTGCAACATCGATGTCCATGCAGCTCGGCTCGGCCAGACCGACCGTCCAGTCGGGTCGTAACCCTGGCAAGGCGGCCTGCATCGTCGCGGCACTGATCGGCTCCAGCGCGATACCGGTGCCAGCGAACTGGGCGCGCATGGCTTCCGCCCGGCACGCATCGCCCGTGCGCCCGATATGGATCGCGCCGCGCGGCTGCACGAACGGCGCAGGGGACAAGGCGGGGTCGGGCGCGGCGAGCAGGGGGCCGCTGGCGCTGGTGAGCGGCTGGATACCCGGCCCACCATAGCTCTCCGTCCAGAAGGCCACGGAGCGGCCGGTAGCGTGGTAGCCCGGCTGCGCCTCCTGCTCCAGGATCGTGACGCGCGCGCGTCCGGCCAGCGCAGCAGCAAGCGTGAAGCCCGCCATGCCCCCGCCCACGATGAGCACATCCGTCTCGGCGGCGACGTTCATGGGCGGCACCGGCGCGGCAAGCGGGAATAGCGGCGGACTGGAGGCATGGCGGGCAGTTACGATTTGGTAAGGGCACAGGTCTAGCACTTATCGCGATCATGCCCGCAATCTGGCCTGTTTATGCCCTGAGCGCCCTGCTCGCCCTGTTGCTGCTGCTGGGCGCGGCCACGGATTTGCGCGCGCGGATCATCTCGAACCGACTCAATCTCGCCATTGCGCTGCTCGCGCCGCTCTGGTGGTGGGCGACGGGTGTGACGCCCTGGCCGGGCGTGCCCTTGCAGCTCGCCACGGCGCTGGCAGTGTTCGCGCTGTTCAGCGGGCTGTTCGCACTCGGCCTGATGGGCGGGGGCGATGTGAAGCTGCTCGGTGCGCTGGCGCTCTGGCTGCCTTGGCAGGCCATGGCGACGCTGCTGGTGGTCATGGCGCTCGCGGGCGGGCTCATCACGCTCGTCACGCTCATTCACCATCGCATCACGCAGAAAACAGGCCAGCCCGAAGTGCCCTATGGGGTCGCCATCGCGCTCGCCGGCCTGTGGGCGCTTGGTGAACGCTATCTTAACTCCTTTGCGTGAATAACGGTCCTGCGTGGGCCGGAATCGCCCCCGCTGAGTGGAGGCGAGTTTCGTCATGGAACCTAAAAAGATTGCGCTTCTTGCCGGCGCCCTGATTATCGCTGTGACGACCGCCTTTCTGGCGCGGTCCATGTTCGCGGGCGGCGCCGGCACGCCCGAGGCGGCCGCTGCCGCCGCGCCGTCCCCGCAGGACATGCCGCATGTCCTCGTCGCGACCAAGGCGCTGCCGGTCGGCACCATCGTCACGCCGGATGCCTATCGCTTCCAGCCCTGGCCCAAGGAGCTGATGGAGGACGCCTACTACATCGAAGGCAAGGCCGATCCGAACCAGCTCGCCGGCTCCGTGGTGCGCACCGCCATCGCCGCTGGCCAGCCGGTGGTGCAGGGCTCGCTCATCCGGGCAGGCGACCGCGGCTTCCTGGCCGCCGCGCTCGGCCCGGGCATGCGCGCCGTCACCGTGCCGGTGAACATGCAGAGCTCGGTCGCCGGCTTCATCTTCCCGGGCGACCGCATCGACCTGATGCTCACGCAGAGCGTGGCTGGCGGCGGCGACGGCCCACCCCTCAAGGTTTCCGAGACGATCCTGCGCAACCTGCGCGTGCTCGCCACCGACCAGCGCACCGACGCCGTGGGCGCGGACGGCCAGCCGGAAATCCGCTCCTTCTCCAACGTCACGCTGGAAGTGACGCCGAGCATGGCCGAGAAAATCTCCGTCGCGCAGACCATTGGCGCCATCTCGCTCTCCCTGCGCAGCCTTGCCGACACCGGCCAGGAGTTGGAGGAAGCGCTGGCCAGCGGCGACATCGAGGCGCCGAGCGCCGACGATGCCAATGGCGAGAAGCGGATGATGGCGGCCATGGCCGCGCGCCCCAGTGAGCGCCGGGCCTCCTTCTCCACGGGTGCGGACGTTTCCCGCTACCAGCGCAGCAGCGTTCCGGCCAAGCCGATCGATCCCAACGCACCCGCCAGTCTCGCCAACCGCTCCGTGGTGCGTGTCGCCCGGGGTACCCAGGTGACGGCCATCGACATTGGGAGCAAATAGGATGACCCTTCTTCCCAACTTCGGCCGCGCGCCGCGCGGCCTCGCGCTCGCGAGCGCCCTGCTGCTGGCCACGGGCAGCGCCACCGCCCCCTTCGCCTCGGCCATCGCCGCCGGCGAGGCCCAGCAGGAGAATGGCGCGCTGCTGCTCTCCGTGGGCGAGAGCCGGGTGGTGAACCTCAACGCCAATCTCTCGGACGTGGTGATCGCCAATCCCGAGGTGCTGGACGTGCATGTCCGCTCGCAGCGACAGGTCTATCTGATCGCTAAGGCGCCGGGCGAGACCAATGTGTTCATCACCACCGGCAACGGCCAAATGCTCTATGCCAATGCCGTGCGCGTGGGCAACAACCTCACCAGCATGGACCAAATGCTCCAGCTCGCCATGCCGGAAGCGGACATCCGCGTCGCCACCATGAACGGCATGCTGCTGCTCACCGGCACGGTCTCTGCCCCAGAAGACGCGGCCGAGGCCGAGCGGCTGGTGCAGGCCTTCGCCGGCGAGGACACTACGGTGGTGAGCCGCCTCAAGACCGCGACGCCGCTTCAGGTCAATCTCCAGGTGCGCATCGCCGAAGTGAACAAGAGCTTCGTGAAGTCGCTGGGCTTCAACCTGCTCACCTCGCGCAACAATGGCAGCGGCTTCCTGTTCGGCCTCGGCCAGGGCAATCCGGGCACGATCACTTATCCCAATGTGATCGACCCCAATACCGGCCGCGCGCTGGTCGACCCCAATACCGGCCGGGCGCTCTATGACACGGTTTACAGCTTCAACAATCGCGAAGGCGCGACCACGCTGGGCGCCGCCGGGCGCCTGCTGGGCATGGACGTGATGGCCACCCTGGACCTGGCGGAAACGCAGGGCCTGGCCTCGACCCTCGCCAACCCCAATCTCACCGCGCTCTCGGGCGAGACGGCCAGCTTCCTGGCCGGCGGCGAGATCCCCATTCCCATCGTGCAGGGCGGCAGCGCCGGCGCCGTCTCCATCGAATATAAGCAATATGGCGTCAGCTTGGCCTTCACGCCGACCGTGCTGGCCGACGGCCGCATCTCCATGCGCGTGCGCCCGGAAGTCTCACAGCTCGACGACAGCGCTGCTGTGAAGATGGGCGGGTTCACCATCCCCGGCGTCTCGACCCGGCGGGCGGAGACCACCGTGGAGCTGGGCTCGGGCCAGAGCTTCATGATCGGCGGCTTGCTCTCCACGGCGAGCGGCAACAGCGTCTCCAAGGCGCCGTTCCTGGGCGACCTGCCGATCCTGGGCAATCTCTTCAAGTCGCAGCAGTGGCGCCGCCAGGAGACCGAACTGGTCATCATCGTGACGCCCTATCTGGTCCGTCCGGTGGATGCGCACCAGATCGCGCTGCCGACCGACGGCTATCGCAATGCCGATGACGGCCAGCGGCTGGTCCTCAACCAGATGCACGCCGGCCGCGGCGACGCCGAACGGCCCAAGCCGACCCAGGCGCCGCCCGCGACGGTAACACCCGATCAGCTCGGCACGACGCGCAGCAAGGGCGGCAAGGCCGCCGCCGCGCCCGGCTTCAGCTTCTAAGGACGGGACAGGATAGAGCCATGCAGTCCACCAAGACCCTCTTCCGCAACGCCGCCGGCCTGCTCGCCTGCGCCCTGCCGCTCACGCTCGCCGCCCTGCCAGCCGAGCTGGGCGCACGCACGCCCAAGCGGGTGGCCGAACGCGGCGTGGAATCGGCGCATCAGCCGCAGGTCGCGCGCACCGACTTCGTGTTCGATGTCGCGCCCGGCCGCGACGGCGCACTCGACAGCGCCGAGGCCGCCCGCCTCAAGAGCTGGTTCGACGCGCTGGGCCTGCGCTACGGCGACCGCGTGACGCTGGCGGGCAACGGGACGCCCGGACTTGCCGGCGTGCGCGATTCGGTGCGCGACATCGTCGCCCGCTACGGCCTGCTGACCGCCGGCGACGCACCGCTAACCGCAGGCGCCGCACCGGCCGGATCGCTGCGCGTGGTGGTGAGCCGCTCCACCGCCTCCGTACCCGGCTGCCCGAGCTGGCAAGACACCTCCCAGAGCGATCTGGTCGGCGGGCAGGGCGATAATTACGGTTGCGCCATGGCACGCAATCTCGCCGCAATGATCGCGGACCCGCAGGATCTCGTCCAGGGCCGCAGCACCGAGACGGACCTGCGCGCGGCCACCAGCAGCCGCGCCATCAAGGCATATCAGGAGAAGGCGCCCACCGGCAGCGGCGGGCTGCAAGGCGCGTCCACGGGAGGCAATTGAGATGAATGCACCTTGGAAAGCCGGCACCGGCCGCGATCCCTTCCAGGCCTTCGTCTGCGACGATCATAGCCTGGACCTGCTGCGCGTGGCGGCGCAGGAAATGGGCTGGCCCATCGAGCGCGTGAACAAGGGCGGCCTGCGCAACGCGGTGCAGACCCTCTCCATGGCGCCCAGCCCCAATGTGCTGTTCGTCGACCTCTCCGAATCGGGCGATCCGCTTGGCGACATCAACAGCCTGGCCGAAGTGTGCGAGCCCGGCACGGTGGTGATCGCCGCCGGTCAGGTGAACGACGTGCGCCTCTACCGCGATCTGCTGGCGAGCGGCATTCAGGACTATCTGCTGAAGCCCCTCAACATCGATGCCGTCCGCGATTCGCTGGCGGCGGCGCAGGCCGTGTTCCACGCGCCCAAGGAGACGCATGGCGACGACCGGCCGCATGTGATGGTGAGCGTCATCGGCACGCGCGGCGGCGTTGGTGCCTCCACTGTGGTCAGCTCGCTGGCGCATCTCTCTGCGCGCGACAAGCGCTCGACCGCCGTGCTGGACCTCGACGTACATTTCGGCACCGGTGCGCTCAGCCTCGATCTGGAGCCGGGCCGGGGCCTCACCGACGCCGTGGAAAATCCCAGCCGTATCGACGGGCTGTTCATCGAGCGCGCGATGGTCCGCGCGAACGAAAACCTCGCCATCCTCTCTGCCGAGGCGCCGATCAACCAGCCGCTGCTGACCGACGGATCGGCCTATTATCAGCTTGAGGAAGAGCTGCGCGCCGCCTTCGAGGCCACGTTTGTGGACCTGCCGCGCAACATCCTGGTGCAGCACCCGCATCTGGTGCTCGAATCCAGCGCGGTGGTGCTGGTGACGGAGTTCACGCTCGCCGCCGCGCGCGACACGATCCGCATTCTCTCCTGGCTCAAGAGCAATGCCCCGCAGAGCCAGGTGGTGATTGTTGCTAACAAGGCGCAGCCGGGCGTCGTCGAGATCGCACGCAAAGACTTCGAGCATTCGATCGAGCGCGCGGTGGACATCGTGCTGCCGTTCGACGCGCGCGCGACCAGCCAAGCCGCCAAGCTCGGCAAGCCGGTCGCCGAATCAGGCAAGGCCACCAAGCTCGGCCAGGCGCTCGCACAGCTCGCCGCGCTGGTGACGCTGCGCGCGAGCGGTATCGAGGAGGCCGGCGAGGCGGGCAAGAGCGAGGGCTCGCTGATCGGCAAGCTGCTCAACATCAAGGGCATCGCCGCCAAGGCCGGCAAGAAGAAGGGCAAGGCGCCGGCGCTGGCCGCGGAAGGCTGAGCACGAGCAGCGGTCGCCATGGCGGTCGCTCCGCTTCCGCGCTGCGCCGCCACCGCGGGCATGAGAGAATGAGGGCATGAGAGAATGATCGACCCACAGCTGCTCCTGCTGCTTCTGCTGGCGGCATCCTGCGTCGTGCTGCTGGGCTTCGCCTTTTCCGGGCCCTCGGCCGAAAGCGCGCGCAAGCGCCGGCTCGCCGCTGTGCGCGGCCGCCACGCCACCGGGCAGGACAGTCAGATCGAGGCGCGCATGCGCAAGGTTATTGCCTCGCGCCGGGTCGAGAGCAGCCAGATCCTGGTTTCGCTCATTCCCAACCCGGAGACGCTGGCGCGCCGCCTCGCCATGACCGGCCGCAAATGGACGCTGAGCCAGTATATGACGGCCTGCGCCGGGTTGATGCTGCTGATCTTCGCGGTGATGACGCTGCGCGGCTTCTCGTTTCTGCCGGCGCTGCTTGTGGGCATCGCCGCTGGTTTCGGCCTGCCGCATGTGGTGGTGAGCAAGATGATCGCGCGGCGCGTCAACCAGTTCAACGCCAGCTTCCCCGACGCGCTCGACCTGCTGGTGCGCGGCCTGCGCTCCGGCCTGCCGGTGAGCGAGACGATGATGGTGGTCGGCCGCGAGATTCCTGGCCCGGTGGGCGAGGAATTCAAGCTCATCACCGAGCGCATCAAGATCGGCAAATCCATGGAGCAGGCGTTGCAGGATACCGCCAAGCGGCTGGGCACCGCCGAATTCCAGTTCTTCTGCATCACTCTTGCCATCCAGCGCGAGACCGGCGGCAACCTGGCCGAGACGCTCGCCAATCTGGGCAGCGTGCTGCGTCAGCGCGCGCAGATGAAGCTCAAGATCCGCGCCATGTCGTCCGAATCCAAGGCATCGGCCTATATCATCGGTGCGCTGCCGTTCATTGTGTTCGGCCTCATCTGCTGGATCAACTACGAGTATATGGTGCCCTTCTTCACGCCGGACCCCAACGGGCTCTTCGGCCTGGGGCTGATGCAGCTCATCGGCCTGGGGGGCATGGGCTGGATGGGCATTGGCGTCTTCATCATGTCCCAGATGATCAGCTTCGAGATCTAGGGAGACGGACCGCATGACTCCCGCCGGCACCACCCTCCTGGGCCTCACCGCCGCCGACGTCGGCACACTGCTCGCGGGCCTCGCGACGCTGGCCGTGCTGATCGCGCTCTATGCCGCCTCCACGGTGCGCGACCCGATGGCGCGACGCGTCAAGGCGCTCAACGAACGGCGCGAGCAGCTCAAGGCCGGCATCACGGCCTCCACCGCCAAGCGGCGCACCAAGATCGTCCACCAGAACGACACGACCGACCGCATGCGCAGGCTGCTCAAGTCGCTCAAGGTGCTGCAGGACGACCAGCTCAAGCAGGCACAGATCAAGCTCGCACAGGCCGGCATCCGTTCCAAGGACTGGGCCATCGCCATCATCTTCGGCCGGCTGGTGCTGCCCATCCTGATCGGCGGCGCGGCGGCACTGCTCATCTACGGCATGGACATGTTCCCGGCCTGGAGCGAGCTCAAGAAATTCGGCGCGTTCGCGGCCGCCCTACTGCTCAGCTACAAGGCGCCGGACATCTATGTCGACAATCTGGTCACCAAGCGCTCTGCCGCCATCCGCAAGGGCGTGCCCGATGCGCTCGACCTGCTGGTGATCTGCGCCGAGGCCGGTCTCACCGTGGACGCCGCCTTCGCCCGCGTCGCGCGCGAACTGGGCAGCGCCTATCCCGAGCTGGGCGAGGAATTCCAGCTCACCTCCATCGAGTTGGGTTTCCTCACCGAGCGGCGCATGGCCTTCGAGAATCTGGCCGAGCGCGTGAAGCTGGATGCTCTGAAGGGCGTGGTCACGACCATGATCCAGACCGAGAAATACGGCACGCCGCTCGCCTCGGCACTGCGCGTGCTCTCCGCCGAGTTCCGCCACGAGCGCATGATGCGCGCGGAAGAAAAAGCAGCGCGCCTGCCGGCCATCATGACCGTGCCGCTTATCCTGTTCATCCTGCCGACCTTGTTCGTCGTCATCCTCGGCCCGGCCGCCTGCTCGATCAGCGACGCGTTCGGCTGACGCCAGGCGCGGCGCAACTCCGCGCGGCCTGCCGCATTCTTGCGCTGGCGGGCCGCGTACGCCAAGAGCGCGGCTCAGGGCTCGGGAAGAATGGAGACAGCATGACAGCGCACGATTCGATAACCCCGGTGATCCTCTCGGGCGGATCGGGCACGCGGCTGTGGCCCCTGAGCCGGGACGAGCGTCCCAAGCAGTTCATTGCCCTCACCGCCGCGCAGACCATGCTGCAACTCACGCTCGGCCGCTGCGCTGGGCTGGCGGACGTGCGCGCGCCGCTCATCATCGCCAACGCCGCGCATGGCGCGCTGGTCGCGAGCCAGCATGACGGCGCGATGACGCTGATCCTGGAGCCCTGCGCGCGCAACACGGCGCCGGCCATCGCCCTCGCCGCGCTGGCGATGGACGATCCCGAGGGGCTGATGCTGGTGATGCCGAGCGACCATGTGATCGCCGATCTCGCCGCCTTCCATGCTGCCATTGCCCGGGCGCGGCCGCTCGCCGCGCAGGGCTGGCTCGTCACCTTCGGCATCGAGCCGGACGCGCCGGAGACCGGCTATGGCTATATCGCGCTGGGCGAGGCGCTGGCGGAGGGGGCGCATCTGGTGGCCCGCTTCGTCGAAAAGCCCGACGTGGCCCGCGCGCAGGCCATGCTGGAGGCCGGCGGCCATGCCTGGAATGCCGGCATCTTCCTGCTGAGCGCCCGTGCCTATCTCGATGCGCTTGCCGAACACCAGCCGGCCATGCTGGCGGCCGCCCGCGCCGCCATGGACGGGGCCGCACGCGTCGGCGACACCATCACGCCGGCCGTGAGCGCCTTTGCCGCGTGCCCCTCCGACTCCATCGACTATGCCGTGATGGAACGCGCCGCGCGCGTCGCCTGCGTGCCAGTCAGCATGGGCTGGTCGGATGTGGGAAGCTGGGACGCGCTCTATGCGCTTGGGCCCCATGACGAGGCCGGCAACGCTCTGCGCGGCCCCGCTCACGCCATCGATACACGCGGCAGCCTGATCCTGAGCGACGGGCCGGCGGTGACGCTGGTGGGCGTCGAAGACCTGCTCGTCATCGCCACGGCGGACGAGGTGCTCATCCTGCCGCGCGGCGCCTCGCAGGAGACGCGCAAGGCCGCGGCCGCCGCCAAGGCGCGCAAGGGCTGATGCTGCGCCCGGTGGCGGGCGACCCCGCGCCGCGCCTGCGCCATTGGCTGATCGCGCTGGCCATGCTCATGGGGCTGCGGATCGCCGCGCCTATCCTGCGCCTCTTCTATTAAGGCGGCCCGCCCTGCCTGATTCCGTGAATTCCCGCACTTCATTAAAGGCTTGCTAACCAGCTTGCGGCATGGAGAACGCGCTTCGTTGGGAGAGCAGCGGCAAGAAGGATCGCGCCTTGCAAATCGTGGGACAGAAAGTTGACCGGCTGAAAGCACGGGTCCGCGACTGGATGGCGTTCCACGACGGCCGCAATGCGCTGGAGGCGCACATCGCCGAGCAGCAGATCGGCGAAGTGGAACGCGCCGTGCAGCGCACGCGCCTGCCGGGCCTGCTCCTCATCGGCATCTGCGTCTGGTCCATGCTGCATTGGCCAGAGACCCATGGCGCGCTGGCAACGGCCATCACCATGGCGTTGATCAACATCTCCAGCATCTTCACCTTGCCGCGAATGCGCTGGACGCGCCTCTCCTATGCCGGCCGCGCGGAGGAACTGCGCGCCTTCACGCTGTTCGCCACGGTCTCCTCGCTGGGTTGGGCGCTACTGTTCGCGCAGATGGTGCTGTTCGCGCCGCTCGAACAGCGCATCGGCTGGCTCACGCTCTACATCGCGCTCATCGCCATCGGCACCACCACTTTCGCGCTGCTGCCGCTGGCGAGCCGCATTTATTGCTTCACCCTCGGCAGCGTCCTCTCGATCACGGTGCTGTTGGAGCCGCTCGACATGCCGCTGGCCGCCAAGCTGCTGCTGCCTGTATTCACCATCATGATCTATCAGTGCAACATGCGCAGCTACCGGCAGTTCCGCTCCCATCTGGCGGCGGAATGGACGCTGCGACGGCATCAAGAGGAGCGCCAGGCGCATGACGCCGAGGTCCGTCGGCGCGAAATCGCCGAGCAGACCGAGGCGCGCCTGCGCGAGGAAGCCGCTCAGCAGGCCGCCCGCGAACATCGCGCCGCCATGGAGCAGCAGCGGCGCCAAGGCACGATGGAGATCGCCGACCGCTACGAGCGCTCCGTGGTGGCGCATGCGCTGGAACTGGAGGATGTGGTCCAGAGCCTGGTGAGCGCCATCGAGCGCATCGACCATGCCGGCGCCGCCGTCCGTTCCAGCGCGGACACCATGCTGTCCCTCGCCGCCGACAGCACCGATGCGACCCAGGCCGTGGCCGATTCGACCGACCAGCTCTCCGTCGCCACGGACGATATCGGCGGCCAGGTGGAGCAGCAGCGCGCCGCCGCCGCCGCATCCGACCGCGCCGGCGCGACTGCCCAAGCCAGCCTCGATGCACTCTCGCGGGAGACGGACCGGATCGGCGAGATCGTGGAACTGGTGCAATCGCTGGCGGCACAAACCAATTTGCTGGCGCTCAACGCCACCATCGAGGCTGCCCGCGCCGGCGAGGCAGGGCGCGGCTTCGCCGTGGTGGCGAGCGAAGTGAAGCAGCTCGCCGCCCAGACCCAGGGCGCTATCGGCCGCGTCGGCGAGATCGTCGCAGCAACGCGCAGCCGCATGCGCGAGATGCAGGGATCCATGACCGCCATTGCCCATGCCGTGGACGAAGCCGTGGACCGCGCCGGGCACATCGTGAACGCCGTCGACAACCAGCGCCAGGCCACCCGCACCATTGGCCAGGCCGCAGAATCCACGGCGGAAATCGCCGGCCGCCTGCGCGGCGTCGCCGAGCAGGTGGTGACGGACATCGGCACCACCGACCAGCACACGCGCGAGATCCAGCACGCCATCGAGGCGCTGCGCGCCCGCTCGCAGAAGTTGCGGGAAAATAGCGACACCTTCCTCGCCCAGCTCCGCTCCTCCGCAGCCTGATTGAAACCGGCCACGCCGGCCGATATGAGGTCGCTTGCCACGCACGAGGAGGATCCACGACGCCATGACCCAGAAGCCCGTGATCCTGGTGACCGGCGGCGCCGGCTATATCGGCAGCCACGCCGTCCTCGCGCTGCGCGACGCGGGCTGGCCCGTGGTGGTGCTGGACAATCTCACCACCGGCTTCCGCTGGGCCGTGGCCGAGGGCGCAATTTTCGTGGAAGGCGACGTGGGCGACCAGGCGCTGGTCGAACGCGTCGTCGCCGAGCATGGCGTTGCAGGCATCATGCATTTCGCCGGCTCGATCGTGGTGCCGGACTCGGTCGAGAAGCCGCTCGCTTATTATCGCAACAACGTGGTGAACAGCCGCACGCTCATGGAAGCGGCGGTGAACACCGGGGTGAAGCATTTCATCTTCTCCTCCACCGCCACCGTTTATGGCATGCCCGAGGTGAGCCCGCTCTTCGAGGACATGCCCAAGGCACCGATCAGCCCCTACGGGCACAGCAAGCTGATGACCGAGCAGATGCTCGCCGACGTCTCGGCCGCGCACCCCATGAACCATGCGGTGCTGCGCTATTTCAATGTGGCCGGCGCCGATCCGCGCTGCCGCTCGGGCCAGTCCACTGCAGGCGCGACGCATCTCATCAAGGTCGCGGTGGAAGCCGCGCTGGGCAAGCGCAGCCATGTCGGCGTGTTCGGCACCGACTACCCGACCCCCGACGGCACCGGCCTGCGCGACTATATCCATGTGAGCGACCTCGCCGCTGCCCATGTGCTGGCGCTGGAAGCGCTGATCGCCGAGCCGGCGCGCAATCACACCATGAACGTCGGCTATGGCCGGGGCTTCTCGGTCCTCGAAGTGCTCGATGCCGTCGACCGCGTCACCAACATGAAGATCGAGCGCCGCATCGAAGGCCGCCGCGCCGGCGACGCGCCCTCGCTCATCTCGGACAACAAGCGCGTACTCGCTACCCTACCCTGGAAACCGGCCTATGCCGACCTCGACACCATCGTGGCGCACGCGCTGGCCTGGGAGCGCCGGCTGAGCGAAATCCGGGGGGCGTAAGGCGAGGCGCGCGAGGGACGAATAGAGCCTTCCGCCCCGTTTGGCGCCTTCCATTCTGGCTCGCGCCTCCATCTCCGTTCATGTCGAGCGTAGTCGAGACACGCCAGCGCTGAGTTAGCATGTCTCGACTACGCTCGACACGAACGGCGGGTTTGGATGAGACCGTCTCCCCGGCGCAGGCCGGGGTCCATTCGGCATGTCGTGCGAGGTCCCAGCCTTCGCTGGGGGTGACGGCTCGGTTCCGATGCGCGGAATCATCATAGCCGCCCGCCCGCCTCAGTGCGCCGCGCCCCAGCTGGCACCGATGCCGATCTCGACGCCGAGCGGCACGGAGATGTCCACCATGGGCAGCGCGGCATTGGCCATGACCTCGCGGATGACCGGCGTGGCACGGTCCACGTCGCCTTCGGGCAGCTCGAAGACCAGTTCATCATGCACCTGCAGCAGCATGCGCACGTCCGGCAGGCCGGCCTGCGCCAGCGCGGAGCCCATGCGGGCCATGGCGCGCTTGATGATGTCGGCGCAGGTGCCCTGAATGGGCGCGTTGATGGCGGCGCGCTCGGCGCCCTGGCGGACATGCTGGACGGGCGACTTGATCTGCGGGAACCAGGTCTTGCGGCCGAACAGCGTGCGCGTGAACCCATCGTGCCGCGCGCGCTCCAGCGTCTCGTTGATATAAGCCGAAATGCCGGGGAAACGCTCGAAATAGCGGGCGATCATGGCCTGCGCCTCATCGGGGTCGATCTCCAGCCGAGCAGCGAGGCCCCAGCGCGAGATGCCGTAAAGAATGGCGAAGTTGATCGTCTTGGCGCGCCCGCGCGTGTCGCGATTTACTTCGCCGAACAGCTCCTGCGCGGTGGCGGCGTGGATATCTTCGCCGCGCAGGAACGCCTCGCGCAGTTGCGGCACGTCCGCCATGTGGGCGGCGAGACGCAGCTCGATCTGGCTGTAGTCGGCCGCGAGAACGACATTGCCCGGCTCGGCGATGAACGCGTCGCGGATCTGCTTGCCCGTCTCCGTGCGGATGGGGATGTTCTGGAGATTGGGATCGGTCGAGGAGAGACGGCCGGTCTGCGCGCCGGTGAGGCTGTAGCTGGTATGGACGCGGCCCGTCTCGCGATTGATCTGAGCCTGCAGCGCATCGGTATAGGTGGATTTCAGCTTGGCGAGCTGGCGCCAGTCGAGCACCAGCCCGGCGATCTTCGCGCCGTCCGCCTTCAGCCGCTCCAGCACGGTCACATCCGTCGAATACGCGCCGGACTTGCCTTTCTTGCCGCCCTTGTAGCCCATTTTCTCGAACAGGATAGCGCCGAGCTGCTGAGTGGAGCCGACCGTGAAGGGCTGGCCCGCCTCGGCATGGATCTCTTCCTCCAGCCGCGCGATCTCCTGCGCGAAGCGGCCGGAGAGGCGCGCCAGATGCTCGCGGTCCACCTTGACGCCGGCGCGCTCCATGGCCGCCACCACCGGAATGAGCGGCCGGTCGACAAGCTCGTAGATGCGCGTCGCGCCCTCATGGGAGAGGCGCGGCTTGAAGCGCGTCCACAGGCGCCAGGTCACGTCCGCATCCTCGCCGCCATAGCGCGTGGCCTGATCGAGCGGCACCTGCGCGAAGCTGATCTGACTGCGGCCGCTGCCCGCCACATCCTTGTAGGCAATGCATGTGTGCTCCAGCACGGCATGGGCCACCTCGTCCATGCCATGGCCGGCAAGCGACTGGCCGGCATCGAGATCGAAGCTCATCACCATCGTATCGTCGATGGGCGCAACCTGGAGGCCGTGGCGGGCCAGCACGTTGAGATCATATTTGATGTTATGGCCGATCTTGAGCACGCCGGGATCGAGCAGCAGCGGTTGCAGGCGCGCGCGCACCTCGGCGAGCGGCAATTGCGGCGGCACCTCACCGAACATATCATTGCCGCTGCGATGGCCGAGCGGAATGTAGCAGGCTTCTCCGGGCGCGGTGGCCAGGCAGATCCCCACTAGATTAGCGGCGATGGCATCGAGCGAATCGGTTTCCGTGTCGATAGCGATGACGCCGCTCGCATGGCTCCGCGCGATCCAGTGGTCGAGCCGCTCCAGCGTCGTCACCGTCTCATAGGCATCGCAGTCGATGGGCGGCAGCGCCATGAAATCCGGCAGCCCGGGCTCGGCAGTCGCCACCGCCGCCGCGACCGGGTCCGGCTTGTCGCGCCCCGGTGCATGGGCGGCAAGGCGCGAGAGCAGCGACTGGAAGCCCTGGTCCTCCAGGAAGGCGCGCAACGGCTCGGGCGGAATGCCGTCCAGCTTCAGGGCGTCCAGCGTGTGCGGCAGCGGCACTTCGCAATGCAGCGTCACCAGCTCGCGTGAGAGACGGGCCAGCTCGGCATGCTCGATCAGCCGCTCCTTGAGCTTGGAGGGCTTCATCGCCGGCGCGGCGGCGAGCACGGCATCGAGATCGCCATATTCGAGGATCAGCTTGGCGGCCGTCTTGGCGCCGACGCCCGGCACACCCGGCACATTGTCCACGCTGTCGCCCATCAGCGCCAGCACGTCGCGGAGCTGCGCGGGCGCGACGCCGAACTTCTCCTGCACATAATTGTCGCTGCGCCGCTCATTCTTCATCGTGTCGAGCATGTCGACGCCCGGCTGGATGAGCTGGGCGAGATCCTTGTCGGAGGAGACGATGGTCACGTCCCAGCCCTGCGCGACCGCCTGGCAGGTGTAGGTGGCGATGATGTCGTCCGCCTCGTAGCCCGCCTCCTCGATGCAGGGCAGCGAGAAGGCGCGCGTCGCCTCGCGGATCAGCGGAAATTGCGGGATCAGGTCCTCGGGCGGCGGTGGGCGGTGTGCCTTGTATTGATCGTAGAGATCGTTGCGGAAGGTGTGCGAGCCCTTGTCCAGCACCACGGCCAGATGCGTGGGCCCCTCCTCCTTGTCCAGCGCGTCGGCCAGCTTCCACAGCATGGTGGTGTAGCCGTAGACTGCGCCGGCCGGCGTGCCGTGCCGGTTGGTGAGCGGCGGGAGCTGGTGATAGGCGCGAAAGATGTAGCTCGAGCCATCGACGAGATAGAGGTGATTCCGGGAAGCCATGGCGCGGGGATAGCGCGCGGTCGCGTGGGACGCCAGCATGCGCAGCGCGCGGCGCGCAGCGGCGACGCAGGCGGGAATTTAGAGCTGTCTGCCGGTCCCTCCCGATCGGGAACGCCCGAACCGCACAAGATGGCTGGCATCTGCGCCCATCCCACTCTAACAAGGCCCGAAAGGAGGGACGTTGCGTAATGTCCGGCCGCCTGTGGGGCGGCGGGCCGGGTGCGGAACCCTCGCCAAGGAGGGATATTGTCCGAACTCGCCTTCGTCGTTGCGCTGCTGGTTTCCGCTCCCGCCGAAATCTTTGTGGAGAGCCGGCCCGGTTCTGTCCGTTCGGCCCCGGCACGCTTTGATCCTGCCCGCCCGCTGCCGCGCCTCATCGCTGGCTATGCGCCGGAAGAGGACCTGCTGGCGCGGCTCCCGGCCGAGACGGACAGCCTGTCCGTGCCGGACGCCGGCCCGCTGGGAGCGGCGGAGCCGCCGGACGGCACAACGCAGCCAACCGAGGACGCGACCCCGGACACCCCCGCGCAGACGCCGGTGGACGGGAGCGCGCCAGTCCACGCCGAGGACGGGGAGCATCATGACGACGACCTGATCGTCGTCACCGGGCGCTCCGGCCCACCGCCCGGCGATCCGCTGGAGAGCGTGAACCTCGCGTCCTTTGAAATGACACAGGCCGTCGATGCCGCGCTCGTCCGCCCGGCCGCGCGGACCTATCAGCGTATCCTGCCCGAGCCGGTCCGCGCCGGCATTCGCAATTTCATCAACAATCTGCGCGAGCCGGTGGCCTTCATCAATTTCCTGCTCCAGCTCAAGCCGGGCAAGGCCGCGGAGACGGCCGGACGGTTCGCGCTCAATAGCACCGTGGGCGCGGCCGGACTGGTGGACGTGGCCAAACGGCGACCATTCAATCTGCCGCGCCGCCCCAATGGGCTGGCTAACACGCTGGGCTTCTATGGCGTCAAGCCGGGGGCCTTCCTGTTCGTGCCACTGATCGGCCCCACCACCGTGCGCGACTTCGTGGGCGACGGGATCGACCGGCTGTTCCTGCCGCTGGCCGTGGGCAAGCCCTTCAGCAAGCCGGAAGTCGGCATTGGCCTCTATGTCGCCAGCTCGCTCGATCAGCGCGCCGAATTCGACGAGAAGCTGGAGGAGATGCACCAGGACAGCGACCCCTATGCCCGCACGCGCGAGGACTATCTGCAAAGCCGACAGGACGCCATCGACGCGCTGAAGGACCTTAAGCCCTGGCCCTCTCCCGTGCCGTCGCTGGCCGTGACGCCGTCCACCGAGGCCCGTGAACCGGCGCCAGACACCGCTGTTCCGGTGCCGCCGCTCCCCGTGCTGCCGGATGCCGATCCGGTGCCCCCGGCCATGCCGCCGCCCGCCCCCTGATCGGGCCCGTTGCCTCGCCCCGCCCGGCACGATAGGAGGCGCGTTCAATTTTTCCGTCATTCAGCCGAAGGAAATCGCTGTGGCAGGCCATAGCAAATTCAAGAATATCATGCATCGCAAGGGGGCGCAGGACAAGAAGCGCTCCGCCATGTTCTCCAAGCTCAGCCGCGAAATCACCGTGGCCGCCAAGATGGGCATGCCCGATCCGGACATGAACCCGCGCCTGCGCCTGGCCGTGAACGCAGCCAAGGCCCAGTCCATGCCCAAGGACAATATCCAGCGCGCCATCGACAAGGCGAGCAAGAGCGACGGCGAGAACTACGAGGAAGTGCGCTATGAGGGCTACGGTCCCGGCGGCGTCGCCATTATCGTCGAGGCGCTGACCGACAACCGCAACCGCACTGCCACCAATGTGCGCACCGCCTTCTCCAAGAATGGCGGAAATCTGGGCGCGTCGGGCGCGGTGAGCCACGGCTTCGACCGCATGGGCCTCATCAGCTACCCGGCGAGCGCTGGCGATGCCGATACCATCTTCGAGGCCGCGCTGGACGCCGGCGCCGAGGATGTGCAGTCGAACGAGGACGAGCACGAGATCTGGACGGCGATGGACGCGCTCCACGAAGTCGCGCGGGCACTGGAAGACAAGCTGGGCGCCGCCGAGAGCGCTAAGCTCGCCTGGAAGCCGCAGACCAGCGTGGACGTGGACGCGGACAATGCCGCGACACTGCTCAAGCTGGTCGACGCGCTGGAGGACGATGACGACGTCCAGGCCGTATGGGGTAATTACGAGGTCTCCGACGAGATCATGGAGAAGCTGGGCTGAGCCAGTCCGCTTCCGGCGCGCACCGGGTGGGGCGGGGATGCTGATTCTCGGACTCGACCCCGGCCTCGGCACGACCGGCTGGGGACTCGTCCGCGCGCAGGGCAATCGCCTCACCCATGTCGGCAACGGGCAGATCACGACCGATGCCAAGGCGGCGCTGCCGGCGCGGCTGGTAGCGCTGGACGCCGCGCTGGCAGAGCTGATCGCCGCGCACGCGCCCGATGCCGCCGCGGTGGAGGAAGTGTTCGTCAACAGCAATCCGCAGTCCACGCTCAAGCTGGGGCAGGCGCGCGGCGTCATCCTGCTGGGCGCGGCGCGCGGCGGACGGCCGGTCGCAGAATACGCCGCCCGACTCATCAAGAAATCGGTCGTGGGCGTGGGCAACGCCTCGAAGGACCAGGTTCACGCCATGGTTTCGCGGTTGCTGCCGGGAGTTGCCATTGCCGGCGCCGACGCGGCCGATGCGCTCGCCGTCGCCATCACCCATGCCCACCACGCCGCCACGGCGCGGCGCCTGCCCGGCTGAACAGCCCCGCCGCACCCCTCTCCCGGTGCCGTCCAAGCAGCGGCGTATCCCGATGGGACGATGTTTCGTCCCGCCGCCACGCAGTCTCGATTGCAGATTTGTGACGGGCGGTGCATGGAAAGCCCATGGGAGAGCCGAGGCCACAGATCGATCGCCAACAGGAGGGAACCGTCCCGCCACCGGCCGGAAGCCATGTCGTCCGCGTCCAGCGCAATCTGCTGGCGCGCGGCGAGCGGCGCATCCTCACTTGGCTCTGCGCGCGCCTGCCCGCGTTCGTGACGCCGGATGGCCTCACCTCGCTCGGCTTCGTCGGCGCGCTGACCATCGGCGCGGGCTATGCGCTGAGCGTCAGCGACACCCGTTGGCTGTGGCTCACCATGGCCGGCTATGTGGTGCAATGGTTCGGCGACTCGCTGGACGGCAGCCTGGCGCGCTTCCGCCATATCGAGCGGCCCAATTTCGGCTACTTCATCGATCACAGCACCGATGCGCTGGCCAATCTCATCTTCATGATCGGTCTGGGCATCAGCCCGTTCGTGCGGCTGGACGTGGCGCTGTTCGCCATCGCCAGCTATCTGCTGCTCTCCATCCACACGTTCCTTTCGGTCCGCGTGGTGGGCGAGATGAACCTCACTTATCTCGCCGGCGGCCCCACAGAGCTGCGCCTGATGCTGATGGCGATGACGCTGTGCATGATCGGCTTCGGCCCGGTCGGCTCCTTCTCGCCGCTTTTCTCGGCCTATGACCTGTTCATCGGCGGGCTGGCGCTGATCCTGGTGGCGCTCTTCATCGTCCAGACCGCCGCACTGGCGCGCCGCCTGCGCCGGCTGGAGTCGCACTGAACGCGCTTTGGATCATGGTCGTGGGAACGGCCCCGCCCCGCCCGCGCCTGACCCTAGCTCCGGCCCCAGAAGAGAAAGGCGACCGCCCCCATCAGGCACAGAAAGGCGCCCAGGTGCCGCCAGTGCAGCGGCTCGCCCAGATAGAAGACCATGAAACCGCCGAAGATCAGCAGCGCGATCGCCTCCTGCGTGATCTTGAGCTGGCCCGCGCTCCAGCCGCTGGCATAGCCGATGCGGTTGGCCGGCACGGCGAAACAATATTCGAAGAGGGCGATGCCCCAGCTTATCAGCACGACCAGCATCAGCGGGCGGTTCATTCCGCCCTTGAGATGCCAATACCAGGCGATGGTCATGAGGATGTTGGACGCGAAGAGCAGCGCGACGGTAGGCATGCACCCTCATGCCAGCAGCGGCGGGCACGCGCCATCCGGATTTGGCGCCCGCCGCCTTTTTTCGCGGATTGGAGGCCACCGCCCGCGCCCGCCCGGCCGTTCAACGTCAGCTATGGGTGGCCGGACAGTGGCGCGGTCTGGTCCCGCGTTTGATTGAGCTCTGCTGAAGCGAACTCCCGCTCAGCTCGACGCGCGTTCCATGAGCAGGTGCAGCGTCTCGCAGCACTGCGCCAGCTCCTCGTCCGACAGGCCGGCGAGCAGGCGCGCCCGCTCGATATCCAGTGTCGGCCGGACCTCGCGCAGCAGCGTACGCCCCGCCTCGGTGATGGAGACCAGGCGCGAGCGGCCATCGCGCGGATTGTCGACGCGGCTGATGAGCCCGTCTTTCTCCAGCCCTTCCAGCACGCGCACCAGCGTGGGCCACTGGACATTGAGCCGCACGCCGATGTCCGTCATCGTCACCGGCTGCTCGCCGAAATCGATGGCGAAGAGCGTCTGCCACCGCGCCCGGCTCTGCCCGGCCTCGGCGCGCAGCACATTGTCGGCATGGGTCGCCCAGATGCGCCCGGCCATGACCAGGATACGCGACAGGCGATATTCCAGATCGCGGCGGGAATTAGGCGGGTAATAATCATGATAATAGCGCGCCCAGCTATCGAGATCGCGCGCGTGGGGGGTCGGCTCGAGCACGTCCGCCTCGTTCTGTGTCTTCACTAACTATGCCTCTTGTCGTCTTGCCCGGACTTTGGCGCCGGGTGCGCCCCCCCGTCCGGGCGTATGCCGCAAATCTAACCAAATCGTAACCCCCGGTGCGGCGAACGGATGGCCCCGCACATGCGGTACCGGAGCCTGTCCGACATGGCTGGAAACGAAGCAGGAACATGCTAGAGAAGCGGCATGATCGCGCATTTGAAGGGTCTTCTCGTTTCGACCGGCATCGACCATGCCGTGATCGACGTGGGCGGCGTGGGCTATGCGGTGGGTCTTTCGGCGCGCAGCCTGGCGGCGCTGGGCAGCCCCGGCGAGGCCGTGACCGTGCACACGGAGATGCTGGTGGGCGACGATTTCCTGCGCCTCGTCGGCTTTGCGAGCGAGGCCGAGCGCGACTGGTTCCGCCTGCTCACCAGCGTGCAGGGCGTGGGTGCACGCGTGGCGCTGGCGATCCTTTCCGTCCTCGACCCGGCAGAACTGGCGCGGGCGGTGAGCACACAGGACAAGGCGATGGTGGCACGCGCCAACGGCGTCGGCCCCAAGCTCGCCGAGCGCATCGTGCGCGAACTCAAGGACAAGGCCGGCACCATTGCCTCCGGCCCGTTGCCGATCGGCGCAGCGGGCGCTGGCGGCACTGTGGCGACGGGCGGCCCGGCGGCCGATGCGCTGGCGGCACTGGCGAGCCTGGGCTTCCGGCCCGGCGAGGCGAGCACAGCCGTCAACGCGGCGCTGGAAGAGCTGGGCGAAAGCGCCTCGCTCGACGCGCTGGTGCGGCTGGCCCTGCGCAAGGCGGCGAAGTGACCCGGCGCCCGCTCGCACCGCTTCGCGCGCCGACAAAAGCGGTTCAGCCGCGCGGCGCTCATGCTAGGATGACGCGCTGATGGCTTCCTCACCCCTCCTGTCCGCCCAGCGCGCGGCCGACGATGCCGATGCCGCACTGCGACCCAAGACGCTGGACGATTTCGTCGGGCAGAAGGCCGCGCGCGAAAATCTGCGCATCTTCATCGCCGCCGCCAAGGCGCGTGGCGAGGCACTGGACCATGTGCTGTTCTTCGGCCCGCCGGGCCTGGGCAAGACCACGCTGGCGCAGATTGTCGCGCGCGAGATGGGCGTCGGCTTCCGCTCCACCTCCGGCCCGGTCATCGCGAAGGCGGGCGACCTGGCGGCGCTGCTCACCAATCTGGACGAAGGCGACGTGCTCTTCGTCGACGAGATCCACCGGCTCAATCCGGCGGTAGAGGAAATCCTCTACCCTGCCATGGAGGACCGCGCGCTCGACATCATGATCGGCGAGGGTCCCTCGGCACGCAGCGTGCGCATCGACCTGCCGCGCTTCACGCTGGTCGGCGCCACCACGCGACAAGGCCTGCTGACGACGCCGCTGCGCGACCGCTTCGGCATTCCGGTGCGGCTCAATTTCTACGAGGTTGCCGAGCTGGAACAGGTCATCACGCGGGCGGCGCGGCTGCTGGGCCTGGCCATCGCGCCCGATGGTGCGAGCGAGATCGCCCGTCGCGCGCGCGGCACGCCCCGCATCGCCGGACGGCTACTGCGCCGGGTGCGCGACTTCGCCCATGCCGCCGGGCACGAGATCGTCGACGCACCGGCGGCGGACGGCGCGCTCTCGCGGCTGGAGGTGGACAAGCTGGGCCTCGACACCATGGACCGGCGCTACCTCCGGATGATCGCGGACATCTACAAAGGCGGCCCGGTGGGCGTGGAAACGCTCGCCGCCGGCCTCTCCGAACCGCGCGACACCATCGAGGACGTGATCGAGCCCTATCTGCTCCAGCTCGGCCTCATTGCGCGGACGGCGCGCGGCCGCTGTCTCAACGCGGCCGGCTGGAAGCATCTGGGCCTCAATCCGCCCGAGGGCAGCCAGGACGGGCTGTTCGACTGAGCAGCAGGTGAGCAGCACCGGGCGTGCGGCGCGGCCGAAATGTCACAGCGGCGCTATCCTTCTGGAATTGCCGGACAACCATCTGCCTTTAGCCCATCGTTAAGCTCTGCCGCCTAACGCTCGACTCAGCCCGCGAGAGGGCCGCCGTCCTGCCGGGGAGCTGCCGCCCGCCACCAGGGCGACGCAACACGAACGACAAGGGTGGCACATGCCAATCATGGAATGGGACAACTCGCTCGACATTGGCGTCCGGGCGATGAACGACGATCACAAGGAGATCCTGGACGCGATGAACCGGATCTTCGACGCCACCAAGGCCGGCCGCACGGGCGATGAGATCAACCGGCTGGTCGAGCGGCTGGGGCAGGTGTGCGTGCGCCACTTCCGCGACGAGGAGGCCTATATGGCGTCCATCGGCTTTCCCGGCCTCACCAACCACAGCCTCGTCCACCGCGCGCTGCTGGAGCGCTATGCCGGCCATGCCGCGGAGATCAAGGCCGCCGGAGGCCGTGCCGACGAGGCCTTCTTCCATTTCCTGCGGCACTGGCTGCGCTCCCACATCAAGGGCATCGACCGGAAATATGGCGAACACGCCGCCACCGGACGGCACGTGGCCTGACTATTGATTGCACGCCGGGTGGGCCGGGTGGAAGGTGAGCGATCCGCTTGCCCCATCATGCCCACCCCGTCATCCCGGCAAAGGCTGGGATCTGGACGGATGAGATCCCAGCCTTTGCCGGGATGACGTGAGGAGGTCGGCCGCACCTGCCCCACGCCGCCCTCGATCCCGCCCCTCGCGCGCCAAAGCGAGTCCCCCGGCGGACATGGCGACCTTTTGGGGGCTTTCCCCCGCGACTCGGCTGGACTAGGGTTTGCGGCCATGTCGCCCCCCGCCTGCATCGCACCCGCCTCGGGCCGCTTCGAGGGCGGAGAGCATTGCTTCCCCCTCCGCGTCTATTTCGAGGACACCGATCTTTCGGGCCTCGTCTATCACGCCAATTATCTGCGCTACATGGAGCGCGCCCGCTCCGACATGCTGCGCCTGCTCGGCATTGATCAGCGCGCGGCGCAGATGCGCGGTGAGGGTGTCTATGCCGTCACCGATATCGCGCTGCGCTACCGCGCCCCGGCCCGGCTGGACGACGACCTGATCGTGCGCAGCCGCGTCACCCAGCTCACGCCCGCGCGCTGCGTCATCGCCCAGTCCGTCTGGCGCGAGACCACCGAGCTGACGCGGGGCAGCGTGACCGTCGCCTTTCTCGATCCCGCCGGGCGGCCGCGCCGGCAACCCGCCGACTGGATCGCGCGTTTCACCCCTCATGTCCTGAAAGATGCCGTTCCAGCATGACCACAGCCCCCCTCGCCTTCGCCGCCCTGGCGCCGCTCGCCGCCGCCGCTATGCCCGCCGCGCCGCGCGCGGCGATCACCCTCGATCCGGTGACGCTGTTCATGCAGGCGGACATCGTCGTGAAGCTCGTCATGATCGGCCTGCTGCTCGCCAGCATCTGGACCTGGACGATCATCGTCTCCTTCACCGGCCGCCTGAGCCGGCTGCGCAAGGGCTGCGAGAATTTCGAGACCGCCTTCTGGCAGGCCGGCGACATGGAAGGTTTCCACAAGGCGCGCGGCAAGGAGGATCTGCCGAGCGCGCAGGTACTTTCCGCCGGCATCGGCGAGTGGCGCCGCTCCACCGCCCAGAAGAACATGGACGCGACCGGCACGCGTGACCGGCTCGCCACCGCCATGGGATCGGCCATTGCCGGCGCGGTGGACCGCGTTTCCGAGCGGCTCAACATCCTCGCCACAGTGGGGGCGGTGGCGCCGTTCGTGGGCCTATTCGGCACGGTCTGGGGCATCATGCGCAGCTTCACGGCCATTGCCGGCGAGCAGAACACCAGCCTGGCCGTGGTGGCCCCCGGCATCGCCGAGGCGCTGTTCGCCACCGCCATCGGCCTGTTCGCCGCCATTCCGGCAGTGATCGCCTATAACCGCTTCAGCCATGGCGTGAACCGGCTGGAAGCGCGCCTGCAACGCTTTGCCGACGGGCTCTACACCACCTTCAGCCGCGAGCTGGAGGCCTGATGGGCGCGCACCTCCCCTCCGGCCGGCGCGGCGGACGCGGCGGCGCCCGCGCGCCCATGGCGGACATCAACGTCACGCCGCTCGTCGATGTGATGCTGGTGCTGCTCATCATCTTCATGGTCACGGCGCCGCTGCTGGTCGCCGGCATCCCCGTGAACCTGCCCGAATCGCGCGCGCGCGCGCTGGAGCAGGACCAGAAGCCAGTGACGCTCTCCATCGATGCGCAGGGCCGCGTGTTCCTCGACGAGGCGGAAGTCAGCGAGGCCGATCTGCCGCAGCGCTTCGCCGAGCTGCGCGAGCGGCTGGACCCGGAGGCGCAGCTCTTCCTGCGCGCGGATACGGCGCTCGATTACGGCCGGGTGATGCGTGTGATGGGCGAGCTCAATCGCGCCGGCCTCAACAAGGTAGCGCTCGTCACCACCAGTCTGGGCCAGGACGCTCCCGCATCGGCCCCGTCCAGCGGCCGTTCAGATAACGCGCCATAGGGCCCCGGCATGGACCGCAGCGAACGCATTGGCCTCGGCGTCTCCGCCACCGCGCATGGGCTGGTCATCGCGGCGTTGGCGCTCGGCCTGTTTCACTGGAGCGCCCCCAAGGTCGCCCTGCCGCCCAGCTTCGAAGTGGCGCTGACGGACAATATCGCGCTGGAGAGCCGTGTCACCAGCCACGAAGAGGCTCGCACGGCGCAGGCACCCGAGCTGGGCGCCAGCGATCCCGACGCGACGCCGCCGCCCGAGGAGACCGTGACGGAACCTGAGCCCGAACCGGCGCCCGTGCCCAAACCCACGGCGCAACCTGCGCCCAAGCCCGAGCCGGCAAAGAAGACGCCGGCGAAACCGGAGCCCACCAAGACCGAGAAGGCGAAGGCAGAGCCGGCCAAGACCGCGCCCGCCAAGGCCCAGCCGGAAAAGGAGAAGCCGCGCCGCGCCGGCATGCTGGGCGCGGTGCTGAGTGGGCTCGACGCCCCCGCCCGCTCGGACTCGACCAGCGCGAGCACCAGTGGCAGCGCCCCGCTGGGCGCCGAGGCCGCGCGCGCGCTCAGCGCCGAGCTGCGCCGCCAGCTCAAGCCCTTCTGGCGCGCGCCCACGGGCGTCGATGCCGACAAGCTGGTGACGACATTGCGCTGGCGACTCAACCCCGATGGCACGCTCGCCTCCGGCCCCACGCTCGTGGAGCAGACCGGCAAGACCGCCAGCAACCGGCCGCAGCAACAGCTCCATGCCGAAGCCGCCGCACGCGCGGTACGGGCCGCAGCCCCTTTCCGTTTGCCGGATGACTATTATGAGAGCTGGAAGCTCATCGAGTTCAGTTTCGACAAGAGGCTATGAGATCATGACCAGACGCACCCCCCGCATCGCCTCCCTCGCTGCCCTGCTGCTGCTGGCCGGCAGCGGCGCCGCCCTCGCCCAGGAACAGGCACTCACCGGATCGGTGACGGACGAGAATGCCGACATCATCCGCATCGCCATTCCCGCCATGCCGACCCAGCAGAATGTCGAGACGCCCGCCGGCTCGACCGAGCTGCTCGGTGAGAAAGTGGCCGAGGTGATCGCCAACGATCTGCGCGGCAGCGGCCTGTTCGCGCCCATCGGCCCCGGCGGCCTCGCCAAGCCGAGCATGACTGAAGTGACCGCGCCCGCTTATCCGCGCTGGGCCGGCATTGGCGCCGAATCGCTGGTGCAGGGCTTCGTGCGTTCGGTCGGCGGCGACAGCGACATCACCGTGGGCTGCTATCTCTACGACGTAGCCTTGAAGCAGGAGCTGACCCGGCAGGGCTATGTCGTCGCCCCGCGCGACTGGCGCCGCGCCGCGCACCGCTGCGCCGACGCCATCTATTCCCGCCTCACCGGCGAGAGCCCCTTCTTCGACAGCCGCATTGCCTACATCGCGGAGACCGGCCCCAAGGACAAGCGCGTCAAGCGCCTTGCCATCATGGATTCCGATGGTGCCAATCATCGCTTCATCACCAACGGGCAGAGCCTGGCGCTCACCCCGCGCTGGTCGCCGGATTACAAGTCCATCGCTTATGTGAGCTATATCGGCCGCACCGTGCGCATCTATGTCTATGATGTCGACAAGGGCCAGCAGCGCGCCATCTTCCAGACCACCAACGCCACCTTCGCGCCGCGCTGGTCGCCGGACGGCCGCACGCTGCTCTTCTCCATGGCGCAGGGCGGCAATACCGACATCTACAAGATCAGCGCCAATGGCGGCACGCCCACGCGCCTCACCGATTCGCCCGGCATCGACGTGGGCGGCTCCTTCTCGCCGGACGGCAGCAAGATCGTGTTCGAGAGCGATCGCTCGGGCGGGCAGCAGATCTATGTGATGAATGCCGACGGCACCGGGCAGCACCGCATCAGCTTCGGCAACGGCCGCTTCGCCACGCCGGAATGGAGCCCCCGCGGCGACCTGATTGCCTTCACGCGCATCGCCGGTAATTTCCGGATCGGCGTGATGACCCCGGACGGCAAGGGCGTCAATCTGCTCACCAACGGCTGGCAGGACGAGGCGCCGACCTGGTCGCCGAACGGCCGCGTGCTCCAGTTCTTCCGCACTTCGCCGGGCGCCCGCGGCAACTCCACCATCTGGCAGGTGGATCTTACGGGCGTCAACGAGCGGCGGATTCCCACACCCGTCGACGGGTCCGATCCGGCCTGGGGTCCGCTGCTTCCCTGAGCTGCGGCCCTTGCCGGCCTTGATTACGCTTGACTTGCCCGTTCCCGAGAGGAACCTTTAAAAACTCAGACCAAGAAGGAGAAGAACGATGCGTAAGACTTCCATATTGCTGCTCGTGAGCAGTGCGGCGCTCGCTCTTTCGGCCTGCTCCAAAAAAGCGCCCGAAACCATTCCCTCGCCGCCGCAGGATTCGGTCGCTCAGACGCCGACTCCGCCGCCGCCTCCGCCGCCGAGCGGTCCGCGTCCGGGTAGCCAGGAGGATTTCCTGGCGAGTGTCGCGTCCGACAGGATCTTCTTCGACACCGACAAGAGCGATGTGCGCGACAGCGACAAGGCCACGCTGCAGAGCCAGGCCGCCTGGTTGGCCCGTAACCCCAATGTGCGCGTGACCATCGAGGGCCATTGCGACGAGCGCGGCACGCGCGAATACAACCTCGCTCTGGGCGAGCGCCGTGCCAATGCGGCCAAGAATTATCTGGCGTCGCTCGGTGTCGATCCCAGCCGGATGACCACCATCAGCTACGGCAAGGAACGGCCCGAGGCGCTGGGATCGGACGAATCCGCCTGGGCCAAGAACCGCCGCGCGGTCTCCATCGTCGTCGAATAACGGCACGCGTCCGGCCCTTGTGAAAGGGCCTTGCACCCCTCCTGAATTTGATATTATGATGATATCATAATTCAGGAGGGTGCCATGTCCGAGTCCAGTGCTGTCGCCGCCATGACGGCGACCCGCGAGAACAGCATCAAGACGATGAGCGGCTATCCCATGCTGCTCCTGCTGTTCGCCCTTGCACTCATCTTCTTCTTCAGCGCCGGGCAAGTGCCCATTGATCCGCGCTACGGGCTGCTGATGACGGCCATCATCTTCGCCGCCGTCTTCGTGCTCGCCGGCTTTTTCATGCTTCAGCCCAATCAGGTGGCGGCCATCACCGTCTTCGGCCGCTATATCGGCACCGAGCGGCGGGTTGGGCTGCACTGGGTGCCGCCGTGGCACTGGCGCAAACGCCTCTCGATCCGCGCGCAGAACGAGATTTCCGACAAGATCAAGGTCAATGACCTGCGCGGCAACCCCATCGAGATGGCAGCGCAGGTGGTGTGGCGCGTCCATGATTCCGCGCAGGCGCTCTATAATGTGGATAATTACCGGGCCTTTGCCTCCGTGCAGATCGAGGCGGCTGTCCGCGCGATCGGCGCGCGCTATCCCTATGACGATTTCGAGCATGCCGAAGTGACGCTGCGCGGCAATCACGATCAGGTGGGCGAGGAACTGCGCGGCGAACTGGTCAAGCGCCTCGCCGTCGCCGGCATCACCGTCGATGAATGCGGCTTCACCCATCTGGCCTATGCGCCCGAGATCGCCGGCGCGATGCTGCGCCGCCAGCAGGCCGCCGCCGTTGTCGCCGCCCGGCAGACGCTGGTGGAAGGCGCGGTGGGCATGGTCGAGATGGCGCTGGAGCAGCTCTCCGCCAAGCAGGTAGTCGAGCTGGACGACGAGCGCCGCGCCGCCATGGTCTCCAATCTCATGGTCGTGCTGTGCGGCGAGCGCGACACCCAGCCGGTCGTCAATGCCGGCTCGCTCTACCAGTAGCAGGAGGCCGTCCGCCCAGTGCGGGCGCGACGCGATATCCCGTGACCGAACGAAAGGCCTTTCCCCTCCGGCTCGACCCCCTGCTCCACGACGCCGTGGAACGGTCGGCAGCAGGCGATCTACGCAGCGTCAACGCGCAGATCGAAGTGCTGCTGCGCGAGGCCCTCGGCCGGCGCGGCATCAAGGTGGGCCAGAGCGCGGCGCCCCGGCGCGGGCGCCCGCCCAAGGCATAGCGTGAATGCGCGCTGGATGGCGCATGGGGCGGCTCGGACCGCACGGCCAGAAAGGCATAATCGAGCGTCGATCCAGACCCTCGGAGCCGCATCAACGCGAACAGCAGGCCGACGCACCGTCATGAAAAGGAGGAGGATGACCGATGAGCCGACGCAACGCTCCCCACGATGAGGCGATGGACTATGTCGCCATCAAAGGGCCCTTCACGCTCCGGATCACGCCGCACACGGCACGCGGCTGGCGCGGCACGATCGCCTGGATGCTGATCCTGCTCGCGCCCTATGTCCCCTATACAATCTTCGCGAGCCATGTGGACGACACGCCGCGCGAATATTGGGCAATCATCGCTATGGGCCCGATGCTGCTGCTCACGGCGCTCAGCATCTGGGCGATGTGCCGCTGGATGCTGAAGCGCGCCATTATCCTGACCCCGGGTGAGTTCGCTGACGTCGTCGCCCGCCGCAACAAGGATCCACGCCGGTGAGCGCCGTTTCGCGCTGGATCGAAAGGAGCGCGCGATGAAGAAATATTGCCCCAAATGCCAGAGCGCCATGAGCGAAGGCGTGGTGATCGACCACACCGACCATGCGCGGAAAGTGAGCCATTGGGTCGAGGGACCGCCGATCAAGGGCTGGTTCGGCCTGCGCGTCAAAGGCAAGGGGCGGCCTATCCAGACCTTCCGGTGCAACCGCTGCGGGCTGCTGGAGAGCTATGTGGCGGATTAGGAAGGCGTCGCTTTGCCGGCTTCCACCGTCATTGCAGCCAGACCGTTAACGTCGCGCGCCCTTCTCCGTCATCCCAGCGAGAGGGAAGGCTCAGGTGGCAGAAGGGCTGATGCGCCGCGCGGCCGAAGCGCGCCCTTCCGCTGTGCTCCTGTCCATGACCAGGCCGAGCAACCCAGCGAACCGCTCGGCTCCTGCCTGCGCAGGAGCACAAGTCGGGTGCCGTAACAAGCCCTTGGATCAGGAGCGACGACCGGCCGTAGGGAACTATCCCGCGTCTATCCGTTCAGCCGTCCAGCCGTGGGCCGCCCACCGCCGGTCATGCCAACGGCAGCCGCTCTCGCGGCAGCCGCGGGGCCCTCCCGCCTTCAGCTCCGGCGCGTGCCGCTCATCGTCAGCGTGCCGAAGGCGCCGGCGTCGATAGTGCCGGTGAGCGTGTCGCCGGTGACAATCGCCTCGGCCTTGAGCGTCATCGGCATGGGCATGGTCATCTCCATGGTCCAGCTCAGGCGGTTGCCGTCAACTTTGCCGTCCTTCACATCGAGCGAGCCGAGCGGCCCGGCATTGGTGCCGTTGAAGCGGTCCCCGCTGCTGATGACAGTGAAGACGCTCGGCTGGTCGCCCATCGGGGTCTTGGTGACGCAATCATAGGCGCCGTCGACAGTGGCCATGTCTGATCTCCCTTGCACGCGATGTTCCGCTGTTTCGGCCCGCTATTCGACCGGGTCGCCATTGCTGTCAATGTGCGTGAGCGGCAGGTAGAGCGCGCGCAATTGCGGCTCCACCTGTGCCTTGTCGCCTACCACCACCCAGCTGAGTGCCGCGGGGTCGAGCAGAGCGCGCGCGGCCTCGTCCATGATCTGCGGCGTCAGCGTCGCATAGCGTTGGCCCAGGCTCTCCACATAGTCGAACGGGCGGCCATAGAGCGCATCGGCCTGCATCTGGCCAAGCACCGCGCCGGTCGTCTCGAACTGGGCGGGCAGCGCGGCGATATTGCCCTTCACCACCTTGTTGAACTCGGCCGGAGTGACGCCCTTGGGGCCCAGGAAATCCCGGATGTCTTCCAGCATGGCGGCAATGGCGGGCCCGGTCTTGTCTGCCTGCACCGGCGCCTGCACGATATAGGGGCTGCGGCCCAGGCGCGTGGAGAGATAGCCCTGCACGCCATAGGACCAGCCGCGCCGCTCGCGAATATCGGCATTGAGGCGTGAGAGGAAATCGGTGCCCAGGATGGTGTTGGCCGCACCAAAGGCGACCAGATCGTCGCTGCCCGTCGCCTGCGTCACCATCGCGCCCAGAATCATCGACTGGGGCGATTGCGGCCGATCAATGAGGAAGACGCCGGGCTTGGCCGGCGGGATGGGCACGGAGAAGTCCTTGGCGGGCGCTGCCATGCGATCGGCTGGCCAGCGGCCGAAGCGCGCTTCCAGCAGCGGCAGCATCTCGGCGAGGCTGGTGTCGCCCGCCACGAAAATCTCCGCCTTGCCCGGCACCAGCCAGCCGCGATGGAAGCGGCGCAGGTCGGCGTCGGTGATGGCCTCGACTGTATCGGTGTCGCCGATGCCCCCGCCCGCAACGCCATAAGGATGCGCCTTGCCGTAGATGAGCTGGAGCACCGCGCGCGAGGCGAGGCCCGCCGGCTGCGTCTTCTGCTGGGCAATGGCGGCGAGCTGGACGGCGCGCAGCCGCTCCACCTCGTCCGGCGCGAAGGCGGGATTGCGGATCACGTCGGCCAGCAGGTCGAGCGAGGGCGCCAGATTGGCCGTGAGCGCGTAGAGCGAGACGCTGGTGCGGTCCATGCTCTGGCTGGTGGAGATGCTGGCGCCCAGCCGCTCCTGCTCCTCGGCAATCTGCACGGTGTCGCGCGTTGTCGTGCCTTCCTCCAGCAGCGCCAGCATCAGCCGGCCGATGCCCGCCTTGTCCTTGGGATCGGCCGCGTTGCCGGCATCAAAGGAAACAGCCACCTGCACGGCGGGCACCACGGCGCGGCGCGCCACATGCACCTTGATGCCGTTGGAGAGCACGGCGCTCTGCACGTCCGGGAAGTCCACCGCCGGGCTGGGCTGCACGTCGGGCATGGCGATGGTCGGCGTGGGCGGTGGCGCCTCCTCCACCGGCTGCGCCGCGCCGGGGGCACCGACCAGCGCCTCGGCATAGGCATCCCGCTCACCGGGATCGACACGCAGGGCATAGACGGGCCGGCTCAGCCACTTGCGCAACGCCGCGCTCACGCTGGCCGGCGTCGCCGCCGCCAGATCGGCCAGCTCCTTGCGATAATGCGCCGGATCGCCCGAATAGAGCAGGCCCTCAGCCAGCGTCGAAGCCTTGCCGCTGAAGCCGCCGACCACTTCCAGCGCCGCGATCTGCCCCGCCACCGCGCGCGTCGCGACGCGCAGCACCTCGTCCTGCGTGGGGCCATTGGCGACAAGGTCGGCGATCAGCGCGTCGAGCCGCTGCGACACCAGCGCAGGATCGACGCCGGGGCGCACGTCCACCATCACCATGAACTGGCCGAGCTGCTCGAACTGCTGGACGCCGGCGGAAACGCGCACGGCGAGCTTCTCCTTGCGCACGAGCACATTATCCAGCCGCGAGCTGGAGAGGCCGCCCAGCACGTCCGCGCCCACTGCCAGCGGGATCGCATCGGGATCGTTGAGGCCAGGCACGGTCCAGACGCGATAGAGCCGGGTGGCTGCCACCCGGTCCTTCATCTCCTGGTCGATGCGCTTCTCCAGCGTGGGCACCGGCGCCGCCACGGCGGGCACCACCGGGCCGGAGGGGATAGCGCCGAAATATTTCTCGATCTTGGGGCGTGCGGTCGCGGCGTCGATATCGCCCGCCAGCACCAAAATGGCGTTGTTGGGCGCATAATTATCCCGGAACCAGCGCTTCACATCGTCGAGGCTGGCAGCATCGAGATCCGCCATGGAACCGATGGTCTCATGGCCATAGGGATGATCCGGCGGAAACAGAGCGGACGTGATGGCATAGCTCACCAGGCCGTAAGGCTGATTGTCGCGCTGGCGCTTCTCGTTCTGCACCACGGCGCGCTGCGCATCGAGCTTGGCCTGCGTCACCGCGCCCAGCAAGTGGCCCATCCGGTCCGCCTCCAGGAACAGCGCAAGGTCGAGCGCGCCAGTGGGCACCGTCTCGACATAGTTGGTGCGGTCATACCAGGTGGAGCCGTTGTTGGAGCCGCCCGCCTCGGTCAGCGGCTCGTCGAAATTGGGCACATTTTCCGAACCGCCGAACATCAGATGCTCGAAGAGATGAGCGAAGCCGGTCTTGCCTGCGGGCTCGTGCTTGGAGCCGACGCGGTAATAGACCGTGACGCCTACGACCGGCGCCTTGCGATCGGTATGGACAATGACGCGCAGGCCGTTGGAGAGCGTGAACTGCTCATAGGGAATATCGACCGCCTTCACGAGGTCCGCGAGCGGCGCGGGACGGGCGGCAGTCGGCTGCGTCTGGGCCTGGGCGAGCGCCGGCGCGGCGGCAAAGGGCGTGGCAGCGAGGCTGGCGAGCAGCAGGGCGGCAAGCGCGCCATCGCGCGACAGGCGGCTGAGGCGGCGGCGGATCGGCATCAACGCATATTCTCCCGGCAGGGGCGGCGCGACAGCGCCCGGAAGCAGAGCGCGCACCATAGCCCGGCGCCCTCCCCACGCAACAAGCATCATACGGGACAGCGCGCGGCGCACCGATGGATGCCCGGCTCGCGGACAGGCAACATCCTGATGCTCCCGCGGCCGCTTTCCTCATCTTTGCTCGCCGTCGCCCTGCTCGCCACGCCGCTCGTGGTCATGAGGCGCCCGATCCGCTCTCGCGCGCCACCAACCGCCGCCAGAGCCATCCACGGCGGAGAGCGCTTTGCCGCTCGACCCGCCGCGTCCAACGAGCGGCGCCACCAGCCCCAATAGACATCCCCTTCTGCTCGACGGACCGCGACCGGCCGAGTCCCCTTTGCACGCGTCCGGCGGCAGCACGGACGAAACACTGTCATGCAGACGACATGATGCCCGGCTAGAAGGCCTCAAATTCAGTCATCTTCATCAGGATGCGTTAGCCATGACCCATAAGGAAGCTGTCGCTCTCGTCATCGCCGAATATCTGCCGATGGCCCGGCCAGAAGCTCTTATCGAAATGAGCGAGCGGATTCTCGCCACGCTCGCTATTCCGCCTCTCCACCTCAAAGGCAGGGAAGCCAAAACGGCTGAGTATTGACAGCCGGTCACGCTCCGGCTCACCCAAGTTCCTGCGCTACAAATCTTGTCCACAGGTTCCTGCCGTTGCGAAAGCACGCGTTCCGCGGGCGATGATCCAAGCCGCTATCATGGCGAGGGCCGCAGGCTCACGAGACTCCGCGCTGCTGTGCTCAGAAGCGCGCTCGCACGCCCGCATGGAGCCCCCGGCCCGGCGTTCGGAAAGTGAACACCTCCTGATAGGTCTCGTCGAAGAGATTCTCGGCACGCGCGAACAACTCGAACCGCTCGGTCATCCGGTAGCGCAGAGTCAGATTGACCAGCGTGAAGGGCGGCAGATCCGCATAGAGCGCCATGTAGCTGGGGGTCAGGACAATATCCTTCATCCGGCCATTGTAGCGCACCGTCAGCGTGCCCGAGAGCGGCAGGCGCGCCGACGCATAGGTCAGGTTGACGCTGCCGCTATATCTGGGTCGTCGCACGGCCTGCGCCGTCACCGGGCCGCTGGCGAGGGAGGTCGGGTCCTCCGGATCGAGCAGCACATCACGGCTCTGCGGCGCATCGAGCCAGGTCCAGCTTGCCGATGCGCGCACCGCCCCCAACCGCGCTTCGCCGAACAGTTCGATGCCCTTCTGGCGCGTGCCAGTAGTGAGGTTGAGAGACGTCGCGCTATAGTCGGGCGGCAGAAAAGCGGTGTAGATCTCATTGGTGAGCCGGCTTTCGAAATAGGTCGCGCCGATGGTGAGCGCGCCATTGGCGAAGCGCTGGTCGATGCCGACTTCCCAGCCGGTCGATTCCTCGGGCCGCAGATCGGGATTGCCGATATATTGCCCCGTTGAGTAGCCGAACAGCTCAAAGGAAACCGGCGCCTTGACGCCCGAGCCGGCCGCCGCGTGCGGACGCGTGCCGCTGGGGAACAGATAGCTCGCTTCCACATGCCAGGTGGTGGCGTCGTCGAAATAGCTGTTGTCGTCGTAGCGGAGCGATCCGCCCAGCGCGAAGCGATCGTCAACCGTCAGATTATATTGGCCGACGAGCCCGACCGTATCAATGGTCTTGCTGCTCCGGTCAGGTGCGGCGGGCGCGGCATTGCGATAGGTCTCGCGCTCGGCATCGACCGCCAGGGTGAGGCGGTGCTTCACCCGGTCCGTGCCCAACCGCAGTTCGTTGATGAAGGCGCCCCGGTAGCGCGTGCCCTTGTTGCCATAATTATAGCCGAAGGATGCATAGGCATCGCGAGCGGTATCGGCGACCTGCGCCGTCAGCGACGTGAACAGCAGGTCCGCCACCGTCTCGAGATCGGCGCGGAGAAGGCCATACCAGGCCCTGTTGCGATAAAAGCTGCCCGGCGTATCGACCACCGTGATGACCGCGCGCCCACGTACTACCGGTGCGTCCGGGCTGGGATCCTGATCGTTCATGTCGGCCTCGGTGAGGCTGTAGCGCAGCACGCCGGAGAGGGTGACCCTGTCCGTCGGCGCCCAGCCCAGCTTGGCGGAAAAGGCGGCGTTGCGCGAGCCCACATCGCGGCTGCCGCCCGGCGCGGTGGGATAACCGCGCGTGCTGTTGAACGCGCCGGAAAGCGCATAATCGAATGTGTCGCGCGCTCCGGCGAGACGTGCCGCGCCGTTGAACGTGTCAAAGGAGCCACCTTCCCCGCGCAGCCGCACCCCCGGCGCTTCCCGGCCGGAGAGAGTGATGTAGCTGACCACGCCGCCAATCGCATCCGAGCCGTAAAGTGCACTCTGCTGGCCGCGCAGCACTTCGATGCGGGCGGCATCATCGGCAATGAGCGTCGCGAAATCGAATTCGCCCTGATAGGGATCGCTGACCTTGATGCCGTCGACGAAGACGAGGACGTGATTGGCCTCGCTGCCGCGAATGCGGATTTGCGTCTGGCCGCCCACCGCGCCCGCGCGGCTGACTGCGATGCCGGGCACATCGCGCAAGATATCCGAGACGATGCGCGTTTCCCGATCCGCCATGTCCTGCGCATCGATGAGCGTGATGGAACTGCCGATCAGATCGCGCTCGATCCCCCGGCCGGAGAGCGCGGCGGTGACAACGATGGCCTCGCCATTGCGGAGGGAACGGGTGTTGACCTCCTCCACCTGCGCGCGCGCCACACCAGGCAGCAGCAGGGCCACCATGCCCCCGCCCAGAAGCAGTCCTCGAGCCCGACCCGGCCTTCGTCTCATTCCCACTCCCTTTGTGACATATTGGCTCAGTGCACCGCCATGAGGACAACGGACCGTTTGCCCGGCGTCACGCGGATCCGAGGCGTGCGGCCGCCGTGCCGTCGGGAACCGGCTGGTGCATCCCCTTATTGCCGCTTACCGTCTCGATGCGGCATTATCGAGGGCCCACGAGAGCGACAGGCGATCGCACAAAATATCGCCGGACGCCCCTTGTGTGGCCAAAGAGCAACACCATCTGGAGCCGGTAAGGGAGACGCGAGCATCATGAACCTCGAAAAATTCACCGACCGCGCCAAGGGCTTTCTCCAGAGCGCGCAGACCGTTGCGATCCGGATGAACCATCAGCAGATCGCGCCCGAGCATATCCTCAAAGCCCTGCTGGAAGACGAGCAGGGCATGGCGAGCGGCCTCATCCGCGCCGCCGGCGGCGATGCCGCGCGGGCACAGAGCGAGACGGACCTGGCGCTCTCGAAGATTCCGGCTGTCTCCGGCTCGGGCGCGCAGCAGGCGCCGGGGCTCAACAACGACGCGGTGCGCGTGCTCGATCAGGCCGAGCAGATCGCCCAGAAGGCGGGTGACAGCTATGTGACGGTGGAGCGGCTGCTGGTCGCCCTCGCCCTCTCGCTCAACACCGCCGCCGGCAAGGCGCTCCAGGCCGCCAACGCCCGGCCCGAGGCGCTCAACGCCGCGATCAATGAACTGCGCAAAGGCAAGACGGCCGACACCGCTTCAGCCGAAGACCGCTATGACGCGCTCAAGAAATTCGCCCGCGACCTCACCGAATCGGCGCGCGACGGCAAGCTCGACCCCGTCATTGGCCGCGACGAGGAAATTCGCCGCACCATCCAGATTCTCGCCCGGCGCACCAAGAACAATCCAGTGCTGATCGGCGAACCGGGCGTTGGCAAGACGGCTATCGCGGAAGGCCTTGCGCTGCGTATCGCCAATGGCGACGTGCCCGATACGCTCAAGGACCGCACGCTGATGGCGCTCGACATGGGCAGCCTGATCGCGGGCGCCAAATATCGCGGCGAGTTCGAGGAGCGGCTCAAGGGCGTGCTCGACGAAGTGAAGGCCGGCGAGGGCCAGATCATCCTTTTCATCGACGAGATGCACACGCTGATCGGTGCGGGCAAATCGGAAGGGGCGATGGACGCCTCCAACCTGCTCAAGCCCGCTCTGGCGCGCGGCGAACTGCACTGCATCGGCGCAACCACGCTCGATGAGTATCGCAAATATGTGGAGAAGGACCCCGCGCTGCAGCGGCGCTTCCAGCCCGTGTTCGTGGGCGAGCCGACAGTGGAGGACACCATCTCCATCCTGCGCGGCATCAAGGAGAAATACGAGACACACCATGGCGTGCGCATCGCGGACGGCGCCATCGTCTCGGCCGCGACGCTCTCCAACCGCTACATCACCGACCGCTTTCTGCCGGACAAGGCCATCGACCTGATGGACGAAGCCGCCAGCCGCATTCGCATGGAAGTGGAGAGCAAGCCGGAGGAGATCGAAAATCTCGACCGGCGCATCATGCAACTTCAGATCGAGCGCGAGGCGCTGAAGAAGGAAAGCGACCAGGCGAGCAAGGACCGGCTCGCCGCGCTGGAGGAGGAGCTGGCCAATCTGACCGAACAATCGGCCGGGCTCACCGCACGCTGGCAGGCTGAGAAGGACAAGATCGCCGGCGAGGCTGCCATCAAGGCGCAGCTCGACGCCGCGCGCATCCAGCTCGAGCAGGCGCAGCGCGGCGGCGAATATGCCAAGGCGGGCGAGCTGCAATATGGCACCATCCCGGCGCTGGAGAAGCAGCTCGCCGAGGCACAGTCCGCCTCGCAGGGCGCGATGCTGCGCGAGGAAGTGACCAGCGAAGACATCGCCAGTGTGGTGAGCCGCTGGACCGGCATCCCCGTCGACAAGATGATGGAAGGCGAGCGCGAGAAGCTGCTCCACATGGAGGAGGAGCTGGGCCGCCGGGTCATCGGCCAGAAGGATGCGGTGAAGGCCGTCTCCACCGCCGTGCGCCGCAGCCGCGCCGGCTTGCAGGACCCCAACCGGCCGCTCGGCAGCTTCCTGTTCCTGGGGCCCACGGGTGTGGGCAAGACCGAGCTGACCAAGGCGCTCGCCGGCTTCCTGTTCGACGATGACAGCGCGATGGTACGCATCGACATGAGCGAGTTCATGGAGAAGCACTCGGTCGCGCGGCTGATCGGCGCGCCCCCGGGCTATGTCGGCTATGAGGAAGGCGGCGTGCTCACCGAGGCTGTGCGGCGGCGCCCCTATCAGGTCGTGCTGTTCGATGAGGTGGAGAAGGCCCATGGCGACGTGTTCAACGTGCTGCTTCAGGTGCTTGACGATGGGCGCCTGACCGACGGGCAGGGCCGCACGGTGGACTTTACCAACACCATCATCGTGCTGACCTCCAACCTCGGCAGCCAGTATATCGCCGGCCTCGCCGACGATGAGCCGGTCGAGAAGGTGGAAAGCGAAGTGATGGACGTGGTGCGCGCCCATTTCCGCCCGGAATTTCTCAACCGGCTGGACGAGATCATCCTGTTCCACCGCCTGGGCCAGGAGCATATGGGGCCTATCGTGGATATTCAGGTGAGCCGGGTCGGCAAGCTGCTCAAGGACCGCAAGGTGACGCTGGACCTGACCGATGCCGCCCGTGCCTGGCTGGGCCGGGTGGGCTACGACCCGGTCTATGGCGCGCGGCCGCTCAAACGGGCGGTGCAGCGCCACCTCCAGGACCCGCTCGCCGATCTCATCCTGCGCGGCGAAGTGCCGGACGGATCGACCGTGACCATCGACGAAGGCGACGGCGCGCTCCGCTTGAGCGTCGCCTGACCGGGCCGGCTCCCGACGCGCGGGGAGACCGTGCGCCGGGAGCAGGCGTTGGCGTGGTTGGCGCAGCCTGAAGTCGGCCACTATGCGGGTGCCGGCTTTCTCTTCTGCGCTGGTGCAGCCGCGACGATGCGCGACCCTCCGTTCATTCTGAACCTGTTGAAAAGCACACCTGTGCGCGCGGCCGGCAAAGCGAGCACTTCTCCGATTGTCCGCCCGCGGCCATCGCTCGAAAACCGCAGCGTTGAGGGAGGCGGCCGCGCGCGGGCAGGCTCCATGCACCCGCCGAACTGCTTGGGGCCCTGGGTTCCTGCCTGCGCAGGCGCACAAGCATGGCCCGGTCGCGCGGACGGCCCCGACGCGCATGACGTCGATGGAGCGTCCCGGCCCCCACGCGCGAAATAAAGCCGCCACGCCATAAAGATTGGTGCCGCCGGGTCGTCCTTGCAGGCATGAGCGCGCATGTCCCCTTTCGAAAGCCCGATCCCGAGATCGCGACATTGCTGCCGGCCTCCGCGCTCCTCACGGGCCTGCCCATGGCTCAGCCCGATCCTGCGGCGCCGGAGGACGCGCTGCCGCTTGCGCCGCTCGTTCCCGTGGGCGAAATGGCACGGCACCAACAACTCGTCGATGCCATGCGCCTGTTCGAGAGCGGCGAAGCGGACCGCGCCATCGGCCTGATCGGCGCCCTGCTGGAGGTTCATCCCGGCTGGGTGGACGGCCATGTCGTGCTGGCCCAGCTCCTCTCGCAGACCGGCTCCGTCGTCGCATTCGAGCAGTTCCTGTCTGACACCGTCCGCCTGGCGGGCGATGACCTCGCGCTCGCCATTTCGTGCCTGCGCCAGCTCAGCGAAGCCGGGCGGCATCATGCGGTGATGGCACTCATCCCGGAGATGCGGCGCCGCGCGGGCGACCATCTCTTCTTCTCGCTCATGGAGGCAATCAGCGCCAGCGAGACCGGCGATCTGGCGCGAGCGGACGCACTGTTCGCGCAGGCGGAGAGCGAGGGCGGCCTGCTTTCGCTGCCGCACGTCCGTCATCTCATCCGCAAGGGCGATTCCAGCCGGGCCGCAACGCTGGCTGAGGCATTCGTCCATGCCCATCCGCGGCATCAGGGCGGCTGGGGTCTGCTTGCCACCGCCTGGCGCCTGACCGGCGACAGCCGACATAGCTGGCTGGTCGAGCGGCCGGGCATGGTACGCGCTGTCGATCTCGACATTCCGGCCGAGGCCATGACGGCGCTGGCGGCCCGACTTCGCGCACTGCATGTCGCGCGCTTCCATCCTTTCGACCAGTCGCTGCGCGGCGGCACTCAGACGGCAGGACGGCTCTTCGCGCATGAGGATGCCGAAATCCGCATGGTCCGCGCCGCCTTCCGCGCCGCCGTACGCGACCATCTCGACGCGCTGCCGCCGATCGACCCGGGCCATCCGCTACTCGGGCAGGATCGGGCGCGCTTCCATTTCTCCGATAGCTGGTCGGTGCGGCTGGTGGACGGGGGCTATCATGTCAGTCACTTCCATCCGCAGGGCACGCTCAGCTCGGCCTTCTACGTCACCTATCCGCAGGACGCCCGGCAGACCGGCCATGCCGGCTGGCTGACCATCGGCGAGCCGCCCGAATGCCTGGGCACAGGCCTGCCGCCGCTGGAAATGGTGGAGCCGCGCGTCGGCCGGCTGGTGCTCTTCCCCTCCTTCCTGTGGCACGGCACACGCCCCTTCCCCAAGGGCGAGCGCATGACCATCGCCTTCGATACGGTGCTAGGGGACTAGGCGGTCCCTGCATTCCGTCTTGTCGGCTGCCATAGCAGGGCTGCGCGCATCCAGTGCAAACCCCTCTTTTCGGCTCGTCCCCATCTGAATGCCGTAAGCGTCGAGAGGGCTTCGGCGCAGGACGGCTTTCCCGGTATTCGGAAATCAACGCAAATCAGGGCGCGTCTCACGCTGGACATGCTCCCGCGCAAGCAGGAGCCCAAGGCGGTTACGCCCCTCGGCTCCATGACGCCGCCCGCACAAAGCACAAAGCAGGCTACCATGCGAAAAGGGGCGAGCCTTGCGGCCCGCCCCTTTCCTGTTCAAATCCGATGCCGGATCAGAAGCGCGTGGTTGCCGACACCTTGAAGTAGCGGCCCATCACGCCCTTGAAGTAGGTCACGACGCCACCGCCGGCCGGCGAGGGGAAGGGCGGCTTCTGGTTGAACAGGTTCTCCGTCACGAAACGCAGCGTGAACTTGTCCTGCACGTTCACCGCCAGACCCAGGTCGACGAAGGCGACACCGTTATAGTGCGGATAGTCGTAGGTGTTCGCCGACGCATCGGGATCGACGACCGCCGGGCCGATATACTGCACCTGCGTATAGGCCATGAACGGGCCATTCTCATAAGAGAGGCTGCCGGTCGCCTTGTGCTTGGAATAGCCCACGCCACCGCGCAGCGTCGTGAGGTCGCCCACGCCGATGGTCTGCTCCAGCTTGTCGATATACTGGTAGGACAACCGCAGGCCGACCCGGCTATCCGCGCCCAGGAAAGGCGTGGGCCGCGTGTAGCTGAGCTGGCTGATGAGGCCGCGGAAGTCATAGGACGCGGCATTGCGGTAGCCGGTGCGCAGATATTCGACCTGACCGTCCGGGCCGCGATCGATCGCATCGCAGATCGGCTCGTTCGGATAATTGGTCGAGTCATAGCAGGCCGTCATGGTCTGCGTGCCGTCGATGGAGAGGATCGCATCCTTGAGCGAGATGCTCACCCAGTCAACCGACAGCGACAGGCCCGGCACGAAGCGCGGCGTGTAGATCGCACCCAGCGTCCAGCTATCCGCGATCTCGTTCTGCAGGTTCGGGTTGCCCGAGAGCGAGCTGTGCTGTGAGGCATCGACGATGTTCGACGTGAAGTTCGGCGCCAGGCCGGCCGCCGCGCAGTTCGCCTGACGCACGGCCGGGTTGGGGCCGTCGTTCAGATAGCGCGAATCGCACGGATCATCCGCGAAGGAGAAGATCTCGCTGGTCGGATTGAACAGCTCGGTCACAGCGGGAGCCCGGATGGCCCGCGTGAAGTTGCCGCGGATCGTGAGATCGGCGATCGGCTTCCAGCGGCCGCCAGCCGTCCAGGTGAGATCGCCGCCGGTCAGCGAGTTGTCAACATAGCGCGCCGCGCCATTGACCTCGAGCAGGTTGATGAACGGCACGTCCATGCTCGGCGACACAAGCGGAATGCGCAGTTCGCCGAAGATTTCGTCCGTATTATACTTGCCCGCCACCGGGTCGATCGGGATCGAGCGGCCATTCTGCTGGCGCGGCGCCGTCGGGTCATTGGGGTCAACCAGCCCATAGAAGAAGGCACCCGGATCGAAATTGGCTTCTTCCTGACGGTGCTCATAGCCGAGCGCGAAGCTCACCTCGTTGCCGCCCCAGATGTTGAACAGACCGCCCGAAACGTCCGCCGTCACAACCCACTGCTTGTTGATGGCAATGGGGTTGGCGATGGTCGTCATGTAATCGGCGACCGACTGCGGGTTCTGCTGGCCGAACGGATTGAACGGCACGCAGGTAGCGCTGATCGTGGCGATGGGCGAGTTTTCCGCATCGGCGGGGCAGCCGTTCAGCGCATTGAGGAAGTTCTGCTGCACCAGCTCGCGGCTGTTGCCGACCGTCTTCGATTCGCCGTAGTTGCCGACCACTTCCCAACGCAGCGAGCGGCCACCCACGGTAACGTCCCCATCAAGGCCGAGAACGCCGCGATAGAGTTCCACGGTGGTGGAGCCCCGGCCGGAGACGATATCGCTGTTGGCGCGGCCCAGGTAGAAATAATCCTGGCCGGGCGCCGCATCCTCATAGGCCGCGATGCTGGCGGCGATGGTCGCGCGCGCTTCCGGCGAGAGGAAGGGGTTGCTGAGCGGAATGACGAGATTGCCGCTCGGGTCGCCCGCATCCTCGAACAGGTAGCTGTTGTAGACCGGCTGAGCCCGCAGCTCGGTGCCCTTGGAGCGGGCATAGGCGAATTCGCCGAACAGACGGATGCCGTCGGTCAGCTCATAGTCGCCGCGCACATTGCCGACGAAGCGCTCGGTCTCGGTCAGCAGGTTCTGGACCGGCAGCAGGCTGAAACCGTCTCCGCCCGATGAGTTCACCACACTGCCGGAAAGCTCGCCGAAATCGATGGGGACGAGGTTGCCCTGCGCATCGAAGCGCAGTGCCTGACCGGCACCGTTCGCGACTTCACCGCCGAACATCGGAATGAAATCATCCACCAGCGGAATGCCATATTGCGACATGATCGGAATACGACGGTTGGTGATGAGCTGGTTGCTGTAGGGATAATCGGGGTCCGACGGCGCGACGAAGAAGCGGCCTTCCGCCGTCACGGCGCGGTCGGTGTAGAGCAGGCCGCCGCTCTTGGTATATTCGGCGGCGACCAGGATGTTGCCGCGGCCATCGCCGAAGCTGGTGCCGGCGAGGCCGGAGAAGCGATATTCCGGCGCGTCGCCCTGTTCGGAGATGCCATATTGCGCCTCCAGCTTCACGCCCTGGAACTGATCCTTGAGGATGATGTTGACGGTGCCGGCAATGGCATCCGAGCCGTAAACCGGCGCGCCGCCCACCGCGATGGTCTCGATGCGATCGACCAGCAGCGAGGGAATGGTGTTGAGGTCGACCTGCGAGCCGGCGTCCACCGGCCCGAAGATCGAGGCGGTGTTGGAGCTGACATAGCGGCGGCCGTTGACGAGCGTCAGCGTGCGCTGCGTGCCTAGACCGAACATGTCGACGAAGGTCTGGCCCGCACCGAAGCTGCCGGCCTGCGTGCCAACCGGGTTGGCCGAAGGCGCGAAGGTCGGGAGAGCGCCGAGCGCACTGCCGACATTGGTGAGGCCCAGATTCTCGATATTGTCCGACCCGACCGTGACGGTGGGCAGCGGCGTTTCGAGAGTCGACTTGGCAATGCGCGAGCCGGTGACGATGATGACGTCGTCACCCTCGGCGGCGGGCTGGTCCTGCGCTGCGGCCGGGGCGCCGAGCGCCAGGGCAGCGGCCGATGCGCTCAGCAAGGCCAGTGCGCGCAGGGCGCCGCAGGCCGACGAACGTTCAAATGACTTCATGATTGGGACTCCCTCGAAACGCGACGAAGGATCCCGCGTCGGATGCCGGGATTTCCTTCGTGTGATGCACAAATTTTTAGGGGGCTTACGTTCGTGTAAAGTCCGTGGTTCCCAGACAAACCGCTGTTCGTTAACGAGTTGTGGCAATTCAGTCACATGTATCGGGGATGAATGACATCGTCAGAAATGAGCATATTTGCCATTTCATTTCTAATTATCGACCATTTCAGCATTTAAATTACAGATACAGCCGGTAGGACGATGTTTCAGGCCAATGAACGCGGGAAGCCGGTGCTGGTACACGGGACATCGCTCGTTCTGCTGCAGGCGCGAATTTTTACATATTGCATCGCAGCAAAATTGAGACCGCCTTACGTTTACGTAAGAATCTTACTTAACTCTGCCCAGTGGCGCCAACAAATGTCGCGGGGTCGATCCGGGCGTCTTCCCACTTCATGGACCAGTGGAGATGCGGCCCGCTGGCCCGACCGGTCGCGCCGATGAGGCCGAGCGGCTGGCCCTGCTCCACAACATCGCCCTGCTTCACAAGCAGACGCTGGCTGTGGAGGAAGGCGCTGTTGAGGCCCATGCCATGATCGAGCATCAGCAGATTGCCTTCCAGCGTGAACGGCTCGTCCGCCGCCAGTGTCACCACGCCATCGGCCGGCGCCACATAGGTCGTGCCGGCGCCGCCCGCGATGTCCATGCCGCTATGATAGCTGCCCGGCGTGCCCTGATAGACGCGCTGTGCCCCGAAGAGCCCCGAGACACGCGCCTTGACCGGCCAGATGAAGCGCTGCCGCCAGCCTTCGCTCTGCGTATAGATGGCGCGTGCGGCGGCGATTCGCTCCAGTTCGGCGGCGCGGCGGCGCTGATACTCCTCGCTGGTCTTCGCCCCGCCCAGCAGTGGCGCATTAACCTGCTCGATCCGCCAGTCGCCGGGCGCCACGACCAGCCGCTGCTCGATATGCCGGTCGTCATACATTTCCGCCTTCAGTACTGCCTCGGGGCCCGCATCGCGATCGAACGCGATGATGAAGCGCCCGTCCACCGCGAAATCGATGCGCCGGTCGCCGAACATCAGCATCATGATCCCGTCCGGCACCGTACCGAGCAGCGCCGCGCCCTGCCGGGCGGGTCCGCTCAGGCGAAACGGGTCGGGATCATCGTGCTGGGCGCCGGCGCGGCCGGCCAAGGGGAGGAGAAGCAGGCCCGAAACGAGGGCCCGGCGGGAAACCGTCATGACCATGGCCCAAGCATGGGCATCCTCGCCGCGCGATGCAAGCCGCACCGGCTCCCAACGCGGCGGACGGAGTGACCGGCGCCCCGTGGGACGGCGCATGGCTACTCTGGGCTCCTGCTCGCGCAGGCGGCACCAAGCCATCGCTCACGCCAAACGGATCGCCTTTAGCTCTCGCCGAACAGATCGGACTGGCCCGGCGCGGGGCTCGCCGGCTTGCGTCGGGGCGGAGCGGGCGACGCAGGCGGAGGGCTGGCCGGACTGGCGCCGCCAATGGTCGCGCCTACCTCGCCATCGCGGAACTTGAGCATCACCTCTCCGGCGTCGCGCGCCTGCGCGGCGCTGCGTACTAGCCGGTCGCCCGCCATGACGCGGGCAAAGCCGCGCGTCAGCGGCGCATCCGGATCGAGTGACTGGGCGAGACGCCACAGCGTCGTCAGTAGCGCGCGCGATTCGGCGAGGCGCCGCTCGACCAGCATGGGCGAGAGGCGCACACGCGCGAGCCGCTCCCGTCCGCGTTCCACCTGCGCGCGCAGCAGCGCCGGACGCAACGCGCCGGACACATCCGAAAGCTCGTGGCGGGCCTGGACGAGGCGATGGGAGAGGCCCCGCCGCAACCGTTCACCCAGATCGTCGGCGCGCTGCCGGGCCGGCGCCAGCAACATGTCCGCACGCGGCATCAGCCGCCGCTGTGCCTCCAGCCGTTCACGCGCGCGCTCCATGCCGCGCGCCACGCAGCGGCTCATACGCGCCTGATATTCTGCCACCTGCGCCAGCAATTCGGCACGCACCGGGACCGCCATCTCGGCGGCGGCAGTGGGCGTGGGCGCGCGCAGATCCGCCGCGAAATCGCACAGCGTCGTGTCCGTCTCGTGCCCGACGGCGGAAATGACCGGAATGGGTGAATCCGCGACCGCACGCACCACCACTTCCTCGTTGAAGGCCCATAGATCCTCGATCGAGCCGCCGCCACGCGCCACGATGAGCACATCTGGCCGAGGCACGGGACCGCCGGGTGCGATCGCGCCGAAACCGCGTACGGCGCGCGCGATCTGCGCCGCTGCGCCCTCGCCCTGCACCAGCACGGGCCAGAGCAGCACATGGCTGGGAAAGCGATCGGCCAGGCGGTGGAGAATGTCGCGGATCACCGCGCCGGTAGGGGAAGTGACGACGCCGATTACACGCGGCAGCACGGGAATCGGCCGGCGCCGGGCGGGATCGAATAGACCCTCAGCCGCCAGCTTGGCCTTGAGGCGCTCGAACAGCTGCATGAGCGCGCCCTCGCCGGCCAGTTCCATGCTCTCGATGACGATCTGATATTTGGAGCGGCCAGGATAGGTGGTGAGCCGGCCGGTCGCCACCACTTCCACGCCATCCTGTGCGGCGAACGCGAGACGCCCGGCCGTGCCTTTCCACATCACGCCGTCGATCACGGCGCCGTCATCCTTGAGGCACAGATAGACATGGCCCGAGGCGGCGCGCTTGAAGCCGGAGATTTCGCCGCGCACGCGCACATGGCCGAAGCGGTCCTCCACGGTGCGCTTGAGCAGGCCGGAAAGCTCCGAGACGCTGAGCGGCGCGAGATTGTCCCCCTGCCGCTCCTGCGCTAACAGGCGGCCGGACATCTCTGCATCATCGAAAGAATTCTCGGCCATGAACATCCTTCTGCTGGGCGGCGGCGGTCGCGAACATGCCCTCGCCTGGAAGCTGGCGCAATCGCCGCGCTGCACCACGCTTTATGCCAGCCCCGGCAATCCGGGAATAGCGCAGGCAGCGACGCTGGTCGATCTGGACCTGGCCGATCACGCTCCCGTCGCGGCCTTCTGCGCAGAGAAGGCCATCGGCCTTGTCGTGGTCGGGCCCGAAGCGCCGCTGGTGGACGGCATCGCCGATTCCCTGCGCGCGGCCGGCGTGCCGGTGTTCGGCCCCGGCAAGGCCGCCGCGCAGCTCGAAGGTTCCAAGGGCTACACCAAGGACCTGTGCGCGCAGGCAAACATCCCCACCGCCGGTTATGTGCGCTGCACCAGCCAGGCGGACGCACTGGCGGCATTGGCCGACTTCGGCCTGCCCGTGGTCATCAAGGCGGACGGCCTTGCCGCCGGCAAGGGCGTCATCATTGCCCAGCGGCGGGACGAGGCGGAAGCGGCCATCGCCGAGATGTTCGGCGGTGGCTTCGGCGCCTCGGGCGCGGAAGTGGTCATCGAGGAATTCCTGACCGGCGAGGAAGCGAGCTTCTTCGCGCTTACGGACGGCAGTGCGGTCATGGCCTTCGGCTCGGCGCAGGACCACAAGCGCGTGGGCGACGGCGACACCGGCCCTAATACCGGCGGCATGGGCGCCTACAGCCCTGCGACGGTGCTGACCCCGGCGCTGGAGGCCCGGGTAATGGACGAGATCATCCGGCCGACTGTGGCGGCCATGGCGGCGCGCGGCACGCCCTATTCCGGCGTGCTGTTCGCGGGCCTCATGCTGACCGAGGCGGGACCCCAGCTCATCGAATATAATTGCCGCTTCGGCGACCCGGAATGCCAGGTGCTGATGCTGCGGCTGGAGAGCGACCTGGTGGACCTGCTGCTGGCCGTGGCGCAGGGCACGCTGTCCCAAGCCGCCCCGCCCGTACTGGCGGACAAGGTGGCGCTGACCGTGGTGATGGCAGCGAAGGGCTATCCCGGCACACCGGAAAGAGGCGCGCCCATCACGCTGCCGCAGGATAGCGCGGATGCCCTGGTCTTCCATGCCGGAACGGCGCTGCGCGACGGCACGCTCGTCGCCAACGGCGGCCGGGTGCTGAGCGTGACGGCGCGTGGCGAGACCGTGACACAGGCGCAAGCCGCGGCCTATGCGCTGGTCGATCGCATCGCCTTCCCCGGCGGCTTCTGCCGGCGCGACATCGGCTGGCGCGAAGTGGCGCGCGAGACCGGCGCGAAGGCTTGAAGACCCAGCCGTGGACGCCGCCGCTCCACTGATCGCCCGCCTGCGCGAGGACCTCAAGACCGCCATGCGCGCGCGGGCGAGCGAGGAGACGGCTGTGCTGCGCGCGTTGCTCGGCGCGCTGGACAATGCGCAGGCCGTGCCGCTCGACCCTGACCACAAGCCGGCCGAGATGCGCCGCTTCGGCGACGGCTCGGCCGAAGTGTCGCGGCGGGTGCTGAACACCCGCGATGTCGATGCGCTACTGGCGCGTGAGGCGGAGGAGCGCGATCAGGCGGCCGGCGAAATGGAGCGGCGCGGCCAGACCGAACGTGCCGCCGCCCTGAGGGCGGAAGCCGCCATCGTGCGGCGCTATCGCCCGTCCGCCATCTGACCTTGCACCCGAAAGCTTTTACGGCCTCTCAATATGTTGCCTCCAATAAGGAGCGCAGGAGAGGAGCCAGACATTGGCCGTCAAAGTGTCACCACAGCTGCATGAGGCGCTCGCGCTCTACGCCGAGCTGGAACAGGCCGTCATTTCCGCCGGCCGCCGATCCGATCCGGGCCGCAAGCTCGATCTGGTCCGCGCGCGCCGCAAATTCGCCGAGCAACTCGGCCGCATCGGTATTCTCATCGTCCAGGACCGGCAGCTCGCCGCCACACCGGACATCCAGAAGGCGATGAACAAGCACTTCACGACCTTCCGTTATGCGCTGGGCCAGCATCAGGCCGACTGGCCGGCCGTGCGCATCGACGAGGACCCGGAAGGCTATGCCCGGTCCGCCTGGGAGGCCTATTACAAGTCCGACCAGTTCTGGGAATGGTGCCTCGCCAATCTGGAGGTCCACCCTCCCATCACCACGCGGCCGGACCGAATCGTGTCGCGCGACGGGCCGCGTTACCGGGCGGAGTGACGCTCGCCTACATAGCCCCCGTCAATAAAGCCCTCTATGGGACTACGGGGATTCGGATTTGGCTTGGCGGGCCCTCGGTCCGAAACGGCACTCAGTCCTGCGCCGCTGTCACCAGCAGCTTGTCGATCTTGCGACCGTCCATGTCGACGATCTCGAAGCGCCAGCCCTGTTCGCTGAAATGATCGCCCTCCTGGGGCAAGCGGCGCATTACCGCGAGCGCGAAGCCGGCGACGGTGGCATAGTCGCGCTCTTCGTCCAACGCGATTTCGAGGCGGTCGGCCAGCGCGTCGATGGGCATCTGCCCGGAGACGAGCAGCGAGCCATCGTCGCGCTCGACCACCAGCGGATCGTCATAATCATCCATCACCGAGCCGAACTCGCCGGCAATGGACGCAAGCAGGTCCGCCGGGGTCACGATCCCCTCGAAATGCCCATATTCGTCATGGACCATCAGCATGGGCACTTCGGCCTCGCGCAGCACCTTGAGCGCATCCATGGCGTCCACCTGATCGGGCACGATGGCGGCCGGGCGCATCAGTGCGCGCGGATCGAGCGGTTCGCCCCGCGAAAGGGCGGCCACCACATCGCGCGCCTGGACGATGCCGATGATCTCCTCCACGCGGCCCTGGGCCACGGGCAGACGCGTGTGCTGCATTTCGGCCAGGCGGGCGCGCAGATCCTCGGGCGCGGCGTCGGCGTCGATCCAGTCCACTTCGTTGCGCGGCGTCATCACTTCGCGCACTGGCCGGTCGGCCAGCCGCACCACGCCAGAAATGATCGCCCGCTCGCTCTCCTCGATCACGCCCTGGCGCGTGGCTTCCGCGACAATGAGCTGCAATTCCTCCGCCGTCACATGATGCGGCGATTCGCCCTTCACGCGGAACAGGCGGAAGATGAGCGCGCTCGATCGCTCCAGCAGCCACACCAGCGGCGCCGTCACGCGCGCGAGCAGCACCATCGGCGGTGCGGTGAGCACCGCCAGCGGCTCGGGATTGCGCAGCGCATATTGCTTGGGCACCAGCTCGCCGATGATGAGCGAGACATAGGTGGTGAGGACGATCGCCGCGCCGAAGCCCAGCGTGCGCGCCGTTTCCATCGAAAAACCGAGTACGCGCAACGCATCGCCGGCCGGGCCGCCCAGCTTCTCGCCGGAGAAGGCGCCAGCCAGCACCGAGATGCCAGTGATGCCAATCTGGACCGTAGAGAGGAACCGCCCCGGGTCCGCGCTCAGGTCCAGCGCCGCCTGCGCGCCCCGCCGCCCCGCCTTGGCCATGGCCTGCAGGCGCGGCTGACGGGCCGAGACGATGGCCAGCTCCGACATGGCAAAAAGGCCGTTGAGCGCGATGAGGGCCAGCACGATCAGCAGATCGAACCAGGGGAATGCGGGCATGAGAGCAGGGCTGGGCATGAGTGTGCGCGCCCTTCTGCCCGCTTTCGGCCCATCCGACAACTGGTAGCGCGCGCGGCGGCGGCCACGTGCCGTTCAGGGAGCCTTCAGCCAGCGCATGCGTTCCATCCCTGGCCCTACCTCCGGGCTTCAAAAATATGGGAGAAGACACGTGAGCAAAACTCGACGCACCTCCGCCGTGCTGGCCGTGCTGACATCGACCATCGTCCTCGCCGGCTGCGTCACCAACCCCGAAACCGGCAATCAGCGCATCTCTCGAGCGGGCATCGGCGCCATCGGCGGCGCGCTGGGCGGCTATCTGCTGGGCGACGTGATCGGCGGCCGCAACGATCGCACCGAGAAGATCGTGGGCGCGGGCATCGGCGCCATCGCCGGCGCGGGCGTGGGCTATTATATGGATGAGCAGGAGAAGAAGCTGCGCGCGCAGACCGCCGGCACCGGCGTGGACGTGGTGCGCGAGGGTGACGAACTGCTGCTGCGCATGCCCTCCGGCATTACCTTCGGCACCGATCAGGCGTCGATCCAGCCGCAATTCTACCCGACGCTCAATCAGGTCGCCGACACGCTCAAGCAATATCCCAAGACTGCGATCGACGTGCTGGGCCATACCGATTCGACCGGCAGCGAGAGCTACAACCAAGCCCTTTCCGAGCGCCGCGCGCGCAGCGTAGCCGATTATCTGACGGCGCAGGGCGTGCAGAGCGTGCGCGTCGCCACGCGCGGCTATGGCGAGATGCAGCCCATCGCCAGCAACGAAACGGAAAGTGGCCGCGCGCAGAACCGGCGCGTGGAAATCCGGATCACGCCGGCCGTGGAGGGCTGAGCCGTCCTGTAGAGCAGCGTGCGGGCGTGGTCGCGTTGGATGCTGGCCATGTCCGCCACTCCGCACGGGCCATTTCCCCTCATCCGACGCTGCGTGGGCGTCATGCCGCTGTTCGCCGACGCAGGGCCGAACCCGCCGAGGCCATCTCCCGCCATGCTGCCGCGCGCGAGACCGCACCAGACCTTTTTCTTCTCCCCGTGGCGATGAAGAACAGGAAGGCCCTTGGACTGAACACGAGGCGAACGGCGTTAGGATGAAAGCGGTGTTTGCGGATGAAACTCGCGACCAGCGAGACCTCGGCACTTCTAGAAAAGCTGGCTCCCACGCAGGCCGTCGACCACGAACTGCACCGCCAGCGCGGCAAGGATGACGCCGAGCACACGCGTGACGACCGCCTCTACTTGCTGACCCACCAGCCGCATGAGCGGGCCAATGGCCAGCAGAGCGGCGCCGAGCAGCATCAGGTTGGCAAGCAGCGCGGCAAGCACCAGCAGATTGGCCTCCATGCCTTGCGCACGGGCCATAAGCAGCATGACGGTGGCGATGGACCCGGGGCCGGCGATCATCGGCATGGCCATGGGGAAGATGGCGACATCCTCCACCTCGGGCGTCTCGCGGATCTTCTGGAGTCGGTCCTCGCGGCGCTGGGTGCGCTTCTCGAACACCATTTCCATGGCGATGAAGAAGAGCATGATGCCGCCCGCGATGCGGAAGCTGTCGAGATCGATGCCCAGCATGGCGAGCAGCGGTTCGCCGACCCAGGCGAAGCCAAGCAGGATGAGTGTGGCGATCATGACGGCGCGGATCGCCATTGACCGCCGCTGCTGCGGCGTCGCCTCGGCAGTGAGACCGTAGAAGATCGGCGCGCAGCCCGGCGGATCGATGACCACGAAGAACGAGACGAAGGCCGAGAGGAACAGCTCGATCATGGCGCGCCGGGAGCGAAGCGGTCGTCGAGCAGGATGAGGTCCGCGCCGCTGTAGCGGATGGCGACAGTGAGCGCGCGGGCACCGTCCGGCTTGCTCTCCCATTGCCAGCGCAGCGTGCCGTCCGGCGATTGGCCGGCGCCGCTGGCGGGCGGCGGATTGGCAATGCGGACAATGGGAGGATGGACGCGCCGGCCGCGCCGGAGGTCGTCGCGCGGATCGTCGGGGCGGAGGTTGCTGCCCGGCCCGGCCCGCGCCGGACAATCGGCGACCTTGCCCTCCACGCCTTCGTCGGCGTCGCGCGTCGGCGGGCGCGTGATCCAATCCAGCAGCCATTTGTAGCTGCCGTCCTTCTGCTGGCGCCAAAGCGTCGCATAGCCGTCCACGCCGCCGTCCGGCCGCGCAATGTGGCCGAGTGCGAGGCCGTAGCCGCCATCGCAGGAGAGAAACACGCGATCGGCCGTGCCGCCGGCGAATCGCGCGGGCGCGCGCTTCTTGAGCCAGTTGGGCGCATTGACGATGTCGGGAACGAACAGGACCGCATCCTTGTCCGCCGTCTGGCGCAGGCCGGCCTGCACGCCCTGCTCGCGCATCAGCTTGGCGCGGGCGATCTCGGCGGCAACGACCGCGCTCGGATCCGCACTGGAGATTCGCGCCAGGCCCGGGCCGGTGCGGCTCAGTGTAAAGTCACGCGGCTGCGCGCCCGCCGCGCTCGCTCCCGCGAGAAGCGCGAGCAGAGCGAGGTGGGCGGCAGCGGCGGTCAAAGCCCGGCGGGTGCGGGCAGGCCGGTGCGGGCGTGGGCAGCGACCAGCGTGTTGCGCAGCAGGACGGCGATGGTCATGGGGCCGACGCCGCCCGGAACCGGTGTAATCGCGCCGCAATGGGCAATCGCCTCGGCCGTGGCGACATCGCCAACGATCTTGGACTTGCCTTCTTCGTCGGCCGGCACGCGGTTGATGCCCACGTCGATGACCGTGGCGCCGGGCTTGATCCAGCTCCCCTTCACCATCTCGGGGCGGCCGACCGCTGCCACCACGATGTCGGCGCGGTGGACAACGCTCGCCAGTTCATGCGTGCGGCTGTGTGCGATGGTGACGGTGCAGCTCTCGCCGAGCAGCAGCGCTGCCATGGGCTTGCCGACGATGTTGGAGCGGCCGATGACCACGGCTTCCTTGCCGGAGAGGTCGCCCAGTTCGTCCTTGAGCAGCATCAGGCAGCCGAGCGGCGTGCAAGGCACCAGCGCGGTGGGATCGCCCACCGCGAGCTTGCCGGCATTGACGACATGGAAGCCGTCGACATCCTTGGCCGGATCGATCTTGGCGATGACCGCCGCATCGTCGAGATGCTTGGGGAGCGGGAGCTGCACCAGAATGCCGTCGACGCTAGGGTCGCCGTTCAGCTCCTCGACCAGTTCCAGCAGCTCTTCCTGGCTGATGGTAGCGGGGCGCTTGAACTCCAGACTCTCCATGCCGACTTCGACCGTAGCCTTGCCCTTGGAGCGCACATAGACGCTGCTCGCCGGGTCCTCGCCGACCAGCACCACGGCCAGACCTGGCTTGCGCCCGGCCTTCGCCACGAAATCCTCAACGCCCTTCGCCACGCGCCCACGCAGCTTCTCCGCGAAGGCCTTGCCGTCGATCGTCTTGCCCAAAGTCATGTCTCGTTCCGCTCCTTGCTGGCGATCTCGTCCAGTTGATTTTCGGTCGCTGGCGTGCAGTCCAGAATCCGCAGGCGCTTTAGCCTGTTGGTATCGCCTGTCTCCAGCAAAATCGACGAGGGTGCGATGCGCAGCGCCTTGGCCAGCAGCGCGATGAGCGCTGCATTGGCGCGGCCTTTGTCAGGCGGCGCGGTGACGCTCGCCTGGAGCCAGCGACTGCCCTGCGCGTCTGTGAACAGGCCGCCAATGCGGGCGCGTGCGGCCCTGGGCGTCAGGCGTAGGGCGAGCAGCAGGTCGGCGCCGTCCCGGCGGAGCGGCATGACGCCGGCCCGCGCTAAAGCAGCGAGCGCGCGATGCCGGGCAGCACCGCCTGCTGCAGGATGATGATGATGATGAGCACGACCATCGGCGAGAGATCGAGCGCGCCAAGATCGGGCATGATCCGGCGGATCGGGCGGTAGAGCGGCTCGGTCAGCCGATCGAGCGCGATCCAGATGCTGCGGATGATCTCGTTGCTGGTGTTGATGACGTTGAAGGCAATGAGCCAGCTCAGGATCGCCTGCACGATGATGATCCACCATGCGACATTGAGGAGGATAAACATCGTTTCGATGAGCGCGACGGCCATGATTGTTCCTGTGCCTGTGTAGGGAAGAGAGAGTCTAGCGCAGCTAATACACCTGCGACAAGTCCGCATATCCCTCTCCCGCCGGCGGGAGAGGAGAAGGCACCTACATCCGCACCAGCGTGCCGGCGCCGCGCCGGGTGAACACTTCCAGCAGCATCACATGCGGCACCCGCCCGTCGAGGATCACCGCCGCCTCCACGCCGCCCTGCACGGCCTTCACGCAGGTCTCTACCTTGGGGATCATGCCGCCGGAGATGGTCTCGTCCGCCACCAGCGCCTCGATCCGCGCGGGATCGAGGTCGGACAGCAGGGCCTTGTCCTTGCCGAGCACGCCCGGGACGTCGGTCAGCAGGAAGAAGCGCTTGGCCTTGAGTTCGGCGGCAATGGCGCCGGCCATGGTGTCGGCGTTCACATTATAGGTCTGCCCGTCCGCGCCGATGCCCACGGGCGCCACCACGGGAATGATGCCGTCGCCCGAGAGGCTGTCCAGAATACGCCGGTCGACGCGAACCGGATCGCCCACGAAGCCCAGGTCCACATTGCGCTCGATGCCGTTGTTCGGATCGGGCGCGCGCTTGCCGGCCACCTTCTCGCACAGCACCAGCCCGCCATCCTTGCCCGAGATGCCCACAGCGCGGCCACCCGCCTGGGCAATCCAGCCCACGATCTCCTTGTTGATGGAGCCGGCGAGGACCATCTCGGCAATGGTCGCGGTTTCCTTGTCGGTGACGCGCAGGCCGTTCACGAACTTGCTCTCGACGCCCAGCTTCTTGAGCATCGCGCCGATCTGCGGGCCGCCGCCGTGGACGACGATCACATTGATGCCCACCATCTTCATGAGCACCACATCCTCGGCGAAATCGCGCGCCGCCTCGGGGTCGCCCATGGCATGGCCGCCATATTTCACCACGAAGGTCTCGCCGGCATAACGCTGCATGTAGGGCAGGGCCTCGGTGAGGGTTTCCGCCTTGGCGAGCAGCGCGGGATCGGGCGCGTGATTGTCCGTCATGGGAGAGAGGTCCTTCTGCGGTCGGGACGCCGGCGGCGTCCGCGAAGACATGACTGAAACGGCACCCCGAAGGAGCCATCCCTTGCGCGCCCCTTATCGGCTTTGCGCGGCTGCGGAAAGAGCCGCCGCGCTGCCCTTGAAGTTGACGCTGCGTCATCTGCTAACCTGCGGCATGACCGATTCGCTCGACATCGCCCGCATACCCAGGACTGGTAGGGCCAGGCCCATCCCGGCTTCGATGCCGAGGCGTTCCGCTTCCACCAGGCGGCGGCGCGGGCGCGCGAGGCGATGAAAGAACAGCGGAGCGAATAGCGACAGCCTGCGTGTTGCTGCGCGGGCCGGAGCCTCTGATTCAGCCGACGCCTTCGCCGCCCTGTACTCCTGCCTGCGCAGGAGCACATCACTGCCGAGGTCTGCTCTGCCCTCCAACGGGGGCGGCAATGGCGCGCGCCGGTGCCCCGGTGTCAGCGCGTGGGCACGGGCTCCTCGCCGGCATAATCGTAGAAGCCCTTGCCGGTCTTGCGACCGAGCCAGCCGGCCTCGACATATTTGACCAGTAGCGGCGCGGGCCGATATTTGGGATCGCCGGTGGTCGAGTGGAGCACCTTGCAGATCTCCAGGCAGGTATCGAGCCCGACGAAATCGGCGAGAGTCAGCGGACCCATCGGATGGTTGAGGCCGAGCATCACGGCATTGTCGATGTCGCGAACGCCGGCGACGCCCTCGCCCAGCGCGAAGATCGCCTCATTGAGCATCGGCAGCAGGATGCGGTTGACGATGAAACCAGGCGAATCGAAGGCATGCACCACCTGCTTGCCGAGCGCGCGGGCAAAGCCGTCCACCGCGCTCACCGTCTCCTCCGCCGTACCAAGGCCCCGGATGACTTCGACGAGCTGCATCACCGGCACCGGATTGAAGAAGTGCACGCCAATAAAGCGCGCCGGATCGGCACTGGCCTGGGCGAGGCGCGTGATGGGAATGGACGAGGTGTTGGTCGCGAGGATGGCGTCGGCGCGCAGCAGCGGGGCCAGCTCGGCAAAGATGGCGCGCTTCACCTCCTCGCGCTCGGTCGCTGCCTCGATCACCAGATCGCACGCGCCGAGCGGCGCGGCCTCGGCAATAGGCGTAATGCGGGCCAGCGCGGCCTCCGCGATATCGGCTTCCAGCTTGCCGCCCTCGACGGCGCGGCGCAGGCGCTTGCCGATACCGGCCTTGCCCTGTTCCGCGCGGGCAAGATCCACATCGCGCAGCAGCACCCCAAAGCCGGCCTGCGCGCATACCTGCGCGATGCCCGCGCCCATCTGCCCCGCACCGATCACGCCTACGGTCCGCATGGTCATCTCCCTTGTCCCTGGCCTTGAAAAACCGGCGGAACGGCCCTCGAGCGGGCAGCAGCATTCACGTCTCGGCCCGATAAGCGACCGCTCTACCCCTCTCTTCGCAACTGCATTATGACGGGGGTGATGACAAGCCCGGCCTCCCGCTTCCTGTTGCTCTTCGCCGGATTGACCGGCACGCTGTCGGCGACGGCGCAGACCCCATCCGTGCCGCCTCCCGCTGCCACTCCCGCGTTGCCCACGCTCGCGCCGGCACCTGCCCCGCCGGCGCTCGGGCGCGTGCGCCTGTTCGAGGATTGGGCGGTGGGCTGCGACAATCGCCTGACATGCAGCGCCGTCTCGCTGCTGCGTATGGGCGCGGACGGGAGCGGAAGCGAGGGCGAGGTCTATTCGGTTCTGGTCTCCATCGAACGCGCGGGCGGCCCGGACGGCGCCGCGACCATCGAATTTGCCGGCGCCTATGATTTGCGCGGCCGGATTAACCTGGTCGTCGACAATGAGGATGCGGGGCAACTCAAGGTCGAGCGCGATACGGCGCGAGTCACGGGCGAGGAGGCGCTCAAACTGATCCGGCGGCTTGGCAGCAGCTATGCGCTCGAGTTACGGCAGGGCAAGACGGCTCTGGCCGCACCCTCGCTGAGCGGCCTCGCCGAGGCGCTGCGCTATATCGATGAAGTGCAGGGCCGCATCGGCAGCGAAGGCGCGCTCGCCGCCATTGGCGACGGCGCAGCCGACCAGGCGCGGCCGCTGCCCGAGCCGACACTGGTCGCCCCGGCGGCAGACGGCCCACCACCGGAGGATCCGCCGACGCTGAGCGCGCAGGAGCAGGAGGCGGCGCGGGCGCTGGCGCAATGCGGCGGGCGCCAGCGCACGGCCCTGCCCGTCGAGGCCCATGCGCTGGACCGCAGCCATGTGCTGGCGCTGCTGCCCTGCGACACGGATGCGGACAATGTCTCCAGCATCGCCCTGGTCGCCAGCGGCGAGCCCGGCGCGCGCCGCTTCTCGGTCGCGCGTTTCGACCTGATGCCGGGCGCGACTGGCGAGCCGGGGACGCCGCCCCTTATCGTCAATGCGCAATGGAATCCTGTGCGCGGCCTGCTTTCCAGCTTCGCGCGGGGGCGCCCGCTTGGCGACTGCGGCACCAGCGAGACCTATCGCTGGGATGGCGCGATGTTCCGCCTGATCGAGGCGCGCGCCATGCCGGTGTGCCGCGGCGCCTGGGAATGGCCGGTCATCTGGTCGGCCGTGGCGCAGGACGGGACGACTCGCACGGCCGCCGTCGATCACTAGGCCGCCGCGTCGACGCATCGTCGCCGCCGGACATTCAGTGGCTCCCCCAAGGCAACAGGAGCGATACACCACGGCCGACGAGGCGCCCCCGCGTATCATCGCGGTGCGCCGCCGCAGCGCTCGTTCGGGCGATCAGTCCTCACGCGGCCCATAGCGAAAGCGTGGGCTGCACACGTCAACGGCTGCAAGGCCATCGATTGGGGCCATCGGCGTCCCACACAAAAGGGGAGCGGCGCGCTGGCCCCGCTCCCCCCTCATGATCGCGCGACGGCGTCTTATTGCTTGCCGGCCACCGAATAGGTGATGGCGGCGTTGCGCGTCTTCTGGAACTCAGGGACGGTCATGCCCTTGAAGGCAGCATAGACGTCGATATTGCCGATGCCCAGCACGGCGGCCATCTTCTCCAGCATGAAGAAAATGACGCCGTAATGGATCATGCCGATCCAGTCGCGGCGACGGATGAGGTCCTTTTCCTCCTCGGTGAGGTCGGATTCGGCGAACAGCCCTTCCTGATCCTCAACGAAGCGCTTGCGGAACGCCGGCTCGATCAGGCGGTGAAGGAAATGGTTCATCCGGAAGCCCTTGACCGCGCGGTCGATGGTGAAGGGATAAGTGCCCTCGATCTCCTCGACACCGGCCAGCTCGCGCTTGGCGCGGGCGCGCAGCGCCTCGTCGCTCTCGGCCGGCGGCACGGGATCGCCCAAGTCTTCCAGCAGCATGGTCGCGATCGCGGTCATGGAGGGGAGGAAATAGCTCTGGTGGAGCTTGTTCACCTTCTCCGAGAGCGCCCCGCGCATCAGCAGCCACATCACCACCTCGGCGCCTTCCCAGCCGCCGAGCTTGGCGAGATCGGTCACGGTGGCGCTGAGCAGCGACGTGGGGTCGTTGGTCAGCTTCTCCATGAACTCCATGTCCCAGGCAGTGTTGTTGAACCCCGCCCGCTCGCCATGGACCTGGTGCGACAGGCCGCCGGTGCCGGCGATCACCACCTTGATGTCCTTGGGATAGCTCTGGATCGCGCGGCGCAGTGAGCGGCCGAAATCCCAGAAGCGCTTGGCCTTGGGAATGGGATGCTGGAGCACACCGCACTGGAGCGGCACGATGCGGCAGGGCCAGCCATGCTCATGCTCAAGCAGCACCGAGAGCGGCGAGAAGGCGCCATGGTCGAGGCCCATTCCCTGCCAGTAGGCCAGATCGAATTCGTCGGCGACCATGCACTCGGCGATGTGCTTGGCGAGGTCCGGATCGCCCTTGATGGCCGGCAGGTCGCGCTGACCGCCACCTTCGTCCGCCGGCGAATATTCCTCGCCCACGCCGAGCGCGAAATGCGAGTAATGGGTGAAGAAGGACGTCATGTGATCGTTGTAGACATAGAGGATCACGTCCGGCTTCTCGCGGGCGAGCCATTGCTTGACCGGCTCGAACCCCTCGAAGATCGGCGCCCAGACCGGGTCATCGAACTTCTTCGCATCATGCGCGAAGGCAATGGTGGGTGTGTGGGAAACGGCGACGCCGCCGATGATCTTAGCCAAAGGACCTCTCCTTACCAACGTCTGGGGCCATGGAATCGCCCCGGATGGATCTGTTGCACTTCACATGAAATTTGTATGTGAAGCAAACAGAATTCCTTGATCTGCCGCAAAGGGCGCGGGCGAGGGGCCCGCCTTATCCGCAGGGTTCTGACGGGATGCCCGGCAGGCGCGCCATGTGCTGCGAGGGAAAGGGCGCGACCAGCGGGCGGGCCTCCTTCCAGGAGGCCGCCAACCATGTCTCATGATCCTCAGCGTGGAGGATGACGGGCATGGCCGCCGCGCCCACCCCGGCGCCGATGAGACGATTGGGCGCGCAACTGAGCAGCGCGAAGCTCGGCACCTCGCTATCCCGCCAGATGCCCGCCAGAGCGAAGAGCTGCGGGCCGGCGGGGTCCGGCGGAACACCGGCGAGCCCCAGCCAATGGGGCATGCGGCCGCCGGTCGCCAGGTCTCGCGCCCGCCCCCATTTGCGGAAGGCCGTGGCCGGCACCAGGCAGCGCATCTCCGGATGCCGCAACGTCCCGATCCAGAAGGGACTTTCCAGATTGCGCACATGGAGAACAGGCGGCCCCGACGCGGCGGCGACGCGCGGCGGCGGCGGCACACCCCATTGGCGCGGCACGAGACGGCGCATCTGATCGCGGCCACGCACGATCACCGGCGCATAACCGCCGGGCACCACCACGCCGCCTTGCCAGGGGTCCGCACCAGCCTGCGCGCCGAACCGCACCGCAACGTCGCGGGCCGTGGCATCGAGGCGATAGAGGTCGGTCATGGCGGCGCGGCGTCTCCGTTGCGCCGCCTTTGTCACCATTCGCCGGCCGCCCGCAAGCGCCTGGCTGGTAGACGGTGCCACGCCGCTATGGCAGGCAGGCGCAATGACCTTCTTCCTGTCCCTCCGGCACGCCCGATGAGCGACGCGCGCGCCCTCATCGACCGGCTCGGCCTGGCGCCGCATCCCGAGGGCGGCTGGTATCGCGAGACCTGGCGCGCGCCGGAAACCGGCGGCGAACGCGGCCATGCAACGGCCATCCATTTCCTGCTGGAGCAGGGCCAGCACTCGCACTGGCACCGGGTCGATGCGGCCGAAATCTGGCTCTGGCATGCCGGAAGCCCGCTGCACCTCGCCATCGCCGCAGACGAACGCGGACCAGTGCAGACACACTGCCTGGGCGGCGATCCGCTGGCGGGCGAGCAGCCGCAGATCGTCATTGCACCCAATCACTGGCAGGCCGCACATGCCGAGAGGGGCTGGACACTGGTGAGCTGCGTGGTGGCGCCGGCGTTCCGCTTTTCCGGCTTCACGCTGGCTCCGCCGGACTGGGCGCCGGGCCACGACGCAAACGGCTAAGCGGCGCGCCCGCCGGTCCACTTCAAATGGAAGCCCCCCGGCCTCCGCCGCCGGATACTCCCTAAAAATCGAAAACCAGCGTAGCACGCGTCGAGGTGTCGGTCGACTGACGGCCGATCGGCGGATCGGTTTCCTTCTGCACATTGAAGGAGAGCCGGCCGGAGAGCTTGCCGCTGAGCTTTGCCGTGAGCGCGCTGGTGGCGTTGATCGTGGTGTTCTCATCGCCCGTCAGTGCGGACGCATTCTGCGTGAACTGCATGCCGGGGTTGATCTGCCAGCGATACGCGAGCGAGAAGCGCGCCGCGAAATCCTCTTCCGAGCCGCCGCCCACGAACAGTGTCTGGCGCAGGGCCGGCGCGGCTTCCAGGTCCAGAGTCATGCCGCCCTTGTTGAGCGCGCGATAGCCCAGACCGAGGGATTCGGTAAAGCGCCGCGCGTAGCCCGCAAACTTGTCCTGCTCCCAGCCCAGCGTGCCAACCAGCGACATGCCGTCGCGCAGCGCATAGTTGGCCGAATAGCCCAGAGCATATTTCTGCCGCGCGGTGATGCCGTTGCTGCGCAGATAATCGACCAGACCCGTGAATTTGTGGCGGATGAAACGCCCTTCTTTGGCGATGTTGAGGCCAATCACCACACTCGTTTCGCGGGTGTTGCCGCTGGAGAAACCGGCACCGGCCTGCCCTTGGCCCGACCAGCCGTCCAGCATGCCTTGGGCCGCCAGCCGCTCCTCGCGCGCCTTGGCGGCCTGCGCCTTCACCTTGGCAATCTCGCTGGAGCCCAGTTCCTGAATTTCGTCGGCATCGTCAGGATTTGTTGCCTTGGCGACGCGCATCACGGCATTGAGCGTCGCATCGTCTCCACCGCGTGCGGCCTCACGGACCATTGCTTCAACCGCAGGCGGCATGGCGGCCGCGGCAGGAGCAACGGTCGCGCTAGCACACAGGATCAGGATCTGGGCCGGGCCGGCGCGAAACAGGCGGGGGCGGATCATGGGCAGCTCCGTGAAGGTCCAAAGCCCTGATCTTGGACCGACGCCGCGGCCGCTTCAACCCGCCCTTGGTCGTAGGTGCGCAGAGTCGGACCGGCTGATATTGTCTCCCAAAGCGCCAACGTATCTGGCCCGCATCGGAACGAAAGGAGCCCCGCGGCAGCGCCGCGAGGCTCGTTGGGCCGGCGTCCGGAGGGCTTTGTCCCGGAGCCCTCCGGCCGAGGCAGCGATCAGGAGAAGCTGACCGCGCTGACGCGGCGGCGACCGCGCATCGTATAGCCCACGGCGCCGAAGCCGAGGATCATCATCGCCCAGCTCGCCGGCTCGGGCACGGCCTGGGTCGGCGGCGTGATCGTCCAGAACAGGAAGTCCTGCTTCTTGTCATTCTGGGCGACATAGAGCTGAAGACCTTCGGTCACGCTACCGGTGAGCGAGGCATTCAGATAGTCGTTGGCACTGCTCAGAACGCCGGAGCCGTTGCGCACGTCATCCGCCCAGAACTGCTTGGGCGTGGTCGTCACCGTCTCATAAATGATATTCCCGCGCCAATCGCGCATGATGTTCCCGCGCCAGTCCTTCTTGGGCACCTGCGTGGTTTCCGTGATCTTGTTGATGTCCAGCGTGGTCATCGTCTCGTTGACGAGTTCCCACAGCGCAAGCTGCACCGCCGCGTCATGCTTCTGGTTGGTCTGGGCGCCCTGGGCGCTGATGAGCGCGCCAATGCGCGCCACGGTCTGATCGCTGCCCGCACCCAGATAATCGGAGAGCGACAACACGTTGAACGTACCGCTGGCGGCCGTCTGGAAGATATCGATGCAATAAGCGAAATATTCGACCGGAACGCTCGACGAACCGTTGTTCAGCGTTCCCGTCAGATATTGCGGCGTCAGCAGCACGTTATTGACCGAGGTGGTCGGGCTGCTGGTCTTGTGCAGATCAGCCGTCGGCACGCCGGAGTTGTAAACCTTGGTAACGGTCGCAGTCAGCGTGACCGCGGCCTGGGCGGTGCCCGCGAAGGTAAGCGCGGCGCTGGTCAGCGCCATCCCAAGAAGCTTGTTCATTTCGATACCCCTACACTGTGTCCCAGGCCGGTATCGCTCGGATGCGTTCAAATATAAATATTCGTTAACTTTAAAAGTTGGCAGTTAACTTTCTTCTTTGTGCCAAAATGACCGATATGTTTCCCAAAAATCGTTAATTTACAGGAGGTGGATTTAACGAACATGGTTAACGTCTGACGCAGCGTTCTAAACGAATCCGGCGACTCGGACGTGCAGGACCTGGGAGTGGCCGACAGGTCATGGATCGGCGCACCAACTCGGCTCATCTTCTCGGAAAAGAAAATGACCGTGGAACTGGCAGCCCAAACTCCCGCAACGCCCACACAGAGCGCCGAGGTCTCGTTAAATTCCGGTATGTTCAGATCGCGACTGTCTCGACCCGATTTCGGGAGGCGCTAGGCGCGGCGCGGGCGACCGAAGGCTTCGCGCAATTCGTCCTTGGCGGCCTCTAGCACCTTGCGCTGTGCAGGATCGAGGTCGTCGCCGGCGCGGTTGATGTAGAAGGTGAGCATCGACATGGCGGAGCGGAACGGCCCCGCCTTGCGCCGCCGGCTCGCCTCGGCCGAGCGTTTGAGCGAGGCGGCGATCGCCTTCGGGTCCTTGCGCGTGAAGACATCCTGCTCAAGATCGAGCGCATCGCTGCTCTCGGTCACATGCTGTGACCATTTCTTCGTTCCACCCATCATTCGCGTGCCTTCCCACCCTGGATCCGTGCCGCCCCCGCCATGGATCGCACGTTCGCGCCGTCGCCGGCCTCCCGGTCCCGAGGGGCCGGTCAGGCGCGACGACAGCGCGAACGTGAACCAGAGGAAGAAATGCGCGAGAGGAGCACCCGTTCCCCAGCTCGCATCGCCGCCGGTCGACGGCGCCTCAGTCCGCGAAGAGCGCGCCCTGGGGATCGGGCACCGCGCGCAGCGGCCAGCGCCCGCGCAGAACGTGACGCGACAGGCCAACAAGGCTTTCCAGCAGCACGAACCCCTCCACCGCCCAGCCGAAATCGTCGACCGCCCGCTGGCTTGGTGTATCGGCGCGATAGCGCAGAGTCAGATGCGGGTGGAACTGCCAGTCCGGCCGCATGGCTGCGCCAGCCCGCGTCATCTCGTGCGCGATCGCCGCCTGGAGCGTGCGCAAGGCTGGAATCGCCTTGGCAGGACGCAGCGCGGCGGTGCGTGCGCCGATGCTCAGCCGGTCGAGCCGCAATGTGAACGGCGCCGCCGCCACGCTCTCGCCGGCCTGTACCAACGCCGCCATGAGCGCCGGTTGCGGCACAGGGAAATCGGGCGTCAGCGCCAGCGTCACATGCAGACGTTCGGGCGGGAGCAGGCCCTTCTCGCCCAGCGTGGCCACCGCAAAGGCATAGATGCGGTGCGCCGTTTGCCGATCGGGCCGCAGCGCGAAGAAATAGCGATGCGCCTGAAGCATGGGTGAGGGAGGAGAAGAGGAAGCGGGCTGGGGCATGGCAGGACGACTCGGTTAGATGTTGCCATTTTGTTCTCAATTGTATGCGGAGTCTATGGCCGCCTGCATCCTTATCGCCCATCGCCCGTTCTCCGGCGCACACAGCAAGGAGACCGCTCGTGGGCAAGACGCTCAAGGATCTGGCCGAGGACATGCGCCGCATCGATTTCGCCATGCTTATCACGCACGGGCCGGACGGCGCGCTGGCCGCGCGGCCGATGAGCAACAATCGCCAAGTGGACTATGATGGCGATAGCTGGTTCTTCACGGACGAGAATACGCGGATGATCGAGGACATCGCCCGCACGCCGGAGGTGGCGCTCACCTATCAGGGGTCGACCGGCCTGCTGGGGATGCGGCCGCTCTTCATCGCCATCGAGGGCCTTGCCAGCGTGGTGCGCGACCGCGCGCAGTTCGCCGCGCACTGGACGGACGCGCTGGAGCGCTGGTGGCCGCAGCGCATCGCCACGCCGGGCCTGGTCCTTATCCGCGTGGAAGGACGGCGCGCCCATTACTGGGATGGCGACGATGAAGGCGAGCTGCTGCTGGAAGAGGATGCCGCAACGCTGGAGTGAGCGGGCGCGGCGGCCAAGCTGAACCGGCGGGCATGTTCATCCCCGCCATCACCCCAGCGTGACAAACAGCTCCGCCTCGATCGCCCATTGCCCGCCGATCTCGCGCCACTTGGCCGTATAAAGACCGGACGCGACAACGTTCCCGCCCGCGCCGCTGCCGTGCCAATCCCCGCGCTCGAACGCGATCGGCTCGATGGGAGAGACAATCACCTCGCTGGGCAGGCGCACATAGACCAGCCGGTCCGCCGCGGCGAAATCGCGCCGCCAGACCTTCACCTGCGCCATGCGCCCGGCAATGACGGCGCTGTCCGTTCCCGTGACCATCACGCAGTCGCGCGCCAGAAGCGGTCCGATCGCGTCCGCATCTGCCTCCGCGATGGCACGGTTGAAGGCGGCGCGGCGTGCGCGGATGGTAAGGGCGGCGGCGGTGGTCATGGGCGATCTGTAGCGAAGCGCAGCCAAAATGTCAGGCAATGTGCCTGTGCGCTATGGCGGAAGAGCAGCGCGTCTCAGCCATTCAGAGTGAGCGGATCATTCGATTGGAACTTGCGACTCGTTCTCAATAGATGCGGAGGACGCCGGGGTTCGCTCCAAAAGCCGAGTCAAAGCCAATGTCCCGCGACCTCATCAAGACGTTCAGCTATCTGTGCATCCATCTGGGCGTGGGCTTCTCGGTCGCCTATGTGCTGACCGGCTCGCTGGCGCTGGCCGGCGGCATCGCGCTGATCGAGCCCTGCATCAATGCCGTGGCCTTCTATGGCCATGAACAGGCATGGAAGAAGATCGACGCGCGCGCCGCAAACCACAACGGAGCGGAGACGACGCCCGATTCACGCCGCCTCCGCCTCGCCTGAAACGCGCCGGGCAAGCGGTAACCGCAAGCCCGGCCCGATTGGTGTCCGCCCATGATCTTGGCGGCACTGCCGTCAGTCGTGCTCCCGGCCGCCCGCGCCCATGTAAAGCTCGCTGCCCGTCTCGCGGAACTTCTCGCTCATCGCCGCCATGCCGGCCTCGGCGTCTTCCGCCGCAATGAAGCCGGTGCTCTCCTGATTCTGCTTCGCGGCAAAATCGCGCACTTCCTGCGTGATCTTCATCGAGCAGAATTTGGGGCCGCACATGGAGCAGAAATGCGCCGTCTTGGCCCCCTCCGCCGGCAGTGTCTGGTCGTGATATTGCTCGGCGGTATCAGGGTCGAGGCTGAGGTTGAACTGGTCACGCCAGCGGAACTCGAAGCGCGCCTTTGAGAGCGCATCATCCCGCACCTTCGCGGCCGGGTGGCCCTTGGCGAGGTCGGCAGCGTGGGCGGCGAGCTTGTATGTCACCACGCCCACCTTCACGTCGTCGCGGTCGGGCAGGCCCAGATGCTCCTTGGGTGTGACGTAGCAGAGCATCGCCGTGCCGTACCAGCCGATCATCGCGGCGCCGATGCCGCTGGTGATATGGTCGTAGCCCGGCGCGATGTCGGTGACGAGCGGCCCCAGCGTGTAGAAGGGCGCTTCCCCGCAGCTTTCGAGCTGCTTGTCCATATTCTCCTTGATCTTGTGCATGGGCACATGCCCCGGCCCCTCGATCATCACCTGCACGTCCTGCGCCCAGGCGCGCTTGGTCAGCTCGCCCAGCGTATAAAGCTCGGCGAACTGGGCCTCGTCATTGGCGTCGGCAATGGAGCCCGGCCGCAGCCCGTCGCCCAGCGAATAGGCGATGTCATAGGCCTTCATGATCTCGCTGATCTCGTCGAAATGCTCGTAGAGGAAGCTCTCCTTGTGGTGCGCGAGGCACCATTTCGCCATGATCGAGCCGCCACGCGAGACGATGCCCGTGACGCGCTTGGCAGTCATCGGGATGTAGGGCAGCCGCACGCCGGCATGGATGGTGAAATAGTCCACGCCCTGCTCGGCCTGTTCGATGAGCGTATCGCGGAAGATTTCCCAGGTCAGGTCCTCGGCGATGCCGCCCACTTTCTCCAGTGCCTGATAGATGGGCACGGTGCCGATCGGCACAGGCGAATTGCGGATGATCCACTCGCGCGTATCGTGGATGTTGCGGCCGGTGGAGAGGTCCATCACCGTGTCCGCGCCCCAGCGGATCGCCCAGACCATCTTGTCGACTTCGCTCGCGACGTCGCTGGCCACGGCGCTGTTGCCGATATTGGCGTTGATCTTGACGAGGAAATTGCGGCCGATCGCCATCGGCTCGCTTTCCGGGTGGTTGATGTTGCTGGGGATGATCGCGCGGCCGCGCGCCACTTCGTCGCGCACGAACTCGGGCGTGACGTACTCAGGGATGGCGGCGCCCCAATTCTGCCCGTCGCGAATATGGTTCAGCACCTGCTCGCGGCCGAGATTCTCGCGCTCGGCGACATATTCCATCTCCGGCGTGATGATGCCGCGCCGGGCATAATGCATCTGTGAGACGTTCATGCCCGGCTTCGCGCGGAGCGGGCGCTTCACCACATTGGGGAAGGGCCGCACGCCGCCGGAGCGGTCGGGGCCGAGCTGGCCATTGTCCTCCGGCTTCACGGCGCGGCCATCATAGGCCTCCACGTCGCCCCGGCCGAGAATCCAGTCGCGGCGCAGCGCCGGCAGGCCGGCCATGATGTCGATCTGCACGGCGGGATCGGTATAGGGACCGGACGTATCGTAAACCCGCACCGGCGGCTCGCCGGACGACGGCTCCAGATCGATCTCGCGCATGGCGACACGGATGCCGCTGCCCGATTTGGTCGCGACATGGACCTTGCGGCTTCCACGAATGGGTCCGGTGGTGACGCCGATCTCGGCCTTTGCGGGAATGTCTGCCATGCGCGTTCCTCCATCGGGCGGACTTCGGGCGGCATAACGTGCGAGGAGCGCCCTCCCTCCGCCTGTGCTAACAGGTTCAGGTTCGACGGGTCGGATGGCGCTACCCATCCCTCTCAGCCTTCAAGCGGGCTCCCCGGGGATAAGACAGGTCTAGGCCGGACGGACGGGGAAGTCCAGCCGGGGGTGGGCCTGCGTGCTCAGGCCAGGTCGAACCGAGCGTCGGCGCGACCAGTGAAACCGGCGAGGATGAGGAGCGCCCCGATGATGAGGCCGAGGATGCAGAGCGGCACGAGAATGGGGCGGATCGCCAGCACCAGGCGCATGAACAGCGCGGGAAACGCCAGCAGCAGCACGCCTTCCAGGGCGATGATCCAGCCGACCAGCGAGAGCAGCGTGCCGAGCGGCGTCATCCACTCCTGATGCGCCATGATCCATGCCGCGCCCACGGCAAGCGCCAGCGCGCCATAGCCGAAGAGCAGGCCGGGCGACTCCGCCATCTCCTCCCACAGGCGCGCGCGGCGCGCAGCCGGCATGAGCAGCACGCCGAGCGAGCCGGCGAAGACATAGGCGCCGAACGCGACGGCGAGATGAAGCGTGAGGGGCAGGAGGACACTCATCGGCCGTCTTCTCCTTCAGCCCGCGCGCTCAGCCCTTCTTGCGCGGCTCCGGCGGGATGGTGACGCGGATGTCTTCGCCGTCCTGGCCGGGGAAGCCCTGGAACAGCGCATCCACCAGATTGGGCACCAGGTAGGTGAGGCGATTGCTCAGCGACTGCGCGCGCGCCGTGCCTTCGAACAGGCGCGTACCGCCGTCGGCCTTGTCGATCTTGAGCGTGAGCTGGCTCTGATAGACGACATAGGTCTCGACCTCTTCATAGCCTGGGCCCCACAGGAACGGGTCGTAGAAGCCGAAGGCATAGCCGCCGCGCCAGCCGCGATAGGAACGGTAGGCGAAGGGCCGGTAGAAGGGATCATAGAAGGGGCTGTAATAAGGCCGCGCAAAACCGCTGGAGCGCACGCGCGGCTGGCCCTTGTCCACGCCGTAATCGAGCCGCACGATGAGCTGGGCGCTGCCCGGATCGACCGCGCGGGTATAGCCCACGTCCGTAAGGCGCGCGGCCACGAGATCGGCATAATGGGCAAATTCCAGGCTGCCGGCGAGCTGGGGATTGTCCGGCATCACCGTGAAGCTCTGGCCCTGCGCGGGGGGCGGCAGCGTCTGGTGGAAGCGCGTCACATTGGCGTTGAAGCCGGTCGAGCAGCCGGTGAGGCCCGCAAGAGCGGCCAGCGCGGCGGCGATCGTGTAGAGGCGGGTCTTGCTCATGTGCGCGGTTCCATTCGCTCGGGCGTCATCGCATGGCAACAGCGCCCCGTCGCAGACATCTGCTTATCGCACTTCTGCCACGGATCAAATGAACTCCCCTTGAATGGGGCCGGTTCCCCGGCGCTCCCTCAGCGCATCAGACCCATCGCCTCATAGGCGCCCATGAGCGTGGGCTGCGCCGCGTCGGCCGCCTTGTGCGCGCCCGCGGCCAGAATGGCATCGAGCGTGGCGGGGTCGTCGCGCAGGGCCACATAGCGTGCGCGGATCGGCTCCAGCTTGGCCACGACCAGATCGGCCAGCGCCGGCTTGAACGCGCCGAACCCCTGCCCGCCAAACTGTGCGCAGACCGCATCCGGCGTCATATCCGCCAGCGCGGCATAGATGCCGACGAGATTCTGCGCTTCTGGTCGGCCCTCCAGCCCCGCCGCCTCACTGGGCAGCGGCTCGGGGTCGGTCTTGGCCTTGCGAATCTTCTGCGCCAGCGCGTCAGCATCGTCGGAAAGGTTGATGCGGCTCATGTCCGACGGGTCGGACTTGGACATCTTGGCCGTTCCGTCGCGCAGGCTCATGATCCGCGCCGTCGCCTTCTGGATATAGGGCTCGGGCACGGTGAACAGCTCCACACCGAAATCGGTGTTGAACTTGATCGCCACGTCGCGCGTCAGCTCCAGATGCTGCTTCTGGTCCTCGCCCACCGGCACATGGGTGGGCTGGTAGAGCAGCACGTCGGCGGCCTGGAGCACCGGATAGACATAAAGGCCCACGCTCGCGCCCTCGCGATTCTTGCCGGCCTTGTCCTTGAACTGGGTCATGCGGTTGAGCCAGCCGATGCGCGCCGTGCCGCACAGCAGCCAGCACAGCTCGGCATGGGCCGGCACACGCGCCTGGTTGAAGAGCACGCTGCGCTCGGGATCAATGCCACAGGCGACCAGCGCCGCGGTCATGTCGCGCACATTAGCGAGGCGCTGCTCGCGCGCCTCGTGCACGGTGATGGAGTGCATGTCCGCCAGGAAGAAGAAGCAGCGCGAATCGCCGGTCGTCTCATCCTGCATGCGCGCCCAGTTGCGGATGGCGCCCAGATAGTTGCCAAGGTGGAGATTGCCGGTCGGCTGAATGCCGGAAAGGACGCGCATGGATCTACTCGGTTTGCTGTGGCGGGATGGGTTCGGTCGTGCTCGCGCGCGGCCGCCGCCGCCTTAGCTGCGCAAGCAGGTCCTTGTCGAGCGCGCCGAGGAGCCAGGCGGCGCCGAAGAAGACGACGAGCCCCGTCGCCACCAGCGCGGCGAGCGACCAGGCGCGCTCGATGATGCCGCCACCATAATGCCCGGCCAGCGCTGGCATGAGCAGATGCAGTGCCAGCGCCATGAAGGCCGTGGCGAGGATTTGCCGCGCGATCCGCCCCGCCAGCCGGCCCGTGAAGCGGAACCAGCCGCGCCGGTGCAGCATCGCATAGAGCATCAGGCAATTGAGCGTGGCCGAGGCCGCCGTGGCGCTGGCCAGGCCCACGATGCCGAAGCGGCGCACCACCACCAGATTGATGGCGATGTTGACGATGAGCGCGATGAAGGCCGTCCACACCGGCGTGCGCATATCCTCACGGGCGAAGAAGCCGGGATTGAGGATCTTGACGATGACATAGGCCGGCAACCCCGCAACCAGCGCCACTACGATCTGCGCCATCAGCGCGCCATCCGCGGGCGTGAACTTGCCCCCCACGAAGAAGGCCGTGGCGAAAGCGGGCGCGCAGACCGCGAGCGCAGCAGCCGCCGGTAGCGTCAGCAGCGTCGCCATCTCGAAGGCGTTGGTCTGGAGTCGCTGCGCTTCCTTGGCATTGCCCAGATGGATATGGCGCGAGAGCATGGGCAGGATGGCGGTGCCGAGCGCGATCCCGACGATGCCGAGCGGCATCTGGTTGAGCCGGTCGCCCATCTTGAGCAGCGTCAGTGAGCCCTGCGGCAGCGTGGTGGCGAAGAAAGTGTCGACGAACTGGCTCACCTGGTAAATGCCCGCGCCGAACGTCGCCGGCAGGATGAGCATGCCCAGGCGCCGGACCTGCGGCGTGAGGCGCGGCAGGCGAATATGCACGCGCACACCGGCGCGGCGCGCCTCCCAGACCAGATAGACAAGCTGTGCCACGCCGGCGGCCGCGACGCCGAAGGCGAGCGCGCGCGCCACGGTCACGTCGTCGCCGCCCCGCTGGCGCAAATACCAGCCCACGATCATGGACAGGATGAGCGTCAGGTTGAGCAGCACCGGCGCCGCCGCGCCGGGGCCAAAGCGCGAGCGCGCGTTGAGCACGCCAGAGAGCATCGCCACCAGGCTGATGAGCCCCAGATAGGGGAAGGTGATGCGACTGAGCGTCACCGACAGCTCGAACTTGCCGGGCACGCTCGCGAAATCGCTGGCAAGCAGCCAGACAATGGCGGGCATCGCGATCATCGCCAGTGCGCTGAAGCCGATGAGCACCCACACGAAAATGGAAAGCACGTCGCTCACGAAGGCTTCCGCCTCCGCCTCGCTGCCCGGCTGCTCGCCGTCGCCGTGCAGCGCCCGCGAATAAAGCGGCACGAAGGCCACCGAGAAGGCCCCCTCCGCAAACAGCCGGCGGAAGGTGTTGGGCAGGATGAACGCGAGCTGGAAGGCATCCGCCGCCAGCCCCGCGCCCAGCACGCGCGCGAGCATCATGTCGCGCACGAAGCCGAAGACGCGGCTAATCGCCGTCAGGCCCCCGATGGTGCCGACATTGCGGACAAGGCTCATCGCGCGGCCGTCTCCCTCAGCGAGCTGGGCCGCGTCGCCGGCTCATGCCCGACTCATGCCGGACTCAGGCCTCGCCGGCGGCCGGCTGCTGGGCAGCCTGCTGCGCCTGGAGCTGCTGGACGTAGAGCCCACCGAAATCGATGGGATCGAGCAGCAGCGGCGGGAAGCCGCCATCCTGCACGGCGTCCGCCAGCACGCGGCGCGCGAACGGGAACATGAGGCGCGGCGCCTCGCCATAGAGGAAGGGCTGGATCTGCTCGGCCGGGATGTTGCGCAGACCGAACAGGCCAGCATAGACCAGTTCCACCGCGAAGGCTGTGCCCTGGTCGGAGACCGCCTTGGCCGTGATCTTCAGCGCCACCTCGTGCACATCGTCGGCGGCCTTCTCGCTGCTGATGTTGAACTGCACGTCGATGTTGGGCTGGGTCTGCCAGCTATAGACAGCCGGCGAATTGGGGTTCTCGAAGGAAAGATCCTTCACATACTGCGCGATCAGGCCGATCTGCGGCAGGTCGTCTGCGCCGTTCGCCATGGTGTCGGTCATGCTGTCCTCATCCTTGTCTAGCTGTCGCGCACGGCGCGCCGGACAAGGAGGGCCGGCGGATCGGGCGCGGCGTGAAGGCCGCGGGCACCGGCGCGCGTGCGGCCGGCCCCCGAAGCGCGCCGCTTAGCAGGGGCTCCGGCGCAGAGCAATCGTTTCGCCGCGCCGCGCAAAGGCCCTCGGCATCCCGCAACGGCACGCCCGGCGCGAGTCGCACGGCAGGGTGCCGGCGTCTTTTCAGGCGCTTGGCATCCGTCAATGCGCCGTTAAGCGTTGGACGTTTGAATATTGTGCGAAAGACGCTTATGTCTCCATGGTTGAGCCGTGCTGAAAGGGTTTTTGGGCCTCGTGACCGTCATCGTCATTCTCGCCATGATCTTTGCTTTGCTGGCCCTGCGGCTCTTCGCCGTGCTGGGCCGCCGCACCGGGCATGAGCAGCGCCAGTTGCCCACGCCCGCGGACGATCGTTCCATCGCGGCGCGGCCCGTGGCCGCCAGCCCGGGCGATGCGCGCACCGATGCCGGGCGCGAACAGGAAGCGGTGGTCGCGGCGCCGGCCCAGTCCGGCTTGCGCGCGCTCATCCAGGCCGATCGCAATTTCGACGTCACGCAGTTCCTGGTCGGCGCCCGCGCCGCCTATGGCATGATCCTGGACGCCTTCTGGAAAGGCGAGCGCGAGACGCTTCAACGCTATTGCGATCCGCAGGTGCTCGGTGCCTTCGAGCAGGCCATTAGCGACCGCGAGGCCGCCGGTCACCGGTTGGAAAACCGGCTGGTGCGCATCGAGAGCGCCAATATCAGCGACGTACGCGTCGAGGACGGCCTTGCGCTCGTGACGGTTCGCTTCGAAGCGGACATCTCCGCCGTCACCAAGGATGCCGCGGGCAATGTCGTCGGCGGCTCGCTGGACGATGCCATCCCCACGGTCGAGCTGTGGACCTTCTCGCGCGACGTGCGCAGCCGCGATCCCAATTGGCTGCTCGTGGAGACGGACGAGGGCTGACGGCCGGATCGGGTGCGGCCATGCGACCCGGGCGGATGATGTCCCTTCCCCACATCTGCAACGCCAAGGCCGTTGCCCCGCGCGACCGGGGTTTTGCCGCATGGCTGCGCCACGCGCGGCGTTCGGTGACAATCGGCGGCGGTTCCGTCTGTCGGTCTCGGCTGTCCGTCCTCGCCGCCGCGCTCGCGCTGGCCGGCTGCGCGGTGGTTCCCTCCGGCGACCGACCCATCCCCGCGCCCCGGCCCCAGCCCTCCACGCCGCGTCCGCCACTGCCGCCCCCGCCGGCACCGACGCCTGCGCCAACGCCCACACCCGGCGCCCCCATCACTGCGGGCCCGGGCCCCGCCGTCACCGCCGGTCTCGTCCCGGGCCCGCCGCTTGACACGCTTCTGCCGGACGACCGCGCGCGAGTGTGCCGCGCCCTGCTCGCGTTCCGCCGCTCCTGCCCCGCTCTGGTACGCCGCACCGACGGGAGCGGGCTCACCGCCGGATCGGACTGGCAGAATGCCTGCAGCGCGGCGGCGAGTTGGAGCGAGGACCAGGCACGGGAATTTTTTCTTCGCTATTTCGAGGCCGTGCAGGTGGGCGACGGCAAGGCTTATGTCACCGGCTATTTCGAGCCAGAGATCGCCGGCTGCCGCACGCCGCGCCCCGACTGCGAGACGCCGCTCTACAAGCGCCCCGCCGACCTAATCGAAGTCGATCTGGGCCTGTTCAGCGACAGCCTGAAGGGCCGGCGGATTCGCGGCAAGGTGCAGGGCACGGGACTGGTGCCCTATGACGAGCGCGCTGCCATCACCAGCGGCGCCTTGACCGGCCGCGCCGCCCCACTGGCCTATGCGCAAGACCCGGTCGCGCTCTTTTTCCTCGAAATTCAGGGCTCAGGCCGGCTGCGCCTGCCGGACGGATCGGTCATGCGCGTCGGCTATGACGGGCAGAACGGGCGCGATTATACCGGCATTGGACGCTTGATGAAGGACCGCGGGCTCATCCAGATCGGCTCGATGCAGGACATTGTCGGCTGGCTCCACGCCAATCCCGACCAGGCCGACGCGATCATGAACGAGAACCGCAGCTACGTCTTCTTCCGCGAGTTGACCGGGGACGGGCCCATTGGCGCGCTCGGGGTCGCGGTGACGCCGGAGACGACGGTGGCGGCCGATCCCGCCTATGTGCCGCTGGGCGCGCCGGTGCTGCTCTCGCTCGACCGCGCCGAACCCAATGGCCTGTGGATCGCGCAGGATACCGGCGGCGCGATCAAGGGCGCCAACCGCTTCGACAGCTTCTGGGGCGCCGGCGACACGGCCGCCACCATCGCCGGCGGCATGTCGGCGCGAGGCAGCGCGCTGCTGCTCCTGCCGCTCGGCACCTATGCCCGTCTCGCGAGTCAATATGGCTGGCCGCCGGCTCAGCCCTGAGGAGCGCGCGCTGTGGCAGGCGCTGGTGCGTACTGTGCGGCCGCTGCGCCGTACGACGCCCCGGTCCGCTAGCGCCACCGCCGGTGCGCCGCCGCCCACCCTGGAGGAAGCGCTTGCGACACCGCTGCCGCCCCGCCCGCGCGGCCGCGTTCCGGCACCCCGACCCTCCGATCCGCCGGTCCCGCCACGTCCCGCCCCTGTCCCCGTGCTCGATTCGAGCTGGGAAAAGAAGATCCGCGCCGGCCGCCTGGTGCCGGACATCAGTATCGATTTACACGGCCTGACGCTCGCCGCCGCACATCTGCGGCTCGACCGGCTGCTCGCCGACGCCGTGCGCCAGGGCTGGCGCGTGCTGCTGGTGGTGACGGGCAAACCCCGTGCCGCGCGGGCGCTCCCCGGTGAGACCGGCGGACGCGGCGCCATTCGCGCCGAGATCGGCGACTGGCTGGCGCGCAGCCCATATGCGAATCACATCGCCAGCGTGCGCGGGGCGCATCCCCGCCATGGCGGCTCGGGCGCGCTCTACATCATCCTGCGTCGGCCGGAAGGCGACTGATCGCGACGAACCGGCTGGAGCGCGGCGGCTCAAGCCTCGTCGCTGAACAGCCACTCGCGCGCGCTCTCCACCGTGCGGAAATAGCGGGCGTTGAGCATCTCCACCAGTTCGCGCGACTGCACCTTGTTGACCAGCGCCGTGCTCACCAGCGCGGTGCGCCGCCGCGTCGAAGGATTGGTGGCCATCGCCAACGGAGGAAACAGCTCGGCCACGTCCTGCGTCAGCTCGCCATAGCCGCTCGCGTCGACCAGCGAATAGGCAATCCCGCCCGTGGTGTTGAGCGCCTCTGTCGCCTGCCGGTAAGCGGTGGCGAAGGCCGCGCAGACGGCTGCGTCCCACTCGCCGCGCAGGGTCATTTCGAGCAGGTGGCGCTCATGATCGATGTGAATGTCGAAGGGTGCGGTGTGTCCGCCCCTAAGTGCGTCCTGCGCCCCGGCATCTGGGCCGGTGGCGTGGTCTCGCGACTCTGATGGACCATACATGATTTTTATTCTGGCTTTTGTGCGACTCGCCGCCAGCATAAATGGCTAGGGTTAACAAGCCGTTGTCGTGCTGCTCCCCGCATCGGCAAAGAGCCAGGCCTCGGCCTCCTGCCGGGTCATGAAGATGCGGCGATGGGCATGGGGCAGGCCGTGACACGCCTGGAGCGCCCCAAGCTTGCTGCCGGTGATGCCCGCCATGCGCGCCGGACAATTGGGCGCGAACGAGTCGACCAGCGCCTGGAGCCCCTGCATCACGTCGGCGGATTGCACTGCGAAGGCGCTGGCATCCACCAGGCAATATCGGCAGCCGCCCTCCAGCTTCATGCGCCGCAGCGCCGTACGGAAGGCATCGGTAAAGGCGGCCAGCGTCGCCATATCCCAGAATCCGCGTTTGGTGACACGGAGCAGATGCCGGGCCGGCTCCAACTCAAAGACGAACGGCGCGGCGGCAGCAGCCGGCGCACGGGGAGGCGGCATCGAACCCGGCTCGTCGCGCTGCTCTGGCTCGGTCCGCGCCATCGTCAGCCTCCTTCGCCTGCCTCGACCAGGTCCTGCGCGAGCCAGGCTTCAGCTTCTGCGCGCGTCTTGAAGTCGCGGCTGGCAATGCGCTGCCCGACTTGCGAGACCTGCAGGCGGTTGAGCGCCCCGGGCACGACATTGGCAGTGCGCCGAGCGAGATAGGCGGCATTCTCGCGCGTGACCTCGGCAAAGCGCATCATCACCTCACGCGACTGAACGGCAAAAGCGCTGCCGTCCACCAGTGCCCGCTCCAGCCCGCCATGGCGGTGGAGCAGGTGCAGTGCGCGCACGAACTCTGCGGCGAACCGCTCGAAGGTCGCCAGGTCCCAGAAGCCGCGCAAGCTCATGTCGAGCTCACGTCGGCGAATATCAACGCTGATCTCGAAGGGATCCATGCCGGCAGCCTTGCCACTTCACTGACAGGCCAGCGTGACAGGCGAAGGTTAAGAGTTGGTTGAGACGCGCGCCAGAATGCGCCCGTAAATCGCCGTGAGCTGCTCCAGGTCCGCCAGCGCCACGGCCTCGTCCAGCTTGTGCATGGTGGCGTTGAGCAGGCCGAATTCCACCACCGGGCAGAGCGCGCACAGGAATCGGGCGTCGGAGGTGCCGCCGCTCGTCGAAAGCTCCGGCGTAAGGCCGGTTTCCGCCCGGATCGCCTCGCTTACCAGCGCCGAGAGCGCGCCTGGCTGCGTGAGAAACGCCTCGCCGCTGATCCGTGCCTCCAGCGTGCCGCCTTCGGCTTCCACAATGGCGCGAATGCGCTCGGTGAGTGCGCCGCCGCTGTGCCGGTCGTTGAAGCGGATCGAGAGGCGCGCACGGGCGCGCGCCGGGATCACATTGGTCGCGGGATTGCCAACATGCAGGTCGGTGATTTCGATGTTGCTGGGCTGGAACCAGTCCGTCCCTTCATCCAGCACGATCGCCTCAATGGCGGCGAGAATGCGTATCAGCGGTGAAATCGGGTTCTTCGCCAGATGCGGATAGGCGACATGGCCCTGCACGCCGGCCACCTCGATCCACATGTTGACCGAGCCGCGCCGGCCGATCTTGATCGTGTCGCCCAGCCGGTTGACGCTGGTCGGCTCGCCGACGAGGCAAAGGTCGGGCCGGACGCCGCGCTGCGCCATATGGGCCATCAGCGCCCGCGTGCCGTGGACCGCATCGCCCTCTTCGTCACCGGTGATGAGCAGGCTCACCGTGCCGGGCTGCGCGGGCGTGCGCGCCAGCGCGGCCACGAAGCAGGCAATGCTGCCCTTCATGTCCACCGCGCCGCGCCCATAGAGCAGATCACCATGACGCCGGGGCGTGAAGGCATCGCCCGTCCAGCCCTCGCCGGGCGGCACCACGTCGAGATGGCCGGCAAAGGCGAAATGCGGGCCATCGCCATTGCGCCGCACCGCCAGCAGATTCTCGACGGGCGCATTCTCGCCGGTGCCATCCAGGAAGCGCTCCACCGTGAAGCCGAGCGGTGCCAGCATCGCCTCCAGCGCATCGAACACCGCCCCGGTCGCAGGCGTGACGGAGGGGCAGGCGATGAGAGCCTCGGCCAGCGCGGCGGGATCGGTGAGAGGAAGGGCATCCGTCATGGAGCCCGCGTTAGCCAATGCGACGGCACATGGAAAGCGCCGGCTGGATCAGCCCGGACAGCCGCCGAGTGCGCGCCGCCCAAGCCGGGCATCCATTCGGGAACGCCTCGGCCATCATCTCCTCTCGGCACGCAGTTTTGATCCGGCAGCTCCGCGTCATCGCGCATGCACCGCCAAGGGTCGCGAGGAAGAGGCAGCCGCGCCCTATGATGGGGTCGCCGATCACCTCCTCACAGCATAGCGAATGAATCGGTCGGCTTCGGTGCGAAACTTCCCTTTGCAGGCCCGTCCCACTCCGGCATGAGGCGCGCATGAGCCAAGCCGACGATATTGCCCTCGCCCATGCGCTTGCCGACGCGGCCGGCGCTGCCATTCGCCCCTTTTTCCGCGCGCCGCACGCCATCGACATCAAGGGCGACGCCACGCCGGTGACGGAGGCCGACAAGGCCGCTGAGCTGGCCATGCGCACCCTCATCGAGCAGACCTTCCCGGACGACGGCATCATCGGCGAGGAATATGGCGCCGCTCGTCCCGAGGCAGGACGGCAATGGGTGCTCGACCCCATTGATGGCACGCGCAGCTTCATTGCCGGCCGGCCGATCTTCGGCACGCTGATCGCCTTGATGCAGGATGGCTGGCCCGTGCTTGGCATCGTCGACCAGCCGATCAGCGGCGAACGCTGGGTCGGCGCCATGGGGCGGCCCACGCTGTTCAACGGCAAGCCGGCCACCACCCGCCGCTGCCGCGCGCTCGACGAGGCCGTCCTCGCCTCCACGGGGCCGCAATATTTCCCCGGCCACACGGGCGAGCATTTCTCCATGCTCGGCGGCCAGTGCCGCGACACCGTCTGGGGCGGCGACTGCTACAATTACGCGCTTTTGGCGAGCGGCCATGTCGACATCGTCGTGGAGGCCGGCCTGAAGCTCTACGATCTCGCCGCGCTGGTGCCGGTGGTGGAGGGCGCGGGTGGGCGCATGTGCGACTGGTCCGGCGAACCGCTGACCGATGCCAGCAGCGGCGATGTCATTGCCATCGGTGACCCCGCGCGCCTCGATGACGTGATCGAGGCACTGGCCTGCCACGGCCATTGAGATCGCGATCCTGCCCGCATCGGGCAGATCCCCACAGGTCGGACCGGCTGGAGACGGGTAGCACGGGTCGTTTGCCTTCAGGCGATGTTGCGCGCCGGTTCAGGCGTATCACCACCATAGCGCGTCACGCCGCCGCCCTGCCGCTTGCTGGCATAAAGCGCCCGATCGGCCAGGGCGAGGAGCTGCTCTAAGTCGCGGTCCTGCTGGGGCGTCACCACCACATAGCCGATGCTGGTGGCGATGTTCACGATGCGCCCGTCGATCTGATAGGGGCGCGAAATAGCGGCATTGAGGCGCTGGGCGAGCTGCTCGGCGTCCCCTACCTCGCCGATGCCGACCTGCACGACGGCGAATTCATCGCCGCCCAAGCGCGCGGCAAGGTCTGTCTCCCGGGTCGCGCCCACGATGCGCTGGCCCACGGCGGCGAGCAGCGCATCGCCGAACAGATGGCCGAAACGATCGTTGACGGGCTTGAACCCGTCGAGATCCAGATAATGCACTGCGATCAATCCCGTCCGGCCCGATGTCATACCGCGTTCGTGGAACCATTCGCGCAGGGCAATGCGGTTAGGCAGCGCGGTCAGGCTGTCCTTGCGCGCAATATTGCCGAAGGTGATGCGCAGCGCGATCTCCTCCTTGGTCCGCGTATGGCGGATGCGCATATTCTGGATGCCGCCGACCACGAACGCCATCGTCATCAACCCCATGGCGACATAGGGCGCCTCCATGCGCGCGATCGCCGCGATCATCGGCGGCATAAGCGCCAGCAACATGCTGGGAATGGCAATGCGCGGCCGCAACGCCGTGGTGGCGGAAACGCCGGCCGCATAGCCGATCAGCAAGCATGTCATCAGCATGTGCAGCGCGGCCGAATCAAGTTGGAAGGTGCGCAGGCCGAAGAGGCCCAGCATCGCCGCGAAGGCGTGGTGACCGAGGCGGAAATTCCACTCCAGCCGCCGCGCGCGCGCCAACGAGATGGTGGCGGGCTCATCCTTGCGCGGCATCCGCAGCGCCGCCACGATGCGGGCAGCCGATGCGATCAGCGCGCCGACCATGAGCAGCGCCAGCAGCTGGTCCTGCTCGGTCCAAAGAATGAGGCCGCCGCAGACCGCGAAGCCGACCGTCATGATGGAGGTGGGCAGCAGGCCGGCGGCCAGGCTACGAATCAGCTCCAGCTCGACCACATCATGCGCTGCACGGCGGGGATGGCGCGTCATCATGCTCACAAAGCGCCGACCATGTGCGTGCCATCGCGCAGCGCCACGCGCGCCGCACGCGGCACGCGCGCGGACGGGCACGGCGGCTGACTGGATTTCTGCATGCGACCTCCGGCTCTCGGCTCATCTTTTGCGTGATTGTGCCGCACGCCCGTTAAGATGTGGTTTCCGTGATATTAAGTTGCGTAAGAAGCCGGCGCCATTGAGCCGGCGGGCCGCTACCTCTATCTGCGCAGGATGACCGACCCCATCCAGCCGCCGCGCGCGGCACGACGCCCGCACGAGAGCACGCATCACGGCCGGACGCTGTCCGATCCCTGGGCATGGTTGCGCGATCCGGCCTATCCCGAGGTGAAGGACCCCGAAATCCTCGCTTATCTGGAAGCGGAGAACCGCTATTTCGACGCGGCGATGGGCCCGCGCAAGGCGCTGGTCGACGCGCTGTTCGAGGAAATGAAGGGGCGCATCAAGGAAGAGGACCGCTCCGTGCCGCAGAAGGACGGCGCCTATCTCTATTGGTCCAGCTTCGAGGCAGGCGAACAATATCGCCGCCACTGGCGCCGCCCGGTCGGCGCGCCGGACGACGGCTCGGCCGACGAACTGATCCTCGACGAGCCCGCGCTTGCGCAGGGCAAGGACTATTTCCGCCTCGGCGCCGTCGCCATCTCCAATGACGACCGGCTGCTCGCCTACGCCATCGACGACAATGGCTCGGAGCGCTTCACCGCCCGCATCAAGGACCTGACGACCGGCGCCCTGCTGCCGGATGTCATCCCGGACGTACTCTCGGCGCTGGTCTGGACGAAAGACGATCGCGGCCTCGTCTATGCCCCCGCCAACGCGCACTGGCGCACCGACTGCGCGAAGCTCCACCGCCTCGGCACGGACGCAGCCGAGGATGCCGAGCTTTTCCGCGAGGAAGACGAGGGCTTTCGCGTCTCAGTGGGCATGACGGCGGCGGAAAACTGGATCGTCATCGCCACCGGCGATCATGTGACCAGCGAAGTGCGCCTCGTGCCCGCCGACGACCCGACCGCACCCGCCATCCTCGTCTCCGCGCGCGTGGCCGAGCGCGAATATGACGTGGATGAGCATGAGGGCTGGCTCTACATCCGCACCAACGACACGCACCCCAATTTCCGCCTGTGCCGCGCCCGCATCGAAACACCGGACCAATGGGAGGAAGTCCTCGCGCCTTCGGACGCGTTCTACCTGACCGACGTGAGCCTGTTCAAAGACTTCTACGTCACCGAAGGACGGGAGAACGGCCTCGATCAGATCGAGATCCGCGACTATGCGACCAACGCAGCCCAGCGCATCACTTTTCCAGAGGCGAGCTACACCGCCGGCCTCGACGACAATCCCGAATATGACGTCGCCGCGCTGCGCATCAGCTATGAATCCATGGTCTCGCCCGAGACGATCTTCGATCTCGATCTGGCGAGCGGGGAGCGAACCGTGCGCAAGGTGCAGGAGATCCCCTCCGGCTACGATCCCGCGCGATACGCCACCAGCCGCCTGATGATCCCGGCGCGCGACGGCACCCCTATCCCCGTCTCGATCATGCACCGCACTGATCATCCGATGGACGGCTCGCGCCCGCTCTATCTCTATGGCTATGGCGCCTATGGCATCGCCATCGAGCCGGGCTTCGGCACCTCGCGCCTCAGCCTCGTCGACCGGGGCTTCGCTTTCGCCATTGCCCATATCCGCGGTGGCGATGACCTTGGCCAGGCCTGGTACAAGGACGGCAAGCTAGAGAAGCGCACCAACACCTTCACCGACTTCGTGGACGTGGCGAAGGGCTTGATCGCGGCGGGCTACACCAGCGCCGGCAAGATCGCGACCGCCGGCGGGTCCGCGGGCGGCGAGCTGATGGGTGCCGTCGTCAACAGCGATCCGGAGCTGTGGGGCGCGGTGGTGGCGCATGTGCCGTTCGTGGACGTGCTCAACACCATGCTCGACGCGGACTTGCCGCTAACACCCGGCGAATGGCCTGAATGGGGCAATCCCATCGAGGCCCCGGCCGCCTACGACCTCATCGCCTCCTATTCGCCTTACGACAATGTGCGCGCCCAGGCCTATCCCCCGATGATGGTGACGGCCGGCCTCAACGATCCGCGCGTCACGTATTGGGAGCCTGCAAAATGGGTAGCACGGCTGCGCGCGACCCGTACCGATGACAATCTGCTGCTGCTCAAGACCAACATGGGCGCGGGCCATGGCGGCAAGTCCGGCCGCTGGGAATCGCTGCGCGAGACCGCCGAGGAGTTCGCCTTCATCCTTTGGCAGATGGGCGTGGCAGCCTAATTTTGTATCTAATCCAGTGTTATATTTTATGAAATCTTAGCCAATATCAATCCATCGGCTATTCCCACGAAAGCGGGAATCCAGTTCATAGGTCGCACCCGACACTTTCCGCTTCCGAGGAAAACGAGACTCAACCTTCGACACCCATCCGCATCGCTCGGAACGGCGTAAAACAGGCGCCGTTCGCCTAATCGGGTCGGTGGTCTTGCAGGTCTGCAAAAGCGTAAGTTTTTCTCGCACAGCCGGCCAGCGGGCGTTCCGCTGCCCTCTGTCCTCCTGCAACCCGAAAGCCCCTTCGTCCGTTTCACCGCCGGATCAACGAAACGGAACTGGAGCCTGACTGTGCGTATGTCTCTCCTCCTCGCGGCGGCGCTCATCGCGCCTTCGCTCACCGCCTGCGCGAGCTATGACGATCGCTATGGCTACAGCCGGCCGGGCGACGGCTATAATCAGGCCCGACGCGATCGTGACCGGGATCGGTATCGCGATGGCCGGCGTGGCGGGCGCTACCTCTCCGACAATGATGTCATCTATCGCGATCGTGACGGGCGTTATTATTGCAAGCGCGACGACGGCACGACCGGCACCATCGTCGGCGCCATTGCCGGGGGCATTCTGGGCAACATCATCGCTCCCGGCGGCTCCAAGACCCTCGGCACCATCCTGGGTGGCGGCGCGGGTGCGCTTGCCGGCAACGCCATCGACAAGAATGACGTGCGCTGCGAGTAGCGACGCACCCTCTGGCGCGGTGGGCGCGGCGGCCCGCCTCTCGGAAAGGTTTCCCCGTGGCGCGGCGACCGGACGAATCGTCCCGCTGCGCCACTTTTCCTACGGGATCGGCGGCACCGGCTGCGGCGGCGCATCGGGATCGTCTTCATGCACCTCCACGATGCCGCGCCCAACATAGCTCTTGCGATAGCCATAGGTGAAATAGACCAGAATGCCGACGCCACCCCAGATCGGCAGCACCAGCTTGGCGTCGAGCGGCAGGAAGAGATAGAGGACGACGCAGCCGAGCATGGCGAGCGGCGCCACCACCCAGACCAGTGGCGTGCGGAACGGACGGACCCGGCCGGGGTCGCGCACGCGCAGCACCAGCACCGCGATCGACACCATGAAGAACGCGAAGAGCGTGCCGGAATTGGACACGTCAGCAAGCTGGCCCACCGGCAGCAGCGCCGCGGCGATGGCCACGAAGATGCCGGTGACGATCGTCACCACATGCGGCGTCTTCCACTTAGGATGAACCGAAGCCAGCTTCTCGGGTAGCAATCCATCGCGCGCCATGACGAAGAAAATGCGCGTCTGGCCGAACATCATCATGAGAATGACAGAAGGCAGAGCGAGATTGGCGGCAAGGCCGACGAGATCGCCCGCCCAGCTATGGTTGATGGCGCGCAGCACATGGGCCAGCGCTTCCTTGGAGCAGACCAGCGGCTCCTCGCCGCGCGCCAGCAGCGCCGCGCACTGCGCGTTGAATTCGGCCGAGCCGGGAGCCACGCCCGGAGCAGTCGGCTGCGCGCCAATGGCGCCAATCGCGCCGGCTGCCACCAGCAGGTAGAAGATGGTGCAGATGCCGAGGCTGCCGATGAGGCCAATGGGCACGTTACGCTGCGGGTTCTTGGTCTCTTCGGCGGCCGTCGATACCGCATCGAACCCCACATAAGCGAAGAAGATGGACGAGGCCGCACCGATGATGCCCATGCCCGAGGAACCCAGGCCATTGGGCGAGAAGGGCGCGAAATGCTCCCCGTTGAATGCCGGCACGGCGAGGCCCATGAACAGCAGCAGCGCCGCCACCTTCACCGCGACCAGAGCGGCGTTGACCGTGGCGCTCTCGCGCGTGCCGATCATCAGCAGCGCGGTGACGCTCAGCGCGACGACGATCGCGGGTACGTTAATCATGCCGGCGGAGAAATCCGCGACCGGCATGAAGCCGTCCATCGACCAGCTTGGGCCGGCCTGGAGCATTGCCGGCAGCTCGAAGCCCGTCCAGCTTTTCAAGAGCCCCATGAAATAGCCCGACCAGCCCACCGACACGGCACTGGCCGCCACCGCATATTCGAGGATCAGCGCCCAGCCGACCATCCAGGCGAGAAGTTCGCCCATCACCGCATAGCTGTAGGTATAGGCCGAGCCGGAAACCGGGACCATCGAGGACAGTTCGGAATAGCACAGCGCCGCGACTGCGCAGACCGCGCCGGCGATGACGAAGCTCCAGAGCATGCCCGGCCCTGCCTTCTGCGCGGCAGCCGCGGTGAGCACGAAAATGCCGGTGCCGATGATGGCGCCCACGCCCAGCAAGGTGAGCTGGATGGGCCCGAGCGAGCGATGCAGCGCCTTGCGCTCCGCCGTGGCCAGAATGGCGTCGAGCGGCTTGATGCGGCCAAAGATCATGCGCCGGTCCGTCTCTTTCCCTGTTTGGCGGCGCCCCTCGCCAGCCTCTCCCTGACTATGCGGGCACAGTATCGCCTAATTCGTCGCGCGCAAGACAGGCACGCTCACGCGGCGAGCGCAGAAAGGGGAAGCAGGCTGGGCGGCGGATCAGTTCGTGCGCTGGGTAAAGCCGCGCAAGGGCGAGGCCGTGCCGCGGCGGCGGATGACCAGCGCTCCAGCGCCATAACCGAGCGACGCACCCCAGCGCGAAGACATCAGCGGCGCCGCGCCCGCCATTCCTCGGCCGTGATCTCCCAGACGTCGCTCATCAGCCGGCCGGCGACATAGTCCTTCTCGACACGGGCGATGCACCGCATGCCCTGCTTGTGCGTGACGCGCTGGGAGGCGGCATTCTCCACAGCCTTGGGAATGCGCATGACAGCACGGCCGAGGACATCGAACCAGTAATCGGTGACGGCGTCGGCCGCCTCGGTCGCGAAGCCCTGCCCCTGAACAGCAGGATCGATCCAGAAACCGCGATGGTCGTCCTCCCAGTCGAAAAGGTCGATGACGCCAATGAGGCGCGCCGGATCATTCTTCGGGCGGATCGTCCAGCTCCACCAGCGGTCCTGCGCGACGAAGGGCAGCACCACATCGCGCAGGTAGCGCTCCGCCCCGTCCGGCGGGAAAGGCCACGGCACGCGGTAATCGAGATAACGCACGATCTCCCATTGCGGAAAAATGCGCTGGATGACGGGCGCGTCGGCCAGCGCCACCGGCAACAGCCGCAGACGCGCGGTCTCAAGCGGCGGATAGGCGGCCATCAGCGGTTCGGGGCACGCGGCGCAGCAACAGGGGCGGCTCCGCGTGGGCGAGCGCCGCATTGCCGGGAACATCGCTGGTCCGGGGCGTGGATGATGATTGCGTCTCCTGCGGCGCGCGACGACTCCGCGCTGGCGACCGAATCATAGATCAGCAGCGCGTTGTTCCGCGAGACCTTCCTGGGCTCATGGCAGAGAGGCCGACGAGACGAGCAGCAAGTGCGCGCACCGATCACGCTTCTCGTCGGCGCAAGGGGTGCGCCGCCGCAGCCGCCCCGAGCTCCTGCCTTCGCAGGAGTGCTGAGTTGGCTCTAAATTATCGCGCGTCTGTCATGATTTCTGAGGCGTCAAATAAACCTATCGGCTCGAATGCACTCGCAAGTCGCCGTGCCTTCACATGTGGATGGGCTTGCCCAACACCGCCATCGCCGCTTCCTTGATCGCTTCGCTGTGAGTGGGATGGGCGTGGCAGGTATAGGCGATGTCCTCGCTGCTCGCGCCGAACTCCATGGCCTGCGCGGCCTGGGCGATCATCGTGCCGGCGACCGAGGCGATGATCCACACGCCCAGCACACGGTCTGTCTGCGCGTCAGCGATCACCTTCACGAAACCGTCGCCCTCATGATTGGTCCGCGCGCGGCTGTTGGCCATCATGGGGAAAGTGCCGACCTTGACGGGCCCCCGTGCCACCGCCGCTTCCTCGGTGAGGCCCACGCCGGCGATCTCCGGCATGGTATAGACCACGCTCGGAATGACGTCATGGTTCACGATGCCGGTGAGCCCCGCGATATTCTCGGCCACGGCGACACCTTCATCCTCGGCCTTGTGCGCGAGCATCGGCCCGGGAACCACGTCGCCAATCGCCCAGACGCCGGGGACGGCCGTGGCGAAATCAGGCCCCGTCTCGATCTGGCCCCGCTTGTTGAGCGCCAGGCCGATCCGGTCGAGCCCCAGCCCTTCGGTATTGGCGCGGCGGCCAATGGCGACGAGCACCACATCGGCTTCCAGCGTCTCGGATGCGCCGCCCGCGGCCGGCTCCAGCGTCAGCACGGCCTTCTTGCCCTTGACGCTCGCGCCCGTCACCTTGGTCGAGAGGCGGAACTCCAGGCCCTGCTTGGCGAGGATTTTGTTCGCTTCCTTGCGCACGGCGCCATCCATGCCCGGCAGGATCTGGTCGAGGTATTCGACGACCGTCACCTGCGCGCCTAGCCGCCGCCACACGCTGCCCAGCTCCAGCCCGATCACGCCACCGCCGATAACGACCATGCGTGCCGGCACCTTGGCTAGCTCCAGTGCCCCGGTCGAATCAACGATGATGCCCTTGGCATTGTCCACCTCCACGCCCGGCAGCGGCGTGACGCTGGAGCCGGTGGCGATGACGATATTCTTCGCCGTGACGGCCTTGCCCGCCACCTCCACGCTATGCGCATCCTTGAACGTCGCATGGCCCTTCAGCCAATCGACCTTGTTCTTCTTGAAGAGGAAGGCGATGCCGCCGGTGAGGCCTTTCACCGCGTCGAGCCGCTGATCCTGCATCGCTGCCAGGTCCAGCTCGGCCTTCACCTTGATGCCCAGCCTCGCCATGGCGCCGCCGGTCGCCGCCTCATAATATTCGCTGGCATGGAGCAGCGCCTTGGACGGGATGCAGCCTACATTGAGGCACGTGCCGCCCAGCGTCTCGCGGCTTTCGACACAGGCGGTCCTGAGGCCAAGCTGCGCCGCACGGATCGCCGCCACATAGCCGCCCGGCCCGGCACCGATCACGAGGACGTCATAGTCGAACTGGTCTGCCATCATCTGCTCCTCATCCAGTGCTCCTGCGCACGCAGGAGCCCAGGGCGGCCTAGAACAACGTCTCGAACAGGTCTTTCCACTGCGGATTGCCCTGTTCGATCATTTCAATCTTCCAGGCCCGCTTCCATTTCTTGATCTGCACCTCGCGCAAGCGCGCCTCCTGCAAATCGTCATGGACCTCGAACCAGACAAGGAGCGCACAGCCATGCTCCTTGGTGAAGCCTTCAACCAGGCCGGTGCGATGCTGATATGCCCGGACGGCAAGATCGGCGGTAACGCCGGTATAGAGCGTTCCGTTCGGCCTGTTCGCCATCATGTAGACATATCCGGCTTTCGTTGCGCATCTCCGCCCTAGCCTCCTGCTTTCGCAGGAGCACATCTATCAAAGATCGATCAGCAGCCGTGTCGGGTCCTCGATCGCGTTCTTGATCGCGACCAGGAACGTCACCGCCTCGCGTCCATCGACCATCCGATGATCGTAGCTGAGCGCCAGGTACATCATCGGGCGCACCACCACCTGGCCGTCGACCACCACGGCGCGGTCCTCGATGCGGTGGAGGCCGAGCACGCCAGACTGCGGCGGGTTGATGATCGGCGTCGACATCAGCGATCCGAAGACGCCGCCATTGGAAATGGTGAAGGTGCCGCCGGCCATCTCGGCCATGGTGAGCGTACCCTCCTTCGCCTTCTTGCCGAACGCCCCAATCGTCTTCTCGATTTCGGCGATGCTCATGCTCTCGGCATTGCGGATCACCGGCACGACGAGGCCGTTGGGCGCCGACACCGCGACGGAGATGTCGCAGAAGTCGTTATAGACGATCTCGTCACCCTCGATCTGCGCGTTGACGCCCGGAATGTCCTTGAGCGCCATGCAAGCGGCCTTCACGAAGAAGCCCATGAAGCCCAGCCGCACGCCGTGCTTCTTCTCGAAGAGGTCCTTGTACTTCGCCCGTGCGGCGATGACGGCGGACATATCGACATCGTTGAAGGTAGTGAGGATGGCGGCGTTGTTCTGCGCTTCCTTGAGCCGCCGGGCGACCGTCTGGCGCAGGCGCGTCATCTTCACCCGCTCTTGCGCACGGCCCGGCGCGTCGGAAGCCGCGGGGGTGGCGGGCGCCGCCTCCGCAGCCGGTGCCGGCGCGGCGGCGACCGCGCTGCCGGCGGCGATGGCGGCCATCACGTCATCCTTGGTGAGGCGACCATCCTTGCCGGTGCCGGTGATCCGGCTCGGGTCGAGGCCATGCTCCAGCACCAGGCGGCGCACCGCCGGCGAGAGCGTCACGGCGCCGGCCATTTCCGGCTCGGCCGGCGCGGGAGCAGCAGCTGGCACGGGCGCGGCAGCCGCTGCCGGAGACGGCGCGGCGGCGGCTGGCTGGGCCGCGGGTGCCTTGGCGGGCGCGGCGGACGCGCCAGCGCCGCCCCCTTCCACCGTGGCGATGACGGCGCCGACATTCACCGTGTCGCCTTCCTTGACGAGCAACTCGCCGAGAACGCCCGCCACCGGAGAGGGCACTTCCACGGCCACCTTGTCGGTTTCCAGGCTGGCGATGGGTTCATCCATCTTCACCGCGTCGCCGGGCTTCTTCAGCCACTGGCCCACGGTCGCCTCGGTGACGGACTCGCCCAGAGCGGGCACTTTGACTTCAGTCGCCATGGATCAGCCTTTCTTCTGGCGCTTGATTTCGGTGCGGACACTGTGCCCGAGCGCATCGGCAATAAGCGCACCCTGCTCGGCAAGGTGCCGTTTGGCCAGCCCCGTGGCCGGCGAGGCAGCGGGTTTGCGGCCGGCATAGCGGGCGCGCATCGGCGCCTTGCCGGCGGCATCCAGCGCCTGCTCGATAAAGGGCTCGACGAAGAACCAGGCGCCATTGTTGCGCGGCTCCTCCTGGCACCAGACCACTTCCTCCAGCCGCGTCATGCGCGCAATGCGGATCGCCAGCGCCTCGGTGGGGAAGGGGTAGAGCTGCTCGATACGGATGATCTGGATATGCCCGTCGTCCGCCGCGTCGCGTGCTTCCATAAGGTCGTAGGCGACCTTGCCGGTGCACAGAACCAGCCGCTTGGTCTTGTCGTCCGGCGCGGGGTTGATGTCCGAGAGGATGCGCATGAAGTGCGTCTCCCCCAGGAAATCCTCTGCCTTGGAAACTGCCAGCTTGTGGCGCAGCAGCGACTTGGGCGTGAAGATGATGAGCGGCTTGCGGAACGGCCGCAGCATCTGCCGGCGCAGAATGTGGAAATAATTGGCCGGCGTGGTGCAGTTGGCAACCTGGATGTTGCCCTCCGCACAGAGCTGGAGGAAGCGCTCCACGCGCGCCGAGCTGTGCTCGGGCCCCTGCCCTTCATAGCCGTGCGGCAGCAGCAGCACGAGGCCGTTGGCCCGCAGCCACTTGGATTCGGACGAGGCGATATACTGATCAATGACGATCTGTGCGCCATTGGCGAAATCGCCGAACTGCGCTTCCCACAGCACCAGGCTCTTGGGGTCCGCCATGGCATAGCCATATTCGAAGCCGAGCACGCCATATTCGGAGAGCGGGCTGTCATAGACCTCGAAATGGCCGTGCGGCACCGTGTTCAGCGGGACGTATTTTTCCTCGCTGGTCTGGTCGATCCAGACGGCATGGCGCTGCGAAAAGGTGCCGCGCCCGCTGTCCTGGCCCGAGAGGCGCACGCCATAGCCTTCCGAGAGCAGCGAACCGAAGGCCAGCGCCTCACCGGTCGCCCAGTCGAAATTCTCGCCCGTGCGGAACATCTCGGCCTTGGCGTCGAGAATGCGGCGCAGCGTCTTGTGGACGTTGAGGCCCTCGGGCACCGTGGTCAGCGTCCGGCCCAGGCTTTCGAGCAGCTTGGGCGTGATCGCCGTCTCCACATTCTTGCGCGCCGTCTCGATGTCGGCGGGCTGATGCAGGCCCGACCAGCGGCCGGCGAACCAGTCGGCATGATTGGCCTTGTAGCTCTTGGCTGCCTCGAATTCCTCCTCCAGCAGCGCCACGAACTCGTCCGAGGCGGACTGGAGGAAGGCGTCGTCGATCACGCCCTCCTGCTTGAGTCGCGCGGCATAGACCGCGCTCACCGGCGGATGCTGGCGGATCTGCGCATACATCAGCGGCTGAGTGAAGCTCGGCTCGTCACCCTCATTGTGGCCGAAGCGACGATAGCACCACATGTCGATCACGATATCGCGGTGGAAGGTCTGGCGATAATCGATGGCGAGCTTGCAGGCGAAGGTCACGGCCTCGGGATCATCGCCGTTCACATGCAGGATCGGTGCCTGCACGCCCTTGGCGACATCGCTGGGGTAAGGCGAGCCGCGCGAGAATTGCGGGCTGGTCGTAAAGCCGATCTGGTTGTTGACGATGAAGTGGATGCAGCCGCCGGTATTGTAGCCGCGCACGCCCGAGAAGCCGAAGCATTCCCACACGATGCCCTGGCCAGCGAAGGCCGCGTCGCCATGGATGAGCACGGGGAGCACCTGCTTGTGCTTGCCCGGGCCGATATCGTCGCGGAAGAGCTGCTGGGCGCGCACCTTGCCGAGCACCACGGGATCGACCGTCTCCAGGTGCGAGGGGTTGGGCACCAGGCTCATATGGACCTTGATGCCGTCGAACTCACGGTCGGTGGAGGTGCCCAGGTGATATTTCACGTCGCCCGATCCGCCGACATCCTCCGGATTGGCGGTGCCGCCGGAAAATTCGTGGAAGATGACGCGAAAGCCCTTGGCCATCACATTGGCGAGCACGTTGAGCCGGCCCCGATGGGCCATCCCGTAAACGATCTCGCGCACGCCGAGCGCGCCGCCATATTTGATGACCGCTTCGAGCGCCGGAATCATGGATTCGCCGCCGTCTAGGCCGAAGCGCTTGGTGCCGACATATTTGCGGCCCAGGAACTTCTCATATTGCTCGGCCTGGATGACCTTGGTGAGGATCGCCTTCTTGCCGGTCTCGGTGAAGATGATCTCCTTGTCCTTGCCCTCCATGCGCTCCTGGAGGAAGCGTCGCTCCTCCACGTCGGAGATATGCATATATTCCAGGCCCACTGCGCCGCAGTAATTGGCGCGCAGGATGTCCACGATCTCGCGCACGGTCGCCCATTCGAGGCCGAGCGTGCCGCCGATGTAGACCTTGCGGTCCAGCGCGTCGGCAGAGAAGCCGTGATACTCCGGCGAGAGGTCGGCCGGGACTTCGCGATGGGCAAGGCCTAGCGGATCCAGATTGGCAGCGAGGTGGCCCCGCACGCGATAGGTGCGGATGAGCATCATGGCGCGGATGGAATCGTCCGCCGCGCGGGCAATGTCCGCCTCGCTGGTCGGCGCGCCGGCACCCGCCCCGCCCCGCGCCACAGCCGCCTTGATCGCAACCTGCATTTGCGTGGGGTCGAGCGCGGCGGTCAAATCGTCCGTCGCGTCGAGCGGCCAGCCCTTACGCGCCCAGCTCGGGCCGGGCTCGTGTTCGGCGCCGCCGGAAAAATCCTGATTCTGCACACCCATGGCCTGATCCTTCGTTCTGCCACGCGCCGCCCGGTCCACGCCGGGCCGCCATCTCCCCGGCCGGCCTAGCCGGTCCGGGTGAATGGCCTGTTAACCATGCTCAGCCTTTCAGCACCTCGAGCAGGGTGGTGCCCAGCTCCGAGGGGCTCGCGGCAACCCGGATACCTGCGGCCTCCATCGCCGCGATCTTGTCTTCCGCGCCGCCCTGGCCGCCCGAAACGATGGCGCCGGCATGGCCCATGCGGCGACCCGGAGGCGCCGTGCGGCCGGCAATGAAGCCCGCCATCGGCTTCTTGCGGCCGCGCCTGGCCTCGTCGATGAGGAACTGCGCGGCCTGCTCCTCGGCATTGCCGCCGATCTCGCCGATCATGATGATGCTTTGGGTCTCGTCGTCGGCCAGGAACATCTCCAGCACGTCGATGAAGTTGGTGCCGTTGACCGGATCGCCGCCAATGCCCACGGCCGTGGTCTGGCCCAAGCCCGCATTGGTCGTCTGGAACACCGCCTCGTAAGTGAGCGTGCCCGAGCGCGAGACGACGCCGACCGACCCCTTCTTGAAGATGGAGCCGGGCATGATGCCGATCTTGCACTCGTTGGGCGTCAACACGCCGGGGCAGTTGGGGCCGATCAGCCGCGATTTGCTGCCCGAGAGCGCACGCTTGACGCGCACCATGTCGAGCACCGGAATGCCCTCGGTGATGGTCACGATCAGCGGGATTTCCGCGTCGATCGCCTCCAGGATGGAATCGGCCGCGAATGGCGGCGGCACATAGATGACCGACGCGGTCGCGCCGGTCTTGGCCACCGCTTCCTCGACTGTATCGAACACGGGCAGGCCGATATGGCTCGTGCCGCCCTTGCCGGGCGTGACGCCGCCAACCATCTGCGTGCCATAGGCAAGCGCCTGCTCGGTGTGGAACGTACCGGTGGCGCCGGTCATGCCCTGAGTGATGACCTTGGTGTTCTTATTGACGAGGATGCTCATGAGGCCGCTTTGCTTCCTTGTTCCCCGGCGGAGGCCGGGGTCCAGTTCTGACATATGGACTCGAACAGATCGTTCCAGTCCGGGTTTTTCTTTTCAATTACGCGCAGCTTTCACTGCCGTTTCCACTCCTTCATCTGCAATTCGCGATGGCGCGCTTGCTGAAGGTCTTCATGATGCTCGTACCAGACCAGGTGCTTGCAACCATATCTCCTGGTGAGCCGCCAGTCCCGCCTGATCGATGCTGCGCCACCCGCCGGACGAGGTCGCTTGTTACACCGATGTAAATGGTTCCGTTGCGTCGGCTGGCCATGATGTAGACGTAGTCGACGGCAGTCATGATCTCATCCCAATATCTGGGCCCCGGCCTTCGCCGGGGAAGAGACACAGGAAAGGACGAGCAACCGCCTCACGCCAGGCTCGGATCCAGACCCTTGCACGCCGTCAGCAGTTCCTTCACCGCGTCGACGCTCTTCTGGAAATTGGCCTTGGCCTCGGCATCGAGGTCGATCTCGACGATCTGCTCCACGCCGCCGGCGCCGATGACCACCGGAACGCCGACATAGAGGCCGTCCACGCCATATTTGCCGTCGACATGGGCGGCGCACGGCAGCAGGCGCTTCTGGTCGTAGAGATAGGCTTCCGCCATGGCGATGCCGCTCGTCGCGGGCGCATAGAAAGCCGAGCCCGTCTTCAGCAGGCCAACGATCTCGCCGCCGCCCGAGCGGGTGCGCTGCACGATGGCGTCGATGCGCTCCTTGGTAGAGCGGCCCTGCTTGATGAGATCGGGCACGGGAATGCCGGCGACGGTGGAATATTCCACGACCGGCACCATGGTGTCGCCATGGCCACCGAGCACGAAGCTGTTCACGTCCTTCACGGAGACCTTGAACTCGTCGGCCAGGAAGTGGCTGAAACGGCCCGAGTCGAGCACGCCCGCCATGCCGACGACCTTGTTGGTCGGCAGGCCGGAGAATTCGCGCAGCGCCCAGACCATGGCGTCGAGCGGGTTGGTGATGCAGATGACGAAGGCGTCGGGCGCGTTGGCCTTGATGCCCTCGCCCACGGCCTTCATGACCTTGAGGTTGATGCCGAGCAGATCGTCGCGGCTCATGCCCGGCTTGCGAGCAACGCCGGCGGTGACGATGATGACGTCCGCGCCCGCGATGTCGGCATAATCATTGGTGCCGGTAATGGTCGCGGCGAAGCCCTCAATGGGGCCGCACTGGCTGAGATCCAGCGCCTTGCCCTGCGGCACGCCCTCCACCACGTCGAAGAGAACGATATCGCCGAGCCCCTTGAGCGCGGCCAGATGTGCGAGCGTTCCACCGATATTGCCAGCGCCGATGAGCGCGATCTTCTTGCGGGCCATGCGCCTCATTCTCCTTGACGGGAAGGACAGTAACGGTCCGCCCATAGGCCCAATTGGTTACCGATTCAATGCGCAGAAGGTCGCAAAAGCCGCTTTTGTATGATAATAGTTCGCAATTGCAATAATGCCGGCCAATGACCTCTCAGAGTGCACGACGCGGCTTATTGGCTACCTCATTCATTGTCCTCTCTGCGCACGTGACGGTCGCGCAGCATTCATCCCGAAAAAATTGGTGGGGCAAGTTGCCTGCGCGATGCACATTCGACTCGCGCAATTGTTTAACCCCTTTATCATAAGGGGGCCGTCCGTCTTTTTACCAAAGACATGTTTGCCTCACGGTCTTTTCGTTCTCAGGGCAAGGCGAGGCCGGTCAACACTGGTACGCGAAGGGCAAGGCATTGGTTTTCAATTCCGTAGACTTCTTCGTCTTCTTCGCGATCGTCTACTGCCTCTATCGAACCCTGCCACTGAGCGGGCAGAACTGGCTGCTGCTCGTCGCCGGCTACGTCTTCTATGGTTGGTGGGACGTCCGCTTCCTTTTTCTCATCGCCTTTTCGACAACGGTAGATTTCTGGATCGGCCTCCTGCTCGCCAAGGGTGAAGTGCCGCGCCGGCAGCGCACCATCGCATCCCTTTTCCTCGTCGGTGCGGCAGCGTGCTTCCTTAACCTGGACTGGGCTGCAATTTTCCGGCTTCAACTCGGCGCGGTCCTTGCGCCCAATCCCATTGGCCTATGGACGCTCGCCGGCACGGTCTGTGTCGTGGCCGTGGCCAACCTGCTGCATGGCAGAATCGGGACGCTGACACCAAACCGACGCAAGCGGCTGCTGCTGTTCACCACCGTCGCCGTCAATCTCGGCTTTCTTGGCGTCTTCAAATATTTCAACTTCTTTTCCGACAGCGCCCGCGAAGCACTGACTAGCCTGGGGTGGAACGCCGACCTCTTTCATCTGGATGTCGTGCTGCCGGTTGGGATCAGCTTCTACACCTTCCAGTCCCTCAGCTACACGATCGACAGCGGGCGCGGCCTGGTAAAGCCGGTCGAGCGCTTCAGGAATTTCGCGCTGTTCGTGGCGTTTTTTCCACCCATGGTCGCCGGACCGATCGAACGCGCCCGCCATCTGCTGCCGCAATTGCTGACCAAACGACGAGTCAGGCTCAACCAGTCGATCTACGGCATCCAGCTCATTCTCTACGGCCTCTTCAAGAAAGTGGCTGTGGCGGATGGCCTCGCAAGTTCCGTCAACGCGGTTTATAATTCCACGGGGCAGGTCTCGACAAGCGATGTCGCGTTGGCGACGCTGCTCTTCGCCTTCCAGATCTTCTGCGATTTCTCGGGCTATACAGACATCGCCCGCGGCGTGGCCAAGTTGCTCGGCATTGAACTGGCTCTAAACTTTGACTTGCCTTATTTCTCGCGCAATCCCAGCGAGTTCTGGCGACGGTGGCACATCAGCCTTTCCAGCTGGCTGCGTGATTATCTCTACATTCCCCTGGGCGGCAACCGGAAGGGCAATATCCGCACCTATGTTAATCTGATGACGACGATGACGCTTGGCGGCCTGTGGCACGGGGCCGCGGCCAACTTCGTCCTCTGGGGCGGCTATCAGGGTCTGCTGCTGTGCGGTCATCGCGCGCTCACCGGGCGAGAGGAAAAGCTGCCATCCGGGGTAAAACTCGAGGCGGATGCGCCCCCCTCCATGCCCCACCGGGCCATCCAACGCTTAAAGAGCCTCGCCCGGATCGCCTGCTTCTTCCCATTCATCTGCTATGGCTGGCTACTGTTCCGCGCCACCAGCTTCGATCAGATTGTCACGTTCTCCAGCAAGCTGATCGGCCTGGGCCCCTCGGTTTCCTCGGTGATCCCGCAGCCTCCGCTCGCCGCCATTCTGGGCCTGCTTGTGCTCATCGGCCTCCAGTTCGCCGAATGGATCGACGGGCGCCGCGACTGCTACCGTTTCTGGCCGCGGCCTGTGCAGGGCGTGCTCTATGCCGTCCTCATTTTCACTCTCGCCATGGGAATGAGCAATGCGCCTGCCCAGTTCATCTACTTTCAGTTCTAGGAAGAAACGCGGACAGCGCCGGCGAGCTGCACTGGCCACGCTCGGCTGGACCTTGCTCGCGCTGATCGCGCTAGACCTGTCCTGCGGCATATTGTTCCCCATGCCCGCGGATCCGCGCCAAGCGCCTGATACACTGGCGCAATATTTCAATTATGGCCTGTCGATCGAAGGCAAGCTCGGCCAGATGCTCCAGCCCACCGACGCCCGCTCCAGCCCGATCGTGCACGCTGGATGGATCGAGACGGAATGTCAGCCAACGGCCCAGTCGCTCACCCCGGGTCAGACGGGCATCAGCATTTACGGCATGTCCTTCAGCGGGAATGTGGCGGCCCAACTCAGAGCCATCGACCCCGCCCTGTCGATCAAGACCTATGGCGGTCCCGGTGCCGGCCCCAATCACAGCTACGCCTGCTTCAAACAGGTCAGTGCCAGCGGCAAGGACCCGAACCAGATCCAGATTATTGGCATTCTCGCCAGTTCCGTGCGACGCATGCTTACGCTCGGCGGACTGACGACCAGCTTCGAGGGCCCACAACCCTTCACCTATCCTCGCTATCGCCTGAAGGATGGACGACCAGTGGCGACGATCCCTGTCGTCCGCAGTTCCGCCGATTTGCGTGATCCAGACAAACTCGCCGCCTATCTTGCTCAGCTCGCCCGCGACGACGCCTATTATGATCCCTTCCTGGTGCGGGGAAATGTCACCGACCACAGCGTCTTTTTCCGCCTGATCCGCCGGGCTTATGCGCAGGCCCACTATCGGCGCGTAGACGCCGAACTCGTCAATGACGGCAATGACTTTGTCGACAATCCCCAGATCGGTCCGGTCCTACATGCCATGCTGCGCGACTTCAGCGAGACGGCACGAACTCAGGGCAAGATGCCGATGGTCATCCTGTTTCAGGATCGCAATTTTGGAACCGATTCACTCTACCGGCTTCTGAAGCCAGCGCTCGATCAAGACGGGATCGCCTTTGTTCGGTCCGACCTGATCGCGCCCGCGACCGACCCGCGTAACTTCATTCCAGACGGACATTTCACGCCCGCCATGGACCGGAAGATCGCACAGGCAGTCCATGCTGAAATCAGGCGGTTCTCGGCCACGCGATAACCGTCCTTTTTGGAACGCCCTCAGCCGTGCGCGCCGTGGCCCAGGGCCAGATAGGCGTCGGATTGCATCTCCATGAGCCGGGAAACCGTGCGCTCGAACTCGAAGCTGCCATCGCCTTCCGGATAGAGCCGCTGCGGCGCAGCCTGTGCGCCAGCGATGAGCTTGACCTTGTGCTCGTAGAGCGCATCCACCAGCGTCACGAAGCGCGCGGCTTCGTTGCGCTTCTCGGGCCCCAGCACGGGGATGCCCACAATGATGACGGTATGGAAACGCCGCGCGATGGCGAGATAGTCGGCCGCGCCGCGTGCCTCGGCACACAGGCGCTTGAAGGAGAAGACCGCGACGCCCTTGAGGCTTTTGGGCACATGGAGCGTCCGCCCGCCCGGCACGGGCAGCTCCTCGCTCGGCACATGGGCGCTGTCTTCAGGCGGATAGTCGGTGAGGCGGAAGAAGATCTCGCGCAGCCGCGCGGTCGTCTCCTCGCTATTGGGCGTAAGCCAGATGTCGCGGCCGCCCAGGCGATCCAGCCGGTAGTCGGTCGGTCCATTGAGCGGCAGCACATCCAGCCGCGCCTTGAGCAGTGCGATGAAGGGCAGGAACAGCTCGCGATTGAGCCCATCCTTGTAGAGGTCGTCGGGCGGCCGGTTGGACGTGGCAACCAACGTCACGCCCGCATCGAGCAGCGCCGTGAACAGGCGCGACATGATGGCGGCATCAGCCATGTTGTTGACCACCATCTCGTCGAACAGCAGCACGCGCACATCCGCGGCGATGGCGGCGGCGACCGGCGCGATGGGATCGCCGCTCTCGCTCTCGCGCGCCTGCCTCAGCCGGGCGTGCACATCGAGCATGAATTCGTGGAAATGGATACGCCGCTTGGCAGGCCCATTCAGGCAATCGCGCAGCAGATCCATGAGCATGGACTTGCCGCGCCCGACACCGCCCCAGATGTAAACGCCGCGCACCGGCTCCGGCGTCTTGCGCAACATCCGCCAAAGCACCGAACCCCGCCGTGGCGCCGCTTCCAGCTCGGCCTGCAGGCGCGTTAGGCGCTCGGCGGCGGCGCGCTGGGCCGGGTCGGGCTTCAGTTCCCCGGCGGCGACGAGCGCTTCATAGCGGGTCAGAACAGTGGTCATCAGACACGGGTCGCCGCGCGCGGGGACAAAAATGCCGCCGCCGGCAGCGCGCCGCTGGCCATCACATCGACCGTTCGACCATCATCTTCTTGGTTTCGGCAATCGCCTTGGCGGGGCTGAGGCCCTTCGGGCAAACGTTCGAGCAGTTCATGATGGTGTGGCAGCGATAGAGGCGGAAGGGATCTTCCAGCGCATCGAGCCGCTCGCCGGTCATCTCGTCGCGGCTGTCGGCCAGCCAGCGATAGGCCTGGAGCAGAATGGCCGGCCCCAGGAACTTGTCGCTGTTCCACCAGTAGCTGGGGCAGCTCGTCGAGCAGCAGGCGCACAGGATGCACTCGTAGAGGCCATCCAGCTTCTCACGGTCTTCCGGGCTCTGCAGCCGCTCCTTGCCCGAGGGCGGCGGCGTCACTGTCTGCAGCCAGGGCTTGATCGAGGAATATTGCGCGTAGAAGTGCGTGAAGTCCGGCACCAGGTCCTTGATGACCTCCATGTGCGGCAGCGGGGTGATGCGCACCTCGCCCTTGCAGTCCTCGATGGCGGTGGTGCAGGCGAGGCCGTTCTTGCCGTTGATGTTCATCGCGCAGGAGCCGCAAATGCCCTCACGGCAGGAACGACGGAAGGTGAGCGAGCTGTCCTGCTCGCCTTTCATCTTGATGAGCGCGTCGAGCACCATCGGGCCGCAATCGTCGAGATCGATCTCGAACTTGTCGTAATGCGGGTTCTCGCCCGAGTCGGGATCGTAGCGATAGACCTTGAAGCGCTTGACCCTGGTCGCATCGTCGGGCGCCTTGTGCTCGGCGCCCTGGCTCTTGATCTTGCTGTTGGCGGGAAGAAAGAAATCGGCCATCGCTTCAACGATCCTCGGCAAGGGGCGTGGCGCGGTCACGCGGCGCGGCGCCAGTTATGCGGGCCTGTTAGCGCTTGCCGTGGCTCGGCTCAAGGGGAGCAATGACAGGCGCGCGGGGCAACAACACGCGCAGGGCTATGGCGCACGCCGGCCGCACGGGCGGAACGGCACGCGATGCGCCGCGTTTCAAGGCGGCGGGAAGAAAGGATTGCGAACCATGAGGATGCTTCTGATCCCCCTCGTCGCGGCCGGGGCGCTCACCCTGGGCGGATGCGCAACGCTCAAGGGCGCGGGTATCGGCGCCGCGGCTGGTGCCGCCACTGCCGCCGTGACCAAGGGCGATGTCGAAAAGGGTGCAGCCGTTGGCGGCGCGGCCGGTGCCGTGGTGGGCACGGCGGTCGGCGACTAGGCTGACCGTCTGGCGGTAAGCCGGCATGGGGCATCACATGATCGGCTCGTCATGTCACGCAAGCGAGGAAACGCTCGCTCGCAGTAGCCATTGGATCCTGGCAGTAGCCATTGGATCACAGCCACCCGAGGCCCTTTCACACACGGTATGACAGTCGGAATGCTATACCGCGCGCCAGCCGGGCCCATCGTAAGCCGCCGTGACATCGCGCTTGGTGCCGAAAAGGCGCACGACCTTGCCATCTTCCAGCACCGGTACGCCGGACAGGCGCATCCAGCGCGTCTCCCCATCCAAGGCCCGAATCATCGCATCCATGGTAAAGCCGCGGCGATGCCGGATGGCATAGGCACGCAGCAGCTCCATCGCGGTGCGCGCATGCGGCGCATAGCAGGCGACGGCATTGGCACGCGTGAGCGCCTCGTCCGCACCCAAGCCGAACAGCGCACGCACTTCATGCGACCAGTGCAACCGCTCGGTCGCCAGATCGCAGCTCCACAGGCCCAGCGCCGGCGGATGCGGCACCCGGTCCGGCTCCGGCTGGGCTTGCGCCAGCGCGTCGAGCTGCGTCACCCGCAGCCGCCGCGCCGTTTCGAACAGCGGCCAGCTGTGAGAAAGAGGAAGCAAATCTGAATTGATCACGAAAGCGCCGTCCTTGAAGCGCGTAACTCTAGCCCCGCTCTCTTAAAGGAGCGTTAGACCGGCGCGAGAGAGTGGCAAGGGCGACGCAAAGCCCTATGTAGAGCGGCCAAGCTTTCCAGGACCCTGCCCCAATGTCGACTCATGAAGACCGCCTCAAAGCCCTGCGCGCCCAGCTCGAACGCGACGCGCTGACCGGCTTCGTCGTGCCGCTCACCGACGAGCATCTTTCCGAATATGTCGGTGGCTATGCCCAGCGGCTCGCCTGGCTGACGGGCTTCAAGGGATCGGCAGGGAGCGCCGTGGTGTTGCCGCAGGAGGCCGCGATCTTCGTCGACGGCCGCTATACGCTGCAAGTGCGCGATCAGGTGGACGGCGCCCTCTGGCGCTACGAGAGCGTGCCGCAGACCAGCCCCGCCGCCTGGCTGGGCGAGCATGCGCCGCAGGGCGCGCGGATCGGCTACGATCCCTGGCTGCACACGCGCCGCTGGGTGGAGGAGGCGACGCGGGCGCTCGGCGGCAAAGGTGCCACGCTGGTGCCGGTGGCGTCCAATCCTGTGGACGCGGTGTGGCTGGACCGGCCCGCGCCGAGCACGGCACGGCTGGTGCCCCATGAAGAGCGCTTTGCCGGCCGCTCCAGCGCGCAGAAGCGCGGGCAGATCAGCGAGTGGCTCAAGGCCGAGGGGTTGGACGCGGTGGTGCTGACCGCGCTCGATTCCATTGCCTGGACGTTCAACATCCGCGGCGCGGACGTGACGCACACCCCCGTGGCGCTGGCCTATGCGCTGCTCCATGCCGATGGCCGCGCCGAATTGTTCGTGGCGCCCGAGAAGGTGGACGCGGACGTTCATGCCCATCTGGGCAATGCCGTCACCGTGCGCGACCGGGCCGCCTTCGTCGCGGCGCTGGGCGATCTTGCCGGAAAACAGGTGGCGGTGGACCCCGAGCGTGCCGTCGCCGCCATTTTTGAAACACTCGAGCTGGCGGGCGCCACTGTCCGCCCTCTGCGCGATCCGGCCGTTCTTCCCAAGGCTATCAAGAACGCCACCGAAATTGCCGGCACCAAGGCTGCTCATGCCCGCGATGGCGCCGCGCTCTCGCGCTTCCTCCACTGGTTGAGTGTGGAGGGCCCCAAGGGCGGGCAGGACGAACTCAGCGTGGCCGAGCGGCTCCAGGCCTTCCGCGAGGAAACCGGCGCGCTGGTCGACCTTTCTTTCGATACCATCGCCGGATCGGGGCCGAACGGCGCCATCGTCCACTACAAAGCGAGCCCCGAGACCTGCCGCCCGGTGGAAGCAGGCACGCTGCTGCTGGTCGATTCGGGCGGGCAATATAAGGACGGCACCACCGACATCACGCGAACCGTGGCCATCGGCACGCCGAGCGCGGCGATGCGTCGCCATTTCACGCTGGTGCTCAAGGGCCATATCGCGCTCGCCAGGGCGGTCTTCCCCGCCGGCACGCGTGGCGGCCAGCTCGATGTGCTGGCGCGCCAGTTTCTGTGGGCCGAGCGGCTCGATTATGCCCACGGCACCGGCCATGGCGTGGGCAGCTTCCTCTCCGTGCATGAGGGGCCGCAGCGCATCGCCACTTATGCCGGCGGCGACGAGCCGCTCCAGCCCGGTATGATCCTTTCCAACGAGCCGGGCTACTACGAGACAGGCGCCTATGGCATCCGCATCGAGAATCTGGTGCTGGTGGTGGCGCGCGGCGAAGGCAGTGACGGCCGCCCCTATTACGGCTTCGAAACGCTGAGCCATGCGCCCATCGATCGCGCCTTGATCGACACGGCGCTGCTGAACGCCGCCGAGCGGGAGTGGGTGGACGCCTATCATGCCCGCACGCTGGAGATTGTCGGCCCGCAGCTTTCCGGCGCGGACAAAGCGTGGCTGGAAGAGGCCTGCGCGCCGCTCCTGTGACCGCCATTCAGCGGCGACCGCGCCCCAATATCTGGTCGATCCAGAACAGGATGGCGCCACTGAGCAGAAAACCAAGCGCAATCGCGGCCAGATTGAGCATCACCCGGCCCCAGCCGAGCAGCGCGACGTCCATGAACGGATAAGGATAGCGCCCGTCCAGCGCGGCGCGGCCCAGCGCATAAACGGCATAAGCGAGCGGGATTGCCGCCCATCGCAAGACATCATGCGCCCGGAGCCCGCCCTTGCGCGCGAAGAGCAGCCAGTGCGCCGCCACGAGCAGCGGCATGACCCGGTGCTGCAAGAACTCCGCGAGATGTGCACCACCGGAGAGCGTGAGCAGATCGCGCAGCAAAGTGGCATGAACCATGCAGATCAGCAGCATGAGGAGCGCGATCCCGCCAATCACCGCTGGTCGCGCGGCAGCCCGCAGGCCAAGTGCAATGCCGCCCATCACCAGCACGGCGAGCAGATTGCCAATGATCGTGAAATAACGGAGCATTGCCCACAACGCCGCGCCGGCAGAGCCGGTGCGGTCCAGCGATGCCGCGAACTGCACGGCAAGGCCGACAAGGCCGGTGAGCGTGATTGCCCCCGCCGCCAGCCTGCCCAAGCGGCTGGGTTGGAACGTGCGGCGGCTCATTTCTGACAGGCGGGGCAGTAGAAGGTGGAGCGCCCGCTATCGACCCGCCGCGCCACCGTGCCCCCGCACGGGCAGGGCTTGCCCTCTCGGCCATAAACGCGCCAGTCCTTGGCGAAATAGCCCAGTTCGCCATCGGGCCGGGCATAATCGCGCAACGTGGAGCCGCCGGCGAGAATGGCGGCACGCAGCACCGCCTGGATCGCCTCCACCAGCCGCGCCAGCCGCGCCTTGCCGATGCGCCCGGCCGGGCGTGTGGGCGCGATGCCAGCGATGTTGAGCGCCTCGCATACATAGATGTTGCCCAGGCCCGCGACGATGCGCTGGTCGAGCAGCATCGCCTTGATCGGCGCCACGCGGCCCTCCAGCGCGCGCGCCAGATGATCCGCCGTGAAAGCCGGGCCCAGCGGCTCGGGGCCCATAGCGGCGAAGGTGGGCCATGCCCCAAGCGCCGCGCTGCTCACCAGATCGACGAAACCGAACCGGCGCGGATCATGGAGCGCAAGCCGATGCGCAGGCGTCTCCAGGATCAGATGATCGTGCTTGGCGATCTCTCCCGGATCGATCCGCCAGCGGCCCGACATGCCGAGATGGAAGATCATCGTGTCGCCCCGGTCGGTATCGATCAGGCCGTATTTGGCCCGACGGCCGAGCGCGGTGACGCGCGCGCCAGTGAGGCGCTGGCGCAGATCGGGCGGGAAGGGAAAGCGCATGTCCGCGCGCCGCGTCTCGACGCTGGTGAGCTGCGCGCCATCCAGCACCTGACGCAGGCCCGCGACGGTGGTCTCGACTTCGGGAAGTTCCGGCATGAAGCGGTCTTAGAGCGATCCGCCGCCGACTCAAACCGTGAAAAGGGCGTGCACCGCCCGCCTGTTTCCGATCAGCTCCAGGGCAGGATCAATGGCGTGGCCAGCAGAAGCGCCAGCGCCATGAGGAAGCGCTTCCCGCCCGAGATCCGCAACGCGCGCGGCACAATGCCATAGCCGCGCGCCCACAGCAGGGGACAGGCAAGCAGAGCGAGGAGGAACAGGCCCCGCGCCAGCGGCGCGCCCAGAGAGGCATAGCTGTCACCCGGCCAAAGACCTCTGTCGGCATGCAGCGCCAGCCCCGTAAGCGCGAACGACATCGTGACGATCCACATGGTCTGGCGCATGGTCTTCGCCCTCCCCCAAGACATAAGGACGACCGCGCGGGCGGGGAGTTTAGGATCTTACAAACTCTTCGTTGAATTGCGTTCGTGCCGCACTGTGGCGATGGAACAAGAGCGTTCAACGGGCTCAGGCCGAACAGTATCTGGCGGAGAGCCTCGTGCAACAGGCCGAGCGGCGTACGCCGGTGGCGGGCGCTCATCAATCCCGCTTCTCGTCACCCCCGGAGGAGCTGGGTCATCGCAGGGATCCCAGCTTCCGCTCGAATGACAGCACGCTCGGGAGCCTCCGTCATTTCGCAGCAATGGCAGGAAGCGCTTCCTATTCGGCGGGCGCGGGCTCCAGCCGGTCGATCACCCAGCTCTCCTCCTTCGCTTCCTCCACCCACGCGGCCATGAAGGGCTGGGCGAAGATCGCGTCCATATAGGTGCGGGCGAGCGGTGTGACGGGGAGGCCGTAGCTCTGGAAGCGCGTCACCACCGGCGCGAACATGATATCCACCGCGCCGAAGGCACCGAAGAGGAAGTCGCCGCCCGCGCCGAAACGCGTGCGCGCCTGCGCCCACAGCGTCATGATCCGGTCGATGTCACCCTGTACGGCCGGGCTCGGGACGCAGCCGGTGCGCGCCAGACGCAGGTTCATGCCGTGCTCGTTGCGCAGCGGCATATAGCCTGCATGCATTTCCGCCGCCATGGAGCGCGCCAGCGCCAGCGCTTCCCGCTCGGCCGGCCAGAAGCGGCGGCCGCCGGTCAGTGCGTCGAGATAGTCGATGATCGCAAGGCTGTCCCACACGGCGGTTTCGCCGTCCCACAGCGTCGGCACCTTGCCGCCGGAGGCCGCCAGGTCGCTCTGCCGGCGTCGCGCTTCCCAGGCTTCGTCGTATAGCGGCACCACCACTTCCTCGAACGGCAGGCCGCTTTGCTTGACCGCCAGCCAGCCGCGCAGCGACCAGCTCGAATAGACCCTGTTGCCAATAATGAGCTTGAGCATGGACGTCTCCCCGCGCCGTTCCTGATGTTTCATGCGGCCAAACACCGCCTGCCGTTCCCCGCTAACTCGCCGGGACGGCCATGTCCTCCACGGCCGCCCAGCGGCCATCCGGCTGCTTGCGGAACACCGTGAGATAATAGCCCGAATAGCCGGCTGCTGCGCCCGTCGTGGGATTGGTGTAGCGCACGGTGAAGCTGCCTCGGCTATAGCCCAGATCGCCCGATGCGGCGACCTGTGTCTTGCCTGTGGTGAAGGTCATCGCGAAGGCGGGGTCGGTCATGTCCTTGCGGAGGCCCTCGAGCAGCGCCTGGGCGCCAACGCGGGGCCGCTCGCTGGCGCTGTAGAGCGTGGCGTCCGGCGCATAGAGAGCTGCGAGCGCCTCGGCATCCTTCGCCTTGTAGGCAGCACGCATCGCATCCTCCACGGCGCGAATGGCCTCCGCGTCAGCCCCGGCATCGGCCGGCCCGGCCTGGCTTTGGCAGCCGGCGAGCAGGACGACAAGCGTGGCAAGCGCAGCGGCGCGCACGGATCCTCTCATGATATCTCCTCCCCTTTCGGTCCGGCGCGCAGGGAGCCACCGATGGCGACGCGATGCAAGCGCGCTCTTCGCCTGCCGCCTGCCCCCACCGCCTGCGCCACTCAGCTTTCCACCGCCTCGATGACGGCCGCGCGCAGCTCGGGAAGGCCCAGGCCCTTCTCGCTCGACGTGGCGATGATCTGGGGATGCGCGGCGGGCCGCTTACGGATCGCGGCGGCGGTCGCCTCGGTCATGGCGGCAAGGTCGCTCGCCTTCACCTTGTCCGCCTTGGTGAGCACGATGCGGTAGGAGACGGCGGCCTCGTCCAACATGTCGAGCAGCGTCAGGTCCACGTCCTTCAGGCCATGGCGGCTGTCGATCAGCACCAGCACGCGCTTGAGCACCGCGCGTCCGCGCAGATAATCGTTCACCAAAAAGCGCCACTGTTTCACCATGTCGCGCGGCGCCTTGGCATAGCCATAGCCCGGCATGTCGACGAGGCGGAAGAGCGGCACCTCACCCTCCTGCCCGCCGACATCGAAGAAGTTGAGCTCCTGCGTGCGGCCCGGCGTGTTGGAGGTCCGCGCAAGGCTGTTGCGGTTGGTTAGCGCATTGATGAGCGAGGACTTGCCCACGTTGGAGCGGCCGGCAAAGGCCACCTCCGGCACAACGGGCGCCGGCAGGAACTTGAGCTGCGGCGCAGAGAGCAGGAAGCGGATGGGGCCCGCGAAGATGCGGCGCGCATCCTCGATGGCGTCGGCCTGTTCGATATTGTCCATGCTCTGAGTCCTAGGGTTTGATCCACGTTCGTGGAAGCGGCACCGGCCCGTCTCCGATTCAGCTCTCGCTGAAGCGGTCTCTAGCTGGTCGCTGTGCGCTTGGCGAGCCGATGGCGCCGGAAAGTCGATGGCGCCGCCCCGTCACGACCGACCGGGCGGGCCTCGACGCGGGCGGCATGCGGTCGCCCACCCTCTCTTGGCGCCCGCCGCTATTTCGCCGCGGCCTGGCTCAGCACCGGATGCTGCCGATAGAGCCACCATTGCTGCGCGATGGTGAGCAGGTTGGACGTGCACCAGTAGAGCAGCAGACCCGCTGCGAAGGGCGCCATGACGAACATCATCATCCAGGGCATGATCGCGAAGATCTGCTTCTGCATCTCGTCCATCGGCGCCGGGTTGAGCTTGAATTGCAGCCACATGGTGATGCCCAGCAGCAGCGCCAGCACGCCGATGCCCAGGAAGGCGGGCGGCGTGAAATCGAGCAGGCCGAAGAGATTGAGGATATGCAGCGGATCGGGAACCGAAAGGTCGCGAATCCACAGGATGAAGGGCTGGTGGCGCATCTCGATGGTGAGCATCAGCACCTTGTAGAGCGCGAAAAACACTGGGATCTGGAGGAAGATGGGCAGGCAGCCGGCGAGCGGATTGACCTTTTCCTCCTTGTAGAGCGCCAGAATCGCCTGCTGCGCCTTGGGCTTGTCGTCCTTGTACTTCTCCTGGATCGCCTTCATCTTCGGCTGGATGGCACGCATCGCGGCCATGCTGGCGAACTGGCGCTGCGCAATGGGGAACATGATCGCGCGCACGATGAAGGTGAGGCAGATGATCGCCACGCCGAAATTGCCGATGGTCTTGAACAGCCAGTCGAGCAGGTAGAAGATCGGCTTCTCGAACCAGCGGAACCAGCCCCAGTCGATCGCACGGTCGAACAGCAGGATACCGCTGTCGGCATAGTGATCCAGCAGGCGCGTCTCCTTGGCGCCCGCGAACAGGCGGCTGGTGCTGGTCACGGTCTGCCCGGAGCCGACCATGGCGGCCTCGTAGCTCATGTCCGCTTGGTAGCGCTGGTTGCTGCCGCGGAATTCGGCGACCACCGGCTTGTCCTGCGCGGGAATGAGCGCGGCGTGCCAATAATGCTCGGTAAAGCCGATCCAGCCGCCCGTCGTCTCGAAGCGCTGATTGCCCTCCTTGTCGATGGTCTTGTAGTCGACGCTGTAATTGGCCGCGCCGTTGAACGCCCCGATGGGGCCAGTGTGGATCGTCCAGGTCGAAGGGTCCTTGGCCTGGCCGGCATGCGAGAGATAGCCATAGGCCCGCGCGGAGACCGGCGCGGCCGTGTTGTTCGTCACCGCCTGCTGGACGGTGAGCATGTAATCCTTGTCCACCGAGAGACGGATACGGAAGATCTGGCCCTGGCCGTTGTCCCAGCGCAGCGTCACCGGGCTATCCGGCGTCAGCGTGCTGCGGTCGGGCGTCCAGACCGTGTTCGCGTCTGGCGTCTTCAAGCCGTTACCGCTCCAGCCGAAGCCGGCGAAATACGCGTCTTGCGTGCCGGCCGGCGAGAACAGGCGCACCGGCGGCGAATCCTCTTCCACGGTCTGGCGGTAGCCCGGCAGCACGATATCGTCGATCCGCGCGCCCTTGAGCGAGATACTGCCCTTGAGGCGCGGGGTATCGATGGCGATGCGCGGCGAGGCAGGCAGCACGGCTTCAAGCGGCCGGAGCTGCGCCTGCGCGTCGGCGGTGGGCGCGACACTGCCCTGCGGCTGCGCGGGCGCGCCGGCCTCCTGCGACGCCGTGGAGACGGCGGGCTTGGGTGTTGGGAAGAACCGCTCGGAGATGAAGGGCCAGCCGAGCAGGATGACGAGCGTGAGCAGCACCGCCAGGATCAGATTGCGCTTGTCGTCCACTTGCTTTCAGCTTCCCGTCTGTTGCGTCATTATCGGTGATGGTGCCGGCGGGTCGTCGGTTCGCCCCGCCGGTCGGGCACCGGGTCATAGCCGTGCCCGCCCCAAGGGTGGCAGCGCAATAGCCGCTTCAACGCGAGCCAGCCACCCCTTATCGCGCCATGCGCCTCCACCGCCTCGATGGCATATTGCGAGCAGCTCGGCATGTAGCGGCAGCTCGGCGGCAGGATGCGGCTGGGCACGGCCTGCCAGAAGCGGGCGATAAGGATGAGCAGGCGGGCGATCACGCCGCGGGCTCCGGCGGCGTGGCCGGCCGCGGCGATGCCGTCTCCCCCTTCGCGCTTCCCCTCGCGCGACCGTCCTTTTCGCCAGAAGGCGCCGCCATCCGCGCCGCCGCTTTGGTGAGCGCCTTGCGCAGCTCCGCGTCGAGCAGGGCGAAATCGCGCTCGATGCCGCCCTCGCGGCCGATCAGCACATGGTCGGCGCCGGAGATGCCGCGCTCGCGCAGCAGCGGCCGCGCAATCTCGCGAAAACGGCGTCGCATCCGGTTACGGATGACGGCGCCGCCGACTTTCTTGGTGATGGTGATGCCGAGCCGGGGTGTCGGATCGCCGTCGCGGCGGTCCCGCACCAGCAGCACGAATCCAGGCATGGGCACGCGCTGACCGCGATTGGCGGCCAGGAACTCGGCGCGTCGGGTCATGCGACCCGGAGCGCGCCGGTCAGTCTCGCTCAGGCCGAGAGGCTCTTGCGGCCGCGAGCGCGACGCGCGCGCAGCACCTTGCGGCCCGCCGCAGTCGCCATGCGGGCACGGAAGCCGTGGCGGCGCTTCCGAACCAGATTGCTCGGCTGAAAGGTGCGCTTCATCGTTCATTCCTCAATTCGAATCGGTCGAAAGACATGCGACAAAGGCCCGCCAAAACGGGGGCGGCCATCTGTCCGAAGGCGCGCGGATAAGCACAGAAGCCGGATTTGTCAATCTGACCCGACCCAAAATACGCGCCTCTCCGCGCACACCCGGCAAAGCGCGCAGCACAATCCGCGCCGCTCGCTCGCCTTCTTCGCGCCGCTGCGCGACTCGTCTTTCCTCACCCCGGATGCGTCCCGCTGCCCGATCGGCTATGAGGGCTCAAAGGCCGGCCTTCAATGCCGGCGAATCGCGACAGGAGAGAGCGCCGCCATGCACCAGATCATGCTCGATGCCACCATGCGCAGCCGCCATGCAGAGGAGCGCGGCGGCAGTCCTCATGTCGTGAAGCGGCTCGATCCGGCACGCACCGCGCATCTCATCATCGACATGCAGAACGGCTTTCTGGAGATTGGCGCCCCCGTCGAGGTGCCGCTGGCGCGCGGCGTCGTGCCGGCCATCAACCGGGTGAGCCGTGCGCTGCGCCGCGCAGGCGGGCACAATGTCTTCGTGCAGTTCACCACCCCGCCCGATCCCGCGAGCTGGTCCGCCTTTTACGAGCGCTTCACGCCGCAGGCGGCCGCGCAGCACCAGGCGGCCTTCCAGCGCGACGCCCATCTCTGGCAGCTCTGGCCCGAGCTGGACGTGGACGACGCCCGCGACGCGCGGATCGAGAAGCAGCGGCTGGGCGCTTTCATCCCCGGCACCTGCGATCTCGACGCCTGGCTGCGCGCGCGCGGCATCGATACGCTGATCGTCTCCGGCACGCTCACCAACTGCTGCTGCGAATCCACCGCGCGCGATGCGATGCAGCTCAACTATCGGGTGATCTTCCCCTCCGACACCAATGCCGCGCTGAGCGACGCAGAGCATAATGCCACGCTGCACAGCATGGCCTTCATTTTCGGCGATGTGATGACGGTGGCGGAGATCGAAAGCCTGCTCGCGCCCGTGTCCGTCGCGGCCAGCTGAGGGTGTGGCCGCCCCTGCGAAAGCAGGGGCCCGCCGCCAGCCGAACGTCTTCGGCACCTCGCACTCGCCTCGTCATTCCCGAGAAAGCGGGAATCCAGGGGTTGGAGCTAGATTGCCTGTGGCGAACTGACGGTTCTCGCTTTTCGTCGGAATGATGAAAGGAAACGCCAGCGACGGCTCAATCCCGGTCCGGCGCGCCGGGTGGGAAATAGTGGCGGTAAGGCCGCGCCGCCTCGATACAGCGCGCCACCGAGCCGCGGGCGTTGAGCCGGGCGCGGTAGGCACGCAGCACGGGGAACGCATCCGGGATCGGCCGCACCCAATCGGCATAGAAGAGGGCCGGCGCGGCAGCGCAGTCGGCCATGGAGAAACCGCTGGCGCAGGCCCAGTCATGGCCGGCGAGCCGTGTCTCCAGCCAGCCGTAAATGGCGTCCAGCGCCGCTTCGTGCCGGGCGATACGCGCCCGGTCGGGCGCGGCGGCATCGATCAGATACTCGCCGACGATGCCCTGCATCGGCGTCATCACATGATTGTCGAACACCCGGTCCATGAACCGCACCGCCAGCGCGTCCGTGGCATTGGCGGGCAGCATCGGCGCTCGCTCATAGTGACGCAGGTCGAGATATTCGATGATGGTGGTCGCCTCGATCACGGGCTTGCCCTCGTCGAGCAGCACCGGGAACTTGCCCAGCGGCCAGTGATCGCGCAGCGCGTCCATCACGCCGGCCTCTTCCACCATCAGGGGCTCGAAGGGCAGTGCCTTCTCGTGCAGGGCAATCATCGCCTTCCAGCTGTAGGACGAGAAGGGGTGATAGAAGAGCCGGTAGCTCATGCGCCGCCGCCCGCTGCCGCCGCCTCAAGGGCGGCGATGTCGATCTTGCGCATCGCCAGCATCGCCTGACTCACGCGCCTGGCGGCGTCCGGGTCTGGATCAGCCAACAGGGCGGTGAGGCGCCGGGGCACAATCTGCCAGCTCAGACCCCAGCGATCCTTGCACCAACCGCAATTGCTCTCCGCGCCACCATTGGCGGTGATCGCCGCCCACAGCCGGTCAGTCTGCGCCTGGTCGTCGGTGTGGATCTGAAAGCTCACCGCCTCAGTGAACTTGAACAACGGTCCGCCGTTGAGGCCAATGAACGAACGGCCGCCCAGCGTGAACTCCACGAGCAGCACGTCGCCTTCCTTCATCGAGGGATTGTCCGAGGGCGCACGCATGACGCGATCGACATGGCTGTCGGGCACCAGCGTCACATAGAAGGCAGCGGCCTCCTCGGCCGTGCCGTCGAACCAGAGGCAGGTGGTCAGCGGTTCGCTCATGGTCTTTCTCCCTCACGCTCCGCCAACGAGCGCAAATTCGGCGCCCTGCGGATCACGCCCCACGACGATATGATCGCCCCCGGGTACCTGATGCGGCCCATTGGTCACGGTGCCGCCCCGCGCGTCGATGGCCGCGACCGCAGCAGCAATGGAGGGCACGCGCACATAATGTCGCCAGAAGGCCCGCGCACCCGGCTCGGCGAGCGGCCCCACCGCGCCCAGCCGAGTCTCGCCAAGATAGAGGAAGCGATAGTCGCCCATCGCGCCCATCGGCATCGCGCCCTCCTGTCGCCAGCCGAACAGCCGCCCATAAAAGGCGAGCGCCGCCTCCGGGTCTGGCGTCCACAGCTCGGACCACGCCCAGCGGCCAACGGCCTGCTCGGCAAAGACGGTGCTGGTCCCGTCCGAAAAGCCACGCATGATGTAGAAGGGCGCGCCCTGCGGATCGGCGACCATGGCGAACCGGCCGGTATCGGGAATGTCGGTAGGCGGCACGAAGATATGGCCCCCGGCCTCGCGCACGGCTTGAGCGCTGGCGTCGACATCGTCCACTGCGACATAGGCGGCCCAGAGCGGGTGGGCCCCCTGCGCGATGCTGTCCGCGCCGAGCGCCATCACGCCTCCGGCATTCTCACCGCCGCAACGAAGCATGCGATAGTCCATGCCCGGCATGCCGGAATGCCCATCGATCGTCCAGCCGACCACCGCCGTATAAAAGGCGCGGGCGGCTTCGATGTCGGGGGTCATCAGCTCAAACCAGATGAATTCGCCTTGCCGGTTGGTCATGCGGTTTCTCCTTCGGCATCGGTATCGAGAAGCGGCGCGAAACCGCCATAGATGAGGCGCGCGCCGGCCATGGGATTGTCGTCCGGTCCCTTCATGCGCGGATCCGCCATCACTCTCTCCCAGCCGGCGTCGCGCGCCTCCCGGCTCGGCCACTCGATCCACGAGAAGACCACATCCTCGCCCTCCTGCGCCATCACGGCGGTGCGCATGTCATTCGTCTTGCCGGGCTTGACGTCATCGTTCCACGTCTCGACCACCCGCAGCGCGCCATGCTCCAGGAAGAGCGGCGCGGCGTCGCGCGCCATGGCAAGATAGTCGGCTTTGCGTCCCGGCTTCACCGGGCAGAGAAATCCATCAATATAGCTCATGTCCCTTCTCCTTCATTGTCGGGAATGAAAATCCGCCTTCAGGCCTGCGCGGTGCCGGCCGCCATCGCCGCCTCCATGTCCATCCAGGCCAGCTCCCAGATATGGCCGTCGGGATCGGCAAAGCTGCGGCCGTACATGAAGCCGTGATCCTGGAGGGGATTGGGGTCGGCCGTTCCGCCCGCGCGGCCTGCCGTCTGCGTCGTCTCGTCCACCTCGTCGCGGCTCTCGGCGCTCAGCGCGAGCAGCACCTGCGCTGTTTCATGCGCATTGGGGATGCGGCGCGGCGTGAAGCTGGAGAAGCGCTCATGCGTCATGACCATCACACTGATCTCGTCGGAAAAGCGCATCATCTGCGTGGTTTCATCACGGAAATGCGGGTCGGCGGTGGCGCCGATGGCCTCGTAGAAGGCAATCGAGCGCTGAAGGTCCGTGACCGGCAGGTTCACGAAAATCATCCTGTTCATGGCTGTTCTCTCTCCCGTCCTGTGCCGTCGAGTCGCGCGGCTCTTGACGACTCTGTCAGGAAAATTAGATTATGCAACCATGTCGTTAGAAAAAATAACCAAAGAGTCGAAAGCCTCCGACAAGCGCCGGTTCATGGACGCCTGCGGCATGGCCTTCGGGCTCGAGATGCTGGGCGAGCGCTGGGCGCTGTTCGTCGTGCGCGAGCTTATGCTCGGTCCGCGCCGCTTTTCGGACCTGCGCGCCGATCTGCCCGGAATCAGCGCCAATGTGCTGACCCAGCGCCTTGCCGAACTGGAAGCGCGTGGCATCGTCACGCGCACCGCGCTGCCGCCGCCCGCCAATGTGCAGGTCTATGGCCTTACCGAATGGGGTTATCTGGCCGAGCCGATCGTGCAAGAGATCGGCCGCTGGGCCGCTCGCTCGCCCTCCCGCGACCCTACGCTGCCGATCAGCCCCGTCTCGGTGATGCTCTCGCTGCGCACCATGATCGTGCCGGAGCGCGTGGGCGCGCAGGACTTCACCGTCGGCTTCCGTTTCGGCCTGCTCGATTTTCGCGGCCATGTCGCGCGGGGCGGCATCGCCATCGTGCGCGAACCGGCGGAAGCAACCGACATTCTCTACAGCGGGACCGCGCCCGGCCTTGCCGCCCATGTCCACGGCAAGGCGCCGCTCGACACCCTCCATGCCGCCGGCCAGCTCCATGGCGAGGGCGATGCCGCGCTGCTGGCGCTCTTTCCAACGCTCTTTTCCCTGCCGCCCAAGGTCGCGCCGCCGCCCGGGCCCCGATAGGGCTCGACAGCGGGGTCTCCACGCGCCATAGCGGGCGCGTGGGGAACAAAGGGGGACCGCTCGATGATCGCGACAGTGGCGACGGTCGCCTTTCTCGGCCTGGAAGCGCGCCCGGTGGAGGTGCAGTGCCAGCTCGTTGCCGGCCTGCCCAATTTCATCGTCGTCGGGCTGGCGGACAAGGCCGTCGCGGAATCGCGCGAGCGCGTGCGCAACGCCATTGCCGCCATCGGCCTCTCGCTGCCGCCCAAGCGCATCACCGTCAATCTCTCGCCGGCCGACCTGCCCAAGGAAGGCTCGCATTACGATCTGCCGATTGCGCTGGCGCTGCTCGCCGCCATGGGCCTGGTGGATGCCGAGGGACTCGCCGATCATCTCGTGGTCGGCGAATTGGGGCTGGACGGACGAATTGCGCCCGTGCCCGGCGTGCTGCTTGCCGCGCTCCACGCCGCCGAACGCGGCCTATCGCTCCTCTGCCCGGCTGCCCAGGGCGCCGAAGCCGCCTGGGCCGGTGCAGACGGCGTGGTGCCCGCGCCGGACCTGCTCGCACTGGTCAATCACCTCAAGGGATCGACCGTGCTGCCTCGCCCGGCCCCGGTGGAAGCCGAGCCAGCGCATACAGGGCCGGACCTTGCGCAGGTCAAGGGACAGGAAACGGCCCGGCGCGCGCTGGAGATTGCCGCGGCGGGCGGCCACAATCTGCTGATGGTGGGCCCGCCCGGTGCCGGCAAGTCGCTGATGGCGAGTTGCCTGCCCGGCATCCTGCCCCCGCTCACGCCGGCCGAGGCGCTCGGCATTATGTATCAAACGCACCAACGTGATAATCCCCTAAAAGCGTGTCTCTCGCTATTTTGAGGGGATGACAGACTACGCATTAGAAGCGCTCAAACGTAAGCGCGCGGAAATGACCGGCGAGATAGCCCGCTGCCATGCAAGGCTTGCTCAGCTATCCGCCGATCTGGAGCATCTGGACGCCACCATAAGGCTGTTCGCTCCAGACTTCGTTCAAGAGAGCGTGCTTCCCAAGGTGTTCCAGCCTCCAAAGTCGTGGAGCAAGCGAGGCGAGATGAGTCGCGCCGTCCTTTCCATCCTGCGCATTGCCAAGGGTCCGCTTACAACGCGGGAGATTGCTGCCATGATCGTGCAGCAGCGGGGCTTAGAGAGCGATCCCGGGATCCTAAATGTAATGACGCGGCGCGTAGGGCACGTGCTGCGCGACAAGCGCGAGGCAGGGCTTGTTCGGTCCATTGAGGAAACAGGGCTGTGGTTACAATGGGAGATCGCGCGCTAGCTGCGCAACGTTTCAAACGCCTGCCAGCCACCCCAAAAAATGAGCGCGAGGAAAGCCCAGCAGGCGATGCCGACGAGGGCGGATTTGATGCGATTCCATGCCACTTAAAGAAATCCTTATATAACAACCGCTTTAATTCTCGACTTGTCCACAGGAATCTTCGTGTTCTCTATTTGTCTGGCCTGAAAAAAGTTGACCTTCACGCTGGACTCTCTCGCGATTCGATCCATAAGAGTAGGCGACGGTCCGCCGTTTTTCTTCTGCTAGCCCCAAACCGCTCTCTAGCGGCGGGGCGCAATGGGGCGACCCCGGAGCCCGGGGCTTTCACCCCGGACCCCTGCAGGAGGATTACGATATGCGTATCGCTTGCTCTTGGCCGAAAGCCGTGTCCGTTGTGGACTACTGGCGTTTTCGGTTCGGCAAATGGGAACATGTCTGTTCGCATTGCCGGTCATACCCTACTCGTTGACGCGGCGTAGGTAACTGACCAACCTTGCGGCGGATCGTCACCTTTAGACTCCCAAATCCAACAAAAGGCAACACCGGTACTGCGCAAAATTTTCGCTCAGGCTGATCGCTGCCAGTACCCCTTCCACGCCCGGCTAACCCGGCAAGCCATCGCAGCGCTGGCGACCAGTACCGCCTGCCCGCCATTATCGACGCGGCGGTTATCTTCGCGCCATGAAGCCTCGCGGGCATACTGGCCAAGGTAAGGGCCAGCAATATGATGGTGCGTACCGATTTCCATGCGGCGCAGTCGCGAGAAGTAGCTTTCCGCCTGATTGGTGCAGACGCCTTCGTCGAAGAACTGGACCGAGTGATTGACGCGCTTCGTTTCCCAGCCAGCGTGAAGGGCATCCCAGCCCGTGCCTTCATCGGCATGGATCGTGGTGAGCGTGCCAACGTGGTCGCGGACATAGGGGACGGCATCGCCTTCATTGCGCACGATGAAGGGAAGTGACTTACCCTCACGCTCGCGCATGATGACAACGCACTGGCGCTTGCCGGTGCGGTTTTGGGCAAGGCGGCGGTCCTTACGGTCGGCCTTGACGTTCTCCGGCTTCACATAACCGCCGAAATACGCGCCGTCGATTTCAACCGTTCCGTTGAGCGTGCGGCCCATCTGCTCACGCGCCATCGCCTCGCGCAGCTTGTGCGTGAGAACGAACGCGGTTTTATACTGACAGGCCAGATCGCGGCTAAGCTGGAGAGCGGCAACGCCCTTGGCACCGTTCACGAAGATGACGATAGCGGCCAGAAGGTCCGTGAAGCTCATCTTGCGCGAGGCAAATATGGTGCCGGACGTGACGCTGAACTGGTGATGGCAGGCAACGCACTTGAACTTGCGGCGCGTGGCAATGTCATATGTTTCGACACAGCCACAACGCGGGCAAACAGCTTCGCCGTCCGTCTCGGGCCAACGCATGGCACAGAACGTCTCGTAGGCCTTTTCTTCGCCCATCGTGAAAACAGCCTTGAGGCTGATCGTGCGAGCTTTAGCCGAGAGGAGGAAGTGTTGTGCCATCGTTTGCGGTGCCTATGCACTGCATATAATGACATATGCGCACTGTTGTCAATGGCGTTTGCATCAAATATGATATGTTTCGCATCATAGGAGATACCATGGCGGACAACAGTGAATGGGAAGCCCGCGTTAAGGGATTGCTCAAAGCCGAATTGAAGCGCCGGAATGTGAGCTATGCGCAGCTTGTCGAGAAGCTGGCGGTAATCGGCGTTGTGGACTCTGAGCCGAATATCAGGAACAAGCTGAGCCGGGGAAAATTCACAGCGGTATTCTTGATCCAATGCCTAGAGGCAATCGGAGCCGATACGCTTAGGATTACGTGATTTTGTGAAGCTGGATAGATCTGGCAACCAAGCCAGCGCCGATGCGATCAAAGAGCACAGTCACATCGCCTCTGACATGGTCCAAGCCCCATAGATCGCCAGCTTCAATGTCAGGCATGAGCTTGAGTTTCACGCGATTTTCGGTGATGCCAGGAATTATCGCGGCCCATCCTTGGCCCTTATGGTCCTTGTCCTGCGCATGAAGCTCAAGATTGACATCGTAATATGTCCGGCTTGCTTCATCGCTTTTTGCGTCATCGAATAAATAATCGGCGGGAATATCACGAACGACATCCTGCTCTATGGCTCTATCATTTACGTCCAGCGCAGCGCTATCTTGCCGCTTGGACACTCGGAAAAAGCGTGCAGTTGCGTTAGTAAGCTTCTTCCAAGCCGTTTTATCTCCATAGCGTTCGTTCAACTTATCCCTGATTATCTTCTCACTAGTACCAGATATTTGAGCGACCTCGGTAATCAAAGCGGCCAGCTTCCGCTGCGATGGCCCGTCATCTGCGCCACCAACCACCAAATCCTTTATGGCGCCCACCCCGTAAAATACGATAATCAGCGCCAGCAATGTGACCATAGTGTCCATGCTATGCGGGATTTGGTGATGGATCAGGCTCTCAATCATCGGGGGCACCTCGGCCTCCAAATCCTTCTGAAACGCAAGAAATAGGGACAAAACAAACAACTCTCGCAGTGGGCTTTCCTGCGCGATCTGTCTGACTTTGATCTCTGTATGTTCTACCTGCAAACCCGGTAGAATACGAGGAAGAAAGAGAGCCGTTTCCCGTAAAACGACCTCTATGCCTTGCAAACTTTCGATAATGTCTTTGATCGGGACCGGCTCGTCGACGCGATATCGGACCATGAAATCGGTATCTACGCGCATGCCATCCCCCCCTAAACGTGGCGGGACAATGAAAGCATGCCAAGCTATCGTTGTGGAGTCCTTTCGCAGGACTATTGTGAGTGTTGATGCTCACAACGACCTTGGTGCGTTTGCTACATAATGCCGGAGGCGCTGGAGGTCTCGATGATCCAGTCCGTCGCCGGAGCACTGCCCGGCGGCCGTATCAGCCAGACGCGCCCTTATCGCGCCCCGCATCACTCCGCCTCCATGGCGGCGCTGGTCGGCGGCGGGTTTCGCGTGCGGCCGGGCGAAGTTAGCTTGGCGCATCTGGGCGTGCTCTTCCTCGACGAGCTGCCGGAGTTCCAGCGCGCGGTGCTCGATTCGCTGCGCCAGCCGCTGGAGACGGGCACAGTCTCGGTTGCGCGCGCCAATGCACATGTGACGTTCCCGGCCCGGGTGCAGCTCATCGCGGCGATGAACCCCTGCCGCTGCGGCCATCTCGACGATGCCGCCCTCGCCTGTTCGCGCGCGCCGCGTTGTGCGGTCGACTATCAGGCGAAGGTCTCCGGGCCGCTGCTCGATCGCATCGATCTGCATGTCGAGGTCGCCACGCTCACTGCCGCCGATCTGGTGCTGCCCGCGCCCCCCGAAGACTCGGCGCAGGTCGCGGCCCGGGTGGCGGCTGCCCGTGCCCGGCAGACGGCGCGGGCGTCCGCCTGCGATGGCGCGCGCACCAACGCCGAGCTGGACGGACCGGCATTGGAAGCTCTCGCCACGCCCGACGAGGCCGGCCGCACCCTGCTGGCCCAGGCAGCCGCTGCCATGAAGCTCTCCGCGCGCGGCTACACCCGCGTCCTGCGCGTCGCCCGCACCATCGCGGATCTGGCCGGGGCGGAAACCGTGACTCGCCTTCATGTCGCCGAGGCGCTGAGCTACCGCCGGCGGCCGCCGGTGAATTGAGTCGCGAGCGCTGGCATTTTGCCGTGCTCTCTCTCTATATTCCCCTCTCACCCGTTCATCAGGAGCCCCCATCATGAACAGCCTGGCATGGAACCGCCCTTTCCGTTTCCATTGCTCCGGGATGTCTCATGTCCGCGCTTCTTCTTCTCGATCGTCTCTCCGCCGCAACGCCTGACGGCACGCCGCTCTTCAACGACCTGACCCTCGCCATCGGCACCGAGGTCGTCGGACTGGTCGGCCGCAACGGCGCCGGCAAATCGACGCTGCTGCATATCATCGACGGCACGCAGGCGCCCCGCGCCGGCAGCGTGACGCGCGCCGCGCGCACTGCCCTGCTGCGGCAGGTGCCAGCGCACGGCGCCACGCTGGCCGAGGCGCTCGGCATCGCCGGTCAGCTGGCACGCTTGCGGCGGCTGGAAGCGGGCGAGGGCTCTCTGGAGGATGCCGAGCGCGCCGACTGGACGCTGGAAACCCGCATCGCCGAGGCCTTGGCGCGCGTGCGCCTGCCCGCTGCCGATCTCGACCGGCCGGTGGCGACGCTCAGCGGCGGCGAGCGCACACGCCTCGGCCTCGCCGCCATGCTGCTCGACGAGCCCGAACTGCTGCTGCTCGACGAGCCGACCAACAATCTCGACGCAGACGGGCGCGCGGCCATTGCCGAGTTGCTCGATGGCTGGCCGGGCGGCGCACTGGTCGCCAGCCACGACCGCAGCTTGTTGGAAGGCATGGACCGGATCGTACAGCTCGCGCCCACCGGCATCGTCAGTGTGGGCGGCGGGTGGAGCGATTTCGTGGCAGCGCGCGATGCCATGCGCGAGCGGGCCGCCACCGAACTGGACCGCACCGAACGCGCGGTGGCGCAGCAGGCGCGCGCCAGCCAGCGTCAGGCCGAGCGCAAGGCACGGCGCGACAAGGCCGGCCGGGCCCTCGCGGCACGCGGCGGCGAACCGCGCATCCTGCTCGGCGCCCAGGCCCGCCGCGCCGAACGGAGCGCCGGGCGCGATCGCCTGCTCGCCGGGCGGCTGATGGACGAGGTGCAGACACAGCGCGATGCCGCCCGCGCCCACGTAGAGATCGTGACGCCACTGCACATCGATCTGCCGCACGCGCACCTTCCCGCCAACCGCACGCTGCTATGTGCCGAGGGCATAATGCTGGAGCGAGGCGGCCGGCGGCTCTTCGGTCCGCTCGACCTCGCCATCACCGGGCCGGAACGCATCGTGCTGCGCGGACGCAATGGCGCGGGCAAGACCAGCCTGCTGCGCATCCTCGTCGGCGAAGAGGCGCCCACGCGCGGCCGCGTGCAACGCATCGAGGGCGCCGTTGCCCTGCTCGACCAGCATGTTGCGCTACTTGACCCGGCGCACGACCTCGTCGCCAACATGCAAGCGCGCCATCCCGGCCTGACGCGCGGCGAGGCGCACGACATCCTCGCCCGCTTCGCCTTCCGCAATCGCGACGCATTGCGCCCGGCGGCCACGCTGAGCGGCGGCGAGCGCCTGCGCGCCGGCCTCGCCCTGCTGACCGGCGGGGCCACACCGCCGCAGATGCTGATACTGGATGAGCCGACCAACCATCTCGACATCGAAGCCGTGGAAATGCTGGAAGCCGCGCTCGCCGGCTATGACGGCGCGCTGCTGATCGTCAGCCATGACGCGCACTTCATTGAAGGGATTGGCTGCGCGCGGGAGATCGTGCTGGGAGACTGACCGGAAGGGCGGGATCGCTGGACACATTGGCTGGAGCATCCTCCGCTAAGCCTTCTTCTCTCCAAAAGGCTGCCGCGAACAGCGCAAGGCTCTCCGTTCTCTTCACGCTGACGAAGAAGAAAGGCCCTTCGACACCCCAACACAGACAGAATTTTCAGGAGGGGTTGCGACGGGAAGGAAGGGCAAGGTGGCGCCCTCTACCAGCCCGACCCCTCTTCCACTGCCTCCTCTTCCTCCGGCAGGGTCTCGCGCCCCAGCGCCTTGTTGCGGTGAGGGAAGCGGCCGAAGCGCGCGATAACGGCGTGATGCGCCACGGCAAAGCGCAGGTTGAACTCGAAGCCGGGCTGGCTGAACAGCTCCAGGCTACGTTCCTGATCCGCCAGCGATTCGCTGTGCATGAAGGGCATGTAGAAGAAGGGGCGGGCGGCCTCGACGAAGGCCTGATCGAACCCCCGATCGAGCGCGGCGCGGGCGATCTCCAGCGCCAGCGGATCCGTGGCGAAGGCGCGCGCTTCGCCCCGGAACATGTTGCGCGGAAACTGGTCGAAGAGAATGAGCGCGGCGAGCGCCGTATCGGCATCGTCGAGGAAGGCCTCGACCGGCTTGTCGCGCTGTGCCTCCCAGAGCGCCCGGAACATGTGCGTCAGGCGTACGTCCATTTCCTCGGTGGAATCGAACCAGCCCTCCGGCCCCACTTCAGTGAGCCAGAAGTTGAGCACGGCAGGCACCCAGTCCGGCTCGACCTCGACATGGCGGGCGGATCCGGGCGCGGCGGCGGCATCGCGCGACGCGGCGGGCATCGGCATGGCCTCGGCACTTTCCTCCACGCGCTCCACCCGCATGAGCACGATATGCCAGTCGCCCGGCGGCACATCGAAGCCGCGTTCGGCAAAATCCCACTCATCGTCGCTTGGTCGGATAATGCGCGCACGGCCATGGAGCCGCAGCAGCATCGGCGCGGGCTCGGCCGTGCAGAACAGCAGCGCGATGCGCCCGTCCGCCGCGAGATGGGCTTGCGTCTCGTCGTCGGCGCCGTCCGCATCGAGATAACCGACCAGATCGGGCCCGAGCAGGCGCAGTCGTGCCCCAGCGCGAGGACCAAGCCCGATCGGCCCCTGCGCCGCCGCAGTGGCGACGAAGAAGAGCGGACTCGCGGTGATGAAGGTGCGCTGGGACTCGGTAAGCATCGCACGGGAATCGGACATGGGGCCTCGCACTGGGGTGACACATCGGCCATGCACCGCGCGCGCGGGCATGGCGCGAAACCCTATCGCGACCGACGGATGCAAGCCAAGCCCTCTGTGGCGGCGGGCCCGTCGCGAGCGTTGTTCCGGCATCGGCCGGCAACCATGCGGTGCCGCGGTTAGGTGCCCATGGCAGGACACGCCCATTCCCCCAGCAAGCATTCCGGTGCAATCCCGCGCGCCCGCTCAGCGGCAGGCCAGTGCAGCAGAGCGGTCGCCGACACAGCACCGGCCCCACTCCGCTTAAGCCCCGATAGAATAGTGTCTTTGAACAGCCGGGCGGGAGCACGGGTCGGTGCAGCTTCCGGGACTGCGGTCAAAGCCGAGGTTGAGAAGCTATGGCCATTCCCATCCGACATTCCCGTTAAAACGGGAAACGTCAGTTCGCCGCAGGCAATCTCGCGCCCAACCGCCCGAGACTCCCGCTTTCACGGGATGACGAGAAAAATGAACGGATATGCCTTGGCTTTATCCGAGTCCTCAACCTACCGGCAACGGCGGTGACGCTCGTCCCCGCAGCGTGGCGGTGCGGCGCGCCTCACTGCCCCGATATGCCGTCAGGCAGCGGCGGTGCCGCCCACCGTCAGGCCGTCGAGCAGCAGCGTGGGCTGACCGACCCCGGCGGGCACGCCTTGGCCCGCCTTGCCACACATGCCGATGCCTTCGTCCAGCGCCAGATCGTTGCCGATGCCGATGATCCGGGTGAGCGCGGTCGGCCCGTCGCCGATCAGCGTTGCGCCCTTGATCGGCTCGCCGAGCTTGCCGTTCTCGACCTTGTAGGCCTCCGTGCACGAGAAGACGAACTTGCCCGAGACAATGTCCACCTGCCCGCCGCCGAAGCTCTTGGCGAAGATGCCTTTCTTCACGCGGCTGAGCAGCTCTGCCGGATCGTCGTTACCGGCGCGCGCAAACGTGTTGGTCATCCGCGGCATGGGGGCGTGGGCATAGCTTTCGCGCCGGCCGTTGCCGGTAGCAGGCACGCCCATCAGGCGCGCGTTAAGCCTGTCCTGCATGTAGCCGCGCAGGATGCCGTCCTCGATGAGCACATTCTCCTGCGTGGGCGTGCCTTCATCGTCGATGCTGAGCGAGCCGCGCCGGCTGTGGAGGGAGCCGTCGTCCACCACCGTCACGCCCGGCGCGGCGACGCGCTGGCCGATCTTGCCGGTGAAGGCACTGGTGCCCTTGCGGTTGAAATCGCCCTCCAGGCCATGGCCCACAGCCTCATGCAGCAGCACGCCGGGCCAGCCGGGACCGAGCAGCACCGTCATCTCGCCCGCCGGTGCATCGACAGAGCGCAAGTTCACCTCCGCCTGTTTCAGCGCCTCGTCGATGGCGCGCTGCCAGACCGACTCTTCGAACAGCGAATCGTAGAGATAGCGCCCGCCGATGCCGAACACGCCGGTTTCGCGGCGGCCGTTTTCTTCCATGATGATGGAGACGTTGAGGCGCACCAGCGGCCGCACGTCGCTCGCGACGAAGCCGTCCGGACGGACGATCTCCACCACTGACCAACTCCCCGCCAGGCTTGCGGAGACCTGCACCACGCGCGGATCGCGGGCGCGGGCGGCCGCATCGATCTTCGCGCACAGGTCCACCTTGGCGGCGAAAGGCACGAGGTCGAGCGGATTGGCCTGCGTATAGAGATGGCGGTTGGTGCGCTTGGGCGGCGCGGCCAGCGCCTGTTTGGCGGGATCGAGCAGCTTCAGCGTCTCCGCTGCGCGGCGGATCGCGCCCTCGCTGATGTCGTTGGCATGGGCAAAGCCGGTCATTTCGCCTGAGACACCGCGCAGGCCGAAGCCCGCGTCGGTCGAATAATCGGCGGTCTTGAGCCGCCCGTCGTCGAAGCCGAATGCCTCGGTGGCGAGATACTGGAGATACAGCTCGCCATCCTCGCAACCGGCCAGCGCCTGCGCGGTGAGGCGGCGCGCGCCATCAGGATCGAGCGCGCCGTCGCGGTAAAGGAAGGAGCGCACGTCAGTGATCTCAGGGGCGATCGGGGGCGTGCTCTGCGAGGCGAGCGGGGGCGCAATGTCGGTCATGAGGAAGGATATAGGCGCATCCGCGCGCCGGGCCAATGGCAAGCACGCAGACGGCCCCAAGATATAAACACGCACTTGACATGAAACCGCGCGCGTGATGTTAGCGCTATCAGTCATCGGGTTCTGAACGTCTTGGCGGCATGCAGCCGGCAATGACCCTATGTCATCCGGTATAAATCACAGTCGGGCGCGCGGCCTGAAGGGGAATCTTTGATGCTGCAAAAAGTGCTGGCCGCGAATGGAGACCGCGCCGTTTATCCAAGCCTGATCGGCAAGCGCGTGCTCATCACCGGCGGCGCCTCCGGCATCGGCGCCAGCCTGGTCGAAGCGTTCGTCCTGCAAGGCTGCGAGACCGCCTTCGTCGACAAGGAGGATGCGCTGGCCGCTGCTCTGGTCGCAAGGCTGGCCGACGAGACCGGCTTCACGCCCCATTTCCACCATTGCGACCTCACAGACCTCGCGGCCGTGGCCGACAATTTCGCCGCGATCCTGGCCGAGACCGGCCCCGTCGACATCCTCATCAACAATGCCGCCAATGACGACCGCCATGACGTGGAGGACGTGACGCCCGCTTATTGGGACGACCGCATGGCAGTGAACCTGCGGCATCATTTCTTCGCGGCGCAGGCAGTCATTCCCGGCATGCGCGCGCGCGGCGGCGGTGCCATCCTCAATTTCGGCTCGATCAGCTGGCATCTGGGCCTGCCCAACCTGACGCTCTACCAGACCGCCAAGGCCGCCATCGAGGGCCTGACCCGCAGCCTGGCCCGCGAGTTGGGGCGCGACGGCATTCGAGTCAACGCCATCATTCCCGGCAATGTCCAGACGCCCCGGCAGGAGCAATGGTACACGCCCGAGGGCGAGGCCGAGATCGTTGCCGCGCAATGCCTCAACGGACGCATCCAGCCGCGCGACGTCGCCGCCATGGCGCTGTTCCTGGCTTCGGACGACGCCCATATGTGCACGGGGCATAATTACTGGGTGGATGCCGGCTGGCGGTAAAAGCCGCCCCGGCAGCGCCGGAACCCGCCATTCGCTACGCCGGCACCTGGATGACCAGGGCCGGACGAAAACAGGAGAGGACGCATGACTGCTTTTCGCACTCGGACTCCGTTCGCCGCCCTATTGGCACTGGCGCTTCTGCCCGCTGGCGCACTGGCCCAGCCCAGCTTCGATCCGCTCTATGCCGACCATGCCGTGCTCCAGCGCGACCGGCCGCTCGTCGTCATCGGCCGCGCGGCGCCCAATGAGCGCGTGACGGTGACACTCGGCGATCATGCCCGCGCCGAGGCCACGACCGACGCGGGCGGCCGCTGGCGCGCAACGCTGCCCGCGCAGCCGGCTGGCGGCCCCTATCTGCTGCGCGCGACATCGGTTGCTGGCGAAGCCAGCGCGCGGGACGTGCTGGTCGGCGACGTCTGGCTCTGCTCGGGCCAATCGAACATGGAATTTCCGCTCAGCCGGGCCGCCGATGCCGCCGCCGCCACCCTGCGCGCCGCAGACGACGGCTTGCGCCTGCTCAGCGTGCCCCATAGCGGCGCCCCGACGCCGGCATCCGCCTTTGGTACGCCGGTCGCCTGGCGTGCGGCCACGCCGGAGAGCGTGCCAGCCTTCTCCGCCGTCTGCTACCACATGGTCCGCATGCTGCGAGAGACGCGCAAGGTGCCCATCGGCGCCATCGATGCAAGCTGGGGCGGCACGCAGATCCGCGCATGGCTGGACCCGGCCGGCAGCCGCGCCATTTATGGCGCAGGCGAGGCGGCGCTGCTCGCACGCTTTGCCACCGACCCCACTGGCGCGGCGGTCGGCTTCGCGCCGCGCTGGGAGGGCTGGTGGCGGACGGAGAGCGGTGACAAGGCCGGCGAGGAGCCCTGGCGCGCGCCCGACCGGCTCGCGTGGAAAGCCGTGCCCGCCATTGCCTATTGGGAAGGCTGGCCGGATGCGGGCCTCGCCGGGTTCGACGGCCTGCTGTGGTTCCGCAAGACTGTGCGGCTGACGGCGGCGCAGGCGAAGCAGGGCGCCACGCTCTCCCTCGGCGTGCTCGACGAGCTTGACCAGAGCTGGGTGAACGGCAAGCCGGTCGGGAACAGCTTCGGCTGGGATTATGCCCGCCGCTACACTCTCCCCGCCGGCACGCTGCGCGCGGGAGACAATGAGATCATTGTCGCGCTCACCGACACTTATGGCAATGGCGGCATGCAGGGCCCGGCCGATGCGCTGTCGCTCGATTTTGCCGATGGCAGCCGTCTCGCGCTGGGCGAAGGCTGGCGCTATTCGGTGAGCCCCGTCAAGGCGCCGCCGCCACGCGCGCCATGGGATGCCAATGCGGGCCTCGGCCTCATTCACAACGGCATGATCGCGCCCATGGGTGCCTATGGCCTCGCCGGCGCGGCCTGGTATCAGGGCGAGAGCGACGTCAACATCGATGGCTATGCCGATCGGCTCGCCGCGCTGTTCAAGGGCTGGCGCGCGCAGTTCGAGCGGCCGGACCTGCCGGTGCTCGTCGTTAGTCTCCCCGATTACGGCCCCGTCGCCACCGCCCCGGTCGAGAGCGGCTGGGCGGCGCTGCGCGAGGAGCAGCGCAAGGCCGTCGCTGCCGATGCCCATGCCGCGCTCGCTGTCACACTCGACCTGGGCGACCGCGACGACCTCCATCCGCCGGCTAAGAAGGCGGTGGGGGAACGCCTCGCCCGCGCCGCCGATGCACTGGCGCGCAGCGTGCCCGCTGCCGGCGGTCCGGAAATCATGGATGCCGTGCGCGCGCCGGACGGCATCCGCCTGCGCTTTCGCGGCGTGTCCGGCGCTCTGCACAGCTGGAGCGACAGCCATGTCCTGGGCGTGGAGCTGTGCGGACAGGCGCCGCAAAGCTGCCGCTATGCCCGTGCCACCCCGGCGGGCGACGCGCTGCGCATCGCCGATGACGGCCAGCCCGCCACGCGCGTGCGCTATGCCTGGGCCGACAGCCCCATCGTCAATCTCTACGACGAAACGCCGCTCCCGGTGGGCACGTTCGAGGTGCCGATCAAACCATAAGGACGACGGGGGAAGCCGGCCCGGAACGCAACCCGCTCTTGATCGTTCCGGCCCCTGAACCCGAGCCCCGTGCCGTCCCAGATGGTGCGGCCGCAAATGTTTCGATCTTGAAACAGGCAAGATGGGTTCGACCGCTAACCCCGGCGTTCATGACAAGAGCAAGATCGACCTGTTTCGAGTCGCCCGATTCCACGGCTCGCCCCGGCGCCTTTCCGCGTTCCGGGCGGCGCGCGCTCGGCGTCGCCGTGGGCGTCATGGGCCTCCTGCTTTCCGGGTGTGCGGTCGGCCCTGACCCGCGCCCGCCATCGGCAGCATCGCTGCATCTCCCCGGCGACTTTCACTCGCCAAGCGGCGATGCTGCCGACCAGGCTTCGCTAGTCCAGTGGTGGTCCAGCTTCGGCGACCCGCAGCTTAGCAGTTTTGTGGAGCGAGCGCTCGCCGGCAACAACAATATGGCCGCCGCCCAGGCGCGGCTGCGCGCGGCACGCGCCGCGGCCCGGGGCTCCGAGGGCGCACTGCTGCCGGCATTGAGCGCAGGCGCATCGGCGAGCCGCTCCGAGACGGTGGAAGGCACCGGCTTCGACAACTCCAATTTCCAGGCCGGGCTCGACGCAAGCTGGGAAGCGGACATCTTCGGCCGGCTCTCGCGCACGGCGCAGGCCGCCAGGGCGACGGCGGAAAGCAGCGCGGCGAGCCTTGCCGACGTGCAGCGCAGTCTGGCGGCCGAAGTAGCGCTCAACTATGTCGACGCGCGCCTCTCGCAAGCCCGTCTGGCCGTCGCGCGCGAGAACCTCGCCATCCAGGATAATACGCTTCAGATCGTGGGTTGGCGCGCCGATGCGGGCCTCGCCAGCGAAGTCGAGCTGCAACAGGCCCGCGCGCAGCGGGCACAGACTGCCGCCAGCATTCCCAGCCTCGAGCAGAGCTTCCAATCCGCCGCCAACCAGCTCGCCGTGCTGCTGGGTGTTGCGCCCGGCACGGTGACAGCCGAGCTGGACCCGGCGCGCACGATCCCGCTCGGGCCCGACAATATCGAGGCCGGCCTTCCCGCTGACCTGCTCTCGCGCCGGCCGGACCTGATCGCGGCGCAGCAGACCCTCGTCGCCGAGCTGGCGCGTGTGGGCGTGGCGGAAGCGCAGCTCTATCCCGCACTGCGCCTCTCCGGCTCGCTCTCCTCGTCGAGCAGCGTGCTCGATGATCTCGGCACCAACATCATCGGCAATGTGCTCGCCAGCCTCAGTGCGCCGCTCTTCCAGGGCGGCCAGCTTCGCGCCCGCGTGGAGCAGCAGCGGGCCACAGCCGACGCAGCGCTCGCGACTTATCGGCAGGCCATTCTCGTGGCACTCCAGGACGTGGAGAACGCGCTCGTCGCCATCGACCGCACCAAGGTGCGCGAGACCGAGCTTGCGACAGCCGAGACGGCAGCACGCGAGACCGTGCGCCTCGCCGAAGCACGTTATGAGAGCGGCCTCATCGACTTCCAGACGCTCCTCAACGCCCAGCAGACGCTGCTGAACGCGCAGGACAGCCACACCGCCGCACGCGCCGCCCGGGCGAATGCGTCAATCCAGCTCTTCAAGGCCCTTGGCGGCGGCTGGCAGCCCGCCGCGCTCGCCTCTGCCCAGACAGGTTCGCAATGACCAGCACCGATACCCAGCTCGACGAATTCCTCGGCGTCACCCACAAGCGCCGTCTACCGAAATGGGCCAAATGGGCCATTGGCGGAGCCGTGGTGATCCTGCTCGTACTGGGCGTGCGCTCCTGCTTCAGCGGCGGCCAGACGACGAGCTACGCCACGAGCGAAGCCCATATGGGCGACATGGAGGTCCACGTCACCGCCACCGGCAATCTCAAGCCCACCAATGAAGTGACGGTTGGCTCGGAAATCTCCGGCCTCATCACCAAGGTGCTGGTCGACGAGAATGATCGCGTGGTGCAGGGCCAGCCGCTCGCCCAGATCGACCCGGTGAAGCTGGAAGACGCGATCAACCGCAACCAGGCGGCGCTCGATTCGGCGCGCGCCAGCGTGCAGCAGGCCGAGGCGACCGCGGCGCAATCCAAGGCGCAGCTCGCCCGGCAGGAAGAGGTGCACCGCATCTCAGGTGGCAAGGTGCCGAGCAAGACCGAGCTGGATACCGCCCGCGCCGACTATCAGCGCGCGCTCGCCCAGGTGGCCGTGGCCCGCGCCAATGTCGCCTCCGCCGCCGCGCAGCTCTCCAGCGCGCGCATCGATCTTTCCAAGTCGACCATCCGCTCGCCCGTCACCGGCGTCATTCTCTCGCGCCAGGTCGAGCCCGGCCAGACTGTTGCCGCCTCCTTCAACACGCCCACCTTGTTCCTCATCGCCGAGGATCTGAGCCAGATGGAGCTGGAAGTGAAGGTCGACGAGGCCGACGTCGGCCAGGTACGAGGCGGCGAGACCGCCACGTTTACGGTGGACGCCTACCCCGGCAAGACCTTCCCCGCGAGCATCAAGCGCGTCAATGTCGGCTCCAACACCAGCACGACGGGCACCGCCACGACCAGCAGCTCGGGCGTCATCAGCTATGGCGCGCTGCTCACGGTGGACAACAAGGATCTCTCCCTGCGTCCCGGCATGACGGCGACCGCGACCATCGTGACCGCGCAGGAGAAGAACGTGCTGCTGGTGCCCAACGCCGCGCTGCGCTTCGAGCCGCGTGCGGCCGGTGCGGGCGCCGGCGGACCGCAGGCCGGCGGCGGCATCATGCCGATGGCCGGGCCGCGCTTCCGCCGCGAATCCTCGCAGCAGGTGGCCATCGGTCGCGGTTCACGGCGGACCATCTACACGCTCGACGCCAAGGGCCAGCTCCAGCCGCACGAGGTGTTCACCGGCTCGACCAACGGCACGGAAACGATCGTGACCAGCAAGACGCTGAAACCCGGCATGAAGGTCGTGACCGGCGAACTGACGGCGAGCAAGTGACGAGGGCGAGATGAGCGAGCCCATCATCCAGCTGCGCGGCATCACGAAGGTTTTCGGCACCGGCGACAATGCCTTTCAGGCGCTGAAAGGCGTTGACCTGGACATCGAGGCCGGCGAATTCGTCGCGGTGATGGGCGCCTCGGGCGGCGGCAAGTCGACCACGATGAACATCCTGGGCTGCCTCGATGTACCCACCTCCGGCACCTATCTCTTCATGGGCCATCACGTCGAAACGCTGACCAATGACCAGCGCGCGCTGCTGCGCCGCCGCTATCTCGGCTTCGTCTTCCAGGGCTTCAACCTGCTGGCGCGCACCAGCGCGCTGGAGAATGTGGAGCTGCCGCTCATCTATCGCGGCGAGGACCGCAAGACGCGGCGCGAGGCGGCGCTGGCGGCGCTGGACCGGGTGGGGTTGCTCCCCTGGGCCGGCCACACGCCCGCGGAGCTTTCCGGCGGCCAGCAGCAGCGCGTTGCCATTGCCCGCGCCATCGTCACCAATCCCAAGGTGCTGCTCGCCGACGAGCCCACCGGCAATCTGGACAGCGAGCGATCGGTGGAGATCATGGAACTGCTCACTTCGCTCAACCGCGATCAGGGCATCACCATCGCGATGGTGACGCACGAGCCGGACATGGCCGAATATGCCCAGACCATCGTGCGCTTCAAGGATGGCCTGGTGGAAGAGCGCGTGACGAACGAGGTGAAGGTCTGATGCTCGTCACCAGCTTCCTGCTCGCACTGCGCGCCATCCGCCGGCACCTGATGCGCTCCTTTCTCACAACGCTCGGCATCATCATTGGCGTGGCGGCGGTGGTGACCATGGTGACGCTCGGCAACGGCGCCACCCAGTCCGTGCAATCGCAGATCAGTTCGCTCGGCTCCAACCTGCTCAACGTCAACATGGGCGGCGGCTTCGGCCGCGGCGGCGGTGCGCCGCCCAAGCCCTTCGACGAGGAAGACGTGCAGGCGGTGCGGGATCAGGTGGGCGGCGTCCTTCGGGTCGCACCGCAGGCGCAGTCCAGCGTTACGGCCGTCTACGAGGCGCAGAACTGGTCGACCACCGTCAACGGCACGACCAACGATTATTTCGCCGCCTCCAACATCGACATTGTCTCCGGCCGGATGTTCACCGCCGCCGAGGAGCAGGCCGGCAAGTCGGTCTGCGTGCTCGGCGACACAGTGAAGGAAAATCTGTTCCGCGATGTCGATCCGCTCGGCAAGACACTGCGCCTCAAGGACATCAGCTGCTCGGTCGTTGGCGTGATGGCCAAGCGGGGCCAGGCCGGCTTTGGCGGCGGGCAGGACGACAGCGTGGTCATGCCGATCAAGGCCGTGATGCGCCGCCTGACCGGCAATCGCGACATCCGCTCCTTCCAGGTGGCGGTCGACCAGGCCTATGACACCACGGCGGTCAGCGCCTCGATCACCAAGCTGCTGCGCGAGCGCCGCCGCACGCCGCCCGGCCAGGAAGACAGTTTCAACATCTTCGACGCCAAGCAGATCTCGGATACGCTGAGCGGCGCCACCCGCACCATGACTGCTCTGCTCGCCTCGGTCGCGGCAGTGAGCCTGGTGGTGGGCGGCATCGGCATCATGAACATCATGCTGGTTTCCGTGACCGAGCGCACCCGCGAAATCGGCATCCGTCTCGCCATCGGCGCGGTGCAGCGCGAGGTGCTGATGCAGTTCCTGGTCGAGGCCGTGACGCTCTCCGCGCTCGGCGGGCTGGTGGGGCTGATTCTTGCCTTCGGCCTCACGGTGGTGATCTCGGGCGTGATGAACATTCCGCTCACCTTCGACCTCCAGATCAACCTGCTGGCCTTCGGCTTCGCGGCGCTGATCGGCGTGATCTTCGGCTATGTGCCGGCGCGCCGCGCCGCCGGACTCAATCCCATCGAAGCGCTGCGGCACGAATGAGCCATGCGCCCGGTGCCGGTTTTCCCCTCGCCGAGCGATCGACGGTTGGCCTTTGCGGTGACGGGCGCTACCACGGCGCTGAAAAGGATAAACAATTGGGGAGGGGAACCCCGCGATGAGCGCTGAGAACGGCACGCCGACCATCCTGGTCGTCGACGATGATCGCGAGCTGCGCACGCTCATCACCGAGTTCCTGTCCAGCCACGGGCTGCGCGCGCTGGGCGCGGCCGACGCGGCCGAGATGGACGAAGCGCTTGCCCAGGAGCATGTCGATCTCATCGTGCTCGATCTCATGATGCCGGGCGAGGACGGCCTTTCCGTGCTGCGGCGCATGCGCGGCAGCCGGCGCCCGCCGATCATCATGCTCTCCGCCATGGGCTCGGACTCGGACCGCATCATCGGCCTGGAAGTGGGCGCCGACGACTATCTCGCCAAGCCCTGCAATCCGCGCGAGCTGCTCGCCCGCATCCGCGCCGTGCTGCGCCGCCGGCACGATCCGCAGGGCCAGCCGGTACGGCGCTTCGGCGAATGGACGCTGGACCTGGTCGAGCGCACGGTGAGCGCGCCGGACATCGAGATGACAGTGCTCACCGACACCGAGTTCCGCCTGCTCACGGCCTTCATCGACCGGCCGCAGATGGTGCTGACCCGCGATCAGCTTATCGACTTCGCCAAGGGATCGGATTCGATGATGTTCGACCGCGCCATCGATGTGACGCTCTCGCGCCTGCGCAAGAAGCTGGGCCCGCGCGCGCCAATCCGCACCGTGCGCGGCGAGGGCTATATGTTCACGCTGGTGCCGGAATGATGCTCCTGCGTTCCGGCCGGTCGATCCTGACCCAGACCTTCCTGCTGCTCGCCGGCAGTGTCATCGTCGTGCAGGCAGTCAGCATCGCCTATTTCTTCCTGCTTCCGCCGCCGCGTCAGGAAGGCGTGGCGCTGATGCAGATCGTCGACCGGCTCCAGAACGACCGCTCCCGACCGCACCGGCGCAAGGCGGAGCTGGACGTCGTCCATCAGCCGACCGCGCCCCTGCCCGAGGAAGGCCTTGTCGCCAATCCCGGTCTGACGGCGGATTTCGCCCAGCGCCTGGGGTTACCGGAATCGAATGTGCGGCTCTATTTCCGGCCGGACCGCAGCGGCTCCTCGCGCCGCACCGGTGCCGGCGACGATGGCGTGGTCCGCTGGCGCGGCGAGCCCTTCTTCTACAACCGCACCATCGCCGCCAGCTATGACGGCAGCGAATGGCGCGTGGTCCACACACCCGACCGGCCGCTGATCGCCGCCTGGCAGAAGCGCACGGCGCTGCTCTTCCTGCTGGCACTGGTGGCCCTGCTGCCGCTCGCCTGGCTGTTCGCGCGGCGGCTGGTGCGGCCGATCCACGCCTTCGCCACCGCCGCGGATCAGGTGGGGCGCGATGCCTCCGCACCGATGGTGCCCGAGGACGGGCCGGCCGAGCTGCGCGTCGCGGCCCGCGCCGTCAATGCCATGCAGGGCCGCATCGCCGAGCAAATGCGCGAGCGCGAGGCAATGGTGGCGGCCATTGCCCATGACCTGCGCACGCCGCTCTCGCGCATCGCCTTCCGCATCGAGGCGGCGAACGATACGTTGCGCGAACCGATCCAGCGCGACATCGACCAGATGACGGCGATGATCTCGACGACGCTCAGCTTCGTGCGCGGTTCCTCGCAGGACCGGCCGCTGGAGCCCGTGGAACTGGGCGGGCTGCTGGAGGAAATCGTCGCCAACGAGCAGCATGTCGGCCGACCGGTGCACTGGCAGGGCGCCGCGCCGCGTACCGACCTGATCGTGCGCGGCGACCGCCTGGCGCTGGGCCGCATGGTGCAGAATCTGGTCGACAACGCCATTGCCTATGGCCGCGAGGCCAGTCTGGCGCTGGACGAACAGGACGGGCGCGCCTGCATCCGCATCGCCGATCGGGGGCCGGGCCTGCCGCCAGAGGATGTGGAGGCCATGTTCGCGCCCTTCGCTCGCAAGGAGCGCTCGCGCAACCGCGAGACCGGCGGCGTGGGCCTGGGCCTCGCCATCGCCCGCGCCATCGCCCTCGATCATGGCGGCGAGATCGCACTGACCCCGCGCGAAGGCGGCGGCACGGAAGCCCACATCACTCTGCCCCTCGCCGGCGCCCCGCGCTAACGGGAGAGGTGCGGTTCGCCTCGCCCAGCAAGCGAGGCGCCGAGGCCGATCGGATTGCACAGGCCTAGAACCGGCCGTCGCTCTGGCACCGCCCCGCCGATGCCGCAATCGTGTGGAGCGGATCGCCCTCCAGCACCGCCGCGGCCGCAGTAAGCGGTGCCCCTTCTCGCATCACCGTGCAGTGCGATGCCGCGCACATTCACGTCGCAGAGGAGCCCGCCCGGCACGGAGCGCAGCGCCGCTTGCGACATCCGGCAGCGGCGCCTCCCGCACGGCACGCGGCACCAGAGCGCGGTGTCCACGCCGCGCGCATGGAGCGCCGCATCCCGACGGAACGCGCGGTCGATGGTCTCATCAGGATCGATCAGCAGCTTGGCGGGGCCGCGCCCCATTCCGGCGCCCATCCGCCAGCCTCCCTAAGCGACGCCACGCATAGCGCTATACATCGCCCCGCTCACCCGAAGGCTGCCGAGGCAGCCGTCCGACAGGCAACGGCTCTCCTTCCTTCGGCAATGCTCGGCCCGAGCGGCATTTTGGGATGGGAGGCAGGTTCTCGTGTGAGAGAGGTTCCTAAGGGGAAGCCCGGGCCTTGTAGGAGAGCCAGGATCCCGCCAAGCCCCCGCACACAGCCCTCAAACACCGTGCTATTCCCCCATGTCGCCGCCCGGCCTATAGCCGCGGCCATGTTCGCCCGCGCCCTTCAGCATCATCTCGCGCCCTTTGCCGTCGCCTGCCTGGCGATCGCCATCTATTCCGTCATGGACACGGTGATGAAGAGCCTCTCCATAGCGCTCGGGGCCTATAATGCCATGTTCTGGCGCACCATGATGGGCGTCGTCCTCACTGCGCCGCTCTTTTACCTCTCCGGCGGACGCGCGCCGGGCCGGGCGGCGTTGCGGCTGCATTTTTGGCGGGGCGTTACGGCTGCCAGTTCGGTGCTGCTGTTCTTCTGGGGGCTGGTTCGCACGCCACTGGCGCAGGGCATTGCCCTCTCGTTCATCGCGCCGCTCATCGCCCTCGGCCTCGCCGCCCTGTTCCTCAAGGAGCGGATCGGCCGCCGTTCCGTCACCGGCGCCGCGCTCGCTTTTGCCGGCATGCTCGTGGTGCTGGCCGGGCGCGTGGGGCAGGACAGCGGGCCCGATGCCATGGCCGGCGCACTCGCCATTCTGGTCGCGGCCGTGCTCTACGCGGTCAGCCTCATTATCTCGCGGCGTCAGTCGCAGGCCGCGGGACCAGCCGAAGTCAGCTTCTTTTTCAATTTCGTGGCGCTGCTGCTCTACGGTCTCGCCGCGCCGTGGCTGGCCGTAGTGCCCGATGCACGCCATGCGCTGGTCATCCTGTTCGCCGCCTGCACCTCAAGCGTCTCGATCATGCTGCTGGCCTGGGCCTATGCCCGCGCCGAGGCGCAGCAGCTTGTCTCGGTGGAATATACCGCCTTCATCTGGGCGGCGGTGCTGGGCTGGCTGGTGTTCGGCGAGCGGCTGCTGCTCTCCACGCTGGCGGGCGCGGCGATGATCGTGGCGGGTTGCCTGTGGGCGGCACGCGCGGCGCCGGACCCGGTCTCGTGACCGGGCCCGAGGTCGGCCAATAAGATCAGGCGGCGTCGGCCAGCGCCGGATAGTCGGTATAGCCCTCGTCGCCCTGGCTGTACCAAGTCGCCATGTCGCTGGATGCCAGCGGCGCGCCGGCTCGAATGCGCGCGGGCAGGTCCGGATTGGCGATGAACGGGCGGCCGAAGGCAATCGCGTCCGCCTTGCCTTCCGCAACCACCGTGGCGGCTTCCTGCGGCGTGTAGTCGCCATTGAGGATCAGCACGCCCTTGAAGTGCTGGCGAATAACGGGCGAGATCGGCGGCTGCTCGCTGGCGAGGAAGCTCCCCGTCGGGCGCGATTCGCGCAGCTCCAGGAACGCGATGCCGATCCGGTCCAGCGCCTGCGCGACATAGGCGAACAGCGCCTCGGGATCGGAATCGACAACGCCGTTCACCGCGCCATTGGGCGAGAGGCGCACGGCAGTGCGCTCCGGGCCGATGGCGTCCGCAATGGCCTGCGTCACCTCGATGAGCAGACGCGCGCGATTCTCCACCGATCCGCCATAGGCATCGCTGCGCAGATTGGTGCTGTCGCGCAGGAACTGGTCGATGAGATAGCCATTGGCGGCGTGGATCTGAATGCCGTCGAACCCGATATCGATGGCGTTGCGCGCCGCCGCCACATAGTCGGCGATGAGCGCCGGAATCTCGTCGACCGGCAGCGCCCGCGCCGCGACATGCGGGCGCTTGCCCTCATAGCTGTGCGCTTCGCCCGGCGCAGTGGTGGCACTGGCCGAAACCGGTTGCTCGCCGGACATGGCCGGATGCACGAGCCGGCCCATATGCCAGAGCTGGGCGACGATCCGCCCACCGCGCGCATGCACTGCCTTAGTCACCGGCCGCCACGCCTCGACCTGCTGGGCGCTCCACAGGCCGGGCGAATAGGGCCAGCCGGCGCCCTGCAGGCTGATCGGTGCGGCTTCGGAGATGATGAGACCGGCACCGGCCCGCTGCGCATAATAATCGGCCATGCGCGGTGTCGGCACGTGCGTGCGCGTGGCCCGCGCCCGCGTGAGCGGCGCCATGACAACGCGATTGGGCAAGTGCAGGGCGCCCGCCTGCAGGGGTTCGAACAGCGAATCGGCCATAGGTCTCTACTCCCATTTCAAAATGCAACTTATCGAGCCGATGAGCTAGGAAGCGGGCTACCGCCTTGCAATGGCGCGCCGCGCGCTCTGCCGGCAAGCAATTCTTGCGCGCACCCTCCCGTGGCTTTCGCGTTCCCTCGCGCCGCCGGTCGCGCTAGAGTGAGCGCATGAACGCACAGGCCACCCCCGAGACGGGCATGCAGCCCGACGAAACGCTGGACGATCTGCGCGCGCGCCTGGCGCCGCTCGTCGCCGCCAATGCCGGCTTCGACGGCTGGTCTCCACGCGCCGTGGCGATGGCGGCGGATCAGGCCGGCGTGGACGGCGACATTGCCGCGCTCGCCTTCCAGGGCGGCGCCATGACGATGATCGCCGCCTGGTTCGCGAGCGTGGACGCCGCCATGCTGGAGCGCTTCCCGCCCGACGTATTGGCCGCCATGAAGATCCGCGCGCGGATCACGGCACTGGTCGAGGCCCGGCTGACGCTGCTCGCGCCACATCGCGAGGCGCTGCGCCGCGCCCAGGCCGTGCTTGCCATGCCCCATCATATGGCCGAAGCCACGCGGCTGGGCTGGCACGCGGCCGATGTCATGTGGCGCGCGGCGGGCGACACGGCGGTGGATTATAATCACTACACCAAGCGCGCGACGCTGGGCGCCGTCTATGCGGCAACGCTGCTCACGTTCGTCAGCGACGAGAGCGAGAATTTCGCCGAGACGCGCGCGTTCCTGGCCCGCCGGATCGAGGACATCATGCGTTTCGAGAAGGCCAAGGCGCGTCTGCGCGGTCGCGCGGAGCTGCATTTTTCCCCTGCCCGTTTCCTGGGGCGCCTGCGCTACAGGGCCAGCCGGCGATAACAGCCTTCACACGTTCCACGCTTGCCCCCGCGCGCTGATATTGATAATCGCTCGCAGAAGCATCGTCGGAAAGTCCCTCATCTTGCGCCTGACTGCCCTTGCCCGGAACCTTCCGGCCTATGTTGACCGTGTCGACTGGTCCGCGATCCCCGAAACGGACGGACGCCGCCTGCGCGAGCTGGGCCTGTACGAGGGCGTGGCCATCGAGCTGCTCTACCGGGGCGGCTTCACCGGGCGCGGCGCCTATGCCTGCCGCGTGGGCCGCATGATCGTGGCCATGCGCGCGCTCCATGCCGCCGCCATCGATGTGCGCACCGGGACGCAGGCGCCGGACCTGGCGAACGACGCATCATGAACGCCAACCCGATGAACGACGCGCTCGCCGGCGCGCCCACCATCGCCGTCGTCGGCAATCCCAATGCCGGCAAGAGCGCCCTGTTCAACGCCCTGACCGGTGCCCGCCAGAAAGTGGGCAACTATCCGGGCGTGACAGTGGAGCGCAAGCTCGGCCGGCTGGCCCTACCGGACGGGCGCTCGGCCCATCTCATCGATCTGCCGGGCACCTACAGCCTCGATGCCAAGAGCCCGGACGAGGAAGTCACGCGCAAGGTCGTGCTCGGCACCCAGCAGGGCGAGAAGCGGCCGGACCTCATCGTCATCGTGGTCGATGCCGCTAATCTCGATAATCATCTGCGCTTCACGCTGGAACTGCTGGCGCTCGGCCTGCCCAGCGTGATCGCGCTCAACATGGTCGATCTCGCCGCGCGCGACGGGCTGGAGCTGGACGCCGCGCGCCTGGCCGAGGCGCTGGGCGTGCCCGTCATCCCTACCGTGGCGGTGCGCCGCCGCGGTCTCGACGCGCTCAAGGCGGCAATGGCGGCTGCGCTTCCCGCGCGCGGCACGCCGGCCCCGGCGCCTGTCGATCCGGGGGCGCCGGACGAAGGCCGCCTGCGCCGCGAGGCCCAGCGCATCGCCCGCCATGCCATCGTCGCCGAGACGCCCGGCCGCCGCTTGACCGGCACCATCGACCGGGCCGTGCTCCATCCGGTGCTTGGCCCCATCATCCTGCTGGCGCTGCTCTTCGTGATCTTCCAGGCCGTGTTCAGCTGGTCCGAGGCGCCGATCGCGATGATCGAGGAGAGCTTCGTCGCGCTGGAAGAGGTGGTGCGCGGCGTCCTGCCGGACACTCTCCTGCGCAGCCTGATCGTGGACGGCATCATCGCAGGCGTGGGCTCCGTGGTGGTGTTCCTGCCGCAGATTCTCATTCTCTTCTTCTTCATCCTGATGCTGGAGGCGACCGGCTACATGACTCGCGCCGCCTTCCTGATGGATGGGCTGATGGCGCGTGCGGGGCTCTCCGGCCGGGCCTTCATCCCCCTGCTCTCCAGCTTCGCCTGCGCCGTGCCCGGCATCATGGCAACGCGCACCATCGCGGACCCGAAGGACCGGCTCACCACCATCCTCATCGCGCCGCTCATGACCTGCTCGGCGCGCCTGCCGGTCTATACGCTCATCATCGCCGCCTTCATTCCCAACCGCACGGTGGGCGGCGGCGTCGGTCTGCAAGGATTGGTGCTTTTCGGCCTTTATGTGGCCGGCATCGTCGGGGCGCTGATCGTCGCCACGGTGCTGCGGCGCAGCGTCACGCGTGGCCATGGCGGCAGCTTCCTCATGGAATTGCCCAAATATCAGCTCCCGCTGCTGCGCGACGTGATCCTCGGCCTGTGGCAGCGCGCGGTGATCTTCCTCAAGCGCGCGGGCACGATCATCTTCGTGACCACCGTGCTCTTGTGGCTGCTGCTCTCCTTTCCCAAGCCGCCGACGGGCAGCGACCTGAGCGCGGTGAATTATAGCGCAGCCGGCCGCATCGCCTCCGTGCTGGAGCCGGCGCTGCGGCCCATCGGCTTCAATCACGAGATCGCGCTGGCGCTCATCCCCGCCATGGCGGCGCGCGAGGTGGCCGTCTCCGCTCTCGCCACCGCCAACGCCATCGACAATGGCGACGATGAGGAAGCCACCGCTCGCTCGCTGAGCGAACGGCTGCAGGGCCGCTGGTCGCTGCCGACGGCGCTCGCCTTTCTCGCCTGGTTCGTGTTCGCGCCGCAATGCATCTCCACCATCGCCATCACGCGGCGAGAGACCAATGGCTGGCGCTGGCCGCTATTCATGATCGGCTATCTCTTCGCCCTGGCCTATCTCGCGGCCGGCATCACCTACTGGACGGCCGTCGCGCTCGGGCTCTGAGTCCGCGGTCGCGCACCGTGCCAGCCACCGCCGCTAAGCGCTGGACGCGGACGCTCGCCCTCTTGTAAGCGAAGGTGATTCACCCATCGCCATCATCCGGCGCCACATCATCTGGAGAGTCTCATGTCCGGCAGCGTCAACAAGGTCATTCTCGTCGGCAATCTGGGCGCCGATCCGGAGGTCAAGTCGTTCCAGAATGGCGGGCGCATCTGCAATCTGCGCGTGGCGACCAGCGAGAGCTGGAACGACCGGGCGACCGGCGAGCGGCGCGAGCGCACCGAATGGCACAGCGTCGTCATCCGTTCCGACGGGTTGATCGGCATTGCCGAGCGCTATCTGCGCAAGGGCAAGAAGGTCTACCTCGAAGGCCAGCTCCAGACTCGCAAATGGCAGGACCAGAACGGGCAGGACCGCTACTCGACCGAAGTGGTGCTCTCCGGCCCCGGCGCGGTGATGACCATGCTCGACGGCGGCGGCGGTGAAGGCGGCGGCCGGCGCAGCGAAGGCTGGGCCTCAGGGGACGATAGCGGCTTTGGCGGCGGCAGCGGCGGCGGGTACGGCGGTGGGCGTTCCTCCGGCGGCGGTGCCGCACCCCGCTCGAGCGGCCGCCCGTTCGACGACAATCTGGACGACGACGAAATCCCGTTCTGAGGATCGGCCGGGCCGATCCGGTGCCTGATCGGCATCGAGGGCCCGCCACGCCTTTTCCGACAGTGCAACATCCCGCGCGGCGGACCGCAGTTCTTGTGCTCTGGCATACGCCCCGCATCGTCGGGGGAACGTCCTCTTCGCTCATCCGCAGTACGCGCGCAGGGTTGCTCGCCCGGTATCCTGACGCCCGGTTGGCCATCAGCCGACCACACGCGCATTTGCCGGCACCTGCCCGTGGCCCCAAGGGGGCGTGTGCGCCATCACGTCCTCCTCCGGGTGAGTCGAACACCGCCCATTGTCTCTACTTTTGGAAAAAAAGCCTGCTTTCCAAGCAGTTCTCGGCCTCTTGCTCTTTCTTCTGCATCTCATCAAAATCGGTGATGCACGCGTGACCCCGGCAATGCGCTGCAGGTGCGACAAACAGCGTTAGAAGGAGGATGTCCGTGTCCGATCTAACATGCACACGCAGGCGCTTCTTGGGATCGACCTCGCTTATCGTGGCCGCTGCGGCAGTCCCGGCAGCCTGGCATTGGGCCGACACGGCCAATGCGCCCGCCATGCTGGTTTCGGCTGAGCGCGCGCCCCTGTTCCGCCTCGGTTCGCAGGCCCTGCTGCTCGATGGCCCGCGTCTTGCGCGGCTGGAGGCAATGGCCGCCGCGCTGCCGAAGATCGCCGGTGAGGTCGTGCTGCGCCTCGACCCTGTGGACGATTCCCTCCTCGATATTGCCGCCCAGCAAAGCGGGATGAGCGTGGTGCGCCAGCACAAGCGCGCCAACACGCCCAGCATCCGCGCCCACGTCACCCCCACTCGGAGGACGTTCGCATGACTCATCGCCTCTTGGCTGCGCCATGCGCACTCGCCGCCGCGCTGGCCCTCTCCGCCTGCGGTGCGCCCTCCGGCGAGCAGGCTGGGAGCAGCGCGGCCGGCGCGAAGAAGGTCACCTATCTGGGCAAGGATTCCATCCCGCAGGATCCGGCCCAGCGCTATTACCAGCAGGTCTGCATGGCCTGTCATGCTGCCGGCGTCGGCCCGGAACTGCGTGGCCGGGAGCTGCCGGTGGAAGCGGTGAAGATGTTCGTGCGCAATGGCAGCCGCGGCATGCCCGCTTTTCCGCAGAGCATGATCGACGACGCCACGCTGGATGCCGTCGCCAGGCTGGTGTCGACGTCCAAGGCCGCGCCCGCCGTGCCGTATCCCTACGCCCAGTAAGCCGGAGGCAAGACCATGAGCGACGACACCCAGCCCGTCCTCCCCAAGGGCGTGACGCAAGCCAGCTTCCAGGCCGCGCTGACCCGGCTGCGCGCCTTGCTCGGGGCCGACAACGTGCTGACCAGCGACGAGCAACTGACCCCCTACAAGAAGACCATGATGTCCTCGCCGGACGAAAATCATCGCCCCGGCGCAGCCGTGCTCGCCCGCACGGTCGAGGAGGTGCAGGGCATCATGAAGATCTGCAACGAGTTCAAGACGCCGGTCTGGCCGATCTCGACCGGCCGCAACTTCGGCTATGGCTCGGCGGCACCCGGCACGCGCGGCCAGATCGTGCTCGATCTCAAGCATATGAACAAGATTATCGAGGTCGATCCGGTCCTGTGCACGGCGCTGGTGGAGCCGGGTGTGACCTATCAGCAGCTATGGAACTACCTCAAGGAAAACGACATCCCGCTGTGGCTCTCATGCCCGGCGCCGTCGGCCATTGCGGGCCCGGTGGGCAACACCATGGATCGCGGCGTGGGCTATACGCCCTATGGCGAGCATTTCATGATGCAGTGCGGCATGGAGGTGGTGCTCGCCAATGGCGACGTGCTGCGCACCGGCATGGGCGGAGTGGAAAACTCCAACACCTGGCAGGCCTTCAAATGGGGCTATGGACCCTATCTGGACGGCATCTTCACTCAGTCCAACTACGGCATCTGCACCAAGATGGGCATGTGGCTGATGCCGCAGCCGCCGGCCTACAAGCCTTTCTCCATCGTCTTCGACAATGCCGGGGACATCGACGCCATCGTCGATGCACTGGTGCCGTTGCGCATCGCCGGCATCATCCCCAATGCCTTCGTCATCGCGAATGTCATGTGGGAAGCGGCGGCGATCATCCCGCGCTCCAAATATTATGATGGCGGCGGTTCCACGCCCACGGCGGTTCTGGACGAAATCCAGCGAAAGGAAGGCATGGGCGCCTGGAACGTCTATGCCGCGCTCTACGGCACGCCCGAGCAGATCGAGGTGAACTGGAACATCATCAGGGGCACCATCGACAAGCTCGGCAAGGGCCGCTTCGTCACGGAGGAAGAGGCAGGCGATACCGAGCCGTTTCGTTACCGCGCGCAATTGATGCGCGGCGACATGACGCTCCAGGAATTCGGCCTGTATCGCTGGCGGGGCGGCGGCGGCTCCATGTGGTTTGCACCGGTGTCGCAAGCCAAGGGCTCGGAAACCAAGAAGCAAGTGGAGCTGGCCGAGAGCATCCTCAACGAATATGGCCTCGATTATGTCGGCGAGTTCATCGTGGGCATGCGCGACATGCACCATGTGATCGACGTGCTCTTCGACAAAGGCGATCCGGAAGAGACCAGGCAGGCCAATGCGTGCTTCGGCAAGCTGCTGAGCGAGTTCGGCCGGCGCGGCTATGCGGTCTACCGCGTGAACACCGCCTTCATGGAGCAGGCGGCCGATCTCTACGGCCCGGTCAAGCGCTCGGTCGACCAGAAGCTGAAGCGCGCGCTTGATCCCAACGGGATCATCGCCCCCGGAAAGTCCGGCATCTTTATCTGACCACCGGATCGCGCCGCGCCAAGACCCGTCGCCTCGGATCAGGCCAGATGCCCGTCCTCCAGCGCGATGCGGCGCCGGCAATGCTCGGCGATCCGCTCATCATGCGTCGAGATGAGGAAGCAGGTGCCGGTCTCCCGGTTTACCCTTTCGATCAATGCCATCACCTGCATGGCCGAGTCGCGGTCGAGATTGCCGGTCGGTTCGTCGGCCAGCACCAGCTCGGGCGCGTTCATCAGGGCGCGGGCGACGGCGACGCGCTGGCGCTGGCCGCCGGACAACGCCGCCGGGCGATAATCGCGGCGGTCCGCAAGGCCCACGGCATTGAGCAGGTCGCTGGCCCGGCTCCGCATCGCGGCACTTTCCTTCCCCGCTGCCGCTGCGGCAGGCATCATCACATTCTCCACGGCTGTCAGGTCCGGCAGAAGATGGTGAAACTGGAAGACGAAGCCAATGTGGACGCTGCGGAAGCGGGTCCGCTCCCGGTCGCTCGCAGCGCTCAGGTCTTGCCCGAGCATGATGTGGGACCCGCCGCTCGGCCGCAGCAGCGTGCCCAAAATGGTGAGCAGCGTGCTCTTGCCCGAGCCAGAGGGGCCGAGCAGCGCGTAAAGTTCGCCCTGTTCCAGATCGAGCGTGATGTCGTGCAGGACGGTCGCCGCCGCCTCCCCCTCGCCGAAACGCTTCGAGAGACCCTTCACCGAGACGAGCGGTTGCGCACTCATTGTCCGATCGCCTCCACTGGGTCGATCCGCGTCGCCCGGCGCGCCGAGAGAAGCGAGGCGAAGATCGCCGCCAGTGCCGTGAGCAGGATCGCCACCAGATAGTCGCCCTGCGCCCGGTCGACCGGGAGACCACCGGGCGGCACGGCCTCGATCGGCGGGAAGGGTGCCAGCGCCAGCCAGGCAAGCAGCGCGCCACCGACAGCGCCGATCGTCCCGATCAGCGTGCCCTCCAGCACGAAGATGCCGAGGACCAGCCGCCGGCTCGCGCCCATCGCGCGCATGATGCCGATTTCGGCGCGGCGCCGCACGATGGAGAGCAGCATGGCGCTAGCGATGCCGATGACGATGGTGACGAGCGCGAAGGCCTTGATGATCGTTCCGGTTCGGCCCTGCGCATCCAGCGCCTCGAAAAGCTGTTCATTCTCGTCGGTCCAGGGCGTGGTCTTGAGACCCGTCGCCCGCCGCAGCCGGTCGGCGAGACGCGGCGCCGCCTGCGCGGGCGCCACCTTCACCTCGATCCGCGAAATGCCGCTCGGCAGATCGAACAGCGCGCGGGCGGCATGGAAATTCATATAGACAACCTGCCGATCCACATTAGCCATGCCCAACGAGAAGATCCCGCCAATGCGGACATTACGCTCCCGACCCCGCTCGGAGCGCATACGCACGATCTGGCCGATGCGCAGGCCCAGATCGTCCGCCAATGTCTGCCCGACCAGCACGCCGTCCGGCGGCAGAGCGGCCTGGCCCGCGACGATCGCACGGCCCACATCGGCAATCGCGGAGAGCTTGTCCGGCTGCGTGCCGACCACGCCTACCGACACGATCGCCTGGCCGCGCTGGAGAAAGGCGCCGCCCCGAATCTGCGGCGAAACCGCCGTGATGCCGGGCGTGGCATCGATCAGGCGCACCGCCGGCTCCCAGACGCGGATCTGCGCGCGACGGCTCAAATCCTTCTGAACGGCCATCTGCACCTGCGCGCCCACCACCAACGGCCGGGGATCGCGCTCGCGCATCTCAAAGACGATATGGGGAATATTGCCCACGGTGCGGGCAGTGAGCAGCGTGGCAAGGCCGCCGATCAGCGCGCTCATGAAGATGAACACGCTCACGCCCATCGCCACGCCCAGCATCAGCAGCGCGCTCTGCCCCGGCGTCGCGGCCAGATGGCGCAGCGCAATCTTGAGCGCATAGCGCATGGCCTAGCGTGTCGCCTTGACCCGCTCGCCCGGCGCGGCGGCATCGGGATCGGCCAGAAGACGCATCCCCGGTTCGAGCCCGCTGGTGACGATCACCCGGTCCGCGGGCCAGTCCTCGAACCGGATCGGAATCTCCCGCACACGGTCCGCCGCATCGACGGCGCGCACGCGCGGCCGGCTCGCCGGATCGAGAATGAGGCTGCGCGGCACGCTGATCGCCCCGGGGCGGCGCTCGACCAGGAAATTGACGGTCACCGTCTCGCCGGCGGGAGCGGTGCCCGGCGCCTTGTCGAAGCGCAGGCGCACATCCCGGCCGCCCGACGCCTCGTCCACGCGCGGTTCGATATGCACGATCCGCGCGCGCTGAGCTGCGCTCTGTCCGGCCAGTTGCACGAAGCCCAGCGTGCCGGGACGCAGCGCGGCGGCATAGAGTTCGTCCACTTCCGCCGTGATCTCCGGCGCTTCGAGATTGGCGAGGCGATAAAGAATGCTGTCGGTGCCGACTGTCTGGCCGCGATCGACGGGCCGCTCCAGGATGATGCCGGCGAAGGGCGCGCGGACGACCAGCCGGTCGCGCACCTCGCGCGCTTCCGCGGCAGCGGCGCGCAGCCGCTGGAGATCGCGCGCGCCCTGCTCGGCGGCCAGGCGGGCCTCTTCCACGCGCTGGCGCGTGGCGAACTCGCCGAGCGCCTCGAACCGCGCCAGATCCCGCCGCGCTTGCGCCACCACCGCCTCCTGCGCACGCACGGCGGCCTCGGCCTGGGCAATGGCGGTGCGTTGCGGCCCATCGTCGATGCGCGCGAGGATCGTTCCGGCCGCCACGGCATCCCCCACATCATAAGGCAGCGCGACGACAGTACCGGCGACTCGCGCCTTCACCTCGACCGACTGGCGCGGACGGATGCGCCCGTTGACGGCCAATGTCCGCACGGCCTCGGCACGCTCCACCGTGATGAGTTGGACGGCCTTGTCCCGCGGATAAAGCAGGAAGAAGGCCAAAGCCGCGAGGATCAGGGCGCCAAGAACGATCAGACTATGGCGCCACGTCATGCGCACCTCATCGGCGACGATTCGTCGATATGACGGCTCTTCCGCCCGGGAATTGCAGCAACAGCCGCCGAACCGCAAGGCTTTGCGGTCAGCGTCCGCCCGAGACCGACAGATTGGCGCCGATGACGAAAGAGGCCGCATCCGAGGCCAGGAACATCACGGCCGCGGCGGCCTCCTGCGGCGTGCCGATGCGCTGCACCGGCGAGAGCGCGGCAGCGCGGGCGCGCTTCTCATCGCTCAGCATCTCCGTATCGATCGGGCCCGGCGAGACGGCATTAACGCGAATGCCCTGTGCACCCACTTCGCGCGCCAGTCCCAGCGTCAGCGCGTCGATGCCGCCCTTGGAGGCCGCATACCAGACATGCTCGTTGGGCGAGCCATAAGCCGTGGCGCGCGAGGAGAGGAAGACGATGGCGCCGCCCGCGCCACCATGCTGGGTCGACATGCGCCGTACCGCCTCGCGCGCGCACAGCATCGCGCCCACCAGATTGACGTCGATGACGCGCGCCAGCGTCTCGGGCGCCGCATCGACCAGCGGCGAAGGCGCGCCGGTGATGCCGCCGCTGCACACCAGCACGGCGAGCGGCCCCATTTCGTCCGCCGCCGCGAAGAGCGCCGCCACCTCGGCGGGGTCGGCCGTGTCTGCGCGCACGGCCCGCGCCTTGCCGCCCGCCGCTTCGATCCGCGCGACCACCTCCAGCGCCCGGTCCTCTGCGCTCGCATAGCTCAGCAGCACCCGATGCCCGGCCTGCGCCGCCGCCATCGCCACGGCAGCGCCGATGCCCCTGCTGCCTCCGGTCACGAGGAAAACCGTCTCTGCCATGCGCCTGTTCCCTGCCTGTCTTCCCGGTGCTTGCCGCCGCGCGCCGGCCGGGTCTTGCCTCATGAGGCGCTCCCTGTTGCCCGGCGCCGGCGCGCGCCCGTCCACCGCTTCCTGAAGGCCCCGCGCGCGCGATGCAATGCAGGGTGCCGGATTGGGCAAGCCAGACCGCCCTTTTGGTCACAGGGAGGAGCCATTGTCGCCGCAGCGGAGAACCGGAACCGTGAATGAAAGCAGGCCCATCGCACTGGTCAATGTGGGCCAGGTGCGCTTCGGCACCGACGCTGCGCTGCACTGCGCGGCCGATCTGGCCGAGCGCGGCTGCACTGCCGCCTTCCTGGTCACGACCGGGCCGACCCGCGCTCTGTGCGACCCACTCATCGCGGCCTGCCGCACCGCCGGCCTTGCCGTCACGCTCTGGGATGCCATTGCCGGCGAGCCGACGCTCGGCGATTTCGCCAATGCCATGGCGGCAGCGCGGGCCTGCGGGGCCGACTGCGTCATTGGCCTGGGCGGCGGCAGCGCCATGGATGTCGCCAAGCTGGTCGCCGCGCTGTTCGACGGCGCGCAGACCATCGATGCGGTCATCGGCGTCGACCTGCTCAAGGCGCGCGCTTTGCCCCTTGCCTGCATCCCGACCACGGCCGGCACCGGCAGCGAGGTCACGCCCATCGCCATTTTGGGCGATGAGGAAGCCGACCTCAAGAAAGGGGTGGTCAGCAAGTATCTGGTGCCCGATCTCGCCTATCTCGACCCCGGCCTCACCATCTCCATGCCGCGCGCCGTGACGGCGTCGACCGGCGTCGACGCCCTCACCCATTGCATCGAGGCCTTCGCCAACAAGTTTGCCCATCCGCTGGTGGATATGTACGCGCTGGAGGGCATTCGCCTGATTGCCAACCATATCGAGCGCGCCTGCGCGGACGGCACGGACATTGAGGCACGCGCCGCCATGCTGCGGGCGAGCTTCTTCGGCGGCATGTGCCTGGGGCCAGTCAACACCGCCGCCGTCCATGCCCTCGCCTATCCGCTCGGCGGCGAATTCCATGTGCCGCACGGCGTCGCCAACTCGATCCTGCTGCCGCATGTGCTGCGCTTCAATCTGGAGGCCGCGCCGGGGCGCTATGCCCAGGTCGCGCAAGCCCTGGGCGTCACGCGCACCGGCGACGATCTGGCCGACGCGGCGCAGGGCGTGGAGCGGATCGCCGCGCTCTCCCGCCGCATCGGCATCGCGCCCGGCATGTCCGCCTTCGGCATCAGCTCCAACGCCATTCCGCACATGGCGGCCGCCGCCATGACGGTGACGCGCCTGCTCATGCGCAATCCGCGTGAGCTGACCGAAGCCGATGCCGCCCGCATCTACGAAGCCGCGCTCTGACCTGCCGCGCCTGCAATCGAAGGACCATCCATGACCGATCTCGACGCCGTCCTGAAACTCAACGCAGAACTCGCTCTCCAACTCGCCGACTACTGGTTCGAAATCGATACCAATGGCGGCCGGAACGCACGCGATTATTATACCGAGGACGCCGTTTTCCATGGCCAGTTCGCCTCCTATGAGGGGCGCGAGAAGATCCAGCAATTCTATGACTGGCGCGTCCAGCAGGGCCCGCGCCTCTCGGTGCACAGCTTCACCAATTTCCGCGCCCGCTTCACCGGCCCGGATACGGCCGAAGCGACCAACCATCTCTTCCTCTACGCCGCCAATGGCGAGAAGATCCTGCCGACTCACCCGCCCATCACCATCAGCCTGGCGACGGACCACTATCGCAGGGTGGGCGAGCGCTGGCTGTGCACCTACCGCCGCTTCGAGCACTGGTTCGAGGGTGGTGCGCCCATCACCAATCCCACTCTCGACGATAAATAATCCGGGCGCGACCCCCGGCGTGCTCGAGCCAGAAGGACTCGTCCGGTGCCGGGGGAAACCACTGCAATAGAGGCCATCCAGAGACGATCCGGGTCAATCGGACCCAGATCGCCCTCTAGCTGAAGTAAAGCGCCAGCGCGGTCCGGTCGATGGCGGCGCGCACCGCCGGATCCGGCACCCAGCGCCGGTAGCTCTCCAGAACGCGCGCGTAGCTGACGCGCCGTTCATAGCCCACGAACGGCGTATCGCTCCCCCAGAGCAGCCGCTCGGGCCCCACGCGCGCCAGCAGATCGGCGGCGACGCGGTCGGCCACCGCATCGAGATCGCCTGCCGGATCGGTGCGCCACGCCTCGGTGCCGGGCAGGCGGAAGCCCGCGGCAAGCTTGATCCACAGCCGGCCACTGTCGACCGCCGCGATCATCGCGCGATAGCCTGCGCAATTCAGCGGATCGGCCGGATCGGGGTGGCCGAAATGGTCGATCACCACATCGATGCCGCTTTCCAGCAGCGCCGCCATCACCGGCGGCAGGCGCGGCCCCTCGATGGCGAGGTGGACATGCCAGCCCAGGTCGCGCGCCTGCGCCAGCAGCCGCCGATAGGGCACCGAGCGGAAGTCCGGCAGCGCACCATGGCGCGCCAATTGCAGGCGCATGCCAACAATGCCGTCGTCGCGCATCGCCCGCAGCGCCTCGGGCGTGGCCGTAGGATCGACGATCACCGTGCCGCGCAGCCGCGGGTGCGCCCGCACGGCGGCAAGCGTATAATCATTATAAGTACCCGCGATGCTGAGGCCGGAGACGACCGCATGGCGCACGCCATGCGCATCCAGCAGCGCGATCAGGGCCTCCGTGGGGAAGGCATAGTCCAGGCGGGTCCAGGCGTCCGGCATCACCGGCATGTCGGACCGGAACACATGGACATGCGCATCGACCAGCGGCGGTGTTTCGCTCTCGTCTGCCATGGTCGGCGCGCCAGCTCCCCAGATCAGGCCGGCATCGGATAGTCGGCGGCGTTAAGCACCCAGCCCGCCATTTTCGAAAAATCCTCGCGCGGCGGCGAGAAGATGTCGACGAGCAGATTAACGCCAGGGTCGATGGCCGCGGAGGTGTGAATGACGCGCGGCGGGATCACCGCGATGGAAGGCGAGCCGCATTCCTCATGCTCATCCGGCTGCCAGTCCGCGAGATTGGCCGTCCACGGCCAGCGCAGGTGATGCACATAGGTGCCGCCGATCGCGAGCGAGCATTGCTCGAAATCGTCATGATGGTGCGGCGAGAGCTTGGCAGGGTCGCGCGGGCCCATTTGCGGCGGAAACACGTTCACCATGAAGGTGGTGCAGCGGAAAATCTTGCCGAACCGCCCCGGCTCATCCGGCACGTCGATGCTGTAGCTGCGCAGGCGATAGCCGCCCACCGGCTCTGGCCAGGCCTGGAAAGGCGGCACCTGCGGGTGCGGCCCGGCATATGTGGCAGCGTTGGAGGCAAGCGCGGCGAGGTCTGCCGAGCGCGCCGAAAACAGGCGCACCACCGGCCCGCCGGCCGTCACGTGGACGGCGCTGTCGCCCGGGGGAATCATTGTGAGAGTGAAGCCGCCGATCTGCTGTGTCTCGCCATTGGTCTCCACACGCGCGGCGCTCTGCGTTTCGGGCAGCAGCAGCACATATTCGTCGATCTGGCCCCTGCGCTCAAACACGGCGCCCGGCTCGGCCTCTGAATAGACCAGCACGAAATTCTGTCCCCTCGCGATCCACGTCCGGTGCAGCGCGGCCTCCTGCTGCGGCGGTTCGGCATAGAAGCGCGCATAAGTGGAGCGGCCGAAGGCCGTTGCCGCCGGCGCGGGCGCTGCCTGGGCGGTGGAGAGGCGCGAACGGGGATCGTCGGATTCATACATGGGACTTGCTCCGTCGGCGGCGGGTTCAGGCCCGCCCCAGGGTCTCGGTTACGGCGGCGAGCGCCGCCTTGCCGAACAAGGTGGCATCGTTGCTGACCATGACGAGCGCATAGCCAAGGTCGAGATAGGCGCGGGCCTCGCGCGGGGTAGAGGCGGCGATGCCGCTCAGCTTGCCGGCGCCTGCGGCGGCGGCGCACACCGTGCGGACCAGCGCCTGCACATCGGGATCGTCGGCCGCCTTGCCGCTGGAGAGCCAGAGGTCGCCAAGGCCTACGAACACCCCGCCCACGTCGGGCAGGGCCAGATAATCGGCGGCGCGGTGAAGCGTCTCCCAATCCTCAAGCTGCACCATGCGCAGGCACTCGTCATTGCCGCGCCGCACATAGTCGCTCACCGGCATCATGCCCCAGCGCCCCGCGCGGGAGGTAGCGCCTAAGCCCCGCTCGCCGCGCGGTGAAAAGACCATCTGCCGCGTGATACGCTGCGCCGTCTCCAAACTATCGACACGCGGCACCAGCAGGCCGTCCGCGCCGCCATCGAGCAGGCGCTGGATGTCGCTGCCACCCTGATCGGGCAGGCGGACCAGCGCCGCCATGCCGCAAGCCTGCGCCGCGAAGATCAGGCGATAGGCCAGATCCAGCCCGTGCGGCGCATGCTCCATGTCGATCACCACAAAATCGAATCCGGCATGGCCAAGCAGCTCCACCGTTTCCAGCGACGGAATCTTGACCCAGGTGCCGAGCATACCGGTGGACCGGCCCGTGAAAGACGACAGAAAAGAGTTCAACGCGGCACCCTCAAGTAACGCCTGCGTTTCTGCGGGAGCCGCCCTGCGCGTTCTTGTCCAGAGGGGCATTAGCTCTTGATGCCGCGCACGCCGCGCCAGCCTCCGCGCGCAAGCATCCAAGCCGCAATAGGCAAGTGAGGCGAGACTGGCCGATCTAGGGCTGCGGGCATAGATTGAACTGCAACGGACAGACGGACAGGAGCACACAAAGGTGGCCAACCAGACTCACGCCGATCATGTGGAGGCCGTCCGCGCCTCCCCGCTGTTCCGCCAGCAGACGCTGATCGACGGGCAATGGCACGGCGCCGCGTCCGCGCGCACCATTGCGGTGGACGATCCCTTCACCGGCGAGACGATCGGTACCGTACCCGACCTCGACCGGCAGGAGGTGCAGCGTGCCATCGACGCCGCCGCGCGCGCCTTTGCCGACTGGTCGCGCCGCCCGGCCGCCCAGCGCGGCGACCTACTAGCGCGCTGGCACGCCCTCATCGTCGAAAATCGCGAGGCGCTGGCCCGGCTCATCACGCTGGAAAACGGCAAGCCGCTGCGCGAGGCGCGCGCGGAGATCGACTATGGCGCCAGCTTCGTGCGCTTCTATGCCGAGGAAGCGACCCGCGCGCTGGGCGAGACCATCCCCGCGCCCGCGCCCGACCGGCAGTTGCGCGCCGAGCGCGAACCCATCGGGGTGTGCGTGGCGATCACGCCGTGGAATTTCCCCAATGCCATGCTCACGCGCAAGCTGGCGCCGGCGCTGGCCGCGGGCTGTACCATGGTCGCCAAGCCCGCCTCGCAGACGCCGCTTTCCGCACTCGCGCTGGCGGAACTGGCGCAGCAGGCCGGCTTCCCCGAAGGCACGGTCAATGTCGTCACGGGCAAGGCCTCGATGATCGGCGATCTGGTCACATCGTCCGCTATCGTGCGCAAGATCAGCTTTACCGGCTCGACCGAGATCGGCGCCTGGCTGATGCAGGCCTCCGGCCCCTCCATCAAGCGGCTGTCACTGGAACTGGGCGGCAATGCACCGCTGCTCATCTTCGATGATGCCGATCTGGAGACCGCCGTCGAAACAGCCATGGTCGCCAAGTTCCGCAATTGCGGCCAGAGCTGCATCGCGGCCAATCGCATCTATGTGCAGGCCGGCATTCACGACCGCTTCGTCGCCGCCTTTGCCGCGCGTGTGGCGGCACTCAAGCTGGGCGACGGCTTCGACGAGACGAGCGACATCGGCCCACTGATCGACGCCGCGGCGGTGACGAAGGTGAACGAACATCTTGACGAGGCGCTGGCCGCCGGTGCCACGCTGCTTGCCGGCACGCGGGGCGAGGGGCGAATGATGCCGCCCGCGCTACTCTCCGGCGTGCGGCAGGACGCGCTGCTCACGCGAGAGGAGACCTTCGGCCCGCTCGCGCCGGTCATTCGCTTCACCCGCTATGAGGAAGCGATTGCGCTCGCCAACGCCACGCCCTTTGGCCTCGCATCCTATGTCTGCGCGACCGATCCGCGCACCATCGCCCGCGCCAGCCGCGACATCGAGAGCGGCATGGTCGGCATCAACACCGGCCTCATCTCCAATGCCGCGGCGCCCTTTGGCGGCGTCAAGCAATCCGGGCTCGGCCGCGAAGGCTCGCATCACGGGCTAGAGGAGTATCTCAACATCAAATATCTCTGCCAGGCCGGCCTGTAGGAGCGCCGCGATGTTCGACCAGGGCAGAAACCGCAAGGTCATCATCACCTGCGCACCGACCGGCTCCATCCATACGCCCTCCATGTCGCCGCACCTGCCGGTGACGCCAGACGAGATTGCGCAAGCGGCCATCGAAGCGGCAGAGGCGGGCGCGGCCATCCTGCACCTCCACGCGCGAGACCCCGTGGACGGCAGCCCATCGCCGCGTGCCGCGGATTTCATGGCCTTCCTGCCGCGCATTCGGCAGGCGACGGACGCTGTCGTCAACATCTCCACCGGCGGCAGCGCCACCATGACGCTGGACGCGCGGCTGGAAGGCGCCAAGGCAACCCAACCGGAGCTGGCCTCGCTCAACATGGGGCCGCTGATTTTCGATTTCTCCGGCGCCGCCGCGCGTGTCCCCAACTGGTTGCATCCGTGGGAAGAGCCCTATGTCACCGGCGCACGCGACCGGATCATGTATAATGACAATGGCTTTATCGAGCGGATCATGGTGGAGGTGGGTCAGGCCTTCGGCACCCGCTTCGAGTTCGAATGCTACGATATCGGCCATCTCTACACGCTGGCCCATTTCGCCGACAAAGGGCTCATCAAGCCGCCGTTCCTCATCCAGGGCATTTTCGGCATATTGGGCGGCATCGGGACGGACGTGCGCAATATGGCGCATATGGTGACAATCGCCGACGGGCTGTTCGGCCGCGACTATCATTTCTCCGCCTTCGCCGCCGGGCGCCACCAGATGTCCTTCTGTACGCAGAGCGTGCTGCTCGGTGGCCATGCCCGCGTGGGGCTGGAAGACAGTCTCTATATCGCCAAGGGCGAACTCGCGACGTCCAACGCCCAGCAGGTGACGCGCATTCGCCGCATCGTCGAGGAACTGGGGCTGGAGATCGCCACGCCCGACGAAGCGCGCACCCTGCTCGGCCTCAAGGGCGGCGATCGGGTCGGCTACTGACGCGGGAGCAGGCGGTACCGTCCAGCCGCTAAAGCGCCGCGATATAGCCGCCGTCGAGCGGGATGGTGGTTCCGTTGACATAGGCACCCGCCCGCGCGGCGAGGAAGGTGACGACGCCCACAATATCGTGCGCCTCGCCGGGCCGGCCGAGTGGCACATAGGTCGCCACGCTCTTGCGCACCGCCTCCGACTCCGTGTCGGTGAGCCGCGAGGGAAAGGGCCCTGGCGCAATGGCGTTGACGGTGATCCGCTCCGGCCCCAGCGCCTTGGCGAGCGAGCGGGTCAGGTGGTGGAGCGCCGCCTTGGAGGCGCCATAGGCATGCGCCTCCCAATTGGGGACGTGCAGCCCGCCGATCGACCCGATGTTGACGATGCGCGCGGGGTCCTCGGCCCGCGCGGCCGCTTTGAGCAGCGGGAGCAGCGCCTGGGTGAGGAAGAAGGCCGCGCGCACATTCACCTGGAGCACGAGGTCCCAATCGGCGATGGTCATGGCGGCAAGGCTGCCAGTAGCATTGGCGCCGGCATTGTTGACGAGGATGTCCAGCCGCTCTTCCCGCGACGCCAGTGCGTCGGCCAGCACGCGGGGCCCGTCCGGATCGGCAAGGTCGCCGGTCAGCGCCCGGCACTGGCCGCCCTCCGCTGTGATCTCGCGCGCGAGCGCGGCGGTGCGCTCCGGATCGCGACCGGCGACATAGGTCTTCACGCCACGCACCGCGAGCCCGCGCGCGATCATGAGACCAATGCCGCTGGTGCCGCCCGTGACGAGCGCGGTCTTGCCGCCAATATCGAAGAGAGGATCGGTCATGCGCGTCTCCCGTGCCGTGGGCTCGATTCGCTGTAACGGCGGGTTTTCGGGCTTTGCAAGCCGCTTGGCGCGCGCGGTGAAATATCCCCTTTCGTGCAATTGGGGGGGCCGGTTTCATCAAGCCGCGTGATTGCCGATAAGGCATTCTGTCCGGAGACCATAATGTTCGGGCCATGTTGTTTTGGGGGAGTGATGAGCGGACCTGCACGGCAGACGCGCCGATGGCCAAAGGACTGGCGATGCCCGTGGCGTCATCATCGTTCCATCGCACCCGCGAGGCGCCGGTCATGATGCGCTGGTATCGCGAATCGGACCGGCGCACCCGCCGCGTCTTCTGGACGTGCGGCGCAGGCTGGGTGATGGATGCGGCTGACGCGCAGGTCTATCAGTATCTCATTCCGCTGCTGATCGGCTCGCTTGGTATCACGCTGACCGAGGCCGGCTCCATCGCCAGCGCGAGCTATTTTTCCGCCGCAATCGGCGGATGGCTCGGCGGCTGGCTGTGCGATCGCTTCGGCCGCGCGCGCATCCTCCAACTCACCATCCTGTGGTTCTCCGTCTTCTCTTTCGCCTCCGGCTTCGCGCAGAACTACGAGCAACTGCTCGTCATCCGCGTCCTCCATGGCCTGGGCTTCGGCGCGGAATGGGCAGTGGGCGCGGTTTTGCTCGGCGAGATGATCGCGCCTCGCCATCGCGGCAAGGCGCTCGGCATCATCCAAGCCGGCGCGCCCATCGGATCGGGCATCGCGGCACTGCTCGCCGGGCCCGTCGCCGCCGCCTTCGATCCCGACACGGGCTGGCGCATTGCCTTCTGGGTGGGCCTGCTGCCGGCGGTGCTCATCTTCTTCATCCGCCGCGGCTCGGACGATTCGGACATCTTCAAGGCGGCGCAGGCGCACCGCGAGGCGCGGCCCGGCCCCGGCCTCACCGCTATCTTCACCACCAACCGGATGCTGGGCATCACCCTCCTTGCCTCCATGCTCTCGCTGGGCGTGCAGGGCGCGGCCTATTCGGTCGCCAATTATCTGACGGCGTTCATGACTCAGGAACGCGGCCTCAGCCAGTCGGTGGCGAGCTACTGCGTGCTCATCAACAGCATCGGCGGCTTCTTCGGCTGCCTCGTCAACGCCTATATCAGCGATCGCTTCGGCCGGCGTGCGGTGTTCCGCCTGTTCGGCCTCGGTTTTGTCGTCATGGCGTCGATCTACCTGTTCGGGCCCTGGGGCGGCGACATCCGCATCCTCATCCCGGTCGGCATGATCTACGGCTTCTTCCAGTTCGGCATGTATGCCTCATTCGGCCCCTATTTCACCGAGCTGTTCCCTACCGAACTGCGCGGGTCGGGCCAGTCCTTCGCTTATAATTCCGGCCGCGCTGGAGCCGCGCTGTTCATCATGGCGGTGCCGCTGCTCGCCGGTGCGATGCCGCTCAGCGCCGCCATGGCCACGCTGGGCATCGTTGGCATTGCCTGCGCGCTGCTGCCCACACTGCTGCTGCCGGAGACAGCGGGCCGCACATTGCTCTCGCTCGACGATTTCGCCGACACCCCCGAAACTGGGGATGCGGCGGCGGCAGAACCCAAGCTGGCGCAATGACGGCGCGATCGCCCCGTCGAGACCTTGGCGCCGGCCGCCGGAGCGCCGATTGACTCGGCCGCAAGCGGATGCGACCACCCGGGCCGGCAGTGCCCGGGGGCGCGGTGAACTCGGCCCGCAGAGGCCAGCGCCCGCCGCAGGAAAAAGGGAACAGGAGATGGAGAGGTTCAGCACGAACGGCCTTCCGACCACCGGGCGAACGGCGGCCTGGAATGCCATCTACGCCCAGCGCATGAGCCGGGGCGGCTTCACCCCGGACGATCACGCCCAGTTCGATGCGGACCTGCGCATCGGCAAGATCGGCCCGGTCAAGCTCGCCCGGCTCTCCATCGACGGATGCAGCTTCGAGCGCAGCCAGACCGACATCGGCCAGAACTTTCCCCGACTCTATTCCTTCCTGCTCCAGGCCGAGGGGCAGTCGACCTTCTACCATTGTGGCAACGAGGCGGATCTCTCCGAGGGCGACTTCGTGCTCTGCGACACCGGCCTGCCGCATTATTGGGTGACGCGCGACCATTCGACCACGATCATGGTGCGCGTCGAACCGGCGGTGTTGCGCGAATATCTGCCGGCGCCCGAGCAGTTCTGCGGCCTCCATCTCGGCCGTGCGGTCGGCCTGACGGACACGGTCGCGGCGATGGTCCGCTCGCTCACCAGTCGGGTCGAGGCAGGCATCGACGGCGCCTATGAGGGGCAGATCGCGCGGCATCTGCTCGACATGATCTCGATGACCTACACCATGGGCTTCGGCGGCTCCAATGCCTCCGCCACGCTGTGGCAGCGGCGCAAGGACATCGTGCGCTACATCGAGGAACATCTACGCGATCCGCAGCTCAGCCCCGCCGCCATCGCCGCGGGGCTGCGCCTCTCGCCGCGCTATCTGCGCACCATCTTCTCCATCTCTGGCGAGCGCGTGTCGGCTTATATTCTGCGCCGCCGACTGGAGGAATGTGCACGGCAGATGCGCAACCCCGCCTGGAGCGGCCACACGCTGACCGAAATCGCCTTCTCCTGGGGCTTCAACAGCTCGGCCTATTTCACGCGCTGCTTCCATGAGCTGTTCGGCGCCGCGCCGCGCGATTATCGCCGCATGGCATTACAGGACCAGTCCGGGGACTGACCCCCCGGCGCCGCCGATCGATCGCGAGTTCCCCGCCGGCCAACGGCATGGCGCCATATGCCTGAAAACCCAGGAAACACAGGGCTTTCAGTGCTTTTTCATGGCCGTTCTTCTCAACAAATTGTTGCGCCCTTTCGAGCAAGTTGCTGCCTCGGCGCTCGCCGTAAGCAGGGCAAGGCCCGCCGCTCCAAGCGCGCGTGCCCCCATTTCCGCACTGCCGAGGAAGCATGCCCCAGTCCCAAACCCTATTCGACACGCATGCGCATCTCATCTCGGACGATTGGGCGCGCTATCCGCCCCGTGCCTTCGGCGAAGGGGTACCGGTGCCGAACCGCGCGGGCTTCAGCATCACCGTCGAGGCGCTGATCGAGATGATGGACCGCCATGACGTCGCCGAGGCCTGTCTCGTCCAGCGCGGCCACATCTACGGCTATGACAACAGCTACATTATCGATTCCGCCGCCCGCTATCCCGGCCGCCTGCACCCGGTGGTGATCCTCGATCCTCAAGATCCCGCCACGCCGGCCCTTTATCGCGATCTCGTCGTCCACCATCATGTGCGCGGCTTCCGCATGGCAGTGGCGCGGCCCTGGATTCTCGATACGAGCTGGCTGTGCTCGCCGGCGGCTCTCAAAGTGTGGGAGACCTGCGCCGAGTTGGGTACACCGGTGACGCTCATCCTGTTCATGAAGCAGCTTTCCTACCTGCTGCCGTTGGTCAAGCTGCTGGCACGCCAGTTTCCTGATCTGCCGATCCTGCTGGACCATGGCGCCATGCCCTATGGCATGACTCAGTATGAAGTGGGCCTGGCCGAGGAAGCCGGCGAAACGGTCGTGATGCCGCCACCACCGCATTACGGCATCGATACCAGCATCGCCATTTTCGAGGACGTACCCAACGTCTATTTCAAGATCACCGAGATCAATATGGAGCGGCTGACGAAGGCCGGCGTGCAGCCCGCCGCTCTGGTGCGCCGCATGGTCGATGGCTTCGGGCCGGAGCGGCTGATGTGGGGCTCGGACATCGGCCAGAGCATGCTGTGGTCCTATGCCGAAAAGACCGCTATGGCACGCGCGGCGGCCGAATTGCTGAGCCCGCGGGAGCAGCGCCATTTCCTCCACGATAATGCCGCGCGGATCTTCGGCGCGGCCATCGGCGGGCGGACCGTCACGCCGATCCAGCGCAATGAAGGCGCGCGCCGTCGGCCCTGAAGCCGGCGGCCGACCGCGCGCTGGCCCTCACCCGAAAGGACCCTCTGGGATCAAAGCCGCCGCAACTAGCCCGCCTGCTCAGTCGATGGAGAAGAGGCTGCGCGCGATGTGACGCACGCCGCCGTTGGCCTGCACCTTGTCGTCTTTGCTATTGAAATAATAGAGCGCCCCGATCTGACCGTCGCCAGCATGCCAGGCATTAGGATAACCCAGGTCCCAGCTCCCCCCATCGTCGCGCACGATCAGCTCGGGGCCCCACGTCCGGCCGCCATCCTCACTGACGCTGGCGCGGATGCCCGAAGGCATCAGCCGATAGCCATAGACCGCGACCACACGCCCGTCCGGCAGCACGACGAGGCTGCACGGCGCGCCATAATCGTTGACGCGCGAGAGGAAGATCCAGCTTTCGCCGCCATCGTCGCTGGCGAAGACTTCGCTCCACATGACGCCGGTGGGGTCGCGCTGGCAACGCGTGACGCACAGGATGCGCCCGCTCGGCAGCATGTAGCCGCGCGGATAGAACCAGCGATAGCCCACGAAGCGGATGCTCCCGGTATAATCACCGTCGGTTTGGCCCCACGGGTCCGTCTTGGGCACGATGTAGGAGAGGAAGTGGAACTCCGTCCCGCCATTGGTACTGGCATAGACGAGCGGGCGGCGATTGGCGTTGTTCTCGTCAACCGAGAAGAGGAAGAGCAGGCAGCGCCCGTCCGGACGGACGAGCGCGGATTGCACACCAGTGGTGGAAACCAGCCCTTCCAGCGGCAGTACCAGCGTGAGGCCCCAGCTCCGCCCGCCATCGCGTGAGATACGCACGGTGCCGCGCGCCGTCTTCTGCGCGAAACCGCCGGTGCTGCCACTGGAGACGAGTACGTCGCGGTCCAGGAAGTTCACCGGCTCGGGCAATCGCTCGACTGTCTGGGTCCCCTCGCGGCCGATGCTCGCGAACATGTTGGTCTGCGGGTTGGCGCCGTCCCATGTCCGCCCGCGATCGCGTGAGCGCACCGTCACCATTCGCGGTGCGCCGCCGCTGCCGCGCTCCAGCGCATCATGGTTGATCTCGTCACCGCTCGCATAGGCAACCGTGCGCGTCATGAAATTGGCGATCAGCTCGCCCGATCCGTTTTCCCAGAAGCCACTGGTGAAGGGCCAGGAGCAGAACTCGTTCTCGCGCCGATAGACGACCGCATGGTCGACGGACCGGGGCGAACGGGGCGGGCGCAGGCGCATAAGCGGCGATCCTCGGCAAGATGGGCGACCGATTGGCCGACCCGGAAGAAAATGGCCGCCGCGCGCGGAGTGAACGTCAGGCGCGCGGTGGCCAAGGGTGGAGAGCGGACCAGATCCGCGCGTCAGAAATGCTTGCTGACGCTCAGATACCATTCGCGCGGTGCGGCCGGCTGGCCCATGTTCGCACCGGCGCCCAGGCCCTGGATGAAGATGGTCTTCTGCTGATAATATTCCTTGTCGAACAGGTTGGTGACACCGAACGCGACCTCATACTGATCGTCCAGATTTCGGTAGGTCAGGCGCGCATTGAAGGTGGAGCGCGAGGGATCGTCGAAATGCGTGTAGTCGGTACTCCACGCGATCTTGCTGACCCAGAACCAGTCGAGCCGCGGCGTGATGGTGCCGGCCAGTGCGGGCACGGCGATCTTGTACTGGATGCCGCCACTCATCGTCCAATCCGGGAAGCCGATGGGGCGGCCCGTCGTCGAGCCACGGTCGGTGTAGCCGAGCGAATAGTTGATGACGAGATCGTCGATCGGCTGAGCCGTCGCCTCCAGTTCCACGCCCTGGACCGGGTCGCCGTCGGAGACCGGATAGTTCCACGAGCGGCTGATGCACTGGATGCCCACAGTGGTACCGTTGGGCGGGCCGTCCGAGGCCTCATAGTTGCGGCAATTGGTGAAGGCGCTCTCCCAGGCCGTGCCATCCGGCCCATCCGGGATCAGCGTCTGCGTGCCCGGCAGGATAGCAAGCGACGTGCTGCTCGGATCATATTTGGGCTCATTGCCGCTGAACGAGCCGTTGCGCATGGAGTAGTTCATGCGGAAGGCCGCCGCGTTAAGCCGCAAGCGCCGGTCGAGCAGATCCACCTTGAAGCCGATCTCATAATTGATGAGCGAGGTCGGGAACTGCTGCTCGATCTGCCCGGCCTGGAAGATGCGCGTGTTGAAGCCGGGCAGGCGATAGCCGGTGGCAGCCGAGGCATAGACCATGATGTTATCGGTGATCTTGTAGTCGGCGCCCAACTTCCAGTCCCATCGCGAATTGGAGATGGGCAGCTCGAAATAGGTGCTGCTGCTCGACGGCACGAACGTGGTGGAACCCGGCACCGATGCATCGAACTGCGCGGTATAGTCCACGAACTTGCTGTCCTCAGAGCGGCGGATGCCGCCATTGAGGCTCAGCCCATCGAACGGCCGTACCGTAACATTGAGATAGGCAGCCTTGGCTTCCGGATAATAATAGACATTGTGGAACTGCTGGGTGCCATTGCGCACATTCTGCGGCCGGCCGTGTTCCGAGGCGTAGCCGTCGTAATAGAAGACGCCAGCGACCCAATCGAGCCAACCATGCTGGCCGGTCAGGCGGAACTCGCCGCTCCAGTACCACATATTGTCCTCGTGGTAGATGATGGAGTCGGCCAGTGGCGTGCCGTCCCATGCCGCGCCGAAGCGCGTGTCGATCTCGCGATAGCCGCCAATGGCCGTCGCCTCGATCTCGTCGGTGATGCCCAGGCGCAGCTTGCCGCTCACGCCCCAGTTGGTCAGCGGCACCGTGCGGCCCCAGCAGTTGCCGCCCCGGTAGAGCGAGCCGTTATAGTAAGTGTTGCCCGGGATCTGCGTGCCGGCCGGGAAGGGATCGCAGAAGTTGTCATAAGTGGTGTAGAGGCTGTCGGTCTCGAACCGTTCGTCCCAGCGGAACGGCGTGCCAGGGATCGAGAACTGGTCGAACATGGTGATGAAGTTGCGGCTCACGCCGGGCGCGTTCTCATCGACGACCCCGGTATAGGGACCCCAGCGATTGCCGAATTCGTCCGTGCTCCGCAGCTTGCCGTAGTTCAGGTGATAATCATATTCGAAGACCTTCTCGGCCGCCGATTCATTGTCGGAATGGGCATAGTCGGCCGAGATGTTCAGTTCGATGTTGCTGGCCGGCTGCCAGCGCAGCGCACCGCGCACAGCGCGCGCATCTTCGCCGCCATAATGGCCGATCTCGCAGGAATCCGGCTGACGACCGGTGTTCCAGGCCGTGCGGGCTGATTGGAACGGATAGGTGCCGGCCAGCTCGGGCGTGCCCTTGCGGTACATCTCGCAACTGAAGTCGAGCAGGTCCATGTAGCCGTCGCGCTTCTTCGACACCATCGAGGCACTGACCGCCAGAGTCTCGGTGAGCGGAATGTTGATGCCGGCGCGCAGATCGAGCCGGTGATGCGAACCGGTGGTGAAGTCGACATAGGCCGTGAGCCCGTCGAAGCTCGGTTTGCGGCTCACCAGGTTGACGGCGCCCGAAATGGCGTTGCGGCCGAAGAGCGTGCCCTGTGGGCCGCGCAGCACCTCGACATGGTCCAGATCGAGCAGGTCGAAATTGGAGCCGAAGAGAAAGGGATAATAGACGTCGTCGATATAGTAGGCGACGGCCGGCTCGCCCGAGAACTGCGTGTCGGTCTGGCCGATGCCGCGCAAGTTCACCGAGACGCCCGCACCGTAAATACCCTCAGACTTGCGGAAAGTGGCATTGGGCACGATGTCGCCGAGATTGGCGAGCTGGGTGATCTGTCGCTCTTCCAGCGCCTCGGCGGTCACGGCGGTGATCGCGATGGGTACGTCCTGCACATTGGTCGCGATCTTGGTTGCGGTGATGATGATCTCCCCGCCGGACCCCGCGCTATCGGCCTGCGGCGCGGTTGCATCGTCCTGTGCCATCGCCGCGCTCGCAAACGCCAGCGACAGCAGCGAAACGGTCGTCATGCCTGTTCTTTTCATGTCGCCCCTCCTGACGGGTCATGGTTTCTCCATTGTTCCGTCAGACTATCGGAGGGACTTTTCGTCGCTTTACCGGAGCGGAGCAACTATTTGTAAAACATTCATCCAAGTTATGCTGATAAAGCAAATTGAATATCGGCATTCGTTGCGATGAACTTTGAGAATAATACTGTAATTAAAACCATATTTTACTCAGGCTTTCGGACCACGTCCGCCTGGTACGAAAATGCGCTCCGCCGTATCAAAGAACAGCGCCTTCTGTTGCGCCTGCGGCAGATTGGCGGCAGCCTCCAGCGCATATTGCACCCAGCCGAACATGCTGCCCGGCGTGTTGCCCACATCGCTGCCCCACACCATCTGGTTGGCGTCGAACGTCTTGACCATATGTTCGAGAAACGGCTGCAACGGCACATGCGCCGCATGAAGCTGCTCGATCAGCAGCGTCGTATATTTGTAGTAGATGTTCTTGTGCTGCGCGAGCGAGACATGCTCGGGGCTGAGGCCATGCGTCGGGCTGACTTCCGGCCGCGGGAAACCGATATGGTCGAGCACGATGTTCACATTGGGATATTGTACGGCGAACTGCGCCACCGTCTTCATCGTCGCGGGCATGTTACCGCCGATGGGCATAAGCACGATGACGAGGCCCAGCCGGTTGCAGGCATCCCATGCGGGCCGTGCGGCATCGCTCAGGAAGTTGTAGCTGCCCTGCTTGTCCGGCGTGCCGGTGAAGCGCACGCCGGCGATCTTGTCTTCTGCCGCCATCTTGGCGAGCGCGGCTGGCGTCTCGGCGCCCACCGGATCCAGGATGACGATGGGGATGATGCGATCCGGATGGGCGCGGTGAATGTCCAGCAGGTAGCTGTTATCGGTCTGGTAGGTGCTGTTATATTGCACGCCGCACCCCTTGGCGATGCCGCACTCGTCCCAGAAAGCGAAGACCTCCTTGGGCGTCTGCGGAAAGCGCATGGCCTTGGCCACCATGATCTCCGGCCCGTAGCGTGAGCGGGTCGCCTTGAAGGGATAGCTGTCGACATCGTTTGTGTAGAAATGTGCATGCGTGTCGTAGAGCTTGAACGATGGCGTGATGACATGGCCAAAAGCCGCGCGCGGCATGGCGGAGAGCGCAGCCGCGCCCAAGGCGGACCCCAGGAAAGTTCTACGTCGCAGCATGAAACCCTCACCTAAGCTGTTGAAAGCCCTAGGCCCGTTGTCCTGAATCGCCCTGTTGGCGGGTCAGTCCGGCCCCTCGCTCGGCCCGGTGTCTACCAAGGCGGATAGCCAGCGACTTGTTCTTAACGGCGTTGTTGTCTGTTCCCTTTGGCAGCGCAGAGGCGCCGCAACGCACCGGAGAGGCACAAGCTTTTGACCGGACCGCGCCGCGCGCGATCCGGCCTTGCGTTCGCGCGGAGCCTTGCCCGAGACTGCCGTTCGCGAACAACGGGAGAGGATGGCGATGAACCGCAAAGCCCTGGCGACCTGCGCGGCGCTGCCTTTGTCTCTGGCGCTGGCGCTAGCGCTGGAAAGCATGGCTGGGGCGCAGATCCCGGCAGACGCGCCGGACTCCATCGACAGCCTGGCGCGCGACATCACGCGGCTGGAATCGCTGCGCGCTGTGAAGGATGTGCAGCGCAGCTACGCCCATTATGCGCAATTCGGCCTGTGGGAGGCCATGGCCGATCTGTTCGCCACGAAAGGCCGCCTCATCTGGGGCGAGCAGACCCTCGCCGGCAAGGCGGTCATCGCCCGCTGGTTCGCCGCGCGGAGCGGCCCGGCCGGTGCGGTCCCGGGCGCGCTCAACACCGAGATGATCGACGACCCGCTCGTCAATCTCTCCGCCGACGGCAACAGCGCCAAGGCCCGCTGGCGCGGCCTCGCCTTCAGGGGCGATGGCAAGGGCCGCGCCTGGATCGAAGGCGGGCTCTACGAGAACGACTATGTGCGTGAGAATGGCCGCTGGAAGATCGCTACGCTGCATTATTATCCGCAATATGAGGGCAGCTATGCCGATGGCGTCAGCAATGTCGGCCAGAAGGACCTGCCGATCATTCCCTATCATTTCACGATCGACGAGACGGGCATTCCCATTCCGCCGGCACCGGGCGCCGCCCCTGCCAGCGGCGCGACGCTCTCCGCGCTCGCCCGGCGTGTTGCGGCGCTGAACGACGAGGACGATGTCCACAATCTCCAGAACACTTATGGCTATTATGTCGACCTGCGCCTGTGGGACGATGTCGTCGACCTGTTCGCCGAAGACGGCGTCGTCGAGATCGGCGGTACGCTCTACAAGGGCAAGGCGGGCGTACGACGCGCCATGGAGACGATGGGGCCGGCGGGGCTCGCCCATGGCGTGCTCAACGATCATCCGCTGTTCGATACCATCGTGACGGTGGCGCCGGGCGGGCAGGAAGCCCATGCTCGCGGTATCGAGCTGGGCATGATCGGCGAGGCCGACAGGGAAACCGCCCACTGGGAAGTCAATGTGTTCCGCAACCGCTTCGTCAAGGAAGATGGGCTGTGGAAGATCCGCGAAATGCGGATCACGCCAGTGATGAAGGCAAATTACAAGACCGGCTGGGGGCATGGGGGAGCGCAAGGCGCTGCGTTGCCCGCCATGCCGGCACTGCTCGGGCCCAATCCGGCGACCGGCAAGCCCGTCGCCACCGGGCGCCTCGCCATCGCTTCAGCCCGGCCCCTTACCGGATCGGTGAAGGCGCGGCTGCTCTCCAGCACCGCGTCCCTCGCCGATCTCCGTCGCCGTTACCTGCGCTCGCTCGCTTATGACGGCACGGAGAACGTCTCCTCCGCCTATGGCCATTATCTCGACGATTTCCAGTGGCCGGGCATGTCCGGCATCTTCGCGGTCAAAGGCAACAAGCAGTCGCCCTTCGCCGGCTATTATTTCGGCCGCGACCGGATCGCCGGCGCGGCGACCGCCATGTACGGCAAGACACCCGATCCGGCCACTGTCATGCGCGCGCGTCTTGCCATCCACTGGCGCATTCAGCCCGTCATCCATGTCGCGCATGACGGGCGCTCGACGCTGCTGCGCACGCGGCTCTTCCATCCCAACACAGGCAAATATGATCCCGCCAGCGGCCCTAATCGCGTCGGCACCATCCAGACCGGCATGTACCCCAACGATCAGGTGGTGCTGGAGGACGGCATCTGGCGGCTGTGGACGCTCACCATCGACGAGCCCTACATGACCATGCCCAATTGGCAGGGCGGCTGGTCAGCGGCCAAGCCCCCGCCGCCCGGCGGCGGCATGCGGCCGAGCCCACTGCTCCAGCGCTATCCGCCAGACCTGCCGATCACCGCGCTCGGCAAACGCGAAGAGGGGTTTGCCGGCGGTACCGGCACCACCATCAACTGGCCCGGCATCCTCCCCATGTGGTTCCATTATCGCAACCCGGTGAGCGGCCGCGTGCCGGAGCGCTACTGGCCCGATTGCGTGCCGTGCGAATTGCAGCCGCAGAACCGGCTCATCAACAATGGCTATCAGATGCCGCCGACGGGACCGGCCATCGATGGCGTGGAGATCGAGAAGCGATGACCGCCCATCGCTCTTCCCACCGCGCCCGCCGCCTTGCGCACCGGGGCGCCGCGTTCCTCGCGCTGGCCCTGGGTACCGGCATCGCCGCCGCGCAGACGTCCTGCGACCGCGCCTGCCTCGTCGACGCCACCAACCGCTATCTCGCCGCGCTCGTCCGCCACGATCCTGGCGCAGTGCCTCTGGCAGTCGATCTGCGCTTCGTGGAGAATGCGCAGCGCCGCGCAGTCGGGGAGGGCCTGTGGCAGAGCGCGACCGGCGGGCCGACCGCCTTCTCCATCCATGTGCCCGATCCGGTGAGCCACACGGCCGGCTGGATCGGCATGATGCAGCAACAGGGCAAGCCGGTGATGGTGGCACTGCGCCTCAAACTGGAGGGAGAGCGCATCGTGGAGGCCGAGCATCGCATCACCGACGTGCGCGATACAGTGCTCGACCGGCTGAAGACACCACGCCCCGGGCTGCTCGCGGACGTGCCCGCCGACAAGCGCCTCGACCGCGCCACGCTCGTGCACATCGGCGGCAGCTATTATGACGCTGTGGACGATAATGACGGCACCCGGATGCCCTTCGCTGCCGATTGCCAACGTCAGGAAAATGGCATGATTACCGCTGGCGAAGGCGCCGGGCCCGGCCCCGCCAGCCAAGGCGTCTCGCCCATCGCCAGCGATTGCACGGGGCAGCTCTCCAGTGGCATCATGACCTACATCACCAGCATCGACGACCGTCAGGTCTTCGCCGCCGATCCGCAGACGGGCCTCGTCATGGGTTTTTCCGTGCTGCGCCACCCCATGGACTTCCCGCCCTATGCAGTGACTAGCCTCGATGGCTCCAAATCGCTCTGGACCAGGGAGCGGCTGGGCTATGCGCCGTGGGACAATGTGGCGGCACACATCTGGAAGATCGGCGCCGACGGCAAGGTCCACGAGATCGAAGCCATGGGCTTCCGCGCGCCCAGCGGCACGCCAACGGACTGGGACGCCGTCCGCCGCTGAGAGCGCAGACCTCGACCCGGACCGCTGGTTCCGAGGCGCGAGACCGCCACTCCGCTTGCGCTTTTCCCGTGCCAGCCCGCGCATGAGTGATCCGGTGCACCGGTAGCCCATCCCAGGCAACCCCCACGATCTTCGTGCTCCTGCACAGGCAGGAGCCCGGGGCGGCTGGGACTGCCGGCCGCGGAAAGCTGTTTGGCGGTTTCAGCCCAGATGGGCTTTGCTGGGAAAGCGCCCGCTCGTCCTCATGCCCAAGCGCAAGTCACGGGCGCATTGACGCCTTATCGCAGCGTCGCCGAAAACAGCGCCAGCACGGCCGTCCACGCCCGCTCGGCCGCCGCCGCATCGTAGCGGGCATTGCCCGGCACCGCGAAGCCATGGTCAGCGGCAGAAATCTCCACCGTCCCCCTGAGCCCGGCATCGGCGATCACCTTGCGCAGATCGTCCTTGTCCTCAGGCTCACGGGCATCATCGTCGCGCGCTTGCACGACCAGATAGGCCGCCCGGCTTTTCGCCACCAGCAGATGCGGGCTGTTGGGGCGCGGCGTGGCGACGCCGAGTCCATGGATACAGGCTACCGCGGCGATCCGCTCGGGCAGCGCAGCGGCAGCGCGGAAGGCGTAGGAGGCGCCGACATCATAGCCGAGCGTGCCAGCCTTGCGCTGCGGCGCCGTCTGCGCAAGCCCATCGAGATAAGCCATGTACGCCACCGCATCGCGCGTGATGCCCTCGTCCGTCGCCGCGGCGCGATAATCCGTCTGGCGCTGGCGCACTTGCGGATCGCGCATGTTCAGCTCCGCACCATTCGCCCGGGCGCTGCGATAAAAGGCATTGGGCGCCAGCACGACATAGCCTTGGGCCGCCAGCGTGCGCCCCATGTCCCGATAGACCGGCCGCAGCCCGGCAAGATCGTGCCACAGGATGATTGCCGGCCAGGGTCCCGTGCCCGCCGGCGTGAACAGCACTGCGTCGGCCGATCCATCCGGCGTCGGAATCGTCACATCGGCCTCGCGCACGGCCTCGCCGGCGGCACGCGCCGCAACCGGCAGCGCGAGGAGGACCGCCCCGGCGAACAGCAGACGCCGCCGGTCCGTGGCCCATGCGCCTGCCGGCGCGGCGTCGCTATCCTGCGCGCTCATATCCGCTCCTCCTGCCTACCCGGGTCGCGCCCGGCGCTCCTCAATCGACCGAGAAGATGCTGCGGCAGATGTGCCGCACGCCGCCATTGACCTGGACCTTGTCGTCCTTGCTGTTGAAATAATAGATGACGCCAATCTTGCCGTCGTCCGTCACCCAGGCATTGGGATAGCCCAGGTCCCAGCTCCCGCCATCATCGCGCACGATCAGCTCCGGGCCCCATGTCCGGCCCTCATCTTCGCTCACCGTGGCACGGATGCCCGAGGGGGCAAGCCGATAGCCATAGACCATGACCAGCCGCCCGTCGGGCAGGCGCACCAGGCTGCCGGGCGAGCCGAAATCGTTGACGCGCGAGAGGAAGCCCCAGGTCCGCCCGCCATCGTCGCTGGCATGGACCTCGGTCCACATCACCCCGCGCGGATCGCGCTGGGAACGCAGCACGCAGAGCATGCGCCCGCTCGGCAGCAGGTAGCCGCGTGGATAGAACCAGCGGTGCCCGCCGAAGCGGAACGTGCTGCTGTAGTCGCCATCCGCATTGCCCATGGGATCGGCCTTGGGCGTGATGAAGGTGAGGAAATGGAAATCGGTGCCGCGCGGCGGCAGCGCATAGACGCAAGGGTGGCGATTCCACCCTTCTTTGTCCACTTCCATCAGCCAGATGAGCGCCGTGCCGTCCGGCCGGACCAGCACCGAGTTCATGCCGGAGAGCGAGTGCAGCCCATCCAGCGGCACCGGAATGGGCGGGCTCCAGCTCCGCCCCCGGTCCTTGGAGACGCGCACCACCGTGCGCCCGTTTGGCAGGCCGAAGGCCGTGCCGGAATTGGCGACCAGCACGTTGGGATCGAGAAAGTCGATGGGTTGCAGGTCGCCCATGGACTTGGCGTTCGCCATGTCCGGCGCCTGGTTGCTCATCATGTTGAAGACGGGATTGGCGCCATCCCAGGTCCGCCCCCAGTCGCGCGAGCGCAGCGCCACCGATTTGCCGCCGCCCCCGCCCCGGCCGATATTGTCGTGGCTGATGGCGTCGGCGCTCTCGTAGCGGCTGTTGATGGACGTGACCTGCTGGAGGATCTCGCCGTCGCCCATGTTCCAGAAGCCCATGGTGTGCGGCCAGCCGACGAACTCGGTCTCGCGGCGATAGACCACCAGATGATCGACATTTGTCAATCGGCGAGGCGCGGCATAGCGGCGGACGAGCTGCCCCCGCGCCATGGTCGGCAGCAGCAGCGCGAGGGCCGATCCGCCCGCAAGCGCGCTCCGCCGCGTCAGGTCGAAGTCGCTCTTTGGTTTGGTCGCGTGCCCCTTCGTCATGCCGCTTCTCCCCTGTTGCCGACGGCCAGTTTCCTGGCCGTCCGTCGTACAGGCACCGGCGTAGAAGCGCCGGGCGAAAACGGTCAAACGAAAGCGGCGGCTTTGTCCGTGAGGTCAAGAATGACTGCCTATTCCTTCTTATCGGCCATCACGGGCGCCTTGCGGACAGCCCATCCTGCGCGCATCCATGCCGCTGCGGCATCCGGCGGGGGGAAAGGCTTGCAAAGCCCCGCCGGCAGGAGACAATCCCGCCATATGCGAAACGGCCGGCAAGGTCGCGCGAGGAGAGGAACAATGGAGTCGTTCAGCAGTGACCTGTTGCCGGTCGCGACACGCACAACCGACTGGAACCAGATCTATTGCCGCCAGCTCAACCAGGTCGACTTCACGCCGGCCGACCGGCACGCCTTCGCCGCCCGGCTCGGCATGGGCCGGCTGGGCCCGGTGCAGTTCGTGCGCATGAGCGCCAACCGCTCCAGTATCGAACGCACGCCGCGCCACATCCGCGCCGGCGCGCCGCGCCTCTACTCCTACCTGCTCCAGTTGCGCGGCCGCGGCGTGTTCAATCATTGGGGCCATGAGGCGCATCTGGAGGAAGGCGATTTCGTGCTGTGCGACAGCGCCGTGCCGCACTGCTTCACCATCGACGATGCCTCCACCGTGCTCATGCTGCGCGTCGATGCACAGACGATGCGCGAGCATCTGCCCGCTCCGGAGCAATATTGCGGCCGCCGCCTGCGCAGCGATGTGGGCCTCACAGGCACCATGTCCGCCATGGTCGCAAAGCTCGACGCGCAGCTCGAAGGCGGCTTCTCATCGGCCTACGACACCCGCTTCGCGCGCCATCTGCTCGATATGCTCTCCATGGCCTATGCCATCGGCTTCGAGGCGGAGCCCAGCATCTCGGCCGTGGTGCGCGGCCGGCAGTCGGACATCGTGCGCTATATCGAAGAGCATCTGCGCGATCCCGGCCTCTCGCCCGCGCAGGTTGCACAGGGCCTGCGCATGTCGCCGCGTTATCTGCGCACGGTGTTCGCCCGCTCCGGCGAGAAGCTTTCGGCCTATATCATGCGCCGCCGGCTGGAGGAGTGCGCGCGCCAGATCCGTCACCCAAGCTGGCAGGGCCATACCCTCACCGAGATTGCCTTTGCCTGGGGCTTCAACAGCTCGGCCCATTTCACCCGCGCCTTCCGCGAGCATTTCGGCGTTACACCGCGCGCCTATCGAGGGGGCGCGGGCGGTTAGCACTTGCCCGCTTTGCCGCGCATCCGCACGGGTGGGCCAGAATGCCAGAGACTCTCCAGATCAGGACAGGACCGGTGCTCCTGCGGAAGCCGGACTCCGGCATCAGCCGACATACCCCGGCGCCCTAGGCTTCCCGCTTTTCACGCGTACGGGATTGGAACGGATGGGTCGACCGATGGCCGGGCGGGAGCGCGGGCCGGCACTGTCGGGACATGCCAGAGTCCAGCACCGTTTCAGCGCCGTATCCAGCCCACACAAAAAAACGCCACCGAGCGGGCAGCCCGGCGGCGCAAGGGGGACCACCGAACGCGGCACGCGGGGAAGAGGGCCCCCGCGCGCCGCGGCCGGATCAGAAGCGCTTTGACAAGGTCAGATACCATTCGCGCGGCGGGGCCGGCTGCGCATCCGTCTGCGGATAGCCGAGGCCCTGATAATCGAACACGTTGCGATAGTAGAACTTGTTGAACAGGTTGATGACGCCCAGCGCCACCGTGAAATCATGGTCGAGATTGTCGTAAGTCACTCGACCGTTGAACAGCGACTTAGCGGGCAGCAACCCGTTATATTTGGTCGAGGTGCCACTCACGATCTGGCTGCTTTCGAACGTCCAGTCGAGCCGGGGCGTGATCGTACCGCCCAGCATATCAACCGGAATCTCGTACTGGATGCCGCTGCTCGCTGTCCAGAACGGGTTGCTCTGGCGCCGGTTGACGGTGCGCGCCTCGATGTCCGGTGCCATGAACTTGGACCAGCCAACCGAGCCGTTGATCGTCAGCCCCTCGATGGGATTGAGCGTATATTCCGCCTCGAAACCGCGGATCGTCGCCGGCTGGTTGCGGAAATAGGTGCGGCCCAGGCAGACGATGCCGGTGTTGGTGGGCAGCGTCTCCGTGCTGCACTGGGTCGAGCCGGGAGGGCCACCGGGCAGCGGCACGAGCTGCTGGTTACCGACTTGGGGCAGGCCCTGATCGTCGAGCAATGCCTCGGCGCCGCCGATGGTGGTCGGCCGGTTCTTGAAGTCGGTATAGAAGGCCGCGATGTTGAGCCTGAGCCGCCGGTCGAACAGATCGAGCTTGGCGCCCAGCTCATAAGCAATGTCTTCATTGGCGTCGCTCTGCGAAACCTGCGTGAACTGCAAAGGCCGCGTGTTGTAGCCCGGCAACGAATAGCCAGTCGCCGCCGAGGCATAGAGCAGCACATCGTTGGTGGGTTGATAATTGAGCCCCGCCTTCCAGCTCAGCTTTTTGCTGGAGGGCACCACCTTGAACAGAATGTCCGAGGCCGTGGTGCGAAAGCTCACGTCCGAGATGTTGGAGAAATCCACCGCCATCTTATCGTCGGCATAGCGCAGGCCCAGCATGACACCGAGCTTCTCACCAAAGGGCCGCACCGTCGCGTTGGCGAACACTGCCTTGCTGGTCGGTTTATACGTGGTGTGCAATTGCCGCTGAAGGCCCGAGCTGGCCTGGATCAGCGACGCATGCTGGTCGCCATCGGCATCGAAGTAGAAGCCGCCCACCACCCAGTCCATGAGATCGGACTTGCCGGACAGCCGCAGCTCGGCATGCGTGTATTTCTGCGAAAGATGGTTGATGACATGCTCGACCACCAGCGGCATGCCGTCGGTATCGAAGGTGTGGGTCTCGTCGAGATCGCGATAGGCCAGCACGGCGGTCAGATCGACGTCGCCGCCCAGATCCCAGTTGAGCTTGCCGGCTACGCCCCAGTTGCGCAGATTGTTGTGATTGGGGATCGCATAGCCGCCGCGCGTATATTGCCCGCGCTCGTTGACGAAGCCGGTGGTGCCGTCGCCATCGGGATCGGGCGCATAATATGTGTTGCCGGGGATGACCGTGCCGGCGGCGATCCGATCAGTATAGGTCACATAAGTGGTATAAGGGTCGCCGGTCATGAAGCGCTGATCGATGACCAGGCCGAAATAGGCCGCCTGAGTCTTCATATTGGCATTGGCACGCGTGGGATCGACATCGACCACCGAATCCGCCGGATTTTCCGAGCGATCACGTAGATAGTCGCCGGTCAGAGTCAGCTTCACCCCCGGCGCGGCTTCCCACAGCAGGCTGCCGCGCAACGCGCGCACGTCCTCGCCGCCATAATGGCCGATGCCGCAATCATCCACCTGGTCGAGTCGGGTGGAATTCTGGAGCGGCCCCGTCAGCGGGAAGCTCCCGGCCAGCTCGGGGGTGCCGCGGCGGTTCATCTCGCAAGTGAAGTCGAGCAGCGTCTGATAGCCCTCGCGCTTCTTGGAAATGCCCGAGACGCGTAGCGCCGCCGTCTCGCTCAGCGGCACGTTGAAGCCGGCGCGCAGATCCGTGCGGTTGTAGGAACCGACCGTTGCCTCGGCATAGGCCGAGGCTTCCCGCGTGTCGGGCTGGCGCGCCACCACGTTGATCGCCCCGGCCAGCGAATTGCGGCCGAACAGCGTGCCCTGCGGCCCGCGCAGCACCTCGATATGGTCGATATCCAGCAGGTCGAAATTGGCGCCGAGCAGGATGGGGTAGTACACATCGTCAATATAGAAGGCGACGGGCGGCTGGCCGGCGAGGCTGGTGTCGCCCGAGCCGATTCCGCGGATAAAGGCCGAAACGCCGGGTCCGAATGCGCCCTGCACGCGGCGGAACTGCGCGTTGGGCACAGTGGATGTCAGGTCGCCGATACTGGCGATCCCCCGCGCCTGAAGCGCCTCGGATGTCACCGCCGTAATGGCAATGGGTGTGTCCTGCAGATTGGTGGCCTGACGCGTGGCGGTGATGACGATGTCATCAATGCCCACCGTCTGCGGCGCGGCCGGCGCCGCAGTCTGGCTTTGTGCCGGGGCCTGCGCGGCCAGGGCCATCACGGCCAGAGACGATGCCGATGCCTTCAGAATTCGTCCGTGCATGTCATTCCCCTTTCCCGGAGCGCCGGCGCGGTCCTGTGTCCGCGCATGGCGCTCCCGCGCCTGGCCGGCGGGCAAGCACCCGCAGGCGGTATCGCGCACGCGCGCGACCCGGCTTTGCGACCAGGGCATATGGCTCCTCTCCTGCGGGCGACCGCCGGCGTTTGATCCGGGCACAGGCCCCGGACCGACTTTCACTCCCTTGTGCGTTTGGCAGGCCGGGCGGAAAGAAACTTACCTACAAGGGCGGCACATCATGCATAATTCGGCTCTCCCGCCGTCCGCCGCCTGCAAGCCCCGCGCGGGCAAGCGGGTTCCGTCTTATGCACCGGCCCTGTCATTCGCGGGTGTTCGGCGGCTGTTCGAGCAGGGCAGGAATGTCGCCGGCCGCGTCCGCGCATCGGAGGGCGGGAATGGGAACAGAATGGACGCTGGGGAGGCAAGTCGGTTCACGCGTGATGCGCGCCACCTCACGGCCCTGTGCGGGGCAAGAGCGGAGATACCGCCCCCAGTGTGTTACATCTGTTAGATGAAAATTTTGCAGCAGGATCGGCTTGAACAGTCCGGCTGTCGCATTCGACATCGCCACGCCGGAAACGGGTTCGCCGGCCGGTGTGGGGCCCGGCCGGCGTTCCGTCGACGACCAGTGTGGGAGAGCTGGCCGAAGCAGAAAGTCCTGACAACCGGGAGGGCGAATAGAGACGTCGGGAAGCACATGAAGACCGGCCGTGGGGTAGCCGAATCGTTACGGAAATGCACCTTGCCCTGTCGTCGCTTGCGTCCCGGTCCGATGCCCCTCTCTTCCGGAGAAGCTGCCTCATATATGACGCATTTTTTTGAGGGGTGCATTTAAAAAGTGCACCAAATTGAGACATTGCGGCGGGCCGGCGCGAAAAGACCACGGCCCGTCCGATCCCTGTAACCCCTCAAAAATCTATGGCGATTCCCTTGCGCTCCCAATCGCCATAGCGCGTGGGATCGAGCCCGTCGTCGCGCCGGTCGAGCGCTGCTCCATCCGGCGCGCCGTTCGTGGCATCCGGCGCTGCTCCCGGCTGGGGAACTGGCGGACTGGGCGAGAGATAGGCCGGCGCCGTGAGATGGTCGGGCAGATGGGCGGGGCGTTGTCCCATGGAGATCCTGCAAAAAAGCCGGCGCGCGCCGTTGATCCCGCCATGATGCGCCCGCGTCGGCGCAAATTCAACCGGGCCGGCCATTTTCGCCGTCATTCGCGTGGCGATGCTGCTATGGGGCGCCATGGTCCATCCCGCATCTGCCCGCCGGCGCACTCGCGCCGCGTCCGCTCCGCCGCCCCCCGGCTTCGCCGCGCGCAAGGCCACGCTGCGGCTGCTCGATGCCGTACTGCGACGCGGCCAGCCGCTGGAAACGGCCCTGCACGCCGCCACCCAGGGCCTCGCAGACAAGGCCGACCGCGCTCTCGTCCACGCCATCGCCGCCAATGTGCTGCGCCACATGCGCGATCTCGACGCCCTGATCGACAGCGCCACGCGCCAGCCGCTGCCGGACGATGCCAAGGCGCGCATGGTGCTGCGCCTCGCGCTGGCGCAGGCGCTGCTGCTCGACACCGCGCCGCATGCCGTGGTCGCCACAGCACTGCCGCTGGTCGACGGCGGCCCCCGCAAGCTCGTTCATGGCGTGCTCGGCACGCTGCTGCGCGCGGGCGCACACCTGCCCGACCCGCCCAATCTGCCCACCGAGGTCGAAACACGCTGGACCGCGCAGTGGGGCGAGGGCGTGGTGCAGGCCGCGCGGCAGGCCATCGCCGCGCGTCCGCCGCTCGACCTCAGTCTGCGCGATCCTGTGCAGGCGACCGAGACCGCCGCGCGGCTCGGCGGAACCAGCCTCGCGCCCGGCCATGTGCGCTTGCCGGCCGAAACGGACGTGACCGCGCTGGCGGGATTCCGGGAGGGTGCCTTCTGGGTGCAGGATCTCGCCGCCTCGCTGCCCGCGCGGCTGCTGGGCGCGGGCGCCGGCCGCCCGGTGCTGGACCTGTGTGCCGCGCCCGGCGGCAAGACGCTGCAACTGGCCGCTGCCGGCTGGCAGGTCACGGCGCTGGACCAATCCGCGCGGCGGCTGGAGCGGCTGACGGAATCGCTGGCCCGCACGGGCCTCACTGCCACGGTCGTCGCGGCCGACCTGCGCGACTGGCAGCCATCCGAACCGGTCGACGCGATCCTGCTCGACGCGCCGTGCAGCGCCACCGGCATCTTCCGCCGCCATCCGGACGTGCTCCACCGCGTCGGCCCCCGGCAGATCGCGGAGCTGGCGGACTTACAAGCTGCCCTGCTCGACCGCGCGAGCGGCTGGCTAAAGCCCGGCGGCCGGCTCGTCTATGCCACCTGCTCGCTGGAACCGAAGGAAGGCGAGACGCAGATCGCCGCGCTGCTCGCCCGGCGCGGCGACATGCGCCCGGCGGCCATCGATGGCACGTTCCCGGCGGGCCTGGGTACGCAGGCGCCGGGACAACTGCGCACATTGCCCGGCCTGCTGAGCGAGACGGGTGGCCTCGATGGATTCTTCGTGGCGCTGCTGGAGCGCAACTGACCCACCCCTCGACCTACACGGCCGCACCGTTGCGGGCGACCATGGTAGCGTGGCGCTGTTCGGCAACGCGGCGAACGGCCAGCGCGATTTCCAGATCGATTTCGTCGCGCTTCTCCTTGGGCAGGGCGCGATAGCCGTCTTCGCTGAGGTCGTGCTTGCGCAGCACGGCATCGCGGGCGCGCTCCTCGGGCGTCTTGCAGGCTTCTTCCTTGAGCTTGGCCAGCAGCGCGTCGAAATCCACGGCGGGGCTGTCCGCGCCGCGCTTGCCGCTGGTGCCGGCGGCCGTCGCCGACACGCCCATGACCGCCTTGAACTCCACTTGCCTCTCCCTCTCGCCGTGGCGTGACCCTGCTTGTGACAGGGGAAGGATAAGGAGCCATGAATCGCGGCACAGCGCCTGCCGCCACGCCCCAGGTGACTCAATTCGGCACAGCTTTTGCCGCCAGGGTGAATCCATCCACAACTTTATCCGCAAGCCGCCCGAGGAACGGGGTCAGGCGCGGTTGCACTGGCCGAATCGTGGGTTTAAGCCATACCAGCCATGGTGTCTCACGTCCGCATCGCCCCCTCCATCTTGTCGGCCGATTTCGCACGGCTCGGCGAGGAAGTCCGCGCCATCGACGAAGCGGGCTGCGACTGGATCCATGTCGACGTGATGGACGGCCATTTCGTGCCCAATCTCACCATCGGCCCCATGGTGGTGAAGGCGCTGCGCCCGCACACCAGCAAGCCGTTCGACGTGCACCTGATGATTTCGCCGGTCGACGGGTTCCTCGATGCCTTCGCCGAGGCCGGGGCCGACATCCTCACCGTCCACCCCGAGGCGGGGCCGCATATCCACCGCTCGGTGCAGCGCATCAAGGCGCTGGGCAAGAAGGCAGGCGTTTCGCTCAACCCCGCTACGCCCGCCAAGATGCTCGATTATCTCATCGACGAGATCGACCTCGTGCTGGTGATGAGCGTCAATCCCGGCTTCGGTGGGCAGAGCTTCATCGACAGCCAGCTCCGCAAGATCGAGGCGGTGCGCAAGATGATCGACAAGTCCGGCCGCGACATCGCGCTGGAAGTGGACGGCGGCGTGGATGCCAACACCGCGCCGCGCGTCATTGCCGCCGGTGCCGACGTGCTGGTTGCCGGCACCGCCACCTTCCGCGGCGGCCCCGTTGCCTATGCGGACAATATTCGCCGATTGAGGGAGTCATGAACGCCCGTCCACGCACGCTGCCCAAGGTGGACCCCGCCGACGCGCCCCCCGAGGACGACGGCATCGAGCAAGGCAAGCGCCTGATCCGCGTCGGCGACGATCGCGGCCTCTCGCTGGCCGAGCGGGTTGCCAATCATTTCTATCGCCTGACCTGGAACACGCCGTTGCACGCCATGCGGCTCAAGGGCAAATATCCGCTCAAGCTCCTCGCCGTGCCGCGCGAGCTGATCCCCGGGGACGCCCGCGCGGGCAAGGCGCTGCGGGCGGGCTATTTCCTGTTCCGCGGCATGAAACAGCCGGTGCAGAGCCTCGATTATCGCAAGATCGATCAGAGCGACGCCTTTGCCGATTATCTGCATCGGTTCCGCTGGCTGGCCGACCTGGCCGCCTGCACCACGCTCGACGGCGCCGTGCCGATTGCCGAGGCGCAGATGCGCGCCTGGCTCGCCACTCATGGCGAGAAGCCGAGCGAGCCGGCCTGGCGCGCGGACAATGCCGCCTGGCGTATCCTCTACTGGACGACCTATTCGCCGCTCATCCTCTCGAGCAGCGACCTCGTCTATCGCAGCCTCGTGCTCAACTGCATCGCGCGCACGGCCCGCCATCTGGACCGCAGCGCAGACAAGGCGCCCATTGGCCTGCCGCGCGTCACCGCCTGGGCAGGCATCGTCGCGGCCGGGTTGCTGCTGCCGGGCGGCGAGCCGCGCCAGGTCTTTGCCGAAGCGGGGCTCCGCCGCGCGCTGGAGAGCGCCTTTTCGGCAGATGGCGGCATCATCTCGCGCTCGCCGCAGGAACAGCTCGACGCGATCCACCTGCTCGCCATGCTGGCCGCGATCTATGACGTGCGCCGCAAGGAGCTGCCTGCGTCCGTGGCGGACCTGCTGGAGCGCGCGGTGGCGGCGATGCTGGGCATTCTCCACGGCGACGGCGCCCCCGGCAACTGGCAGGGCAGCGCCTGGGCGGACCCGGCGCGCGTCACCGCGGTCATTGCCGCCTCGGGGGTGCGCATCCGGCCGCTGCGCCAGGCACGCGAATGGGGCTATCAGCGCCTCGCCGCCGGGCAGACGGTGGTGCAGGTCGATGCCGCTCCGCCGCCGGTCGCACGGCTTGCCCGCAGCGGCTGCGCCTCGACAGGCGCCATCGAAGTGAGCGACGGGCCGGTGCGGCTCATCGTCAATTGCGGCGGTGCGGCGCTGGCGGGCGCCACGATCCCCGAAGATCTTGCGCAAGGCCTGCGCACCACGGCGGCGCACAGCACGCTGGTGCTCAACGACAGCAATTCCACTGCGATCCAGGCCGATGGCTCGCTTGGCAAGGGTGTCGCCGAGGTGGAGCTGGACCGGCAGGAGCTGGAACAGGGCAGCCGGCTGGAAATCGGCCATGACGGCTATGCGCGGCGGCACGGCTTCCTGCACAAGCGGCTCCTGCTGCTGAGCGCCGACGGGCGCGAGCTGCGCGGCGAGGACATGCTGCTGCCCGTGCAGCGCCGTCGCCGCATCACGCAATGCCCCTTCGCACTGCGCTTCCATCTCGGCCCAGAGGTGGAGCCCACGCTCACCGCCGACCGGCAGGGCGCGCTGTTGCGCCTCGCCAATGGCGTGCTCTGGCAGTTCCGCGTTGGCGCCGGCGAGTTGGTGCTGGAGGAAAGCCTGTGGGTGGACAGCGAAGGCCGGCCACACCCCACCCAGCAGCTCCTCGTCACCGGTGTGGCGGGGACGGGCGGCACAAGCCTCGGCTGGCTGCTCAAGCGCTCGGGATAGTCGCCGACCTCTCGATCCATTCGTCTTTCGGGCCAAGTCTGTCTGCGCCCATTCCCTTCAAAAGACCGTATCGCCCATGGACAGGCTCGGGGCGTAGCACATTCATCCGGGACGCGCGGCCACCGTCCGCCGCTCCAACCGCGAGGAGATCCCCATGCAGGACGTTACCATCAAGCGGGCATTGCTCTCCGTCTCCGACAAGACGGGGCTGATCGAGCTGGGGCAGGTCCTGGCGCGCCATGGCGTCGACCTCGTCTCGACCGGCGGCACGGCAAAGGCGTTGCGCGAGGCAGGCCTGGCCGTACGCGACATCGCGGACCTCACCGGCTTTCCCGAAATGATGGACGGCCGCGTCAAGACCCTGCACCCCACTGTGCATGGCGGCCTGCTCGCGGTGCGCGACAATGCCGAGCATGTCGCGGCGATGGAAGCGCACGACATCGGCGCCATCGATCTGGTGGTCGTCAATCTTTATCCCTTCGCACAGACCGTGGCCAAGGGCGCGGCGCGCGACGAGATTATCGAGAATATCGACATTGGCGGCCCCTCCATGGTGCGCTCGGCAGCCAAGAACCATGCCAGCGTGACCATCGTCACCGACCCTGCCGATTATGACCGCCTCGTCGCGGAAATGGACGCGAAGAGCGGTGCCACCAGCTACGATTTCCGCCGCCTGTGCGCCGCCAAGGCCTATGCGGCGACAGCCCAATATGACGCCATGATCGCGAGCTGGTTCGCCTTTGCCGACCAGGGGCAGATGTTTCCGCCGGCGCTGTCGGTGCCGCTGCGGCTCGCCGATACGCTGCGCTATGGCGAAAATCCGCATCAGGCCGCTGCCCTTTATGTGCCCGCTGGCCCGGCTGCGCGGGGCATCGGCCAGGCCGAGCAGGTGCAGGGCAAGGCGCTCTCCTACAACAATCTCAACGATGCCGATGCGGCGCTGGGCCTCGTCGCCGAGTTCCGCGACGGGCCGCCCACCGTGGTCATCGTCAAGCATGCCAATCCTTGCGGCGTCGCCACCGGAGAAACGCTGATCGAAGCCTATCGCAACGCCTATCAGTGCGACAGCGTCTCGGCCTTCGGCGGCATCATCGCGGTCAATCGGCCGCTCGACGGGCCAACGGCCGAGGCGATCACCGACATCTTCACCGAGGTGGTTGCCGCGCCGGGCGCGGACGAGGCGGCCCGGGCCGTCTTCGCGCGCAAGAAGAACCTGCGCCTGCTCATCCTGGGCGAGCTGCCCGATCCCGCGCGCAACGGGCTGGATTTCAAGAGCATCGCGGGCGGCGTACTCGTTCAGTCGCGCGACAACGGCCGCATTGCGCGCGAGGCGCTCCAGGTCGTCACCAAGCGCGCCCCGACCGAGCAGGAGCTGGAAGACTGCCTCTTCGCCTGGACGATCGCCAAGCATGTGAAGTCCAACGCCATCGTCTATGCCAAGAACGGCGCCACCGCCGGGATCGGCGCGGGGCAGATGAACCGGCGCGATTCCGCCCGTATCGCCGCTGCCAAGGCGCAGGAAGCGGCCGAAACCTTCGGCTGGGCCGAGCCGCGCACCATCGGCAGCGCCGTGGCTTCGGACGCCTTCTTCCCCTTCGCCGACGGCCTGCTCGCGGCCGTGGAAGCCGGTGCCACGGCAGTGATCCAGCCGGGCGGCTCGCTCAACGACGACAAGGTGATCGCCGCCGCCGACAAGGCCGGACTCGCCATGGTGTTCACGGGGATGCGCCACTTCCGTCACTGAGGGGGCGGCGGACGCTTGGCGAATCGTGCGGGCCGACGTAAACTCACCGGCGCGGGGTTCGCCAGGAAAGGCCTCATGTCATGCGCCCGCTCACTCTCCTCCTGCCCGCCTTGCTCTGCATGCTGCCAGCCGCCGCCGGCGCTCATCATGGCTGGAGCAGCTACGATGCCGACAAGACTGTGACGCTCACCGCGCCGGTCAGCGAGATTCGCTGGGCCAATCCCCATGGCGCCGTGGCCGTGCAGTATGAAGGTAAGCGCTGGGAAGTGGTGCTCGCGCCGATCGCGCGCATGGAAGCGCGCGGCCTCAGCGCCGAGATGCTCAAGAACGCCAAATCCGTGACGCTAATCGGTCAGCCGCGCAAGGACGGCACGGCAGAGCTGAAAATCCAGCGCATCGTGGTCGACGGCAAGAGTTATAATCTCCTGGCCTGAGCACGCCCGATTTAACCATAACAGGCGCGCAGAGGCTCGAAAATCCGTGCACTTAAACATTTGTTAAGCCATTTCAGTCACCTCGGTGGGCGATCCGTCCGTCTCTTTCCGGGGAAAAGCCTGCATGCCGAGCCGAGCCGACCAGAGCGTCGATGTCGCCATTGTCGGCGCCGGCCCCGCTGGCCTCACGGCCGCTTATCTGCTCACCAAGGCAGGCTACAGCGTCACCGTCATCGAGAAGGATCCCCATTATGTCGGCGGCATCAGCCGCACGGTGGAGCATGACGGCTTCCGCTTCGACATTGGCGGGCACCGCTTCTTCTCCAAGTCGAAGGAAGTGGTAGCGCTGTGGAACGAGATCCTGCCGCACGACTTCATCGACCGGCCGCGCATGAGCCGCATCTATTATGAGGGCCGCTTCTATTCCTACCCGCTGCGCGCCTTCGAGGCCCTGCGCAATCTGGGTCTCGTCCGCTCGGCGCTGTGCATGGCGAGCTACGCCAGGGCCCGGCTTTTCCCCCGCAAGGACGTGACCAGCTTCGAGGACTGGGTGGTCAACCAGTTCGGCCACAAGCTCTACACCATCTTCTTCAAGACCTACACGGAGAAGGTCTGGGGCATGCCGTGCGACACCATGTCGGCCGACTGGGCCGCACAGCGCATCAAGGGGCTTAGCCTCGGCAAGGCCGTGCTGGACGGCGTGAAGCGCAGCCTCGGGCTCAATCGGCGTCCCAATGACGGCATGGCCGCCAAGACGCTGCTGGAGCATTTCCGCTATCCGCGCCTGGGCCCCGGCATGATGTGGGAAGCCGCGCGCGACCATGTGGTAAAGGGCGGCAACCGCGTGCTGATGGGCCATTCGCTCAAGCAGCTCACGCTCGATCAGGTCACACAGCGCTGGCGTGTCGCCGCCTCAAGCGCGGATGGCGCGACCGTCACCATCGAGGCCGGCCATGTGATTTCGTCCGCACCCATGCGCGAACTGGCCGGGCGCCTCCACCCCGTGCCGGAAACGTTCGGCAACGCGCTGGCGCTCAATTATCGCGATTTCCTCACCGTGGCGCTGATGATCCGCTCGGCGGACCTGTTCCCGGACAACTGGATCTACATCCACGACAGCAAGGTGAAGGTCGGCCGCGTGCAGAATTTCCGGAGCTGGTCGCCGGAGATGGTGCCCGATCCCGCGATTGCCTGCGTGGGGCTGGAATATTTCTGCTTCGAAGGCGATGGCCTGTGGTCCGCGACCGACGAGGACCTCATTGCGCTCGCCACGCGCGAGATGGCGCAGCTTGGCCTGGCCCGCGCGCAGGACGTCGTCGGTGGGGCCGTAGTGCGGCAGGAAAAGGCCTATCCGGTCTATGACGAGCATTATGCCGCCCATGTCGAGGAGATGCGCGCCGAACTGGAAGCGCGCTACCCCACGCTGCACCTCGTGGGCCGCAACGGCATGCACCGCTACAACAACCAGGATCATGCAATGATGACGGCGATGTTGACCGTCCGCAACATCCAGGCCGGTGCACGGCTCTACGATATCTGGGCGGTCAACGAAGACGCCGAATATCATGAATCCGGTCATGACGCGGAGCACGACGCCGCCGCCCTGACCGCCGGCGAGCGCGCGGCGCTGGCCAGCGGGCGCGCGGTGCCCGGGCGCACCCCGCGCCGGGCCGCCTGACGGGCGGCATGGCCATGCAGCGGCTCGGCGCCCTCGCGACGCGCACTTATGTGCGCTACGGGCTGGGGAGCGCCGTAGCATTGGCAGCCGACATGGCCCTGTTCATGCTGTTGCTGCGCCTCGGCATGGGCCCCGCCTCCGCTTCGGCCGCCGGCTATACGCTCGGCATCTTCGTCCACTGGCTCATTTCCTCGCGGCTCGTCTTCTCCGCCGGAGCCGCGCCGGCCGGCCGCGCCCGCACGCGCCAGAAGGGTCTCTTTGTCGCATCCGCGCTCGCGGGTCTGGCGCTCACCACCGGCATTGTCGCGCTGGGCAGCCTCGCCGGCCTGCCGCCGCTGCTCGCTAAGCTCGCGGCCATCGTGGTGAGCTTCCAGACCACTTATGCCCTGCGCAAGCGGCTGGTGTTCACGGCATGAACGCCCCGTTCGCGCCCTCCCAGCCCACCGCGCGGGTAGTGTTCGTGGCCATTTGGCTCGTCTGCGCGGCGGCCATGATCGTCAGCCGGTGGGAGATGATCGCGGCATTCACCTTCAGCGACCCCGACGATGCCCTACGTCTCGTGCAGGTGCGCGATCTCCTCGCCGGGCAGAGCTGGTTCGACCTGACGCAATATCGCATCCACCCGCCGGATGGCGTGCCCATGCACTGGTCGCGCCTGGTCGACCTGCCCCTTGCCCTCACGCTGGCCACGCTGCGCCCGCTGCTCGGCACCGGCCTTGCCGAACGCGTCACGCAGGTCATCGTGCCGCTGGCCCAGCTCCTGCTGCTGATGGCGCTTGTCTACAAGCTTTCGCGCAAGCTCGGCCTTGGCACCGGCACGGCGCTGCTGGCTGTCGCGCTGCTCAGCACATCCGTCTCCATTCTCTTCCAGTTCGCGCCGATGCGCATCGACCATCATGGCGCGCAGATCGTGCTGGGTGCGCTGGCGGTGCTGGCGCTCACCGGCACCGGGCGCCGCGACGGCCGCATGGGCTTGCTGGCCGGCGTCGCAATGGCCGCCTGGCTCCAGATCTCCATCGAGGGCCTGCCTTGCGCGGTGGCGATGGGCGCCGTCTTCGCCCTGCGTCATATGCAGCGCGTCGACTGCTGGCCGGACCTGCGCTCCTATCTCCTTGCGCTCACCGTCGGATCGGCCGTGCTGCTGTTTGGCACGCGCGCGCCCATGGCCGCGCTCGCGCCCTGGTGCGACAGCATGTCGCCGGCCTATCTGGTGCCGCTCGCCATTGCCTGTGCCGGCGTGCTGATCGGCGGGCTTTCCATGCAGCGCAACAGCCTGAGCGGCCGGACAGCGCCGCTCATTCTGGGCGGCGTGGCCGGCACCGCTGCCTTCCTGCTGCTCAGCCGCCAATGTCTGGCCGGCCCGTTCGAGACGCTGGACCCGCTAGTCTATCAAAGCTGGTACATGGCCGTGAAGGAGGGCATGCCGATCACGGCCCAGACGGCTGACATGCAGGCTCTTATCGTCCTTCCCGCCCTCCTCGGCCTGGTCGGCAGCATGTTCGGCCTGCGCGGCGCCCGTGGGCCGGAACGGTGTCGCGCCTGGACGGGACTCATCCTCATGCAGGTCGCCGCCTTCGCCGTCTCGCTGGACGTCATGCGCGCCATGTCCTTTGCGCATCTGCTGGCGCTGCCCGGCAATGCCGTGCTGCTCGCGCGCCTGCTCGCGGGGGCGCAGCGGCTGCGCGCCATGCCGCTGCGCGTTGGCCTCTCGGCCGGGGCGGCAGTGTTCACCCCGCTCGGTGCCACGGCGGCCATGGCGGCGGCATTCGCCCAGCCCCAAGCGGCCCGCCCCGCCGATGCCGCCACGGCCGAAACGGCGCCTCATGGCTGCGTCACCGCCACCGGCCTGCGCGGGCTCGGCGCCCTGCCGCCGGCGCTGCTCTTCGCGCCGCTCGACATCAGTTCGCATATGCTGGCGCACACGCATCACAGCGTGATCGGCACCGGCCATCACCGCAATGTCGCGGGCATGAAGACGGTGATTTCCGCTCTCCTGGCGCCGCCGGACGCGGCGAGAGCGATGGTCGCAACATCCGGCGCGCGCTATCTCATCTTTTGCGCCGATGACAATGAAGCGCGTAAATATGCCCGCCAGCAGCCTGAGAGCCTGATCGGACAGCTCCTCCGGGGCCAGACTCCCGACTGGCTGGCGCCGGTGCCGATGCGCCCGGGCGAGACGATCCACGTGCTGCGTGTCGTGCCGCCCACGGCCTGACACACCGGCAGGACACATGTCGATAGCCCGTGCGCTTTTGCGCCACGCCCGTTATAGCACCGGCGATCCCCCATGAACGCCCAGCCCTTGCCCGATCCCCAGTCGCTCGAAGCGCGCCTCAAGGCCGAGGCAGCGCAACTCGGTTTTGCCGACTGCCGCATCACCCGCGCCGATGCCATTCCCGAGGCGGCGGAGCGGCTGCGCGCCTGGCTCGATGCGGGCTGCCATGGCGACATGGGCTGGATGGAGGAGCGCGCCGAGCAGCGCGGCAGCCCCACCGCGCTCTGGAGCGAGGTGCGCTCGGTCATCATGCTGGGCATGAGCTATGCCCCCGCCAGCGACCCCATGGCTCTGGCGGCGCGGCGCGATCTCGGCCGCATTTCCGTCTATGCGCAAGGGCAGGACTATCATGACGTCATGAAACGCATGCTGAAGGCGCTCGGCCGCTGGCTGGCCGCCGAGACAGGCGCGCCGCTCAAGGTGTTCGTCGATACCGCACCGGTGATGGAAAAACCGCTCGCCGCCGCCGCCGGCCTGGGCTGGCAGGGCAAGCACAGCAATCTTGTCAGCCGTTCGGCAGGGAGCTGGCTGTTCCTGGGCGCCATCTACACCGCGCTCGATCTGGTGCCCGATGCGCCGGAGCGCGACCGCTGCGGCTCCTGCGATGCCTGCCAGCGCGTCTGCCCCACCGATGCGTTCATCGCGCCCTATCGGGTCGATGCGCGCCGCTGCATCTCCTATCTCACCATCGAGCATAAGGGCCCGATTCCGGAAGCGCTGCGGCCAGGCATCGGCAACCATGTCTATGGCTGCGACGATTGTCTGGCAGCCTGCCCATGGAACAAGTTTGCGCAGGCCGCGCACACACACCGCGCCTATCTGCCGCGCGCCGAACTGGTCGCGCCGCGCCTCGCCGACCTGCTGGCGCTCGACGATACCGGCTTCCGCGCCGTGTTCGCCGGCTCGCCCATCAAGCGCATCGGCCGCAGCCGGATGGTCCGCAATGCCGCTATTGCCGCAGGCAACAGCGGCGATGGCGCCTTCATTCCGGCGCTGCAAACGCTGACGCAAGACGAAGACCCGGTCGTCGCGGATGCCGCCCGCTGGGCATTGCAACGCTTGACCGCACCGGCCTGAACGGGCAGCGAACAGGGGTTCGCCGGCGCCCGCACGGCTTTGAAGAGAGGACCCCGCAGATGAGCAACCGCCGCATCGTCACCATCGCGCCCACCGGGGGCATGTCGATGAAGAGCGCCAATCCCGCGCTGCCGACCCAGCCGCAGGAAATCGCCGACGTGGTGGGCGCCTGCTCCAAGGCCGGCGCGGCGATCGTGGCGGTCCATGCCCGCCGGCCGGACGACCAGGCCACTTGCAACCCGGCGATCTACACCGACATCAACCGCCGCATCCGCGCGCAGTGCGATATCATCATCAACAATTCCACCGGCGGCGGCAATTCGGGCGACATGCTCGTGGAACGGCCCGACGGCCTCTATGAATCCAATTTCGAGGAGCGCCTGCGCGGCTGCGACGGCGAGCTGGTCGAGATGTGCACTTTCGACGGTGTCACGGTGGTCGACACCGTCAATCCGGAGAAGGAAGTCGTCGTCATCACCACGCCCTCGCGCTGCGAGACGCTGGTCAAGCGCATGTGCGACAAGGGCATCAAGCCGGAATGGGAAGTGTTCTCGCCCGAGCACATCCTCCAGGACGTGACCCGCCTCATCCAGAAGGGCTACGACAAGCCGCCTTACTACATCAACATCGTGATCGGCGGCGACAAGGGCTTCCAGGGCGCCATGCCCTACACGCCCGAGATCCTGGACTTCATGGTGAAGTGCCTGCCGCCCCAGTCGATCTGGTGCGTCTCGGGCATCGGCCCGGCGCAGCTCCCGGCGACCACGCAAGCGCTGCTGCTCGGCGGCCATGTCCGCGTGGGCCTGGAGGACAATCATTATTATGCGCGCGGCGTGAAGGCGGACAATCTGATGCTCGTCGAGCGGCAGGTGCGCATCATGAGCGAAATGGGCTTCGAGCCGATGTCGGCGCCCGAGGCCCGCGAGCTGATGGGCCTCAAGGCGATCTGAGCGAGGCTCCCGGCGGGGCAAGAATTCCCGCGCCCAGGCCGGTCAGGGCTTGGGCGCCATGATCCAGGTCAGCGCCAGCGCCGGCTGGTCGGGATCGGGCGCGCGCCACATGATCTCGGCAACCTCCTCCAGCCGCGCGTTGATCTGACCGAGCGCCTCCGGCCCCGGCCGCGCGATCAGACGGAAGAAGCCAAGGTTGCGCGCTTCCCCCGGCGCGGCGCTGCCCCCGGCCGCCTGCCCCGCGGCGAAATCCCGCTCGGCCTGGCGGCACAGCGCCTCGACAATGTCGCGCATCAGCGCCGCATTGGCGGGGTCCTCCAGCGCCCGACGCAGGCGCATGCGGCGCGAGGGCGTCTCGTAGAGCTTCTCGGACTTGCGGTTGACCACGCGCGTGCCCGCCTCACGGACCAGCTCGACCGCGACCAGCTTGCGCAGATGATGGTAGATAGCGCTCGGCTGCATGCCGATTGCAGCGGCCAGCTCGCGGATCGACATGGGACCACGCCCGGCGAGCTGGTCGACCATGTCCATGCGCACGGCCGAGCTGAGGCAGACGATCTGGTCCTTGCGTAGAATCCAGAGCGGTGCGTCCTGTTCTGTCTGTTTCTCGCTCATTCCGGCCGACCCCCCTGCTCCCGCAGGCGCCGTAGCAGGAACCGGCGAGAGCACCTATTAAAAATCACGCCGGAAAATGAAGCAGTCGCGCCTCAGCGGGCGCGCAGTTGCGTGGCGCAGGCGACCCAGTCCATCTGCGTGCCATCGCTGCGGCGCGCCTCGGCATAAGTGACGACCGGCTCCTTGCGCGCCTGCTGTACATAGAGATAGGCATCGAGAATGCAGCGCCCGTCGCTGAATTGCAGCTTGCGCGCAGCGGGATCGCGAATGTCGAGTCGCGGCTCGCCGAACAGCCGAGTCAGCGCGCGGGCATCCGCCCCGAGAACGCCATGGCTCGCCTGCCTCGGCTGAGCCGCGCGGGGCGATTGCACGGGCACGGAGCCGGCCGAGCGGGGCGGCACGAGACCGCCGCCGCAGCCCGCAAGCGCCAGCCCTGCCGCCCACGCCAAACCCAGCCGGGCGCCCCTCATGGTTTTTCCTGTCGCCGTCATCGCGCCAGCCATAGCCGCAGCGGCACGGCGTGCAATGCCGCAGTGCGCGGGGGCGGGACCAGCAGACGCATGGCACCGGCGGATTGCAGCGCTTGCCGGCCCTGCATGGCGTCGCTAGGACGAGGCGCCATTCCGCCGAGTGGCACCTCGTTCCGCCCTCGCGCCGCCTTCCGCGCTGCGCATTTCCAGATAAGGTGATCCCAGCCCGTGACCGAGCCCACTCTCGACATCGTCGCCATCGGCAATGCCATCGTCGACGTGATTTCCCGCGAGGACGACAGCTTCATCAGCCGGCACGGCCTTGCCAAGGGCGGCATGCAGCTCATCGACGCCCGGACGGCCGAACAACTCTATGCCGCCATGGGCACGGGCCTGGAAAGCTCCGGCGGATCGGCCGCCAATACGCTGGCCGGCATGGCAGCGCTCGGCAGCCGCTGCGGCTTCATCGGCCAGGTGGCGGATGACCAGCTCGGCCGCGTCTTCGCGCATGACATCCGCACCCTCGGCATCCGCTATGAGACGCCCATGGTGGTCGATGGCGAGCCCACCGCGCGCTGCCTCATCATGGTGACGCCGGACGCGCAGAGGACCATGAACACCTTCCTGGGCGCCTCCCAGTTCCTGCCCGCGAGCGCGCTCGATCTCGCCATGATCCGCTCGGCCCGCCTGCTTTATCTGGAAGGCTATCTCTGGGACCCCGAGCAACCGCGCGCCGCGATGCGCGATGCCATCGCCGCCGCGCGCGATGCCGGCCGCGAGGTGGCCTTCACCCTGTCCGATGCGTTCGTGATCGAGCGGCACCGCACCGATTTCCGCGCGCTGATCGAGAATGGCCTCATCGACATCCTCTTCGCCAACGAAGTGGAGATCGGCTCGCTCAGCATGGAAAATGATTTCGACGCGGCCGTCGCGGCCGTCGCCGGCAAGGTGCCGGTGCTGGTGGTGACGCGCAGCGAAAAGGGCGCAATCTGCGTCAAGAATGGCGAGCGGTACGAAGTCGCCGCGGCGCCAGTGGCGCAGGTGCTGGATACGACCGGCGCCGGCGATCTGTTCGCCGCCGGCTTCCTCGCCGGCCATGTGCGCGGCCGCACGCCGGTGCAGTGCCTGGAAATGGGCGCCATTGCCGCCGCCGAGGTCATCTCTCATTATGGCGCGCGGCCCGAGGCGGACCTCAAGGAACTGATGGGCGCGCTGCTGGATTGAATCCAGCTTTGACTGCCTCGCTCGCGCGGGCGGGAGGCCATATCGGACGGGAAGCGGGTGGTCGCCCCAGCCTCCTGCCTACGCAAGAGCACGGCGGTTTGCGCGAGAAAGCAGGGATACGGGTGCGCGTTGCTTTGACGCCTCGGTGGCGCCGCGCGCGGAATGATGGAGGGTTAGAAACACCCGCTCGGCCAAGCATCCGCCAGCGTCCGCGCCTTTCCCGCCGTCGTCAGGATGACGGCGCCGCTGCTCCGCTCGCCCGCGCCAGCAGCCAGCAGCGGATCGCGCTTGCCAGATTGGGCGGCACGGCCGCCTCCAGCCGCGCGGCATCGATCCGCGCCACCAGTGCGCTGAGCGGCAGCCCCGCGTCGCGCGCGGCCGCTTCCAGCGCTGCCCAGAAGAGCGGTTCCAGACTGATCGAGCTGGTGTGCCCGGCAATGGTCATGCTGCGCTTGACCGGCCCGGCATAGAGCGGCGGAGGCACGGCCACCGCCCGCTCAATACATGTGCTGGCCGCCATTGATTGACAGCGTCGACCCGGTCACGAAGCCCGCATTCTCGCTGCACAGAAAGGCGACACCGCGCGCAATCTCCTCGGCATGGCCGAGCCGGCCCACCGGAATGCGCGCCACGATCTTCTCCAGCACCTGCGCCGGAACGGCGGCGACCATGTCCGTATCGATATAGCCGGGCGCAACGGCGTTGACGGTCACGCCATATTTCGCGCCTTCCTGTGCCAGCGCCTTGGTGAAGCCATGGATGCCGGACTTGGCGGCGGCATAGTTGACCTGCCCATATTGCCCGGCCTGCCCGTTGATCGAGCCGATGTTGACGATGCGGCCCCAGCCGCGCTCGCGCATGCCGCCGAACGTGGCCTTGGCCATGTTGAAGCAGCCGCCCAGATTAATGCGCATCACTTCGTTCCAGTCGTCGAAGCTCATCTTGGCGAGCACGCCGTCGCGCGTGATGCCGGCATTGTTGACGACCACGTCGATGGGACCGAGATCGGCCGCGACCCGGGCGCAACCATCGAGACAGGCCTGGTGATCGCCCACGTCCCACTTGTAGGCGACGATGCCGGTCTCATCGGTGAACGCGCGGGCCCTCTCCTCATTGCCGGCATAGTTGGCGGCCACGGTATAGCCCATATCGTGCAGCGCCAGGCTGATCGCCTTGCCGATGCCGCGCGTTCCGCCGGTCACGATCGCCACTCTGCCCATGCCTTGCCTGTCCTTTCCCAATGCCGCACCGCGCGTCATTCGGCGGGCGGGTCGATCCATCCGGCCAGCTCGCGTCCAAGCAAGTGCCGGTAAAAGGAGATAGCGTCCGCTTCCGCATTAAGACAGGGCAAATAGGCGAACGCTTCTCCACCTGCGTCCATGAAGGTTGCGCGGCCGCGCAGGCCGATTTCCTCCAGCGTTTCCAGGCAATCGACGGAGAAGCCGGGCGTCGTCACCGCGATCCGCCGCACGCCCTCGCCCGGCAAGGCGGCCAGCGTGGCGTCGGTGGCGGGTTCCAGCCATTTTGCCCGGCCGAAGCGGGATTGGAACGTCACCATGACGTCACGCCCCAGCGCTTCGCCCAGCAGCCGCGCGGTCTTGAGGCACTGACAGTGATAGGGGTCGCCCAGCGCCAGCGTGCGCGCCGGCATGCCGTGGAAGCTCGCGACCAGCCGCTCGGGCACGAAGGGCAGCGCGGCGATCTGCGCGCGCAGCCGCTCGGCGAGCGTGGCGATATAGGCCGGCTCGTCATGATAGGCCGGCAGGATGCGCAGCGCCGGCTGCCAGCGCATTGTCCGCAGCGCGTCGGCCACCTTGTCCACCGCCGTCGCCGTGGTCGCCGCGCAATACTGCGGATAGAGCGGCGCAACCAGAATGCGGTCGCACCCCGCGGCCTTCAACCGTGCGAGCTTGTCGGCGATGGCCGGCCGGCCATAGCGCATCGCCCACTCGACCAGCACAGCCTCGCCGAACGCGCCGGCAAGGCCCGCAGCCGTGTCGGCCGTATGCACGGCCAGCGGCGATCCGCGCTCGGTCCAGATCTGCGCATAGGCATGGGCGGACTTGCGCGGGCGCGTGGTGAGGATGATGCCGCGCAGGATCGGCTGCCAGATGGCGGCAGGGATCTCCACCACGCGCGGATCGGACAGGAACTCGGCGAGATAGCGCTTCACGGCCTGTGGCGTCGGCGCGTCCGGCGTACCGAGATTGACCAGCAACACGCCGATCTTGCGCGGCGCAACTTGCGGATGATCCGGCGGCAGGGTGCTCATGCCGCCCTCTGCGTAATCGGCAGATGGCGATAATGCCGGCCCGTGAGCGTCGTGAGCGCCGCAGCCAACGCGGGGGCGACGGCGGGCACGCCAATTTCGCCGACGCCCGTGGGCGGCGCATCGCTCGCGATCAGGTCGACCGCGATCTCGCCCACATCGGCAAGGCGCGGCAGGCCATAATCGGCCAGGCGCAGCCCCGTCGGCAGATCGCCGGCATAGCTCGGCGCACAGCCCAGCGCCATGGCGAGGCCAAAGATGAGTCCGCCCTCGATCTGCTGGCGCGCGACGCCGGGATTAATCACCGCGCCGCAATCCGCCACCGCGACCATGCGCGCCACCTTGATTCGTCCGCCCTCCAGGCTTGCCTCCACCATCACCGCGATCTGCCCGCCCTGCATCGCCGCGCAGGCAAGGCCCTGCCCGCTGCCCCGCACGCCGCCCTGCCAGCCGCCCAGCGTCGCCGCCGCCGTGAGGCAGCGCGCCAGGCGCGGCTGGCCACCGAGCATCTGCATGCGAAAGGACAGCGGCTCGATCCCAGCCGCCTGCGCCAGCTCGTTGACGAAGCTCTCCGAGAAAAACGTGCCATAGCTCGCCGCATTGGCCCGCCAGCGTCCGGTCGGCAAGGCAATGTCCGCCGGGAAATGATCGACCGCCAGATTGGGAATGGCATAAGGGGGCGTCATGCCCTCCACGGCCAGCAGGTCCGCCTTGCCGGCCGTGGTCGCCAGCGCCTCGGCCCGGTCGCGCCGCTGGCCCACGCGCGCCCAGCTCTGGCGCAGGGCGGCGGGCGCCGCCACTTCGGCGAGCCAGCCGCGCACCACGCCGCCCTCGCCCAGCCGCGCCGCCATCCGGGCCCGCGCGGGGGGCCGCGGCACGTCGCGGATGATGTCCTCCGAGCGCGACCAGAGCAGTTGCACCGGCACGCCAGCGCGGCGGGCAATGAGCGCCGCTTGCACGCCGGCCTCCACTTCCATCTTGCGGCCGAACGAGCCGCCGGCGAACAGCGGATAGACCGTCACCGTTTCTTCATCGACGCCCAGCGCCTTCGCCACCGCGCGGCGCGCCAGCGTGGGCGCCTGCGTCGGCATCCACACCTCCACGTCGCCCTCGCGCACGCGCGCCGTCGCCGCCATCGGTTCCAGCGCCAGATGCAGCGCGGGCGCGACGGAATATTGTGCTTTCACTGCGGGCTGCCCATCGAACACCGCATGCAGGTCACCGCGGTGGACGTAGCGGCGGCCATTGCCGCTCTCGAAGGCCACGTCCAGCGCCGCATGGATGGCGGCGTCGTCGAGCGGGGCGCCGACAATGGTGAAAACCGGATCGAGCTGGCCCAGCGCCTGATTGGCGGCCCACCAGTTGCGCGCGGTCACGGCAACCCAGCCGCCCTCGCGCACGATATCCACCACGCCCTGCACCTTGCGGGCCGCTGCCTCGTTCATGGACTTGATGCCCACGGCATTGACCGGCCCCTGGCGGATGGCAGCGTAAAGCATGTCCGGCAGGCGGATGTCGGCAGCGTAATTGGCCGATCCGTCGATCTTGGCCGGCACGTCGAGCCGCTGCGCCTCGCTGCCGACCAGCGCATCGTCGCGCTTCTCCGGCCGGTAGGGCAGTTGCAGCGGCGGGGTGAAGGCGGCCGCCTCCTCGGCCAGATCGCCGATGCGGGTACGGTTCGTGCCGTCGCTGACGATGCCGCCGACAATGTCGCAGGTCTCGGGCGCTACGCCCCAGCGCGCCGCTGCCGCCTGGCACAGCAACACGCGCGCCGTGGCACCGGCGGCACGGAAGGCATCGGCGAACATCGGCACCGAAGTGGAGCCGCCGGTCAGCATCAGCATGTCGCGCTGGGCCCATTGCCCGATCGCCCAGTCGCCGGCGCTGCCGGCAAGGCGGCTCGCCTCGGTCGCCAGCCATTGGCGCGCCAGCAGCGTATTGGCGAAGAGCGGGCCGGGGGGTGGCGGCTGCACGGCGACGGTGCGCCAGTCGGCACCCAGCTCATCCGCCAGCACCTGCGCGAGGACCGTGAACACGCCCTGACCCAGCTCCGCCTGCGGGCAGAGGATGATGACCTGGCCGGAGCGGTCGATCTTGACGAAGGGCGAGAGCGCCACCTCGCCAGGGGCGGTATCCGGGCGCTGATCGTAGCGGCGAGGCCAGACGGCCCAGGCGAGCAGCAGCCCCCCGCCCGCCGCCACCCCTGTGAGCAGGCGGCGCCGGTCGAGCGCCATGCGCGCCCGAACCGGAGGCCGCCTGCCGCCCGGCTCAGCCAAGGGAGCCCGCCGCCTGCTCGTCCAGCCAGCGTGCCACGCGCTCCGCAATGGCGAGGAAGGGCGCGGCCGTCACACCGTCGCCCGTAGCCGGCGGCGCGCCCGCGTCCGAGGCGATGCGCACCGCCATGTCGAGCGGCACGCGGCCGAGGAACGGCAGGCCCATCTGCGCCGCGCTCGCTTCCGCGCCGCCAGTGCCGAACGGATCGGACACCTCGCCGCAATGCGGGCAGACATAGCCGGCCATGTTCTCGACCATGCCGATCACCGGCACATGCGCCTGATCGAAGAAATTGACCGCGCGCGCCGCGTCGATCAGCGCCAGGTCCTGCGGCGTGGAGACGATCACGGCGCCCACCGGCTTGTAGCGCTGGATCATGGTGAGCTGCACGTCGCCGGTGCCCGGCGGCAGGTCTACGATCAGCAGTTCGGTATCGCGCCACTCCGCGTCGATGAGCTGGCCCAGCGCATTGCCCGCCATCGGCCCGCGCCAGGCGATCGCCTGCCCCGGCTTGGCGAGATGGCCCATGGACAGCATCGGGATGCCGTGCACATTGGGCACGGGAATGAGCGTCTTGCCCTTCGCCTCGGGCTTCGCATCCTCGCTGGCGAGCAGGCGCGGGAGCGAGGGGCCGTAAATGTCCGCATCCACCATGCCCACCTTGCGGCCCATGCGGTGGAGCGCCACGGCGAGATTGGCCGCCAGCGTCGACTTGCCGACGCCACCCTTGCCCGAGCCCACCGCCACGATGCGCGGGCGCGCGGCCTTCTCCGCCGTCATGGCGATGCGCACGTCGGCGATTTCGGGCAGGCGTTTCGCCGCATCTGTGAGGCGCGCGGCCAGCGCATCACGCGCGGCGGCATCGAGGCCGCCCACGTCGAGCACGAGGCTCAGCACGCCCTCGCGCAGGCGTATACCCGAGGCGCGGCCTTCATCGAGGCTGGAGACAAGATCAGTGATGCGGGGATCGATTGCGTCGCTCATGTGGGCGCTCATAGGCGCTTGCGCCGCGCAGGCAAAGCGCTCTCGCCATGCGTTTCTCGGGGCGATTCGGGAAGGAACGCTCCCTAGGCCCTGTTTTTCCGCTAACGCCGTCCCTATAGAGTAGCAGCATGAGTAGAAAGAACGAGACAACCGCACCCGCGGCAAGCGCGATGAGCGGCGGCGGCCCCTGGGGCAGCCACGATGAGGACAGCACCACGCGGGGCGGGCGGGAAGGTCCGCGCAACCCGTGGACGCCCCCCACACGCGAGGAGCAGGGCCGCGCCGGAGACCGGGGGCCGAGCGCACTCGACGAGTTGCTGCGTCGCGCCCGCGACAGTTTCGGCGGTGGCAGCGGTGGCGCCGGCGAGCCCAACCAGCGGCGCATCTGGCTCTATCTTGTCGCCGCCGCGCTGCTCATCTGGGTTGCGACGACGAGCTGGCACAATGTGGGCGAAAAGCAGCGCGGCGTGGTGTCGCAGCTCGGTCGCTATTCCCGCACGCTCGGCCCGGGCGTGAACTTCACCCTGCCCGCTCCCTTCGAGCGCGTGCAGATCATCGACGTGAGCGAAATCCGCAATATCGACCTGGGGTCGAGCGGGGATGGCGAGAAGCTGGTGCTCACCGGCGACCAGAATCTGCTCAATCTCAGCTATTCGGTGCGCTGGAACATCTCCGACGCGCGCCAATATGCCTTCCAGATCGCCGAGCCGGAGGAAACCATCCGCCAGGTGGCCGATTCGGCCATGCGCGGCGTCATCGCCAATGTGGACCTGACCGACGCCATGGGTGCGGGCCGCAAGGACATCGAGCAGCAGGTGCAGGAGCGCATGCAGGCCATTCTCGATGGCTACGGCGCCGGCGTGCTCATCCAGGGCATCGCCATCAACAAGGCGGACCCGCCCAACGCCGTCATCAACGCCTTCAAGGAAGTGACCGCCGCGCAGCAGGATTATGACACCTACATCAACCGCGCCAATGCCTATTCCCAGCAGCTCGCCGCCCAGTCTCAGGGTGAGGCAGCCGCCTTCGACAAGGTGTTCGAGCAATATCGCCTGGCGCCGGAAGTGACCCGGCGACGCATGTATTATGAGGCGATGGAATCGGTCCTCTCCGGCGTCAACAAGACCATCATCGAGGCGGACGGCGTGACGCCCTATCTGCCACTCCCTCAGATCGCGCCCAAGGCCCAGCAGGATTCCAGCCTGACCGTGACGGGAGGAGGCAAGTGACCATGGCTTTCGCACGCAACCCCATCGTGCTCGCCGTCGCGGCGACTCTCGCCCTGCTGCTCGTCGGCAGCACCTTCGCCATCGTGCCCGAGACAAGCCAGGCCGTGGTCGTGCGCTTCGGCAAGGTGGTGGGCGTCTACAATCCCTATCGCCCCAACGAGGTGTTCGGCCGCACCGGTGCCGGCCTCGCCGTGCGCGTGCCGTTCCTCGATCATATCGTCTGGATCGACAAGCGCATCCAGTCGGTCGCCATGGCGGACCAGCAGGTGCTTTCCACCGACCAGCGCCGCCTCCAGGTGGACGCCTTCGCCCGCTACCGCATCGTGGATGCGCAGCGCATGTATGCCGCGGCCGGCAATGAGGCGGGCGTCACCGAAGCGCTGCGGCCGATCCTCGCCTCCTCGCTGCGCGCGGAACTGGGCAAGCGCTCCTTCGATTCGCTGCTGAGCCCCGAGCGTGGTGCGGTGATGAACAACATCCGCGCCAACCTCAACCGCATCGCGCAGCAATATGGCGCGGTGGTGCTGGATGTGCGGATCATGCGCACCGACCTGCCGGACGGCACGCCGCTCGACAGCGCGTTCCAGCGCATGCGCACCGCGCGCGAGCAGGAGGCGGCCACCATCCGCGCCGAGGGCCTGCGCCAGGCGCAGATCATCCGCGCCCAGGCCGATGCGGATGCCTCCAAGGTCTATGCCGCCAGCTTCGGCAAGGACCCGCAATTCTACGATTTCTATCGCGCGATGCAGTCCTACCGGGTCAGCTTCTCGCCCAAGGACGGACGGGAAACCAATATGGTCCTCTCGCCGGACAACAGCTATCTTAGGCAGTTCCAGGGCCGGTGACGCCGGCGCGCGAGCGGCCATTCAATGCCGGTTAATCCGGCGCGTTTCATGGCCGTCACAAGGCCGAATAGGGGCGCTGGTCCGGCCCGACCGGACCAGACGCCTCCCTTGAAGCGATGCGAATGAGAGGAAGAATCCAAGTGCGCTACGCCTACGCCATCACAGCAGCCCTGCTCCTCGGCGGAACCACGCTCGCCCTCACCACCACACCCGGAACCGTTGTTGCGCAGACGGCGCAGAACGAAGGCAATGCGGCCGCGCCGCGCGGCGCGCCGGCCAGCTTCGCCGACATGGTGGAGCGGCTCCAGCCGGCCGTGGTCAACATCTCCACGCGCCAGAGCGTACCCCAGCGTGCCAATCCCTTCGCCGGCACGCCCTTTGGCGACCTGTTCGGCCCGCCCGGCGGTGGCACGCCGCAGACCCGGCCCGCCCAGTCGCTCGGCTCGGGCTTCATCATTTCAGCCGACGGCTATGTCGTCACCAACAATCATGTGGTCGCCCCTGGTGCGCGCGGCGCAACGGTCGATTCGATCACCGTCATCCTGCCCGACCGCACCGAATATCCGGCCAAGCTGATCGGCACCGACCAGGCGAGCGACCTTGCCGTGCTCAAGATCGAATCGAAGAAGCCGCTGCCGTTCGTGAAATTCGGCGATTCGACCCGCGCGCGCGTGGGCGACTGGGTGATCGCCATCGGCAATCCCTTTGGCCTGGGCAGCACGGTGACGGCAGGCATCATCTCGGCGCTCCACCGCAATACTTCGATCAACGGCGCGGACCGCTTCATCCAGACCGACGCCTCGATCAACCAGGGCAATTCCGGTGGCCCGATGTTCGACATGAACGGCAATGTGATCGGCATCAACTCGCAGATTCTCTCGCCCACCGGCGGCAATGTCGGCATCGGCTTCGCCATTCCTTCCGAGCAGGCCATTCCGGTCATCAACACGCTCAAGGGCGGCGGCACCGTGCAGCGCGGCTATCTGGGCATTCAGATCAGCCCGCTCTCCGAAGACATTGCCGAATCGCTCGGCCTGCCCAAGAATCGCGGCGAGTTCGTGCAGGGCGTCGAGCCCGGCAAGGGCGCGGACAAGGCCGGCATCAAGCCGGGCGACGTCATCATCAAGGTGAACGGCATCGACGTGACGCCGGACGACACGCTCTCCTACATCGTCGCCAATCTCAAGGTGGGCACCAAGGTGCCGATCGAACTGGCGCGCAACGGCAAGCGCATGACCGTGACCGCAGAGATCGGCCAGCGGCCGCCGGAGAACGAACTCAACCAGTTCGCCCAGCAGAATGACGACGACTTCTCCGACCAGGACCCGCGGGAGCAGGATACTCAGCAGGCCGCACAGCAGCTCCTCGGCATCGCCGTCACGGAGCTGACGCCGAACATCGCCCGCCAGCTCGGCCTCGGCACCGATGTGAAGGGCGCGGTCATCACCGGCGTCGATCCCACCACGGACGCCGGTCAGAAGGGCCTGCGCCGGGGCGACGTGATCCTGCAGGCCAATGGTCAGCCGGTGCTGAACGAGGCCGACCTGGGCAGCGCCGCCGCAGCCGCCAAGAACGCGGGGCGCAACGCCGTGCTCCTCCAGGTGCTGCGGCGTGGCACGCCCGCCGGCTTCATTGCGGTGCGCCTGCGCGACAAGTAAGCGCGGCACCGTCAAAGCCCGCCGTTTCGAAGAGGGCGCGGAGCCGATCCGCGCCCTTTTCTTCGTTCGTCGCCTTGGATAACGTGCCCGCAAAGCCTGTGGGAGTGCGGCGATGCGTGACGAGAAATCCCTGTTCATCGGCCTGGCTCCGGACTCCGACGGTGGCCAGCCCCAGCGGCTCAGCCTCCGGCGCGCCAATCGCCATGGCCTGATCGCCGGCGCCACCGGCACTGGGAAGACCGTGACACTCCAGACCATGGCCGAGGGCTTTTCCGCACGCGGCGTTCCCGTCTTCATGGCGGACGTGAAGGGCGATCTCTCCGGCATCGCCATGGCCGGCTCACCCACCGCCAAGAATGCCGACACGCTGGCTGCCCGCGCCGCCGAGATCGGCATCACCGACTATAGCTATGCCGACAATCCCGTCATCTTCTGGGATCTCTACGGCAAGCAGGGCCACCCCATCCGCACCACCATATCGGAAATGGGCCCGCTGCTGCTCGCCCGCCTGATGAACCTCAACGAGGTACAGGAAGGCGTCCTGTCCATTGCCTTCCGCATCGCCGACGAACAGGGACTGCTGCTCCTCAGCCTCGACGATCTCCAGGCGATGCTCGTCCATTGCGCGGAGAATGCCGATGCGCTGACCGCTCGCTACGGCAATGTCTCCAAGGCCAGCGTCGGCGCCATCCAGCGCCAGCTCCTCCAGCTCGACAGCCAGGGCGGCAGCCAGTTCTTCGGCGAACCGGCGCTCGACATCCGCGACTTCCTGACCGTGGACGAGAAAGGCCGGGGCACCATCAACATCCTCGCGGCCGACAAGCTGATGCAGAGCCCCAAGCTCTATGGCACGTTCCTGCTGTGGCTGCTCTCCGAACTGTTCGAGACGCTGCCCGAAGTGGGCGATCCGGACAAGCCCGTGCTCGTCTTCTTCTTCGATGAGGCGCATCTGCTCTTCGACGATGCGCCCAAAGCGCTCACCGACAAGATTGAGCAGGTCGTGCGCCTGATCCGCTCCAAGGGCGTGGGCGTTTATTTCGTGACGCAGAACCCCATCGACGTGCCCGAGGATGTCGCCGCCCAGCTCGGCAACCGCGTGCAGCACGCCCTTCGCGCCTTCACACCGCGCGACCAGAAGGCGATCCAGGCCGCCGCCCAGACCTTCCGTATCAATCCGGACCTGGATGTCGCGACCGCCATCACGCAGTTGAAAGTCGGCGAGGCGCTGGTCTCGCTGCTGCAGGAAGACGGCGCGCCGTCCATCGTCCAGCGCACGCTCATCGCGCCGCCGCGCTCGCGGCTAGGGCCCGTCGAGCCCAAGGAGCGCGCGATCATCCAGTCTATCTCGCCGGTTGCCGGCAAATATGACGAGGAAGTCGACCGCGAATCGGCTGCAGAAATCCTCGCCGCCCGCGCGACGGCTGCAGCCGCCGCCGCCGAGGCGGCCAAGGCCCAGGCCGCCGCCGACAAGGCTGCGGCCGAGCAGGCGAAGGTCGAGGCGAAGCAGCGCGAAGCCGAGCTCAAGGCACAGGCGCGCGCCGCCGCGAAGCCGAGCAACATGGACCGCGCGATCCAGTCGGCGACGCGCTCGGTCGCCTCCTCCGTTGGCCGTCAGGTCGCGAACGAACTGGGCCGGGCGGTGTTCGGTAGCACCAGTCGCAAGCGCAGCAGCGGCATCGCCGGCCGGCTGGTGCGGGGCATATTGGGCAATCTCTTCAAATAGGACGAGGCCGATGGATGAAGACACCACCGCGCGCACCGTCATCGGCACCATGGCGCCCTTCTTCATCGTTGCGGATGTGACGCGCAGCCTCGCTTTCTATTGCGACGGCCTCGGCTTCGAGATCGTCCATCGCAATGACGAGCGCGCCCCTTTCTTCGCCGTTCTGCGGCGTGATGGCGCCATGCTCTTCCTCAAATCGGAGACGGGCGTGGCCCCCATGCCCAATCGCGGTCGCCATCCTCATCTCGCGTGGGACGCCTATAGCTTCACGCCTGACCCCGATGGGCTCGCCGCCGAATTCGCGGCGCGCGCCGTGGGTTTCACGCAGCCACTCGGCGACCGGAGCGACGGCCTGCGCGGCTTTGAGCTGACCGATCCCGATGGCTATGTGCTCTTTTACGGCCGGCCGATCGGGGACTGAGCAAGCGACGCCATGCCTGCGTAGTGCCTCGCCGCCCTTGGCTCCTTCCTGCGCGGGAGCGCATCAGACTGTGACGGCGCTGCGAGCGCCCAGCCCGTTCAGCCCCGGCCGCGATAGCCCGCGACGCCCTGGTCCGGCACCCAGACGCCCGGCACCGGCTCGCCCGATTGCCAGAACACGTCGATGGGGATGCCACCGCGCGGATACCAATAGCCGCCGATGCGCAGCCACAGCGGCTTCATCTCGGTGAACAGCCGCTCGCCAATGCCCACGGTGCAATCCTCATGGAAGGCGCCATGGTTGCGGAAGCTGCCCAGAAAGAGCTTGAGCGATTTGGATTCGACGATCGTTTCGTCCGGCACATAGTCGATGACGAGATGGGCGAAGTCCGGCTGGCCGGTGATCGGGCAGAGTGAGGTGAACTCCGGCGCGGAGAAGCGCACCAGATAGGGCTTGCCGGGGCGGGGATTGGCCACATAATCGAGCACGGCCTCTTCCGGCGATGCCGGGAGGGCGCTGCTCTGGCCGAGATGCGTGAGTGTCATGGCCTGGCCTCTAATATGTTTCGCGCGCGGCGCGAAGCCCTTGCGTCGGTGGGTCGCGGGGCAGAAAGGCATGAGAATGGATCTGCTCGTTTCCTGCGACTGGCTGGCCGAGGACCTCGGCGCGCCGGATCTGCGCGTGGTGGATGCCACCGCCTTCCTGCCCGGCACGCCACGCGATCCGCATGCGGAATATCGCGCTGGCCATATTCCCGGCGCGCTGTGGCTGGACTTGCCGACGCTTCACGATCCGGACGATCCGCGCCCGGCCATGGTGCCGAGCAACGCCCTGTTCGCCGCGCGCATGGCCGCGCTGGGCATTGGCGACGACGACCGAATCGTCGTCTATGACAATTCGCCCCTGAGCAGCTCGGGCCGCGCCTGGTGGCTCTTCCGCCTGTTCGGCGCCCGCGCCGTCGCGATTCTCGATGGCGGGCTGGCGCAATGGGTCGCGCAGGGCCGCCCTTTGGAGACGGGCGACGCTGTGCCGGGTGCCTCGCAGGGCTTCACGGCCCGGCGCAATGACGACGCGATCGCCACCAAGGCCGATCTCATCGCCAATCTGGCGAGTTGCGCCGCGCAAGTCGTCGATGCGCGCGGCGGCGCCCGCTTCCGGGGCGAGGCGGCAGAGCCGCGCCCGGGCATGGCGGCGGGGCATATCCCCGGCTCCGTCAACCTTCCCACTGACCAGTTGCTCGACGCGCAGGGGCTGTGGAAGCGCGGCCCGGCGCTGGAGGCAGCCTTCGCGCAGGCGAGCGTCGAGCTGGGCAAGCCCCTCGTCATGAGCTGCGGCAGCGGCGTCACGGCCTGCAATCTGCTCTTTGGCGCCGCTCTGCTCGGCAAGACGGACGTTACCATCTATGACGGGAGCTGGTCGGAATGGGGCATGGACCCCGACACTCCCAAGGCAAAAGGCCCGGCATGAGCGACAGCGACAAACGCACGGATACGGACGACACCCCCCTCACTCCCGCCACGCGCCTCGTCCAGGCGGGGCGGCGGGGGGAATGGGCGGCGATCCCGGGCCAGCCGGGCGGTATCGTTAGCCCCCCGGTCTGGCGCGCCTCGACCATTCTCTATGACGATGTCGCCCATCTGCGCGCCGCCGAGGGCGATACGCACCATCGGCTCTTCTATGGTCGCCGCGGGACGCCCACGAGCTGGAGCCTGGCCGAAGCGATCACGCAGATGGAACCGGAAGCGGCCGGCACGCAGCTTTTCCCCTCCGGCGTGGCCGCCATCGTCACGGCTCTGCTCGCCGTGCTCAAGCCGGGCGATGAGCTGCTCATGGTCGACAGCGCCTATGGCCCCACGCGCGCTTTCTGCGACGGCATGCTGGCCGAGATCGGCGTGACGACGCGCTATTATGATCCGCTGATCGGCGGCGAGATCGAGTCGCTGTGCAGCGCGCGCACCCGCGCCATCTTCCTGGAGAGCCCCGGCAGCCTCACCTTCGAGGTGCAGGACGTGCCGGCCATTGTCGCCGTGGCGAAGGCGCGGGGCATCGTGACGCTCATCGACAATACCTGGGCGACGCCGCTGCTCCTGCCGGCGCTGGGGCTTGGCGTCGACATCTCCATTCTTGCCTGCACCAAATATATCGTCGGCCATAGCGACGTCATGCTGGGCTCCGTCACCGCCACGGCGGCTTATTGGCCAGCCGTGCGCAAGCGCGCTTATGCGCTGGGCCAGATGGCGAGCCCGGACGATGCCTGGCTCGGCGCGCGCGGTCTACGCACGCTGGACGTGCGCCTGCGGCACCAAGGCGCCAGCGCGCTTGCCGTTGCGCATTGGCTGGAGCGCCGGCCGGAAGTGCGCCGCGTCCTCCATCCGGCCTTGCCCTCCTGCCCGGGCCATGCGGCCTGGGCCCGCGATTTCGCCGGCGCCTCGGGCCTGTTCGCCATCGAGCTGGACGGCGGCAGCGACGCGGCGCGCGCGGCCTTCATCGATGCGCTCGCCCTGTTCGGCATCGGCTATAGCTGGGGCGGCTTCGAGAGCCTGGCCCTGCCGGTCGATCCGGCTCCGCTGCGCAGCGCCGCGCGGTGGCAGGGGCGCGGACCGCTGGTACGATTCAACATCGGGCTGGAAGACCCGAACGACCTGATCGCTGATCTGGAGCAAGCCCTGACCCACTGGCGCGCCGCGGCCTGAGACGCGTCCGAGGCGTTGCGCAGTCGCAACAATATGGCGCGACGCGGCATCGATTTGTCGATTATACTTGTGCAACGCAGCATCCGCCGGCACCTTGCGTTCGTCAGCTGGGCAAGTCCGCGCGACCGCATCGCGGAAAAGGAAGCGGCCCCAGCAAACGCAGGCGGGACGATCGCGAAATCCACTGAATAAGGGATATTCTTATGCGTAAGTCCATTCTCGGCCTCTCGGCCCTGTCTCTCTTTGCCGTCTCGGCGCCCGCGCTGGCGCAGGACGATGCGGCTTCGGCCAGCCCCATCACCATTTCCGGCAGTGTCGGTCTGGTGTCCGACTATCGGTTCCGCGGTTTCGCCCAGTCGAGCGAAAATGCCGCGATCCAGGGCGGCATCACCGTCTCTCACGACAGTGGCTTCTACGCCGGCACCTGGGGTTCCAGCGTCACGTTCGCGGGCGGTGCGGAAGTCGATCTGTTCGCGGGATATTCCAAGGAAATCGCCCCTGGTGTCACCGCTGATGTCGGCCTGCTCTATTATCTCTATCCCAAGCATGGCGGCGGCGACACGGACTTCTTCGAGCCCTATGCCAATTTGACCGGCGCCATCGGCCCGGCGACGCTCAAGGTCGGCGTCAACTATGCCTGGGCGCAGGACGCGCTGGTGAGCCTGAAGGACGGCAGCAAGGCCTCGGCGCTCTACCTTCACGCCGAGCCCTCGATCGGCATTCCCAACACGCCGTTCACGCTGGACGGCCATATCGGCTATGCCGTGAGCGACGCCTTCCCCGGTGGCGGCGGCAACGACCATCACGTTTGGGATTATTCCATCGGCGGCTCCGTGGCCTATCGGAACCTCAGCTTCGGCATCCATTATGTCGATACGGACGAGGCGCGCGTCCGCGCCAATGCTGCCGGCTCCGACGGCGCGGTGATCTTCTCGCTGACGGCGAGCTTCTGACCAAGAGCCGGCTGCCGGCGTGGGACCGGCAGACCGGTACGAAGGGCCGCGCGTGATCGCGCGGCCCTTTTTCAGAGCGTTGCGCACGCACACTCGCCATGCCTATTGCGCGCCTGCCCCGCACCCGCTCCGGACGAACGGAGTTCAACCAGACGAAAGCGGGCGGCCTGCGGTCTTCAAGGCGCCGGAGCGCGGCGTGCGGTGAGAATGCGGATTGCGGGTTCCAGCATCTGCCCCTTCATTGCGCCCTCCCCGTTTGTGGGGCTGCGCGGAGCAACGGCGATGCGGCGGACGATGTCCATGCCCTCCGTCACATGGCCGAAAACCGCGAAGCCCTGATCGTCCGGCCCGTTCTGGCCCGATCCGGCATCGAGGCCGGGCATGCCGCCCATGATGATGAAGAAATCAGCCGTGCCGCTGCCTAGTTCATTGCGCGCCAGGCTGACGGCACCGTCGTCATGCGTGAGGCCGGTCTTGCTGGTCGGCTCATGGTGCACGGGCTTCAGGACGCGCTTGGGATCGTTCTGCGTGCCGCCCTGGATCATGCCGACATCGGGAAAATCATCAAATGTGAAGGCGCGATAGAATTGCGTGCCGTCCAGCCGCTTCTGATCGACATAGCGCAGGAAATTGGCGGCAGTGATGGGCGCGCGCTCCACTTCGACGGCGATGGTGATGGACCCCATGCTGGTGGTGAGGATAACGGGCACCGTCTCATAGGTGCGCGCCGGCACGGGCGGTGCCTCGGGCGCTGGCGCTGGCGTCGGCGCCGGCGGGGTTTGTGCAGCCCGTGCCGCCGCATCCTGCGCCGCCTGCGCCTGGCGCGCCGCGATGGCCGCCTTCTGCGCCTCGGCCGCTGCGGCAATCTCCGCATCGATGGCGGCCTGGATCTCCGCTTCGGTCCGCTTGGCTGCCGCCTCGACTGGCGGCGCCAGCAGCAGCGGCGCGGCCAGCAGGCCGAGGGCCAGTTGCCGCATCAGTCTCGTCATCGTCATAGCAGTCGCAATGCTAACGCGATGCGCCGGCATGGCAAGCACTCCGCTTCACAGGCCAGGCACCGGAGCCTATAGGAAAAACCATGTCCGTACTCGGCCTTGCCGCGCTGTTCCTCCTCACGGTCGCGCTGATGGAGGGCTTCGCTTATGTGATGCATCGCTGGGTGATGCACGGCCCCGGCTGGGTGCTCCACGCGAGCCATCACCGGGCCCGCAGCGGCCGATGGGAACTCAACGACCTCTATTTCGTGATTTTCGCCCTGCCCTCCATCCTGCTGCTGCTGGGGGGCGTGCAATGGGGCTGGGGCGCCTGGGCGACCACTGTCGGCGCCGGCATCGCTGCTTACGGGGCCATTTATCTCGGCTTTCATGACGTCATCGTTCACCGCCGCGTCGCGCACCATTATGTGCCGCGCTCGGCCTATATGAAGCGCATCGTGCAGGCGCACCGGCTGCACCATGCGGTGGAGACGCGCGAGGGCAATGTGAGCTTCGGCTTCCTGGTGGCGTCCCGGCCGGAGCAGCTCAAGCGCCAGCTCGCCGCGCGCGGAGACGCGGGCCTGCGGAGGGCGCGCAACAGCATGGGAGGGCAGAGCGAGGCCTGAGCGTCCGGCCGCTTCTCTCCGGCCTTGGTCTCACTCCCCTCTTGCTCTATGCAGCGCAAAACCTCCGGGGAAGAACCTTGACGCTTTCGCTTCTCGCAGCCGCCGCGGCGCCCATCCAGTTCACCGATCTAGGCCTGCATCCCGTGGCCCTCTCGCTCGGCTTCCTGGAAATCAAATGGTACAGCCTCGCCTATCTGGCAGGCATCCTCATCGGCTATTGGTATCTCACGGTGCTGCTGCGTCAGCCCGGCGCGCCGATGGCCCGGCGCCATGCCGACGATTTCATCTTCTACGCCACGCTCGGCATCATCCTGGGCGGCCGGCTGGGCTATGTGTTCTTCTACGATCCGCAGATCCTGCGCAATCCACTCGACGTGTTCAAGCTATGGCATGGCGGCATGTCGCTGCATGGCGGCACGCTGGGCGTGCTGTTTGCCATCTGGTGGATGTGCCGGCGCGAAAAGCTCTCCTTCCTGCGCGTGTGTGATTATGTCGCCTGCTGCATTCCCTTCGGTCTCTGCTTCGGCCGCCTCGCCAATTTCGTAAACGGCGAGCTGTGGGGCAAGGTAACGACCGTGCCGTGGGGCATCGTGTTCCCCGGCACGCCCGAGTCCGGCTTGCCCCGCCACCCCAGCCAGCTCTACGAAGCCTTGCTGGAAGGGCCGGTGCTGTTCGCGATTCTGGCCCTCCTCTTCTGGAAGACGCTCGCCCGCTACCAGCCGGGCAAGCTCTTCGGCGCCGCTGCCATCGGCTACGGCGTCTTCCGATTCGGCGTGGAATATGTGCGCGAAGCGGACGCGCAGCTCATGGAATTCGCTGCGCGCACAGGCCTGCATATGGGCCAGTGGCTGAGCCTGCCGCTCATTCTCGGCGGCCTCTATCTGGTGGCGACCGCCAAAGGTCGGCGCACCCGGGTCGAACCCGTGGCGGGCCCGGACAGTGTCGCCTGAACCGGGCGGCGCGGAACCCGAGTCGCACCCCGTTTCCCTCCATGACTTCATGGCCCGTGCCAACGCCGCTTATTATGGCGGGCGCGATCCGCTCGGCCGGGCAGGCGATTTCATCACCGCGCCGGAGATCAGCCAGATGTTCGGGGAGCTCGTCGGCCTGTGGGGCGCGGACCTGATCCTGCGCGCCGAGGCGACCGATGCGGCCTATGTCGAGCTTGGGCCCGGGCGCGGCACGCTCGCCGCCGATACGCGACGCGCCATGGCGCGCGCAGGGCTGGACCTACCCGTGCATCTCGTCGAGACCAGCCCGGTACTGCGCGACAAGCAGCGCGCGCTCCTGCCAGCCGCGCACTGGCATGATGTCATCGACACGTTGCCGGACGACCGGCCACTGTTGATCGTGGCCAACGAGTTCTTCGATGCCCTGCCGATCCGCCAATATACGCGTACGGCGCGGGGCTGGCGCGAGCGGATGGTGACGGACGGGCGATTCACGCTCGGCACGGTGGAATGCGCGGGCGAAATCCCGCTGCCGCTCGCCGACGCGCCGCTTGGCGCGATCGTGGAGCGCAACCCCGCCGCCGAGGCGATCGTGGCGGCCTTGGCCTGCCGGCTCGCGGCGCAGGGCGGCGCGCTGCTCGCCATCGACTATGGCTATGAAGGGCCGCTTGCCGGAGATACGCTGCAAGCCATGGCCGCCCATGCTCATGTCGATCCACTCGCCGCGCCGGGCACGCGCGATCTCACGGCTCATGTCGATTTCGGCATGCTCGCCGCCGTCGCGCGCGATCAGGGCGCGCGGCCGAGCCCCTGCGTGATGCAGGGCGCTTTTTTGACCGCGCTCGGCATCGATGCCCGGGCGCAGGCGCTGGCCCGCGCCAATCCCACGCAGGCCGACGCTATCGAGGCGGCACGTCACCGGCTGGTGGCGCCGCAAGCCATGGGCCGGCTCTTCCGTGTGCTCGCCATCCGCAATTCCGGCTGGCCCGAACCGGCGGGGTTCGCATGAGCCACTCCGACGCCATCGAGTGCCTGCGCGCCGCCAATCTGGGCGACGTACCGCACGGCTTTCTCGGCCGGCGCGGCGGCGTCTCCACAGGCGTCCATGCCGGCCTCAACACCGGCTGGGGCTCAGACGACGAGCGTGCGGCCATTGCGCGTAATCGTGATCTGGCGCGGGATGTCGTGCTGCCCGGCGCCACGCTGGTCACGGTGCGCCAGGTTCATTCGCCCGAAGTCGTGACTGTCACGGCGCCACTGGCTGAGGACGCCCGACCGGCCGCCGACGCACTGGTAACGGACCGGCCGGGCCTGCTGTTGGGCGTACTCACCGCCGATTGCGTGCCCATTCTCTTCGCCGATACCGCGCGCGGGATCGTCGGCGCAGCCCATTCAGGCTGGAAAGGCGCGTTGGCCGGCGTGGGCGAAGCGACCCTCGACGCCATGGTCGCACTCGGCGCGGAGCGCGGTGCCATCGCCTGCGCCATTGGCCCCTGCATCGGGCGCGCCAGCTATGAGGTAAGCGAGGCCTTTGCCGACCCCTTCCTTACACGTGACGAAGAAGATGCCCGCTTCTTCTCGGCCGGACGGCCCGGCCATCTCCAGTTCGACATCGCCGGCTATGTCGCCGCGCGTCTGGCGGCCGCCGGCGCCGGCACGGTCTCGCTCATGGATGAGGATAGCTACAGCCAGCCCGAGCGCTTCTTCAGCTATCGCCGCGCCTGCCATCGCGGCGAAGCGGGCTATGGCCGGCAGATTTCGCTAATCGGGATACGAGGATAAGCAGCCAGGCGATTACCTCAGAACGCAGCCGATGCTCGGCGCGGGTCGGAGTCCAGAATAAGGCCGAATCGCTTAACCGCCCGAAGCTCCCGTCTGCGCCCGAGCACGAGAGATATTTCTCCTCCCGCCGACCAGTCGCGCGGCGCAACTCAGTGCCAGCGCAGCACCGGCCAGCCCCGCTCGCGCGCAAGTTGCTCCAGCGGCGGGTGGGGATTGGCTGCGAACGCCTCATCGGCCATGGCGAGCAGCGGCGCATCGGAGACATGGTCGCTATAGGCGCGGACATGCGCGGCGGCGCGGTCAACGCCCTGCGCGGCCATCCAGCTTTCCACCATGGCGAGCTTGGCACGATCATAGCAATTCTCGCCGGCGATGCGGGCGCGGATATAATCGATGTCCTGTGTGAAATGATCGGTCGCGATCACCGCGTCGAACCCCAACCGGCGCGCGATCGGCTCGACATAGAGGCGGTAGGAGGCCGAAGCGAGCACCAGCGTGTAACCCGCTGCTTTGTCTGCCGCGAGGCGCTTCCGTGCGCCTGCGCGGATATTGCCGGCCACCACCTTGTCGGCATAGCGCTCCACCGCCGGCATGATACGCGCACGGCTGACGCGCGGGCCCATAAGCAGCGCCTGGTTGAGCTCCTTCGCCCGCCCCCGCGGCACGAGGCGCAGCACATAGCCCAGCATCACCACGCCCACAGCAGGCAGCAGCACCAGCCGCCAGGGCGCCAGACTGAGCGCCATATGGACGAGAAAGGCAGCATAGGTGGCGCGGACTGTGACGGTCTTGTCCATGTCATAGAAAGCGATGCGATCCATGCTGGCTGCTATTCCTCCAGGCCGGCCTGGTTCCCGGCCGTGCCCCGCGCATGGGCCAAATCGGCTTGCCGCGCAATCCAATCCACGTCACTGTGCGCCCCGCATGACACAGGCCGCCGATCTGACCGAACGCGAAGAGGCCGCAGGCCGGACGGTCGCGCTCAGCGGCAGCCTGTCGCTTGCCCACCTCGGCGACCTGCCCCGCCGCCTCGATGCGCTGGAAGGCAACGTCGCCGCGGTAGACCTGTCGGCCATCGACCATATCGACACCATCGGCGCCTGGATCGTCCACCGCTTCAGTGTCGATCATGAGGCACGCATCACCGGCGCGAATGAGGACGCCACCCGCCTGCTCAAGGCCGTGGCGCGGCACGACCAGCCGCACGATCCGCCCGTGCCGCACATCAACCCGGTGGTGCGCGTGCTCGAGGAAGTGGGCATGGCTACCCGGATTACCGCCACCACCATGGTCGGCCTGCTTGGCTTCCTGGGCGCGACGGTGATCGCCACGCTGCAACTGCTGCGTCACCCCAGCCGCATTCGACCCAATGCCGTGGTGCAGCGGCTGGAAGTGGTGGGCATCTCGGCGCTGTGGATCATCGGGCTGATGAGCTTTCTCGTCGGCATCGTCATTGCTCAGCAGGGCGCCGTGCAGCTCGAGAATTTCGGCATGGAAGTGCTCACCGTTAATCTGGTCGGTCGCCTCACCTTCCGCGAGCTGGGCGTGCTGATGACCGCAATCATGGTCGCTGGCCGCTCGGGCTCGGCCTTCGCCGCGCAGATCGGCACGATGATGCTCAACGAGGAGGTGGACGCGATGCGCACCATCGGCGTGCAGCCGATGGAAGCCCTCGTCATGCCCCGCATCATCGCGGCGGTGGTCATGATGCCGCTGCTCGGCTTCTATGCCTCGCTCATTGCCATCGCCGGCGGCGGCTTTCTGTGCGCGATCAGCCTGGACATCCCACCGATCACCTTCATCCAGCGCTTGCGCGAAGTGGTGCCGATGACGGACATCTACATCGGCCTCATCAAGGCGCCGGTGTTCGGCTTCATCATTGCCATCGCCGGCTGCTTCCAGGGCCTGCAGGTGCGCGGCAATGCCGAGGAAGTGGGTCTGCGGACCACAGCGGCGGTGGTGCAGGCCATTTTCATCGTCATCGTGCTGGACGCGATCTTCGCCGTCTTCTTCACCTGGATCGGCTGGAAATGACGCAGGACGCCGCCTCCGCAGAGCCGGTCATCTCGATCCGGGGCCTCGTCAACCGTTTCGGCAAGCAGACGGTGCACCAGGATCTCGACCTCGATGTGTGGCCCGGCGAGATATTGGGCGTGGTCGGTGGCTCTGGCACGGGAAAATCGGTGCTGATGCGCTCGATCATCGGCCTCAAGAAGCCCGAAGCCGGCAGCATCACCGTCTTCGGCCAATCCATGCTGGACCGCGACGACGACGATCCCGATATCGTTGCGATCCGGCGGCGCTGGGGCGTGCTCTTCCAGGGCGGCGCGCTCTTCTCCACGCTCACCGTCTCGGAAAATGTGCAGGTGCCGCTGCGTGAATACTACAAGGAAATCGGCCCGGCGCTGCGCGAGGAAATCGCTGCCTACAAGATCCTGATGACGGGCCTGCCAGCCGACGCCGGGCCCAAATTCCCCTCCGAGCTTTCCGGCGGCATGCGCAAGCGCGCCGGGCTGGCGCGGGCGCTGGCGCTGGACCCCGCGCTGCTCTTCCTCGACGAACCGACCGCCGGGCTCGATCCGATCGGCGCGGCCGCCTTCGACGAGCAGACTCGCGCCTTGCAGCAGACGCTGGGCCTCACCGTCTTCCTCATCACCCACGATCTCGACACGCTGCACGCCATCTGCGACCGCGTCGCCGTGCTCGCCGACCAGCGCGTGATCGCCGTGGGCACCATCCCCGAGCTGCTCGCGCTCGACCACCCGTGGATCCAGGACTATTTCAACGGACCGCGCGGGCGGATCGCCAGGGGACACAATGCGTTGTCCGGACAGGCGACGCCATGATCGGCCGCGCTCGGCCATGGACAGGGGGAGCCACCCTCGCCATAACGGCGGCAGGAAGCGGCAGGGGCTGAATGGAAACGCGATCCAACAATGTGTTCGTCGGCGCCGTCGTGCTGCTCCTCATTGCGCTCACCGTTGGCGCCGCTTTCTGGTTTTCCCGGCTCGCCGAAGGCAGCAAGCAGGAATATGACATCTTCTTCAAGCAGTCGGTGACCGGTCTCGCCAAGGGCTCTTCCGTCACTTATGCCGGCGTGCCCTCCGGCCAGATCAAGGAAATCGCCCTGTGGAAGCGTGACCCGGAGTTCGTGCGGGTGCGCATCGTGGTGGATGCCGAGACGCCGGTGCTGCAAGGCACCACCGCCACCATCAACGGCGTGGGCTTCACCGGCGTGTCCGAAATCCAGCTCGGCGGCGCGGTGCGCGGCGCCCCGCCGCTCACCTGTCCCCGAGAGAATGCCGAGGCCGTGTGCCCGGAAGGCGTGCCGGTGATCCCGCCCAAGCCGGGCGCGCTCGGCGAACTGCTCAACAACGCGCCTGAGTTGCTCAACCGGCTGATGACGCTCACCGAGCGGCTCAGCGAAGTGCTCAATGACCAGAATCAGAAGCATCTCACCGGTATTCTCGCCAATGTCGAGACACTGACCGGCGAGCTGTCCCGCAGCGGGCCGGAGCTGCGCGCCACCATCACCCAGGCCCACCAGACGCTCGATAGCGTCACCAAAGCCGCCGAGGCCGTGGCCGGCACCGCGAACGCCGCCAACAGCCTGCTCAATGCCGAGGGCAAGCCGCTGGTGCAGGACCTGCGCGAGACCATCCGCCAGGCGCGCGCCAGCCTCGCGTCGCTGGACGCCACCATGACCGAGGCACGGCCCGGCGTCACCTCCTTCTCCCGCGACACCATGCCGCAGATTTCCCTGCTGGTGCGCGACCTGCGGCAGATGTCGCAGACGCTGCGCTCGGTCACGGAGAAGATCGATCAGCAGGGCGCGGGGTCGCTGATTGGATCGCCGCGCCTGCCGGATTACAAGGAATGAGAGGAAGAGCGATGCATGCTGGCGCCGCCGTCCGCCGCACTCTGGGCCTCGCCGCGCTCGGGCTGCTCGTCGCTACCACGGCGGGCTGCGTGCGCATTGGGACCAAGCCGCCGGAGCAATTGCTCGCCATCGCCTCCGACGCGCGAATCGCCGCCGGCGCCGCCCAGTCCGGCGCGGCGCAGACAGCCCTGTTCGTCGAGCGGCCTGATGTGCCCAAGGCCATCCAGACCCAACGCGTGGCCGTGCGCACCAATGCGACAAGCTACGCCTATGTCGCCAAGGCGCTGTGGGTGGATACGCCCGCCAATCAGTTCCAAGCCCTGCTCGGCGAGACGATCGCCGCGCGCACCGGCCGGCTAGTGCTCGACCCGGGTCAATATCCGGCGCAGATCGGGCAGATCCTGCATGGCGAGCTCATTGAGTTCGGCATCGATGCGCAGGGCCGGCGGGCTGTTGTCACTTTCGATGCCAGCCTCCTCGGCCGCGACGGCACGACGGTTCGCCGCCAGCGTTTTTCGGCCACACGCCCCATCGCGAAAATCGATTCCGCGCATGTCGCCGCCCCGATCAGCGCCGCCGCGAACGAGGTGGCCACGCAGGTGGCGGACTGGCTCGGGCCGGCAGCAAATCAGCAGCCATAAGGCGCCAGGCCGGCACGCACGGTCATGACGTCATGCACCCGTGTTCCGGCAAAGCGTGGCGGCCGGCCCGCTGAGGCTTTTGTCTGCGCCGGAGCACCAGGGCGCGCTTCACTGCATAGCCGGCGTGTCGCTTCAGGCGAGGCTCTTGCTCGCCTGCTCCAGAACGTCACGCGAGAGGCCCGGAGTCGCCACGATGCGTTGCAGGGCCGCGCGCATCTGGCCGGCGCGCACCTCATCAAAGCGCTTCCAGCGGCCCAGCGGCGGCACCAGCCGGGCTGCCGTTTGGGGATTGAGCGCATCGAGCGCGATGATCGCATCCGCCATCATCGCATAGCCGCGCCCGTCGGCCCGGTGGAACGCCCACTGGTTGGCGCCGAAGGCCGCCCATAGCGAGCGCGCGCGATTGGGATTGGCGAGCGTGAAATCGGCATGACTTGCCAGCGCCGCGACGATCTCCACCGTCTCCGGGTGCGGCGCGAGCGCCTGCGTCTGGAACCATTTGTCGATAACCAGCGCATTTCCGGCATAGCGCGCGTGGAATGTCGCGAGCGCCCGGTCGCGCTCGGCGGAGCGGCCGGCGGCGAGAATGGCGAGTGCGCTCTGCCGCTCGGTCATGTTGTCGGCGCCATCGAACTGTTCATAGGCCACGGCGGGGCCATCGGTCGCGCCCGAGGCGACGATATAGCCCAGCGCAACGCTGCGTAGACGCCGCGCCGCGCGCGCATCGGCCGACAGCGAGAAGGCGTTGCGCGCAGTCTCATGATGCAGCGCACGCCATTCGCTCTCCAGCGCGCGGCCGATCTCGCCCTGCAGCGCGTCGCGCGCAGCGTGGATGGCGTCGGGATCGACGAGCTGCATCTGATCGCCCAGATAGGCCTCGCTGGGCAGGCGGACGGCCTCCGCTACAAAGGCCTTGTCGAGCGCGCTGTCGGCAATGGTGTGCCGCACGGCCTCGACGACCGCTGCGCTTTCCAGCGGCCCGCCCGAGACAGCGCCGAGCAGCGCATCGATCATGAGTTGCTGCATCGCCTCGTAGCGGCTGAACGGATCGTCATCATGCGCGGATAGGAACGCCAACTCCTCCGGCCCGCGCTCGGCCGCAATGATGACAGGGGCTGAAAACTGCCGGTTTATCGAGAGAATCGGCGGCTGCGCGAAGCCGGTCCGCTCCAGGCGCGTCTCCGGCTCGGTCAGCACCACCAGCTCCTCGCCGGCATGGGTGCCCGACTCCCGGTCGAACAAAGCCAGCTTCAGCGGAATCGCCATGGGCTGCTTGTTGTCCTGGCCCGGCGTCGGCGGCACGGCTTGGCGCAGCGTCAAGGTGAGCGTGCCGGTGGCGGGATCGTGCGCCTGAGCGACGGAAATGCGTGGCGTACCCGCCTGGCTGTACCAGAGGCGGAACTGGGCGAGATCGATCCCGCCGCCGTCTTCCATCGCCTTGACGAAATCCTCGCAGGTGACGGCCTGCCCGTCATGCCGCTCGAAATAGAGGTCGGTCCCCTTGCGGAAGCGCTCGGGCCCCAGCAGCAACGCCATCATGCGAATCAGCTCGGCGCCCTTGTTGTAAACCGTCGCGGTGTAGAAGTTGCTGATCTCCATGTAGGATTCGGGCCGCACCGGATGGGCGAGCGGGCCGGCATCCTCCGGGAACTGCGCCGCGCGCAGCGTGCGCACATCCTCGATGCGCTTGACCGGCGCGCTGCCCATGTCGGCCGAGAAGCTCTGGTCGCGATAGACGGTGAAGCCCTCCTTCAAGGAGAGCTGGAACCAATCACGGCAGGTGACGCGGTCGCCTGACCAGTTGTGGAAATATTCATGCGCGACCACGCTCTCGATGGCGTCGTAATCCGGGTCCGTCGCGGTATCCGGATCGGCCAGGATATAGCGCGAGTTGAAGATGTTGAGGCCCTTGTTCTCCATCGCGCCGAAATTGAAGTCGGCTACCGCCACGATGTTGAACACATCGAGATCATATTCGCGGCCATAGACGCGCTCGTCCCATGCCATGGAATTCTTGAGCGCGGTCATGGCATGGCCGGTGCGCGGCAGGTCCTCCGCCCGCACCCAGATGCCGAGCCGGATTGCACGGCCGCTCATCGTGGTGAAGCTGTCCGCATTGCAGGCGAGATCGCCGGCCACCAGCGCGAAGAGATAGCTGGGCTTGGGGAAGGGATCGACCCAGCGCGCCCAGTGGCGGCCATCCTCCAGAACGCCCTCACCCACCGGATCGCCATTGGCGAGCAGAACCGGATAGCGGCTCTTGTCGGCGCGCATCGTGACGTCGAAGCGGGAGAGCACGTCTGGCCGGTCCGGGAAGAAGGTGATGCGGCGGAAGCCCTCCGGCTCGCATTGGGTGCAGAGCAGGCCGCCGGAGGCATAGAGGCCCATGAGCTGCGTGTTCTTCTCCGGCGCGATGGTGACGTCGGTCTCCACCACATGGCTCTGCGCGGTTGCGGGGATGAGCAACGCATCGCCATCGCGCGTATAATCGCCCTCGGCCAGCAGGCGGCCGTCCAGCCGCACCGCATCGAGCGCCAGCCCATCGCCTTCGAGGCGAATCGGCCGGTCATGCCCCCCGTTGCGTGTGACGGTCAGGCGCGCATGCACGGGGGTCGCGGCCGCATCCAGATCGAACGCCAGGGCAATCTCCGGCACCAGCCAGTCGGGCGGCCGGTAATCCGCCCGATAAATGACAGGGGGCGATGCGGGAGCCTGGGTCGTCTGCGTGTCCATGGCTTCATTCCTAGGAGGCGGCCTAGCGGCGCACAAGGCGCTTCGCCGCGCAAAATCGGGCTGGAGCGCCACAGCCGTTGCGATAGGGAGGGATTCATGACGGCGCTTCTCATCTTCGGCCTCGGCTACACCGCCACGCGCCTGGCCCGACGGCTGGCGGCGCAGGGCTGGACGGTCGAATCAACGGGGGCTGCGGGGACGACGCGCTTTTCGGACCGTGAGGCCGTGAACGCGGCGCTGAGGCGAGCGACACACGTCCTCTCCTCCGTGCCGCCCGATACAGCCGGGGACGATCCGGTGCTCGCCGCCTATGGCGCGGAAATTCGCGAAGCGCCGGCCCGGTGGCGAGGCTATCTCTCCTCCACCGGCGTCTATGGCGACACGGGCGGCGCCTGGGTAGACGAGAGCGCACCCGTGGGTCAGGGACGGCGCACGGCGCGCATGCAGGCCGATCTGGCCTGGCAGGCGCTCGGCCCGCCCGTGCATGTCTTCCGGCTGCCGGGCATCTACGGACCGGGGCGCAGTGCGCTGGAGCGGATTCGCGAGGGGCGCGCCCGGCGCATCAATGTGCCCGAGCAGGTGTTCAGCCGTATCCATGTCGATGACATCGCCGGAGGAGTGATCGCGGGCATGGATGGCCCGGCGGGAGTCTATAATCTCGCCGACGACTGGCCCTGCGCCCAGAATGACGTGATCGCCCATGGCTGCGCGCTGTTGGGCGTGGACGCGCCACCACTGGTGCCGCTGGAGGATGCCGGCCTTTCGCCCGCCGCGCGCGCCTTTTACGACGAGAACCGGCGCGTAGCGAACGGCAAGGCAAAGCGGCTGCTCGGCTGGACACCGCGCTATCCAGATTATCGCGCGGGCCTCGCGGCCTGCCTTGAGGCGCTCTCACCCACAGGCCCCGGCCCCGCGCTTACCGATCCTTAACCTTAATCCTCAATGAAGGCTGTCAATCGCATATGGGGACAGGCCTTGAGGATTCTCTTCTATCTACCGGTCGTAACGCCCTGGTGGTTCAGCCAGATCATCACGCCGATGCTGCGCACGCTTCATGACGAGGCGGAACTGCACATCATGATTGCGCCGATCTGGCGCAACACGGGTCTGGAGCCCGACCATCTGCTGCCGCTGGCCAATCTCGACCGCATCCACTGGCATATCATGGATCACGAGGATCCGGCGCCCTTCCGGCTTAACGGCGCGGCCGTTCCCGGCCTGCTGGATTTGGTGAACACCATCAATCCGGACCTCACGCTGGCGCGCAGCGCGGACGAAGCCACACCGGCCCTGTTCCCCGGCACCGTGCGCTACATCATGGAAGGCGCCGCCCCGCCGTTTGACACCGACAAGCGCTGGGTGATCCTGGAGGAGCGGCTCTTCTCGTTCGGCGCCATGCCGCGCCGCGCCGCCGCTATCGGTCAGGAATGCGCGCGCATTCTGGGCCCGGCCTGGGCCCATGCGGAGCAGCTTCTCGGCATCGAGCCGCCGCTCGGCTGGCGCAACCAATGGGGCCTGCCGCACGACCGGCCGATCCTGGGCGTGCCCCTGCAATATGAGCATGAAGAGGACTTCTTCGTGGCTGGCAGTGCGGCGCCGCGTGCCCGCGACCTGCTTGCCATGCTGCTGGAGACACTGGACGAACAGGTCTTCCTCGCCATCACCGATCACCCGCTGAACCGCGTCTTTCTCGACCGAAGCGACATCCATCAGCTGATCGCCGCACATCCGCATCGCGCGCGCCTCTGCACCTCCAATGCGCTGCCGCAGGGCGCGACCGGTGTATTCGCCGCGCACGCCGATGCGCTATTGATCGACCAGAGCAAAAGCTGGTCACTCGCCGCTTTCGCCGGCACGCCGGCCCTGCGCATCGGAACCCGGCCGATCGCCGACTGGATCGGCTTCAGCGAAGATCTCGCCAGTTTTCCCCGCAAGTTGAAGCGGCCCGACCGGGTCACGATGCGGCGCTGGTTCGGCTGGCACCTGGGCGCGCGCGTGCTTGATCCCACCCGGTTCACGCTCGATGAACTGATCGCCCGCGCCAACGGCAAGGCCACCGGGGCGATGATTACCGCCAATCTCCAGATGGTGCTCGATCGCCTGCCCAGGGCGGAGGCGGCCTGATGAGCGCTTCGGCCCTCCGCATGCCCGCTTCGGCCCCGCAAGACGAATCGCCCGTGGGTGCTCTTCTTGACGGCGCCCAGGCGTTCATTCTCGAGACCCTGCCGGACCTGGTGGCACGGCGCCATGAGGTGAGCTGGAAGGCGGATGGCAGCCCGGTCACGCAGGCCGACCTGCTGCTCGAGCAGCGCCTCGGTGCCTGGCTGGACGCCCGCCTGCCCGGCATCGTCCTCATCGGCGAGGAAAGCTATGCGCCCGAGGGCAGCGCCGCGCCGGCAAGCGACTGGACTGCCGTGCTCGACCCCATCGACGGCACCGAGAATTTCTGCTCCGGCCTCAAGGAATGGGGCGTATCGCTGAGCCTCTGGCGGGGCAACGCGCATCAGGGCAGCCTGCTGGCCTTGCCCGAATTGGGCGAGCATCTGCGCACAGGCCAGCCGATCCGCTACATGCGCTCGCGCATCACCGGCTTCTCCTCCTCCGTTGTACCCGAGATCGCGCAGGGCATCGAAGCCGCGGAGGAAGCCCGCATCCTGGGATGCGCTGTCTACAATCTCTACAACGTCACGCGCGGCGCACTCGCCCGCTTCGTCAATCCGAAAGGCGCATATTCATGGGACTTGCTCGCCGGCGTGCTGCTGGCGCGCGAGCATGGATGCGACGTCCTGATCGATGGGAAAGCATATGACGGATCATTTCTGGCACCGAATCGAAGATATCGCGTCGACATACGGCACCGATACGATCTTCATCCTGGGTAAGGGCGCGTCGATCGACGCTATTTCACCCGACGTGTTCGCCGGCTCGCTGGTGATCGCCGTCAACGATGCGGAACGGATTGCGCCGGCCGACATCACCATCTTTCACGCCGACTGGGTGAAGGGCGCACTGGCACAGAGCGGTTATCGCTCACGCCTCTATATTGCGCCCACGGACTTCCGGCCCGATCGGGGCGAGGCATTGCTCGCGCCGTTCGAACCACTGCACGCGGACGCCAGCGATCTCATGATGCAGCGCTTCCAGAGCGAGGGCTTCGCCATCGAGGAAGTGCTGTTCCTTTCCGCGCTCAAAGTGGCGAAGCGCATCGCACAGGCGCGCGCGCGGCGGCAGACGGTCTATATGGCCGGCTTCGATTTCCAGGCATCGGCCGGCCTCTCCCAGGCTATCGAGCAGGACTTCGCCCCCGGCAACGGCGCCGACCGCTTCTTCCGCGTCAGCCTGCAGGAATTCTTCTTCCTCAACACGCTCTACATGCTGAAGGACAGCGCCCTCGACGTGGTGCATGTCGGCCATCGCAATTTCTCGCAGATGTCGCCCGACGAACTCAATGACCTCTTCCAGGCCGCTCGCCCCGTGCTGCGGACAGCGTCGGAATCGGCCGTGACGGTCACGGCGGAGCTGACGACCAATCATTTCGGCGACCGGCACCGGCTAGAGCGGATGATCCGCGCCGCACGGGCCGCGGGCGCGGATTATGTGAAGCTGCAGAAGCGCGATGTCGCCACCTTCTATACGCGCGAACAGCTCGCCTCGCCCTATGTCTCGCCCTTCGGCAAGACCTTCGCCGATTATCGGCATCAGCTCGAATTGGACCGGGACGATTTCGCCTTCGTCGACAGCCTGTGCCGTCAGCTCGGCATCGGCTGGTTCGCTTCCGTGCTCGATCAGCCCTCGTTCGAATTCATGCTCCAGTTCAATCCCAAGCTGGTCAAGCTGCCGAGCACCATCTCCGAGCACCGCGACTATCTCAGTTTCGTGGCGAACAATTTCCGCGGATCGGTGGTGCTTTCGACCGGCATGACCGACGCTGCTTACGAGGCCTGGGCGCTGGAGAGCTTCGTCAATTGCGAGAAGCTCTATCTCCTCCAGTGCAACTCCGCTTATCCGACGCCGGCCGCTGACTGCAATATCGGTGTAGTGCGCCATTATCACGCCCTGTCAAAGACCAATTCCCGTATCGTGCCGGGCTATTCGAGCCATGATTTCGGCTGGATGGCATCGGCCCTCGCTGTGGCAGCGGGCAGTCGGATGGTCGAGAAACATGTGAAGCTCGGCAATACCGACTGGGCACATTTCGATGCGGTCGCAGTCGATCTCACCACACCGGATTTCCGCGACTATGTTGCCAAGATCCGCGAGGCCGAGCTGATGGTGGGCTCAGAGGTCAAGCAGATCAATGCGAGCGAACACCACAAATATGTGCGCAAGGCAGCCTGACGCTTAACCTCTGGCGCGCGCGGCGATCTTCAGATCACCGTGCCGCCTTCCTGCTGCTTGAGGCGCATGATCTTCTCGAGCAGGTCGAACTGAGGCTCCCAGTCGATATCGGCCGCGTCATGCTCGTCGATATGGTAGAAGAAGGGGGTGCGGCCTACTCTGTCCCCCACCGCGCGCATTAATGCGAAAGGCAGGATATAGAGGGCATGGTTGATCTCCATCAGCGGCTTCAGGTCCTGGCTTCGCGGCCATTTCTCGACGCTGCGATCATAGTTCACCGGCCCCTCGTCGTCCCAGAAGAAGCGCTGAAGACGGGTGACGGAAACCAGCGAATCATGGCCGCGCGCGAGCGCCGCCTCATAGTCCGCGATGCCGCGCCGATAGAGGGCGCTGGTGATGAAGGGCGAGGTGACATGCGTCCAGACGATCGTCCCGTGGCGATCCAACTCCGCGATATAGTGGATGAAATCGTCCATCGAGGTTGAGGATCGGCCATATTCGTCGGGACGCGGCACCGGTATCACACGCGGATCACGCTGCGCCGCAAAATCCGCAGCATAATCGAGCACGGCCGGATCGTTGGACGAAACGAGGATTTTCTCCAGCGCCGGAACGGCCGCCATTTGCTCGAGCTTCAGCTCCAGTAGTCCGTTGGCAAAGCCCGCGAAGGGTCGCATATTCTTGTTGGGGACGCGCTCGCTGCCGCTGCGACAAGGCAGGAATCCAATATAGGCCATCGAGCGTCCTCCTCCCTTTTGCTATGCGGGTTTGTCGCCGCACTCCGCACATAGTCGTCGGCAGTAGCGCCGCGCCATGGCGATGTGAACCCGCCCTGCTCCGGGGCACCGCCCAAGCCTGTTGGCGGAGCGCCAACCCTTCTGTTAGGGCTTCGCTATGAACCTCGTCGACATCGGACCGCTGACCCTGGGCAATGACCGCCCGCTCGCTCTCATCGCCGGGCCTTGCGCCATGGAGAGCCGGGCCCATGCTCTGGAGACGGCGCAGGCACTGGTCGAAATGACCGGCCGGATCGGCATGCCGTTCATCTACAAATCCAGCTTCGACAAGGCCAATCGCACCTCGCACAATGCCGCACGCGGCATCGGTCTGGCGCCGGCGTTGGAAATTTTCGCGGAGATCAAGGCGCGGTTTGGCTGCCCGGTCATCACCGATGTGCATGAGACCGGCCAATGCGCGCCCGTGGCCGAGGTAGTGGACGTGTTGCAGATTCCCGCTTTCCTTTGCCGTCAGACCGACCTGCTGCTCGCCGCCGCCGGCACCGGCGCCGCCGTCAATGTGAAGAAGGGCCAGTTCCTTGCGCCATGGGACATGGCGAATGTCGCGGCCAAGCTGAAGAGCACCGGAAACGAGCGGATTCTACTCACGGAACGGGGCGCGAGCTTCGGCTATAATGCATTGGTCAGCGACATGCGCGCGCTGCCGGTGCTGGCGGCGACCGGCTGCCCTGTGGTGTTCGACGCCACCCACTCCGTGCAACAGCCAGGCGGACAAGGCACCAGCTCCGGCGGCCAGCGGGAATTTGTGCCGGTGCTGGCGCGTGCAGCCGTCGCTGTGGGTGTGGCGGCCGTGTTTGTCGAGACCCACGAGCAGCCAGATCGCGCCCCGAGCGATGGGCCCAATATGGTGCCGCTGGACGCGCTGCCGATACTGCTGGACCAGCTCCAGGCATTTGACAGGATCGCCAAAGCGATCTGAACGGGGCGGCGCTGCCTCTTAGAAAAACGGCCGCCCGACCTGCCCGCCTTCGCGCGATGTGCTCCTGTGAAGGCAGGCTCCGCTGGGACCAGCGACAGTTCAAGTGTCCCTGCCGGGCGCACAACCGATTCTCTTGTCAAAGCGTCCACGATGAGCAGGCGGGACAAGGGGCTGACGAAGAAGCTACCAGGACGCGGTGGGGTCACCCCTCAGCGTCTGACAACGAGCATTCTTGCCCCCTCACGCCGGACAGGGGTTCAATCGCCACGATCTTCACGCGGTACGCTCGTTGGGTCGGTGTCCCGGACCTGTTCCGCGCGTGACACTGTCCAATCGTGCGGATTGTTCAAGAAGCGCTGGATGGGCGCCTCCGGTCACATCCACCGCTTTCTACACCCGAGAACGGCCACAGTGCTTGGCTCAGATATTGCCGCCCGTCAGGCGCTGGCAGATCATATCCAGTTGATCGAGACTGGAATACTGCAGAGTCAGCATGCCCTTGCCCGCTTCATGCGTGATTCCGACCTTGAGACCGAGGAGATCGGCCAGATGCTCTTCCATGGCAATAAGATCGGGATCACGCCCCGCACTGCCTGTGGTTCCGCTGCTCCCGCCTCGCGCCGTTTCGCGGGCACGGCGCACCAGTCGCTCCGTTTCCCGCACCGAAAGCCCCTTCCGGGCAATCTCGTCGGCCAATGCGGCGCAATCCGGCGCGCCGATCAGCGCGCGACCATGCCCCATGCTGAGGCGCCCACCCATTACCAGCGTCTGCACATCCTCCGGCAGATCGAGCAGGCGCATGAGATTGGCGACATGGCTGCGGGACTTACCGACGATCCGGGCCAGAGCCTCCTGGCTATGATCGAACTGATCGATCAACCGTCGATAGGCCTGGGCCTCTTCGATCGGATTGAGGTCCTCGCGCTGGATATTCTCTACAAGGGCGATCTCCAGCGTCTCGGCTTCGCTGAAATCGCGTACGATGGCGGGGATGCGGTGAAGCTGCGCTTTCTGCGCCGCACGCCAGCGCCGTTCACCCGCGACGATCTGATAGCGCCCCTCTGCGGCGGGCCGCACCACAATCGGCTGAATGACGCCGCGTGTTGCGATGCTCTCCGCCAGTTCGTCGAGTGCAGCCGCGTCAAAATGACGGCGTGGCTGATCGGGGTGCGGCGTTATCTTCGATATTTGAAGGAGTTGAATTGCACGAGCGGCGCCGCCGGTGGGTAACTCCGGCGCACTGTCTCCGCTGACGGGAACAGGTTGCGTCACCTCGCCCAGCAGGGCCGACAAGCCACGCCCTAGCCCCCGACGGGCGGGCGAGCGAGTGCTGGTATCGCTCTCGCTGCTCATGCGGCCACCTCCTCACGGCGCGGCAGGCGTCCGATCAATTCGCGCGCCAGCGCCATATATGCTTCCGATCCTGCACAGCGAATATCGTAGATGAGCGCCGGCACACCGTGGCTCGGTGCTTCGGAAAGGCGGACATTTCGGGGAATAACCGTCTCGAACACAAGATTGCCCAGGCATGCCCGCACGTCCTCAGCCACCTGATCGGTCAGACGATTGCGGCGGTCATACATGGTAAGTGCCACACCCAAAATCGCCAGCGCTGGATTGAACCGCCCCCGGATCCTGTCGATCGTCTGCAAAAGCTGCGACAACCCCTCAAGCGCGAAGAATTCACATTGCAGGGGCACAAGCACTTTCTGCACGGCTACCATGGCATTGACGGTAAGCAGGCCGAGCGAAGGCGGACAATCGACCAGACACACATCCCAGCGACCTGCCTGAGCATGGCTGAGCGCATTGGCCAGCCGATGGGTGCGCTGCTCCACCTCGATCAGCTCGATCTCCGCGCCGGAAAGGTCCTGCGTTGCTGCGATCAGGTCGAGGCCCGGCACGGCTGTATGCATGACAGCCTCGTCCAAAGCGCAGTTGCCGACCAGTAGATCATAGCTTGAAAAATGACGATCGCGCGGCGTAATGCCCAAACCAGTGGATGCATTACCCTGCGGGTCCAGATCGACGAGCAGTGTGCGGTGGCCAGTCGCTGCCAGCGCGGTGGCGAGATTGATGGCTGTGGTTGTCTTGCCAACGCCGCCCTTCTGATTGGCGATCGCAATGCTGATCATGGCCGCCGCCCTTTGCGGTCCCGAACTGGGGGCGCGACGCAATGAGCGGATTTCTTCTTCTGCAGCTGCGTCAGCGTCACAATGGCACTCCCGATATCGGTAACAGATTGTTCCACGTGGAACGCAGCTTGCCAGTCGCGCCGCGCAATTGCCAGCTCCATCTGCGCATTTCGACCCTTGGGAAGCAACCAAGTTGTGGATGAATCCGCAAGATGGGCCGAGGAGGCCAGCAGCCGGTCCATCGGCGCATAGGCGCGCGCGGAAATGATCGCTGCCGGTTCAGCTAGTTGGACACGCTCTACCTTATCGCAGATCACCTCCGCATGGGTCAGGGCGAGCGCCTGTATGCAATGGCGCAGAAAATTCACCCGGAGAGGTCGTGCTTCGATCATGAGGATCGGTTCCGGGCGCAGACACGCCACCACCATTCCGGGGAGGCCGGCACCCGTGCCGAGATCGACCCAGTGACCGTATGCAACACCGGCGAGGCGAAGAAGCTGAGCGGAGTCGACGATGTGACGCGCCCAGATCGCATCGCGGCTTGCCGCAGAGATGAGATTTTGTCGATCCGCCTCTTCGAGGAGCAGGCTTACAAAGCGGCGGAGGCGATCCCCGGCCTCTCCTTGCCACCAGCCGTGAGCGTCTAGCCAGCTCTGCGCTTCCGCTTCGGTCATCAAGCCGCCCTTTGCCGCACCGCGACCAACAGGGCCGCTAGTGCTGCCGGCGTGACGCCTTGCAGGCGGGCTGCAGCACCTAAAGTGCGCGGCCGTGCACCGGAAAGCTTTTCGACCATCTCCTTGCTGAGTCCCCCTATCGCGCCATAGTCGAGATCCGGTGGGAGGAGGATTGCTTCATTCGCGCGCAGGGCTCGCACCTCGGCGGATTGCCGTTCGACATAGGGTGCGTAGATCGCATCTTGGATAAGTTCTTCGACAAGGTCCGGCTCATCGCATCGCGCGAATTCCGGCGCGACGTCAGCGAGCGTTTCACGTGAAACATCCGGGAAGCGCGCCCATTCACGCAGGCTGCGCGTTGCACCATCGTCACGGACATTTGCGCCATAAGCACGGATCGACGTCGGCGTATATGACCTGTCGAGAGCCGCGTTTATTGTATCTGCCTTGTTACAACGCTCTTCCCACCATTGCCGCCGCGCTTCACCGACCAAGCCCAGGGAAGCGCCCTTGGCAGTCAGCCGCGTTGCAGCATTATCGGCCCGCAAACGTAGTCGAAATTCCGCCCTTGCGGTCAGCATACGATAGGGCTCAGTAATCCCCTGGAGAATGAGATCGTCGGTCATCACCGCGATGTAGCTCTCGGCACGGTCGAGCAGCAGCGGCTCCAGATTCAGCGCTGTTGCCGCGGCATTTGCGCCGGCGACGAGACCCTGAGCAGCGGCTTCTTCGTAGCCGGTGGTTCCATTGATCTGCCCCGCCAAAAACAGGCCGGGCATCGCGCGCAGCGCCAATGTTGCTGTAAGTGCGCGTGGATCGATATGATCATATTCCACGGCATATCCAGGAACGGTCATCCGCACCTGCTCGAGACCGGCGATTGTGCGCAGCAGCGCCTCTTGCGCTGCGGGCGGAAGCGACGTGCTCACGCCGTTGGGATAGACCAGGCGCGTGTTCAACCCCTCGGGCTCAAGAAAAAGTTGATGGCCGTCCCGATCACCGAAGCGGTGAATCTTGTCCTCGATCGAGGGGCAATATCGCGGCCCCCGTCCCTCGATGGCGCCGGAGAAAAGCGGGGAATCTTTGAGATTGTCCCGAATAATCTCATGGGTCCGTGCGTTGGTCCGTGTGATGGCACAGGCGAGTTGCGGCAGAGGCATACCCGTTTCCGGAAGGAATGACATCGTCCAGCGCTTGCGATCCGAGGGCTGTGGATCCAGGCGCGCCCAATCAATGCTTCGCCCGTCGAGGCGGGGCGGCGTGCCGGTCTTGAGGCGACCCATTGGCAAGTCCAGCGCGCGGAGCTGCTGGGCGAGCTGAACCGCCGCATGCTCGCCAATCCGGCCGCCCGTCGCGCGCTCCCGACCTCGAAAGATCACCCCGCCGAGGAACGTGCCGGTTGTGAGAATAACCGTGCGAGCGGGAATGAAAGAGCCGTCGACGAGGTAGACGCCGCCGATAACGCCGTTCATCAAATGGAGTGCAACGACCTCCCCCGCGATAATGGAAAGCTTTGCATATTGGCCAAGAAGATCCTGCACGGCTTGGCGATACAAGCGGCGATCCGCTTGGACGCGAGGCCCTTGCACCGCAGCGCCTTTGCTGCCGTTCAGCATACGCCGATGGATCGCAGCCGCATCTGCCGCGCGCGCCATAAGGCCATCGAGCGCGTCGATCTCGCGCACCAGATGCCCCTTGCCGAGCCCGCCAATGGAGGGATTGCAGGACATTTCGCCGACGCGAGCAGGGTCCACAGTGACAAGCGCCACACGCCCTCCCCGGCGACACGCAGCCGCAGCCGCCTCCGTGCCGGCATGCCCACCGCCAATAACAAGCACATCATAGTCGCGCATGACTGTGCCCCTATCCTTTCGCACCCTGCTCGTCAAAGGAGGGGCGCTGAAAGAGACATGTTCCACGTGGAACAGATTATTTGCCGATACAGAAGCCCGCAAAAAGTTCGTCCAGGACCGCTTCCGTGGTTGCGCGGCCGGTAAGCTCATCGAGTGCGGCTAGCGCCGTGCGAAGGGATTCCGCAATAAGAATGTCATCGTCGAGTACCGCCCCCTGCTCCAGCGCTTCGTGCGCACGCATAACAACAGCGCGCTGCCGAACGGATAAGGCATAGTCGCCCGGCGCCGGCAAAAGCGTACCGGCAATCTCCGTTAGCCGCTCAACAAGCAGGTCCATCCCTTCCCCCGTCCTTGCGGAAAGGAGCAATGCTTCGGGACCGCCAGCTGCTGCGGCTGCGGCGGTCGCATGCTCCGCCAAATCGGCTTTGGCGCTAATCGGCAGAACGATCCCGTGAATCGAAGGTCTTTGGGTTTTGGGCCCGAGCCAGAGGACAATATCGGCTGCGTCCAACATGTCCTTGGCCCGCTCCATCCCGATCGCCTCGATGGGATCGTTCCCTGCCTCATGCAGTCCTGCCGTATCGGCGATCAGAAAAGGAAAGCCATTCAAGGCGACAGGCACTTCGATCACGTCGCGCGTCGTGCCCGCAATTGATGAGACGATGGCGGCATCCCGGCCGACCAGTGCATTGAGCAAGGTTGATTTTCCGGCGTTGGGCGGACCGGCAATCACCAGTCGAATCCCCTGCTTCAGACGCTCGGCGCTCGGCCGCCCCAGTTCATGAGACAGCTCCTGCGTCAGCGCGGCCATCGCTCGGACAATTTCATCACGCAGCGCAGTCTCATCGACATCGCCTTCGTCCGAAAAATCCAGTACGGCCTCCATGCGTGCGGCAAGCCGCGCGAGCTGATCCGCCCATACCGCGATCCTGCGCGACAGAGCCCCGCCCATCATCGCCATGGCGGCGCGGCGCTGCGGCGCGGTTTCGGCATGGATGAGATCGGAAAGACCCTCGATGCGCGCGAGGTCGGTCTTGCCGTTCAGGAATGCCCGGCGTGTAAACTCCCCCGCCTGCGCCATGCGAACACCCGGTTGCCGCCCCAAGGCTTCTTCCACGGCACGAATCGCGGCTCGCGAGCCATGGCAATGCAGCTCGACAAGATCCTCACCCGTCTCACTGCGTCCGGCCGGAAACCAGACCACCAACCCCTCGTCGAGCACTTCCCCGCTCAGCGGATCGACCATACGCCTCAACCGCGCGTGCCGAACCACAGGCAACGGCCCGACCAAGGCTGCGGCTGCTTCCACGGCACGCGTGCCGGAAATTCGGATAACGCCAATCGCCGCCGGCAACGCGCCGCTCGACAATGCAAAAATGGTGTCGGGGGCAGTGAAACCCCGCGCGTCCGTCACGCCGAGCGTCCTCGTCAGTCGCTGCCCGCCTTGGGCTTGGATTTTGTCGCATCCGCGCTGGCAGGTCGAGCGCCACTCAGGCCAATGTCCATCAGACTGGAAAAGAGCTTCATGCCCGCATCGCCCAGTGGTGAAAGCGATTTGAACATCGTTTCCATCTGTTCGAAATTCGCCTGCCCGCTCATCGCATCCATGGCCGCCTGAATATAGCGATCATGGATCGGCTTCATGTCCGGGAGGCCCAGGAACGAGCGCGCCTCTTCGGGCGTACATTCGACATTGACGTGGAACTTCATGACCTGTCCTCGCGAAACGCTGGCCCGCCGAAGCTAGGCCCTGTCATCCCGCCGATCAATCCCATGCCAGGAGTACGCGCACCGTTATCCAGCGACGAACTGGATCACGCCCACCTTGGGATCGACAAAGCCCTGATAGATCATGGACAGCGCCACCCACAGGATGACGACGACGCCGAGCCAGGCAATCCAGCGATAACGTTCGATCACGCGGGCGATGTAGTTGGCGGCCACGCCCATGAGCGCCACGGCGAAGACCAAGCCAACGATCATGATACCGGGATGATCCTTGGACGCACTGGCCACGCCAAGCACATTGTCCAGGCTCATGCTCACGTCCGCGACCGCCACGGCCCATGCCGCGCCAGCAAAGGTCTTGGCCGGACGTAGGCCGCTGTCCTCGTCGCCAACAATTTCAGGGGAACCGGCGGATTCGCCCGACTCGTGCCGCAACTCGCGCCACATCTTCCAGGCTACCCAAAGCAGCAGCAAGCCGCCCGCGAGCACCAGCCCCACGATCTGGAGGAGCTGCGTCACCACCAAGGCGAAGAAAACGCGCAAGACCAGCGCGGCAACTACGCCCAGGAAAATGACCTTGCGCCGCTGATCCGCCGGCAGACCCGCTGCCAGTGCACCAACGACAATGGCATTATCGCCAGCGAGCGTGATGTCGATGATCAAGACCTGCAGCAGCGCGGCCAATGCCTTGGGATCGCCCAAGTTGGTGAAATCGGCAACAATATGGCCCCAGAGTTCCATCATGGGCCCTCTCTAGCGGCTTGCCGGGAAATGTCGACAACGGCTCGGCCCGTCTACGGAACGACACGGCACGTCGCGACAGTCGGGCGGCGGCGGAGCCGGGCCGCCCGACCGTTTTACTCACTGATTCATTGTGGCGAAGAAATCCTCGTTGGTCTTGGAATCCTTCATCTTGTCGAGCAGGAACTCCATCGCATCGACGGTGCCCATCTGCATGAGGATACGGCGCAGCACCCACATCTTGGTGAGCTTGTCCTTCTCGACCAGCAGTTCCTCCTTGCGCGTGCCGCTCTTGCCTACATCGAGCGCGGGGAAGATGCGCTTGTCCGCCACCTTGCGGTCGAGCACGATTTCGCTGTTGCCGGTGCCCTTGAACTCTTCGAAGATCACTTCATCCATGCGGCTGCCGGTGTCGATGAGCGCTGTCGCAATGATGGAGAGCGAGCCGCCCTCCTCGATATTGCGCGCGGCGCCGAAGAAGCGCTTGGGCCGCTGCAGGGCATTGGCGTCCACGCCGCCGGTCAACACCTTGCCGGAGCTGGGAACCACCGTGTTGTAGGCGCGGCCCAGGCGTGTGATCGAATCGAGCAGGATGACGACGTCCTTCTTGTGCTCGACCAAGCGCTTGGCCTTTTCGATCACCATCTCAGCGACTTGCACGTGGCGCGACGCCGGCTCATCGAAGGTGGAGGAGACGACCTCGCCCTTCACGCTGCGCTGCATGTCGGTCACTTCCTCCGGGCGCTCGTCGATGAGCAGCACGATGAGGAAGACCTCGGGGTGATTATCCGTGATCGCGCGTGCGATGTTCTGGAGAAGCACCGTCTTGCCGGTGCGCGGCGGTGCCACGATGAGCGCGCGCTGGCCCTTGCCCTGCGGCGAGATGATGTCGATGACGCGGGCCGACTTGTCCTTGACGGTCGGGTCCAGCGTATCGAGCCGCAGCTTCTCGTCAGGATAGAGCGGGGTCAGATTGTCGAAATTGACGCGATGGCGCACCACGTCGGGATCGTCGAAATTGACCGAGACCAGCTTGGTGAGGGCGAAATAGCGCTCGCCATCCCGCGGCGCGCGAATCTCGCCTTCCACCGTATCGCCGGTGCGCAGGCCGAATTTGCGGACCTGGTTCGGCGAGACGTAGATGTCGTCCGGCCCGGCGAGGAAATTCGCCTCGGGCGAGCGCAGGAAACCGAAGCCATCGGGCAGCACCTCGATCGTGCCCAGCCCCATGATCTGTTCGCCGTTTTCTGCCTGTTCCTTGAGGATGGCGAACATGAGATCCTGCTTGCGCAGTGTGGAAGCGCCTTCGACGCCCAGTTCCTCCGCCATGGCGACGAGTTCTGCGGGCGCTTTTCTCTTGAGGTCTTTGAGATGCATGGATTCGGAGTCCAAATCGAATGGGGGAAGGGTTTGCGATCTGCTGCCGGGAGGCTGGAAAGGCGGGCAGCCGTCATGCGCCACGCCCGGAAGAGGAATGGCGAGGAATTATGCCGCGCGAACGCCCAAGTCAAGCGGCGGGCGACGCAGTCTGCCGCAGCATTCAGCCATGCTGGAGATCGCAATCGATCGGCAGCGCGGCGCCGGAGATGGACCGGCCCGCGGGTGTCGTGAGGAAATACACAAGATCAGCGACATGGGCCGGATCGACCACATGCTTGAGGGACTGGCTGGCCAGCCCTTCCAGCATCGTTTCCTCGATGGACCGGCCGCTCAGCGCTGCCCGCCCTGCGATCACCCGATCGAAACGCTCCCCCCCAACGGCGCCAGGCAGAACCGCATTAACGCTGATCCCATCCGGGCCCAGCTCCATAGCAAGCGTCTTGGCAAAGCCAACGAGTCCCCATTTGGACACGCAATAAGCGAGCCGGTTGGGATAGCCATAGCGACCGGCCGCCGAGGACATGACGACAATCGCGCCCTGAGTCTGCTTGAGCAGCGGAATGGCGCGACGCGTCACTTCGAACGTGCCGGTGAGATTGACATCCATCACGCGCTGCCAGTCCGCGCTGGAAAGCGTCTCGGCGGGCCCCGTCGGGCCACCGATGCCGACATTGTCGACCAGCACATCAAGTCCGCCCAGCTTGGCACTGAGGGCAGCGAACAGAGCCTCCACTTGCGCAACATCGGCAACGTCGCAAGCTATGGTCGCGATTCCCGGCAAGGCAGCTTCGGTGCATGCGAGGGCCATTTCGTCCATATCGCAGACCAGCACCTTGTCGCCGGCCGCTATGAATCGCTCGGCAATGGCGCGACCGATTCCCGCTGCTCCGCCCGTCACCAGGATACGCCTCATTTTGTCGCTCCGTTGCTGAACCGGCCTTGCCGCGCCGGATCAGCGCTCCATGCGCGAAGGGCCCCGCCCGTTCAATTCTTTGTTGTCGAAGCGTCGGGGAAGACCACTCCTGGTCTACGGCCGGTCCAACAGGGATTGGGCGGCTAGACGGGCGCGGTCAGAAGGGCCTCACGATTACCAGGATGACCACCAGAGTCACGAGGAGGGCGGGCACTTCATTGAGCATCCGCACGGTCTTCTCCTTGAGCGGCCGCTCGCCACGCGCCAGCTTCTTGGCATAGCCCACGCACCAGCCGTGGTAGGCCGAGAGGAGGAGCACGAGCACCAGCTTGGCATGGAACCAGCCTTCACTGAACGCGCCGATATTGAACGCTAGCGCCAATCCGAAAACCCAGACGAGGACAATAGAAGGATTGAGGATGATGCGCTTGAGGCGCAGTTCCCGCTCGATCCAAAGCTTGTCCTCGGCTGAGCCGGGTTCGACATAATGATGATAAATGAAGAAGCGGGGCATCGTGAACAGGCTCGCCATCAGGAAGATGACGAAGATGACATGCGCAGCCAGCACCCAGGGATAGGCCGCGCCGAGCCAGCCGATGCCAGGCAGGATGGACATGGGGATGGTTCCTCCGGTTCGAACGCGCGATGTGCCGCCTTCTAGAGCGGATGCCTTCTAAGACGGACATGAGGAAATTGGAACGGCCCGCGTGCAGCGCCGTGCGACCGGCTCCAGCCTCCCCGCCCGCCGTCCTAGCTGCCCCGCACCCGCGCCACCAGCCGCTCGACATGGGCAATTGGCGTGTCGGGCAAGATGCCGTGGCCCAGGTTGAAAATATGCGGCCGGCCGGCAAAAGCTTCCAGGATCGTGTCGACGGCGCGATCCTGGGTCTCGCCGCCGGCGATCAGCGCCAGTGGATCGAGATTGCCCTGCACCGGCAAGTGCCCAGGCAATTCGCGATTCACCCAATGCGGGTCCAGCGTCTCATCGAGACCGACGGCATCCACACCGGTCTGCGCTGCATAATCGACGAGCTTGGCGCCCGCACCCTTGGGAAAGCCAATGATCGGCGTCTGCGGATGACGGCCCTTCAGCGCCTTCACGATGGCCGCGTTGGGCGCGATCACCCATTGTCGGAACTGGGCGGGGCTAAGCGATCCGGCCCAGCTGTCGAAGAGCTGGACCGCGTCCACGCCGGCCTCGATCTGCGCCGAGAGATACTCGACGCTCGCTACCGCGATTGCCTCGATAAGCGCGCCGAACCGCGCTGGATTGGCATAAGCCATGCGCCGCGCATCGCCATGATCCTTGCTGCCCGCGCCGGCCACCATATAGGTCGCGACGGTCCATGGACTGCCGGCAAAGCCGAGGAACGTCGTCTCGGGCGCCAGCGCGGCCTTCACCTGACGCACGGTTTCGATAACCGGTGCCAGCCGTTCGGATGCCGGCGTGAGCGTCGCGAGATTGGTGTCCTTGAGCGGCGGCGCCAGGCGTGGCCCCTCGCCCGCCTCGAACCACAGATCCTGACCCAGGGCGTGTGGAATCACGAGAATGTCCGAGAACAGGATCGCGCCGTCGAAGCCGAAGCGGCGGACCGGCTGGAGCGTCACCTCTGCGGCGGCCGCGCTGTCATAGCACAGCTCCAGAAAGCCGCCTTTGTCGGCGCGCAGGGCGCGATATTCCGGCAGATAGCGGCCGGCTTGGCGCATCAGCCACAAGGGGGGAACGCTCTGCCGCGCGCCGCGTAATGTCGCTAGCAGGGGCGGGAGTCCGGCCATGTCGGGCACCAGATCAGAATCCTTATAAGAATGTTTAAAGAGATTGTTGGAGTCTCTTGGCGGGCGAATAATGGGCATTATGCGGTTGCCCCGCTTTTGCCAACAGCCGGCGCCTTTTGTGCCCATGGTATGCCCGCGAGTCGGGGAGGCTATCCCCATAATCCACAAACTGTGGATAACGGACCCGGCCTGTGGACAAGTGGTGTGTGATTTTCCGGCAAGCGGGGACGGATGGCGAGTTAGAACTTGTCCACATGTCTCTCCCTTGAGTTATCCACCGCTTTCCCACACAGTTGTGCCATGAGCCGTTTCAACCTGCATCTCCTCTCCGATTCCACGGGTGAGACGCTGGAGCATATCGGCAAAGCGGCCATTGCCCAGTTCGAGAATGTCGAGACCATTCGCCACTTCTGGCCGATGGTGCGCTCCGAGCAGCATCTCGAGCGCATCATCCAGGAGATCATGCGCAATCCCGGCATGGTGCTGTTCACGCTCGCCAATCAGAGCCTGCGCAAGAAGCTGGAAAAGAGCTGCCGTGCGCTGGCCATTCCCTTCGTCGCGCCGCTCGATTCCGTGACCGATGCAATGTCCAATCTGCTCGGCCAGGAGACGCGCAACCGCCCCGGACGCAAGCATGTGCTGGACGAGGCCTATTTTGCGCGCATTGACGCCATTCAGTTCACCATCGCCCATGACGATGGTGTAGGCTGGGAGAATTGGGAAGAAGCGGACATCGTGCTCGCCGGCGTTTCGCGCACGTCCAAGACGCCAACCAGCATCTATCTGGCCAATCGCGGTTACAAGGCCGCGAACATCCCGCTGGTGCCGGAATCGCCGCCGCCTGAGAGCCTGTTCCGGTTGCGCCATCCGATGGTGGTGGGACTCACCACCAGTCCGGAGCGGCTGGTTCAGGTACGGCGCAACCGGCTGCTCTCGCTCAACCAGACGCCGGAGACGGCCTATGTCGCTCTCGATCAGGTGAGCAGTGAGGTGGCCCATGCGCGGCGCATGTTCGCGGATAATGGCTGGCCGGTGATCGACGTGACGCGTCGCTCGATCGAGGAGACGGCGGCCGCGATCATCAATCTCTATCAGGAGCGTATCCAGGCCGAGACGCAGGCCACCGGGGAGATACGTGCATGAGTCGCCTGCTGCTTGCCTCGCGCAGCGAAAGCCGCGCCCGTCTGCTCCGCGCGGCGCTGGTCCCGTTCGAGACCGTGAATGCTGGTGTAGACGAGGAGGCTGCCCGCGATGCGCTGGATGCAGAGGGTGTGAGCCCGCGCAATCTCGCCGATGCGCTGGCCGAGTTGAAAGCGGTGCGCCCGTCCCTACGGCGCGGCGAGGATCTCGTGCTCGGCTGCGACCAAACGCTGGAGCTGGAGGACGGCAGCCGCGTCGATAAGGTCGAGACGCGCGAGGGAGCAGCAGAAGTGCTGGCGCGGATGAGCGGCCGGCCCCACCGGCTGCACAGTGCCGCGGTCATCGCCACGGGCGGCCAGCCAATCTGGCGTCATGTCGAGAGCGTGACCCTGCATGTCCGGCCGCTCAGCCCCGCCTTCATCGAAGCCTATCTCGACGCGGACTGGGACGAGTGCCGCTGGTGCGTGGGATGCTATCGGATTGAAGGGCCGGGCGTGCAGCTCTTCAGTCAGATCAAGGGCAGCCTCTTCTCCGTGCAGGGCCTACCGCTGCTGCCGCTGCTCGACTATTTGCGCACGCGCTCTATCATGGCGTCATGACCAAAAGCCTGCCTTATGCTGAGGTGATCGGCGACCCGATCGCGCACAGCAAATCCCCTATCATTCACAATTTCTGGCTGCGCACGCTCGGCATCGAGGCGGAATATCGCAAGACGCATGTGAAGGCGGGCGCGCTTGCCGGCTATTTTCTCCAGCGCCGCGCGGATCCGGACTGGCTGGGCTGCAACATCACCATTCCCCACAAGATTGCGGCGCTTGACTATGTTGACGATCCGGGCGGCGTGCGCGAGCGGATCGGGGCGATCAACACGGTCGCCTGCGAGACGGGCGGGCCGCTTATCGGGACCAATACCGATGCCGGCGGCTTTCTCCAGCCTCTGCTGCGCGGGGAGTGGACGGGCACTCGCGCGGTGCTGGTGGGCGCTGGCGGCGCGGCACTCGCCATTGCCTTCGCACTGCGCTCGGTGGGTATCACCGATCTCACCATCGTGGCGCGCGATCGCGCAAAGGGTGAGAGTCTGCTTCAACGGCTCAGCTTTGCCGGACGCGTGCAGGATTTCGACGCACCGCTGCCCGGGGCCGATCTGCTCGTCAATGCCAGCCCGCTCGGGATGACCGGCCATGCACCCTATGTGCCGGATCTGGCGTCGTTGCGCCGCTCGGCCACGGTCTATGACATCGTCTATGCGCCGCTCGAAACGCCCCTGCTGGCAGCCGCACGCGCGGCTGGACTCGCGACGCTTGACGGGCTGGAAATGCTCATCGGACAGGCCGCGCTCGCCTTCGACATCTTCTTTGACGCCGAGGCACCCCGGGACATGGACGCCGATCTGCGCGCGCTGCTGCTGGCGCCGGCATGAGCGGTGTGCCTGCCGACCTGGCCCGTCGGGGCGGCAGACATGAAGCGGGATAAAGCCACCGCGTGACTCACCGTCCCTTCCGCCTTGGTCTCACCGGCTCGATCGGCATGGGCAAATCGACTGTCGCCGCCGTCGCACGGCGCCTCGGCATTCCCGTCTTTGATGCCGATGCACAGGTGCATGCGATGCAGGGGCCTAGCGGGCTGCTCGTCACCGCCATCGAAGCCCGCTTTCCGGGCACTACAGGCCCCATGGGAGTCGACCGGCAGGCGCTGGGTGCGCGCGTGATTGGCCGCCCGGCCGAACTGGCCGCGCTGGAGGCCATCGTCCACCCCGCTGTCGCTGCGCAACGGCGTGCCTTTCTGCGCCGCCATGCCGGTCACCGGCTGGTGCTGCTCGACATTCCGCTGCTCTATGAAACGGGACTGGATGCCTGGGTGGACGCCGTGGCGGTCGTTTCCGCGCCGGGTTTTTTGCAGCGCCGTCGCGTGCTGCGCCGTCGGGGCATGACCGCGGCCAAGCTGCGCGCTCTCCTGCGCAGCCAGCGGCCCGATCATCTCAAGCGCCAGGCGGCTGATGTGGTCATCGAGACGGGGCGGCCGAAATGGCAGACTCGGGCGCAGGTCACGCGTCTCCTCGCTTGCCTTCGCGCCGCCCAGGCCCGATAATACAAGGCCAACGAGTCAGAGCCGAATGCGCGAAATTGTCTTCGATACCGAAACCACTGGTCTGGACCCTCTGAACGGGGACCGTCTCGTCGAAATCGGCTGCATCGAACTCATCAATCGAATTCCCACCGGCGAGAGCTTCCACGCCTATTTCAATCCGCAGCGCCCTATGCCGGCTGCCGCGGAGGCTGTGCACGGCCTCTCCGACCGCTTCCTGGCCGACAAGCCGCTGTTCGGCAGTCAGGCGGAAGCGTTGCTCGCCTTTCTGGGCGACGCCAAGCTGGTCGCGCACAATGCGCGGTTCGACTTCGGCTTCCTGAATGCCGAGCTGGAGCGCTGCGGCCGGGAGGCCATCGACCTGAGCCGCATGATCGACAGCGTCGCGATTGCCCGCGCGTTGCATCCGGGCGCCAAGCACAGCCTGGACGCGCTCTGCACGCGCTACGGGATCGACCGGAGCCATCGCATCAAGCACGGCGCGCTGCTCGATGCTGAGCTGCTCGCGCAACTCTATATCGAACTGACCGGCGGCCGGCAGATCGGCCTTACGCTCGTGGCCGAGAGCGGCCGGACCCAAGCGGCCGCCCCGATCATTCTACCCGCTGCTGCCCGCGTGGCGCGGCCGCCTCGTCTTTTTGCGCCAAGCGAGGCGGAACTGGCGCGACACCGGGCCTTTATCGCTCAACTCGACAATGCGCTCTGGCTGGAGCTGGACCGGCGTCCCGATCCCTGACGGCGCGCACCACAGGCCTTTGAGGCCGCAAGATGAAGGAGACAGTCGATGGACATTCGCGTTTCGGGCCACAAGATCGACACGGGTGATGCGCTCAAGAGCTATGTCTCCTCCCGTCTCCAGGCCACCGTCGACAAATATTTCCCACGCGCTCTTTCTGCGCATGTCGTCTTCGGCCCGGCGCCGCACGGGGCGTTTCGCGCCGATATCGTTTGCCATGTCATGGCGGGCCTGATTCTCAAGGGGCAGGGCCAGGCGCAGGATGCGCACATCGCCTTCGATCAGGCGGCCGAGCGGATCGACAAGCAATTGCGCCGCTATATGCGCCGTCTCAAGGGCCGGCACGAACAGACTGCTGCCGCTGAGGCGCAGCGCGATGGCGCGATCAGCGGCAATGGCATCGAGGACGCGAACTATACGGTCTTCCAATCCACCGCCGAGGAGGAGGAAGTGCTGGCGGAATCGCCGGCCGTGGTTGCCGAGATGCGTGTCGATATTCCGCGTACCAGCGTCTCGGACGCGGTCATGATGCTGGACCTGCGCAACACCAATGCGCTCATGTTCGTGAACAGCCGCACGGACAGCTTCAACATGGTCTATCGCCGCAACGACGGCACCATCGGTTGGGTCGAGCCGCCGCACTGATGAGCAAGAGCACGGGAGAAATCGCACCCGAATCTGTGCCATAGTGGTGCCGTTCGGGTGCGCTGGTTGACCCCCGGGGCCATAACTTCTATGGGGCCGCACGGTTTTCATCCAGGCGGTCCCCCTGTCGCATCAGATTTGGGAGTCCGACCGCAGGACACGGATTTATGGATTATTTCAACGACTTGCTGGTCGCGGAAGCGGTACTGACCGACATTTCGGTCGCCAACAAGAAGCAGCTTTTCCAGAAGCTCGGGCAGATCGCGCACGAGGTCTATGGTCTCGATGTGGTCGAGGTCATCGAGCGGTTGACCGAGCGCGAGCGCTTGGGTTCCACCGGTTTCGGCGGTGGCATCGCCATCCCGCACGCCAAGCTCGAGGGGCTGGAGCGCGTGCGCGGCGTGGTGGTGCTGCTGGCCCAGCCGATCGCTTTCGATGCCATCGACGAAGCGCCGGTGGATGTGGTGTTCATGCTGCTTTCGCCGACCGATAGCGGGGCGGAGCACCTCAAGACACTGGCGCGCGTCTCGCGTTTGCTGCGCAATGAGACGCAGCTTGCCCGAATTCGCGGCGTGCGCTCGCAGGCGGCGCTGTTCGCGCTGCTGGCAAGCGGCGAGGCACGTGACGCCGCCTGAGGCCTCCGGGGCAGACCGCACGGTGCCTTCCGGTGAAGCGGCCCATTTCCGCGCGTTGGAGCGGCTTTACGACTCCGCGCCGATTAACCGGCTTTTCTCTTCGCGTCTGATCGTGCCGGCTGCCGGCCAAGCCCGCATCGAGTTTCTCGTCGAGCCAGCCCACTTCCACGCCGCCGGCGCCGCGCACGGCACGATCTATTTCAAGATGATGGACGATGCCGCCTTCTATGCGGCCAACAGCCTCGTTTCCGACCGCTTTTTGCTTACTACCGCCTTCAACCTGCTGTTCACACGGCCGCTGCATCCCGGCCCGGTCGTCGCTGAAGGGCGCTGGCTCAGCGGCAAACGCCGTGTGTTCGTGGCCGAGGCGCGGCTGGTCGACGGCCAAGGCCAGGAGGTGGGGCGCGGCACCGGCACGTTCATGCGCTCGACCATCCCGCTCTCTACACTGCCGGGCTATAGCGATCCGGCTGCCGAAGGCGCGTGAGCCGGCTCGACACGCAGCTTCTGGTGAGCGCGCTGCTGCGGCGCGTGGATGCGGCTGGCGGCTTCGGGGCGGTGTTGCACAACGGCGATCGAGCGAGCGGGGTCGTGCTCGTCCAATTGCTTGAACGCGGCAGGTTTCAAGCACTTCTGGAGCGTATGAGCACCCTCGATGGGCGTTTGGAACTGGTCCGTTGTGGTCCACCGGTTGATAGTCAACCCATTGAAATTACGGACTATATCGAACGCAGAAAGCGTGCCGATCCGGACCTCTGGCTCATCGAACTGGATGTCGCAGAAGGGGAACGGTTCGCCGCTGAAATTCTCTGCGCCGATTGACCTGTTGCAGATGCGAAGGCAAAGGCGCGCCCTACACGCGCAGGTTGCTGGAATGGTCTTGGGGACTGGCCTGGCAAACACGCAGACGGGGGGCGGACCGAGCCTGTTCCTGGAGACGTTTGGAAAGAGCGTCGCCGCAGTCTCGCCATCCGACCCACCGCATAGTTCAGAGAGTCGATGTTTAAATCGTTTCGAGTCGCCAGTGCGGCGGCGTTCGGTCTTGTTGGTGTTTCCTTCCTGCTGGCCTACGGCGTGACGACCGCCGCAAGCGCCCAAGTTCAGTCGTTCGAGGCTCCGGTCATGGTCGCCCCCGCTGTTGCGACGGCTGTCGAGCCTACCTCCTCAGAAGATTTTTCCGGCGATGATGCGCCCGATTCGCTCGCGGAGCTTGTGGCGGCCTGGAAGGCCGACGGCCCGCTTGACGCCGAATCGCGCTGCCTCGCTACTGCCGTTTTCTTTGAAGCCCGTAGCGAGAGCCTGGAAGGCCAGCTTGCGGTCGCTAATGTGGTGATCGGCCGTGCCCGCTCCGGGCGCTTTGCCGATAGCCTGTGCGGCGTTGTTACCCAGAAGGGCCAGTTCGGCTTCGTGCGCGGCGGCCGCATGCCAGAAGTTCCGACCAGCCGCCCTGCATGGCGCACGGCCCAGGCGATCGCGCAGATTGCGCTGGAAGAGAGCTGGCGCAATCCTGCCGAGGGCGCTCTGTTCTTCCATGCGGCATACAGTTCGCCCAAGTGGGATCGTCCCTTGGTTGCGCGCATCGGCCGGCACATTTTCTATCGTTGAATAAGGCAGGCATGCGCCCCGGCTCGCAAGGAGCCGGCGCGCGCCTCGTCGCGCCCGCAACGCGAGCTTGAGAATGTTCTCTACATGTTCTAGGCGGTCGATATGGATGCGATGGCCCCTCTGCCCGACGAGTCCGGCCTCGTGGACGGCACAGCGCGCGCGGTGACGCGCGGCATCCTGCGCCTGTTCGCCCGCCATGACATTTTCGGCGTACCCGAGGTACCGCTGCCGAATGGACGGCGACTCGATATTATGGCCGTGGACGCCCGCGGCGCGATCATCGCGGTGGAAATCAAGTGCAGCCGCGCAGATCTCCTGGGTGACGGCAAGTGGCCGGACTATTTCGATTATTGCGACCGCTATTTCTGGGCCGTCCCCGCCGGATTCGACCTTACATTGTTCGAATCGGTCGCGTTATGGCCCGCGCGCACAGGGCTGATCGTGGCCGATCAATATGATGCCGAGATCGTCCGCGCCGCTCCCAGCGAGCCCCTGTCGTCCGCACGGCGCAAAGCCGAGGTGCAGCGCCTTGCCCGCCGCGCCGCGCGCCGCCTGGCGCAGCTCGCCGATCCGGACTGCACGGTGCTGTGGGGTGATGAGGGCATCCACGGCTGAAGCGCTGGCACGCTCGGGCGGGCGGCGCTAAGGTCCTCTCCTCTGAGCTGGGAGAGTCATGTGAGCGAGAGCCTGTACCCTGTGCCTGCGATGTGGCGGGAGCGCGCCTATGTGGATGCGGCGCGCTACAAGGAAATGTATGCGCGTTCTATCGCTGATCCTGAGGGATTCTGGCGGGAGCAGGCAGCGCGGCTCGACTGGATCCGGCCGTTCACGCAGGTGAAGGAGACCTGCCTCCACGAGGCCGATTTCGGCATCCGCTGGTTTGCCGACGGCACGCTCAATCTCGCCGCCAACTGCCTGGATCGCCATCTTGCCGAGCGCGGCGAGCAGACGGCGATCCTGTGGGCGGGCGACGATCCGGCCGAGAGCCGTGCCATCAGCTATCGCGAATTGCACGCCGAGGTTTGCCGCTTCGCCAATGTGCTGAAGGGCCAGGGCGTGCGCAAGGGCGACCGGGTGACGCTGTATCTGCCAATGATCCCCGAAGCGGCCGTTGCCATGCTGGCTTGCGCGCGGATCGGTGCCATCCACTCCGTGGTGTTTGCCGGCTTTTCACCCGAGAGTCTGGCCGGCCGCATCACCGACTGCGATTCGAGCGTGGTCATCACCGCCGATGAAGGCTTGCGCGGCGGCAAGACGATCTCGCTCAAGGCCAATGTGGACGAGGCGCTCGACCATTGTCCCTGCGTCACCTCCGTGATCGTGGTGCGCCGCACCGGCGGCGCCGTGACGATGGCGCAGGGGCGCGACCATTGGTATCATGATTTGCGCGAGACGGCGTCGGACGCGTGTCCGGCCGAGGAAATGGGGGCTGAAGACCCACTCTTCATCCTTTATACCTCCGGCTCGACCGGTAAGCCCAAGGGTGTGCTCCACACCACCGGCGGCTATGCGCTGTGGTGCGCAATGACCCACGAGATCGTGTTCGATTATAAGCCAGGCGAAATCTACTGGTGCGCGGCGGACATCGGCTGGGTCACCGGCCACAGCTATGTGGTCTACGGTCCCCTTGCCAATGGCGCCATCACCGTGATGTTCGAAGGCGTACCCAACTATCCCGATTTCAGCCGCTTCTGGCAGGTGGTCGACCAGTTCGGCGTCAACACCTTCTACGGCGCGCCGACGGCCATCCGCGCCCTGATGCGCGAAGGCGACGACTGGGTGAAGAAGACCAGCCGCGCCACCTTGCGCCTGCTGGGTTCGGTCGGCGAGCCGATCAATCCCGAGGCTTGGGAATGGTATTATCGGGTGGTAGGCGATGCGCGCTGCCCGATTGTGGACACCTGGTGGCAGACCGAAACCGGTGGCCACATGATTACGCCCCTGCCCGGCGCGACCGATCTCAAGCCCGGCAGCGCGGCCCAGCCTTTCTTCGGTGTACAGCCCCAGATCGTGGACGCGGACGGCCATGTGCTGGAGGGGGCCTGCGAGGGCAATCTCGTCTTGGCCGACAGCTGGCCCGGGCAGATGCGCACCGTCTGGGGCGATCATGAGCGCTTCTTCCAGACCTATTTTGCGACTTATCCGGGCAAATATTTCACCAGTGACGGCTGCCGCCGAGACGCGGACGGCTATTACTGGATCACCGGACGCGTCGATGATGTCATCAACGTTTCGGGCCATCGCATGGGCACGGCTGAAATCGAATCCGCGCTGGTCGCTCACCCCAAGGTGGCGGAAGCCGCAGTGGTCGGTATGCCGCACGACATCAAGGGTCAGGGCATCTACGCCTATGTGACGCTCAACGCGAACGAGGAAGGCGACGAAGCGCTGCGCAAGGCCCTCGTGCAATGGGTCCGCCACGAAATCGGGCCGATCGCCACGCCGGATGCCATCCAGTTCGCGCCAGCTCTACCGAAGACGCGCAGCGGCAAGATCATGCGCCGCATCCTGCGCAAGATCGCGGAGGATGCCGTCGACCAACTGGGCGATACCTCGACGCTGGCCGATCCGAGCGTGGTGGATAATCTCGTTGCCAATCGCCAGCGCGTGCGGGCGTAGAGACGCCCTTTACCCGCTCCCGGGAAGGCAGGAGCCCAAGGGGCCGCGGCTCTTTGGCCGATCCGGTGCCGGTGCGTAGTAAGAACGAAACGTTGAAGGGGAGCGAGTCCTGCAACGCTCCCCTTTTTGGCGTCTGGCCATGGCATTGGGTGCGACGAATCCCGATCGGCTACGTTCAGGGCGCATTGCCCTCCGGCCCGCACCCCGAATCGCCCGTTTCACGCTTCCGGGGTTGAGCCGGGACGCATCCCCCCCTAGCCTGTCGCGGTTTCCCTCTCCCACAGCATTGACGAGTTATGCCTTTTTCCGTTCGTCCTTTTCTCGCCCTTCTGCTTTTCGCTCTCCTGTCCCTCCCCTCCACCGGCGCCCTTGCTGCGCCGGAGGGAAAACCGCTTCCCGGCCATGTCCGTGTGCGGATCGAGACCAGCATGGGGCCGATCGTGGTCGCGCTGGACGCCAAGCGTGCGCCCAAGACCACGGCCAATTTCCTGAAATATGTGGATGACGGGCGGTTCGACGGGACGACTTTCTACCGCGCCTCGCGCGCCAAGAGCGATCCCAAGCGCGGATTCATCCAAGGCGGTATCGATACCGATTTCCGCCGCACGCTGCTGCCCGCCGTGCCGCTCGAACCAACAAGCCAGACCGGCCTCAAGCATGTCAGCGGAACTATTTCGATGGCGCGGCACAAGCAGCCGGATTCGGCGACCGGCAATTTCTCCATTTTCACCGGCCCAGCCCCCTATATGGATGCCGCGCCAGGCCGGCCGGGCTACGCCGCCTTCGGCCATGTCGTGGCGGGCATGGACGTGGTGCGCAAAATCCTCGCGCTGCCGACCTGCTGTGGCAAGGGAGCGATGTTCGGCCAGATGATCCGTCAGGATGTGCGCATCGTGCGCGCGGTGCGGCTGGACGGCAAACCGCAGCCGACCTCGGCAGTGCGGCCCTGGCTGTTCCAGCCCAAGGGCCAACGCCCGGCGAGATAGGCCGGCAGAGCCCACGCCTCATGCGGCGGCCCGGCCACCATATCTTTGGATCTGGCAAGAGGTGCGGTCGGAGCGAGTCGCCTGACCGAAGGCCAAGGCTCTGGACCCGGCGGACGGACTCAGAGCGTGCGCGCGGCGGCGGCGAGAACCCGCCCGGCGAGACGGTCCTCCTGATCCAGCGCGGCGACAGGCACCAGCCGACCATCGGCTTCGCGGCGCATGACGACGATGGCAAGCCCGGCTTCGTCGACGGCGAGCGATTCGGCAGCGCGGGGCGCTGCAGTCGCGAGCGCATGGCGGGCTCGGAGCAAGGTTCGGAGCGATTGGGCCGGGACAGCGGGTTCGCCGCGCTTGGACGCACGATAGGCGGCGACCAGCGCTTTGAGACCGCCCGGCAGCGCATGCAGATGCTCGATGAGCGCACCGGGCGCGAGCTCCTGCTCGAGCGCATAATCGATGGCGCAGACGAACTCGGCGACGCGAGTTTTGTCGTAAGTCACGCCGAAGATGAGCTTGGCCAGCGCCGTGGTGGGGCTGCGCGGCTGCGCGACGATGCCCGATTCGGCCAGCAACTCGGCATAATCGTCTGGCCGGCTGCGCGCTGCGAGGGCGAAGGCATGGGCCAGGCCGATAGCGCGATAGAGCGCATGGCGGGTGCGGCCTTCGCTGGCCGTTGCTGCGGCGGCAGCCTCTCGCGCGGCGGCGAGGCAATCGTCGAGGCTGGTGTCAGGGCTGGCCTGTGCGGCGATTCGCTGGTCGAGCGTCAGCTCCAGCGCATCGTCATCTAAATCGTCTTCGTAGCCCGCATCGAGGTCCTCGACCGTCCAGGGCAGCTCTGCGGCTGGAGCCGACGCGGCAAGATGGCGCGCCGCTTCGGCCTCGGCCAGGATCGAGTCGGTGACGCTCTCGGAAACGACTTCCTTCCAGTTGATGACGCCATAGACGAAGTCGATTGTCTCATCGTCGGTCGAGAAAGGCATCATGATGCCCCGATAAAGAATCTCGTTGCCGCGCTGATTCGTGAATTCGGCCTCGAAGCCGATCGGTGCGGCATTGGCGATGATCTGAAGATAATGGTCTGTCAGCCGCGAAAGCAGCGTCCGCGGCGGAATCTGGCTCACGCGGTCGAGCGGCGCGTCGATGTCGCACTGTGCGGCAAGCGCGTTGCCAAGGAAGGCGATGGAGGGATCGTCCAGGCCGCCGGTGAAGTCGATGAGCACGCTATGGGAGCCGAAATCCTCGATCTCCGCTGGATTGAGGTCTTCGATGGTCGGCAGATTGCGCTCACCCAGCAGCGAGGACCAGTAATTATAAGCGCGGATGTGCATGCGGCGCTCATCGAAGCGCACGATCGGCGGCGCTTCCACGGCCTCGTCTAGCATCAACATGTCGTCGATCTGGCTCATGGCTTGCCCATCCATCACATTGTCCGCCCGATCCGGTCCCCCTTGAGGAACGCTATTGTGACTCGCGGATGGTAAATGAGCAGTAAAGTGCCTGCGCAGCGCTGAAGCGGTTGTGGCTTGCCAGCGTGGCATCGCGCTGGTAAGCGCCCCCGCTCAAAGGCAGGCGGCGTTGTGTCGCCCTGCTATCCGGGGCCGCTTTAGCTCAGCCGGTAGAGCATCGCATTCGTAATGCGAGGGTCAGGTGTTCGAGTCACCTAAGCGGCACCATTTTCTTCCTGTCATCCGAGATAGCCTCAGTCCTGCTTCGGCGGGTTTCATCGGCTGGCTACGCGGCCTTGGAGATGATCGAGCGCCGAGCGCCAAGGTCCGTGGGCGCAAAGCCTTCCGATACGCGGTGACGGACCGGAAGGCCTGCCTTCACGGCAGCAACGTGAGCTGAGGGGGCGGGATTTTCCAACCACGACGAGAATCTCGTCACCCGCTTGCCGGCGGGGAGCCCGAAGGCAATATTTATTCTACTAATCGGAAAATGGTGCTGCCGGTGAGGATTGAACTCACGACCTCAGCCTTACCAAGAATCAGAGACTCCTTCCGGCGGGTTACGAGGGCACCCTAGAAACACTAGAGTTTCTGCGGATTACAGCTAAATCAGCTCCGGGCGGTTCCGATGTGTTCCTGCCCCAACCGGGTCCTGCGCTACCCCTAGCGCTACCCCCGAAAGGAGCTTGAAGGCATGGCGACGGCAGCAGCAACGCCCAAGGTGACAGAGAAGCGCGGCCGGGAGCGGCTGACCGAGAAGCGGATTGAGGCGCTGACGGCGAGGGCGGGCACCCACTCGGAGATCGCGGACGACATCGTGCGCGAGCTCCGCATCCGCGTGGGCAAGAGCGGCAAGAAGAGCTGGTCAATGCTCTACCGCGTCGTGCAGCCGGACGGGAAGCGCGGCGAGATGAAGCGGTTTGGCCTAGGGGCCTACCCGAAGGTGTCGCTGGCGGAGGCCCGCACGAAGGCCCGGCTGGCGCTCGAACAGGCAGACGATGGCATCGACCCGGCGGCCGTGAGGGAGGAGGAGATTGAGAAGCGGCAGACGCGCGCCTTCGAGGTGGTCCTTGAGCGCTTCGTGGAGTTGCACGTCAAGCAGAACACGAAGGAGGGCCGCTTCGCCCGCGACCGCGCGGCGATGCTGGAGAGGGCGAAGGCCGATGGCACGATCAAGCAGCTCAAGGGACCGAAGAGGGCGCTCGGCCGCCCCGCCGCAGAGCGGATCATCGCTGACAACGCCCTGCCCCACTGGCGCGGGCGGTCGGTCGAGACGATCACGCGCGCGGAGATTCACGACCTGTTGGATGACGTGATCGCGGAGGAGGGCGTGGCGCTGACGCGCGAGTTGCGCAAGCACCTGACCAAGATGCTCAACTGGGCGGCTGATCGCGGCTATATGCCCGCCTCGCCCATGAGCGGGCTGCGACGCCCCGAGCTGGGCTACAGTGCCCGCGAGCGCGTGCTGTCGATGGAGGAGCTCCGGCGGGTCTGGGACGCGGCGGGCGATTTGGGCTACCCCTTCGGCCCGGCCTACCGGCTGTTGATCCTGACCGGGCAGCGCCGGTCTGAGATCGCGGAGATGGAGCGCCCGTGGATCGACCGCGAATTGCGCGCTGTCGAGACCCCGGCCGCGCGCTACAAGACCGGCGTGGCGCAGGTCTATCCCCTCTCTGAGCCCGCTTGGGCATTGGTCGAGGGCCTCCCGCACTGGAACGCTGGCGACTGCATGTTCTCGACCACTGGCGGCGAGCGGCCCATCAGCGGCTTCTCGAAGGCGAAGGAGCGGCTGGACGAGAAGATTGCCGAGCGAGACGAGAAGGCCCGCGCGAAGGGACTGGACGTGCCGCCGATGGAGGGGTGGACCGTGCATGACATTCGCCGTTCCGTCGCTACGCACATGGCCCGGCTCGGCATCGCGCAGGAGCACATCGAGCGGGTCCTGGGCCACGTGGTCGCCGGTGTCGCCGGGACCTACAACCGCTACAGCTACTTAGACGAGAAGCGCGCCGCGCTGGAGAAGTGGGGGGCGCTGTGGACCAAGTAATACAGCGTCTCATGCAGCAGCAGCGGGGATAACTGAATCATTTCCCGGCCAAAGCGGGGATAGGCCAACACTATTCGCTCGACCACGCTCAAATGCCGTAATTAATAGCTCCTCGTTTCCGTTCGTAACCGGAGCGAGGAGATAGGAAGATGAGCACTGACAATCAGCTCGTCCTCGATTTGCGAGGCGTAATCGAGCTGACCACACTCTCGCAATCGACCATCTATGCGATGGCGAAGAAGGGCGAGTTTCCCAAGCAAAAGCGCATCGGCAGCAATCGCGTCGTCTGGCTGAGGTCGGAAGTGATCGCGTGGCTCGAACAGAAGCTGGCTGAGGCCGCCTGATTCCGGGAGGTGCCGCCCGCCCCCAGAGCGTGGAGCGAGCGGCAATGCCTTGGACTGGTATGGACGAGAGGAGAGCTCATCCGTGGATGAGTATAGTGAATCCGGCTCCGGCGGCGAAGGCGGAAGCGTTGAGGGCGAGAGCGCCCTCCGCCCTGACCTTGATGGTGCCATCGACTTTCTGCGCCGCGTCCGCCCCAATGGTCCTTGGATCCTGACAGCCATACTCCCCGAGAGGAACAGCGGACCAACCCACACTGCGACGTTCGGCCCCGACACCGCCGACAAGGCGCGCGCATGGCTTGAGGCCCGGTCCGGCCTCCGCAACCTCTACTGGATGGTCAACACCCCCATGCGTCCGCTCACCAAGAAGGCCGAGCGGGCAGACGTGAAGGAGATGGTGGCCCTCTGGGTCGATATTGACCCGAAGAAGAGGCCGGGCCTTCCCGATGAAGAGAAGGTCAAACATATCGAGGCAGAGCGGGCCTCTGCGATCGCTCGGCTTGACGCCTTCTCGCCCCCGCCTTCCATCGTGATCGACAGTGGCGGCGGGGTGCAAGCATTCTGGATGCTGGACGAGCCGCTCTATATCGGCGGGGATGTTCCAGCGGCGGAGGATGCCGCACGATATAATCAGCAGCTTGAAAAGGACCTCAAAGGCGATAGCTGCCACAATCTTGATCGTGTGATGCGATTGCCGGGCACGATCAATCTGCCGGGCAAGGAGAAGCGGGAGAAGGGCCGCAAGCCCCGCCTCGCATCCTTGCTCCAGTTCCACGATGGCCTTACCTATTCGCTGGCAGAATTCACCGCCGCTCAGCCTAGGAATGTCGCTCCGACAACCGGACAGGCTACGGTCCAGCTAGATGGCGTCCCTGCCCCTCTCGCCAGCCTAGACGAGCTTCCTGAGCGGGTGACCCAACGCACCCGAATGCTGATTGTGCAGGGGTGCGACCCGGATGAGCCGGACAGGTATGCGTCCCGCTCGGAGGTAACCTTCGCGGTGGCTTGCGGGATGGCACGCGGCGGATGCAGTGACGAGCAAATCGGGGCGGTGCTGCTCGACCCGGACTTGGCCATATCGGCGCACACACGCGACCAGAAGCGGCCCCTCGATTATGCTGTCCGGCAAATTCAGAAGGCGCGGGACGCAGTGGCGAAGGACGGGCTCGGCCCCGATGGCCGCTGGGTCCTGAATCCCGCCGCGCCTCTTGAGATCGCGGAGCGGTTCAAGGCCGAGCTGTTCCCCGACGCCCTGCACACCAACGACGATTGGCTTGTGCATCGCGCCGGTGCCTACCGCGACATGGAGGATGCGACCATGAGGTCCATCCTATACCGCGATCTGGGCAAGGCCGTTGTGGCGAAGAAGGAGGATGGCGAGGTTGTCTTCGAGCCGTTCAACCCCGACACCACGAAGGTCAACAAGGTTCTGGACGCACTCAAGGACGTTGCCCACCAGCCCGCCGACACGATGGCCCCGCCGGTGTGGCTGGACGGCGACGGGCCGCCGCCGCTGGAGATCGTCGCCTGCCGCAACGGCCTGCTGCACGTCCCCACCGGCGAATTGCTACCATCCACGCCCCGCTTCTACACTCGCAATGCGCTGGACCTCGACTTTGACCCTAATGCCCCGGAGCCGGAGGAGTGGCTCGCATTCTTAGGGGAGGTGTTCCCGGACCGTATGGCGGCCGAGTTGTTGCAGGACTGGTTCGGATACCTCCTGTTGCCTGACATGGCGCAAGAGAAGATGCTGTTGATGATCGGGCCGCCCCGCTCCGGCAAGGGCACGATTCAGAAGGTTTTGACCGCGCTTGTGGGCCGGTCGAATGTCTGTGCCCCGTCGGTTAAGTCGCTGGGAACGGGCTTCGGGCTGCAACCCCTCATCGGCAAGACCGTCGCCTTCCTGTCCGATATGCGCCTCGGCGGGATGGCCGACGGGGACGCGATTGCCGAGACGCTCCTCAGGATCACCGGGCGCGACATCGTGACTGCCGACCGCAAGCACAAGGAGGCGTGGGAGGGCCGACTGTCCACCCGCTTCGTGGTCTCATCGAACGTGCTGCCGAAGCTGCCGGACGCGAGCCCCGCGCTCGCCAACCGCTTCTCGGTCCTGCGGATGCAACAGAGCTTCCTCGGCCGGGAGGACCCCGGCCTCGCTGACCGGCTGATGGCCGAGTTGCCCGGCATCCTGTTGTGGGCGCTTGCGGGGTGGCGGCGGCTTCGAGATCGCGGCCGGTTCATCCTGCCCGGCACCTCAGAGGACGCGGTGCAGGAATTGTTGCACCTCGGCTCCGACGTGGCGGCCTTCGTCCACGAGCGATGCGAGCTGGCACCCGGTCACGAGGTCGAGAAGGACCGCCTGTATGCCATCTATCGGGCGTGGTGTGATCGGACGGGCCGCAAGCCGAAGTATGACACCACGTTCGCAACCGAGCTCTACGCCGCCACCAGCAACCGGGTGACGGCCCGGCGACTGTCGCGGGGTGGGGGGCGAGTCAACGTCTATGCTGGCATCGCGCTGCGCGGCGGTGGCCCCGTGCCCGAGGATGACGACCCCTATTGAGATGGCCCCGGCGTGGCGCGCCGTCGGGGTCCGTCTGGGTGCCGTCGGGGTCCCCGTCGGGGCAAAAGCCCACAGAAGTCCTGCCCCCGTCGGGGCGTCGGTGCGATTTTCGAGATAGTTGTTCGAGGAGAACAAAGAGAAGGAAGAGGGGGAGGAGAGAGAAGGAGTAGAAGCACAAATAGGCGTTTTGCCCCGACGCCCCGACGGCACCCACGTTTTCTGTGCTTTCTGCCCCGACGGGACCCCGACGCCTGCCCCGACGGCTTGGGCAAGTGGCCGCCGCCTGCCGTTGCGCCCGTTGTTCCATACGCGCGCGGGCGCGAGATCGGCACGGCCGGGGCAGGAGCTGGCCCTCTACTCGGGCGGGGGCCGGTCGATGCCGCGCCAGCGTTTCCGTGGGCCTGCTGCTGCCAGTCGATGCCGGGGGTATCTCGGGGGTAGCGGACAGACCATTCCATCGCCTTAAGGCGTCGAGCACACCTCAGCCGCTCCTGCCCAAATTCCCTCATACGCACCAATCTTCATCTTTGCCGTCTCGGGGTCTGTGCGTTGAAGCGATGCAGGAGATCGCTTGGCGAAGTCCTTTAGAGACTGCGTCAGTATCCATGCCTCGGCTTCATCTACGAGCAACAGGCGGTCGTGCAGCGTTCTGGGTGATGTCGCCCGCAACGCGAGCGGGCGCGAGTCCCCGTATTGCTCAATCCATCTCTTCGCCATTGGCTCGATCCCGGCCTTCATCGAACCGGAGTCCGTGAGCAAACGGACAGAAATGCCTTCGGGAACCAATACCGCGAAGTCAGATAGTGCAGTCTCGTCCATATAGGGGTCGACAATCAGCACATCAGCACGTGATGCGGTGAGCACTTTTGCGAACGCAGAGATAGCGTCGAAATCGCTGCCTACACTTACAAATGCGCCTTGTGCGGAGGCTGGCAGTTGGAGTTCAAGCTGCGCCAGCGCCCGGTTCATCAAGGCGATGATCATCTGCGCGTTCTGCTTCGTGCGCAGTGTTTTGATGAGGTTGTCGATGGCAATATCCAACTGTGCTGGCAGGATACTCAACGACCCCGCAGCGTGAACCACTGCTGATGCCCTCCCAAGCCATTGAATTGTTTCCGGCGGTAAAGTCCACTCTTCATCGAAGTCGGTCAAATTCGGAGCGCTCGCCAATAGAGAGGCAAGTTGCTGGTAGTGGGCTTCGGGCGACTTTGAATTGCTCATGTCCTATGATTGACCGTCGATCCTAGGCGCGTCCACTATTATCAATGCCCGACCGTTTGTTCCGTTGTCCGGGCCAGATACGGTTTCGGGCATGAAGCTGACCGACCGCCGCAAGAAGGCCTTTCTGGACGAATTGCAGTTGCACGGCATCGCCAACCGCGCTGCCCGGGCCGCCAGCCCGCGCGCGTCGAGCCGGTATGGTGCCATCCAGACCTTCGTGGATGAGCGGAACCGCGACCCGGAATTTGCCCGCCAGTGGGAGGAGGCCTTGCAGGCGGCAGAGGCCAGCATCGAACACGAGATTTACCGGCGCTCGCAGGAAGGCTGGGAGGAACCCATCTACGGCGGCCGCCACAAGGAAAAGATTGTCGGCACCGTCCGCCGCTATAGCGACCGCCTGCTAGAGCTGCGCGCCAAAGCACTGCTTCCGGCATACCGTGAAGTTTCGTCGGTGTCGGTGAACGGCCGCGTGACCCACAATCTCGATGCTGGTGTGCTGGGCGATGCTGTTGCGAAGGTCGCCGTGCAGATGGCGGAGAGCCTTCGCGCGCTGCCCGCTCCGGTGAGGGTGATCGACCATGAACCGGGATAGCGCACTGGACGAGCTCGCCGTGATGGTCGGCTTGCAGATGATGGGGCCGGACGGCCGCCGGGCGCTTCGCATCTCGCTGCTGATCGAGATGGGCGAGAAGGCCCCGGCCTCGCCAGAGCTCGCCGCGCTGTGGGATGAGGACCGACTGATACGCGGCGAACGCGAGCCGGTGACGCTCTATGACCGCTGGGTGCTGGCGCGCGCCCGTGAAGATGCCGAGCGCCCGCTCTTCGATGAACAATTCTGGCGGATGCGCCGTGCCGACCTGATCGGCGCGGGCTTCGACCAAAATGAGGCGCGCGACGTGATCGCGGCCATCCGTGCGTCCTTGGGCGACGCAGCCCCGATTGGAATGGAAGAAGGAGACGATCATGGGAATATTCAGCAAGCCGCAGCCTGACGCCAGCGGCCCGGAGCCGGACCGCCTGCGCGAGATCGCGGCCGACAAGATCGCGGCGGCCGAGCGCCTGTCCGCTGCCATCGTCGAGATGGGCGCGGCGACCACCGCCCTGCTGGATGCCGACCGGGCGTTCTGGATCGAGTGGCATAACCGGCACGGCGACTATGGCGAGAGCACCCGGCGCTTGATGAACCAGCTCCGCCCCTTCCTGCTGGGCGACATCGTGTTGAGCGCCCCGGATATGCCCACTCACCTGAACCTGCCCCGCCAGAGGGGCACGACCGGCGCGACAATAGCCAGCCTCATAGCCCGCCAGACAAACGATGACCTCGCCTCCGAGGCCCAGCTCAAGGAACCCGCACAATGACCCTGCCCAAGAAGATGATTATCCGCGACCTGACCGTGAACGAGGTCTCGACCGTGGACGTTCCGGCCCAGCCCCACGCGCGCGCCGTGATTATGAAGCGCGACGGGGCGACGCCCATCCTCAAGAACGCCTCCGAAGTGGCGCAGGGGCAGGCCCAGCCGCTGTATAAGGCCGCCGAATACGGTGACGCGATGATGGCGCGGGCCGGGGAGATCGCGGTCGAGAAGGGATGCACCCCCGGACAGGCGCTCCTCGACCACTCCGGCACCGACCCCGTGCTGATCGAGCTCGCCTGTGCCGAACGCGTGGCCGAGGTAGCCTTCCGCAAGGCCCGCACTGATCGCGTCTATGAGGCGAGCGGCAAATGGAGCTGAGCCCGGAGAGCTTCCGCAACGGCTATATGGCGCTGTTCGACGGCCAGACCCGTTCGGCCCACCTGGCCGCGCTGATCGACGCCCGATGTAACGAGCCGAGCCGCTGGCCCACTGTCCCCATCGTTCGCAAGATCGCGCGGCTGTTCCGCGTCGATGCTGCCGAGCTGGGTGCGTTCTTTGGGCTGCTGCGCCAGCCGGGCGCGAAGGGCGAGGTGTGGATTGACGTTATCCGCTCCCCGCACACGGCCGAGCTTGTCGCGGTCGATAAGCTGACCCGCCGGCAGGCCGTCGCGCTGGGCATGATGCGGGCGCTGGTCGAGGGCTAGGCGATGGCGTGGCCCAGCTACATACGCTCGCCGGGCCGCAACCGGCTGGACGTCCACGGCGAGCCGCAGCCGACGCAGACGCGCCCCTGCCTGCGATGCCGCAAGCCGTTCGAGAGCGAGGGGAATCACCATCGTCTCTGCCTGCCCTGCTCGAATAGGGCGGCGGAGACGAGCCCTTATGCGGTGTGAGTGCGACCTACTTGGGCGCTGACACTATGCTCACCCCGCGCCGAAGCGCCGCAGAATAGAGGGGGAGGCGGTCCGCTTTGTCTCGAAACAGATGCTCCAGCAGCACATAATCGACTGACTGCATCGCATAGGCAGAGAGCGCTGTGATCGTTTCTGCATCATCGGCGGAAAGGTGTTTCACCGATGTATGTGTGAACTGGTTGAGATAAATGAATCCGCCATACGGAAGGGCGTCCGGCAACGGCGGGAGATACATCGCCCGGCTAACCCTGCGAGATGCCAAATTGCCCAAGAAGGTTGTCAGCGCATTGTCTGAGTAGCCCGCTGCCTCGGCCATCTCGACCAACGTCTCTAAACGGCGAACGGGACATATCAAGGCTAGGTCATTCAGGAGCCTTTGATTGTCCTGATCGAGGTCGCATTCGTGTGAGAGAACCAGCACTGGTCCAGCCCATACGACAAATCGGTCCTCGTCCGGCTGATATGACGGAAACTCGACATTGGAGAGAATCAGACCAGCGCCCAGCGCCAATCCTCCCGCTGGACCATAAAAAGTCCCGGTGTCGTCGCGGGCGGCCGCAGCTACGATTGAGTGTGCTTGAGCTACGTCCACTTATCTTAGAGGGCGTAACGCCGCTCAAAATCGTGCGACATGGAAGAATAGATAATTTCCTCCAGCGCCGGTTCAATCTCGACCGGCAAAGCGCTGAGCTGGATCATCGGGGTAACAATTCGGAAGGTCTGCACGGTCTCGGCCGCCGGGGCGGTGATGTATTGAGGAATAGCCCCACTCGCTCCCGTTGACGCATAGGCCAAGGCTGAGGCAGCAGATATGACCAGTGCCGGTTCCATGCTCATCCCTCCTTCAAATTTTCGATCTGCGCTTCCGAGAACAGGCCGAAGAAGGCGCGTTTCTCGGCATCGTGCGCTCTCTCAACCCACCCAAGAACAGCATCAGGCTCGACCCTGCCTAGAGCCCGGGGAGTAAAAATATCAATATCAACGAACGCGGCGCATTCGGTGGGCATATTAGGCCCGCTCACGAAGCTAGGCGTGGCCAAGGAGATCGTTCCCTGAATTGTGTCATCCACCTTGAAGCGGTGCGAGAACACCATCTCGGAGCTTGTCTTCTCTCCGGCGAGCTCGACGCTGAATCGAAGGTCTGAAATCCGGTCTATCCCGTGATCGGGCGTGATCGCATTGATATACCGCAGCCCGAGGCGAGAGATATTGATGTCATTGACGGCGCTAAAGAGCGTCTCAATCATCAGTTTCAGTCGCTCGGAGAGCTTATCCCAACCGGGATAGGGTGCCACTACGTGTAGCGACACAACGTGCGGACCTATCTTGACCAACTCGCCCGGTGAGGGGCTCGCAAGCTGTAGAGTGGGCTGGTATCGGAGATTTTCGTCAGCGTCACGAGCTTCGACCGGGATACTCGCGATGGGCAGTCTGCTGACGTTGTATCCCTCGAACAGCGCAGAGGACGCGAGCCGCCCAACCAGCACCTCCCCAACCTGTCTCGTCTCGAAACGCACTTCGAGTAGCGCTTCTAAGATGGCATCGCGTGTTAGTCTGTTGGGTAGCTCGCCCATGCACCGCCTTGAATCAGAGATTTCACTGTGAGTCTAGATTACTCCTAGACGCCCCACAGCGGTAGAGGTCGGCTCATTGTCGATATTGCCGAGATAAGCAATCATCTTCCTGGCGCTCCCGCAAAACTCGACGCCTCACCCCTCGGGTCGCGCTACCCCTAAAATACCCCGGGGCGAAAACGGTGCCCTTAGAGTCCCCGAGGGACCTTATAACCGTATGATTTTACGGAGAGAAATGGTGCTGCCGGTGAGGATTGAACTCACGACCTCAGCCTTACCAAGGATGCGCTCTACCACTGAGCTACGGCAGCACGATGGCGCAGGGGCTACCCCCGGCGCCGGCAAGGCCGCGCCTATGGCCTTGCCTGCGCCGATTTGTCAAGGCGACTCGCTGCATTGCGCGCCGATTGGGGCAGGCGATTTCGCCGCAGGGTGAAATGCGGTAGGGCAAGGCCATGTCGCAGGATGATTCAGAGCGCCGTCGCCGTCTCGCTGAGGCGCTGCGTGCCAATTTGCGCCGGCGCAAGGGACTAGCGCGCGAACGCAGCCGGGGCGAGAACGGTGAGAAGCCGCCCGCCGTGGAGGATCGCTAAAACCGCAGCGGCCTGTTTGCAGGATCGTTGGGGTGCCATGGGGGGAATAGCAGGGGATCGAATGAGCTCTTCCTTGGCCCCGAAAAGCGAGCGTGCAAACCATGGATTCACCGCGATTCGCGGCCGTCGATCCTGCCGCCGATCAGCTTTTTGCGAACGCAAAAAGTTTCCTAAAAACAGCAATTTATGAAGAATCATCGCGTGGCGGCGGGATTCCGTGGTCAAGCCTTTTATTTCAGATTCTTTACCGGCCGGACGCTTGATCCGGCCCCGCCGGCTTGCCACAACCATGCCCCGACGGGACCCCGAATCGCGGTTCCCGTCACAGCGAAAGATATGGACCGATGACGGGGCAAGCATCTTGCCACGGCCAGGTCGTTTGTCTGCCGCGATTCGTGGGATAGTCGGCGGTTCGGGGGCACGAGAAGGTGACGCAGGGCTTGAAGCGGTATGTGGGGCAACGGCGGGATAACGGAATCGGACCGATTGCGCGCGGTGCGATCGGCGAGGGCGCGGGCAGTGCGAACACGCACGGCATGAGCGCGCCCTCGGCGCCGGTACCGGCGCGGGCGCTGCTCGAATCGACGTGGGCGACCGTGCGCACTGGATTACGGCGTGATATCGGCGTCCGACTCTATGACCAATGGGTGCGCGCACTGACGCTGGGCGACTTCTGCCCGGTGAGCGGCACGCTTGACCTGGAAGCGCCGAGCGATTTCTCGGCTAATTATGTCTCGGGCAATTTTGCCCCGCGCATCGGCCTCGCTTGGCGTGCGGCGCAAGTAGGGGTGCGCGACGTGCGCATCGTGAAGGCACGCGGCGCCATCGAAAGCGTGCCGGTGGCGAGTCTGCCGGCGGAGATGCCGGTGCCCGTGCACGAGTCGGCTGCGCCGGGCGAGCGCACGCGGCGCTTCGAGCCGCGCCACGATTTCGCCAGTTTCATGACCGACGAGAGCAACATCCTTGCCTGCTCGGCGGCCAAGGCCATGGCCGGTACGGCACGGCCGCGCTTCAATCCGCTCTTCCTCCATGGCGGCACCGGCCAGGGCAAGACCCACCTGCTGCACGCCATTGCCCGCGCCTATGGCGAGGAGCTGGGCCCGGCGGCGGAGAGCGGCGCCATACTCTATATGTCAGCCGAGCGCTTCATGATGGAATTCGTGGCCGCGATCCGCGCCAACGACACGATGAGCTTCAAGGCGCGCCTGCGCGCGGCGCGCATGCTGCTGATCGACGACATCCAGTTCATTGCCGGCAAGGGGCCGACGCAGGAGGAATTCCTGCACACGCTAAACGAGCTGATCGATGCGGGCGCGCGCATCGCCATTGCCGCCGACCGACCGCCCCAGCAGTTGGGCGCGGTGGACCCGCGTATTCTCTCCCGTCTGGCGGGGGGATTGGTGGCGGACATCCAGCCCGCAGGACTCGACTTGCGGCTCAAGATTCTCCGCGCGCGCGCGGCCGCGGTAGCGCCGGTGCAGGTGCCCGACGACGTGGTCGTGCTGCTGGCGCGCTCCATTCGCACCAGCATCCGCGAGCTGGAAGGCGCCTTCAACAAGCTGGTCGCCTATGCCCAGCTCATGGATAAGGCGATCACCGTGGATCTGGCGCAGACCATGCTGGCCGAGGCGCTCCGGGCGAACGCCCGGCGCATCACCATCGATGAAATTCAGAAACTGTGTGCGGCGCATTATCGCATCGACGCGGCCGAGATGCGCTCGCAGCGGCGCGCCCGCGCAGTGGCGCGGCCTCGGCAGGTGGCGATGTATCTCGCCAAGAAGCTGACGCCACGCTCGCTGCCCGAGATCGGCCGTATCTTCGGCGGACGCGATCATTCGACCGTAATCCATGCGGTGAAGACCATCGAAGCAATGCGGATCGACAATCCCGAGATGGATGCCGACATTCGCGCGCTCCAGCGCCAGCTCGAAGGCGGCGGCTAAGAAGCGCGGGCCGCCCTGTCCGGTTCGCCTGTGGTATTGTTGCAGAAAGACTCGGACTGGGGGCTGAGGTGTGGGGCGTACCCGTCCTGCCGCCTTGCGCCCACGTGGGCTCGTCTTCAAAATCGGTGGGATCGGTTTGTACGGGTGCCCACAGGCTGCGGGCGGCCCTATATAGGGCGGCCGCATTGGAACCGTGCAGAGGACGCGGAGAAAACGCCCAATTTTGCCGCTCTCTTTATGAGCCTTCGTTTCAGCGCCCATTGAAGCGCTGCGCGACGGGTGCGGGGATCAGTCGGGATCGGATTCGCCCAGCTCGTCGAGCACGGACTTGCTGACCCGATCTTCGACCTGGCTGTCATGGCCTGTGCCGCTGGAGAGGAACATCAGCCCCATCAGCAAGCCCGCCGTCATGATGGTGAGCCATATGCCCGCCACTGTGACAATCACGAAGAGGGGCGGCAGCGGGCCGCGCAGCCACCAGAGGAAACCCACTACGGCCAGCGCGACAGCCATGCCAAGGGCTCCAATGGCGTAGAGAATCCGGCGGAAGCGGGCCCAAGCATGGGCGGCACCGCGCGGATCGTCGAGACCGGACAGCGACTCAGTCATGCGGGGGGCATATGCCCCTGCCCCCACCCGATCAACGGCTTTGACGCGCCTCGCCTTCACGGGCATAGTCGGCCCTATGGGATATGGATAAGCGGCGCACAGGGCGCTGCGGCGTATCCCAATGCCTTGCGGCCGGCACCCGGTCCCGCACATCGACCGGCGCCGCCGCCAGGCAACTGGAGAGAAGCGGATGACGGTCAGCACTTTCTTGAGCGCGGCGCGCGGCCCGGTCATTCAGGCCGATGCCGGTGATACAGTGGCCCATGTGGTGAGGCTACTCGCCGAGCGGCGGATCGGCTGCGTGCCGATCGTGGAGGAGGACCGCGTGGTCGGCATCTTCTCCGAGCGCGATGTCGTCTATGGTCTGGCGCGCGATGGCGCCGCGCTGCTCGATCGGCCGGTAGGCGAGGTGATGACCCAGCCCGCCGTCACGATCACGCCCCAGACGCCGATCCTTTCTGCCCTCTCTCTGATGACACGCCGGCGCATTCGTCACCTCCCGATCGTCGAGGGGGGACGCATGGTCGGCTTCGTGAGCATCGGCGACCTGGTGAAGTCACGCATGGACCGGATCGAATCCGAGGTCGATGCGATGCGCAGCTACATCCAGAGCGCCTGAACTCGATTCTTTCAGGGGCCGAATCTCGCGTTTCGGATGATTCACGGGACATGAATCGCGATGATTCGAGGAAAAGAGCCGATTTTCCGGCCAGGGCCTGCGGCGCGCTCCGAATGAGCCGGTTTTCGGTCTATCATAAAAACAACGTATATTCAATAAGTTGGGTCGATATGAAGCGACGTTCGAAATAAAATTGCAAAAAGTGTTTGACGGTCTGCGGACCCACCCATATATGCCGCTTCACCGACGCGGTGAGGCCACACGGTTTCGCCGCAATCGGTCGCCAACATAGTAGGACGCCAAGTCCCCCGGTACCAAAAATCGGGGAACCCTCGGTGTCCGCTTCAAATGTTGAGTGAGCTCTTTGACATTGTCGGTTTAGATGAAGGGACATGTGGGCGGCGGCCCCGGGTTCGACGGCTTCAAGGCGTCGACGCTCGGTTAAAGCTAAGTCGTTACTCACAATGTCCTTACACACCATGTAAGATTTGTGCAGGAACGGCTCCTTGAAATGGCAGCCTTCGACGTGGACTATTCCTCCGCGCCGTTGGTTGAACATCAAACTTGAGAGTTTGATCCTGGCTCAGAACGAACGCTGGCGGCATGCCTAATACATGCAAGTCGAACGAGACCTTCGGGTCTAGTGGCGCACGGGTGCGTAACGCGTGGGAATCTGCCCTTGGGTTCGGAATAACAGTTAGAAATGACTGCTAATACCGGATGATGACGTAAGTCCAAAGATTTATCGCCCAGGGATGAGCCCGCGTAGGATTAGGTAGTTGGTGAGGTAAAGGCTCACCAAGCCTACGATCCTTAGCTGGTCTGAGAGGATGATCAGCCACACTGGGACTGAGACACGGCCCAGACTCCTACGGGAGGCAGCAGTAGGGAATATTGGACAATGGGCGAAAGCCTGATCCAGCAATGCC